>Ga0265295_1000004_pt1 | contig 523710 bp, 405 predicted proteins | sample Munlansysbiofilm_FD_192503 | JGI IMG/M metagenome (GOLD analysis project Ga0265295, IMG submission 192503) | Leachate microbial communities from a municipal landfill in Southern Ontario, Canada - Methane capture system biofilm | ecosystem: Engineered > Solid waste > Landfill > Unclassified ... | reverse complement strand
AGCTGTATGCAGTTTTTCAAGAACGAGAGAGGCTTATGCTCCCTTTTCGCAACCCTGTCAACTTCTTTCTGCCGGTTCGGCGAATTTTCTTCGCCGCGCTCAGGCTCAATCCGTTCCCGTGTCGCGAGAAATGCAAGATAGGCAGATGTCCCCTTTTTGTCAACACACATTTTTAACTACCACAACACCTCACATCAATCAAACAATAAACAAATTATTTTAGCATGTTAACACATTGTCCCCAGAAAGAGCAACGCGCTGAACCATTATAGACGATCATCATATCGACATTTCGTCGCATGACGAAATACACTTGACAATCTCCTTTACATTTCTATATTTCGTCAAAGAACGAAATAACAAAAACTGACTATCTACAAGAAGCAACGTTGGCGACGCTGCTGCCCTGCCGCAAAAACCACAAACTACACTAAACAAAGCCATGCTGCAGACTCGGGAGAAAACATGTTCAACTTCATAACCACGGTACGCGCTCTTGGCGATGAAAATCGTGCGCGCATCCTTATGGCACTGCGCTTGCGCACCCTGTGCGTATGCGAAATTACGACCCTTCTTGGCCTTGCAGCGTCCACTACCTCCAAGCACTTGTTTCTGCTGCGCCAGGCACGGCTTATCGAGAGCATTAAAAAGGGGCGATGGGTTTATTATCGGTTGCCGCAAAACCCATCACCAAGCATTCGCGCTGCTCTGGCGTGGACCATGAACGAACTGGCAGAAAGCCCGCAAATCGCCCAAGACGAAGCGGCGTTGCGCGGCATTACGCATAATGCCGGAATCCACGATTTTCTGAAAAGCAAGCACATCCGCGTTCCTGCAGATGAAATTGACGGCAGTGATGATACCGATGCTGCCCCCGGGACCGACACGGACTCCGCCACTAACTAAGCCCTCGAGGCCTCATACAGGAGACCCCCATGAGCCATTGCTCCGCAAAAAACCATAACCACAGCAATGGGCACGCTTGTGCCTGCAATTCGACTACCGGCACACTTGCCCCCATACCCACTCCGGATACTCAGAACTGCGCCAGCTCATCCGCCGGACCTACCGCGCCCTGCGGGACGACAGAAGAGGAAGAGCAACACGGTTGCGGCTGCAGTTCGTGCGGCTGCCATGATCACTCGCATGAGCACGGCTCTGGTGATGAACGCCGCGAACTTGTCATTATGGGTATATCAGCAGTGCTTTTCGGCATTGGAATGGTGGCCGACGAGGCCATGGCGCGGTATGTTCCCAACTGGCTGGTCATTGCCGTATTTTATGCCCTGCCGTATTTTCTTTGCGGCTATGACGTGTTGCACCTTGGCTTGCGCAGCATTGTTAAAAAAGACTTTTTTAATGAGTTTACCCTGATGGGGGGAGCAACCATTGCGGCCATCGCTCTTGGACAATTGCCTGAAGCCGTAGGGGTAATGCTCTTCTACCGCATCGGCGAGTTTGTGCAGGAGCGGGCGGCGGGGCATTCGCGTCGTTCGGTCAAGGCGCTTCTGGCGGCACGCCCGAGCACCGCCCATGAAATGCTTGATGACGGCACTACGCGGGACGTCCAGCCAGAAGATCTTGGCCCCGGCAGCCACATCCTTGTACGCCCCGGCGAAAAAATCCCGCTTGACGGTACCGTGCTTGAAGGCAACTCGCAAGTGGATACCTCGCCTCTCACGGGTGAATCCGTGCCGCTTCTTCTGAAGCCCGGCAGTCGCGCTCTTGCAGGCACTATCAATCTTAATGGTGCGATCCGCATGGAAGTGACTGCGCCTTTTGCCGAGTCATCCATCGCGCGAATTCTGGAAATGGTGGAAAACGCAGCTGCGCGTAAAGCTCCTACCGAACGCTTCATCACCCGCATGGCTCGCTGGTATACCCCTGCCGTAACCGGCCTTGCCCTGCTTGTAGCTGTGGTGCCGCCCATTATAGGGCTGGGTGATTTTTCACAGTGGCTTTACCGTGCTCTGGTGCTTCTGGTGATTTCCTGCCCCTGCGCCCTGCTCATATCCATCCCGCTCGGCTACTTTGGCGGCATAGGAGCAGCATCCCGCCGGGGGATACTCATCAAGGGCGGCGCTGTGCTGGACAAGCTGCGTGATATCCGCGTGGCAGCTCTGGACAAAACCGGCACTCTTACCGAAGGAGTATTTGAAGTCAACGCCGTACTGCCGGCCCTTGGAACGGACTCCACTGAGCTGTTGCAGGCTGCTGCCCTGGCCGAAAGCCGTTCGAACCACCCCATTGCCCGCTCTGTAATCAGAGCTGCGGAACATGCCAATATCGTTACCGATGATTCGACCATCACGGCGATGCGTGAAATTCCCGGTAAAGGTGTTGAGGCAACCACATACGACACTACCCTTCTGGCCGGAAATGCCGCCCTCATGGAAGCCAACGGCATTGCACCACAAGCAGTAGACATGCCCGGCAGTATTGTTCAGGTGGCTCGCAACGGCCGCCTGCTTGGCGCACTCGTGGTTGCTGACCGCCTCAAATCACAATCGCCTGAAGCCATTGAACAACTGCGGCATCTGGGAGTGAATACCATAGCCATGCTGACTGGCGACCGTGAAGAGCAGGCCCTTCCTGTGGCCCAGAGGCTCGGCCTGGATGTTCTCAAGGCAGGGTTGCTGCCCGAAGGAAAAGCCGAGGCCCTTGAATCTCTTGGCCCGGTAGAAAACACCATCTTTGTGGGAGACGGCATCAACGATGCTCCTGTTCTGGCCACAGCGGGGGTGGGGGTCGCCATGGGTGGACTTGGCTCGGAAGCGGCCATTGAAACTGCTGATGTTGTGATTCTTGACGACAATCCCGCACGCCTGCCCGAACTGCTGCGCATTGCCCGCCGCACACGCACCATTGTGTGGCAGAACATTATTATGGCTCTCGGCATCAAGAGCCTGTTCATGGGGCTTGGCATCGTGGGCCTTTCCGGCCTGTGGGAAGCCGTATTCGCAGACGTGGGCGTAGCTCTTATGGCCGTGCTCAACGCAGCGCGCGCCGGAAAGATTGAACAATAAAAGAAGCCGGAGGGCAGGAAACATATTGAAATGTCCTGCCCTCCGGCGTCCATTGCACATTGGCAAGAGCGGCCGCGCTTCGCGCGGTTTCAGGCTGAATTATTCTCAACGCCATACCCCGCCGTTTCAAGAACCATGAGGGCCGTGGCCAGCCGGTCCTGCTTTACCAGCACATAGTCGGTATCAAAAGTAGACACCGCAAAAATACTGACCCCGGCCTGGGCCAACACCGTCGACAGGCCAGCCAGTACCCCTGTAAGGCAGAAGTCCAGCTGTCCAGCCACACGAAACGCTCGCCAGCCGTCTTCGCGCGCCTCACACGGTCGGGGGACATCTTCCTGCAAGCAGACCACAGAAAGCTCGGCATCCGTTTTACTCACAAAAAGCCACTGGACTGTCAGGTCCACTGCCGACATGTCGGACACTTTGCAGATAGAAAACTCGCCCGGCAACACCTGAAGTATCATGTGCTCTCCAATTGTCACGAACCGCCGCCACACCGGCAAAGCAACTTTGAGCGGATGTGTACGGCAGGTGTTGTTTCATCCCGTCCCACCGTGCTTCTCCCTGTCCCGAATGTCCGGCCGCGTGAACACTGTGTGGGGGGGGCACCACAGCTTGCCGATGCTAAAAAGAAATGGGGACACGAAACGGTCTGACAGCCGCGAGGCAAGCCGCAAAACTCCGCCTGCTTGCAAGAAACTTCCGGTTGCGTATCAGGAAAGCAGCAATTTCAGGTGGGTATAAGCCCGTGCGGTGGCCATACGGCCACGCGGAGTACGTTTGAGAAAACCGCACTGGATAAGGTACGGTTCATAAATATCTTCAATTGTGCGCACTTCTTCAGAACAGGCGACCGCCAGCGTTTTTATGCCTACCGGGCCGCCATCATAGTGTTTAATAAGTACTTCCAAGAGTTTACGGTCCATCTGATCCAGACCGTGCTCATCCACGTCCATGCGCTTGAGCGCAACGGAGGCTTCATGTCCGTTCACCTGCCCGTTGCCGTGCACAAGAGCAAAATCTCGTACGCGACGTAGCAGTCGGTTGGCAATACGCGGCGTGCCACGTGAACGGCGCCCTATTTCCTCCGCACCATCAGGCGTGATGGTCACACCGAGAATGCGGGCGGTTCGCTGCACCACCCGGGCCAGATCAGCCGAACTGTAATACTCAAGCCGTGCCACAATACCGAAACGGTCGCGCAAAGGGGAAGAAATAAGCCCCATGCGCGTGGTGGCTCCCACCAGGGTAAAGGGTTCAAGGTCAATCTTCACGGTGCGGGCCGCTGGTCCCTGACCGATAACCAGATCAAGCTTGAAGTCCTCCATGGCCGGATACAGCACTTCTTCAACCGCGATGGGCATGCGATGAATTTCATCAACAAAAAGAATATCGTGGCTGCCAAGATTTGTGAGAATAGCGGCTAAATCGCCACTGCGTTCAAGCACCGGCCCTGAAGTACACACAAGGTTGACGCCAAGCTCCGTGGCCATGATCTGGGCAAGCGTAGTCTTGCCCAAGCCGGGGTTGCCGTAAAAAAGCGTATGATCAAGCGCTTTGCCACGTTCACGGGCAGCGTCTAAGTAGACGCGCAGGTTGGCCCGCAGGTCATCCTGACCGATAAAATCTTCCAGACTGCGCGGCCGTACGCTTTCATCAATATTGACGGCCCCCTGGGGCTGACAAGTTTCCGCCATCAGGCTCTCCCCCTGGCCAGGGCCTTCAAGGCAGCCCTGAGCGCGCCGGTCACATCCAGATCAGGTTCTTCATGCAGCAGCTTTTTGACCATCGGGGCACACTCATCTTCAGCGTAGCCCAGGTTGGCAAGGCCATCGAGCACATCCCTGAAGACGGATCCCGGCCTTTCCCCCGTGGAAGCCAGCACCGCAGCCTGCGGAACATCATCCACCTTGAGTTTGTATTTAAGTTCCAGAAAAACATGCTGCGCGGTTTTCTTGCCGATGCCCGAAACACGGGTGAGGGCCATCACGTCTTCTTCAAACACGATGCGTCGCAGATCTTCGGGCCTGTAAATGGAAAGAATGGACAAAGCGGTACGCGCTCCCACCTTGGATATGGATATGAGTACCTCAAACGTCTGCCGCTCTTCAAAAGTGGCAAATCCGAAAAGTTCAAGCGCGTCTTCGCGCACGGCGAGACTGGTATACAGGGCAAGGTGCTCTCCCCGGCCTGGCAGGACGGACAGGGTATGCGCAGGCAAGGCCACTGCATAGCCCACGCCGTTTTCGGTAATGAGCAGACAGGTGTTGCCCCATGTTTCGGCCAGGCGGCCCTCAAGATAGGCTATCATGGATTCCTTGCGGGTCAGATGGATAATACCGGCAGCACAGCCCCACAGGTGCGCATACCGCAGCCAGCATAACCGAATGCCCTGTTTTTTCAAATAGGCCCCACCGGGCTTCAGCCGCCGATGCCTACCATCTGCCTGGCGGCCACCTCGTCTCCGGAGCGGTTTGCCAGCAATTCCGCTCCCACAGGTTTTTCCGTGCAGGCCTTACGTATGGTCCGCTCAATATCGGCGTCTGTCATGGCAGGGTCGCGCAAAAAATGGCGCAAGGCATACTCCCTGTCATCAAAAAGACAGGTGCGCAGATTGCCATCGCTAGTGAGTCGCAGCCGATTGCAGGAGCCGCAAAAATGGCAGCTGACTGCGGTAATAAAACCGAGACGCCCCTTGCCGCCTTTCACCCGGAACATACGGGCGGGACCGGCCTCGGCCCTGTCTTCTTTTTCGGGGACAAGGCGTACCCGACGTTCCGCTTCGGCGCGGATATCCGCAGCCGGCCAGAATGTGCCGGCATTCCAGAGCGTTCCGCTGCCCATAGGCATGAATTCAATAAAACGCAGGTCAATGGGCATGGTTCGTACCGCGTGGACAAAGTCGTCCATCTGCCCGTCATTGACGCCCCGCATGGCCACGGCGTTCACCTTTACCCTGATGCCCGCAGACAGCAGCCTGTCCAGTGCCGACAACACGGCAGGCTGCATGTCGCGCCCCGTAACCTTGGCGAAAGTTTCCCGGTCAAAGCTGTCCAGAGACAAGTTGACGGCTTTGACCCCCACCTGACGCAACAGCGGAATATGTGGCTCAAGCAAGGTTCCGTTGGTAGTAAGGCGCAGGTCCATATCCGGAAAACGCGAGTGCAGCATATATAAAAAGCCGTCACAGCCTTTTCGCGCGAACGGCTCCCCCCCGGTCAGGCGCACCTTGGTCACCCCAAGGCGAGCCATAATGCCGACCATACGCGCCATTTCCTCATACCGCAGCACCTGCGTATGTGGAATACAGGTCTGTCTGGCATTGCTGCAGCAGTACATGCAGCGCAGATTACAACGATCCGTGACGGAAAGTCGCAAATAACGCACAACACGGCCATGGCCGTCCACCAGAGGCGCAGGAGCAGAAAAGTCTGCCCGCTCGCAAGCTGTCCCCACGCCTTCTTCAACATCATGCCTGTTGCCAAGAAGCGGAAATGGATTTACATCTGCCTGCATGAAATACCTGCTTATGGGAGCGGCCCTCGCGGGCAGCCTGAGTTTTTCCCTGTGTGTCCCCCCGGAAATCCGGGCTTGGGATGGTTTTGACGCTGCCTCCACCGACCTTGTAGAAGTAAACCCCGACCGTGTCCCTTCGCCGGGCGAAACGGTGGATGTGCGCAATTACGACACTGACACCACCGAAACCTGCCTGGTGGAAAGCGTTTCCCGTAATGCGCGCACGGTGGAACTGGTGGTACGAACCTCCGCGGGGGCAACCCGTACCCTTGTAATGGAAGGCCGGTAAAAAACAGGCGGGAAGCGGCCGTTCAGGCCGCCCCCCGAACCTTACTGGCTGATTCCGCCGTCCGAGCCGCGTTCATAGCCGGGCAACAGAATACTGGCACTTTCGGCCTGTCCCTGCCCTTTGGGACATTCGGACTGAAGGTGGCAGATTTCGCAGCCGCCGCGGAAAGGAAAATGCGTAACAACTGCATAGCGGCGCATAAGCACCGACGAACCGGGCCTGTATTCAAGGCCCATTTTTTCCAGAGCCGCGCGCAGTGCTTCCGTGGGCCGGGGCGATGGAGCACAGCCGGCATCTTCCACCTGAGGCAGCATAGCCTGCACAGCGCTCATGCACATAAACTGGGCGAGATTGTTGATCATAAACCCGTCAGATGCTGATTTTTCCCAAGCCTCGTCCACATCGACCTCGATGGATTCCGGCAGCCAGACCGCAAGATATGATATCTTGCCTGTAAAGATTTCACACACCTTCAACTGCGGCAGCCACTGGCCCCACAATTCGACCAGGCGCTCCAGCACCGCCCCCCCGAGCCGTTTTTCCTGGCTCATGACCATGAAGCCTTCCATGTCAAAATAGGGCTGGATGTCGTGTGTCTTTACACTGGCCTCGTTGCCCGCACTGTTAACCTCGCTCACATGCGCTCCTTGGAAGAAAAATACGCGGCAACACGCCGCCAAAGCAATACGCCCACATCCGTCAACCAGACGCGCGTACTCCCCGACTGATAGTTTAACCAAGGGACGGGCATCGTCAAGGGCCATGCGCGCAAATACCGTCGGCTTCATACAAACGCGCCATCATGTACCGGCGGCTGCGAAACGGCCGGTTCACGGTTTTACGCGCTCCTGACCGTCATGCCCGGCTTTACTTGGCAGGACAGCTTTTTTATCATATGCCTTTGCCCCATACGTCATGAACGAAGAAAAGGAATCCGTATGAACAAAGCCAACGCACACCCCGCCAAAATCCGCTACAGGTACAAAATGGACGAAGACGCCCGCCTGCAAACGGCCCACGGCGTATGGGGGGGCATCAACCCCCAGGGCGAAATAGAAATGAATTTTTATCATGAAAGCGACTCACTGCCCGCTTTTTCCGAGCAGCTTGTGGCTCCTGACGGCTCCATCGGGCACGAAATGATCCCGGGCGAAGAAGATGCGCGTGAAGTTACCCGCTGCATCCACAGCCGCATACTGCTCAATTACCATACCGCCCGCGCCGTGCTGGACTGGCTGGAAGACCGCGTGGCCGCTCTGGAAGAAGAAGAGGCCTCCGGCATGTACGAGGCAGACCTGGACATTGAACAATAGTAATCATGATCGAAAAATCTTATCATATCATTACGTTCGGCTGCCAGATGAACGTGCACGACTCCCAGTGGCTGGGCCGTGCCCTCACAGCTCGCGGGTTTGTTGAAGCTGCACTTGAAGATGCGCAGGTGGTGGTTGTCAATACCTGTTCCGTGCGTGAAAAACCGGAACAAAAGGTCATGAGCGCCCTTGGCCGCATCCGCCACGTTACTGGCGGCAATCCCGATGTGCTGGTAGGGGTCGCAGGCTGCGTGGCGCAGCAATTGGGTGAAGGGTTTTTCAGCAAGGAAAGCCAGGTGCGCCTGGTGGCGGGCAGCGACGGCATAAGCGGTGCGCCCGCAGCAATCGAACGCCTGCTGGAAGAGCCGACCCTGCACTTGTCATTGCTGGATTTCACCAGCCACTATATCGAACGCGAGGCCGGTCCGGGAACATCCGGATCCTCCTCAGGCCCGGTGGCCTTTGTCAACATCATGCAAGGCTGCGACAACTTTTGCGCGTATTGCATTGTTCCCTTTACCCGGGGACGCCAGAAATCGCGCTCGGCAGCCGCTATCCTTGATGAATGCCGCGCCGTGCTCGAGCGGGGCGCGCGCGAGATCACACTGCTGGGGCAGAATGTCAATGCCTTCGGCCAGGATAAAAGCGGCGATGGAACAAGCTTTGCACAGCTTTTACGCCAGGTGGCCGGTCTGCCCGGGCTTGAGCGCCTGCGCTATGTCACCCCTCACCCCAAGGATATGGGACCGGAAGACGTAGCCGCTTTTGCGGAATTGCCCCAGCTATGCCCCCGTCTGCACCTTCCCCTGCAGGCCGGATCAGATGTGGTACTCAGGAGCATGCGCCGCCGGTACGACAGCGCGGCATTCTTGCGCCTTGTGGACGATCTGCGCGCCGCAAGGCCGGACCTCGCCCTGTCCACTGACCTGATTGTGGCTTTTCCCGGTGAAACGGAAGAAGACTTTCAGGACACACTTGCCATGATGCGTGCCTGCAACTTCATGTCCAGCTTTTCTTTCATATATTCCGACAGGCCTGGAGCCAGGGCCGCGCTTTTTCCAGGTAAAATCGCTCCGGACGTGGCCCAGGACAGGCTGCGGCGGCTTCAGGCCCTCCAGGACGACCTGGGAGCACGCTGGCTGGCGGCCCGGGTTGAAAACAGGGACAAGACAACCCTGCTCATGGAAGGCCCAAGCCCCAAACCGGGCGAAAGTGCCGAACCAAGCTGGCAGGGGCGTGACCCGTACGGAGTACCGGTGCATGTACCGTTGCCCGCCGGGGCTGATCACACAGGTTTTCTGGTGCAAACCGTCATTACAGAGGCCAAGAAGCACAGCCTGCTGGCCGTGCGCACGGGGGAGCCATGGTAGAGATGCGTGTTTTCGGCCTGACCATTGACCCGCAGACCAAAACCCCCATCGTGATACTGCGCGAAATGGAAGGAGAGACCGTACTGCCCGTCTGGGTGGGGGCAATGGAAGCCATGGCCGTTTCGCTTGTACTCAATAAAGAAAACCTGCCCCGGCCCCTTACGCACGATCTTTTGCTTATGGCACTGAGGGCGCTCAAGGCCGGGCTTGTCAAAGTGGAAATCACCGATCTCAAGGATGGGGTATTTTTTGCCCTGCTGGTGCTGCAAGGCCCCGGCGGGCGCGTACGTGTGGACTGCCGCCCTTCGGATGCCATAGCTCTGGCCATGCGGGCCGAAGCACCGATCATGGTCAACGAGGACGTGCTGCGCCGTGCCGCCGAAGCTCAGGAAAAAGCCGAACAGCGCCTGCATGAGGAAGTCCTTTCCCCTGTGCCTGACGCCGCTACCGACATGGTGCGCAAGGCCGGGGCGCGCAAAGAGGCAGACATGCTGCACAGCCGGCTGCTGCACGGCACGGTTCTTTCTGATGATATTGATCCGGAAGAAGAACGCCGCTTTCGTGAAATGCTGCGTTCGCTTGAACCCATCTCACGGCGAAAAATGTAGGAAAACGGCTTTTCCATAAGCTTTCTAGAAAACTTTCAATGCCACCTAACATAAAGTTTTTATTTAATTAACAAGCAAAAACACTTCCCGGCCCGGCCTAAAGCTTTTTAGCTCCGCTCCGATAGGCTGCCTAGTGGGGAAGAAAAGTATGCTGGACTATCGCCTGTTCAAAGAAATTAATGATCTCTTCGCCGCAGGGCGCCACGACAAGGCGCGACGGCTGCTCATGGAAGTGCAGTCACGCGGCATTGCCCTGCACGATGAGATAAGCATGCTTAAGGTACGCCTGAAAAATCTGGAAGATGCCATCTGTCTTGCCGAAACACTGACCCTTGAAAAAGGGTTTTACTGGCTGTCTGCCGGTGGATTGCGCCAAGGTCCCTTCTGCCCTCGCTGCTATGAATACGAAGGCGGACTCATTCGCCTGGAGCGCGCCCGTGGCTCCCTGTGTTGCCCCTATTGTCATGCGACCTATCAGGGAATTCAGAATGAGGCGGAATACAGCAGTAATGCCGCAGGCAGACAGGCCCGCATTATCCCTTTTGCCCGCTGAGGCCCTTGCCTATACGCCATCATCCCTGTAGCATTCAGTACAGGAGCACGGCGGCAACAGCCCCTTCGCCTCCAGGAACTCTCCCTGTCCGCCAAGGAATGACATGACCCGCCCCGCCGGCCTGAACATACTCCTTCTCTGCGAAAATGAATCGCTGTCAAGCCTTGACCGTCGTGCCCTGCGAGAGGCCGGAGCCAGCCGGGTTGAATGCATGACCTCAGGCATAGAGGCTGCCCGAATGCTGGCAGGCCTCGATGCTTCCGGCCCTGGTTTCACGCCTGACATCGTAGTTTGCTCCCAAAAACTGGCTGATATGGATGGCGAACAGTTTTGTGCCATCCTGCGGCTGCACCCCCTGCTTCTCGGACTGCCCATTCTTCTTCTGCTGCCCAATGACAGTGAGGCCGAGCAACTCAGAACCCTGGGATGTGGAGCCAGCGCCCTTCTTGCGCGCCCCTACTCCATCAATGTGCTGAAAACGCACCTGGATTCACTTGCCGCCACGGCATCAGGCACGCAGCAGTTGCAGGCTGCCCGGCAATACACGGATACCAGTGCTTTTGATCAGGCCCTTGATACCTATGGCATGCTGCTCAAGCCAGTGCGCCAGCCCGAGGATTATTTTCGCGTAGGCATGCAGTGCCTGCAACAGCGGCAGTGGAATACGGCCATCAACGCTTTTCAGCGTGCTTTGGGCGGCGCCCTTATCCAGGGACAGGCTCAGCTCGGCATGGCCGTGGCGTGGAAGGGCAAGGGCGATATGGCCCGCTATCGTCACTACCTTGGCCTTGCCGCAACGACCTTTGTGCGGGCTAAAAACTGGCATCGCGCGCGGGCAGTCTATGCGGGTCTGCTCAGGGAAGACCCCGAAGCAAAAAACCCTTTTCTGTCCGAATCTTTTCAGCTCATACGGCAGGAAAGATACGATGAGGCCGCAGAAGTACTATCCCACGGGCATGAGCTTATCCCCCGCCGTCAGATGACTGAACGTCTGGCCCAGACCTGCCTGAGCGCCGACCAGCCACAGCACATGCTGGAAAAGCTGGAAGACAGCCTTGGCCGCATCATGGGAGCCGCCGCCGGAACACTGGCTGACGACATACGGGCCAATCTGGAAGGTCTGGCCCGCCAGCAGGAAGAAAAACGCCGACAGGAAGCGGCGGAAACGCAGTGGCGCGCCACACGTCAGGCGGCCCGGCAACGTGAAAATGCCGAACAGGCTGAAGCCGCCAGGGCAATGGAAAACTCGCAACCAGCTGGAACCGTTACAGGCCGGTCCGGCAGCGCGGCATCAGACGCCGTTTCCCGGTCAAATTCCGCGGACGCAGTGCCGCGCGAAACGAGTTCCCATCCGTTACCTGTCCCGCCGTGGGGGCACGATCAGGATCAGGTTGGAGCGGCGCGTTTCGTGCAAACACCTTCAGACGCCCGGCAGCATGCACAGGGCAGGAACACGCTTGAAGAAATCAGTGAGGAGCCGGTTCTGGAACCACTGAGTGAAGCCGAGGGAACAAGCGGCCTGTTCAACAGCAAACCAGGACTCAACGAACTGTTGTCCGTCATGAAATATACTTGGAAAATGGCCCGCCGCCGCAAACAGTGACCTTTCCATGCCAGCCCGACGCGCCTGTCGAAGGATTGTCGCGCAGGCGGCCTGCCTCATCGCCTTATGCGGCTGAACACCACCTGCGGTGCAAGACTGTGCAGAAAGCGCACTCGCGACAGGTAGCACAGAGCGCCGAAGCCCAAAGCTACAATATAGGCAATCCAGAAACCCTCAGCTCCCAGATACGGCACAATAATATTGGTGCGTGCCAGCGTGAAGCCCAGGGGCAGGCCAATGACCCAGTAGGCAATAAAACAGATGACGGAAATAACACGTGTATCGTTATAGCCCCGCAAAATTCCTATACCTGTGACCTGAAGGCCATCCACCACCTGATAGGCCGCCTGAAAAAGCAACAGGTGCATGGCCAAAGCAGTTACTTCCGGATTGTCCGTATAAATGCGCACGATATTCTGCCGGAACGATATGGTGATGGCAGCAATTATCAGGGCAAAAACAACGCTGAGTACAAGGGCCGTACGCGCGGCCATTCTGGCTCGTTCCAGGTCCTGTGCGCCCAGGCAGCGGCCCACGCGGATCGTCACGGTCATGCAAAGAGAAAGCGGAACCATAAAGGCCAGTGAACCGAAGTTGAGGGCGATCTGGTGTCCAGCCACCATAATGGTCCCCAAGGGGGCCAGCAGGATGGCGCTGAGAGCGAAAAGTGAAACCTCAAAGAACAAGGCCAGAGCGCCAGGCATGCCGATGCGTAAAATCCGCCAGATCAGGGGTGCATCAAAACGCGGCAGGCAGTTTTCCTGTGCTTCCCGGGCAGGTTTTTCACCCGTTTTTCTGCAGTTACGCCAAAGTGGCATAAATAACGGGCGCACCTGGGCACATTGCGGGTCCCGGTGCAAATAAAAAAACATACCCAGTGCCATAGACCAAAAACTTATGGCCGTAGCTACCCCACAACCAACGCCGCCCAGTTCGGGCATGCCGAATTTGCCGTAAATAAAGATAAAATTACAAGGTATGTTTACGGTCAGGCCAAGCATACCGATGATCATGGCTGGCCGGGTGCGGGCAAAGCCCTCAAGAAAACTGCGCAAGTTCACAAACAGCATGAAGCCCGGCAGCCCCCACATGATGGCCCGCAAAAAGCCTCCGGAAATGTGCGCCATTTCCGGATTCAGGCCAAATGATTCCATATTCCAAGAAATTGTATAAAAAAGGCTCATCAGAACGATGCTCAGCCCCAAGGTCAGCCACAAGCCCTGCCGCAATAAATGGGCCGCCTTTTCAGGCCTGCCCGCCCCGACAACCTGTGCGCTCAGGGGCGGCAAGGCCAGCAGGCAACCGATACCCAACAGGGATATGGGAACCCATACGCTGCTGCCAACGGCCACAGCGGCCATGTGCTCGGCGCTATACTGCCCGGCCATGGCGGTATCAACAAATGTCATGCCGGTCTGTGAAAGCTGCGCAATAAAAATCGGCAGGCCGATACTGTAAAAACGGCGGGCTTCTGCAAAAGAAAAATATTTCTGAAACATGTGAGGTATGGGGGTTGTGGGTAGTTCGCGAAGTGCAGCGGCAAGCCGCTGCAAGTCCGGCAGACAAAAAAGACCGACCTGGAAACGGTACTGCCGCAATCGCCAGCACTGCGAACGATAAAGGAAGTATTTTTCCCGTGCGCCGCTTAGAAAACTATAGCGTAAAAAATGATGACATATCCAAGGAACAGTTCAGCCTTCCCGGCGGCTCTCCTTAAAATACGGCCATGCAGCACGGCTGTTTCGCCCGTTCAGGCAGGCATACGACTGTGTTGCAAACCCTGAACGCGCCACAAGGCCGCATCACACGCCCCGCTGAAAACAAGAACGCTTGCGCTGGACTCCGGCTGGCAGGTGGTGAAGTCTTCATCACTTTTGCAATGCCATATTCTGCTGCCAGCGGCCTGTCAGCAGCGTGACGCAAAAGCAATATTCAGACTTCTACCGAAAAAGTAAACCGCTTCGATTTTCTCACGTTGTGCTGCGCCTAACGCGCCTCCCGGCCGCATCCGCCTTGTTGTAAAAATACGGTACTTTTCAGTATATCTTAGCGTAAAAACAGCCCTTCCGCCGGCAGTTTTTTTCCTGAAAGCTCCGCAGCCCGACCTACAAGATGCTCGATGGCCCTACGCCCTTCACCACCAAGGTCAAGGCTGAAATTCGTCACAAATGTTTTGATATGTGCCTGTGTAACGCTGTCTGTCATTTCCTGCGCATGTGCGCACACGTACTGCCTTGAGGCTTCGGGGTGCGCGTTGGCGTGTGCCAGGCTGCCGGTAATGGCTCCCTGTACGCGCCGCGCGAGCGGCAACGGCACATCACGCCGCACAGCAATGGCTCCCAGCGGCAGGGGCAAATGAAATTCGCTTTCCCACCATTGGCCCAGATCAAGCACCTTGGTCAAACCCAGTTTTTCGTAAGTAAAGCGCCCCTCATGAATAACAAGCCCCATGTCCGCTTCACCCCGCGCCACGGCGGGCATCACATCGCTGAAAAGCATTTCGCGCCGTGCCCCTTGAAAACCGCCATGCAAGGTAAGCAGAAGGTTGGCAGTGGTCAACACCCCCGGCACTGCCACAGTGGCGTTTCTCCATTCCTGGGGCGAAAGTTTTTTTCGCGCAACAACCAGTGGTCCGCATCCCCAGCCAAGTGCAGCGCCGGAAGACAGCAGGGCGTAGCTATCCATAATTTCAGCTACCACACCAAGGGATATCTTGGTCACCTCAAGCTGTCCCCGACGGGCAAGGGTATTCAGTTCTTCCACATCAGCCATATGGGGTTTCAGAGCTGCCGGGGCCGGTACAAGGCCGTGCAGAAGAGCGTGAAAAATATAGGTGTCATTGGGACAGGGCGAAAGCCCCAACCCTAAAGACTGGAAACCGTTTTGTGGAAAAGCTGAAGACATATATTCCTCACATTGACAGCTTGCGGCGGGCGGCCTACTCTGCTTGCGGCCCTTCCGGCCCAATCAACCCCACAGGATTTCATCATGTTAGACGCTGCATACTACGCCGCACTGGGCCTTTCGTCCATCCATGAAAAAGTGCTTTCAGGGCAGCGGCTGAGCTTTGAAGACGGCCTTGCCCTGTTCCATTGTCCCGACGTTACCGCCGTGGGAGCGCTGGCTCTGCATGTGCGCTGCCGTTTGCACGGACACAAGGCTTTTTACGTGGTAAACCGGCAGATCAACTATACCAATGTTTGTGTCAACGGCTGTACGTTTTGCGCTTTCCGGCGAGATGAGGAAAACGAAGCAGGCGCGTTTGCCCTGAGCCTTGATGACGTGCTGGACCGCCTGCGCGACGCGGACTCTACCCCACTGCACCTTGACGAACTGCACATAGTGGGCGGCTGCCACCCCACGCGGCCTCTTGCGTGGTTTGAAGACATGATACGCGCCGTGCGGCATTTTAATCCAAACTTGCCTGTAAAAGCTTTTACGGCTGTGGAGATTGAACATTTCTCACGGCTTGAAGGCATCAGCACCCTTGAGGTTCTTCGACGGCTTCAGGCAGCCGGGCTGGTCATGATGCCAGGCGGTGGCGCGGAAATATTTGATGAAGAACTGCGCCCGCAGATTTGTCCTCACAAGGCCGATGCAACCGCATGGCTGCGCATTTCCGGCGAAGCACACAGCCTGGGCATCAAGACCAACTGCACCATGCTCTACGGCCACCTGGAAACCTACGAACACCGGATCGACCACCTTTGTCGCCTGCGTGAGCAGCAGGATAAAAGCGGCGGCTTCACCTGCTTTATTCCGCTGCCCTTCCTCACAGAAAACAGCCGGCTCAAGCTGCCGGAAGACAAAGTTGGCCCGCAGCGCGGCCTTGACCAGTTGCGCACGGTGGCAGTCTCCCGCCTTATGCTGGACAATATTCCCCACCTTAAAGCCTACTGGATAATGATGGGCCACAAACTGGCCCCCCTGGCCCTGTGGTACGGCGCCGATGATTTGGATGGAACCATCATCGAAGAACGCATCGGCCATATGGCTGGCGCCCAGTCGGCGCAAGGCATGACCATTGCCGAACTGGAGCATGTCATCCGCGCCTCGGGCTTTACGCCTGTTCGCCGTAACGCCACGTTTAACACCCTCAATGATACCGACAGTCCGGAGGCGCGCCAGTGAGCACCTTTTCCCCCGCACACAGCCCCTTTGTCATGCATGGCGAACAAGATAAGGATTTTGCCGATGTGCGCGAAGCCGCAGCCCTGGCCGCAGCCGGTCAACGGCTTGACCGCAGCGCCGCAGAAATTCTGTATTACAAGGCCGACCTTCACACACTCGCGCAGCTTGCTCATGCCATGCGCTTGCGCCTGCATCCTGACCCCGTGGTTACATATGTAGGCGACCGCAACATCAATTATTCGAACGTATGCGTGTGCGCCTGCCGATTCTGCGCTTTTTTCCGCGCCCCGGATCACGAAGACTGTTACGTCATAAGCCGGGATGAAATGAGCCGCAAAGTGGAAGAAACGTTGGCTCTCGGCGGTACGCAGATATTGCTCCAGGGCGGTCACCACCCCGACCTGCCGCTGGAATGGTATGAAGATCTTTTACGCTGGCTGAGGCAGACGTGGCCGCAGCTGCATATTCATGCCTTTTCACCACCGGAAATATTCTTCTGGGCTGAAAAATTCGATATTTCTGTTGCCGAAGTGCTGCGCCGCCTGAAAGAGGCCGGTCTGCATTCCCTGCCGGGCGGCGGGGCTGAAATCCTGCATACTGGCATACGCGCCCAGGTTTCACCCAATAAATGCACTGCTGAGCAATGGCTCGATGTTATGGAAGAAGCGCACAAGCTGGGGCTGCGCACCACCGCCACAATGATGTTCGGCCATGAGGAAAAAGCCTCGCACAGATTGGACCATCTTTTTGCAGTGCGTGAGGTACAGGATCGCACCCACGGTTTTACCGCATTCATTCCCTGGACCTTCCAGCCTGCCCACACACGTATCGAGGTCCCCCCCCTGCCTGCCCCGGCCTACTTGCGCCTGCTGGCAGTTTCGCGTCTTGTGCTGGACAACGTGCCCAACATCCAGTCCTCCTGGGTGACCATGGGGCCACAGGTGGCCCAGTTGGCTCTTTTTTACGGGGCCAACGACTTCGGATCCCTGATGATCGAAGAAAACGTGGTGGCTGCGGCAGGCGTATCCTATCATATGAGCCGGGCCGATATTCACAAGGTCATCCACGCTGCGGGCTTCACCCCCATACAGCGCACCATGGACTACAGGGCTGTAGACCCGCAACCGGATGTGAAACTGTAACAGGACGGACCATAGCGGGAAAAGGTGTGCCCGGGCGTTTTGCCCATTGCAGGCAAACCTTTCCGCGCCGGATTTTGCGGCGTTTGCTCGCCAGGCAGACGCCGCTCACTTCAGCAAGGGTATCACCATGACCAGTGTCACGCCGCAGCCTGTGCTGCGCATGGGCCGCATAGGCTATCTCAATGTGCTGCCCATCTATCATCCCCTGGAAGCGGGCCTGTTGCCCCACGATTTTGAACTGGTATCCGGGCCGCCAGCCCTGCTCAACAACATGATGGCTCGCGGCGAACTGCATGTTTCGTCCACATCCTGCTTTGAATACGCCTGCCGCCCCGAACGCTACTATCTGGTGGAAGACCTTTCCATTGGCTCACGCGGGCCAGTCATGAGCGTGCTGCTGCTCTCCCGCGTGCCTTTAGACCAGCTGAACGGTGCAGAAATCCTCATCAGCGGAGAAACGCATACTTCTGTGGCCCTGCTGCGGCTGCTCATGCGCGACCGCTACAAGCTTGATGTGAGCTATACCACAGGACAGGTCACCCCTGCCGTGCGCAGCAGTGATCCGCCCACTGCTTTTCTGGCCATTGGGGACGAGGCCTTGCGGTTGCGCAACCATCCGGACTATCCCTATCGCCTTGACCTGGCCGAAGCATGGCGTGACTGGACAGGTCTGCCTTTTATTTTCGGCCTGTGGGTGGTAAGCCGCGCAGCGGCAGATGCAGGGCTGTTTACCAGCGATCCGGGCGAACTGCTGCGGCAGGGACGAAGCTGGAGCTTTGCCAATATGGATGTGATTCTTGACCTGACAGCCCACGGCTGCCCGCTGAACCGGGACGAACTGGCCTTTTACTACAGCAAGGGACTTGTCTACAGCCTGGGCGAAGAAGAACAACGCGGCCTTATGCTCTTTTATGAAAAACTGGCTGCCGCCGGGATAATTCCCTCTGCACCGCCGCTGGAGTTTTTCAGGCTATAGCTTGGCAGAACATCTACTGCCCCGGCGGAGGAACCACAGTCAGATCCGATAACTGCCCGACCTTTCAAGACTTACGTTTTTTGCCCGCACAGACGCGGATGACACTGCTTACCTGAAAACATGACAAAGAGGCTCCCCGCTGTGGCAGGGAGCCTCTTTCATGAAAAAGCCCCAGCATAAACGCAGACGAACGCCTGCCTACGACAGTTTTTTTGCCAGTAACTCGTTCACCAGGGCCGGATTGGCCTTGCCCTTGGTGGTGCGCATGATCTGACCCACAAAAAAACTGATGAGTTTGGTTTTGCCGCCTCTGTATGCTTCCACCTCGGCGGGATTGGCCGCAATAACCGCGTCCACGGCTTCTTCCAACGCCGAAGAGTCGGATATCTGCACAAGCCCTTTTTCTTTCACATACCTTTCGGGCATGACGCCTGTTTCAAACAGGTCGCCAAAAATATCATTGGCAATTTTGGAGCTGATCAGCCCCTGGTCCACAATGCGCACCAGTTCTGCCAGCGCTTCGGGCTTCATGTTCCATGCGGCCGGATCCGCCGCGTTGACGCCCCGGCTGTTACATTCGCGCAGCAATGGGCCAAGCATGAAGTTTGCCGCTTTGCGGGCATCAGAAAGACCGGCGGCGGATTCAAAAAAATCCGCCAGACCACGGCTTTGCACCAGCACTTCAACTTCCGCAGCGGGCAAGCCTGTCATCTCCACAAACCGCGCGGCCCTGGCCTTGGGCAGTTCGGGCAGTTCTGCTTTCCAGCGTTCCATGTCCGAATCAGAAATCTCTATGGGCAGGATGTCCGGGTCAGGGAAGTAACGGTAGTCATGTGCCTCTTCCTTGCTGCGCATGGAGGCAGTAATATTTTTTACCGCATCGTAAAGGCGTGTTTCCTGTACGACTTTTTCGCCGTCATCCAGAAGGTCTTGCTGGCGCGCCATTTCGCATTCAATAGCGCGCTGCACGTTACGGAACGAATTAAGATTTTTCAGTTCCGTACGGGTGCCGAATTCCTTCGCCCCCACGGGCCGCAAAGAGACGTTGGCATCACAGCGAAAGCTGCCTTCTTCCATGTTGCCGTCGCACACGCCAAGATAGGTAACAATGGCATACAGGTCCTTGAGGTAGGCGACAGCTTCAGCCGCAGAGCGCATATCAGGGTCGGAGACTATTTCCACCAGCGGCGTACCGGCCCTGTTCAGGTCCACGTAGCTGATGTTCTCTCCCTGAGCGTGTATGTTTTTGCCCGCGTCGTTTTCCATATGAATGCGGGTAATGCCCACTCTTTTGCAGACGCCATCCACTTCAATGTCCAGGTGCCCGTGCTTGCAGATGGGCAGTTCAAACTGCGATATCTGATACCCTGCGGGCAGGTCCGGATAAAAATAGTTTTTACGCGCGAAAATGGAGCGCGGATTGATGGTGCAGCCTGTAGCAAGGCCCACCAGCGTGGCGAAATGTATGGCCTGTCCGTTAGGCACGGGCAACGATCCGGGCATGCCGGAGCATACTTCGCACACATTGGAGTTCGGAGGCTGGCCGAAGGTTGTCGGGCAGGAACAGAACAGTTTGGAGGCCGTGGCCAGTTGCACATGCACTTCCAGGCCGATAACGGCTTCATAAACGGCCATAAGTCAACTCACTCCCTGTAAAGTAATCAGCTCTGATGAGGAATGCTCGCGTCAAAATACTTGCCCACCCCGTATTCTCCCCGGCGGAAGAAAAGTCTGGGTTCAGGCCCAATGAGCTGCATTTCACGGTTTTTGCTCTGTACATCAAGTGCGATGCGCATTTCTTTAGTGCAGCCCGTCGAATAGGTAGAATCTTTTCCAGACCATTGCGGAGGCACCTTTCGCCCCAACAGGGCAAAGCTTTCCTCAATATCTTCAACTGTCTGAAAACGCCACACATCTATGAGGCCGCTGCGTTGCACGCGTTCCCACATATACATGAGGTCATCCCCGTCCATACCTTCGATAAAATGCTCGGCGGGGTTGATAATCAGAATATTATCCATTTTTTTACGCAGATTGTCTACAAAAGCATGCACAAGGCTGATGGCCGTTGACGTTTCACCGGGTATGCTACCGATAACGCAACTGTAGAACATGATGGTTCGCCCGTGGCTCTTGGCTTCGCGCATGCCCGCGATGATGGTTTCTGCCTGGGCCGCAATGGCGTCTTCGCTGAATTTGCGCGCCCCCCGGGCGTGCTTGCGCAATTTGATATGAAAGCCGTTGCTGTCACGCCAGTAACAGACAATATCGCGTGTAAACTCCTGACTGGTGCCCAGCAGCACATCCGCCGCGCGCCAGCCCTTGCCGAGGACCAGATCCGCCTCTTTCCAGGCTCGTGAAAACGTGACCGACACACGATACAGGTTAAGCCTTTCGCGTGTACCATCGCCGATTACCACAAGCCGATGCTCACGCAGATGCCGCAGCAGCTCGTTTTTGCTCAGCTTGTTTTGCCGCAACACTATGCCGCCACGCAGCCAGGGCCTGAGCGAAGGATCTGTTTCCACATCATCAAGCGTAGGCGCAAAAAAATAAAACCCGGACTTCACCGCGAAAATGACCCTGTGCCCCATGCGGATAAGGCTTTGTGCCATAACAAGGTCGAACAGCACGCCGCCGTCAGCATCGCATAAAAACAGCACTGTACCCGAACGTCCGGCATTGGCCTCAAAATACAGGCGCAGGCTTTCACAGTCTGTCTGGGCTTCTTCCATAGCCCTGCGCACTTCCCCGCCAGAAGGTTTTTTTTCAAGCCAGTCACGGGACATGGCCGAAAGGCAGAGCAGCCGCGCCATCTCCACATAATCCATACTGCGGCGGGCGATGGATATTCCTTTGGGCATCGATCCGCCCGGCATGGCTTCAAGATTCTCGTGAATTTCGGGCAATGCCAGCATTTCCTGCTGGCTGCCGGTTGATTCGCGACGGCGCTCTTCCCACGGGTCGTCTGTCATATGCCCCTGGGCAAGCACAAGGCTGGTCATCCGCTTGACCAGGCGTGACGGAATCAGGGTATGTTGCGCGATATACTGTGAAAAACGGTAACGGCAAAACTGCAAAATGCGCCGCTGCTGCGCCTTGTCGGGAACAAACGAGCGTACCAGCCGCGCGATAATGCGCCACGAGCGGTTATACTGATTGCGCAGTTCGGCTGAAGGGGTTCCGGCGCAGAGCATTGAAAAAGTGGCGTCCGAACAGGGCAAGTACACCTGATCCTGATCCATGTGCACCATAAAAGCCATCTGCTCCGGGCTTGCGATAATATCGGGATTCATGCGGTACGCAAGATTGTTATCCATGAGCATGCTGTACAGCCATGCATCAAAACGAACATTTTGTCCCAGACGGATATCGCACACCTTTGCAGGCGCAAGAGCCTTGTTCACAGCATTTCCCCCGTACAGTTCCCCACAGATCCCTGCAAGACAAAACCTCGGCTGCGCAGGCGCTCAAAAAAGCATGTGCCTTCTCCCATAAAACGCACTGCCGCAGGCAGGCCGGAAATACGCACAAGGTCGTCTTTTTTCAGTTTATGCCCTTCCTGCCCGTCCACCGTAAGATAGCAGTCCGTAGAGCCGCGCAAGATCTGAAGTTCTATGTCTGTCGATCCGGGAAATACCATGGGGGAAATAGTATTCAAAAAAGGACACACAGGCGTGAAGCCGATGGCATCCATAGCAGGATAAAGAAGCGGGCCGCCAGCGGATACGCTGTAGCCCGAACTGCCCACAGGCGTACACAATATGATGCCGTCGCTGCGCAACGACCCCATGCGTTGCCCGTCAACCCATATATCAAGGCAGACCAGCCTGGACAGGGAACCCCGGCTGACAACCACGTCATTAACCGCCGCCCCGCCCTGAATTTCTTCGCCGTCGCGTACAAGCGACCAGCTAAGTGCCATACAGGAGCGAACCGGCTCGTGTCCATCCAGACATTCGGCAAGCTTTTCGCGCCAGTTTTCCGGCTGGGCATCTGTAAGAAAACCGACACGCCCGAAGTTGATACCCAGCACCGGCACATCACTGCCCACAAGGCGCCGGGCGACCCCGAGCATGGTGCCGTCACCGCCAAGCACCACAACAAAGTCAAGGGCATCCGTGTAAAGGGAAGAGTCCAGCCCGGCCTCTACAAGATGTGCTTTGTGACCACGCTCTTCAAGCCACGCGCGAATTTCTTCACCCAGTTGGGCGGCGCGTTCGTGGCGGGCCTTGCAGACCAGTAGAATGTGGCGCTTGAGTTGATTTTGCATAAGGTGACAATTTACGTTATCAAGGCTCTTACCGCAAGCCCGCCGGCCTTACTTGTCAGGGCCGGCGCTTTGACATATGAACAGAAACTTCCTAGCCAAAATCACATAACAAGGCCGCAACAGCCATGAACGACAGCGCTCTTGACATCATAACCGCCCATGCGCGTGACGGCGCCCGGCTGAGGGAAACTTTTTTTGCGGAACAAGCGCCAATGTTGCGGGAAACAGCCCTGCGCATTGCAGCCTGTCTTGCTCGGGGCGGAAAAATCCTGCTCTGCGGCAATGGCGGCAGCGCAGCAGATGCACAGCACCTTGCGGCGGAGTTTGTGAACCGCTTTCTTGTGGACAGGCCTGCCCTGCCGGCTCTGGCCCTTACCACCGACACCTCGGCCCTTACCGCCATTGCCAATGATATGGACTTCAGCCAGGTATTTTCACGCCAGGTGGAGGCACTGGGCCGCAAGGGAGACATTCTTGTAGGCATATCCACCTCCGGCAACAGCCCCAATGTGCTGGCCGCCCTTGAGGCTGCCCGCCGGATAGGCATGCTTACGCTGGGCTTTACGGGCAGGGGCGGAGGCCGTATGGCCGCGCTCTGCCACATGCTCGTGGACGTGGCAAATCCGAGCACTCCCCTTATACAGGAAATTCACATTACTGCCGGACATTTACTGTGCCAGCTGACTGATTATTACCTTTTTGAAAATGTGGCGGCACTTGCGCCCTATTTGCACGCAGACACCGTAAACGAGGATTGATCATGCCCATCTATGAGTACAGTTGCGAAAAATGCAGCCGGGATTTCGAAGAACTGGTTTTTGACGATACTTCTCCGGCCTGCCCGCATTGCGGCTCTCACGCAACCCATAAGCTCATGTCCTGCTGCGCCCGCCACGGCGGCTCTCACCCTGGCGACTACGCGCCCACGTCCGGCGGCGGAGGCGGCTGCGCCGGGTGCTCCGGCGGCAACTGCGCGAGCTGCGGTCATTAGGCGGTACCATCATGCGTAATACCCTTACCATTGCTACACGCGGCAGCCGTCTGGCCCTTTGGCAGGCCGAACACGTCAAAAGCTGCCTCCAGGCCATCAGGCCCGGTCTCGAGATCCGCCTTAATGTCATAAAAACAAAGGGGGACATCATTCTTGATGTTCCACTGGCAAAGGTCGGCGGCAAGGGACTCTTTGTTAAGGAAATTGAAGAAGCCCTGCTCAACGGCGAGGCGGACCTGGCCGTTCACAGCATGAAAGACGTACCCATGGAACTGCCTGAAGGGCTGATTCTCGGCTGCGTACCTCCGCGTGAAGATCCTACAGACTGTCTGCTTTCGCACAAATATGATTCTGTAGCGGCCCTGCCCCCCAACGCCTGCGTGGGGACGAGCAGCCTGCGCCGTCAGTCCCAGTTGCTGGCCCAGCGGCCGGACCTTCGGATTGAAAGCCTGCGCGGCAATGTGGATACGCGCCTGCGCAAACTGCAGGAAGGCATGTATGACGCCATCATCCTTGCCTCTGCGGGCCTGAACCGGCTGGGGCTTTCCGCGCCGCACATGCACGCTCTTGACCCACATACTTTTTTGCCCGCAGTGGGCCAGGGAGCGCTGGGCATTGAGTGCCGCGAAAACGATTATGAACTTTTCACCCTGCTGGCCGAGATGGAAGACAGCGCTACCCGTGTATGCGTTGAGGCCGAACGCGGATTTCTGGCCGGGCTTGAAGGCGGCTGCCAGGTTCCCATTGCCGGCCACGCCCGCCTGCTGGACGATGACACCCTCCGCCTCGAAGGTCTGGTGGCCGAAGTTGACGGCAGCCGCATTTTGCGTTGCAGCAAGGACGGGCACACCTCTCAGGCGCGCCGGTGGGGCCTTGAACTTGCCGGGGAAATTCTTGAGCAGGGCGGCAAAGGCATTCTCGAAAAACTTTATCGACAGTCATAGGTATACTACATAGATATGTCCAAAATCTCTCCCCTGCCCGAATCCAGACTGCATGCTGCCATGGACCCAGCCCGCATCCCCTGGGATGACAGCCATGCCATCCCTCCGCTGCGCAACGGGCGCAAAAATCCCTTCCAGCCCCGTGCCATGCAGGCGCTGGACCTTGCCCTGCAGATCAAGGCCCGCGGCTATCATATCTACCTTTCCGGCGAGGCTGATCTGGGCCGCACCCGTATGCTTCTTGACTATTTGCGCCCGCAGGCCCGTAAAGCTCCCACCCCGCCGGACCTTGTCTACGTGCATAACTTTCAGGATCCGGACCACCCCCTGCTTTTTTCCCTGCCTGCGGGCCTGGGGAAAAAATTCAGGCAACACATGGTGGAGATGGTGGATGCCGTCGTCAAGGAGCTGCCCCGCAGGTTTGAGGCCAGCACGTACCTGAAGCGCCGGGCCAAGCTCGTGGACAAATTCCAGACAGCCCGCATGGGCCTGCTGCGCAAAATGAACTCGGTAGCTGTGGACAAGGGCTTCAACCTGGATATGGATGAAAACGGGGGACTTACGCTCTACCCCCTTGTCGAGGGTAAAAGGCTCAATGAAGAAGAGTTTGACAACCTGGACAGCACCATCCGCCTCAAGCTGAAAAGCCGCGGTGACAACCTGGTGCAGTCCATGGCCGGCCTTATGCGCCAGCTGAACAAGGCTGAAGAAAGCTTTCAGGATGACGAGCGCGGCCTTGAGCGCGAAGCCATGGGACAAGTGCTCGATGCCCTGTTTACCCCACTTGAACAGCGCCTGCTCAAGGCATGCCCTGGTGATGAGCTGGCCGCCTACTTTACGGCCATGCGCGAAGACATGCTGAAAAATACCGAGGCGTTTCTGCACAGGGACGGCGTACCGCCCTCCCTTACCGGAGATTCGCACGGCGGCCCCAGCGCAGACATGGTCCTGTATCGCTATGCCGTAAACGTGCTGGTGGATAACAGCAAGCAGGAAGGCGCTCCCATTGTGGTCGATGACCATCCCACGGCCGTGAACCTTCTGGGCTGTATTGAACGCGAATCAGAAATGGGCGCGCTTGTCACGGACTTCACCCTGATCCGTGCAGGGAGCCTGCACAAGGCCAATGGCGGCTTTCTGGTACTGCACGTCGAAGACCTTTTGCAGCATCCCACAGCCTGGGAAGGACTCTTACGTGCCCTGCGCTCTGATCAGGCGCGCATTGAAGATACCGGCGAAGCACCGGACACCGCCATCCGGACCAAGGGGCTCAGCCCCGACCCTCTGCCCCTTGACCTCAAGGTTGTGCTCGTGGGCGGCGAAGAACTGTATGAAGGGCTGCTCGTCAATGACGACCGCTTTCCAAAGCTTTTTCGCATCAAGGCGCACATGGCGGATGAAACAGAGCGTAATGCGGCAAACATCCGTCATTATCTCGGCCATATCGCGCACATCATACGGGGTTGCGAGCTTCCCCCCTTTGATCGCACGGCCCTGGCATGGCTCGTGGATCTGGGGTCACACCTTTGCGAAGATCAACGCCGCCTTTCGCTCAAGTTTCCCCTGTTGCGCGAATTGATGATAGAGGCCTCTGCTCTGGCGCGCATAAAGGGGGCCGCTGCTGTCAGCGCGCCCGTCATGGAAGAAACCCATGCCGCGCGCATTTATCGAGCCAATCTTGTGGAAGAAGTTTTCATGGAAGAATACGACCGCGAGCTCATCAAGGTGCGCACGTCCGGCACAGCCGTGGGCCAGGTCAACGGCCTTTCAGTAACCTGGCATGGAAACTTTGAGTTCGGCCTGCCTCACTGCATTTCATGTACTGTAGGCGTGGGACACGAAGGTATTATCGACCTTGAGCGTGAGGCGGAGCTTGGCGGGCCCATTCACACCAAGGCCATGATGATCATAAAAAGCTACCTCACCGACCTTTTTGCCCGCAAAAAACCTCTTGTTCTTTCCGGCTCTCTGTATTTTGAGCAGAGCTATGCGGGAATTGAAGGCGATTCCGCCTCGGGCGCGGAACTGGTGGCCCTGCTTTCGGCTCTGGCCGATGTTCCCGTACGGCTTGATCTGGCTTTTACGGGTGCAGTCAGCCATGCGGGCCAGATCATGGCTGTGGGCGGCGTCACACGCAAGGTGGAGGGCTTTTATAAAGTCTGTGCCAGACACGGTCTGACCGGCACCCAGGGAGTCATCATTCCCTACGATAATGCAGACCACCTCATGCTCTCACCCGATGTTCTCCGGGCAGTGGAAAACAAACAGTTCAGCATTTACGCAGTGCGTCGCATTGAAGAGGCCCTGCTGTTACTTACCGGCCTTGCCGCAGGTCGCAGACTGAAAAATGGTGGTTTTTCACGCGGCAGCCTGTATGACCTCGTAGACAAAAGACTTGAACAACTGGGCGATTACGCACAAAATGCGTTCAGGAGAAGCAAACGCAGCTGATTTTTCATACACATGGCGGATCACAAGGCACTGCAGTATTGACTTTACATGTTTTTACAGATAATACATTTAACTATAAGTAAGTAATCAAAGGACTATCCAACCTGTTCCTGCGAAGATCATGATGAATAAAAGCAAAAAAGAAGCGTTGCTCCAGGCGGCCAAGGATCTGTTTGGCGAGTGTGGCTATGTAGAAACCACTTTCAAAAAGATTTCCGACAGGGCAGGGGTCGCGCTAGGCCTGCTGACCCACCATTACGGCAACAAGGAAAAGCTTTTTCTGGCATCCGGCCTTGATGTGCTGGAGCATTTTCTGCAAAAGCTGCGTCAGGCCACTGCCGATGCCGATTCGGGCTTTGACGGCGTCATGCGTTTTTGCAAGGCATATCTTGATTTTTCCATTGACAAGGATTCCAACTGGCTGGTGCTTGTACGATGTTCGCCGTACAGCGACATGAAAACCAAGACAGACCGTGACACTATGGATTCCATGTTTTCACAGGTGCATCAGGAGCTGGAAAAAGTCATTTCCCGCGGCATCGAAGACGGCAGCCTGGTTACGGTGGACAGCAAGTCCACAGCTCAGGTGATTATTTCACTTATGGTAGGCGCCAACCGCACACGGGTTCTCACTCCGTATGCCGCGCCGACATTGTACAAAGATGTACTGGATTTTGTAGCCCGTTCCATAAAGGCCTGAGGCATTTTTGCGCAGCCCTGCGGCCTGTTCTGTTGACAGCAAAGTAAAGAACAGATAAGCAAAACGTATGAAGCTAACAACCGCCATCTGCTATTTTCGATATTATTTTACCGGAGTCAGCAACTGACCCCAGGATACGCGGATATTTGGCAAAATTGCTTACAAGGTACCACAGCCGCCGACCATAGGGGTCGGCGGCTTTTTTTATCTGCGCCTTTTATTGCCGGAGGGCCAATGGATCTTGTTTCGACCCTACTGTTGACGGACGCCGCCGTGCGTATTGCCATGACACTACTCGCCGGTTCCTTTGTTCTGGCGCTTGTTACCCTGGTACGCCAGGTCCAAAGAGGATAAGCCATGTTTGGCGACGCTCTCATATGGCTTGGTTACATAGCCGTCTTCATCTGGCTGGCGCGAAAAGGGCGCGGACACGACGCCATGGCAACAGGGCGCGTAGGTTTCGTCATTCAGGCACTTGCCTACGTGGCGACATATATTTCCGCCGTGGCCCTGGTGGGCTTCGGCGGACTTTCGTATATGTACGGCATGCAGATGCTCCTGGTGGCCGCAGGCAACGTATGGCTCGGCACATGGCTCGTGTACCGCTATCTGGCATGGCCGACCAGGGTTTGCCAGCGCAATCTTCAGGCCCGTACGCCGACACAGCTTATTGCCAAAGGACACAAAAGCCCGTTGCTGGGCAAGGCGCTTGCCCTGATTTTTGCCGTATTCCTTGGCGTGTATGCTTCTGCAGTCATCAAGGGCGCAGCCCTTATGCTGGCCCAGATATTGCCTGTGCCTGTCTGGGCGCTGATCTGGATAGCAGCCGTGGTCGTAGGGGTGGTGGTTTTTATAGGTGGACTGCGCGGCGTTCTCTACACTGAAGCCATGCAGGGCATTGTCATGCTGGTGGGGATTGTGCTGCTTATAGGAGCCGTACTCAGCAAGGTTGGCGGCCCCATTGAGGGCATGGCACAGCTGGCGCAGTTGCCGCCGACCCCCATGGCAAATGCAGGGTTTCTTGCCCTTTCTTCCGGCGAACAGGGCTGGTTCATCATATCACTGGTCATGGTTACTTCCGTGGCGGTATGGGCGCAACCGCAGATGATGCAACGGCACTTCGCGCTCAACTCGCCCCGCCAGATAAACCGCATCACCCCTCTGGCCATGCTGGTACTTACTGTTCTTGTGGGCGGAACGTATTTTGTAGCGGCATTGTCACGCCTTATCCTGCCAGATGTTGCCTCGGCAGATGACGTAGTGCCGCACCTTGTCAAAATGCTTATGCCCGATGTGGGGCTTCAGCTTTTCGTGCTGGCGATTGTTTCGGCCTCCCTGTCCACAGCAACAGCCCTTTTTCACATTGCCGTATCAGCCATTGCCGAAGACTTGCCCGGCCGTCCCGCCACACGTTTTTCATGGTTCATCGGCATTGTATTCTGCGTATTGATTTCCGGTGGCAGCGCCCAGATCAAGGGGCAGCTTATCGCCCTGCTGTGCACTACCAGTTGGAGCATCGTCGGCGCTACGGTTCTTACAAGCTATGTAGCCCTTGTCCGTTTCGGCAAACGCAGCCCCATAGCCGCATGGCTGAGCTGCGGCCTTGGTTTTGCTTCATGTCTGCTCTGGTATCTGCTGGCCAACAAAGGCGTATCCCCCACTCCTGTGCTGGGAATGCAGGCAGCCCTCATCCCCCCTTTCTTTGTGGGTATAGCCTTTTCGCTTATGGGCTGGTTTATTGGTTGGGCACTGGACCGGGAAGGACGCAAAGCTTCCACGTTCTGGCCGGCGCCCAATGCATGACCAGCATACCGCTTCTGATAGGCCGGGGAAACCCGGCTTTTTTATTAAAAAGTACGTTAGCTGGGCATTGAGGCTGGCGAGATCTACCGACTTCTGCTATCTCTGGCGGGCCGCCACCGAAACTGGCTGCGGCCAGTCCGGATTCATTTATGCTATTTCTGTTGCACAGCGGCGATATTTTTCAATAACGCACGATCCTGCGAGCATTTTTGATGAGATCTTCTTTGGTACGCGATTCTTTTATTGTTGGTGCAGCGTTATTTTCCATGCTGTTTGGCGCAGGAAACGTCGTTTTTCCACCCTACATCGGCCTTACTGCAGGTCCGGAATGGTTTTTAGGCTTTATCTGTTACTATATGGCTGATGTCGGCCTGGCCTTACTTGCCATCTACGCCATGCTTGCCTCTTCGTGCATTGATAATGAAGAAGGCATCATGCACAGGCTGGGGCGTACAGCAGCCATGCTTATGATGTGCGCCATAATTCTCTGCATAGGCCCCCTGCTTGCCATTCCCCGCACGGGAGCCACGGCATTTGCCATCTCCTTCGCGCCGCTGGGTTATTCCTCCAAGGGCGTCAGCGCGGCCAAGATACTTTATTCCATAGTTTTCTTCGGCATATCCACCCTGTTGGCCTTTCGGGAGTCCAACATGGTAGATGTAATTGCCCGCTACCTTTCGCCCATAAAAATCGGGGGCTTCCTGCTTATCGTGGCCGCGGCTTTTGTTATGCCCATCGGGCCGGTAAGCGACGTTGTTCGCGATGATAACGTGGCGTGGCACAGCATACTTTCAGGTTATCAGACGCTGGACGTTATGGCGGCTCTGGTTTTTGGACTTATTATCGTAAACGCCCTGAAGGCCAAAGGGTACGAAAGCGGCAGACAAAAGGCGCTGTCTGTGGGCATAGCAAGCCTCGTGGCAGGCGCTCTGCTCTTCGTCATCTATTGCGGGCTTTGCTATCTTGGGGCAACAGGATCCACCTACTATCCAGTAGAAACGGAAAAAGGCGCCCTGGTCACCCACCTGGTGGGCCGGCTTTTCGGCAGCGCAAGCACCATATTGCTGGCAATTATTGTAACAGTCGCCTGCATGGCCACCTCTGTGGCCCTCATCGGAACCACGGGAACCTTCATCTCACGCTTCAGCAAGGGGCGGCTCAGTTATAAAAGCATCGTGGTGGGAACCGGCCTTTTCAGCATGGTTGTTTCCAACTTCGGCCTCGACAACATCATTGCTTTTGCCGCGCCCATTCTGACTTTTTTATACCCGGGAACACTTGCGGTCATTATTCTTTCCCTTTTTGACCGTCATATAGACAATGACAATATATTCCGTTTTGCCACGGCCGGAGCGCTACTGGCCAGCGGGGTGACCGTGCTGGAAGAATGGGGTTTGCCCCTGGATATCACACGGCACCTTCCCTTTGATTCCTCAGGGCTGAGCTGGGTAGTGCCGGCCTGCGTTTTTGGCATCATCGGCTACTTTGTCCGCCGTCCCAAAAAATCTTCCACCCATTAAAAAATTTTACCGTGAGCCGTGTGCACAGGCTGTCGGTCTGCGTCCGAAAATCCTCCTGCACATATATAATTCTGGCGCACAGGTTTTCGTCCCATACAGGTGAATCCCTGTGGACCAATGAAAGTTTCAGTACGGCATGGGCAGGGCACGCGCTGCATGACTGGACCACCAAAAGGCCGCTCCAGGCAGATCCGCACAAAAGAGCGCCAGTTCCTTGAGGCGAATCTCGATACCCGGCGGAAAAGGCGCTTTGAAAACGCTTCTGGAGCTGTCACAAAATAAAAAATCTCGCAGCAGCCGCTAGGGGACAGCGTGGACACGCACGCGCTTTTTCCCGGCGCGACCCGCATCATCCACTACACGAAGCTCAATGTCACCGGGTACGGCTCGCCATAAAAAGACCTCGCCCGGCACTCCCTTGCCCAGATAACGGCCGTTGACAAACCAGTGCAGGGTTTTCACACCGGCATCGGCGTGAGCCATAAAAACCATGTTTTCATGGCCCGGACTGCTCAGGCTCAGTTTGTAGGTCAGACCATCCTTGGGCAGCACTATACGTGGCGCTTCGCCCGTAATCATGTTTTCACGCCCGCATTCGAGGGCAAAAGGCGGCGGTTCGGGCTTGGGCATTCCGGCTCTTGCAAACATCTGCGCCATATCCGTGGGCCAGAATTCCCATATACGCACCTCCGTACGGTCTGCCTGTGGCATGCAGGCCCGCAGCCCCGTTTGCCTGTCTATGAGTATGGGACGGAATACACCGGAAGAAGCCAGCGGCGATACTCCCGGTATAAACCACGTTTTAACCGTATCTTCGCACAGAGATGTGTCCAGGTCTCCGGTTGCCGCGCAAACCTCCACACGCTCCAGATTAAGCCCGTGCGCAGGCTCCGCCTGATAGTCCTGCAACGGTTCGGCCATTGCGATGTCACGGGCTATCTGCGTAAACAACGGCACGGCGCTGATGCCGCCCACAAGCAGCGGATTGGGCTTGTTATCAAAATTGCCGAGCCAAACCACAAGAACATACGGCCCGACAATACCTGCGGCCCACGCATCCCGAAAACCGTTCGAGGTGCCAGTTTTAAGGCGCAAGGGCAACACTGTCCCCCCCTGCGAACGGACAAGGCGATCCGGATTCCCGTCCTCCAGCATGGCGAGGGCAACATACGACGCTTCCGGCGACAGCAGGGGCAGAGCAATCGCCGTGCGCCTGTCGCCCTGCAGCATGTGCAATGGACGCCAAACCCCCTTATTGGCAAGCATGGCGTAAAGTCCGGCAAGCTCACGCATGCTTACCTCTGCCCCGCCAAGCACCAGACTCAAGCCATAATGCTCTTCGCCGGATGCGAAATTCACACCGGCCCTGCTCAAAAACTCATAAAAACCAGGCTGTCTCAAGCGGGCAGCCAGGGCAATGGCAGGCACATTGCGGCTGGCCCTCAACGCTTCACTCGCGCTGACAGGTCCTCGAAAACTGCCGTCGTAATTTTCAGGATCATAACCAGAAAAACTGCGTGGCGTATCGGCCAACAAGGTCAAGGGGTGGATAAGCCCCTGATCCAGAGCCAAGGCATAGATAAAAGGCTTGAGTGTAGAGCCGGGCGAACGCCGCGCCCTGGTTCCGTCTACCTGCCCCATAATGGCAGCATTGAAAAAATCTGCAGAACCGGCAAGGGCCCGCACTTCCATACTGGGCCAATGAAGCAGCATCGCCGCCCCGTTAACAAGGCCGTAATCATGCCGTCTTGCGGTAAACAAACGTAGCTGGCGCTCAAGACGGCGCTGACTTGCCGGGTCCAGCGTGGTGTGCAGAGTGTCACTGCCATCCTGCTGCAAAAGCTCGGTGCTCAAATGGGGGGCTGTAAAGGGCAAATTTTCGGGTCCGTATACGCGCAAGGGCGCATGTTCTTGACGGCCATGCCAGACAGCCTCAAGGCGGCTGAACGCGTCCATGAAATGTGTATTATCCCCGGCAGGCCGCCGCCGCACAGGATTCTGCGGCACCAGCATAAGGGCAGTGCTTTCTCCGGGGGTCAGCTGCTCCGGAATCTTGTGAAAATACACCATTGCCGCAGCCCCAAGACCTTCAACATTACCCCCGTAAGGCGCAAGATTGAAGTAGGCTTCAAGTATCTCTTCCTTGCTGAAATGCCATTCCAGTTGCAAGGCCAGAGCGATCTGCCACAGCTTTGCGCCAATTTTTCCCGTTTCCAGCCCATGTGTCAGCCGCGCTACCTGCATGGTGATGGTGGATCCGCCCATAATGCGTCGGCCTGCCAACAGACCAAATCCGGCGCGGGCAAGAGCCAGGACATTGACCCCCGGATGCTGCCAGTAATAACGGTCTTCATAACGCAAAACCGAATCCACGGCAGCGGGCGGAATATCTGACAAGCGCGTACGTATACGATATTTTTGATCTTTGGAAAGACTCAGGCGCATGAGGCCACCTTTACCATCATAGACCACGCGCGAAAAGCCGATGCCATCCAGGGGGTATTTGCACGGGGCATGGTGCAGCCAGAGCAAAGCCGCCCCCAGAACGGCAATCAGCGAGGCAAAATACCAGCGTGCCGGACGGAATAGCCGCCACAAACTGTGCCCGCCCCGACTCATGCCGGATGCTCCCGAACCTGTTGGCCTGGCGGATGTTCTCTGGTCCCCGAAGGAAGTTGAAACCATTGCGGCTCTGCTTTTAATTTCTTTTTTCTGCATGGTCCTGGCCGCGGTACACTTTTTATGAAGCAGGTTTTTATACGCCCGTGCTCTCCGGAAAATGATTCTCCGGGCGCATGGTCCTCCTCATTTCTGATCGGAGGGAGCACAGAGGGTACAGATTGGGGAGATGTCAAAAAAGGCCACCTGCATTTATGCCCCCTGCCCGGCGCGGTTCCAAAACATCCGCGCCGGGCAGGAAACAATTTTCAAACATGCAGCCGATTGAGGTTTATTCGATATTCACATGCCCACCGCCCAGGCGGGCATTGGTAGCAGGCTCGTACATGGCCTCAGCCGTGGCCGAGGGCAGCACAAAACGACCGCGGGTGGCGGCCCTGACCTTATAGGTAAAAGTACGTGCCTGCGGACCTGTATTTACAAAAAAGATTCCTCTGTCCTCACGCCGCTCGTGACGGATGAGTCCTTCCTGTGGCTCCGTGGATTCAGATTTTTCCAGTACAGGTTCAAATCCGCCCGGCAACAAGTCCACCACGACTACATTGGTGAACTCGGCAGGCGAGCGCAGACTCAACTCCACAGTGAGCACTTCGCCAAGTCTGGCACTGGTGACATTTTCTCCCCTGCTGTTGACGTAGCGCCGCTGCAACTCAAGGCCGCTGGAGGCGGGGGTGAGCGGCTTGCGTTCAAAGCCTTCGGCCGCCACATGCAGATTCCAGCCCTTGTCGCCCTTTGGCACGCTTGCCCGATAATTGAGGCAGCCCGGAGCATCAAGCGTGAGGACAGATGACCCCACGCTGTCTTGTGGTTCCAGTGCGGAAAATCCCTGGGCATAGCTTGTGCAAGCCAGGGAGATCCCTTCGGGAGCGGGCGCATCCTGTCCCGCCAGCATGACCAGCGCACGAGAAATAAGCCCCATGTCCACTGTGGTTGCAGCAGTGTTAAAAGCTTCATCCAACAGAGCATCCGTATTCACCTGCTGGCGCTTTTCAGGAAAATGCCGCAAGACTACAGCCGCATGCAAGGCCGCCGCTGCGCCCTGCCCCAGCATGGAGTCGCCTGTTGCCGCAATGAACGCCGAAGGCATCAGTTGCTCTGCGCGGCGCTTCAAACGCAGCATGTCGTAGCAATCGGCCAGCAGCACGGCCACCAGATCACTTTCCCAGCCATCGGTATTTTCCCTGAACCACTGCTCCAGCCGCTCCACTTCCTGCGTCATGATGCGCCCGTCACGTAACAGAACCCATGCCCCATAGACTTTGATGCGCCCGTCGTTTGCATCTACCGGAGAACGCCGTACCGTGTTCTCGAGCGAATCAAGAATATTTCTTGTCAATCCTTCAGGTACGACAACGCCGCTTTCCCGCAAGGTGAGCAGAAAATCCCCGGCATAGGCGGTAACAAAATCATTGGTCGGGGACCCGGGCCAGAGGCTTATCCCCTCATAATAGCTGAAGTTGCTGCGTATAGTATCCAGTGCGGCGCTGATAACGGCATTGCCGCGCTTGGCAAGTATTTCTGGAGAAGTACGCGGGCTGCTGAGCGCCTGTTTGCGCAATTCCGGCACGGCAAGCAGGGCCACATACGGCATGGCCCGGCTGATAAGCTGTTCGGTGCAACCGTAAGGATAGGTATCCAGACGCGCCAGCAATGCGCGCAAGCCAAGAACGGGCAGCGCCGATACAGTGGCCTGCCCCCGGGCCTCGTAAGGATAAAGATCACGGTTTACAGGTATGTCCATATCGCCATCAAGAGCAACGACCTTCTCCGTACGAATCCGTGGCGCGGGCGGACGCACAGACAGGCTCTGCCTGCGCATACTGCTGCCCGCTTTTTCTTTTCCTGCCAACGTAGCGGTAAAGCGAACATCGGCGGAACCCAGCACGTCCTGCGCCCGCATACGAAAGCGCAAGACTGCCTCGCCATTTTCATTGACAGCAACCGGCTGCGGCTTCTGCCCGCTCAAAAAAACCAGCTCCGGTCCGCAATCCATAGTTACGGACACCCTGGCATCCTTGCCGCTGCCTTCTACCGTATTGGCTATGACCAGCGCGGCGTCAAACTCATCGCCTGGCGCCACGGCCAGAGGCAGAAGCGGCTTCAGGATAAGCGTACCCCGTACCTCCATATCCGCACGGGCGCTTCCCGCAGTGGACCGTCCATCGTGGACCGGAGTACTGCCGACAGCCATAATCCGAATGCGGCCACTCACATACGCCGGTACATCAAAGCTGATCTCTGTTCCCTCAGCGCTGACCGCGCTTACCTCCTGCCAGAAAGCAAAAGGGGGTTCGCCACGCCTTTTGAACGGATTGAGAAAACGCCCCCCCGCACCGGCCATATCCCCGCCGAAACCGGGAATACGCCCCTGCAGTCTTGCATGATCAGGCATAAGAAGGTCAAGAGCCTGCATGGTGGAAACATCAAGAGCGCGGTCTCCGAGCAGTTCACGCAACGGATCCGGCGTGGCAAAGCCGGTGATCTGCAACACGCCCTCATCAACCGCAAAAAGCACAGCTTTGCCGGGCACGCGCGATGTCAGGCGCACTGTTGCCTTTTCGCCGGGCAACACCCGCTCGGGGGCAGTGATTTTCAAACCCATATCACGCCGATTCATGCCGACGGTAAACGGCGCCACCCCATACGTATGGGGATTCATATACACAGCCTCTGAATCCAGAGAGCGGACAAAGGACACGTTGACATAACCGCGCCCCTCAAACTGTTCGGGAATCTGTATCTCCTGTACGCTTTCTCCGGCTTGTGCCGTAAACCACGCATGCGTCAGTACATTTTCCCTTTCAATGGTAATGAGCCCGGTTCCCGAGTAAGGCGTGGAAAGGCTCATTTTTATGGTTTCGCCGGGCTGATAATGCTCTTTTTCAAGTTTGAGCCGCAGGTTGCCCTTTGCCAGCGACGCAGTGGAGAGTCCGGACGGATCCGCCAGCCTGTTGCCTGCCACAGAATACGGAATAAGCGCCAGTATGTTGCCGTTTGCCTGGCGCACGGTCACAAGAAAATCGCCGGCCTCGGACGTGGGCATGGGCCAGGACAAACCCTGCGGACTCAGGTTCACAGTCTGTTGTGTTATTTCCGTATCCACGGGGGTGGCGTCATAATGGTATTCGCCCCGGGCGTCAGTAACCAGGCTGTTGACGTAGCGCCGGGCCGAAAAAACAATCTCGGCATCACGCAGAGCAACCGGCGCAAGGTCATTGTTGACCGCCACAAGGCGCAACGAGGCGCGGGAATTTTGCGGCACATATTCCAGATTGTTGGCCTGCTCTTCTCCTTTATAGCCAAGAGCCACCTCCAGAGGCGAAAACAGGGCCGACAACTGGCGGGTCACCGCCCTGCCCCCTTCAGGTTCAAAACCGTCGATCATCAGGGTTCCGTAAAAAGTATTTCCCTGAAGCCTGTCGAGAGGAAGAGGCAAACGGGCAATGCCCTTGCTGCTGGTAAAGGCATCGGGCAGATCCATGTACTGATCCTGCGCGCCGGAAGGCGAAGCGTCATAAAAAGCATAATCTTCGTATCCCGGAAAACGCAGCATTCCCTTGCGGGCATGAAAGGCCGTTTGGATACGATGATCGGCCGCCGGTTCGCCATAAAGGTTGTCCAGCCTGGCGACGGCCACGGCAGGCGAAGCCCCCATGCCCGTGCGGATCCATCCCTTGGGAGCGACCGGCTCAAAAGAAGTGGACAGGGCCAGTGTGTCGGGCTGGAATTCTTCGACACGTGTGGATGTTCCGCCGAGCACAGGACCGCTTGCGCCGGAACCGGGCTTGCCCGAAGCCAGGCGGATGTCCAGGCGATACTGGCCCACGGCGGCGTCTTCGGTGCTCTTCCAGGTGAAGTGCTGCAAGCCTTCAGCCCCCAATGTGAACGGACGGCGCATGACTTCGGCACCGGTGGGGCTGACAAGCACCGCCTCCAGAGGCAGGTCCTGCGGCAGTGGCTGCCAGTCGAACCGGCGCACGATGCAGCCGAAATGCAATTTTTCTCCGGGTAGATACATGCCGCGCTGGCTGAAGACAGAAGCACTCAGGCCATTGCCCGCGGCGTGGCGTCCGGACACGGAAAAGCTGCTGTAGTCCACATTACGGGCGTTGTCGTCAAGAGAAAGCCAGGCCATATCCTGCCCACCGGGAACAGCAGCCAGCGCTACAACAGCCACAGGCCGTTTTTCACGCTCAAGCCCCACGACGGACGGCAGATCCGCCCTGCCCTGTGTGTTGGTAAACACGCTGCATACAGGCAGTCCATTAGCCCCCAAGAGGCGTACTTCGATATTGGCCGCAGGTTTGCCGGTACCCAGGTTTTGCACAAATACCGCACGGGTGCCGTCAGAAGCAGTTTTTACACTCAGCCCCATATCAGTAACAAGCAACAGGCGCGAAACTTCGGCCACTTGTCTGTCTGCCTTGTGCCCCGTAACAGTCATACGCATAAGGCCGTGTTTCGGACCATTCTGGCCGCGCAAAAGAGGCGCCAGATCCAGAACGCCAAAAAAGGCTTCTCCCGGCATCTTCGTGCCGCCCAAACCGCGCATGTCCAGATGGCCCTGAACAGCATCGCTCATAACAGTAAAGTCCGATGCATGTTCTTCAAATCCGGAATCTTTTGCCAAAAGAGCCAGAAAAGGATCGCGCACCCGTTCAGCCCGCCACTCTATGCCGGTCAGGCCTACGGCATAAATATCAAGTTTTTTGTCGCCGCTGAGTGTGAGTATGTTGCCGGGTTGCAGAAACGCCAGTTCAGCGCCCAAAGGAGGCGCGGTGAGTATGAAGCGGCGCGCCTCCGTGAGCGACAGCCCCCCCGTGGACACAAGTCCACTTTTTATAGATGCCAGCAGCCCGCGCCCCGCACCTGCCGGTATGCGCAGCGTAATGGTATCCGAGGCTTCATCTGCTGGCTGGAGAAGCTGCAGTTGCAGTTTTTCGCCCCGCTTGATGTCGTTGGTGCTGATGGCGGGCATTTTTGTCCAGTCGGCTTCCTGCCCAGCCTCCGGGGTGATTTTTTCGGGTAACTGGACCACCTCAAGGTGACGCAGCAGTTCTGAAGGCAGGACACGCAGGCTGGTTTTCACAACCAGATGAAATTCTTTTTCCAGACTCTGACCGTACGCGGTTTTCACGGTCACATCCTGAATATTCATGATGCGGTCGCGACCGACCACTGCAAACAGCGCTTCCACATTTCCCGCACCGGCTTTTCCGGCGAGCCGGACAATACGCTTGCCGTCTTTTTCAATAAAGCCGGGCAGTCCCTGCACACGCAGCACAGCAGCGGCGTTGTCCCCCGGCAGGGACATGACCGGGGCGGAAACCACCACTTCAGTACGTCTTTCATTCCAGATGAACCGCGGCGCACCGAAAGACAAGCCACTTTTGGTATTGCTGGCCCGAAGGCTGATGTCTTTTTCCGTATTTTGCGGATTGACCGGCCATATAAAATACACAGGCACGGAAATGGCGTGAGCCCCCTTTGCAGAAGGATCTGTCCAGAACGTTTCCTTGCCGATTCGCGCGGCCTGGGGTTGCGTAGTGTATGTTAGCTGACGGTTGACCGAAAAACGCGACGGCAGGGATACCTTTTCAAGGGAGATTGTGTAGGTGGTCTCCGGGCGCAGATGTTTTTCAGGTGTAAAGGTCATGCTCGACCCATGCTGCCAGCGCCATTCACCCGGCGTTTCCGGGGTCATGCGTACCCCTTCCACCAGTGTTCCGGGCTGCCCGGCGGGCGGGCTGGAGCACTGGCGCGACCAGTCCGCGCCGTACTGTTTTTTGCAGCGCTCCACATCCACGTCAAAGCTTATGGACAGCCCTTCTGCCTGCCGCCAGTTGTCTTCTTCAGGCAGGCTGGTTCGCGCAACCCGATAGGCAGGCCCGGCCAGAGCCACGGCGGCAGTACATAAAAGCAGGCCGAAAAGGGCAAGGCCGGATACAAAATATTTTTGAAACATAGTGTGTTATCTCCAAGGGTATGCGAAACCACAGGACACTGTCTGTTTACTGCTGCCAGGCGGCTAATGTTTCTGTGATGATTCCATCAAGGGCAGCCAGACTGTGGCCATCGTCAGTCTCATGGATGCGGGCATGGTTTTTCCAGTACGCGCGTGCTTCTGCCGGATCCAGCAGGGTATCGGCACGACCAAGCACCACCAGACGCTCCACGAAAGCTTTGCGCGCATCGGAAAAAATAGCATAGCTGTCACACATCTCATCAGTGAATTCCCAGCGCTGCCCGCCATGAAAGCAGGTATTGGGTCCCACAAACTGCCGCAGGGCTTGAGCGGGCCGCACCACAGGGTTGAAGAGCGCGCAATTACAGGCGAGCAACGCCGAAAGCTGGGAAGCATAAAAACCGCCAAGCGAAGATCCTACGAGAACCAGCGGTCCTGCCTCTTCCGCGCGCAAGGCCGCTACCTGCCCCTGCAAGTGTGCAAGGTTTTCGGGAAAAAGCCCGCTGGACGGATACCTCAGCGCATGGGCATTGGGAAAAACGCGCCGCAGCAAACCAAAAGTATTGCTGGCAGGGCTGGAGTTGAAACCATGTACATAGGCGATCATACTGACCCTTTTATAAATTTTGATACAAAGACCGCTGCGGGACAGGTGGCTCGTTGCCATGAATCAAACTGCCGTAAGAACGTGGCTGGCCGGAAATTTTTTCTGGGCGTCGTCGGGCGAGATGCAGGCGTACCCGATAACGCAACTCTTTGCATGACAGGCACCGTGGCAGGGGAAGAAGTTTTCTTCAACGGTAATCAGAATATCTCCTGATATTATTCATGTCAAACAAGGACACCGGATACACAGCATCATACCGATACGGCGTAAAGCGCGGTACGGTAAAAATACGGAAGTATCCCGCCAGCCGTCCGTTTTTTAACGATATGGATTTTATGCCGCAATAAGGTCGAGGGCTTCCAATACACGCCAAAACAACCCGTTTCGGAACCACTACCCCAATATAGGAGATGCCTTTCCGAAACGGGTTGTCGTAAAAGAAGCAAAAATGTCACAGTCCCACTGCAAGTGACAAGGGCATTTTGCATGTTATGGTCAGAGCAGTACTGTTTTGAGTTGCCTGGTGTCCTCGTGAACAGACATTTACGGGGTGCAATGCAGTTTGTCTATACTGTTGCTCCGAAGGGAATATCCTACTCAAATACCCTAGAAGAGTCCTGTTACCTTGCCGGTTTCCACGTCCACATCAATGTTGCGGAAAGCCGGTTTTGAACCGGTCCCCGGCATCAGGCTGATATCGCCGGACACCGGGGCAACAAGCCCCGCGCCGCCAAAGAAAAGCACATCGCGCACATGCAGCCTCCAGCCCTTGGGAACGCCCTTGAGCGCAGGCTTGTCAGACAGGGAATATTGGGTCTTCACCATGCAGACGCCCAGTTCATCAGCATCGGGTCTTTCCTGCAAATCTTTGAGGCGCTGGGCTGCAAGCGGCTCAAACTCCACTCCGTCAGCCCCGTAAACCTCCTGAGCAATGGTCGTGATGCGCTCGGTAAGAGGCGAATTCCAATTGTAGAGCGGCCGGAATTCGTTCTTTTCATTGCAGGCGTCCGTAACGGCGTCAGCAAGTTCCAGAGCGCCCTCTCCGCCTTTTTCCCAGTGCTCCGACAGGGCTACCCTTGCTCCGGCCTGCTCGCAAATGCGACGGATGGCGTCGACCTCTGCCTTGGTATCGGTATGGAACTTATTGATGCAGACCACTGCGGGTACGCCCGAACGCCGTACAATGCCCAGATGATGCAGCAGGTTGGCGCATCCGGCTTCCACAAGGCCCACGTCTTCACGGGTATAGGGCTCTGGCAGTGCCTGACCGGGTTTGGGCTGGGGAGCACCACCGTGATTTTTGAGCGCCCGCACTGTAGCCACAACAACAGCTGCGTCAGGCACAAGGCCGCTATAATGGCATTTGAGGTTCCAGAATTTTTCGTAGCCCATTTCTGCAGCAAAGCCGGATTCCGTCACATGATAGTCGCTGAGTTTGAGCGCCACCCTGTCGGCAATGACCGAACTTTGCCCAAGGGCAATATTGGCAAAAGGCCCGGTATGCACAAAAACGGGCTGCCCTTCAATGGTCTGGATAAGGTTGGGTTTGGCGGCCTCTACCAGCCAGGCAGTCATGGCCCCGGCAACGCCCAGGTCGCTGGTGGTCACAGGTTTGCCGTTGCGGTCATGTGCCAGCACCATCCGTCCCATCCGCTCGCGCAGGTCGCGCAGGTCGCGGGCAATGGAAAGGATGCACATAACTTCAGAGGCAACGGTAATGTCAAAGTGCGAACGCATCATGAAACCATCATTACGTCGCCCATCACCCTCGATGCCGATAATGATGTTGCGCAGGGCCTGAACACAAAAATCCATGACCCAGCCGGTATTGATTCTGGTGGGGTCGATATTCAGACGCGCCATACCCGAAAGTTTTTCCAGCGTGGCATCGTCATAATTGCGCTCATGCTGCATGCGCGATGTCAAAGCCGTCATGCCCAGGTTGTGGGCCGCGCCCACGGCATGGAGGTCGCCGGTAAAATTGAGAGAATAGGGGGTCAGCGGAATGCATTGCGAAAGCCCGCCGCCTGCGGCGGAGCCTTTCATACCCATGGTGGGTCCGCCGGAAGGTTGACGGATAGCCGCTGAAGAACGCCGCCCGCGTCGTGCAAGACCCTGCACAAGGCCGATGGTGGTTGTAGACTTGCCCTCCCCCAAAGGCGTGGGGGTGATAGCAGTAACATCAATATACTTTCCGTTGGGGCGGTCTTTTAGCCGCTGCATCACGGCCTGCTGCTCAACCTTGCCCATATAATGCCCATACGGCAGCAGTTCAGCCTTTTCAAGGCCCAGTTCTGCAGCAAGGGTTTCAACGGTTTTCATGCGGGATTCCGCATCAAGAGCGATTTTCCAGTCAGGGTGCTTGGTAGGATCCAAAGTCATGGCAGCTCCATATCGTTGTTGCATGTTCTATGGCACGTTCCGGCGGGTATGGCTGCCCGCCCGTAAGAGCAGTTTCGCTTTGGGACAGTCGCCTATGCCGATGTTTTCGGTCTTGCAGCGCCCGCGCCGCGAAGACAGAGCATTGTATCAAAACAGCCAACCTGAAAAACTGAACATATGTTCCGGATGCAAAACATTTCAACCTTGAACGGGCATCGCCGCAATTCCCTAGAGCGCTCGCTTAGACGCTTGACAGCACCACGACACAATTTGCTGTTCTCACCTGCAGTCATTCCGCCAATCGACAGTCAGACGTACGCCTCTGTGGCGGGCATCTGCCCTTCCAGTCATCAGGACAAGGTAAAAAGGACGGCCCCAGCATCATGCCACTCCAGTAAAACCATCTTCAGACGCCATCCGCACTGTCCGCCCTATCCTTGCGGGACACGCCGCCGTGCGCTATGCTGTCCGCGCCTTCAACGGCACTTCATCGACAGGAGGATACATGAGACTTACTGCCAGACACGGCAGACTTGCCCTGACTTTACGCGTATTGCACCTGGGGCGTGACCTGCAGGTCATATGCAGCGGAGGCCAAGCCCACATCGGCGCTGTGGCTGTGGCAAGCCCCCAGTCCACACGGGAAACAGGAAGTCATGTCCAAAACCTGATAAGCCTGCCCGGACACCGCGAAGATATCCTGGCAGCCCGGATGGCGCGCCACTTGGCCGATGCGCTGGACTGCACGGTGTGTGTGAGCGCCGGCATTCATTTTGATTGTATCACCAAAGAAGAAATAGAGCGAGTGCTCAACCTGGCCGCGACCCTGACAGGCCGCTGTATAACCAGGTTGAGACAACCCGCGAAGGACTGCCATGTTGACTGTTAACGATTTGGAAAAGCTTGAAAAATACATCAAATCCGGCCAACTGGAGCAAGATTTTAAAGACGGCTGCGAAAATGACCGTTTTTATCTTCTTGAACTGCTTGAAAAGCTCATGGACGTTTCAGAACTGGCAGATGCGGCGGCCACGAGGCTCATATTCCGTGGCCTGCCTGTACCTCCGCCTCCTTCTCTACAGACTGGGGAGAACGGCGCGCCGCCACAAGACTCATAAACAAAGAAAACGCCAAGCCCGCAAAACTCCAGTCACTATTGCCCGTGAGTGCAGCTGTCAACCCCATCAGGCCCCCGCCAAGAATGGCCGCAGCCATGCCCCAGGGCCTGAACTGCACCTTGCCATGCAGCAACATGCCTATAAAAACCGGCGGCACAACGCCACAAACATAAATATCGTTTGCCATAAGCAGCAAAGCAAGAATCCCTCTACCGGGCAGCGCCAGGACAAGTCCAATTAAACCGAGAAAAATCAAGCAGATGCGGCATGTTTTTACACCGGGTTTACGCAAAATATCATTGCTGCACACAGAGGCGGCAGTGATCAGGCATGAATCCGCAGCAGAAAAAATGGCGCTGAAAATGCCCAGCAGAATGAGTGTGGCAGCCCACGCTGGCAGATGGGACAAAAGGGCCGTGGTCAATACCTGTTCCGGCGGTGTTCCCGCAGGAACCAGGTCTCGGCAGGATATGCCGAGAATAACTATAAGGGCTGCGGTAAACGTCAGCCCCACAGCAGCCATCAAGCCTCCTTTGCGGGCGGCGTGTTCATCGCGGGCGCTGAGCATTCTGCCGAAAAGCATGGGGCATACCACGTAGCTGCCGCCGAGAATGCAAAGAAAATAACGCAGTTTTGATGCGGGGAACTGCTCATTGAGAACTTCAACCTGCACGGCAGTAATGGCCTCGCCGCCGCCCAGATGCAGTGTAAGCAGCAAGGCCGTCAGCAAGGACAAGAGCAGAATGCCGAACTGCCAGATATCCGTCTTCATTACTGAAGCCTGCCCCCCGGCCAGAGTATGTCCCACAAGCACAGCCGCCCCCACAAGCATAGCTACATTTTTGTCAATCCCCGCCAACGGCGCAATAATTGTAGCCAGTGCGCTGAACTGGGCTGCCAGGATCGCCAGCCATGCCGTCACGATAATGACCGATGCCAGCGGACGGCTGGGCGCGCCAAGAAATGTGGTGAGCATTTCCGGCATGGTTATGGCCCCGCTACGGCGTACCTTACGGGCCAGAAAAAGACTCAGCAAGACAAGGCCCGCTGCACCGGACAAAAGCCACCATATGGCCGGAGTTCCCACTTGCCAGGCCAGTCCGGCCATGCCCATAGTGGCCGATCCCCCCACGCACGAAGCAACAATGGACAGGGCAACCACGTTGGCGGAGCTGCGCCGGCCATTGACAAAGTACGTTTCCTTATCGGGGGCGCGCCGCGCCGTAATCCAGGCCAGAAGAAACAGTACCGCAATATAGATCAGAAGAAATATCACGACAAATGCGCCCCCTGGCGCAGGGCTTCCTCTACCGCAGCACACAGCCGGAGTGTATCCCCGGCGGGAGTCACATAAGGCGGCATAAGGTAGATAAGCCGGTTAAAGGGACGCAGCCACACCCCCTGATCCACAAAAAAAGCCTGTAGCGTGCGCGTGTTGACAGGCTCCTTCATCTCCACCACCCCTATTGCGCCCAACACACGAACATGGGCCACGCCGGGCATATCCCTGCACGGGGCAAGACCTGTGCGCAGGTCGCGCTCAATATCTCCCACCTGTTGCCGCCATCTGCCGGAAGAAAGCAGGTCCAGACTGGCCCCCGCCACAGCGCAGGCCAGAGCATTGGCCATGAAGGTAGGCCCGTGCATGAACACCCCGCCATCCCGGCAGATGCCCTCGGCAACACGCTTGTTGCACACTGTGGCGGCAAGGGTGAGTACCCCCCCCGTAAGAGCTTTGCCGCAGCAAAGGATATCCGGACTGATGCCGGCCCATTCAGCCGCGAACATTTTGCCCGTGCGTCCGAAGCCAGTGGCAATTTCATCAAAGATAAGCAGCGTATCGGCATCGCGGCACAACTGCGCCAACCCGCGCAGATACTCCGGATGATAAAACCACATGCCCCCTGCTCCCTGTACCACAGGCTCAAGAATAACGGCAGCGATCTTTTTGCCGTGCTGTTCAAGCATCTGACGAGCATTGTCCAGACTGGCCGGGTCAAAGGGCTGATCAAATCCGCAGGAAGGCTGCTCCATAAAAAGCTGACGAGGCAGCATGCCTGCAAACAGACCGTGCATACCGGTCACAGGATCACATACAGACATGGCCCCGATAGTATCACCGTGATAGCCGCCGCGCGGAGTCAGAAAACAGGTACGCCCGGTTTCCCCCCGGGCATACTGGTATTGCAGCGCCATTTTGAGAGCAACGTCAACGGCTACAGAGCCGGAATCGGAAAAAAAGACGCGCTCAAGACCTTCGGGCATAAGCCCGAGCAGCCTTTCGGCCAATGCCACGGCAGGCTCATGCGTAAGCCCCCCGAACATGACGTGAGGCATGCGCCCGGCCTGTACGCGCAGGGCGTCAAGCAGGTGCGGGTTGTTGTAACCGTGCACAGCCGCCCACCACGAAGACATGCCGTCCACAAGCTCTCTGCCGTCTGCCAGAACAATACGGTTTGCCCAGGTGCGTCGCACGGCATTAAGCGGAGGAAAATCCAGGGCTGAGGCATAAGGATGCCAGACTGCTGCCCTGTCCCTGCGTACCAGATTCTGCTCTTCCGAAGATGCCTGCCCGCCGGCGAGGGCAGGTTCGGACCATGCCTGAGCCATGCGCAAGGCCACAGGAGTCAACAAACGGGCCAGTTTGTCCCACCCACCTTCGTCCAGATTTTTCAGACGCGGCAATTCTACCACCGGCGCATCACTGCCGGTCCGACCAAGCCGGTGACGCAGAATACGGGCGTTGTCCGCCAGCATGGCTGCGATATCAACTCCGGGGCATCCGGCATCGGGGTCGACCGAAGGAACAAGCGCAAGCCCTGCCAGTTCAAGCCCGCTGTGACGCAGCGCATCAATGGAAAGAAGAATATGGTTCAGGCAGCCAAGGTAGTTGCCGCCCACAAGAAAAACAGGCAAGCCCAGAACTGCCATAAGATCCAGCATATCTTCATCTTCGTTGAGCGGCACACGCAGGCCGCCTGCTCCTTCCAGCAAAAGGGCCCGGGCCGGAACAGTCGCCCAGTGGGCAAGAATATCCCCACGCAGGCTCATGCAATCCAATTTTTTTCCTTCCCGCGCAGCGGCAAGGTGTGGTGAGGCGGGCAGTTCAAAACAATGCAGCATTGCCGCAGGCTGCAGTCTGCCTGTGGAGGCGACTCCCGCCACTGCGGCTGTATACACGGCCGCATCAGATTGTGCTGAAACGGCATGTGCGCTTGCAGGGATCCCTGTCTGCACCGGTTTGACAGCCTGAACGGGCATACGCATCTGCCGCAAGGCGCGCAACAAAGCGCCCGCGCACACTGTTTTACCCACGTCCGTACCTGATCCCGCCACAAAAACGCCGCGCAAAGGTTCGCACATGTGGTCAGGGCAACATTTTTCAACAGCTCTGGTCACAATCAACCTCCAGACCAAGAGAATCAATCATGGCAAGATCATCAACCAGGCCGCGGCCCTGAGTAGTCAGGTAATCGCCAGTCATCAGAGCATTCGCCCCGGCTGCAAAAATTTCTTTCTGCCGCGCCCCCAGCACCAGCGGTCGGCCTCCGCAGATGCGCAAGGTAGCCGTGGGCAGTATGTGCCTGAAAACAGCCACAATGCGCAAGGCTTCTCCGGCTGTAAGCGGCGGCTGGCCCGCGAGCGGCGTTTCCGGGTGAGGATGCAGAAAATTCATGGGCACATGCGTCACCCCCAGCGACTTGAGGGCAAAAGCAAAATCTATACGGTCACGCCAGCTTTCTCCAAGGCCGAACAGGCCACCTGTGCAGGCCGTCATACCTGCGCCGAACACACGTTCCACCGTTGCTTTGCGCTGGTCCCATGTTTGTGTGGTACAGATGCTGGGATAATACCGGCGGGAAGTTTCAAGATTATGGTGATATCGGTCAAGACCGATATCCATCAATTGTGCAAGCTGAACGGCAGAAAGCTTGCCCAGGGATGCACAAACACGTTTGAGTACATACTCCGGCAGGGAGCGCAGCACTCCCAGCAAACGGTCAAATTCCTCACCGCTAAGTGCCCCGCCACTGGTAACCACACCTATGCGCGCTACGGGTTGCGTGGCCAGCGCCAGGATTCGCCCTCGCAGCTCATCGTCGGGCAAAAGGGAAAAGGTTTCAATTGGGGTATGGTTATGTTTGCTCTGTGAACAAAAACGGCAATCCATGCCACAGTTGCCGCTACGTGCATTGATGATGGCACAAAGCGTTATCCTGTTGTCAAAAGTCGCTCTGCGCAATTGCGTAGCTCCGACAAAAAGCTCATCTTCCGGAAGCGATACAAGCTTCAGTGCCTCGGCGGGATTTGCCGCCGTATAAAGTTCTGTCATAACCCGATCCTGGGAATCTGAAGACGGCGAACAGCCTGCCTGCGCCGCGCCTCGCAGCAATTAGAGCAATTAACGCTTCAAATGATTGTTTAACGGTCGGCAAAAAGGCGCATCCGAAAAACTGCCAAGCCAGATTACGTTACCCTGCCCTGCGCGGTGTAGCGGATGCCCGCAGCCAGATATTTTACAGCTTCAACCGTTGCTCCAAGAAGTTACGGACAAAGTAGCATCTTCATTTATTTGCGCGGTTGAAGCCCGAGTGAGCATTGCAAAAAGCAGTATACATACATTTTCAACCTATTATGCTCCGGACCATAAACCCTTACGCCACGGGCCGTTGCGCCACAGCGACACTGCCCGGCCTGGCTGCAGGATACAAAAAGCCCGCCTGACGGCGGGCCGATAAGCAAACGCTATTGGGCTTTACGCCTCTTTTCCCACAATTTCATGTCTTTCATTTTTTTGCGGCGTTCACGCTGAAGAGCCTTGCAAACAAGGGGGGCATCCTTCTTGAAACCCCATTTTTCGCGGTATTCGGCAGTCGTCATATCATGACCGGCGAGATGACGCTTGGTCAGAATCTTGAAGCTCTTGCCACATTCAAGGCAGGTGACGGACTTTTCCTTGACGGACTTGCGGCCTTCCTGAGCCATTTCCGCACTGTCCATTTCGGAAGGAGCTTCACCTTCGGCAACAGCGCGGATGCCGAGAGCGACCTTTTGTATAAAGGTTGCGATCTCTTCTTCGCTCATCACGCGCACACCAGCTTGTGCCCTGGTAATTTCCAGGGCTTCTTTCAAATAATCGTCCATAATTACCCCTTATGGTCATCTTAATGATCCGCTGAATACGCACTGTAAAAGGCGCATTTGTTTTCAAAACAGATCAGTTTTTTTAAATCCAGAGTTCCAATTGGCAGAACATACACATGCCTTATTATTTCGTCAATGTAGCAATGCCCATAAAAAAAAACATTTTACAAACATTATTATAGGTATTTGAAGCAGTTTTTTACTTTTGCCGCGCCATAGACCAAAATTTTATGCGCCACTAGTATCTTTAACTTACAACGGCCGCCCAAAACACATGTTTTGGACGGCCGTTGCCATGCTGGTTGTATGCAATAAAAACTGATTATTAATAATAGATCAGTTCATCTTGAAAACATCATATCTTGATGCAGTGCCAAGAAAACGTTGATCCATAAACTGCCAGCGCACATTTTGCATATACGGGTCAGCAAGGCCTTTCAGGTTTTCAGGAACAGGCCCCACCACAAAGGCATTGCGGGCGCGCTGTTCAAAAGCTATCAGCTGGTCAGTCTGCCCGATGGTCAGCACTTCGAGAAATTCCATCTGCGGCGGCAGCGGTTCACGATACTCAAGAATAATCTTGTCGGCATTGAAGTTAAACCGTGAGGTAAAGCTGCGCACAAGCCAGCGCACCGGGGGCCCGTCCGGCTGTACACCGGCCAGCAGGGCAAAAGGATCACGCGAGCTGTCCGCGATGAAAGTGCAGGCGACAAATGTTGTATCGCCTATAACCTCATTGGCCTGATCCACACTGAAGGGCGGCGTGGAGTCGCTGTTCCAGTACCAGCCCTGCGACAGTTCAACCTGGGCTACGATAGCCAAGGACGAGCGCGGCTGCCCCTGACCATAAGCCGCCATCCAGACCGACACCGGCAGGCCGCCCATAACACCGGTCCAGTCCAGGTTGACCTGCCCCTGGCCTCCGGCAATAAGCGGCATATCCTTGACTCCCAGACTGATGGCCGGACGGGCGGTGGACACATAGGTCGGCCCGACCATTCCCCGCTGTAGAGCGGCAGTACAGCCGGTGGTAAACACCAGCAGCAGAGCCAGAAAACAGATTTGACGCATTCTTTTCATATGATCTCCCTTCGGGTCATGCTGCCACGCAACATACGGGGCTGATGCACTATACCGGTAAGCATGCTTTCTGAAAAGCCAACAAGAGGCGGTACGGCGCTTCTCGGACCGGTTGCCGGCACGTCAGGCAGATCGCCACGCGGCATCGACCTACTGTGCAGCCGCCGGGGCGGAGGCGGCCTTTCCTTCTTCCCGAGCCTGCCCCGGCGCAGGCTGCCCGGCCTCCGAAGAACCGCCGGGCAAAAAGTTTTGCAAGTCGCGTGAAACCTCAAATGTTCGCAGTTCTCCTGCCGCCGCCTGGGCAAAAGGAGAGTTTGGATAGTTGCGTACCACATCTTCCAGCAATGCCTGAGCGCGTGCCGCATCCCCGAGCTTGCGGTACAGGCGTGCCTCACGAAAGCGCAGGCCGGGATATTCTGGCGATTCGGGAGACGCGTAGGCATTATAGCGCCCCACCCACTCCAGTGCCTCCGGAACCCGGTTGGCAACTTCACTGATATCCATAAGTGCGGCCATGGCATCCTTGATGCGCTGCGGGTCAGCCTTGTCCGAACGCTCTTCCTGAAGTCGGGTAAAAAGATCTATGACCTTACGGTTCAGTTCGTAGGAATCTTTTATATCCTTGCGCTGCTCGGCATCGCGGGCCAAAAAATATGTTGCATAGGCCCGCTGGTAAAGCGGTATATCCTGCCGGTCGGCCAACTGCGCCCACATGGCGAGTGCAGGCCCGGTCAGATTGAGGTTTTGTGCGGACAGCGCCAAGGCATAATCAAGCTGGTTGCGCAACTGCCTGTTCATGGGCCAGGTAGAAACCAGCTTTCCCAGATCCAGCACTTTGTCCCACGCGCCAGCCTTGAGATAACGGTTGAAAAATTCTGTAAAAGCAGCTTCGCCGTAATTGGGGTCCATAGGACTTTTCAGAAATTCTGCCATCATCCCCAAGGCTGCGGCTTCATCCCCGCGTTCCAGCATGCCCTGGGCAAGCGCGTAACGCATACGTGGGTCAAGCGCTCCATAGCGTTCACGCACCAGGGGAAAGCCATTCCATAAAATCAGGATACGCCCGTAATTGCCCTCTGCCAATGAATTGTTCAATTCCTGCTGAAAAGACGCCCAGATAAGATCTTTGGCCTGGGGGACATTGGCGTTTTCAGGATAAGCGTCAATAAAATCAGCAGCTTTTCCCATGGCTTCTGTATATTTTTTATCCCAGTAGAGCCACATGGCCTCTTTCAGGCGGGCCAGAACAGCCGCAGGCGCGGTTCTGGAAGAAGCCGCGAGGTCAGTATATACTTTCCAGAGGGCACCGCCCTGATCCTTTGCAAAGACCGCGCTCATTTCAGTATAGCTGATGGGTGAATCGTAGATGCCTTTTTCCGCCAGGCGCAAACGGGCCACCGAGGCAGATGCCGTACCCGCAAACACCCGTTCCACATAGCGATACACAAATTCAGCGCTGATCCAGCCCCCCTGACGGGCATACATATCGCCGAGGCGCAGCAAAAGCTCGTCATTACCCTCATGTCCGGGAACAAGATTGTAGTACAGCCAGTATAGGCCAAGCGCAGGCCCGGTCTTGCCGAGAGCCTCATCATTGCCCGCTTGCAAAAGCAGAAAAGACGGTTCGTCAATATAATAGCGCGGCCAGCGCTTGCTTATAAAATCGAGAATAAGTTGGGCATTTTGAAATTTTTTCTGCCTGTTGAAGGCTTCCGCCAATCCGACGGAGGCTTCCTGCAGGTAGGAAGATTCTGGGTATTTATCCAGCACCATAGAAAAGGACTGTTCTGCCCTTTCATCAAGACCTCTTTTGAGCTGTGCCTTGCCAAGAGCGGTGAACCCCTGGGCAACACCGGGATAGTCCGGGTAGCGGCGCAAAAGGGCAACAATATAACCGCCGGCATCAACGAGGTTGCCCACATTGACATTGGCCAGCCCCAGACGCAGCAGCGCCTCGGGCACACGGGGCGAACGCAGGTTGGCGTTCATCGCTTCGCTGGTGGAGGATACAATCGCCTCATATCCTGCCAGAGGATTATCCACATACCGCGCCCATGTGCAGTCGCTGATGTAGTACAGGGCTTTTTCAAGCATTTCCGGATGCAGTCCCGGCAGACTTCTGAGTTTTTCCAGCTGGGGCAGAGCTTCAATATACTTGCGTTCACGAATAAGCCTTTCGGCTTCTTCCATAACGATTTCCGGATTAATGGGCCTGGGAACGGGATTTCCCTGCTCGTCCACATAGATTACCGGGCGTTCCTCCGGCTCCTTGGATACTTCTTCTTCGGGCTGCCGGGCAGCGGGAATCCCCACGGTCTGCTCGTTGACCTTGCCGGAGACAGTACCAGCCTCAGAACGCTTCCCCTGTCCGGACGTGGCCGGATCAGAAGCAGCCGTTCCTCCCGGCGTAGCTGCGATTCCTGCAGAGGACGCATTCCGCACGGAACCTGAGACAACAGCCCCCCCAGCCGCCGCAGGGCTTACAGACTGATGACCAGTATCAGGCGTACTTCCTGCGCCGAGGGAAGTTCGCCCCGCCTCCATCTGCCTTCCGGCAGCAGGATCAATGGCGGCGTCTTTACCGACAGGTGTATCACCAGTTTCGCGGGCCGCTCCCTGCTCTCGTTCTCCGGTCAGGGGGGCGGCGCCATCCGGCTTCACAGGCTGTGTTACGGTTGAAAGCGCCCTGCTTTCCGGCCAGTCTTCGGGACCGCCGGTATTTACCTTGCCAACCACCGCCTGCCGCCCCATCGGGCTGCTCGGGCCGCCTTGTACAGCAGATTCACGGGAGGCCGCATGAGCTTCAGAGAGCGGCCAGAAACTCCAGAAGCCGCCCACAGGTTTTTTTTTCGGAAACGCCTGCGCACCACGAGGCAGCCCGGCGGCAAAAAACTCTATATCCAGCCTGTCCGGAGCAGGTCGGCGCACAATGCTCGATGCCTGGGTGGAAAGCTCAACGTGCAACTGGCCACTGACAAGTTCTACAGCTTTGACAAGCGCCCCCATGGCGGGCGCATGCCCGGCCCGGACCAGCGGAGACAAAGGTGCGTCTGAAGAGTTAATGTAAAAAATTAACTTTCTGTCACCCGCAGAGACCATCTCTGTCTCCTGCACAGGAGCATCAAAGTGCAAACGCAGCTTCTCAACCCCTGTTCCCGGCGAAAACCAGCTCCAGGTGAGCGCCTGCGCAGAAGACGGAGCAAAAAAAACCATGCTCAGCAACAGGAAAAAAAAGACGGGTATACGACTCTGCCGAGAGAAGAAACGGCTGATGCTTAGGATTGCGCCGGTATGGGCGGAAGGTTGAATACGGCCTGTGCCGGTAAAAAAAATCATGTTCACGTGCGCTTCGCGAAGAGGGTTGAAAGTCAGGAACCGTTATGCGTAATGCAACATATATACCATCACGCATTGCGCTTTTTGAGTTTCTCAATAAGAGTCGTACGCTTGATGCCCAGTAGTTCTGCCGCCTGATTCTTGACGCCCAGAGCTTTATCCAGTGCTTCATCAATAAGGCGCCCTTCAATGGCATCAAGAAAATCTTTCAGAGTCAGACCACGCGCTTCCAGCACGCTCAAGTCAGGCCAGACAAAAGTACCCGCCTGCTGGCCCGCTCCATTGTCCGGCGCGGCAGCGGAGGCTGCCGCCATTTTTTCATTTTCAACCGCATCCATCCCCGTAGAGGGCGCAGCGGCAACAATATTTTCGACAGCACCTGCTTCATCAGCACCTGCGGCAATATCTTCCACTTCCGGCAGGGATGCAATATCTCCTACCTGGTCAAGTATCTTGCCGGGCAGGTCCTGCGGGTGTACCACATCCCCATCTACAAGAATGCTCAACCGTTCCATGAAATTTTCAAGCTCGCGCACATTGCCGGGCCAGGTGTAGGCAGAAAGCACACGGCGCGCATCATCGTCAAGGACAAGAACCGGGCGCTTTTTCTTGCCGCAAAAATGGGTCAGAAAGTGCCGCGCCAGCACGAGCACATCACCCCCTCTTTCACGCAAGGGCGGCAGGTGCAGCGGGATGACATTGAGGCGATAATAAAGGTCTTCGCGAAAGCGCCCGGCAGCCACCTCAGCTTCAAGGTCACGGTTGGTGGCCGCCACAATGCGTACGTCCACTTTTTTGCTGCCACTTCCCCCAACGCGTTCGATCTCCTTTTCCTGGAGCACCCGCAATATCTTGACCTGAAGGCTCAGGTCCATTTCGCCTATTTCGTCAAGAAATATCGTGCCGCCGTCGGCCAGCTCAAAACGCCCCGGACGGGAACGAATGGCGTGTGTAAATGCTCCCTTTTCATGTCCGAAAAGTTCACTTTCAAGCAATTCTTTAGGTATGGCTCCGCAGTTGATGGGAACAAAGGGCTTATCTTCGCGGCTGCTGTTGGAGTGCAGGGCGCGCACCAGCAATTCCTTGCCTGTTCCGGATTCCCCGGTTACAAGCACAGTGCTGTCGGTAGGCGCAACCTTGCCGAGAACTTTAAAAACCTCTGCCAGGCTTGTGCTCTGGCCAATAATGCCGTCTGTATTCAACGCCATGAATTTTTCTCCACCAGTAATCCTTTCTTGTGTCAATACACTGACGCGAACAGGATTACCAGTAAAAAAGCTGTTTTGACATTCCGTTTAACCAACCTGTGCATCAATGAACAAAAACTCTGCAATGCCTGCCCTGCCGCCTCTTCCCCCCTGTCCGCTGGATCAGGAGAGGCAACATCTGCTTGCTGCCCTTGAGCAAAACTGCGGGCTTGTACTCAGTGCCAGCCCTGGTGCGGGTAAAAGCAGCAGGGTTCCCCTGTGGTTGCTCGCCGCCCCGTGGCTCCGCGGGCGCAACGTACTGCTGCTTGAACCGCGCCGCGTGGCGGCCCGTGCCCTTGCCCGGTACATGGCCGCCCTGTTGGGCGAAAATGTGGGGCACACTGTGGGCTTGCGCATGCGCGACGAAAATCGCACCGGTCCGCACACACGCATTGAAGTCGTCACTGAGGGGGTGCTCACCCGCATGCTGCAAGAGCAGCCGGATCTGCCCGCCACTGCTTGCGTAATTTTTGACGAATTTCACGAGCGGTCGCTTGCTGCCGATATGGGACTGGCGCTTTGCCTGGAGAGCCGGGCGGTTCTCAGGCCGGACCTGCGCCTCGTGGTCATGTCTGCCACCCTGGACGTTCAGGCTGTGTCCGACCTGATGGGGCAATGCCCTGCAATTCATAGTCCCGGCCGCTGCCATCCGGTGGATCTGCACTACCTGCCCCACACACTTCAGACAGGCGGAAAAATTTCATCAGCAGGCGGGTCTTTTGCATTGTGGCAGCATATGGCCAGCGTCATTCTTACACTATTGCAAAAAGAGCCGGGCAGCCTGCTGGCTTTCTTGCCCGGCGCTGGTGAAATCCGCCAGACAGCCTCTTTTCTGGAGGAACGTCTACCCCCGGACGTGCTGCTCCATTCGCTTCACGGCAATCTGTCCGCAGCGCAACAGGATGCAGCCATTGCCCCGGCCCCGCCGGGCAAACGCAAGGTAGTGCTTGTTACTTCGATTGCCGAAACCTCTCTGACCATCGAAGGCGTGCGAATGGTCGTGGATGCAGGGCTTGCGCGCCTTTCACGCTTTGCCCCCGCCAACGGCCTTTCCCGCCTGGTGACGGAGCGTGTTTCTCTGGCCGGGGCGGATCAGCGTACCGGCCGCGCCGGACGGACAGAACCAGGTATTTGTTGTCGCCTGTGGGCCAAGGAAGAAGAAAAAGGCATGCGCCCCCACATCCGCCCGGAGATACTCGATGCAGACCTCACCGGGCTTTTGCTGCAATTGGCGGCATGGGGTGCATCTGACCCTTCAGCCATGCCCTGGCTTGATGCTCCGCCGTTGCCGCACCTTGCCGTCGCCAGACAATGCCTTGAGCTTCTGGGGGCCTTTACCCCTGCCGGAAAACCTACAGATCTCGGGCTTCGCATGGCCGCTCTGCCGCTTGAACCAAGATCTGCGCGCATGCTCCTGTGGGGCGCGCAGCACGGGCATGGCCCACTGGCCTGCTGCCTGGCCGCGCTGCTTGAAGAAAGAGATCCTTTGGCCAACGCCCAGCGCCCCGAAAAACGCGGGCAACGGGACTGGCGCCAGACAGACAGCGATCTGGCGCTTCGTCTTGACTGGTTGTGCCGTTCCCCGCACCAGGGCGCAACTGCTCCGGCCCGGGAGCATGCCCGTCAGCGCGTGCGACGCCAAAGTCTGCGCCTGACCCGGCTTCTTGCGCAAATCATGAAAACGGATCACGACCCCAGTCCCATCCCGGACCATAAGCAAAACGCTGCATCGGGCCTGTTCGCCGATGCTCTTGCCGATGTCAGCGCTCTGGGCTTACTGACAGCCGTGGCGTGGCCTGAATACGTTGCCATGCTCCAGCCCGGAGGGCAAAAAGGGGATATTGGCGCACCAATGCGCACATATCTCATGCGCAGTGGAAGAGCGGCGCGCCTGCTCCAAACAGACTCCCTCGCACGTAGTGAATTTCTGGCAGTGGCCCAGGTAGACGGCACGCTGCCTCATGGCCGTATTCGCCTTGCCGCTGCACTGTCCGGCACGGATATGGAAGAGCTTTTCTCCTCACAAGCAGTTCAGACGGATATCACATGTGTCACTGAGGCCGGGCAGGTCACTGCCCGCCGCCAACGCAGACTCGGGGCTATTGTGCTGGAAGACATTCCTCTGCCACGGCCCGAACCGGAACACATCGTCGCTGCCCTGTGTGCTCACGTACGCGAGCGCGGCCTCACCTGTCTGCCCTGGAACGTCCAAAGCCTCCAGTGGCGGGCGCGTGTGGCCCTGCTGCATGAGCTGGAGCCGGATGCCTGGCCCGCTGTAAGCGACGCGGCCCTGCTGGGCAGCCTGGAAGCATGGCTCGGCCCATTTATGACAAATTGTACATCGCTGGCCGCCCTGTCAGCCGAAACATTTTCTGCTGCCCTGCACAGCCTTCTTTTGGGAAATGGCGGTCGTCTGCTGGACAGGCTTGCCCCCACGCACTGGCAAGCGCCCTCCGGCGCACAACGCCCCATAACATATGGTGAAGAAGGCGGTCCGGCGCTGGATGTAAAATTGCAGGAAATGTTCGGCTGTGTGGACACGCCGTGCATCGCCGGAGGGCGCGTTCCCCTGCTGTTGCGGCTCAATTCTCCTGCCGGCCGCCCCCTGCAGGTCACGCGCGACCTGGCGCATTTCTGGCGTAACGGCTACCCCGCAGTACGCGGAGAAATGCGGGGACGCTATCCCAGACATCCCTGGCCCGAAGATCCTCTGACAGCAACGGCCACGGCGCTGACCAAGAAAAAGCTGGCCGCATCGGGCAAAAAATAAAGCTCGCTGTGCCTCTACAGATCTGGCTCTGCACATGTGCATATGCATGCCGCCTTATGACTCGCCGGGACCGGCCGGGAAAAAGTCCAGCCAGGCCAAGCCGAAGCGTAACAGGCAGAACACATGTTCCGAAGCACGCAATCCGCATCCCGCCCGCCGGGCATGACAGTATCCGGCAACCTCTCCCGCTGCCCGTTCAGTCAAAGGCTCCCTGCTCCAGCAGCATACCGACAAAGCCACGGGCGCGCTGCTCACTGTAATAGAGACCGCCGGGCTGCACAAAGCCCACATGTCCGCCGTGGGCCGCGACTTCGAGATGCAGGTGTGGGCTGGCTTCCGCGGCATCCCACGGGTAGCACGATGGAGCACAGAAAGGATCGTCCGCCGCAAGCAGCAGATATGTGGGAACAGTGATGTTGGGCAGGTCAGGTAGCACTGTATTTTTTTCCCAGTAGTCGCTGGCTGACGAAAAGCCGAAGGCCGGCGCAGTAAAGCGGCTGTCAAATTCCGAAAAGGTGCGGATGCCCTCAATGCCCTCAACCGAAGGGTAGCCGGGAAAACGCCCGGCATTGTACTGCACTTTTTTGCGCAACGTTCTCAAAAAATACCACATGTACAGGCGGCAGGCCGGGCCGTCCATAACAGGGGCAGCAGCAGAAAGATCGCACGGCACAGACACGGCAACAGCCCCCTTTATCAGAGGCGATATCTGCCCCCGACCGAGATAACGGCATATCTGGTTTCCCCCCATGCTGAACCCTGTCAGCAGCAGCGGCCGGTCAAACATTTCTGCAAAGCGCACTACCGTGGAAAGGTCTTCTGTTTCCCCCATATGGTATAGACGCGAGGTGCGGCCAGGCTCGCCCGAGCAGGAGCGCATGTTCCAGGCAAGCACATCAAGGCCCAAAGACCGCAGGACAGCACCCATGCCAAGCACATACTTGCGGCGGCTGTTGCCTTCAAGCCCGTGGGATATTATGGCTATGCCGCGCCCTTGCCCGAAATTGCCGCCGCGTGCTTTCACGGCGGGCTGCATGTCTACATCCAGAAAATCCCCGTCAGGCGTTTCAATGCGCTGCCGCCGCGTATCCGGCGGAAGGTCGGGATACGGACGAAAAAGCACAGGCCACATGGTGTTGGCATGGGGATTTGTTACATACCAGGGGCAGGTATAGCGTGAATCAAGTATCGGCATGGTTTTCTCAACAGGTGTATTTTATTGCTGAACATCAATTGAACATCTTGGCAGACCGTCCGGCCTCGTATACCTTCAGTGTATGCAAAAAACCAGTTTACACAGCTCCTCTCCAAAAAACCTGCTAGATGCCATGACCACGTCCAGCAACCCTGTTCCTGCACCTGCGCGCGTTCCGTACGGCCTTGCCGGAACAAAAAAACATGTGGATGAAAGCCAGGCGGACGTGCTTGTTCTGGGCGCGGGAGCTTCCGGACTTATCTGCGCACGGGAAGCCGCAGGAAGGGGCTTGCGTGTAACCGTACTTGAGCGCGGTGCTGTTCCGGCGCGCAAGCTTGCCATCAGCGGCGGCGGAAAAGCCAACTTTACCAACCGCCGCGTGACTTCGCAGGACTACCGCTGTGATGGTCCCGAAGGCAGCGATTTTTGCGCCCCGGCCCTGCAGGCTTTCGCCCCGGCCGCCATACAGCGCATGGTCCGGCAGTGGCGTCTGCCTTTTGAAGAAAGAGAACACGGCCAGCTTTTTCTGACTGTACCCGCACAAAAACTGGTCCAGGCTCTTATGACAGACTGCCGTCAGCGCGGCTGTCGTATCGAATTCGATAGTCCTGTGGAAACGCTAAGTTTTTCAGACGGTATTTTTGTAGTGCATACTCCTGCCAGAGTGTGGCGCGCCCCTGCCGTAGTGCTGGCCATGGGCAGCCCCGCCTGGCCCCAGGCAGGGGGAAGCGGGCACGGCTACAGGCTTGCCCAGCAGTTGGGGCACAGCCTGGTACCGCCGTGCCCGGCCCTGACCCCCCTGTTGCTGCCTCAGGGACACATTCTCACCAGCCTGTCTGGCATCAGCCTGCCTGTTCGCATTTCTGCAGAAACGCATCACTGGCAGGACCACCTGCTATTCACGCACAGCGGCCTCAGCGGACCGGCCGCGCTCAAGGCTTCGCTGTTTTGGGAAAGCGGAATGCAGATTCGCGTAAATTTTCTTCCCGACAGTGGCTTCAAAGCCCTGCTGGATGCGCCAGAAGCCGGAAAGCAGACCCCACGGACCCTGTTGGGGCGTCTTTTGCCCCAACGCCTTGCGGATGCGCTGCTGCCACAGGAAAATGCGCGAAAAAAAATTGCGGAGCTTTCACGCGCGACACGCAACAGCCTAGTGGAGTCTGTACACGCTCATAGCCTTTTGCCGGTAGGGGCCGCAGGACTCAAAAAGGCGGAAGCCTGCCGCGGCGGTGTGCAGACCGGCGAAATAAACGCGCAAACCATGCAAAGCCGTCTTTGTCCGGGCCTGTTCATCACTGGCGAACTGCTGGATGTAACGGGCCTTCTGGGCGGCTACAATCTGCATTGGGCCTGGGCCAGCGGCATGGCTGCAGGAAAGGCTCTGCCCTTGCCCGCAGTACAGTGCGGCAGCTAGCGTGTCGAAGCTTTGCCCGCATGCATCCCCACGTTTTTACAAAGCTCGCTTCGGCACCAAACAGCCCGGGCACCTGGCCGGGCAGCCTGCCCCCGTAGCCCTTCGGGCCGGTGGCAGAGCCTTGCGCCTTCGTGGCGAATATCTGCTGGTACAGCCGTCAGAGTTATTTTAGCGCATTCAACTTTGAAAAAGTGTACATGCACTAACGCTGCCCGCGAGTGCAGTATGCCGCAACACAGCGTTGATTCTGCCGAAAGTACAATTTTGGGCAGAATGGTAACTTTAACATATGAAGCATTTCAACGTTAATCTGCTCTGGAATGAAATGTCTTTAAAAGTCTTTTGAAAATACTTGAAACCGCCCTTCAACTACTTCAAATACGGTTACAGTAAACATTTTCCAAAAAATTTTCCATGGCGTCATCAGCCTGCCTGATATAGTCCTGCAGGGGAAATTCTGCCCCACACCCGGGGCAACGCATAAAAACTTCATGACACGTGCGAACGATGTGCAATTTGTCCGGACAGTTGGGACAGGCGATGGTAGTTTTGGCATCGCGGGAAGCAAAAAAAGACATGATATCTCACGAGGTAAAATATTGCTGTAAGGTGAGCCTGCAAACACACGCACCACGCCTGACGTAAAAACGGGCGTGTGGCGTAGCGCGGTGCCGCTGCCGGGCTGTTTAACCATCCCCGACTGCATGTTGTCAAATCCGCCCCGGTCCAGTGTGCATACCGCGTCCCGGATCAGGCCGCCCTGCCAACCTGACCTGCCGGCTAGGGCCAGAGCACAAATAAGGTTCAAAATCTTATGCAGCTTCAAGGCGCTAGACAGCCATGACGCCAAAGCGTCGCGTCATGTTGCGTACTGGCCGTTAACGATAGCTACCGGCCAAGGCCGCAGCAGACCACGCGAAGGGTATTTTGCCCACCAGCATCCGAAACAAGCCGGAGGGCCATGTCCACGCTCCCGATGCGTGGTATGCCTGCGGCTGAACGGCCTGCCCACAGCTTTGCCGCAGCGGGACTTGCCGTATAGTACGACTTTGCAGTATCATTAGAGAAGTGACAACTTCCCTTAAACTTTTATCAGGAGGCCGTGACATGCAACGGCGCGCATACCTTCCTCTTGTTTGTATCCTTGTGGGCGGCCTGCTTTTTTCGGGTTGTACCAGCCGCTATGGCGAGCAAAGAACCAAGGTAAATTACTATCCCCAGTGCTATGAGCCTGTGGCACAACTGCGAAAAGATGAAAACAGCACCGGCAAGAGCACTGCTGCGGGCGCTGCGGGGGGAGCCCTGCTGGGGGCGCTTATTGGCGGCCTGGCGACCGGAAAGGTCGAAGGCGCTCTGGCGGGTGCCGTGGCTGGCGGCGCGGCAGGCGCGGTGGGCGGAAATATTTACGGCAAATCCCAGGAAAGACAGCGTGACGCCGCCTATCTTGCGGAATACAACCGGCAGATGGGCGCAGAAGCAGCCAGCATGAACCGGGCAACAGCCGCGGCCAAGCTTGCCACCAAGTGTTATGACCAGCAGTTCAAGCTGGCCGTCGACCAGTACCGGGCCGGACAGATCACCCGCCTCGAACTGCAGGACCGGTACAATGAAATCCGCAGCGGTCTTGAAGAAACAGCCTATATTCTTAAAGACACCTCTTCGGCCATGGCCCAGAGAAACAGCGAATACGAACGTGTTCTGGCTTCGGACTACACGGCAAGCCAGCCCGCTTCGCCTGCGGCTTCCACGCCCAAGAAAAAGCCTGCCGTCAGGCAGGCCAGCATTTCTCCTCAGGCGTCGGAATGGAAGTCTTCGCGCAAGGAGCTTGAAAGCACACGCAGCGATGTTGATGCCCGTATGAGCAGTTACGAAGAAACTGTAAATAACCTGCTTGGATAATTTCATGTTTGCGCTGCCTCTTGATTTGCTCCAGAGGCAGCGCAAACATTTCCCTGCGGTCTTTTCCGCGGAGTTGCCATGAGTCAAACGCCCAATCCAGCCCCACCGGGGCAGTCCGCGCCATCGGAAGCTCCGGAGGCCCCCCCGCAGCCCTGGTTCCGGCGTCCCTTTTTCTGGGGACTGCTGCTCTTTCTGGCTCTGCTGCTTCTCGCCGCATGGCTTTTTGGGAAGCAGTGGCAGGAAGCTGAAAGCCGCAAGGCAGAGGCGGCAGCGCAACTTGCCGAACGGCAACTGCAAAACCAGGCCCGACAGGATTTTATTGAAAAGCTGCGCCTGCTTCTCAAGGAAGAGCCGTGTGAGGTGCAGCGCCGCCTTCCTCTTTTGCCCCCCCCCGCCGGTGTGGCCTGGCCGCCTCTGCCCGATTCCGCCACAGGAGCCGGAGGCGTAGCCGCCCCCCCCAACGCTGCACCAGCACAGTCGCGGAGCACTCGTCCGGTGTCGCCGCCCCAAGACTTTGCCGCCCTTATGGAACAGGCCACGGTACTTGTTCTGGCCATGCAGCCCGAGGGGCTTTCTATGGGATCGGGCTTTTTTGTAACTTCGGGACATGTGGTAACCAACGCGCACGTGGTTGGCCCTGCGGGCAAGGCCGTCATTGTCAGCAAAGCCACAGGCGCGCCCCTTGCTGCCCGTGTTCTGCAGGCAACGCAAAGCGCGGGACGTGACTTTGCGGTGCTTGCCGTCGAAAATGGCCCGGGCATCACGCCACTCCCGCTAACCACTGAAGTCTGGCGCACGGAAAAAGTCAGCGCATGGGGCTTTCCCGGGGCCGTGACCAACGATGACCCCAAATTTCTGGCCCTGCTCAAGGGTAATGACGCGGCAGCGCCCGAGGTGGTTTATACCGAAGGTGTGGTCAGCGTCATACTTGAACGCAACCCGCCCCTCATTGTGCATACGGCTACCGTGTCACAGGGCAACAGCGGCGGACCGCTGGTCAACGACAAGGGCGAAGTGGTCGGCATCAATACGTTCATCAAGCTGGACGACGGATCTTACAGGCAGTCCAGCCTGGCTATTGTAAGCGCCAGCCTTGCGGATTTTCTGCGTGCTGCGGGAGTTCCCTTTACTCTTGCTGCGCCCACGGCATCAGGTCAGGAGAAATCCTCCGTGCCGGAACAGACGGCACAAAAAGGCGCCGCCCAGGCCGCCGGAAACGAGCAGGGAGGCAAGCCATGAGCATACGTATAGCTGTAAGCATGCGTGGCCCCATGCGGGCGCTTGCCAGTCAGGGCATACTCGCCACAGATTGCCACGCCCAACTCAAAGCCATACTGCTGCAAAAGCTGGGTCCGGAACATGCCGCCCTGCTGGCTGAGCCGCAACATGATGCCGAAGGCAGCAGCGTGGACTGGTATGCTGAAGGGCAAGGCCCCGCGATTGCCCTTAAAGATCTTCCGGAAGAAGATGCCAATACCCTGCGCGCCAGGGCGACCTCTCTGGCCAATGATATCGCCGCTCTCTCAGGTACGCTTACTTCTGATGCACAGGCCCGCCAAGCGCTCTCGGGCCAGTTGCTGCGTCTTGCCCTGCAACACCCATCGGATGGTGATATCTGGTCTGTGAACGGGCAGCCTGTACTTGTCAACTGGGGCTTTGCCCCAGGCAGTGCAGGAGCCTTGCCTCAGGACCTGACCCGACTGGGCGCTGCACTGCCCCCGCCGCCAGTGCCACCTGTTCCCGCCCCGGCAGCCGGAGCGGGCTGCCTGCCCTGGCTCTTGCCCCTGCTTCTGCTTTTGCTTTTACTCTGGCTTCTCGGTGCGGCACTGGGTCTTTTCCCCTCCCCCCTGCCTGCGGGCTGCCTGCCTGTGGACCGCAAAAATCTTGTGGCCGAAGAACAGCGAGCTGCGGCTCTGGATGACGAACTGGCGCTCTTGTGGAGCCAGCTTTTGGAGCGGGCAGCGCTGTGCAAACCCGTAAAACCTGCTCCCGTCCAGGAAGAAAAGGAAGAGCCGGTGGCCCCCCTGCCGGAACCTGAAATAGTAGAGCCATTCCTGGGTGAGACCCCACCGGCACCCAAGCCTGTGCCGCAGCCCAAACCGGAAAAACCCAAGGAACAGCCCAAACCTGTGGAGCCTCCCAGGCAACCGGAAAAACCCAAGAAAAAAAACGAGGACCTGACCATCCCGCAGGATGCCGCCAAAAAGAACGATCTGAGTTTTCTTGAAGGCTGCTGGACCAGCGAAACCGGCCTGTATTCGCACCCGTCCAACGAGCCTATTGTGGCGGAGTACTGCTTTGATAAAAAAGGCAAGGGCCGCCGCTTTGTGCGCGAGCGCAACGGGCAGGTCTGCAGCGGGTCCGCAAATGCCCGTTTTCAGGGCAACAGGCTGAATTTTGAATCCGACCAGGCCAGATGCCCCCGTGGCGGCACATATGTTCCCCAAAAGGTGGAATGCACCGGCAGTGAAAACACAACCCAGTGCAAGGGCAGAGAACTGGGCGCGGGCAATAATAAATGGGACGCCCGCTTCAGAAGGAAATAAGCATGAACGTCATACCCCGTTATCTTTCCCCTGTGAGCATCATTCCCGGTGGTTGCCCACAGTTTCTGGATTTTGCCCTGCAGGAGGAATCCATACGCAGAGTGCGCCGCTATTTCAGGGAAGAAAAAAAGAATCAGGGCGATGTGGACGGGCGGTATACCCACTATTTACGCTGCCTGGCAGAAGCGGAAAGCGGCTTCATCGACCAGTTGACAGGTCAGCCCTGCGATGAAGACTATAGTGTTGAAGCCCGACGTGCCGTGGAGATATGGGAAGGGCACTGGCTGCCCATCCCCTTTCTGCGCACGCTCGATCAGGCATGGCCTGATGGCGGCAAGCGTTTTGAATGCGGCCCCTCCAACTGGGCGCGGGCGCGCGTCATGCATTCCGACCGCCACCCGGGCCAGTTACGCATTGTGCTGGCATTCGATACCAATGTGGAGCAACGCCCGGCCGAAGGCGACGCCTACCACGCCCTGTCTCCGCAGGATGTGGCGGCCCACGGGCATTTCATGCTGGCGCACCTGGTCCGTGACAACTCGTGGTTTCTCAATGCGGCGTGGGTTGACGAATGGCTGAACGGCATTTTTGACAGCTGGCGTCAGGCCCAGCACCGGGGGCGCGGTTCGTGGAAAGACGATACCCCCTACGTGCTTGAGCATCTGGCCTGTTACCTCACCTGGCTCGACATCGTACGCATGGCCCTCAATGACTTGGCTGCGCAGGTCATCAATCCCGACCGCGATACCCCTGTGGACGTGGACCTTGTGCTGGATATCGGCAATTCGCGTACCACAGGCATTCTGGTTGAAACCCTGCCTCAGCGCGTTACAAACCTTAACGACAGCTATCTTCTGGAATTACGGGACCTGAGCCAGCCGGAGAACATCTACTCCGACCCCTTTGAAACCCGTGTGGAATTTGTGGATGCGGCCTTTGGCAACGATGCCCTTTCACGTCGTTCGGGCAGGCAGTCGCCCGCCTTTGCCTGGCCTTCGGCAGTGCGCATCGGTCCCGAAGCCGCGCGCCTTGCCACCCAGGCTGTGTGCGCCGAAGGCACAACCGGCATGTCCAGCCCCAAGCGCTACCTGTGGGACGAACGCCCCTGGCAGCAAAGTTGGCGCTACAATACGGGCGGCAAGGCCGAACCAATGGTGAGCCGCGGTCTATTCCCCCGCCAGCTCAATCCGCTGGGGACCCCCCTGGCCTGCTTTGACGACCCCTTGTTCAAAAAAAACCCGGCCCTGCAAAAGCAGCAGGCCGAACCCATTTTTGAATCTCTGTTCACGCGTTCGTCGCTCATGCTCTTCATGCTGGGCGAAATTCTCACGCAGGCCCTTGTCACCATAAACTCTCCGGCCACCCGCGCCCGCAGGGAGCTGCCCAACCTGCCCCGCCGTCTGCGCAGGCTCATCTTTACCGTCCCCACAGCCATGCCTGTGGCTGAAAAACGTATTTTTCGCCGATGGGTCGTGTGGGCCGTGCGGGTTGTATGGAACGCGCTGGGATGGGAACAGTGGTATGCGCCCAAAATGCTTGCGCGAGGCCAGGGCGGCGACTACCGCCAAAGCCCGCAGGTTCGTTGCGATTGGGACGAAGCCAGCTGCTCGCAGCTTGTCTTGCTGTACAACGAACTGGCCGTAAAGCAGCATGGCGACGCGCACCACCTTTTCCGCCTTTTGGGCAGACCGCGCCCATCCTGCCAGGGCAGACCCTGCATACGCATGGGCTCCATTGACATTGGCGGCGGCACCACAGACCTGTCCATAACAACCTATGAGCTTGCCAGCGGCGAAGGCGATACCGCCCGCATCGTGCCGCACACGGAGTTCAGGGACGGCTTCAATATCGCCGGAGACGAAGTTCTGCGCGAGGTTGTGGCCAATCATGTCATTCCGGCCATAGGGCAGGCGCTGGTGCAACAGGGCCTTGCAGAGCCACGTGCCCTTCTGGGCCAACTCTTCGGGCGTGATTCCATCGGCATGTCGCAGGAAGACCGCAACACCCGTGTGCGCCTTGTACGGCAAATTGCCGTTCCCGTTGCACTGGGGCTTCTGGCGGCCTGCGAAAACCCGGACATACGGCATGCCAGCTATACCTGCGCCCTGCGGGATTTCTTTGAGCCTGATCTGCTGCATGAGCCGAGTGCGGCCCTGCCCGCAGCGCAAACCGAAGGCGAAGGCGTAATTTACGAACCTGCCGCCCTTGCACCACGCCCGCAGGCCGCCATTTTACGGGCAGTAGAGGGCATGGTGCGCCGGGGGGCACCCTTCATCCAGAACTTCAACATTCTGGATGTTCCCATTGTGATCAGCCCCGCCGCTGTGGACGTGACCATACGCGCCACCCTTGGCCCGACCCTGTCTGCCCTGTGCGAAATGGTGCATATGTACGACTGCGATGTACTGCTGCTCACGGGACGGCCCAGCTCCTGGAACGGTGTGGTGGCCTCGGTTCTTGCCAAACTGCCTGTGCCGCCGGACAGGATCATCCCCATGCGCAGCTATCACGCCGGATCCTGGTATCCCTTTGCAGATGCGCAGGGCCGCATCACAGACCCCAAAACCACGGTGGTCGTAGGAGCGATCCTCTGTGCGCTGGCCGATGGACACCTTGAAGGCTTTTCTTTTGACTCCGGCGCGCTGCGGCTCACCTCCACAGCCCGTTACATCGGTGAGATGGACATCAACAGCCAGCTCAAAAAGCCCAAGGTCTGGTTTACTGTGAATGTGGACAGCAATGAAGGCACCGAACAGATACGCCGTGTGGCCTTCAGCGGGCCGCTTTCCATCGGCTACCGGCAACTGGACGCGGAGCGTTGGCCCACAACGCGCTACCATCTGCTTACCTTTGCCAACGAAGACGCGCGCGCCAGAGCTTCCGGCCGCCTGCCCTATGAAGTGGAAGTGCGCCTGACTGTAGAAGATGTGTGGGACGATGCCCCACGCACCGATGACGAAAAAGACCGCAGCGAAGGCGAATTCAGCATTATTTCCATTGTGGACAGCCAGGGACGTGGCGTAGACAGGCGCGATCTTGAAATACGCCTGCAAACACTGAAGCTGGACGAAGGCTACTGGCTGGACACCGGCATTGTGACCGATGCCGGCTAAGCGAGGCAACTAGTTATGGTTATGCAGCAGGATATGGACCTTGCGCGGCAGTGCCGCCAACTGGCGGATACAGCCGGACAGGCCGGAACATGGCTTCAGGACAATGCCGGACTTGTGGGTGGCGAAAAAAACGCCCTTCTCAGGGATATGCGCCACGCAATCCGCTTTTTCGGCAAGTGCGGGCAAGCGGCAGAACGCAAAATGTGCGTGGGCGTGTTCGGGCCAAGCCAGTCCGGCAAGTCATACCTTATCTCAGCGCTCGCCAGTGACGCCAATGGAACGCTGCTGGCCGACTTTTGCGGTGAAAGTCATGATTTTCTGAAAAAAATCAACCCCGAAGGCGGTAAAGAATCCACCGGGCTTGTCACGCGCTTCACCACAAGCCAGCCTGAAGGGCTTTCGCCGGAATTTCCCATCCGCCTGCGCCTGCTTTCTGAAACCGACGTGGCCCGCGTACTGGCCAACACCTACTATGCAGACTGCGACCATCAGGATGCTCCCGCAGCCGAGGCGCTTGTCAAGGCTCTGGACGCCATTGAGGCCGCCGCACCCGCGGCTCCTGTTGCGGACGGGCTGAGCGCTGATGATGTGGAAGATCTGCGTGACTATGTAAACAAGAATTTCAGTTCGCGCCCGCGGGTGCAGATGCTCCAGAACGGCTACTGGACCCGGGCAGCCGCCCTGGCCCCTCGGTTGGACACAGCGGGCCGCGCCCGTCTCTTTGGCCTCATCTGGGATGAAGTGGAAGAGTTTCAGTCCGTTTATCTGCAATTATGCGATGCGCTGCACAGTCTGGGCAATCCTGCCGAGGTCAACTGCCCTCTTGCGGCCCTTATACCGCGTGAGCGGAGCATCATTGATGTGGAGCGGTTGCGCGGCCTCAGGCAAAGTACGGATGACATGCTGCCCATTCTTGCGCCCAACGGCCGCACGGTCAGCCTGCCCAGGGCTGTGGTCACGGCGCTTACGGCCGAGATCACCATCTTCATGCGTGAAAAACCCGATGATTTTTTTGACCATACCGACTTGCTGGACTTTCCCGGTTATCGTTCGCGTTACAAATTCACCAATCTTCGCGAAGCTCTTGCCAGCAAGGAAGACATGCTCAAGGAGCTTTTTCTGCGCGGTAAGGTGGCATACCTTTTTGAGCGCTACCGTGAAGAAAAAGAGCTGACCAGCATGCTCCTGTGCATCGCACCCGGCCCGCAGGAGGTGCACGACCTGCCGCACGCCGTCTACGAGTGGATATGCTCCACTCACGGCGAAAAACCCTCAAGCCGTGCGGGCAAGGATCCGGCCCTTTTTTTCGTGCTTACCAAGATGGACATGGAGTTTGAAAAAAAGAAAGGTTCGCCCTCAGTAGAAACCCGCTGGACGACCCGACTGGAATCATCGTTGGTAAAATTCTTCGGTCAAGTGCATGACTGGCCGGAAAACTGGGACGGTATCCATCAGTTCAGCAATGTTTTTCTTCTGCGTAATCCCAATTTCACCTGCGAAGCCATATTTGACTATACAGGCGGGCGCGAAACAGGAATCCGCCAGGACCAGACCGCCTTTGTAGAAGAGGTGCGCCAGGCTTTTCTGCAGTCGCCTCTGGTGCAGCGCCATGTGGCCGGGGCGGAAAAGGTCTGGCAGGCGGCCATGACCCTCAACGACGGCGGCGTAAGCCTTCTGCGCGACAGCCTGCGCCCCCTGTGCAATCCCGAACTTAAACGGCAGCAGATCAGTGTAAGCCTTGATGAGAAAAAAGAGCAGCTTCTGGCACGCCTTGCCCCGTTTTACCGTACAGACGACCGTGAAGAACTGCGCCGCCAAAAAGAGCAGCTTTCACGCACCCTGGTCACCTTGCTGGCCAAGGTTGCAGAAAAACAGCTTTTTGGTGATTTTTTACGCCGCCTGCAGGTTCGCGATTACGACCTGTATGAACTATGCCTCAACGCCCGCCAGATGCCCGAACAGGGGCAGCCGCAGGCAAGCGTTCAGGTAGTGGGAACCCGTGTTTCGGCTGACGATATTCTTGGAGATATTTTCGGCGACAACACCGAAAGCACGCCTGCAGCAGCCAAGCCAAGCGAGCAGGAGCAGGCCAGGGATATGGCCGGAGTCTTCACTTCGCTTGTTATGGAACACTGGATAGGCCGCCTGCGTGACCTGTCCGCTTCCGCCGAGGCACGCAGCCAGCTTGGCCTCCCGGCACTGGAGCTTGATCAGCTGTGTCATGAGATCATCCTGGCGGCCGCACGCTGCCGCCTGCGCGAAAACCTTGAAGAGCAGTTGCGTCGGGGTACATCGTACAGCAATATCGCTCGCGAACGCCTGGTCTGGAAACAGGTAAGTCTGGCCGCAGACGCCATCAACGCCTTTGTTGACTGGCTGGGCTTTGACCCGCGCTTCAAGGATCAGAGCCAGCGCACCATCCTTTTTGGCGGCAAGAGCGTCAGCCTGTTTGATCCGCCACAGCCCATCATGGGCGAACCGCGTATAGGCGAGCAGGAAGCGCCCTATGACCGCCTCTGGTATACTGACTGGTTGCGAGCCCTGGCCTACAGCATCACGGCCAATGTGGACTTTGACGGCCAGCAGACTCTGGATCCGGAACAAAACAACCGCCTGCGCGACATCTTGCAGGTTTTCAAGGGATAATCTATGCGAGCCAGCATTGCAGCGGACCCGGAGCGCGGTCCCGGATACGGCATTATTGAAATCGAGGGGGCTGGCGACATCCTTTCCCCTTCTTTTACCCTGCAAAGAGCCTCGGACGGCAAATGCCTTTCGTCCGGCGGCTGGCAGGAAAGTGAAACAGCCATAAGCCCGCAGTCGTGGAATACAGACGACAGCAAGCTGCGCCTGCACGTAGGGCCTGAAGTCATAGACGAACTGGACAGCCTTGACGCCTACCGCATCAGTCTGCCCGGGCAGGGGGCTTGCGCTATGGCCGTGGGCAGACTCATATATTCCAGTATCAGCGGCGGCCAGGGCATGGGCGGGTTCAGCGCACCGGAAGCCCCGGCTGCGGTTTCTGATCCTGATCCCGATCCCATATCGGTTACTCCGCCGGAACTCGCTCCTGAACCGGAGCCGGAACCGGAAGCTCCTCTGGCGGAACAGCCCTTGCAAATGGCGCACGAAACAGGGGCCGGCCATAGTGGGCGGGGAAAAACAGCTATCGCTATGGGCGTGCTGGCACTACTGCTTTGCGCCGGACTTGCCGTGTGGTGGTTTGTACTGCGTGAGCCGGAAGGTCCCCCGCTGCCGCAACCTCCCGGTCAGTCTGCCTCAAACTCCGCTTCCGGCGCGCAGAGTGCAGAAAATGGTGCTGCGCCCAAATCACCTCTGGCAACTGCCCGTGAACAGTTGCGTGGAGAAGCCCTGCCCGATGTGAGTCTGGCCATGGCCAAACCCATGCGAAAGGCCGATGCAAGCCCCGAAGAGTGCGATGCCGCTTTTTTGCTGCTTGAAGACGCTGCCCAGAAAGGCAATGCCGAAGCAATGCTGCTGGTGGGAGAGTATTATGATCCTACAGCTTCCCTGCCCCGGGGCAGTATTCCTGTGGACATGACCCAGGCCAGACGCTGGTACGATGAAGCCCTGCACAAAGGGCACGACAAGGCGCTGCCTCAGGCTGCCCTGGACAGGCTCAAGGAATACGCCAAAGCTGAAGAAGCCAGGGGCAACGCCGAAGCACGCGCCCTGCTGCAAAGCTGGAACTGATTTTCGCTGTTCCGGCGCAGGCAGCCCTTTTACCGGCAGATCCGGTGATATTCAGGCTGCAACCGCGCCGATGCTGTCAATATAAAACGGAGTCCGGGAGGATACCCGCCATGCGCCCCACCACCATCATATCTTGCCGTCATTGTATGTTCGGTGCTCTGTCCGGCATAGCGGCCTGCTCTCTTGCACTGTTTTTTTTTATGGTTGCCGGAAATATCTTTGCTGCATCACATGTACAGGCTGCGCCCCTGTTACTGGAAGGTAAAAAAACGCTTTTCCAGCGGGTGGTCAGTCACCCAGGGGCACGCCTCATGGCCGGCCCTGCGGCAGACGCCGCAGTGGTAAAGGAAAACGTAACACCTTTTACCGTTTTTTACGTTTACGCCCGCAATGAGGGCTGGCTTCAGGTCGGGGCAGGCGCCGCCGCCCCCGAAGGCTGGCTGGAAACGACCAGGGCAACAGACTGGAACCAGTCCCTCACCCTGCTCTTCACGCCGCGCACAGGCCGCGACCCGGTGCTTTTCTTCAAAACAGAAAACGCGCTGAATGACGTCTGCGCCGCTCCGGATATGGACGCGCGTCTGGACAAACTCAATGCCGAATCTGCCAGCCTGCTGCAAGGCGGCAAAATTCCGCCAAACGATTTTCCCGTGCTGGCCAGCGAACCTGCGGACGCAACCGGGGCGGTTTCAGAAAAGCGGTTTTATCTCATGCCCATTCTGGACATGAAGGACCCCTTTGACGGGGTAAAGTTTCTGCGCGTGGCTTCCATCGACCCCGGCGGCATGCCGGGCAGCCAGAGTGGCAAAAGCGGCCCGCCCAAAACAGGCATAGCCCTTGTCATAGATACCACAATTTCCATGAAGCCGTACATAGATCAAAGCCTTAACGTGGTGCGCCAGATATACGACAAAATTGAACAGGACAAGCTGGAAGACAACGTGGGTTTTGCTGTGGTTGCTTTTCGCAACAGCACAAAAGCCACTCCAGGTCTAAGCTATGTTGCTGAAGTTGTAAGCGATTTCACTACGGCAAAAAACCGTAAAAGCCTTGAAGAAAAGCTCTCCAAGGTGCAGGAAGCCACCGTCTCCAGCCACGACTTCAATGAAGACTCCCTGGCAGGCGTGTACAAGGCCGTAGAGACCCTCAACTGGGGTGATTATTCCTCGCGGCTCATCCTGCTCATTACCGATGCCGGTCCTCTCAAAAGCACGGACAAATACGCCTCTGTCAGTATGGGTCCCAGTGAGCTCAATGATTTTGCGCGGCAAAAAGGCATCTGGATATCCATCCTGCACATCAAAAGCCCCGGCGGAGCCAAAAACCACGCCTACGCTGAACAGAATTACCGCGCCCTGAGCAAACTCTCGGGCAATCGCTCAAACTATCAGGTGGTTGCCGCGCCCACAGCCGCAGCCGGGGCCAAGCAGTTTGCTGAGGTCGCCAAAGTGCTGGCCACAGGCATGGTGGATATGGTCAAAAACACTGCCTTGGGCAAAGTCATGACCAAACCAAAAGACGAAAAACCGCAAAAACTTACTGCCGAGGAAGAAGCCGCCCGTCTTGCCGCCACCCTGGGCTATGCCATGCAACTGGAATATCTTGGCAAGGCGCGTGAAAATCAGGCGCCCAGCGTCGTCAGTTCGTGGATTGCCGATATGGATCTCAAACGTCTTGCCAGGAGCGAGCAAAGCCCCAGCGTTGAGGTGGCCGTACTGCTGACCAAAAACCAGCTCAATGACCTGAGCGCCCAGATCAAGGCTGTCATTGACAGTGCGGAGCGCACCAAAAAAACCGACTCGCGCGATTTCTTTCAGGGAGTGCTCTCTGCCTCCACGCGCATGGCCCGCGATCCCAATATGCCGACGCAGGGGAAAAATCTGGCGCAACTGGGTGTGCTGGCGGAATTTCTGGATGGGCTGCCCTACAAGAGCGACATCATGCTGCTGCGCGAAGAAGACTGGTATCGCATGAGCGTGGGCGAGCAGACGGCCTTTATCAACAGGCTCAAGTCACGCCTGGCCCGCTATGAAGAGTACGACCGCGACCGCGCCAACTGGGAAAGCTTCGGCCAGCCCAATCCCGGCGACTGGGTATACCGCGTACCTTTGAGCATGCTGCCCTAGACTGAGTCTGACAAGGCCTTCATATGGATAATCAGGTTTTTTCCCTGCGGCAGATAAGCAAAAGCCGCCCCGGCGCTGAAGGCTTCAGCCTGCATGTGGAACGTCTTGATATTCCCCGCAGTGGCCTGCTGGCGCTGGTGGGACCCAGCGGTTGCGGCAAGAGCACGGCTCTGGACTTACTGGCCTGCATACTCCGTCCCGATGTGCCTCCGGGTATGAGTACCGAAAAGGAGCAGCGCTTTCTGTTCAGCCCTGATCCGCATGACAACATTGATGTGTTGCAGGCCTGGCGCGCGGGCGGCCCCAACGCCCTTGCCCTGCTTCGCCAGCGCCACCTGGGCTATGTATTGCAGACCGGCGGACTGCTGCCCTTTCTTACAGCCGGCGATAATATTCTTCTGCGCTGCCGCAGCCTGGGCTGCTTGGAAGAACGCAGGCCGCAGGTGCAGGCAATTGTGGAAGGGCTTGGTATCGGACGTCTGCTTGACCAGTATCCGGGAACGCTGTCGGTCGGCGAACGCCAGCGGGCGGCCATTGCCGCCGCTCTGGCCCACGGTCCCGGCGTGGTGCTGGCCGATGAGCCTACGGCAGCCCTTGACCCCATGCATGCCCGCAACGCCCTACGCATTTTTACCGATCTGGCCCGTAAACTGCAAATTACCGTGATAATGGTAACGCATAACCTCGAAATGGCTGTAGAAGCGGGTTTCACCCCGGTGCAAGTCATCCCCGAAGAAAGCGGAAAAGGCATCGTATCACGCATTGACCACGCGGCAGACTCAGGCGCGCCCCGCAGCAGGCCCCGCGATCGGGAACCCCGGGAGGTCCAGGCATGAGCCGCCGCCTCAATGCTTCCGGTCGTTTTCCGGCTCTGACGCAGATGCTCCGCCTTTCCTGGCGGGACTACGCGCGGGAAAAGCTGCTCTCCGCCTGCGCTATTCTGGGACTTGCCGCAGTGCTCACACCGCTGCTGGTGCTTTATGGTGTCAAGTTCGGCGTTATGCAGACGCTGACGGACAGGTTAGTCAACGAACCGCGCAATCTTGAGATATCACCAGTGCTCAGCGGACGTTTTCCGCAGCAGTATCTTGATGATCTGGCCGCACACCAGGACGTGTCCTTTGTGCTCGCCCGTACGCGCTCCATTGCCGCCACTATGGACCTGACAGCCGGTGACGGACCCCGAAAGACGAATCTGCTGGTCTCGCTCGAGCCAACGGCCCCGGGTGATCCCCTTCTGCGACGCTATGATGCCGCGGTACCGGGCATGCCACAAAACGCGGCTACTGAGGCCATCGGCATATCCCTTTCAACCCCCGCAGCAGAAAAGCTGCATGTGACAACCGGAGACACGCTTTCCGGCAGGGTGGAACGCCGCCTGAACGGTCAGGCACAAAGCGTACGCGTTCCCCTGCGCGTTGTTTCCGTTCTGCCCCTTGCGGCCCAGCAGAAGGACGTGGCCTTTATTCCTTTTTCCCTGCTTGAAGCCACCGAAGATTACCGTGATGGCCGCGCAGTGCCTGAACTGGGAATACAAAACGGCTGGACCGGCGAGGAACGACCGCAAGAGGCGCGCCTCTATCCCGGCTTTCGGCTTTACGCCAAGGACCTGGACGCTGTCATGCGCCTGCGTCAGGCCTTTGCCCAACAAGGGCTGGAAGTTTACACCCATGCCGAAGAAATAGAACAGGTCAACGGCCTGTCCCAGGCCCTCAATCTCGTCTTTGCTCTTATCTGTGCGGCTACGGCTGCCGGCTTTCTCGCATCTACTACCAGCAGCACGCTTGCCAGTGTAAAACGCAAAGAACGCACACTGGGCCTGCTGAGCCTGGCAGGCTTTACCACCGGTCAGCTCATGCTACTGCCTCTTGTGCAGGCACTGCTTACCGCCCTTCTCGGCACAGGCCTCGCATCAGGAATGTATACACTGGCGGCGCTGGTCATCAATCAGCTTTTCAGCGCCAGCCTCAGCGGCATGGAACAGGTCTGCCGCCTGCTGCCTCAACATTTTTTCATTGCCTTTGCCGCAGTGGCCGGACTTGCCGTGGCTGCGGCGCTGGGACCGGCACTGCGGGCCGCGCGCATCGAACCTTCGGAGGTCATCCGTGAAATATAAATACCGGCATTTTTCGGTACGCGTTGTCTTGGTCCGCCTTGCCCTGCTGGTCTGCCTGTTCGGCGCGAGCATGCCGATGGATCGCGCCGAAGCCGCCCTGGCCCGCAAAGGTGAGCTGACTGTTGCAGACGCCTGCAATCCCAAACCTGCGGCTGACGATATCCTGCTGCCCATGCCCTGTGGACTCAACATGGCTTTCAAGCTGGTGGCCGTGCCTGCCAAAGGGCTTTTGTGGGATATGCCCATGCGCCCTGGTGTGGACGACAGCGCCAACACAAGCCGTGCGTTCTATGACCGCCGCTATAATACCACACTTTCCGGCGCGTTTACCCTTGAAGATCTGCCGCCGGACTGGCGCAGGCTTGCCCCCAGGGGACAGAACTACTTTTATCTTGTGGCAAAGTATGAAGTCTCCAACCTGCAATGGCAGGCCGTCATGGATGCGTCCTGCCCCGCCGCCCATCCACCTGCAGCCAGCGCCGCAAAGCCGGTGACAGATATAAGCTGGTATGATGCCGTGGACTTCACCCGCAAGTATACCGCCTGGCTTTTGCAAAACTCGCCGCAGTCCCTCCCCCGCTTTTCCGGCGACAGCCGTAATGTGGGTTTTGTGCGCCTGCCTACGGAAACGGAATGGGAATACGCCGCCCGAGGTGGGCATATGGCAGGCAGCCAGCAACTCCTGCAAGAAGATTTCTTTGCTCTGCCGCCCGAGGCCAGCAAGGCCGACTACGCCGTTTATCGGCCGGAAGGCGCGGCCAGGGCAGAAGAAACCGCCAACATCGGCTCACGCAAACCCAATCCTCTGGGTATATACGACACCGCAGGCAATGCGGCTGAAATGGTTCTGGACGCCTTTCGCTTTTCACTGGCCGGAAGACTGCACGGCTCGGCGGGCGGTTTTGTGCGCAAGGGTGGTTCCTTTCTTTCCGGCGAAGCGGAAATTTTACCCGGCCGGCGTGAAGAAACTCCGTTCTTCATGGCCGACGGTCCGGCTCATGCCCACGATATGGGCTTTCGCCCCGTCATTTCTGGCATTAATACTCCGGGAGGGCCACGCCCCCAGGAACTGCTGACAGAATGGGGCAAAGCCGGAGAATCAATGGAAGCTGCGGGCTACGATACGAAGGCCGCGCGCAATCCTCTTGAAGAGCTGGACCGGCTGCTGGCATCCGCCCCCAATGAGGCAGTGAAAAAAAACCTTCAGGAACTGCGCAATACTATTAAAGAAAACAATATCATGCTTGAGCGGCAGAAGCAGATGGAAGCGCAATCGCTCATACGCACCGGCGTGTACATGACAGAAACCATCCGCAACTACTCCATTCGCAGAAAATCTCTGCAATCCCAGTTAGATGGTATGCAAAGAGACAGTAAGGCAGCCAAGGGCGCCGAACTTGAAAAACTGCGTCAGATAATGGATACTGCCCGCAGAGGACTTGCCATGCTGGACACCAGCCTTGACAAGTCTCTGACCTTTTATCGCAGCAAGGTGGAAGACGGTGCGCAAATGGCACCGGAAACACTGTCAGCAGCTTATGATTCTCTGAACAAGGATTTCAGCGGCAGTGACCCCTTCAACGAAAATATGCGGCGCAATCTTGATCTGTACCGCAAACATGTTGACTTGTTTCACAAAAACAAAACATTGCCGCGAGAGGTCATGCAAAAAGAAATTCTAGAACGTCGCTTCCAGTAGCCAAAGGAGTGCTAACATGGCTGAAAAACTGCGCATAGGTTGGATTGGAACCGGGGTTATGGGTTTGTCCATGGCCGGTCACCTGCAGGATGCGGGGCATAACCTGACCGTGTACAACCGCACCCGTGCCAAGGCCGACCCGCTGCTTGCCAAGGGCGCTCAATGGGCCGATACGCCGCGTCAGGCGGCAGCCAATGCCGATGTCGTTTTCACTATTGTCGGCTATCCGCAGGATGTGGAAAGCGTCATCCTGGGCGAAGAAGGCGTATTGCAGGGCCTGCCCTCGGGCGGCATTGTCTGCGACATGAGCACTTCAAGCCCTTCTCTGGCCGAACGCATCGCCGAGGCAGCCCTGCTGCAGAGCTGCCTGTCACTGGACGCCCCTGTAACAGGCGGCGATGTGGGCGCACGCAACGCGACCCTCTCCATCTTTGTCGGCGGTGATAAGGATGGCTATGAAAGGCTTGAAAGCTGCTTTAAAAGCATGGGAAAAAACATTCTGCACTGCGGTGGCCCCGGTTTTGGTCAAAAAGCCAAGCTGGCCAATCAGGTTGCCATTGCCGGCGTGATGTTCAGCGTGTGCGAATCCTGCCTTTTTGCGCAGGAAGCCGGCCTGGATGTGGTCCAGTGGCTGGAACTGGTAGTTATGGGCGCTGCGGGCAGCAAAGCTATGGATACCCTGGGGCGGCGCATTCTCAAAAACGACTTTGCCCCGGGCTTTTTTATCAACCACTTCATCAAAGACCTTGGGCTCTGCCTTGAAGAATGCCGTCGCATGCAGATCGTACTGCCCGGCATAGGCCTGGCCGAAGAACTGTACCGCAGTATGCAGGCAAGAGGACAGGGCAACCTGGGAACCCAGGCACTTATTGACTGCCTTGCCTCCCTTTCAGGCAAGCACTGGCAGCAACACAGCTCATAAAAGGCTTTTTCCCGCCCGACGGCTCTCTCCGCCGGGCGGTTTCGTTTCTTCGTGACGTGCCTGCGCCCTCTGCTTTTTGGGCCAACCAGCCAATGGAGGCCGCCATGACATCACTTGCTCCCCAAACCCCCTTACAAGATACGGCATTGCAGCCTTACAGTTTTTTTCTGCAGCAAAGGGGCAAGATATTTTCGACAGAATTGGCCCGCATCACAAAACAGTACGGCTCATTGCGGGCCTACGCCAATCTGCACCACAAGCTTGGTGTGCATAAAGTCAGGGATGCCGAAGGCCGCAGCTTCTGGCAGCTGCGCGAGTATATGCCCCATGCGGCGGCCTTGTGGCTGACGACCGATACGCTCAACTTTCAGCGCCACGTCCATTTTCAGTTTATCCCCCAGGCAAAAGGCTTTTTTGAACTGTTTGTGCCCGAAGAAGCGCTCCACCACGGAAGCTATATGGAGCTGCGTGTGCAGCCCGGCAATGCCGCCGATGGAGATCGCGCCCTGCGCCGGGTTCCGGCTTTTGCCAACTGGGTGGAACAAGATACGGTCATGCCCGGCCAGTGGTGCGCCCGGCTCTGGCTGCCGGAAAAAGCTTTTCGCTTTACACACCAACCCCCGGACAGGCAGCCTTTTCCACGTATTTACGAAGCACATGTGGGCATGGCCCAATCCTCTCAGCAGCGCAGTACGAACAGCGTGGGCAGCTATGCGGCCTTTGTCGCGCACGTTTTGCCGCGTATACGTGAATGCGGCTATACCGCAGTCCAGCTTATGGGCATTCTGGAACACCCGCTCTACCGTTCTTTTGGCTATCAGGTCAGCAGTTATTTTGCGCCATCCTCCCGCTATGGAACTCCCGACGAATTCAAGTCCCTTGTGGACGCGGCGCATGGTCTCGGCCTTGCCGTCATCCTTGATATTCCGCATGCCCATGCCTGCCCCAATACCGAGCAGGGGCTCGCCCGCTACGACGGAAGCGATTATTTTTTCAGCGGCACACTGAATCAGTGGGGTACGCCGTCGTTTGACTTCAGCCAGGAGATGACGCGCCGTTTTCTGCTCTCCAACTGCCGCTACTGGCTTGAAGAATACCGCATAGACGGTTTTCGTTCCGATGCTGTGGGCAACATCCTGTACCTTGATCACGGTATGGATGACGATTTTTCCCATGTAAGCCGCTGCTTCTACGACAAGGACGGCAAACCGCGCGGCAATACGTACGGCGAACTGTATCTGGCCCTGTCCAACACCCTGACGCACCAGATATGCCCCTCTGCCATAACCATTGCCGAAGAATTTTCCGGCATGCCCGGCCTCACCTGTTCCCCGGAACAGGGCGGACTCGGCTTTGACTACCGCTTTGCCATGGGCATACCCGACTATTGGGCAAAATGTGTCATCAGCCCACACGATATGGGCAGCATGTGGCATGAAATGACCAATCACAGGCCGTATGACCGTACCATCAGCTATGTGGAGTGCCACGACCAGTGCATAAACGGCAAAGATGCCATGATCTGGCGGCTGCTCGGCGAGCGTATGTACAGCCACATGGCTGTTGCAACAGACAGTTGGGACGTATCACGCGGGCTCGCTTTTTACCGTCTCATGCGCCTTATTACGCTGGCTGCTGCTGACGCGGGCTATCTCAGCTTTATGGGCAACGAATTTGGACACCCCGAATGGCTTGATGCGGAAAACTATGCCCACAGGCAGTGGCACCTGGCTCAGGCTCCTGACCTTAAGTACAGCTTCCTGGCCGCCTGGGACAAAGCGCAGATGCTGGAAATGGTTCAACCGCACCTGAACAGTTTTAGGCAACCTCCTCTTTTCCGTTTTATTCATGAAGAGAAACGATTGCTGGCCTTTGAGCGGGGGCAGCTGCTTTTTGCCTTTAACTTTCATGAACTTGATGCCCAAAAAAATCTGACGTTTGCCGTTTCTCCCGGTAAGTATGTCGAACTGCTGTCCTCGGATGAAAAGCGTTTCGCCGGGCACGGTAATCTTGACATATCCGGCCAGCCTGTAGAACATTTTACCCAACCGCTGGCCGATCGCCATGAGGGAGACATCCACCTGTATCTGCCCCCTTTGGTTGGTTTGGTATTGCTGAGAAAAAATAATTTAAAAAAAGATTGACAGAACAAGTGGTTCAGCGTAGTTATCTTTCTCGCGTCGGGATGTAGCGCAGCCTGGGAGCGCACTTGAATGGGGTTCAAGGGGTCGAAGGTTCAAATCCTTTCATCCCGACCAGAAAGTTTAGGGCTTACGATGAAAATCGTAAGCCCTTTTCTGTTCTGCGCATTTTTTGGGGTGCCGCCACTCAACATCTTTGCCTTGCGGCGCATGACGGCACTACTAGGTGCTGTTTCTAAATAACATCTCGACTTTTCGTCGGTGCTGCTTTTGTTTTTCCATGAGCAGACACGACATTTCCGATGAAAAGTGGGCCATAATCAGGCCTATGCTGGCGAAGACCGGTACTGAAACCAGAGGACGCAAACGTAAAGACGACCGCCTGATATTTAATGCTATCCTGTGGATTATGAAAACAGGCGCACCGTGGCGGGACTTGCATCCGGAGTTTGGGCCTTGGAACACAGTCAGCGCCGGCGCTGGCGGCCTTTCCATAACAGGAGGAAGCGCTTTTGCCGGAGTCCACGCGGAAAGCGGCGGCGCAAACGACATTATCAGCCATGGGGCCATAAATATCAAAGGACATCATGGCCTTCAGGCCGACGGAAGCAACAATCTTGTCACCGCTCACAACGGCGAGGTGACCATTTCCGGTTCGGGTGGGAGCTACGTCGACCCCGGTTCCGGCATACATGCCGCCAATGGTGGTACAAATACAATCACCGGAAACGCCCCGCTGACCGTTGCAATTACCACCACCGGGGCCACTGCTGAAAAGGCCATTGCCATGTGGGCCGATGGTGGCGGCTCTGTAAACTAGATCACCGGCCATCCCCGGGCAGGAGGCCCGGGCGACAGCGTCACCCTCACCGCCAATAACGGCCAGGGCATCGCCATGCAGGCTGAAAACGGCGGTAAAAATATCATTACCACCGGCGCGGGCAACGACAGCGTGCTCATCAACGGCGCTGTCAAAGGCAACGGCAATGAAATCAATCTGGGCGGCGGCGACAACACCCTCACCATCAACGGCGCGGTGCAAACCGGCAGCCTGAACGTGATCGCTGCCGGTGGAACCTACACCCTGGTACTTCAGGCATCCAATGCCGAAAACTTTGCCGCCCGCTACGGAGACTGGCTCAACGCCATTGGCTCTGACCCGCTTATTGCAGGCGGCATGACGGGCATCAGCTTTGAAGGTCTGAGCTTCTCCCCCCTGCCCACGGATTTTCTGTCAACCTTCAATGACCTTCTGTGGGCTCTGCATGATGGCGGCACTTCCATTGAGCCGCCGGAGCTTGTCACCCAACTGCATGACCCCGCCGCACCCTTTACCGCGCCTTTGGCTGCAACGCTTGCGGAAACCGACGCAGAGCATCACACGCAGGACGCGCAGCATGCCGCGCAAGATTCGGCACAGGACACGACGTGGACCGCTCACGACGGTCCGACGCTTCTGGCGGATGACAGTCTGAATGCCGCCTTTAATGCGCAAACGGATAATGCCGGGACTCAGACGGATGTTTTTGAACCTGATGCTACAGCACAGACAAGCTTTGCTATGGACGAAGAGGAAGAAGGACAGGTTCAGCCGCTTTTCGCCTTTCTGGACGACCATGCCACAGATACGTCCGCAAGCATGTTCCTTGAAGAGGGAGATGACGCCCTGCATAACGGCTATCTCGGCAACGAAGGGGAAAACAGCGGCGATTTTGCCGGGGTCCATACCTCCATCACCCTGACGTACGGCGATGAAAGCCTCGACAGCCTGTTTACAGCCGCGGGCGGACAAGACACAGAAAAAGGCGGAACCGGCCTTGAAGGCGACGCATTGCATGGCATGGGTCTGGCGGTCATGAATACGGCTCTTGACCAGAATCCCCTCGCCGGGTCTGAGGCAACCGGTGGCTCTGCCGCCGTTGCCGGGGGCGTTGTCACAGGAACAAACGAAACCGGCAACGTCCCCAGCGTTATGGACTCCTGCCAGGAAGCCACGGACAGCGCCGCAAGAGAAATGACAAGCTGCTAGCCAGAAGGATATTACAGGCTGTTCACTCTTTTCATTCCCCGATCTGGGCCGCCGGAACGGCAGCGCTATGGATCAAGAAAAGAGTGAACAGCCATAAAAACACATCAGCTATGCACGTAACAAGCACCGCCTGCGATGACACTGCGAGACACCACTGACGCCCCTATCCTGGCGCTCATCCGTCCGCCAATCATCTGATGCCGTTCTTACAGCCTGTTGCGACAGCAAGTCTTCCGACAACCACACAACGGGCCGCCACGGTTTACAGCCGTGACTGTCCTGCCACTGAAGCAGGCGTCTGCCGTCAGCCGGATAATATCAGGACTCTGGCCTGGAAGCGTCATGGCGCGGCTATCTGGAAAAGCTGCAAAGGCTAACTGGCGGGCTGCTGTCGGTCCAGATAACAGCTCTGAGTATCTGGAAATCAATGCATCTCAAGCACCTTTGCCTGGCGGCGCATCTGAAGTGCCGCAACGCAGGCTCGCAGGATGCAGCACGGCTTTCATTTGCGCTTGAACGGCAAAAGATCATGCTGCACAGGTAAATCCCAAGGCATTTTGTAATAAGAACCTAGGATGCGTCGTGCGAATTCCATAACCGTATGGCTGAAGAAGCGCTTATAGACCAGCGTAATGGACCATTTCCGCATTCACACACCACACGGTACAGGTCGCGTGTACGGCCAATTGGCCGTGATGTTTCAATTTTTGTTGATAATTTACCGCACTTGATACACGGACGAATCACAATTGGCGAATTTTCTTTATCCATGAGGCGAGAATAATAAATGCAAGAAATCCAGTCAAAGGTTGTTTCATTGAAATAGCAACATCTATATTTAAATTTTAACATGCTATGCAGTCACATCATATGTTGCAAGATCGTGTCACTTATTCTTGCTATTTTTGACTCGCAGAAACGCACAATCCGGCTGAAAAAGCTGTATACAGTAAAAAACTCAAAAAACGTTCATGGCACACGCACCACCCCTTTCCCTTAGCGACCGCATGACAGATCAGCAAGCTGATAGCGCTTTCAGCACAAAATCTGCCCGTTCGATAACACTTGCCCTGGGCAACAGCGAAACCGTATAGCCCAGAAACGGATAGACGCGCCGGAGCCGCTCAAACTCGACCAGCGCCGCGCTCATATCGTGGCGACGCTCCGAGTCATGCACATAGATTTCGGGCCATGGCGGAGCGAGAAAAACGCGCGGATGATAACGATACCCCTGTTTAAGCCGATCAAGAATGTTATCGCCCGTCAGCTCATGCAGCGCTGCTGCCGCGTCGATCAGGCTGCGATCAAAGAATACCCATTGTGCTTTGCTTCGCGGTGCATGGGCGTAGTCAGCCAGGGCCGCATCAATAACTCGCCGCAAAAATGCCGCCATGTCGAGCCACGGCAGGGCTTGCCCACCGGAATCTGCTTCTTCCTTGACGATACGCCGACCGGGTTCTTCGACAACACAATACTTTCGACGCTGCAACTCTGCCAGCAATGTTGACTTGCCACCGCCCGAGCAGCCGGAAATAATGACGAAACGATTCATATGCCATATCCACTATTGTAAAAGAGCATGTTGATTATTCAAACCGGCAGCATGAATCTGCCTTGCCGCATGTGACATCTGTTCTCAACAAACCGCTGGGTACTTGACACTGCACGGTTTATTCATGAATGTGCGCCCAGTATCCGGCAAAAATAAACTTTTCCAGCTCACGCCCAAGAAGGTCCCACGGAGATTTTCATGCAGGTTTCAGACAGTCCCTTGCTTCAAGCCGACTGGCAGGCCACCCAGACCTTTGAACCGGGTGACCCCAATGAAAATCCGTGGGTTCAGGGCCGCCCCGGTCCCGAACTGTTAGAAATTTCAGCCTATGACACCGCCTGGCCACAAACTTACCTACAACTGTACAGGCAAATTACCAAAACCATGAAAAACAGAGCGCTGGCCGTGGAGCACATTGGCTCGACCGCTGTGCCGTATCTGCCAGCTAAACCTGTAATCGACATTGATCTCATCGTGGCCGACCCCGAGGATGAAGCCAGCTATATTCCTGCGCTTCAAGCGCTTGGGTATGTGTTGAGCGTCCGTGAACGCTCATGGTATGGGCATCGTATGTTGAGACTGCAAAGCCCGCGAGTAAACCTGCATGTCTTTGGGCCAGCCTGCCCCGAGCATGCACGGCATTGCCTGTTTCGTGACTGGTTACGCGAACATGAAGATGATCGCCAGCGCTATGCGGAGGCCAAACTCACGGCGGGCCAAGGTGAACACTCTGTAATTGCTTACAATGAAAAAAAGCAGGCGGTCCTGCGTGATGTTTACAGTCGCCTGTTTGCGGCTGGCCCCAGGCCCTGAAACCCTGCGGTTTGTCCCGCCACGGCAAATGAGCTGCAACGAATCAACATCCTGACTTTACCGAATAACAGAGTCTGACTTTCATTGTGCCTTGATCCTGCTGCATTGCGACTGTGCTGTGAGTGTGCTGTGAGAGTTGCGCCAACCCCAAGCCATTTTTCACCCCGCCCCTTGCAACGCGAACTGGCACGAAAGGACGATGCAAAGCTTGCTGATGCAAATAACCTCTATGGAGTTTTTAATGAGTAAAGCAACCCTGCACCCGGCAATACCGGACGATGCGCGAGAGTGTCTGCGCATTCGTGCCCTGACCCGCGAAAATGCGTTTTCTGAACAGGAGCTTGCCGCCCTGGGCATTACAGAACAAAGCTGGCGCGCGGGCATCGAAGATGGCAGTTGCCCCGGCTATATAGCCCGCGTTGACGGGCAGATGGCCGGGTACTGCTTCGCCGACCGTGAGAGTGGAGAAATCATGGTGCTGGCGTTGCTGCCGCGTCATGAAAACCAGGGGTTGGGGCGCATGCTGTTGACGCAGATGGTCAAAGACATGCATCACCGTGGTTTTAAACGACTTTTTCTGGCTTGCAACAGTGACTCCAAAGTACGTTCCTATGGCTTCTACCGACATCTTGGCTGGAAAGAAACCGGCCAGCGCGATGACCACGGCGATGACATCCTGGAGTATCGCTTGGATCAGTAAACTGCCCGACGTTAGCGCAACAGGCACACGACAGGCGGTCACCGTGGACCATGCGGCAGAAAAGACCATCCTTTTCAAGCAATCGCTCTGAACAAAAAAATAATGACTGGCTCGACCGTCAATGAAGCGCACTCCGTGCCTGTTCAGACAACTGAAGGCACTGGCCTTGAGAAGGCTTAATACCTTGATATTTTCCGGGGCGGCAATGTGCTCGTTGTTGGTCCTCAATATGGACGGAAACTCTGGCATGGCCTGAATCAAGCGCACATCTCGGTAAACAAAAAGCCCCCATGGCGGATTTACCATAAGGGCTTTCCGGTGGGATATTTTTCTTTTGTGCGCGGCCGCTACATGGCGACTTTGCGCAGGATGCCCGAAGGAATCATCGTATCCTCCGTCTGGCGCTCAAAGACAAAGCCGTACGGCTCCGCCTCGCGCGCCACATCGTCAAGGCTTATGGTCTGCCAGGTGTATTCGGCGTGACGTTCAAGTATCACGACATTGTTTCTGACAATCTGATATGTGGAAACCCACTTTTCTCGCAGACCGTCAACCGGGATGCCCTCAGCCCAGGCATGGTAGGTATTCTGCCCCATGGCTACTTCAGCCACGTGTATTTTTTCAACGGGCTGCGGTTTGTCGATCATCATTACATCAAAAAGCACCAGTCCACCCGGCGACATATGTGCCGCCAATCGTGCCCAGAAGGCGCGCCGCGCCGCGTCATCCATGAGACCTATGCAGGCAAGAAAAAGTACAGCCCTGACTCGTTCCGGTAGTTCAGCAGCCTCAAAGGTGGAAGGGATCACTGTCACCCGCCGCTGTAAACCCTCTGTTTGCATGATGCGCGACACAAGCACGGCGCGCATGGTTGGCGAGGGTTCCACCGCAAAGATATCCACGCCGGGCAAAACTTCTGCTGCGGCCACAACACCGTGTCCTGTACCTGCGCCGATGTCCAAAACCGCTCCCTCCACATCCGCAACATGTGACAGGGCTTCCAAAAAATTCTTCCTGCGCTCCCACAGCCTTCCCGACATTACATCATAGAATTCGCCGGCATCAGCATACATCTCTTTCGTTGTTTCCATACTGTCTCCTCTCAAGTGAAATTAGTATTCCCCCTCGTCTAGCCAGGGACAGGGTTTTTGAAGCCGATGCTCGGAGCCAGTGCCTTCCCATGACATATATATCAAAATTTTACCTCCAGCAGTTGAATTTTTTCCATCTGAACCCAGGTGTTCATTGCCACGGCAATGGCGCTGCCGTCCGCAAGAAGGCCGTGACGCACAAACCACTGTTGCCCCAAAAGTTGTACGGATTTTACCGCATCATCCGACGTGCGCTTGATGCACAATTTTTTGAGTGCGTAACCAAGACCGATGCCGTTGGCCTTGGTCACGGCCTCTTTGACAGCCCACACCAGGGCCGCTGAGGCAGGGCTATCCGCCCGGATGCAGTCCAGAGGGTGCATGATCTCGCTCATTGGAAAATCCGCCAGCTCAATGGCAGCCTGCACATCGAACCCCAGTGCATTGGCCTTGGCAGCAGCAATGCCGCCCCACTCGCCACTGTGAGAGAGGTTGAAGGTAAAAAGTCCGGCAAACTCCTTAAGGTAGGGTTTATTGTTCCAACCCGTACCAAAGTTCATCCGTTCAGGCTGGATGCCTGTAAATGCCGCACAGACACGACGCTTGAGAAAATGCGTTGTTCTGAATCTCTGACGGTCCTCCTGCCTGATGAATTTTGCTTCTCGGGCCCTTTCTTCAGTGGAGAGGTGCCCGTCTTCAATCCGGACCGCCAAGCCTCTGTTCGCTATAACCACGACAGGAGCCTGCTCCGGATCAAGGGCTGCCATTGTGGCATCCATAACTGCTATAGAGTCATGATGCCCGCATTCGAAGTCGCCGCAGCTAGGCATTTTCATTTTGCGCCTTCCACGATTTTGCATAAAGACCGTCAGCCATAAGAAGCTCAACGTGCGCCCCGTGCTCCCTGATTTCTCCTCTGTCCAGAACGAAAATTTCATCGGCGTCGTGAACCGTCCAAAGTCGGTGCGCAATCACAATGGTTGTTTTTCCACGGCAAAGGTTGGCGAGCGCCTGTTGGACTGCGGCTTCATTTTCCAGATCAAGGCTGGACGTGGCCTCATCAAGAATCAGCACAGGAGCATCCTTCAAAATGGCACGAGCTATCGCTATTCGCTGGCGTTCACCGCCAGAAAGTGCCACATCGCCACCCTCCAGCAAAGTGTCATACCCCTGGGGCAACAGCATGATGCGCTCATGAATACAGGCAGCCTTCGCCGCCGCCATCACGCTCTCCATTGGCGCGTCCGCCCTGCCGAGGCGTATATTGTCCGCCACCGACATAGGAAAAAGAAAAACGTCCTGCAGCACCATGCTGACTGTCCTGTGCAGTGTTGGCTCATCAATATCCCTGACATCTACATTACCTATCCGCACAACGCCTTCTTTTACATCCCAAAGGCGTGCAATCAGGGCTGCAAGTGTGCTCTTGCCGGAACCGGATGGCCCCACAAGCGCAACCATGCTCCCCGGCCTGACATGCAGGGAAATACTGCGGATGACATCGGTATCACCATAACCAAAGGATACATTTCGCACTTCAATGGAACCGTCTTCAGGGCTTTGCCCCTGAGTTGCCTGCGGCATGACCGGCTCGTCCAAAACCTGGCGGATACGGTTGATGATGGTGCCCACAAAACGCATTTCCGCCAGATAGGGGCCGAATTCATTGATGGCCATTGCCAGGCGCAAGGTCAGAAGAACTACCACGAAATAACTGGCCGGGCTGCCGCCCCAGGTCGCGAACTGCATGCTTGCAACGCCGATGGCCAGGGCCGCACCAATAAAGATGACAAGGCTGAACAGCAACAGGGCCGGAGCCGGAGCCACTTCTGTTTTTATTGACTGGTCGCGATAGTGCTCAAGAGAACGCAATGTGGCGGCATACCGCTGGCAAAGCGGGTCAAAGAATCGTAAATCCCTTGCTCCGGTGGCAATTTCAAGCACATTTACTGCCGCTGTTTGCCGGGCTGCGGCGATTTTTTTTGCCGCACCGTCCAACAGCTGATAGGCCAGCGGCACGCTCAGCATGGCCACCGGCAATGCCAGCAAAAGTACAAGGGCGCTGGCCCAATTAAGCCAGAGCAACAAAAGCCAGAGCAGGACAGGAAAAGCTGTGCCTGCCACCACACAACCCCATACGGTTGTGACAATATCCTGATACATGCTGAACTGCGCGGTCATGAGTTCAGCCCAGGCTCCATCACGCTGTGAAAGCACACGCCCAAGCGGCAGCCTGGCCAGGTGGTTGGCAAGAAAAAGTCTGGCGTGTGAAACCATTGCGTAGGTTGCATCAAAATTGGCGTTGAGCGCCCGCATCTTGAAAACAAGGCCCAGCAAAAAACCCGCAATGCCAAAGACAAGCACCACTGCCGCCGCCACAGCCCCATCCCCGCCCTCAAGAACATAGGGTAGCGCCAGCGCCGCCAGAAACCAGGGCAAAGCCTCAGCGCAGGCGCCCAGGGACGCATAGAGAACGCCCCTGACCATATTGCCGTCGCGGTATTCCGTAAGATCAAAACCGAGGTATTCGCGTATCATACCTCTCCCCTCACGCGCTCTCTGCCGAGCCGCCACGAATTTGACCGCCTCTGCAGGGACCATAGATTTTGATAGATTGCAGAACGTGCCAGCAGTTCTTCATGCGTTCCCTTTTCTTCAAGGGAACCGCCAACAATAAGGAGAGTGGAATCGGCATTTTCAATTTCGTGCAGACGGTGCGAAATGGCAAAAACGGTTCTGCCCGCCATCAGCCGGTTCAAGCTGCGTGACACATCCTTGGCCGCAATGGGGTCGAGGTGGGCGGTGGCCTCATCAAGAATCAGAATGGGCGCATTTTTCAAAAAAGCACGTGCGATGGCTATACGCTGCTGCTCGCCGCCGGAAAGGCCAAAGCCCTTATCCCCCACAGGGGTATCCAGCCCCAGGGGTAAAACCGTCAACATTTCTGTGCAGCCTGCCGCTTCCACAGCCTGAAGCAGTTCGTCTTCCGTCGCATCCGGTCTGGCCAGAAGGATGTTTTCGCGGATAGTGCCGTGAAAAAGAAAAGCATCCTGAAAAACAATGCTGATGAGACGCTGGAACAGTTGTGGGGGAATGGAGCGGATATCCTGTCCACCGATAAGAACACGGCCAGCAGAAACGTCATCAAGACGTGCCAGAAGTCTTGCCAGGGTTGTCTTCCCTGAACCGGACGGACCGGTCACCGTCGTGATGCGGCCCTGCGGCAGCGTAAAACTTACATCCTGTAGTATAGTAACGTCGTCTCCCGAGCCGGATTTCACCCGGTAGGAGACGTTTTCAAAAATAATTTCAGCACCTGCGACGGACTGGGGCGAAGCCGGCTCGTCAAACACGGGCAGATTTTGCACAGCCTGAATCTGGGCTGCTCCGGCCTGAAATATCCGCAGGGCCGACAGGCTCATCATGACCTTGGTAAGGGGAAGAAGCATGACTCCACTGACTGCCGTGGCAAAAAGCAGATCCGAAGCTGTAAGCGAACCCGATGCGTAAAACAGGAGTGCGAAGGGCAACACCACCAGCAGCGGAGTCGTCATGGCCAGGCCGAAAAGGGAATAAGGCATGGCGCAGACACGGGTTACGTCTCCCGCCAGCCTGCCAATGGCAAAAATACTGTCTGTCACTTCTTCAAGAGAATCCGCCTGACGGTTGAAAGCCCGCAATGTGGCCAGTCCTCTGACGTAGGAAAGAAGCGCGGAAGAAGCCCTGCCATCCGCCTGTACCCAGCGCACGAAAAGTTCCGGCGATGACCTTGCAATCCGCCCCTGGGCCCACACCCCGAGCGCGAGCATGACAAGAGAGGCCAGTGCAAGCCGCCAGTCGATCCAGAACAGCAACGCCACGCACACCAGCGACAGAAACAATCCGGCTACCGCATCGGGAATGGTGTGGGCCAGGATGCCGTTGAGACGCCCCACCTCATCCATAACAGCCCGGCTCAAGTGGCTGTTTTTCCCTTCCACTGCCACAGGAACAACCGATTTTATCCGCTCCACAAGCTGGCTGCGCAGGCGGCACTCTGACCGAAACCCGGCCAGATGGCCGAGTATGGTTACTCCCCCTTGCGCCAGAAAGCGCAAAACCACGGCCCCAAAGATTCCTCCTGTCAGCCAGAGAATGGTATTCACCTGGGGCGTATCGCTCATGGCTTCTCCGGCCATATGCCAGATCAGGATAAAAGGTACAATTTCAAGCAATGCAGCAAAGCAGGCAAGCAAAAGCGTCACCGAAAGTTTGCCCCACTCCGGCATGGCAGCCTGCCAGTAGACAGTAAGCGGGCTTTGCATTTTTTCTGGCGCAGTAGACATCATTTTCCCTTTTTGCGGAATATTCTGAACTGTTTTTCGCCAATGGCATTGCGAAATTCCATATCTTCAACCCCTTCATCAATCGTTTCGGCATTGCAAAGTATGGCTACCTTGCCCACATGATTATTTTTCAACTCTTCAACAGCGTCTTCAAACCTGTCCAACGAAAACGCACTACTGATCTCCGGCATGATCAATCCCTTGCATATGAGATCATTGGCCCGCGCAGCTTCATTCCAGGAGGCGCAGTGGGAACCGATAATGCGCTTGCCGTACATCCAGAGATACCGGTTGTCGTAGAGGTGGTCATAACCAGTTGTGGACCCGCAGGTGACAATGCGCCCCCGGTTGGCAGCCACAAATACGCTGGCGTAAAACGTGCCGCGCCCCGGATGCTCAAAAACCACATCCGGCGCCTTGCCTCCGTTGGCCTGCAATACTTCACGCCGAAAGCGCACAAGACGCCGCATATCAGGTGTACCGTCGTCATTGACGAATTCGTTTTCTTCGTTGGGGCGAACAATCACCGCGCGGCAACCAAGCGCCCTCACCAGCTCGGCCTTTTCTTCGGAAGAAACGACAGCAACAGGAAAAGCCCCGGTTCTGAGCGCATACTGCACAGCCATGCTGCCGATGCCGCCGCTGGCTCCCCAGATAAGGACGCTCTCGCCAATTTTAATCTGCGCCCCGTTGGGCGAGATCAGCATTCTGTACACAGTGGAATTGGCCCCTGGCAGAGCCGCCGCTTCGGCCCAGGAAAGATGCCTGGGTTTAGGCAGAACCTGAGTTGCACGGATAAGGCAATAATCCGAGAAAGAACCGAAATTTGTTTCGTAACCCCATATGCGGCTGTGATCGTCAAACAGGTAGTCTTCCATTGCCTCTGGTGACTGATGATTGAACACCACGGGATAAACAACGATGTGATCGCCGGGGCGGCAGTTTGTAACGCCTTCGCCCACCTTGACCACTATGCCTGCGCCATCGCTGCCCATGATCTGGTAGTCGAGATTATGACGGACTGCGTCAGGATCAAGTTTGGCAAATCTCGCCAGACGGTCGAACGTGCTCACCGGTTTGCGTTTCAGCGCCCACAGGGTGTTGAAATTAAGAGCTCCGGCCATAACCTTTACAAGCACCTCGCCCGTACCGGGGACAGGAATGGGGATATCACGCTCAACGTGAATGGCGGCCCTGAGGCGCTCGTCTTCATCGGCAATTGCCATGAGCTTTTCATCTTCAGCTTTATAGAGCACCACAGCCCGCATGACTTTCTGTTTTTCAAGGGGCGTAATGGCATCTGAAACACTACTCAAACTGTTCATGGGCCGCTCCTTTATAAAATTTTCAGATGGTCAAAAACACTGCGCATAACAAGCTCGGAATGCGTCTGGATGAAAAAATGCCCTCCCGGCATCATGTGCATTTCCCACGAGGCCGCGGCAAAGCGTTCCCACTCCGCCACCACCTCCACGGGAACAACGTGGTCATCCAGACCGGCAAAGGCGACTATTGGCACGTGGATAGGACGCACCGGCTTTGGAGCCCAAGTTTCCAGCACGGTATAGTCCGCCCGGATGATGGGTTCAAAAAGTGCCATCAGCTCTTCATGCTCCAGAATTTCCTTGGGCACGCCACCGGTCTTAAAAATGAAAGACCTGAACGCATCTGAGGGAAGATCCCGGCAGGGAGGCCACCAGTTTTCGTGCGTGGGTTCCGATGCGCTGACAAAAAGGCACTCGGGCAAAGGCAAGCCTTCGCCCTGATGACGTATCGCCCACTCCGCAGCAACGGTTCCGCCCATTGAATGGCCGAAAAAGGCGTGACGATGCCCGATCCAGCATTGCGCGGCCTCCTGCAAACCGTCGATAAGCGAAGACATGTCCGTCAGGAGCTCTTCAGCCATGCGTGTGCCGTGACCGGGCATCTGCACCCGGCAGACAACCACGCCTGCCGGAGCATGTTGCTGCCATTGCCTGAAAAGGGCCGCATGCCCGCCTGCAAAATGCAGGCAGAACAGGATCAGGTCATCTGGGCCGGGTTTCTTGTCAAAGATAAGCCAGGGGCTGGTTTCAGGCATGCTGCTCTTCCCCGTCCGCTTCGTACCAGTCAATCAGCCGCCCTATCCACTCAAGCAGCTGCTTGCGCTTCAGGCAGTTGGCGTGATTACCCGGTGAAGATATCTTGTGAGCGCACCTTGCCCGTGAATTCCAGAATTCAAAGCCCATGCCCTGTCCGGTGATTTCCTGGCTTTCCACAAAGGTGAAGGGCACGTCAGTTTCGCGGTATTCCGCGTTTTCGAGGATAGCGCACAGCCTGCCAAGGTTCTCAAGCAGCTCTGGCGAGGAGTGTCCGGCCATACCCATCACTATGCCTTCCAGAGAGTCTGGCGCCTTATGGATGCCTGGGGGAAGCGGCATGCAGTCGATCAGGATCAACCTGTCGACCACACGGCCAAGTTTGCGCAGCCGGTCTGCAGCCAGCCAGACCAGCAACCCGCCTGCGCAGTAACCGGCCAACCTCAGAGGGCCTTGCGGTTGCGTAAGGGAAATGTGGCGGCTGATGCGCTCAATGACGGTTTCCAGAGTATCCTTGTCCTTGGGAAGGACAGACACGGTTTTGACGCGGCCCAAAGGCCAGTATCGGGCAAATTCGTGAAAGCTGCTTCCGTCGGTGACAGCGTCGCCAAGGCAGAACAGCACGTCTGAAGATCCGGAATCGCGCAAGGTAGCCACATCGGACTGAACGTGCGCGTCCAGCGACTTTGCCATTTCACGCACAACGGGCTGATCGAATACCGTCTGGATTGAGAGCTTGATGCCGTACCGGCGTTTCAACAGTGTTTCAGCCCGCACGGCGGCAAGAGAATCCGCCCCGAGAGCGAACACGTTGTCCGAAGCCGTCACGGCAACTCCCAGCACTTCGCCCCAGATATCGCAAAGCATGGTTTCGGAAGGCGAACCGCTGGAACGTGTTTCAGGCGAAGCCGTACGCCTGTCTCCAGCGCAGAGCTCAATCAGCTCCGACCGGTCGACCTTTCCATTGGGCGTAAGGGGCATGCGCTCGATCACGTCGACAGAAGCCGGAATCATATACCGGGGGAGCCTTGCCTCAAGAAACAGCCGCACTGCCGCTTCTGACGGGCGGCGGCCCCCGTCTGCAGGCACGATAAAGGCGGCAAGCTGACGAGATTTGGCCAACACCACGGCGCAATGACCCACTTCGGGCATGGCTGCAAGAGCAGCCTCAACATCACCAAGCTCAATGCGGAACCCGCCCACCTTCACCTGCGAATCCGCACGGCCAAGAAATTCGATTTCGCCATCAGCATGCCTGACGCCCAGGTCTCCCGTCCGGTACAGCCTTTTCTGCGTAACAGGATGCCGTATGAAGCTTTTTTCCGTTTTTTCCTTATTATGCAGATAGCCCAGCGCAAGGGCTGCGCCGCCTATATACAGCTCGCCTGCAACGCCTCGGGGGCAGAAGCGCAGGTCGTCGTGCAGCACATGAAAGCTTTGCCCGGCAAGCGCCTTGCCATACGGCACACTTTGCCAGCCCGGTTGCGGATCGTCCGGCAGCATTTCATGGCAGATAGACCAGATGCCCGCCTCTGTCGCGCCGCCCAGGCTTACCATCCAGGCATGGGGAAAAAGCTCCGCGCTTTTTCCGGGCAGGCTCAGGGGAATACGGTCACCGCTCAAAAGAACCAGCCGGGGCGACCTGTCAGGCAATTCCCCGGACTCCAGCAGCATCTGCCAGAACATGGGTACAGAGTTCCAAACCGTAACGTCGTGCTCTTCCATCAGGCGCCGCCAGACATCCGGGGTTCGAACCTCGCCTTCAGCCGGAATGACAACAGCGCCTCCGGCAGTCCAGATACCGAAGAAATCGTACACTGACAGATCGAATGTAAGAGACGACAAAGCCAGCACCCTGTCAGCCCATGTCACGGTGAAGCGGCGATTGATTTCCGCAATGGTGACCATCGCTCCGGCATGGCTCATCATAACGCCTTTCGGCGTTCCGGTTGTACCCGAAGTAAAGATGACGTAGGCAAGACTGTCGGGACTGGCCTGGAGGAACTTATCCGGCGCAACAGCATGTGAAGCGGTTTCGCCGATGGTTAACAGCCGGATATCATTCCAGGATTCTGGTTTTTCCGTAGATAGCGCGACAATGCAAACCGGCCTTGCTTCTTCAAGCACGGCCCGGCGTCGCAAAAGCGGCCAGTTGGGATCAATGGGCACATAGGCAGCACCGGCAAACAGCACGCCGAGCACGGCTGCAGCCTGACGCCAGCCCTTGGGCAGCGCCACCGCCACAAGAGGCGTATCTTCTCCGGCGGCAGCAAGCACCTTGCCCAGCCGATCAGCCAGACCAGCGGCTACACTGAAAAGCTCCGCATAGGTAAGGCTGCGCTCGCCATCAACAACCGCCAGACAGTCAGGCTGTTCCCCGAAGTTTCGCAAAAATCCCGCATGCAGCAGCCCGGCAACAGCCCCAGCCTGTACGAATGCCTCTTCTTCCGGCACCTGCGCGGCGGGCGAAAAATCGCCCCAGGCTGTAGCGTCTTCGGCAAGACGTTCAAGCAGGCGACAATAAGCCCCGAACATGCTGCCGACCATACCTTCAGGAAACAGCTCTTCAACCGTATCCCAATAAATACTCAGCGTTCCGTCGCGGTCATGAACGTGGTTGTCTATCCAGACTTGTGGCGTCTGGCTGATATTGTAAATTTCGCGGCCCAGCGAGGAAAATCCGGCAATGGAAGAAGCAAACCCCGTATCGGCCATTTTTGCCAGGCCAAAGGTGCTGGTAAAGACCACCGGCATCCGCACGGATTCGGCTGACGCACCGTCACGGATTTTGCGCCGCATAACCTCAACACCGCTCATCTGGCAGAACTTCAGCCCGTCAAACGTCCTCTGCTGAACAGCCTTTACCTTGTCCGCAAAGGATTTGCTCCTGCCCGTTTCGCAACGCACCAGCACACTTGAGGTAAATTCGCCCACCACATTGTTGATGCCCGGATGCACAGGAAGCCGGGTAAAAACAGGCGCGTTCACGGTCAAATCGGGCGAACGGCTCCACAGACCTAGAACTTCCGCATAGGCGGCCAAAAGCACGGAAGAAAATGTTACGCCATGCCGCCCTGCGGCTGCCTTCAGGGCTTCCCAGACAGCAGGATTCATACGGTAGTCGTGCCGCACGAACCGTGGCTTACTGATGGATGCCGGATCCTTTGCCAGAGGCAGCGCCGGTGCCGGTGGCAGATGCCTGGCCTCTTCCCTCCAGTAGGTTTCCGCCTCGTGAAAAGCCTCCGTCGCCCGGTAGCGGTCCACCGCCGAAACGTAATCCCGAAAGGAGACAGCCTCCACCGGCAATGAAAGTTCCGGATCGTGGTAGAGCGATGCCCATTGGGCAAGGAGTATGCTGATGCTCCGGCCATCCATTACGACATTGTCCATGAGCACATGAAGACGCCGCACATCGCCAGAAAGCAGAGAAACTTCAATATCGAAAAGTGGCCAGACCGCAGGGTCGTGCACTTTGTGCGAAAGGCGGTCGCGCACCGCCTGAAGGGCCTCCTGCTGCTCGGCCTCAGGCCGATTTTCCAGATCATGAACCGTTATTCTGAACGGGGGTGTTTTTTCGAGCACCCGTTGCAATCCTTCCTCTTCGATAATTGTTCTCAGCGTATCGTGCCGGTCAATCAGCCGCTGCCAGGCCTCTTCAAGACGCGGCACATCCAGAGTTTCGCAGTCAAACTCTATATATCCCTGGCAAGCGGTATTCCCCAGGGCCATCCCCTGACGGCGGCCAACCCAGTAGGCTCTCTGCACGTCTGTCAGACGAAAAGGCTCATATTTTTTTTCCGGCTCGGGAATGAGCAGATCAGCGAGAGCACTTGCCGTTGCAGTTTCCAGCTTCAAGTCAGGCAGCAGCTTTGCGGCCATTTTTTCAATACAAAAATCCTGCAACAAGCTGCTGGGAGAAATCTTGATGCCCAGAGCCTTTTCAAGACCATCGGACATTTCGATAAACATCAGCGAATCAACACCCAGATCGAAAAGGCTGACCGTATGGTCAACGGCCTCGGGCGCGATCTTCAAAAGCTCGGCAAACCTGCCCGTGAGCCATCGTTCCAGCAATGCGCGCCGTTCAGCTTCTTCGGCTGCGCCCCGAAGCGAAGCGAGAACATCCTGCCGGGCAGAAGCAGTATCCTGAGCCGGACTGATACTGGAAGACACACGGTTTTCCGCTTCTGCACGGGCACTGCCTGCAACATTTTTGAAATATGCCGGAGCGCGGTGCCCGAACTGGCGCATCAACCGTGCCCAGTCAACCTTCATGACAGCCAGATGCGAAACATCGCGCTCCTGTACGGCTGCCAGAAGTGCCAATGCTTCAGAGGGGGCAAGGCTATGAAGCCCGCCATTTCTGAGATGATCGGCCTGCGCCGGGTCCGAAACCGTGCCCACATCCTTCCAGGCCCCCCAACTGATGGAAAGCGCAGGCAAGCCCTGCCCTTTCCGCCAGACCGCCAGCGCGTCCAGATATGTGTTGGCGGCCACATAGTGCGGCAGGCTGTAGGCCGGCACCACACTTACAGAAGAAGAAAACAGCACCATCTGGTCCAGATGCATCCGCCGGGCAATGGACAACCGATGAAGATTCCACGCGCCCTGTACCTTGGGAGCCAAAATCTGGCGGAAAGCATCCCACGGCGCACGCTCATCAGCATCATGCACCCTTTTGACCACCGCGCAGTGGTAAATGCCCCGCACTGGAGCACTCTCCTCCAAAGAGCCAACAGCCCGGTCAAGGGCAGCATAATCTGTGACGTCCACCTGGACGGCAACGACTGTGCACTCCTGTTTTTCGAATCCGGAAAGTATGCCCGCTGTCACAGTGTCCGGAGCATGACGGCTGACAAGCGCTATATTGCGAAAGCCTTTTGCCGCAAGCTCTTCAGCCAGCGTAAGGCCAATGCCGCCAAGCCCCCCAACAATCACCTGCCAGCCCGTCTTGTCGGGAGAAGCATTGTTCAGGGGAAAATCGGAAACAGCGCAACGCTCCAGTCTCGGCACCAGCCACTGGTCGTCCGCGATGGCATTAAGTTCCTCGCTGGAGCCGCTTTGCAGAACATCAAAGACCGTTTCCACCGCACGCGCCGTTTTGTCCGCAAGATCAAACTGCTTGAGATGGAATTCGGGATGTCCCATTTCCACCACGCGGTTCATTCCCCAAAAGGCCGCCTGCTGGGGATGCAGCACCTTTGCTGCAGCTCCCCAGGTCAGGGAAATCCAGTTCCATTCCACACCTGGGCAATCTGCGGAGGTAAATTCTGCGAGCAGCTTCAGCAGCCCGCCGCAAAGACGCTCCTGCTCTACGCAATCGTGAGATGGTTCAGTTTCGCTCATGGCCCTGGCATCAAGAACTGTGCAGAGGGAATGGCCGCGCGTCCATTCCTGCAAATCAGCCGCCGTCAGAGATTCCGGCACATGCCGCACAAGCAGCCCACGCTGCTGCGCCGCCGTTTCAAAAAGCGGCACGTCGCCATTGCCGGCCAGAAGCAGAACCATACCCAGCGATACGCTGCCGCCCATAACTTTTTTAGGCTTCCAGACAGTCTGGTAAGTACAATTTCGGGGAAGCGCCACATCCATATCCATATGGTCGGCCTGAGTCCGCCGACGGGCCGAAATTACCCTGTCGGGCAACACGGCGGACCTCTGCCCTTCATGCGGCAGTATGCGTACATCCTCAAACCCGTTGGACGCCAGGATATCTTTCCACAGGTCATTGGAGGCCATAGGCTGAATGCCGCGCACGTCCCTGTCCGTGATATTCGGCAGAAGAAGCCCGGTAGTGATTTCACCCAAAAAATTGGCCCGCGTGATCTCATAAAGAAGAAGCAATCCGCCTGGCCGCAAAAGGGAAGACGCATGCCGAACCGCCTGAGTCAGATCCTCCGCAGCGTGCAGCACGTTGGCAGCAATGACGATGTCGTGAATACCGGTTTCAAAACCCTGCTTTTCAGGACTTTCTTCCATATTGAAAATGCCCGTTCGCAGAAAATCGTATTCGCCAAAGCGCTCTTGCGCCTGCCGCAAAAATACCGGGGAAACATCCGTGAACGTGTAAGAAGCCCTGTTTGGCGGCAGCAAGGGTAAAATACGCTCTGTTGTGGCGGCAGTTCCACCGCCGATTTCAAAAATGCGAACGGCTCCTCCAGATGCGGCGCAAGCCAGCCATTCGCGCACGTGTTCCCGCACAAGGCTGTTAAAGTATGTAGAATTGGGCAGTTCAGAGTACACCCGGCGAGCGCCGCTCAAATCCCCTTTGGGCATGAACGTTTCACGCAGGTCAAGCCGCCCTTGCAACAGATCCGGCAGATGGTCCACGGTTGAAACAACCATCTGCTTCATGGCGCCCCAGGCATCCCAGACAGACTGCGTGGCTCCTTTAAGTGCGTCGAACCGCGCGTCTGAAATCTCCTCAAGGTTCAGGTAGCAATCTCCTTCACTTTGCAGCATTCCCCTTTCGTGCAATGCCTCCACAAGTCTTTCAGCAAGCTGTGAAAACCGGGAAGGAATACGCATGGCTTCCAGCGCGCCAGCCAGCGTTGCCCTGGCGGGAAAGCCAAGACGGGCGAACGCGCGCGCCACCCCTGCCGCGCAAAGATTTTCAAGTAAAACTTCTCGTTGCGCCAACAACTCCGGCTCCAGAATATACTCGGCTGAAACGGCCATTCTGGCCGCCGCAGCCTGAGCGGAACTGACGGGGTCAGATGGCACCCACTCACGGCGATGGGCAAGGGCATGGCAATGCTCGGTCCGGCTGAAGGGCGTAAGCGGTATCTTCGCCATTCTTCCCGCAAGCAAAAATCCCCAACGCACGGATCCGCCCGCTTCATACGCTTCGGCTACTTTGCGCAAAAACAGGACGCTGTTTTCCTGTACGCTGTCCCCGGGCACAAACTGCAGCTCATGGGCGTCTATCCCGATTTCCCGGCAGATATCGGCCAGCACATCCGTGCAGAAATTTTGCTGCGCCAGAGCCGCCTCAACAGTCAAGGAGGCCGAAACTGCCTGTCGCTTTACAACTGTGCGGATTTTTTCAAACGAAACGCAGAGGCAATGCAAAAATTCCGCTGCCGGGAAATTCGGATTTTTCAGAGATGTTTTCCCGGCCGGATCTGCCCCATCTGCCCTGTCTTCTCGCGTTTTTTCCTTCAGAGCACGAAGAATATCTTCACGCGTCTGCCCAACCACTGCCGTGCGGCAGGCGAAGTGATTGCGCCGGCAGGCAGCTGTCCAGCAGGCATCAGCGACATTTTCACAATTTTCCAGGCAGGCCTGCCATGCTTGCATCAAGATGCGCAAGGCTTCTGGCGTGGGGGCGGAGAGCGGCAGGATAAAAGGTCCGGTTCCCGCATTCGCACCCCGGTTTTCCCTTTTTGGAGCTTCTTCCAGAATCACCGACACGTTGGTTCCGCCAAAGCCAAAAGCGTTTGCAACGGCAAAGCGCTTGTCCGCATTCCACGCGACAGCTTTTTTCCTGATGACAAAAGGAGTTTCATGCAGGCGCAGGCCGGGATTGGGCGTATTGAATCCGGCAACTGGCGGTAGTTCCTTGTATTCAAGGGCGAGCATGGCCTCCAGAAATCCGGCGACCCCGGCTGCCGCGTCAAGATGGCCGATGTTGGCCTTGACCGCTCCCAAGGTGCAGCTTTCTGTTTGCGCCGTTTCAAAAACCCGGGCCAGGGCCTCCACTTCTATGGGGTCCCCAATGGCTGTCGCAGTGCCATGCGTTGAAACGAATCCCACCTCTTCCGCCCCAACACCGCTTACCGCCAGAGCCTCGGATATGATGGAGGCCTCTCCCCGAACCGAAGGAGCCGTGTATCCGGCCTTATCCGATCCATCATTGTTAACGGCGGTTCCCCGGATAATGGCGCGAACAAGATCACCGTCCCTGAGCGCCACATCAAGGGGTTTGAGCAAAATAACGCCGACGCCATTGCCGTTGACAGTTCCGTCAGCCAACGCGTCAAAAGGGCGGCACACGCCGCTCCGCGAAAGAATAAGCCCTTCGCGGTAATGGTAGCCTTCCGTTTGCGGCAGAGTAATGGAAACCCCGCCCGCCAAGGCCATATCGCATTCACCGGCAAGCAGGCTCTGGCAGGCCAGATGAATGGCTGTAAGCGACGATGAGCATGCCGTCTGCACCGTAAGGCTGGGGCCTGTCAGGTTCAATAGGTTGGAAACCCGCGTGGCGAGGTAATCGCGGTCATTGCCGATGGCCATTTGCAGCGCTTCAGTCACACGTGCCGTGCCAGCTCCCAGAATGGCTGACGGCAAATAGGAGCTATGGCTGGCCGAAGCATACACGCCAATACGGCGGTCAGGCGAATCAAAGGCATACCCGGCTTCTTCAAGCGCTTCGTAGCTGCACTCGATAAATTTTCTCTGTTGGGGGTCAATCAAGGAGGCATCGTGGGCGCTCAGACCAAAAAAAACAGCATCAAATTCCATCACACCGTCAAGACGGCCCATTGCCGTAACATATCCCTCGGCATCAAGCTCGGCATCAGTAACGCCGCTGGATTTCAGAATTTCAAGACCAACAGTGTCCGTGCAGTTTTTTCCGTCCCGCAGCGCGGCCCAGAAATCTTCGAGCGTCCCAGCCTTGGGAAAACGCCCGGAAGCGCCAATAACCGCAATGGCGTCGACCCTGTCTTCATACGACTTCATCATTTCTCTCTCCCGGTTCTGTTCCGGCGCGAACTCCGTGCCGCCAACCTCTTCTCCGCATGCCCGCGCCCTTTGCCGGCCGCGTCATTTTCTTCTTTCGCGATCAGACGGGCCAAAGCCCGCACGCTTGGCGCTTCAAAGAGTTGTATGAGAGCGATCTGATCAGGCAGAACCTGATTGAGACCGCGGTGGATCTTCACCATCAAAAGGGATGTGGCTCCAAGATCAAAAAACTTGTCATCAAGTCCAAAGGACGAGACGCCGAGGTGCTGTGCCACAACAGCGCGGATGCACTCTTCAAGCTCCGAACCTGTTTCATCCGGCACAGCTTCTTCAAAGCGCGGCACAGGAAGCCGCTTACGATCCACTTTTCCATTGTCAGAGAGAGGTAAACTTTCAATAAATACATAGCGTTGCGGCACCATATAATGAGGCAGTTTCGCCAGAAGGGCTTCGCGCAGTTCCCCCGGCCGGGGCGGGACCTCTGCATTCTGCGGCACGATATAGGCTGCCAGACCGTCCATCCCCCCAGCCAGCGGCACCACAGATGCAACCGCCGCTGCAATGCCCGCAAGGGATGACAGCGCAGCCTCAACATCGCCAAGCTCGATGCGCAGGCCGTTGATCTTGACCTGCGTATCCCTGCGGCCCAGAAACTCAATCTGCCCGTTGCTTCGCCATCGGCCCATATCGCCTGTGCGGTAAAGCCTTTCGCCGGTAACAGGATGGGGGATGAACCGTTCACCCGACAGGGTTGCGTCGCCCAGGTAACCAAGGGACAGCCCCCGCCCACCGATAAAAAGCTCGCCAACCACGTCATCCGGGCAAGGGGTCAGATCTTCATGCAGGGCCTCGACACTCTGATGGGTCAGAGCGCGCCCATAGGGAATGGATCTCCAGCCTGCCGGGGGGTCTTCGACTGACATTTCATAGGCAATGGACCAAATGGCCGCCTCTGTGGCTCCGCCCAGGCTCACAAGTTTTGTTCCCGGCGAAAACCGGGCTGATTCCCGAGGCAGACGAACCGGCACCCAGTCGCCAGAAAGCAGGGCCAACCTTGGCATGCGCGGCGGTGTTTCGCCATGCTCCACAAGCATCTGCCAGAGCGTCGGCACGGAATTCCAGAGTGTCACTGGATGCACGGTAAGGCGGCGTACCCAGGCGGAAGGGTCGCGAAGCTCCGCATCGTGCGGCAGCACAAGATGCCCACCCACCGAAAGCAGACCAAAAATATCGTAAACGGAAAGGTCGAATGAAAGGGCCGACAACGCAAAGACGCTGTCTTCAGAGGAAAGGCTGAACCGTGCGTTGATATCGTGAATGGTGTTCTGCACTGCCTCGTGCGTCATCATGACGCCCTTGGGCGTTCCTGTGGTTCCGGAGGTAAAGATGACGTAGGCCAGCCTGTCAGGAGAAAAACGCTGCAATGAAATCAAGTCCGCACTGCTGGCTGGCTCAGGCTTGCCAACAGGTCCGACAGCTGCCAGCGGCAGACCGGCCCATTCCGCGGGCAAGGCCTGCGCATCCGCCACAACCGCACGGGCGCCCTGCTGCAGCACGGCCATGCGCCTGGCAAGAGGCCATGCCGGATCTACGGGCACATACGCCGCGCCGGTGAGCAGTACGCCCAGAACCGCCGCTATCTGCTCCCAGCTTTTGGGCAGGGCCACGGCCACAAGCATGTCTTTGGCGTCTTGCGGCAAAACTGTTTTCAAACGCCGGGCCACATCCTTTGCAGCCGTGAAAAGTTCGCCGTAAGTCAACGTGCGGTCCGGCGCGATGATGGCTACCCTGTCCGGCGAGGCCAGAACGTGATCCAGAAAACCGTGGTGCAGCAGCCTGTCGTCCCGGTGGAACGAGGGTGGTGGCGCGCTACGGCGCATCTGCTGTGCTTCCGGCAGGGGAATTTCAACGGGCCTTTGCCAGTCCGTATCCGGATGTGCAAGGATTTCAACAAATCTGGTGTAGCTTTCAAACATGTCGGTGAGCACGGCATCATCAAAAATGCCCTCAACGACGTCCCAGTTGAAAACCAGTGTTCCGTCTTCTTCAAGAACCTGATGGTCCAGCCATATCTGGGGAGTCTGCGTTATGGTATACGCGGGTTTGCCGAACACCCCATTGTTGATGTCAAGTATTTCACCCACATCGCCCGCGCCAATAGTGCTGGTAAACACGATGGGCATCAGGACGGAATGCTTGCGACGTTCGGATAGGGCCTGAAGAACTTTTATGCCGGAAAAGGCGCTGTGTTCGAAATCTTGCCAGAATACAGCGTCAAGCGCTTTGGCGTAATCAATAAAATTTTCTTCCTGGCGTATTTTTCTGGCGGTTGAAAGCATCGTGGAAGTAAAGTCACCCACTACATCCTTGATAGCCGGGTTTTCTGAATCCCTGTTGAAAACCGTCACATTGAGGCAAAATTCCGCCTTGGCCGCCCATTTTCCCATTATGGCCGCAAAGGCCGCATAAAGAACCACTGAAGGAGTCAGGGCATACCGGGCGCACTTGGCTTTGAACGCCACCCATTCTTCCAGCTGCAGCCCGGCCCTCAGGCGGCAAAAGCGCTGGGCCTGCGGAGGATTTTCCCGTACCGGCAGCTGTGGCGCTGCCGGAAAATCCGCCAGACGGCTATGCCAGTACGCCCGGCAATTTTCGTAAAACGCAGACTTTTCTTTCCGTTTCTGTTCCTCCATATACTGCCCGAAAGTCATACCGGGGGCAGGCAGCTCGCGGTGCGGGTCAGAGTAAAATGCTCCCAGCTCCCGCAGACAATTGCCAATACTGTATACGTCTGCCATGACGGCATCGCAGCTCAGGTGTATCCGCACGAAATCGTCAGCAACGATGCTGGCCCCAAGCAGGATCACCGGCCATACAGAAAGATCGGGAATACGGTGTGAAAAAGCCTGCCGTCTGGCTTCCAGACGATGCTTCTTTTCTTCCGCACCCAGCCCGCGCAGGTCTTCAACATCCCAGCGAAGAGGTGGCACCTCGGACTGCACACGAAACACGCCATCTCCAGTCACCGTGGCGCGCAGCATGTCGTGCCGGGCTATGACCTTGTCCCAGGAGGTCTGAAGCAGGTCGACATCAAGCGCGCCGCAGTCGAATTCCTGATACCCGTGGCTTGCCACTCCGCTCAGTTTGACGCCTGTCGTGCGGCCAATCCAATAGGCCCACTGCACATCGGTCATTGGAAATTCAAGCGGCGCTTCGCTGTCTGCCGGATTTTTTTCTTGAGACGGTCTGGCAAGGCCTTTTTTATTTGCCAGCCGGGCAAAGAGCTGCATCTGTTCAGCAGTCATACTCATGACAGAGCCTCCAGAGACTTTGAAACTTCACCCGGCGTCATCCCCTTGATATTTTCAAGTAGCTCGGCCAGCGCGAAAAGGCGTTCTTTTTCCTCGGGAGATTCCGTCAGAGCGTCTGCAATACTGGCGACATTTCTGCGGCGAAAAATCTGGGCAACGCTGAACGAAGAAAGGTCCAGCAGTTCCCGTATTTCTTTTGCCAGTGGCATGGCCATGAGGCTGTCACCCCCCAGTTCGACATAGTCGTCGTCGATGCCAATTCCTGTGAGGCCCAAACGCGACTCAAAAAGGTCAATCAATACTCTGTCCAGCACATGACGCGCGCCCTTCCATTGGACAGCCAGCGCCGGACGCTGCGATGCCGCGCCCTCGACCTTAAGGTCCGCCGACTCCAGCGCATCGGTAGCCAGCCCCCGCCGGGCGCGGGATTCATCCAGCATGGAAAACAGATTGCGGCCGCTCACAACAGGCGTTGCCACACCGGCAGCGAAGCAGGCTCTGAAGGCCCGCATAGCTTCGTCCGGCGTGATTCCTCCTTTCAGTTCTTCCCCGGAAAGGCGTTCGTGCAACGAGGCCATCCTGTTTATCATGCCGACCTGCCGCCACACATCCCACCGCAGGCTCAAGACGCGCGTGCCCGTTTGCGCCTGTTGCCGGGAGGACCAGGCGTCCAGAAGTGTGTTTGCCACTGTATTGTCCAACTGCCCCACCGAACCGCATAAAGCGCCGATGGAAGAGTTGAGAACCACAAAATCTACGTTCCTGTGCTGCAAAATCTTTTCAATTCCGAGCAGAGGAAAAACCTTGGTGTTCCAGTTTTCCGTATCCTGCACTCTGCTGGACTGCGCCTGCATCAAACCGCCACCGGCAACACCACTGGCATGAACGATGCCGCCTATTTTTTTGTATTGCTCCAGCACAATATCCACAGCCTTCATGAACGCCTCGTGGTCATTCAGATCCACAGAGCATGGCTGAACTGCAGCCCAATCATTTTCAACCTGCTCCCAGAAGTCGGCAGGGCACGGCTGGCGCTGCACAGGTACCAACGTGATGCGGCACTGCTGCGCATCGGCCTGCGCTGCAAGTTCATGCATAAATGTGCGGCCAATGCCGCCGCTGCCGCCCAATACAATATAGGCTGCCCCCTGCCGCAGCCGCATGGCTGATACGGCTTTGCCTGTCAGCGGGATATCCATCGGAGTTTCCTGCCAGAATGCGCCGGAGCGGGCCGCCACCAGAGAGGTCAATGCCGTGGACGCCAGACGGTGCGTGATGGCTGTTGCCAGAATGCAAGCCATTTCTTCGTGCGACAGACCTTTTTCCACATCAAGTACGCAGCCCAGCGTATTTTTTGCCTCAAAGGGCAAGACGCGAGCCGGAGCCAGCAAGGCACTTTTGTCGATATGCGGGATTTCAGTGCCGAAAGCCGCAGCTCCCGCCGTGGGCCAGTAGACGCTCAGGTCACGCCCTCCGGCGGATTCAGCCAGCCAGGAACAGAGTTCCACAGCCTGGCGGCAGACAGTGGCCGCGGCATCCAGGCAATCGGCCCCCTCACCGCCAAAGCGGCAGTCCACCAGCACGTCGGGGATCGTTACCCCACGCTTCAAGGCATCAAGCGTCTGAAACACTGCTGTGCTCCAGCCCCGTTTTTTAAGCGCTTCGGCCCAGCCAACGCCTTCATTGCCGATAAAGCCTACAAGCCCGTTAAATGCAGTCTGCCGGGGCAACAGCATCTGCTGCCAGCAAAGACTTGATATCTGCCCTTTACCAGGCGCACTTTTTCCGGCGGTGTCCTTATCCTGGCCTTCCAGCCAGAACCGCTTGCGCTCGAAGGGATAGCCGGGCAGGGCTACCGTGCGCCCATTGCCGCACAATGCATCCACCCTTTCCCAGTCTGCCAGGCCACCGCCCTGCCACAGCAGCCCCAGAGCTTCAAGCAGTGCAGCTGTTTCGCTGGTTTTGCCCTGTTCTGAAGGCATGATCGGAATCAGCGGCGGCCTGTCCCTGAAGGCAGGATGCCTACGCAACATGGCACTCAGCTTGCGTGAAGGACCAACCTCAAGCATGACGGCCTGTTCTGTATCGCAAAGCGTGAAAATCTCGTTTGAAAGAAGCACCGGCTCGCACATCTGGCGAACCCAGTAGTCGGGGTCAGTAGCTTCGCTGTCCGACAGCAGAGCGCCGGTGACGTTTGAGAGAATGCGGATCCGTGGCCTGTGGAGCACAACGCTTTCCAGCACCTTGCGCAGATGGGGCTTTGCGCCTTCCAGCAGGCTGGAGTGCCCGGCTCTGTCTGCTGCGATTCTTGATGCAGGCACATTTTCTGCGCTCAACGCAGCGTGCAGAGCTTCAATGCCCTGTATGGACCCCGAAGCAACGCAACCATCTGGGGTGATGACCGCGCCAATGGAAACGCCGCCGGGCAACCGCTCGCGCAGATCCTCATGCCCCATCTGCACAAAGAGCATTCCGCCTTCCGGCGAATTGCCGATCAGCCGTGAACGTTCCACAATCAGACGAACGGCATCATCCTCTGAAAATACTCCAGCAATTGTGGCGGCAACGTATTCTCCTGCAGAGTGCCCCATCACAATGGAAGGCATTATTCCCAGATCCATCAGCAGACGCGCCAAAGCGTATTCAACGGCAAACAGGGCAAAAGTTCCTGTTTCCGTGTCGGCAAGCGCCTCTGCGCTGGAGATGGCAGCAAGCACATCAATGCCCGTTTCTTTGTCAAAGGTTGCGCATATCCGGTCAAAGGGCTGTTTAAAAGCCGGCAGGGTATCGCGCAGATTTACGGCCATACCCTGATGCTGCGAACCGAAGCCGGGGAAGAGAAAGGCCACAGGGGTTGCTTTATCCGGATCGTCAAGACGTGCAGACTTGCGCAGCAGTCCCGGTGATTCCAGCATGGCGGAAAGCGCTGCGGCATCTTCACAGACAAGACTCAAGCGAAAAGCCTGCATGTCACGCCCACGAAGAAGCGTATGCGCCACATCGGCCAGGGGGGTCGGGTGTTTCCGTAACCATGCGCCCAGTTCCACCGCCCTTTTTTCCAGGGCGGTTTTCGTTTTGGCGGACAGGGTAATAAGAGCCGCTCCGGAATATGTCGTTACAGCAGGTTCCGGCCCCTCCTCCAGAATCAGGTGCACATTGTTTCCGCCAATTCCCAGAGAATTTACCGCCGCCTTCCGGGTTTTTCCTGCCGCCACTTCCCAGTCTGCGGTATGGCCGGCAATGCTGAAGGGGGTCGTTTCAAGACTCAGCCGGGGATTGGGTGCGTGAAAATCCAGAGAAGCCGGAATGATTTTGTGATGCAGCGCCAGCACGGTCTTGATCAGGCTTGCCACCCCGGCAGCCGCATTCAGATGGCCGAGGCCCGTTTTTACGGAACCCAGGCGGCAGTATTGCCTGGGCGCGGTATCGGGCAATTGCCATGCCTGCACCAACGCCGCCACTTCTATTGGATCGCCGATGGGCGTTCCGGTGCCGTGCCCCTCGACATACCCTATTTCCAGGGGGTCAACGCCGGACATTGCCAGTGCCTCGGCAATGACCGCGGCCTGTCCCGTCACCGATGGCGCATAGAAGCCGGTTTTGTCTGCCCCATCGTTACCGATGGCATAGCCAGAAATAACGGCATACACGACATTCCCATCACGCAGGGCATCATCAAGGCGCTTCAGAACAACCGCGCCAACACCTTCGCCTTCGTTTACGCCACTGGCGTCATCACTGTAGGCACGCACGTGGCCGTCAACGGAAAGCGGGCCTTCCGGCTCGTAGCTGTACCCCTCGCCTTCGCTGGTCTTGAGTCCTACGCCGCCAGCCAAAGCTACATCGCACTGGCCGGAAAGAAGTGCCTGGCAAGCCGTGACCACAGCAGCCAATGAAGAGGAGCAGGCGCACTGCACCGTCAAGGCCGGACCTTTCAGGTTCAGCTTGTAGGCAACGCGGGCGGCGAGATAGTCCTTGTCATTGGCAGCAAGCATGTCCACAAGATCAAGAGGATTCGCCTGCAAAATCCGGTTTGCGAACCGCAGGGCATATCCGTTGAAATTGCAACCGCCGAAAACGCCCGTGACCTGCCGTGGACTGCGCGGCGCAATGCCCGCATGCTCAAAGGCCGAATAGGCGCATTCCAGAAACAGGCGGTGCTGCGGGTCCAGCATTTTTGCTTCGCGCGCAGGCACATCAAAAAAGTCGGCATCAAACCGGTCGGCATCCGCAAGCGGAAAACCGTAGTGAACCCGCCCATCGTCAGATTGAGAAAGGACCTTGCCGCCGGATATGCCCAGCTTCAGGTTGTGCCAGAATGTGCCAATGTCATCCGCGCCGGGAAAGCGCCCGGCCATACCTATTACAGCTATTTTCAGTGAGTCATCACTCATAATCTTCCCCTCTGGCGTGCCCGGGCGGCCAATGCCCCAAGCTTCTGGGCGCGAACATGGCCGCGGCCGGAGTTCATTGGCTGTAATCCTTCAGATTCGATGAAATGCTTCGCCTGGCTGGCAATGGTGGTGTACTGGAAGATGGAAACCACCGGAACGGGCTGCTCCAGCAAGGTTGCCAGCCTGAAAGCCAGTTGCATGGCAAGAAAGGAGGTTCCCCCTGCGTCGAAAAAGGAAACTGTCACTCCTGGGCGGGCGCCGTTCAACACAGAGGCCCACACATCAGCGATCTTCCGCTGCCCTTCTGTTTCCGGCTGTGCTGTTTTTTCAGTTTGCGCTGCATGCAGGGCGTGGCCTGCCCTGACGGCCAAAGCTTTTCGGTCAATTTTGCCATTGGCCGAAAGAGGCAGGGTTGATTCAAGGCACAAGACAGAAGGCAGCCATGAATAGGGCAGCTTCTTTTTCAGCGCCTCACGCAGGAGTTTTTCGTCAAGCGTCAGGGTGCCGTCCGGTACAGCAAACGCAGCTATTTGCCTGACGCCGCTATTTTCCGCAATGACGGCAACTGCCTGCCTGATCCCCGGCAATACGGTCATGGCCGCTTCAATTTCGCCAAGCTCGATGCGCATACCGTTGACCTTGACCTGGGTGTCCTCACGACCCAGAAATTCTATATCGCCGTCAGGCAGCAGCCGCCCCCAATCACCCGTGCGGTACAATCGCTCTCCAGTCACGGGATGGAGCACAAAGGCTCTGGCTGTCAGTTCCGGCCTGTGCAGATAGCCTTCAGCCAGCCCCACGCCCGCAATATAGATTTCGCCCGGCGTCCATTGCGGGCAAGGCCGCATGGCGGCATCCAGCACATAGAGGATCTGCCCGGAAAGCGGCTTGCCATAGGGGATTGTGTTCTGATCGGGCGCAATGGTTTTCACTACTTTTTCAACCGACCATATGGCAGCCTCCGTCGCGCCGCCCATACTGACCAATCGGGGCTTTTGCCGCAGGGCAAGAATGGATCTGGCCAGATCAACCGGCAGCCAGTCTCCACTGAGCATAAACAGGCGCAGTGACTCTATTGATCCGCCCGAGGCAGGTACGGCTTCGATCAGCAGCTGCGCCAGCGCCGGAACAGAGTTCCACACGGTCACCCCCGCAGTCTCGATCTGCCGCACCCACTCGTGAGGGTCAGGAACTGCCGCATGAGGGGGAATGACGAGCGACGCCCCCACTGCCAGTGCTCCAAATATATCGTAGACTGAAAGGTCAAAATTGAGCTGCGATACGGCAAGCAGGCGGTCTTTCGAAGTGACGGCATTTCTGAAATTGACATCGAAAATCGTATTCAATGCAGCCTGATGAGAAACGGCAACGCCCTTTGGCTTGCCCGTTGAACCGGAGGTAAAGATTACATAGGCAACATCATCCGGATCGGCTGGCAGAAGCAGTGTTTCGTAATCAACTTCCGCCGCTGGCACATCATCGTCGACGACAAATTTTGCGAAGGCATCAGGTATAGTACGAGCACGCTCATCATCGCACACAACAGCGGCAACCTTGCCTTCGGCAAATATCAGCGCGATGCGGTCAGCGGGGTCGTTGACGCTCACAGGCAGATAGGCCGCCCCGGCGCGCAGAACGCCCAGAACTGCCACTATCTGACGCCAACCTCTGGGCAGCGCCACTCCCACCAGGCTGCCACGCTGCACCAGACCGGAGGCGGCAAGCCGCTGCGCCAGAGCGCGGCTGAGACGTTCCAGCTCGCCGTAGCTGACCGTTTTTTCCGCCGTTATCAGTGCCGTAGCGCCGGGATGCATGATGGCGTTTTCAAGAAACGGAGCCACGAGATTCCGGTCGGCCCCGGGAAGAGTCTCAAGAACTGCGGGTTCCATCCTGTCCACGCACAGCGATTGGGCTACAGAAGACCATGCTACACTGTCCGTCAATTCATGGCACAGCTGCAGGAACAGGCCGAACATTTCGTCAATGAGGCCATCGGGAAAAAGGCCGGCCACGTAATCCCATATGACGGAAATGCCGCCCTGATAGTCCACAACCTGCACATCTATCCAGGTCTGCGGCGCCTGATTGCGGGCGAAGACCAGTTTGCCAAACAGCGCAGCGGCGTCCAGATAACTCGCGCCATCGCCTGTTGCGCAGGTCAAAACAACAGGTAAAGGATTTTCATTGGACATTCCCTGAGCGCGCGCAATCTCTGCACTTACTTCCGCTCCACTGACTTCAGCATGGGAAAGCGCCTGAAATATTTCGGCATGAACAGCCTGGCAAAGCGACCTGAAGCTTTGCCCGTCACCCGTGTGCACCGCCACCGGCAGCATGGAGGTAAAATCTCCCAGTACGCCGTCATACGCTGCCCGCTCACCCGAACGGTCAAAAAGCGTCAGGTTGAGCGTCATATGCGGAGAGCGGCTGAAGCGTGAAAGTCCCAGAGCCAGAATGGCGGTAAACAACCCGGCGGCGGTTACTCCTGCCCTGGCGGCCTGCCCTCTGAGCAGGCTTGCGGCTTCTGGCTCAATAAATGATTCCTGCCGCAAGATTGCAGGGGGTGTAAGCTCCCGCGGCTGCCGTGCCAGCGGCAGTTGTGGAGCATGGGGCAGATCATCGACGCGCGCGCGCCACCAGATCCGGTGCTCTTCTGCGGACCTGCTCGTCTTTTTATTTTCAGCTTCAATGATATACTGCGAAAAATGACGGCCCTGCGGTTCTATGTCCGCTCTTATCCCCGCATAAAACCCGTGCCATTGACGCAGCCATAGTGCAAGAGAGGCAATATCAAACAACAGGATGTCAAAACTGATGTGCAGGAATTTGTGCGGTGAATCATCGCTGCCAGTCATGCAAATCTTGAACAGGGGCCATGTGTGGGCGGGCAGAATTTCCGCCTGCATGGCGGCACGGTATTTTACTTTTTTTTCCGGTCCATGGCTGTATTCAATGGTGTAGTCGGGTATTTTTTCAAGCACAGCCTGACGACCGTCAGTGGTCAGGACCATTCGCAGCACAGGATGGGCCGCAATGGTTTTGTTCAAGGCTTTTTCCAGGCGCGGCAGGTCAAAGCCGTGACCGACGGCTTCTATTTCCAGATAGCCATGCGCGGCGATTCCCCCCAGCGGGAAAATGGTCTGACGCCCGAACAGGTACGCCCGCTGCATGTCCGTAAGGGCAAAGGGCTGCCCGTCCGCAACCGGCTGCAGGGCTTCTGCCTTCACACGGTCCTGCCCGCCCGCCATAAGCCGGACCCAGCTTGCCACTGTGGCGTCTTTCAGCATATCCGCAAGCTTTATGCTTATCCCCTGCTTTTTGAGCATGACGGGAAGGCGCATCATCATAAGGGAGCTCAGTCCCAGTTCGATAAGCGAATCATTCTCGTCGATTGCCTCCGGAGAGCAATTGAGCGCGGCTGCCACCCAGGCACGCAGGCCTTCGCGCGAGGTAATTGGCGCTTCAACTGGCATTTTCCACTCCTGCAGGAACACTGACGCTCCGGTAGTATTGCTGAAGAAGCTGCTCCCTCAGTTTGCGGCGGTTATTTTTGCCCACTGCCGTACTTGGAAAAGACGTAACAAAAATAAACTGATCAGGAATCTTGAACGTACTCAGCCCTTCACTCTGGAGGAAGCGCCGGAGGGCGCGGTCATTGACCTCTTCTTCATCCCTGTGTTCATGCACAAAGATGAAGGCGCAGATCTTTTCGCCAAGCAGCTTGTCGGGAATGCCCAGAAGAACCGCATCCCGGACTTCCCTGTGGGCGACAAGAACATTTTCCACTTCTTCGGGAATGATCTTTTCGCCTCCCCGCTGGATCTGATCTTTTTCACGCCCTTCAAGCACCAGGCAACCATCAGACCTGCGCCGCGCAAGGTCCCCGGTACAAAAGAATCCGTCCCCGGTGAATGATTCCGCATTGGCTTCGGGCCGTTTGAAGTAAGTATGTATGGTGTACGGTCCACGAATCTGCAGGCCACCCACGACTCCATCAGGCACTTCACGGCCAGCAGGATCAACGATGCGAAACTCGTCAGCCGGGCACACGGGCAATCCCTGCGTATTGCGGACTATTTCCTCATCCATATCCATACGGGTCATACTGATCAGACCTTCAGACATGCCAAAAACATTCTGAAAGCGGCAGCCAAAGATTTCTGTAGTGCGTTGGGCAAGGTCTTCGCCAACCCGTGAACCACCAACCTGGATGTTGCTCAAACTTGGAAAGGTATTCTGGCGCTCCAACAATTCGGCCATGTCGCACCAGAGTATAGCTGCGGGCGGCACAAGAGCGGTATGGGTAACCATGTTCCTGTCAATAAGGTCAAAGCACATATCCGGTTCAGGGGTTTCGGCGATGACCACGGTACCGCCGCATTGAAGCGTTCCCAGCACACCGGGAGCGCCGAGCGGAAAGTTGTGTGCCATTGGCAGTGCAGCCAGATATACCGTGGTTTCATCAAAACCGTTGGCGGCGGCACTGTAACGGGTGACGCACGAATATTCGCAATGAACGCGGGCAATCAGCTTGGGAACGCTGGTCGTGCCGCCAGAAAGAAGAAAACAGAGCAGTGAATCTGACGAAACAGGATCTTGAGGAAGATCGGTCGATGACGCCAACAGACCTTCAAGGGAAATGAATTCTTCCGGCTCGCCGCTTACGATTACGTGCTTCAGGCCCGGGTGCCTTTCCTGCAGTTCACGCGCCAGCTGCCGGTAATCAAAACCGGCCGACCTGGCAGCGCAAATATAGGCTTTTGCCTCAGTTACCCCTGTGAAGGAGGAAATTTCTGATAGCCTGTGCGCAGGCAGGGCCAGAACCGGAGCGACTCCCAGCCGTGACAGGCCGAAAAAAACAACAAGAAACTGCCAGCAGTTGGGAAGCTGCACCACAACGTGGTCGCCGGCCCCGAGGCCAAGAGCGGCAAAACCTCCCGCAATTCTGTCAACCATTTCCTTGAATTCTGCATAGGTGAGGCGAACGTTGCCATCGACAACTGCCATGCAGTCTCCCTTGCGCCCGGCAACATCCTGCAGAAGGGTATTGAACGTTTCATCGCGCCAATAATCTTCCGCACGGTATTTGTTAATAATATCCTGTGGCCACCCCAAATCACGCGCATAAAGCATAACCGTACCTCTTTGCCAATCGACGCGCCGTGCAGTCGAATCACCCCATGGTTGAACAGGGCAGGCTGGTGAAAGCTCACCCCCTGACGGCGCGTGACTGGCCATTGCCTGGTTAAAAGCCAATAAGCGTTAATGCATTGAGATTGCTGCTACCGGCACCTAACTCGCTTTGATATATAAAATTTTGCAACAAAGCCTGCCAAAACGGCACAGCCGATAGCTCCGAAAATTGCGCCGACATAGCCCAGACGTCCGGCCATGACCATGCCGAGGCCCCCCGTACCCATGGCAAAAAACTGATAAACGCTGAACTGCACAGTATAGTCAGTGGCAGGACTTTCTCTGGATGCGCGATCCATCATCAGCGTGCTCAGCATGGTGACGGAAGGTACGTAACCCAGAAAATGTATAACAACCGCAAAAACTACTGCCATGGTTGAAACGTGCCCCTGCACGACGAATAGCACGGCAACAACACTCAGAAATTGCATGACAATGCAGTAGTTCATAGTTTTGCTGCGCCCGAAACGTGAAATCAGCCACCCCGCAAACAGGCTGGAGGCAATACCCATCGCGGGGCCAAAAACATTCACAATGAGACCAATGCGCTCCAGCGGCCACAGGCTGTCCACAAGAAATGGCGTTAAAAGGCTGTAGGCAATTGTGATACCCACAGGAAAAAGCAAAAGCATGGCCAGCCAGCTAAGGCTACCCGGTTGCTGCCAGAAAGTGACAAGGCGCGTTGCCACTTGCCAACCTTTTCGACTTTGAATTTTAAATTCAGGTTCAACAAAAAATATCAGCTGTGCTAACGAGATGGCGGTTCCCGCTGCCAGTATCATCACTGCTTTCTGCCAGCCAAGGCTCGGGTAGGCCATAAGAACAAGCCCAGCCCCTACCATAAACCCGAACATGCCGCCCGCAGTCTGTATGCCATTGCCCATGCCCCGCTCCTCTTCCGTCAACAGGGAACAGACGAGAGCATCCGTTGCTATGTCCTGCGTAGCGCCACAAACAGCCATGACGATGCAGAGCAGGTAAATGGCGCCAAAATCTGTCGTTACATCCAGGTTGGCGAGAAAACATAATACAACAACCATCAGAGACTGCATCAGCAGCAACCAGCCACGAAAGTGACCGATCCTGGACGTAAACCGGACCCTGTCCACCAGGGGAGCCCACAGGAATTTGCAGGCACCGATCATACCCAGAATATATACCGAACTGACCTGCTCAAGCGATGCTCCCTGCCCACGCAGAATGGCAACCAGGGCCACTGAAAAAAAGCTTAGCCCAAGAAATTGTGTCGTATACAGACTGGTAATCAGCAACCATACGGAAAGAGGCTTTCTGGAAAGGACATGAAGCATGAACGTACCTGCGAAGTTAATCCAACGTGCGCCGATAGCAGCGTATTGAGAGAGCACAAACAACACCAAGAATCAGAACGAGCGCCCAAAAGTCGCCCCAGACGTCTCCCAGCGTATTCCCCTTGAGAAGAATGCCGCGCACTATGCGCAAGAAATGCGTTACGGGCAGTATTTCGCCAAGCCATTGCGCCCATTCCGGCATGCCCCGGTACGGAAACATGAAACCGGACAGAATGATGGAGGGCAACAAAAAACCTGACGAAGCCTGGTTGGCCTGCATCTGGTTCTTGGCAATGGATGAAAAGATGAACCCCAAGGCCAGGTTGGCACAAATGAACACCACGCACACCATAAACAGCAGCAGCATTGAGCCAAGCATGGGTACATGAAAGAGCACCCTGGCCGCCGTCATGATGACAAGAATCTGGCCGAAGCCTATCAACAGGTAGGGAGATATCTTGCCCAGCATCATTTCCAGCGGCCGGATAGGGGCCACAAGCAGGCTCTCCAGCGTGCCCCTCTCCCGTTCGCGGGTCATGGCTATGGAGGTCATCATGATCATAGTGGAGGAAAGAACCACACCAAGTATGCCCGGCACCACACTGAAGGCTGATTCATTTTCTTCATTGTACCGGCGATGAACCAACAATTCATAAGGTGCGCTGCCCTGCTTCAGTCCGGCCAGCGGCCCCCGCAGATCTTCGTCAATGGCCCTTGCCGCCAGACCTGACAGCGCCCCGATGGCTGCGGACGTTGCAGAAGGATCAGTGGCATCAGCTTCAATCAACACCTGCGGGCATTCGCCCCGTGCAACCCTTCGTGAAAAATCAACGGGAATATTCACCACAAACTGGGCAGCCCCGTTGGCCAAGGCGCTACGCGCCTCATCCTCCGTGGCATGACGGTTGGTGATGTCAAAATAGCCCGACACTTCCAGTGTGCTGACCAGCGACCTGCTCATGACTGACTGGTCAGCGTCTACCACAAGGGTCGGCAAATGCTTCGGGTCTGCATTGATGGCATAGCCGAATAGAAGGATTTCCATCAGGGGCACGCTGAGCAGCATGGAAAATGTCGCCTTGTCGCGCCTCATCTGGATCAGCTCCTTGGTGAGCAGCGCAAAGAACCGATGGAAGGAAAAACCCGCGAACATCAGGATGACTCCGTCATTGTTTGTTCTTTCAAGGCCCGGTTCATAAGCAGAATGAACAGGTCTTCCAGCGAAGCATGGGCATCAGACCAGGCAAGGGCGGGATCGTGCCGCCAGGGGGCAATGGCTTCAGCAAGCAGGGCAACGTCCGCACCACCCACGTGCAGGTCATTGCCAAATGGAATGACCACATCAATATTGCGTTGCGCCTCAAGCCGTTGCGCAATGCGGGTGAGTACCGACGGTGCAAAGCCCGACTTAAGCCTGGCGGAATACATCTTGAGCGGAAAACGGTCGATAAGTTCGCGGCTTGTTCCGCAGGCGAGCAGTTTGCCATAGGCAATGTAAGCGATGCTGTGGCAGCGCTCTGCTTCATCCATATAGTGGGTTGACACCAGCACGGTTATACCTTCGGCCGCCAGACCATGAATTTCTTCCCAAAACTCCCGGCGCGCAGTGGGATCCACTCCGGCCGTAGGTTCGTCAAGCAACAACACCTTGGGCTTGTGCATCACGCAGTTCGCCAGGGCCAATCGTTGTTTCCAGCCTCCTGAAAGCGATCCGGCCAGCTTGCTGCGCTGCTCCCACAGGCCAAACCTGCGCAGGACTGCCGCCGTTTCACGCCGCACGTTGTCCAAACCATAAATGCGGGCCGTGAACGCCAGGTTTTCTTCAAGGGTCATGTCTTCATAAAGCGAAAATTTTTGGGGCATATAGCCCACCTGCAGCTTGATCTGATCCGCCTGTGTCAGAATGTCATAACCAAGGCAGATGCCGCCTCCCGCATCCGGGGTCAGCAAGCCGCACATCATCCGGAGCGTTGTTGTCTTGCCGGATCCATTGGGACCGAGAAAGCCCATTATCTGCCCTTCAGGCACATCAAGCGTTAAAGACTTAACTACGGCAATCTTACCGAATTTTTTTGTAAGGCCACGTACTTCAATGGCATGTTTCATTTTTGAAACACGACCTTCAACGGTTGCCCGGGGCGAAGAAGTCCCACAGAATTCAGGGGAACGGCTTCTGCCAAAAACACAAGCCGCTCTGACTGATTACGGGAATAAAGAACAGGAGGCCGGTAGGAAGCTTCGGAAGCCACATAGCTGACCTTAGCGGAGATACCGTTGCCGCACCCTTCACACTGCAATGTAATTTCAGGATTTTCAGCTACCCAACCAATCTGCTCAGGCGAAAGAAAGAAGCGTGCCTTGACGTTTTGCGGCGGCAGCAGTTCAAGCACTGCCTGCCCACCCGCTACGGTTTCCCCCGGCCGGTAAATAATGTCATTGACCACCGCATCTGCGGGCGCCATGGCCTGACGCAGGGCCAAGTCCGCTTCGGCCCCTCGTACGGCGGCCAAACGATACTTCAATGTTTTCTGGGCTGCCTCAATTTCACCATCGCGGCCAATGCTTTGCTGCCCCAATCGTAACCGGCTTTCAGCGGCAAGAATTTTTGCCTTGATTACCTGTTCTTCCGAGCGCAGCCGTTCTACTTCGTCAAGCGAGGCAGCTCCGGCCCGGCTCAGACCGAACTTGCGGCGATAGGATTTTGATGTATAGGCAAGCTGGGCTTTCAGCTCCTTGATTTCAGCTTCAAGGGCGCTGATTTCGTCATTACGCACTGTAGCCTGCAAGTTGGAAAGCTGGGCTTCTGCCACGTCAAGTTCTGACCGGGCCTTGTCCAGAGCGGCCTTTTCCCTTTCGCTATCCAACGTAAAAAGAACTGTCCCCTTGACAACGTGATCGCCGCGCTTCACCAAAACATTTTCAACAATGCCGCTTGCAGGAAGTGAAATCCGAACAAAATCACCTTCCACATAACCTTGCACTTCCCGGTCCGAATGTCCGTTACAACCTGCCAGCAAAACCGCTATGGCCGCGGTTGCCAATACTGCACACTTCATCCCGTTCTCCCCACAGCAATAAAATGCGCCCTCCACGCGCTGCACAGGCACAAGCCGCGCAGAGAGCACATTTCGAGAGGTATCTAGCTAGAATTTTTTGGTGAAGTTGATACCGAACATCAGCGGGTCAATAAGGCTGACCACAGTATTCTGGTCATGCGTGGCATGCATTCCGTTCATATATGTCTGCGATGCAGTGGCCGCCTGGTTCAGAAGGTTTCTGCCCCAGAGGTTCACCTCATAGGAGTCGTTGCCCACCCCGATGTTCATGTCAAAGGTGCCGTAACCTTCCTGCTCAAGCTTGTTTTCGATGTCATAGTAGTAGCTTGAACGGTAACGGAAAGTCAGGTCGACGCTCGCCACCAGCTCGTCCCAAGGCAACTCAAATTCGTAGCCGGCGTTGGCCCGCCCCGTGAACTTTGAATGGTACTGTTGCTGATTGCCGCTGGCGTCTACAGATCCGCCATACGTTCCGGGAGCATTGCTGAAGTCGACGTAGGTGGCATCAGCATAGCCAGCGCCGATGCCCACATGAATTCCGTTGTCGAACTTGCCCATAATATCCATTTCAAAGCCGTAAGACTGGCTTTGAGGAGCATTGACAATACCGGTGATGCCGGTAGCAGAGTCATAGGACATTACCTGCTGGTCTCTCCAGTCGATGTAGAAAAGAGCGCTGTTCAGGGTTACACGACCATCAAGAAAGGTATTTTTCATACCAAGTTCATAGTTGACGGTAGTTTCCTCATCGTACTTGAAACCGGGCTTGTTGTAGAACAAGGAAGTGGAAAAACCGCCGGACTTGTAACCGCTGCTTACACTGAAGTATATATTATTGAATTCATTAAAACTATACTTAAGACCACCGCGTGGCGTCAGGTATATCTTATCCCATTCGCTGTCATAATCCTTGACCATGGTCAGGCCGGGTTGCTCCCAGAAATCCCTGATATAATCCTCACCAAGGTTGGAAGAAGCGTCAAATTCATACGATTTCTTGTCATACCCGATGCGAAGGCCGCCAAAAATCTGCCAGTATTCGTTAAAGTCGTAGGATGCGTTGCCAAATGCTGCTACAGACCAGGCATTTTGCTGTCCTCGCAGATCCAGAGTGGCATGGTCGCTTTTCGCAGACCAGGGGAAGAATGGTGAGCCTTGATCCCACGTATTTGTCAGGCCGTTTCTGCGATCCATCCTGTTATAATCAGCATAAACGCCTGCCACATACTTGAAGTCCTGATCTTCAGGAGAAGTCAACCGAAGCTCCTGAGATATCTGCCCAAAGCTTTCAACAAAGTTACCGTGGTCGCGGAACTGAAAATTCTCAAAACCAAAAGCATTGAAGCGGGCATTTGTAACATTGAAAAAGCCCACCGGCGCATAGCTTCCGTCATAGTCCATTGCCGTGCTGCGGTAACCGGTGAGAGAGGTCAGCTTGTAACCGCTGTCAAAGTCATGATTGATTTCAAGCCTGGCGCCGCCGGAGGTGATGCTCCCGCCAAGCGGGTCTGCAATATTGTACGAACGGTCGCCGTTTTCGTAGTCGGCCAAGGTCATGACCGCGCCGTCCTTGCGGTATTGCTTCTGCAGATCGGCGCTGAAATCGGCGGTAGTATTTTCGCCAAGCATCATGAACCAGCTCAGGCGTCCCTGATAATTGTTTTGCTTGCCTACATTACCGCCCCGATCGTTATCCCACACGTGACCGTACTGGTCGTAACCAAAGGCAGCGCGCACAGCGGCCTTGCCGTCCCAAAGAGGAGTGTTGGCCATAACCTCAGTACGAAAATGCTCCTTGTTGCCCGCGCCAACGGTTATGCGCCCTTCCTGTTTGCTGGGATCAGCTTTCTTGGAGGTGACATTAACAGCGCCGCCAAGAGTGTTGCGGCCATACAGGGTGCCCTGCGGACCACGCAACACTTCAACCCGTTCCACGTCCAGCAGATTGTTCAAATAGCCGTGGATAAGCGTAAGCGGAACACCGTCTACAAACACGCCCACGGAGGGATCTGTTTCAATTTCTGCAGAACCCACACCACGGATACTGAAATACGGCGACATGGCCCCCGCCACAGAACCCGATGAAAACATGGCATTGGGCGTTGCCGCCAGCACATCTTCAACCTTTGTAATATGCGAGGCCTTCAGATCATCAGCTGTTGTGACCTCAAGGCTCATTGGCACGGCATTCAGTGTTTCTGCCCTTTTCTGGGCAGTAACCCGCACGACATCAAGAGTGATTCCTTCTTCAGACTTTGGCTCCACGCCTTCAGCAGCGAATACCGGCATGGCCAATGCCGAAAGCAGCATTGAACACAGACCAACCACAGAAACAATCCTTGCTCTACCTACCATTACCCCATTCTCCTCTGATATTTCGCATTACAGGACACCAGTTGAGGCTAATGCCATGACGGCAAATTATTGTGCTTTCTGTGGAGCCGATGTGACAAATGAGACCTTTGTCAGGCCAGCCTGTTGCATCAACGCAAGTACACGGGCGATATTTGTGTATCGTGTAGTCTGATCTGCATGAAGATGAAGCCGGGTGTCGCTGCCTGCTCGCACCCCAAAACCCTGAAGTTCTACAAGCCGGGCTGTTTCAGTGAAGGGCTTACCATTAAGGCTGAACGCACCTGCACCGGAAATTTCTATGGTGACGTCATTTTCCTGCAATTGATGCTTCTGGGCATTTTTTTTCGGCAAATCCGGTTTGAAGGCCTGGTGAATGACCGGCGCGGTAATGATGAATATAATCAGAAGCACCAGCATGACATCCACCAACGGCGTAACGTTGATACCGTTCATGACCTCTTCGCCAATTCTGCTTGTCAGGCTTTTTCCCCCGCTGATCATAATACCTCTCCCTATGGGGATTACCGGACAAAAAGTAGACGTTGTCCGATCACAAGATAGGTTTGAATATCCTGGGCGAACATGCCCGGTTCGGGGGCTTGCGCAAGCGACGGTTCAACAGCATCAGCGGGCACCTCATCTTCAGGCACAACGGTAATCGACGGTGATGCGCAAGTTTTTTTGAGCCCCCTGTCGGTCGTGCCTCCGGTAAAAAATACATGCTGCCACAAGAACAAACGCATGAATCACAAAAATATAATGAATGCAGACATAACTCTGTTGTTAAACATGCTCTGCATAATTAAATTCATAAACTATATTTTTTTTTAAATTTTACTGTAAAATATAGTTATTTTTCATATTAATTACAAAAATAATATTTCAAAATAGTATATAATAAATTAAATTAATTGCATTTATCTAATTTTTTTATAAAACACCATCAAAAAATAATTATTAAGACCTTGAATAACAGTCCACAGTCAAAATACGATATGGATACATACTACTATTGAATTTGAAATTCAAAGTCAATACCGGCAGAAAATTTTCCGCTGCTTCCATGTGAGGACAGTCCGTATTACACCTTTGATCAAGTATCCGGCACACGCACCAAAACCTGCCACAGCAGAACAAACGGCCGGCAAGCAAATATATTTTTGACGAAAATGAGCATTCCCTTCGTCTGCTGAACTGAAAAGGGTTGTGCACCATGCCAATATGCCAGACATCGCCCGCAAAAGTTTGGGGAAAACTTTTGCGCACAGCCACATCCCTGGCGGCATTTTCGTTCTTTAGGGCATTTCACACTTGAAACGCTCTACAAGGATTTGCCTCCAAATCCTTGTAGCCAAATGATTGCAGGGCGGCTTTGCCGACCGTTAAGCAATCATTTGAAGCGGTAATTCCTCTAATATTCCTTCAAATGACGAATTCAGCACCTTGGGCCGGGCACAGGCCATTGAGCATGGTTGAAAACTTGATCCAGGTCTCCTGATATTCCTTTTCAGGATCGGAACCTGCCACAAGGCCACAACCGGCAAAAAGAACAGCCTCATTCCCCTGTATTACCCCAGAGCGGAGGGCAACCATAAACTCACCATTTCCCTCAGCATCAAGCCAGCCCACAGGCCCGGCGTACCATCCCCTGTCAAAACCTTCATGGTCGCGCAAAAATGCCAGCGCGGAACCGGCTGGAACTCCTCCTACCGCTGGTGTGGGATGCAAGCGTGCAATTACATCCAGGAGACTCTTGTGGGGCAAAATATCCCCTCTAAAAAATGTGACGAGGTGTTGCACCGTGGGCAGTTTGTGCAGGCTTGGCGAAGAGTCCGCTTCAATCCTGCTGCAGCAGGATTGAAGCGCCTGTAGCACTGCCTGCACCACGAAATCGTGCTCCAGGCGGTCCTTGGGAGAAGTCAGAAGCGCTTGCCCCAACCTGGCGTCTTGTTGGGGGGTCTCACTGCGGGCAGCACTTCCGGCAAGAGCCATGGTCCGAAATGTTCCACTATGGGCAGTGATGAGTATTTCTGGCGTTGCGCCGACAAAGTAGGTTCCCTTGCGACCAAATGCGAATATGGCTGCCTTGGGATTAGCAGAGCGCAACCTGTCGAGAATATCTGGCAGTGTGAAAGGATCTGTGGCCTTGGCCTTGAGTGTGCGAGCTACCACAATCTTTCTTGCATCACCCTGTGAGATGCTATGCAAGGCTGCATGGACCAGAGCGCACCATTGTTTTTTTGCATTTTTTGGAATGAGTACCTGGACATGTGCGTTCCTATGCGTGGGATGTATGGCATTGCCGCCAGCCAGACCTTCCCAAAGGGAAAGAGCAGCTTCTGCCCGAGCAACAGCATCTGAGCCAGGGAACATCTGCTCCGCAGCTATAACGCGACAACAATCCCGCCCGTATTGCACGACAGTCAGACGGGGAACAACCAGCGCTCCGTCTCCAAACCCTGGCCATACTGAAGACGCGGGCCGCGCGGCGTCAAACCGAAATCCCCCGAAAGCCACAGGAGGCGCATCCCCTTCAATCACGGCGTGCCTGACAGCATCGTGCCAACAAGCTGAAATAGTTGCGAATCTGTCCTTCCCCTCCCCTGTGCACTCAAGGGCAGCACCAAGGCCGAGCATGGAACTTCCTGCCAGACCAAGCCAAATATTTGCATCCATCTGTGAAGAATAACGTGCAAATACTGAAAACATATCTATGCGGGGGACGACTATGCTCGCTACGGCAAGGATGGCTCGCTCCAGCCTTGCGGCAGACTCACAAGCTTTGTGCATGGCGATGCGCAGAGGCTGGCGTAATGCATCAACCATCGCTCTTTTCCCCATCCAGAGCGTGCACTTTTCGCCAGTGCGCAACTTGGGTTGCGATATACCAGGCGGTGATCTGCTTAAATAAATTTTCAATAAAATCTTCCGATATTCCCAATTCCCTTGCCCAAGCACGCCTCTCCACAAGCATGCTTTTCACCCGGTCAGGCGCCGGGATGTCTTCCTCGTTTTTTTTGAAACGGGATGCCGCAAGAACATAGTCAAGGCGACGCCCCAGAAGGTTGACTATTTCTTTATCAAGGCTGTCGATTTCACGACGGACATCACTAAGTCCACAACATTCATCAGGCATTTTCATGCGCACTCCCATCTGATTCCGGCTCATAAAGAACTTTTAAACAAGCGTGACGGTCAAAGGTGCGTTTATAGTCGCGCGAGAGCTTTGCTCAACAAGACCTCTGCCTGGCCCTGAAGCTCTTTAGAAATTCACCCCTCCCTGTTCCCTCACCGAGTTCATTGCTGAGAGCATTCTGTCCACCCCTAAGGCGCTACTGTTCGACCCGCATTGCTTTGCAGCATGCGAGAAACAAGAGTCATCGAAAATAAAAATGAAATTCAAATTCATAAAAGATCTAAACGCCACTCAGTTTCATGTCAATAGCATTGAAAAATTTTCCTCCCTGAAGCTCTGTTTCAACATTTAAGCTATACAAAACAACAAATTAACAAATAATACAGGATTTATAGATAATAAAAGTTGAATACTGTAACATAGCAAATTTATTAATGAATGATGCAATCCATCTTAAAGCACATTCCGTAGCGGCAAGCCCGCTTAAAATGATACTCTTTCCCGTCATATAAACCGTTCAATAATTTGAAATAACTACTAATTTCACAATATTTGCAAGAATGGAAGCAAACCATTTTTCTTTTGTTGTCTTCTGGTCAGATGAGCAACGATAAGGAGTCGCGTAATTGCTGAACGCATTGCCATCAACAGGAAAGCCTTGTGCCCATGCCTGTGCTGCTGACCGGTTCAGCGGCATGTCGCCCCGAGGAGCAGCCTGCCACGCAAATACCGTGCGGATCAGTCGCAACGCGATGCAAGCCCTCGTGATGCTCAACCTGTGCTCTTCGTGGGCAAAGCCAAGGCCACAGCCCTAGTGAAAAGGCCGTGCCTTGGCGAGGCAGTGCGAATGTCGCACAAAGCCCTTGGGGTGATAGTACGTTCAGAGTAACGTATCGTAAGGAAGCGTTGCCCGGATGGATGGGGGGGGGCGGGATCTATGACCCGCGGTATACGGTGGTACACAGCGGTATACAGATTGGAGACGAAAAAAGGGCCTGCATTTCTGCAAACCCTTTAACTTTTCTGGTACCGAGAGCGAGACTTGAACTCGCAAGGGGTTGCCCCCGGCGGATTTTGAGTCCGCTGCGTCTACCAATTCCACCATCCCGGCACATTGGGGTTCCAGGGCGATACGCCTGTACCCGTGGTGCGAAAAGCTTTTTATCCCAATGAACAGGGATAAGTCAAGAACCTCTGCTGCCCTGAACAAAAACAGACAAAAGCCACAGGTTCATCATGCTGCTTGCAGCCGTCCTGCAAATTTTCTGTTCTGCCCTACTCCTCAAGCCAGTGCGCAGCTCTTTGCACCGCGCGATGCCACTGATACAGCAGCTCGTCTCTCCTGTCTCCGGGCATTGAGGGAGAAAAACAGCGATCAAGTTTCCACAAACTTGCCAGCTCTTCTTCATTTTCCCAAAAACCTGTGGCAAGTCCGGCAAGATAGGCAACCCCGAGGGCAGTCGTTTCTGTTACTGTGGGCCGCTCAACCAGAACCCCTGTGAGGTCCGCCTGAAACTGCATGAGCATGTTGTTGCGGCTGGCGCCGCCGTCCACCCGAAGCGCCGTAAGGGCAATACCCGTGTCTTTTTGCATGGCATCAATAATATCCAGTGTCTGCAACGCAATGGCTTCAGTTGCAGCTCGGGCGATATGTCCTCTGCCGGTTCCCCTGGTCAGGCCCACGATGGTCCCCCGGGCGTACTGATCCCAATAGGGTGCGCCAAGGCCCACAAAGGCAGGAACCATATAAACCCCGCCATTATCCGGCACAGTACCGGCCAGCCTTTCCATTTCTGAAGAATCTTTGATGATGCCCAACCCGTCACGCAACCACTGCACCACCGCACCGCCCACAAAAACACTGCCTTCGAGCGCGTAGGAATATCCCCCCGCAGTCTGCCACGCTACAGTGGTGAGCATATTGTTCAAGCTGGCGTGCGGACTACGCCCGGTGTTAAGCAACAGGAAACAGCCCGTGCCATAGGTATTTTTTGCCATCCCCAGGCTCATGCAGGCGTTGCCATAGGTGGCGGCCTGCTGATCACCGGCAATACCAGCGACAGGCACCGCCCGGCCAAAAAATTCAGGATGTACCTCGGCCAGATGACTGGATGAAGGGACGACCTCGGGCAGCATGGAGGGCGGCACCCCCACAATCTCAAGCAGTTCGCTGTCCCACTGCCCCGTGTGGATATTGAACATCATCGTCCGGCTGGCATTGGACGGGTCCGTGACGTGGGTTCCCCGCTTGCTCAGGTTCCACACAATCCAGGAATCCACCGTGCCGAACAGTAATTCTCCGGCATCGGCCTTTGCCCTGGCTCCCGGTACATTATCCAGTATCCAGCGCACCTTGCTGCCGGAAAAATATGCATCCAGCACAAGCCCTGTCTTTTCCTGAATAATGTGCGCTTTGCCGTCAACCCGCAACTGATCACAAAAGGCCGCTGTACGCCGGTCCTGCCAGACAATGGCGTTATAAACAGGCGCCCCGGTAGACTTCTCCCACACGATGGTAGTTTCCCGTTGATTAGCTATACCTACGGCCGCAATTTCATTGCCGCTCACTCGTGCGAGCCGCAGGCATTCATGCAGAACCTGCGCCTGCGAATCAAAAATTTCATTGGGCGAATGCTCGACCCACCCTGGCTCAGGATATATCTGGGTAAACTCTTTTTGCGCAACCTGCACTATGTTGGCATCACGATCAAAAAGGATCGCGCGTGAACTGGTTGTACCCTGGTCAAGGGCCAGTATGTAGCGTGGGGCCATAGTATTCCTCCGCTCTTGCCGTGAGGCTCTGCCGTTTCGCTCTTGAGCGATGGTACACATCTCCGTCCTGTTTGAACAGAAGCAGGTCACATGGACAACATAAAAACAGGCCGCCGGTTCGTCAGCGTTGCAACAGCAACCGGAACCGGACGGCCTGTGCTACCGGTTTTTCTTTCGCGGTAGCGCGAACCATTGTATTTCACCAGGCGCGATAGCGCCCTTCTGCCTTACATGCGAATGCTGTTACGTATATCTTCCAGACGAGCCTTGGCAAACAGCAAGTAGGACAGGACAAGTTCTCCGGAATTGAAAGACGACGTGATATACAGCGGGTCATACTCACAAATACGGTTCAGATAAGACATGGCTGATGCCATGTTTCCTTCATTATTCTTGGCTTTGATCTCAGGGTACAGGACATAAAGAGTATTAATAAAGTCACGCAGAACCAAAACGATTCCCTGAACTTCATAAATACGGTTATCAAGAGTATAGAAAGACATGTTTTGCGCGTTTTGCAAAAGGCCAAGAGCATATCCGAGCAGATTTTCTCCTGTCACCGTCACAAAAGAAGCATACAGATCATCAGAACGGCAATTATACACACCAGTGCCGTTGTCTAATGATTTTTTATAGTCTTCAAGAAGCTTGAGGCCCTTTTTGTATGATCCTTCAGCAGAAGGAAACATGAAGCTGCGCGGATCAATGGCAAAGCTGTTAATACGGGCCTTATACAAAAACTCGCTTTCCCTGTCGCTGGTTCCCAGCTTGGCTATCTGACTGGAGTAAAGATCCAGCAGGAATCTGGTGGCGTGGTACACCCCATACTGGCGATACGCACGGTTATCCAGGATAAAGCGGTTGAAGACAATATCATTGATGCTCCAGCCAAAGGTGGAATTAAGCTCGCGCCGCATCTGATGGGTGATGGCATCAAGCAGAATTTTACCTTTCTCGTTTTCCGGCAACGAGTCTGCAGCGGCAGGCAGAGCCATCGGCTCTGGAAAGGTCGTGGCGTCAATAAACGAATAAGCACGCTGCAACCCCCACACGGCGACCAGAATGCCCAGAAAAAGACATACTTGCACGGCCAGGGTTTTCAGCACAACTTGCAGCTTCAGAATGGGAGGAAGTGTCGGCAGTTTCATCTCTAGATCCTTGTATAAAATCAATCTTGATACGGCTTCGTACAGGAATAGATTCTATTCCCGCAAAGTGCAAACAGGGCGGAACAGTGCCGGGCTGAATTTGCCTGCTCGCCGGCCACCGCCGGAAAAGACGTTCGTGGCCGCCGGCACGTCGTCGTTATCCGTATCATAAATGGCTGTGCAAACGGCGGCAAGCCCGGCCTGTATCAGATCATCAGAGAAAATCCAGAAAGTTAACGCAAATAAAGCACCCAGCAAAAAAACATTGTCGCCAGCAGCGCCAACAGCAGCAAGGGCGCACCGACCTTGGCGTAGTCCTTCAGGCTGTACCCGCCCGGCTCACGAACAAGCATATGTACTGCCGAACCAAGCGGAGAAATAAATACCGCAGAACAGGCAATGGCTACAGACATGGCACAGGCCTGGGGACTGATGCCCATTTTCAGGCCCACATCTACCGCCATAGGGGCGATCAGCATGGCTACCGCCGTGCTGGAAAGACAAAACCCCAGCAGGGCCGTAATCATAAACAACCCGGCCAGCACAGCAAAGGGGCCCGCCCCGGATAAAAGCTGAATGAAATCGTCGGAAACCAGAGAAATAATCCCCGACTTCTGGAGCGCAAGCACCAGCGGCAAAATTCCGGCGATCATGACAACGGTCTGCCAGTCTATCACCTCATAAATAGAGTTCAGCGGCACACAACGCATGAGCACCAGGGCGGCAGTGGCGGCGAGAATGGCCGTTACCGGCGGCAGCAGGCTGAAAGCCATGAGGACCACCATAGCAGCCATAATGATCAGTGTAATTTTTCCCTTCTGCCTCGCGGGAATCACTTCTTTATAGTCCTGGGGCAATGTAAGCAGAAGATACTGGCTTTTATTGCGCTCAAGCCGCAGGATATCTTCCCACGCGCCGCAGACCAGCAGAACGTCGCCGAACTTGAGAGGAATATCGGCCACATCTTCCGTCAGCGTTTCTCCCTTGCGGCGTATACCGAGCACCATGCTCTGAAAAGTGCTTTGAAAAAGAGTTTCTTTCAGCGACTTTCCGATAAGCGTTGACTCCGGATTGAGCATCACTTCTGCAAGGCCTACCACCTGAAAAAAATTTCTCCGCTTGGAGGCAGTAGCAGAAACCTGCTCCAGCGAAAACGTTTCTATAAAGGTATGCAGCTGATTGGACGAACCTATAACCATGAGAAGGTCCCCGGCCTGGAGCACTTTTTCGGGTTTTGCCGGTGTAATGGTTCGCCTTCTGCCATTGCCGTCACCTTCCACTGCCAGCAGGGTGATTCCATACCGGGCGCTGAGCTGCATGCGCGCCACAGTGCGGTCCACAAGATCTGAACCTTCAGGAATACGCAACAAAAACTGCTGTTTGTCGATCTTGTGATGGCGCAGCAGATCATCGATGGAAAGGCTTTTTTTGCGTTCTATCCGCGAATCTTTGGGGGCCAGCATGTCTTGCCCGCAAAGCAGCATAAAAGCCATCGCCAGCAGCAATATGAGTATGCCAAAGGGCGTAAAACTGAAAAAACCCAAAGTTTCAAGGCCCCGTTCGCGCAAGATGCCATTGACAATAATGTTGGGCGTAGTCGCCACCAGAGTCATCATGCCGCTGATAAGCGCGGCGAGAGCCAGCGGCATGAGCAGCCGCCTGGGGTTGATACGGGTTTTTTCCGCCACAGAAAGAGTAATGGGAATAAATATGGCAGCCGTAGCAGTGGAACTCATGAACGCTCCTACAGAGGCGGCTGCCCCCATAATCATGAGCAGCAGCCTGCGCTCACTTCTGCCCCCGCGGCGAATGATCATCTCGCCCACCCGCTGGGCAATGCCCGTATGAATAATGGCCTTACCCACTATAAACATACAGCTGATAATAAGCACCGTGGTGCTGGCAAATCCGGATATGGCCTCCTGCACGGGCAATACGCCGCTGAGCGTCAGAGCCAGTATAATAAGAACGGCAACCACATCATTGCGCAGCGCGTTAGTTACAAGAAAAATAACAGCCACACCAAGCACTGCAAGGGTGACAGTCATATCATAAGTGAGCATAAAAAACGTCTCCACAGAAAAATAGTACGTCCGGTGATTAACACCGGATCAAATTGCACATAAAATCAAATTGCATGAAAATGCTGACAGACAACCACCTTCATCTTGTGAGGCGGCGAGATGAACCCCGTTCAGAGATAAAAAAGACGCTATCCGGAATTTCTGTCTAAAAAAGACATTCCAGCAGCGCCTGATAATGACGGCGAACAGCGGCAAGGTCAATACGTCCGGCGGCCGGTGTGCCGCTTGAGCAATACCTGTGAACTACTTGGGGGGTATTGTAGAGCATTTCACACTTGAAATGCTCTACAAGGATTTGTCTCCAAATCCTTGTAGCCAAATGATTGTAGGGCGGCTTTGCCGACCGTTAAGCAATCATTTGAAACGCTCATTGCTCTAGGTGTAGTGTTCCAATAGGTTGTTCACCCTCCTCCAAGTCGGTAAAGCTGGAGTTACCAGACAACAGCAAACCGAGTGAGGGAAAGGGTGAACAACGTGTTGACACTCTACACCTAGTGACAACGCAGCAGAAATGCGCCTTGCCCGGTCACAGGACTGCCGCATCTGCTCGGAATCTGTGGCCGTCAGGGCCTTGGCAAGCCCATTGCGGTGCGGCACGGCTTTTTGCCAGCCGGGTTGCACCCAAGGGAGTCGCCTTGCCCATCCTGAAAAAACAGAACCAAGTGTTGAAGAATTCTAAACAGCGGCAACCCGAACCGAAGCCTCAAGTTCTTCAAGGCTGGACTTGCCCATGAGGCGGGCCAGGCAGGCGTAACGCTCCAGGGCCGTATTGCGTCCTGTCTGCCGGGCATGCCGCAGATCCCGGGCATACAGGGCAAGTGTGCCTGGCGAAAGGGTTTCAAGTTCGCAGCGGAGGTATTTTTTAAAAGCCCCCCGGTTGTCAGGCACGATCACATTGGGATATTTTGCAGAAGCGTCGCGCATAAAAATTTCTTCCGCATCCGCAATTTCATCCAGCAAGGGGCTTACACTTAAAGGAGGCAGCCGGTCATCCATGCGGGCGTATTTTTCAATCATGAAGTTGCGCCCCGCCAGTTCGGCATTGCGCAGATCATCAAGATACGAGGCAAGCGTGTCGGTGTTCAGTGGTTCATGGGCCATACGCCTCATGCCCCTGAAACTGTCTGGCCGCTGCTGGCAGATGGCTGTTCCGCCTTCATTAGGTGTTGCCAGAAACATGACAAGCTCCCGCTCGATAATTTCCGCCAACAGCGCTTCGCGCGCATCCTGCCCAAGAGATTGCGACCCCGAAACCGGCTGCGTCCCCTGCTCTGCCGAGGCCTTGCGGCACAGCTCAAGATTTTTTTTATAGCTTTCCGCTTCAGCGCTGCGGCCTTTACCCAGTTTTTCATAACAGGCTACCGCCTCTTCAAGGGTACGGGCGGCCTCGATCCACTGCCCATCAGAAGCCAGCGCCACGCCCAGATTACCCAGTGAAAAGGCAGTGTCCTCGTGCTCACCGCAGACCTTCCGACGCAGGGCAACGGCCTGGCGATGCCAGTCTATGCCCGCAGCGAGCAGGCCGCGCTCTTCATACAGGCGCCCCAGATTGTTCAGGCAGGTTCCCAGTTGCTGGTCCGGCAGCGTCCCGGACGTGCGGGCATGCCCTTCCCATATGCCTCTGGCACGTTGCAGGCACTGTTCCGCCCGGTCCCACTCTTTTCGGCGGTAATACACTGCAGAAAGGTGAAGCAACGCGCTGGCCAAACGGGGAGAATGCGCGCCAAAGGCCGACTCACAAGCGGCAGCTGCTTCCAGTCCCAGCTCTTCGCTCTTGCTGTAGCTTCCCGTTTCCAGCCAGAGATGGGCCAGATTCTGCATCAGGTTCAAAGTTAAGGGAGAAGATGAACCATAGGCATTGCGCAAGAGAGCGAGACCTTCTTCCATAACAGACACAGCCTCGGCCCCCCGGCTCATAGCCAGCAGCACACGGGCCGTGGCCTCAAGGGTCGTGGCGCGGCACAACGGGGTATTGTCACATGTGCGTAACAGCGTACGCAGCCGCGCAAGGCTGTCTTCAGGGCACCCCTGAGCCAGAGGCTCCAGGGCAGCCTGCAAATCCCTGCTCCACTGTTCCTGACTCACCATACTCTCTCCTTCAGCCTTGCAGCATGTCCATATGACGCAACTGAGGTTCCCGCACATGGCGCATGATCTGCGGGCCATGCGCCCAAAGCCAGTTACCCGTATCTTGGCTCAGGCCCATATGACGCAAATGCCGTGCAACGGCTGCACAAAAATCTTCGGCCACGCGCGTAGCCTCCATATCTTCCGCCCCACGCAAGGGCATGGCCGCAAGCCTGTTCACGGTCTGCGTAACCTCGGCCCCCAGTATGGGCAGCGAGGACGCAAGGCGCGCGGCCCACTTGTAGAAAGGCATGTAGCGGGCATTGCACAGATATACCAGCGACAGTGCGGCCTCGGCAAAGCGAGTCACGCAGAACATGGCCGCAGGACCATCGCCCCGCTGCAGGCATCTGGGCAGATTGTACTGGCCCGCCTGCGCCATGATCATGCATCGCGCCGCCATCTTTTTCAGCCGCACATCATCCGGATAGCCAGCGAGCAATGCCCTGCGCCGCCGTGTGAATTCCCCTGCCCCGTCTTCAAAAACCTCGCCGTTGGTGCAGGCAGCCAACTGATATTCCGGAATAGCCAGCCATTCCTGCCAGGTAGCCGGAAGTTCCGACAAGCCGGTGAAAAAAGTGTAAAAATCCTCAACAGCCAACGGTCCCACCCGGCCAAGGCGTTTCGCAGGCGCAAGTCTGCTGTCAAAGCCGCCAAAGTGGGCGGGAAGGCGCCTCAGAGCCGCCTCAATACGTGGCGCATGGCGCTGTAGCTCGGCATGCGGCAGCCACAGGCAAAAGGCAGGACCGAAATCATGATCACGAGAGGCCGTGTCATCGCAGCCAAAACACTCAGAACCTTCGCCTACCAGCCCAATTGCGGCACGAGCCATGATATCAGGAATTTCTTCCCACAAAACAGGACGACAAGCGTGGTAAAATTCACGGGCCAGGGTCAATCCCTGCATGAGAACCTCCGGCTCTGCGACGGGCGCGTCATAATTCAGGCCGTTATGGAACTGTTGGCACTGCTGCGCCAGGCGTTCAGTCTGCCTTTGCCATAAGGCTGCGTACATTTCCGGGGCGGCTGACTTTCACAAGCACCTCGGTAACAAAAAGCTCTTCGTGATTGGTGGTCCAGAAGTCGGTCACGTAGCGCTCATACGAACCCTGATCGCAAATATAGTTGTTCGATGCGCACCAGCGCTGGATTTTCCTGTAGGTATCGCGGATAGCCCCGTGCTCCCCGATATGGTAGCAGCATGCCGCGAGAAAGCCCCCGTACGGCTGCGTTTCTTCCGGCTGACAGGGGAGGATGGTCTTCTGCAGGATCTGTACGTTCTGAGGCTCATCCTTGATGCGGTCTTCAATGGAAGAAAAACGGATCATGACCGGTCCGGTGATGCTGTTGCTCACCGACTCCACATAGTTGGTAAATTCAAGATTTATGATGGCAGATTTGATATCGGATGAAAAAGTCTGGTCATGAAAGAGCAGGTCGTCCGGCTGCACGTACTTTACCGATACACTGTGCAAACCATTCTCAAGCACCATCTCAGCCTCGTGCAGCAACTCAAGCCAGTCGCGCACCGAGGTGAGGCGAAGGTGCAGGGTTCTTTCTTCTTCCTGAAGTCCTTCGATCTTTTTCATAAAAATTTTGCGCAAGGCCGTAAGCGAGGTATTGCTGCCCAATTCGAAGGCTTCGCGGATTTCACCAAGGTGAAATCCCATCTGCTTGTAATATTTCAGCGGCGGCACTGCCAACAGGTCTTCCTGTGTATAATAGCGGTAATTGTTGGCTCCGTGCCGCTTGGATTCGATCAGGCCAAGATCATCGTAAAAGCGCAGGGCTTTCTTCGAGATATTGGAAATCTCGCTCATCTGGCTGATGGAATATCTTCGTTTTGTCATGACAGTACCCGAAATCCTGTACAGAGGGGCAATAGGGGCGATGCCCGGCAGGATGACAGCCCGTGACCGTAATGGGTCGCAGACGTATCGCCCTAAAAGCTGCAACACAGGCCCACTGTGCGGCGGCCGCCTTGCGTGGGGAAGCCTCTAACCTCTTCCCCGCGCAAGCGCCAGTGCGGTTTACCCGACTCTTCAATCAACGCTTGCATTTTTCAAAGAACCGTCAGGCAAACAGCTTACGTCAATAACCGATGAATACTCATCATCTTTTGTAAACCCGTCAAACCGCCGTCTCTTTGCCCAGAGATCAACACGGACTTTTTAACGGGTTTTATGAATCCAAGCCTTCTCGCTATCCACAAGCGGTTCCGCCGTCAATATCTGTAATGCCGGCAGAACCGCCCGTGAGGCATAAGGGCCGGACATCCGGCACCAACGCCAGGCGTTAGTCCGGAATATAGCGGTTAATGGTAGCTGCGCCGTCCGCATCAGCGCTGAAGTACATGCGCACTTCGCCCTGATCATTAAGCTCAAAACGCGATTCCACCAGCAGACCGTTGGCGACCGCGGTCATGAGCGCAGTCAGCACGTCTTTTTTGTTAAAAGCACGAAATGAAGCATAGGTTCCCTTCAGGGCACCCATAACATCTTCGGTGCAGGCCTCAGTCACGGTCGTCATATATTTAAGGATGGCATAGTTCAAAGGTTTCATGACGGACTACCCCTTCTTCCTGAAGAAATCCAACGGATTGACAGCGATAATAAAGATACCGGCCACCATGATGACAGCGGCGATCCACACCAGGGGTGCCAGCGCGTAGCCGTCAATGCCAAACCACAGGCCGAGCACAAGCCAGCAGAAGAAGGGACCCCAGAACGAGAAGGCGCCGTTGCACGACATGCCAAGTCCGGTGCCGCACATGGCGTTGCCCTTGTACCAGAGCATGAAGGCAAAATACGCGCCAAAGCCGGCCACAAGGAACCAGGGCATGGCGGCGGTGTCGGTAAAGGCGGTCTTGATCATAAAAAAGGCACTGTCGCCACCGATGAGGGCGAAAAGGGGCACCAGAATGCAAAGGTTGGTCACAGCGGAAGTGACCTGGCGGATGGTGATGCCGATTTCAGGATCAATCATGGAAGTGGCGTAACCGCCCACGCAGCCTTCAAGCCCCCAGCCGAAAGCGGCCAGAAAGCCAAAGGTCAGGCCAAGAAAAAGGTTCGGCGGCGCGTTCTCGGCAAGGCCGGTGCTGCCGATCATGGCGCTGGCAGAGAAGCAGATAAAAATACCCAGAGCCATGCGGGCAGAAATCGCCTGCTTGAAAAGGATGCGGCTCAGAATGGTACCGATGGCCGGGCAAAGGGCGCTGATAGGCACAATAATAGACCCGGCGCTCTGCAGGCCAAGCACATAGCAGGTGCTTGCCAGAGGCCCGCCAATAACAGCCACGCCGATAAGGATGGCACCGGGTTTGGTGCGCAGGCAGCGGAAAAAGTCACCCAGTTTGCCCTTGCCTATGGCAATAAGCACAGCCCAAAAAGCGCTGCAGGCGTCAGTAACGGCCGCGCCCAGCGCCCCCAGAAGAAACATGACGGAAAAATCCGAAAGCCCCGATCCCCCCCCATACCACACGCCCCACACGCCCATGGTCATGGCCAGGGTCATAAAGGCAGTATAGGTGCCGTAAGAAACCCCCGACATGGTTGCGGTGAATACGCCTCGCCGCCTGAAGCTGCTCGTCAGTTTTGTTTTGGCCTCAAGGGCCGCCTCGGATCCGCCCAGGCCGGAAACCCCAGAGGGTTGTACCGTGTGCTCCATGACCTACTCCTTCTCTCACTGAATGGTGTGATATGGCGGAAAACGTCCTTGCCCCGGCAAAGCCGCTACGCCCAATTACTTCCACCATAAGCTTACCCCAAGCAGGAAGGTCAATAGAGTTCATAAAATATGACGCATAAAATTCCACTTTTTCATTGATTGAGAAAAAATCTCAAAAACCATGCCGTGCAACGGTTGCGAACCACCTCGGAGTAAATGCATAACACAAGATATTTATTGAATATTATCCCAAACACAATCCGATTTCCCCCCACACGGGCAAAGACGACATCAAAAAGAGACAACTTGGACCACGCTGTTCAAAAATAGCGCTAACCCTTCTTTTTTCCTCTTATCCATCCCCTGCGCGGGAACTGAGCAAACATTTTGTTTATGTGCCTGCCCCAAGGTTCCCCAATGGAAATATTTTTCGTAACACACTGATAAGACATTGTTTACATGTAAAAATGTTAATCAGTACCACATAAAAATACACGTACAGCCAGACCATAAATGCGTTCCGTATCCTTGCAAAAACAATCACGCTTCCACAGAAACAACCTGAAAAACACCGCGCAATTAATCCCCGCAGCCACATGACAGGTTCCACACAGGTTTTCTTCGCCTGTAGCAAGGCGCCTTTGCCAAAAAAAATTCCCAATAATGCTATCTTCCTATAACTATATGGTTTATTTACTAAATATAAAAACAATCCCCAAAGAGCCTATGAAACTGAATTTTTTATACCAAAAAATTCGAAAAGGCCTTGACCTTGCCCCATAGGGGAAAGGTTACAAAGAAGATAAGAATCATTTTCACCGCCGCCAAGGTGGCTTGCGGCACAAATACGAAGCTCATGGAGCGTGTATGCTGTATGCAGGTGAGGAGGCCCTCGGCCTCATTGAAACGCTGGGGATGGTGCCTGCCATTTATGGGGCGGACAACATGCTCAAAGCCGCAGATGTAGAACTGATCGCTTACGAAAACGTAGGTTCTACTCTTGTAACCATTATGGTAAAGGGCGATGTGGCAGCCGTGCAGGCCTCTGTGGCCGCCGGGGCCGCAGCTGCAGCCACCATAGGCAAGCTCACGGCGCAAAATGTCATGCCGCGCCCGGTTCGCGGGGTTGGCGGCATCGCCATGGCCCACGTTGTGGACTCCATACCCGAGGGTGACCCCGGCCTACGTTCGCTGGGCATGATTGAAACCTTCGGGATCGTCTATCTTATGGAAGCGGCTGACGCCATGATAAAGACGGCCGATGTGGAGCTTATCGGCTATGAAAACGTGGCTTCTGGCTACTGTTCCGCCCTTGTTCAGGGCGACGTGGCGGCCTGCAAATCCGCAGTGGAGGCGGGCGTCAAGGCCGTAAAAAATATGGGTACAGACGTCTACAGTTCTTGCGTCATCCCCACCCCTCACCGGCATCTTGTAAAACTTGTACGGCGGTACACTCTGGCCTAGCCGGGCACAGACCACGGAGCAGCATCATGATCGGCGACAAGGACCTCATTTCTATACAGCAGGCGCGCATTCTGGCCGAAAATGCCATTGAAGCCGGCAAAAAACTGGCCGCCCTGCCACAAGAGAATCTGGATAGCATTGTTGAAGCCATGGCAGACGCTGTGGAAACGCATGCGCAGTCCCTTGCCGTCATGTGTCATGAAGAAAGCGACTGTGGCCGCTGGCAGGACAAAATGGCCAAAAACCTTTTTGTCTGTCGCCGGGTCCGGCAGAGCCTGCGCGGCATGCGCTGCGTCGGCTATCTTGGCGGGCAGGAGCAGGAAGGCGTTTATGACGTTGGTGTGCCCCTGGGCGTCATTGTAGCCCTCTGCCCGGTGACCAGTCCTGTATCTACCGCCATCTATAACGTTCTGCTGGCCATCAAGTCCGGCAATGCCATAATTTTTTCCCTCCACCCCCGTGCTGTGGACAGCATGCGCCACGCCCTGGATATCATGATTGCCGCCGGTCAGGCCCACGGCCTGCCCGAAGGGGCCATATCCTATCTGGACATTGTGGCAAAAAGCGGCACGGAAGAACTCATGCGCCACCCCGGCGTGGCCCTGGTCATGGTTACGGGCGTGCTCGGCATGTTCGAGGCTGCCCGCGCCAGCGGCAAGCCCCTCATCTATGGCGGCACAGGTAACGGCCCGGTTTTCATCGAGCGCAGCGCCGACATTCCAGCCGCCGTGGAGCATATTATCGCCAGCAAAACCTTTGATAACGGGCTGGCGCCTTCAGCCGAGCAGTGCGTCATCGTGGATGGCTGTGTTGAGCGGCAGACCCGCCGGGCCTTTCAGGACAAAGGCGCATATTTCATGAGCGAGGCCGAGGCGCAGGCCCTGTCACGGGTGCTCTTTCATGAAGACGGACGCCGTCACCGCCACATGGTGGGCCAGTCTGCCGAGGCCCTTGCAACCAAGGCCGGCTTTTCCATTCCTGCCGATACAAAAGTGCTCATGGCTGAACGCAAGTACGTTACAGGCGAGGATCCCTATGTCAGGGAACTGCTCTCGCCCGTCCTCGGTTATTACGTGGAACCTGACTGGATGCACGCCTGCGAAAAGTGCGTGGAACTGCTGCTTCAGGAGCGGCATGCGCAAACTCTGGCTATCCATAGCCGGGATGAAGAAGTCATCCGCCAGTTTGCCCTCAAAAAACCCGTGGCGCGCCTGCTGGTCAACACCGGCGCTGCTTTTGGCGGCATGGGGCTGACAACCAACCTTACCCCCGCCATGACGCAGGGCAGTGGCATTGCGGGCTACGGCATCACATCAGACAATATTTCACCCATGAATCTCATTTATCGCAGAAAGATAGGCTATGGCGTGCGTGATCTCGCCCAGCTGGCGGATTTCACCGCACCGTCCGCCCCCGGCGGGGGCGCGACCGGCAACGAGCAGAACTTTGACCTGCTCAGACGCGTACTGCGCGAGGCTCTGGGCGCTCTGCCCCAGGCTCGCTGACCCCGGGGCACACACCAAGCCCGCAGGCCCTTCTGACCGCAGAATACGGAGGATAGAACGTGGATCTTCATGATTTTTCGAGCAAAATAGCGGAAGTTACCAAGAATCTTTCGCCTGAAGAGCGCGAGCAGTTGCGCAAGATTTTTGCCACTGTCACCCTGCCCGCCCAGTCGGCCCCTTCCGCAGCGGCACAGCCGTCTCCCGCTGCCCACTCTGGTCCCGGCGTACCTGAAGGGCCTACACAGCGCCATGTGCTGCTGAAAGAAAACTACCTCAAGCAGGTTCCGCGCATCACCATTCACCGCGCCCGCACAATCACCAAGATTGACAAAGAAAACCCCGGTATGCCGCGTATTCTGCTGCGCGCCACTGCTTTTCGCCATTGCTGCGAAAGCGCTCCGCTGATTATCCAGGACCATGAACTCATTGTCGGCGCCCCCAACGGCGCGCCCCGCGCCGGTGCTTTTTCTCCCGAAATTTCCTGGCGCTGGCTCAGGGATGAGCTGGATACCATTGACAGTCGCGCCCAGGACCCTTTCCACCTTGCCGAAGAAGACAAAAAGATCCTGTGTGAGGAAATCTTCCCCTACTGGGCGGGCAAGTCTGTAGATGAATACTGTGAAGCACAGTACCGCGAAGCCGGTCTGTGGGAACTTTCGGGTGAATCCTATGTATCCGACTGCTCCTACCACGCCCTCAACGGCGGCGGCGACTCCAACCCCGGCTACGACGTCATTCTCATGAAGAAGGGCATGCTGGACATTCAGCGCGAAGCACGTGAACACCTGGAACAGCTGAGCTATGACCGGCCCGAGGATATCGACAAGATCTACTTCTACAAGTCGGTTATCGAAACCACCGAAGGCGTCATGATCTACGCCCGGCGCATGTCCGAATACGCAGCACAGCTGGCCGCTCGCGAAAACGACCCCAGGCGCAAGGCCGAGCTGCTCAAGATCGCCGAGGTCAACGCCCGCGTTCCCGCCCATGCCCCCACCACCTTCTGGGAAGCCATTCAGGCCGTGTGGACCGTGGAATCACTGCTGGTTGTGGAAGAAAACCAGACAGGCATGTCCATCGGCCGTGTCGACCAGTACATGTACCCCTTCTACAAGGCCGATATCGAAGCGGGCCGCATGACGCCTTATGAAGCCTTTGACCTCGCAGGCTGCATGCTCATCAAGATGTCTGAAATGATGTGGCTCACCAGCGAAGGCAGCTCCAAATTCTTTGCCGGCTACCAGCCCTTCGTTAACATGTGCGTTGGCGGCGTCAGCCGTGAAGGGCGCGACGCCACCAACGACCTGACCTATCTGCTCATGGATGCGGTGCGTCATGTGCGCATCTACCAGCCCTCGCTGGCTACCCGCGTGCACAACACCTCGCCCCAGGAATACCTGAAAAAAATCGTGTCCGTCATCCGTTCGGGCATGGGTTTTCCGGCTGTGCACTTTGACGACACCCACATCAAGATGATGCTGGCCAAGGGCGTCGACATTGAAGACGCCCGCGACTACTGCCTCATGGGTTGCGTGGAACCGCAAAAATCCGGCCGCCTGTATCAGTGGACGTCCACGGCATACACCCAGTGGCCCATCTGCATCGAGCTTGTACTCAACCGCGGCGTGCCCCTCTGGTACGGCAAGCAGGTCTGCCCTGACCTCGGCGATCTGAGCCAGTTCGACACTTTTGAAAAGTTTGATGCCGCCGTCAAGGAACAGATCAGGTACATCACCAAATGGTCAAGCGTGGCTACGGTTATCTCCCAGCGTGTCCACCGCGACCTGGCGCCCAAGCCGCTGATGTCCATCATGTACGAAGGCTGCATGGAAAAAGGCCGCGATGTAGCCGCCGGCGGTGCCATGTACAACTTCGGTCCCGGCGTGATCTGGAGCGGCCTTGCAACCTACGCCGACTCGATGGCCGCTATCAAGAAGCTCGTGTATGACGACAGGAAGTACACCCTGCAGCAACTTAACGAGGCGCTCAAAGCCAACTTTGAAGGCTATGACGCCATTCTGGCCGACTGCCTGGCCGCGCCCAAATACGGCAACGATGATGACTATGCCGACGATATCGCCGCCGACCTCATCGCCTTTACCGAGCGTGAGCACCGCAAGTACCGGACGCTCTACTCCATCCTGAGCCACGGTACACTGTCCATTTCCAACAACACGCCCTTTGGTCAGCTCCTGGGCGCTTCGGCCGGCGGCCGCAAGGCATGGCAGCCGCTTTCCGACGGTATCAGCCCCACGCAGGGCGCGGACTACAAGGGTCCCACGGCCATCATCAAGAGCGTGTCCAAGATGTCCAACGACAACATGAACATCGGCATGGTGCATAACTTCAAGCTCATGCCCGGCCTGCTGGATACCCCCGAAGGCGAACAGGGCATTATCACCCTCATTCGCTCTGCCAGCATACTTGGCAACGGTGAAATGCAGTTCAACTATCTGGACAACAAGACCATGCTTGAAGCCCAGCAGAACCCCAAAGACTATCGCGACCTTGTGGTCCGTGTGGCAGGCTATAGCGCCTTCTTTGTGGAACTTTGCAAGGACGTGCAGGACGAAATCATCAGCAGAACTGTGCTGCGCCACTTCTAGACCGGATGCGGCACGTGCCGCGCCCCCTTTTTTCTCGTGGAGGGGGCGCGGCAAAATGAAAGATAACGACAGACAGCGCAGTGCTGCGCCTACAGCAGGGTTTTATCGTGATTGAAAGAAAAGCCAGAGTTTTCAACATACAAAAATACAATATGTATGACGGACCGGGCATACGTACCCTGGTGTTTTTCAAAGGCTGCCCCCTGCGCTGCCAATGGTGTTCCAACCCTGAAAGCCAGACCCGCCGCTTTGAGGTCCTGTTTAAAAAGGACATATGCGTTCACTGCGGCGCGTGCGTACCGGTCTGTCCCGTGGGCATCCACAGTATGACCAACGCGGGCAGCTGCCACGTGGTGGACAGGAGCAAAGACTGCATAAACTGCGGCAAGTGTGTGCACGCCTGTCCCGAAGCAGCCCTGGCTATTGCCGGAGAGCAGAAAGGCATTTCAGAACTGCTTGAAGTTATCGAGCAGGACTGGCTTTTTTACGAAAACTCCGGCGGGGGGCTGACCGTTGGCGGAGGTGAACCCATGGCGCAGCATGAGGCTGTAGCCAACCTGCTGCTGGCCAGCAGGCACAAGGGCATCCACACCGCCATGGAAACCTCGGGGTACGCAAAACCTGAAGTAGTACGCGCGCTGGCTGAAGTTTGCGACCTGTTTCTCTTTGACATCAAGCACATGGATGCCGACAAGCACTATGCGCTTACAGGCGTGCGCAACGAACTGATCCTGTCCAACCTGCAATGGCTGCTTGAAAACGGCTGTAATGTAAATATCCGTATGCCCCTGCTCAAGGGCTACAACGATGACGATGCCGAAATACATGCCGTGGGCCGCTTTTTGACAGGGCATGGCAAAAGAAAAAATTTCAAGGGCGTGGATTTGCTGCCCTACCACAAAATGGGGGTAAGCAAGTACGCCCAGCTCGACATGGAGTATCCCATCAAGGACAACCCCGTGCTCGACGATGCCGACTTGCAGCACATTGAGTCCATCCTCAGAACCTACGGGCTGGACGTGAAGGTCATCAGGCACTAGGGCATCTGCCAAAAACAGGAGAATACGCCATGCTGGCACTGGGACTTATAGAAACAAAAGGGCTTGTAGGAGCCATTGAAGCGGCGGACGCCATGCTCAAGGCGGCCAATGTGCGCCTGCTTGAAAAAACGCTGGCGACCGGCGGCCTTGTGACCATCACCGTGGCAGGCGAAGTTTCGGCCGTGCAGTCGGCTGTAGACGCGGCCCAGGCCTCGCTGTCCAGGCTGGAAGGCGCGGTCTGTGTTTCCTGCCACGTAATCCCCCGCCCTGACGGCGAACTTGACCGCATACTGCTTCTGCAGCCCGGGCAATACACTATAGACCCGGACCCTGCAGCCGCCGCGCCGAAAGCAGAAACAGCGGAAGTTGAAATAGTGGAACTTGTCGAGATTGTGGAAGAAATCTCGGCCCCCGCAGCCCCGAAAGGCGGCGCGAAGGCCGAGACCAGCGGGAAGGCCCCGGCCCCTGAGGCGCAGGAAGCCTATGATCCCGAAAAATGCAAAACCATGAGCATGAACAAACTTCGTCAGCTTGCCAAAGACATGAAGGTAGACCTCTCCCGTGAGCAGATCGCCTCGTCCAACAGGCAAACCCTGATGAACGCCATCGACCGGGCGGCACGGAAGGAAAAGGAGTAGGACATGGTTGATAAGGATTTGCTTTCCATTCAAGAGGCCCGCGCCCTGGTTCGCGCAGCGCGCAAGGCCCAGCCCGAATTCGCGCAGTTGAGCGAGGAACGCGTGAATGACGTGGTCAGGGCCGTGGCCGAAGCCACGGCAGCCCAGGCTGAAGTTCTGGCAAACATGGCCGTTGAAGAAACCGGCTTCGGCAGACCGCAGGACAAAAAAATCAAGAACCTGCTGGCCAGTGAAAAAGTTCATGCCTGCATCAAGGACATGAAAACCATTGGCGTGCTGTGTTCTGATCCGGTGACCAAGATCGTTGAAATTGCCGTGCCCGTTGGCGTGATTGCCGGTATCGTGCCGTCCACCAACCCCACGTCCACTGTTATTTACAAGGCGCTTATCTCGCTCAAGGCGGGTAACGCCATTGTGTTCACCCCGCATCCCAGTGCCCGCAGTTGCATCGCCAAAACCGTGGAAGTCATTCAGGGTGCCCTGCGCGCCTGCCACGTGTCGCCCGATCTGGTGAGCAGCATCAGTCTGCCCTCCATTGAAGGCACCAACGAGTTGATGAAGATGGCTGACCTTATCCTGGCGACAGGCGGCCCGGGCATGGTCAAGGCAGCCTACAGCTCCGGCACCCCTGCTCTGGGCGTCGGCGCGGGCAACGTGCCTGCCTACATTGAGCGCAGTGCCAATATTGAAGATGCCGTGACCAAGATCATGAGCAGCAAAACCTTTGATAACGGCACAATCTGCGCCTCGGAGCAATCCATCGTTACCGAGTCATGCATTGCCGACAAGGTTCGTGCCGTTATGGAAGCTCAGGGCTGCTATTTTCTTGCCGGAGAAAAGCTTGAAAAAGTCAAGCGCGTCATGGAACGCGGCAATGGCAGCATGAACCCCGCCATTGTGGGCCGTGATGCCCTGAGCATCGCCCGCGTTGCCGGCATTGAAGTGCCGCAGGGCACGCGCCTGCTGGTTTCCGACGAAAAAGGCGTGGGACCCAAGTACCCCTTCAGCAAAGAAAAACTCACCGCCCTGCTGGGCTTCTATGTGGTGGAAGACTGGCGCGAAGCCTGCGAACTGTGCACGGCCCTCCTGCACAACGGCGGTGTGGGCCATTCGCTGTCCATCCACTCGCAGAACGAAGAGGTCATTCGTGAGTTCGGCCTTAAAAAGCCTGTGTCGCGCATGCTGGTGAATACGCCCTCCACACAGGGAGCCGTGGGTCTTTCCACCGGCCTGTTCCCCTCCTTCACCCTGGGCTGCGGCGCAGTGGGCGGCAGTGCCACTTCCGACAACGTAACCCCCCTGAACCTGCTCAACGTGCGCCGCGTGGCCTACGATCTGCAGTCACAGGGCTGCTCCTGCGCTTCTTCCGCATCGTGCGGCGTTTCCACCATGGCGGGCGTTTCTGCTCCTGCGGCTTCCGCCGGGCACTACCCGCCCTCAGCCATGCTTTCGGGCTGCTGCCACCACGGGGCCAACCACGATGCCGTGGTCGCTCCCCAGGCGGCCGCAGCAGCCGCTGGCGGGCTGGATATCAATGCCGTTACGGAAATGATCGTGGCGGAACTGAAAAAAGTTTTGTAAACCGCGGCCCGGCCCTGCCGTTGTCGCATCAGATCAAAAACTATTTGAACACTATTGTTAAAAATCAAAGGAGATACCGCTATGACCACTTCTTCCAACGCCCTGGGCATGATCGAAACCCGTGGCCTTGTCGGCGCAGTTGAAGCCGCCGACGCCATGGTCAAGGCTGCCAACGTTACCCTTATCGGCCGCAGCCAGGTGGGTGGCGGCCTTGTGACCGTTATGGTGCGCGGTGACGTGGGCGCGGTGAAAGCCGCTACCGACGCTGGCGCAGCCGCCGCCAAAAAAGTGGGCGAGCTTGTAAGCGTGCACGTTATCCCCCGCCCGCACAGCGAAGTGGAGATGATCCTGCCCAAGCGCGAAGCCTAACCCATACCCACGACACGAGTCCGGCGGCGATGCGGCATCCCTACCCCGCCCGCCGCCGGACAGTGGAGCCGAGATGAATACTCAAGTGATGAACGAGCAAGCTCTTAAAGATCTTCTGGCTGGCGTGGTCCGCAAGGTGCTGACACAGGAATGCGGCGAATCTGCCGCTACCGCCATGAACGCCGGGCCTATTCCGGTGGAAATTTCAGCCCGTCACGCTCATTTGAGCGTGTCAGACGCGCTTACCCTCTTCGGCGAGGCTCTACGGCCCGACAGGCCGCTTTCCCAGCCGGGGCAGTTTCTGAGCACGGGGCGCGTGCGTCTTATCGGCCCCAAGGGCGTTATGGACAATGTGGCCGTACTCGGCCCCGCCCGCGATGTTTCCCAGGTAGAAATATCCCGGACGGACGCCCGCGCTCTGGGCATCAATCCGCCTGTTCGCCAAAGCGGCGACATTAAAGACACGCCGGGCATCATTCTGGCTTCGGCCACAGGGATTGTTGGTCTGGACTGCGGCGTCATCGTGGCTTCACGCCACATTCACATGCATACAGACGATGCCCGCCGCTTCGGACTCAAGGACAAGGACATGGTCGACGTGCGGCTTGATACCGAACGCCCCATGATTCTGGAAAACGTGCTGGTGCGCGTCAGCGACAACTTCAAGCTGGCTATGCACATCGATGCCGACGAAGGCAACAGCGCGGGCTGGAAGCCCGGCGCCACCGGCATGATCATCGGACTGAGCAGAGGTTAGCAATGGACTTTACCGCCGCTGACAAGCTTATGGACACCCTGGAAAAATGCCGCAAAAAGCCCCGCAAGGTCACTGCCACGGAGCCGCTCTATGTGGGCGTGGACCTGGGCACAGCCTATATTGTTGTTGTGGCGGTCAATGCAAAAAAGCAGCCTGTGGCCTGCGCCATGCGCTTTGCCCAGGTGGTCAAGGACGGCCTTATCGTCGACTACACGGGCGGGCTGCGCATTGTACGTGAGCTTACGCAGGAACTTGAAGAAAAGCTGGGCCGCAAGCTTGAAAAGGCGGCCATAGCCGTCCCCCCCGGGACCAGTGAACGCGACTGCGCCACCCACCGCCATGTGGCGGAGGGCGCGGGCTATCAGGTCACCTCTGTGCTGGATGAACCCACAGCGGCCAACAGCGTGCTTGGCGTGCGCGACGGGGCCATCGTGGATATCGGCGGCGGCACCACAGGCATCGCCGTACTGGAAGACGGCAAGGTCGTCTATGTTGCCGACGAACCCACAGGCGGCACTCACGTGAGCCTGGTGCTGGCCGGCAACTACGACATCAGTTTTGAAGAAGCCGAAGACCTGAAAAAAGACAAGGCCCGTCAGAAAGAAATCTTGCCTGTGGTGCGACCTGTCATTGAAAAAATGGGATCCATCATTCACCGGCATGTGCAGGGGCGTAATGTTTCGGCCCTGTATCTCGTGGGCGGCACCTGCTGCTTGCAGGATATGGAAAAGGTTATCCAGAAATATACCGGCGTGCCGACCTACAAGCCCGCCAATCCTTTTCTGGTAACCCCCCTGGGCATAGCCCTCAATTGCACTGACTAGAATATTGTGACGTTGAAGTGCCGCTGCCGGTAAAAAATCTACCTGCGGGCAGCCCGCAGTGCGGATGTAAACACCCTGTAAAGGCAGCCAAAGGTTTTCAACATCAAACAGCCTTGATCATAAATATGGAAATGCAGAAGAATGCGGCCATGAATGCGGATACGCAGGCCCTCATAAATACCGTGGTACAGCGCGTTCTGGCCAAACTCGGCGACATACTGCCGGAGCAGACCGGTCAGGCTTCCGGGCCACTGGTGGAGATTCTGGCTCCCGCCGATGACAGGCTTGCCGGTCAGGTAAAAGACCGTTTGCCGGAAGCCCGGATACGCTTTGAAGGTGCCGGACAACCCGACAGCGCACAAGTGTACGTTCTGCCGGAACTCGGCTGTTCCGACATGGCGGACCTGGCCCTGGGCAGGGCTTCAAGCCTCGCTCTTCGCAAGGTGCTTGACCTGCTGCTTGAAGGCAAGGAAGTGCGTACGCTGGGCTTCGCCTATCGCGCTCACGCCCAGACGGCTCCCTTTGCTCTTCTGAAACTGTATGAAGGCTACGAGGCTGCACTGGCCGGTTTTGGACTGACGGAGCTTGCAGCGCCTGCTCCGGATTCCGCCCGGCTGAGCCAGAGTCTCGTAACGGCGGACCATGTGACAGAGGCCGCCCGCACTGGTGCGCAGACCCTTCGCGTGCCACGCCGGGCTGTGGTGACGCCCCTGGCCCAGGAGGCCGCGGCGAACAACCATATGACCATTTTGAAAAATCTGTAGGTGTCACATGCTTATAGGCATTGTTGTCGGCAATGTTTGGGCCACCCGCAAAGAAGATTCCCTCAACGGGCTGAAGCTCATGGTGGTGCAGCGGCTTGACCTCGCCCACAACAAGCTGGCTGAAAGCTTTGTGGCCGTGGACTGTGTGGGAGCGGGCATTGGCGAGCGGGTGCTTATCACCACCGGCAGTTCCGCCCGCAAGGCTCTGTATAATCAGGAAGCGCCCGTTGATGCCGCCATTGTGGGCATTCTCGATCAGGAAGAAATGATGGGCAAAAAACCGGAGAGCACATAAGCCATGGATACTCTGGGCATTGTGGACAGCCGCAGCATAGCGGCCGGTGCTGAAATCACCGATGCCATGCTCAAGGCCGCGCCTGTTACTCTGGTGCGGGCGTCGGTCATATGCGCCGGACGCCTGCTCATCCTGGTCGAAGGCGACCGCGAAGCTGTGGAAACTGCTCTTCGCGCCGCTGAAGGTACTGGTTTTCATCTGGCCGGAAAATATGCCATCTCGCCCGTGTCGCAGCAGGTACAGGCAGCCCTGCGCCGCCAGCCCTCCCCTATGGGCGGCCGGGCCATGGCCGTTATTGAATGCCGCAATGCCGCCGACGGTATCATGGCGGCGGATACGGCCGTAAAAAAAGCCGATGTCAGCCTTATGCGGCTGGTTATGGGGCAGGGCATCGGCGGCAAATCCTACTTTGTGCTTACAGGCGATGTGGCCGCCGTGCGTGAAGCCGCACAGGCCGCAGCCGATGCGCTGGGCAAGAGCCTTCAGCAAATGGTGGTCATTCCCCAGCCCGATGCGGAACTTGTAAAGGCATTTACAGGAGCGGCCCTGTAAGGCGCCGCCCGGAAACCCGCCTCGCGCGGTCCCGAGAGGTAATTATGAGCAAGACATTGATCACCGTGGACAATCTGCAGGATTTCATCAGCGGCGGCCGCCTGCAGATGGATGGATCCAAAATCCTCACCGCAGGTGCGCGCGACGAACTGACCAGACGCGGCATTGAGGTAGCCTGGAGCGACGCTCCGGCGGCGTGCTGCGGCTGCGGCGGGCAGCATGCCGAAACCGCTGCGCCCTGCCATACCCCCGAACAGGAAGACCTGCTTATCGGTGTGGCGGCCATTATCAAGCAGCACTACAATATTACCGATCCCGAAGAGTTGAAAAAAATCACTCTGGAAACTGTGACGGCTATCGGCAAGGGGCTCGATAACTAGGCTTTTGGGCTGTATCGCTTGCCTGACGGGTTCCGGCCTGCACCGCAACATATACAGCACGGCGGATATATAAAAATCCGCACCGGGCATTTCGGCTGTTGCAGGCTGAATGCCCGCCAGCAGACAATTACGGCGTGACCGCCAACAAACTTTCGGGCCATGCCCGAAGAACAACCTGAGGTAAGGAGTAAACAATGGCGACGATGACTGACGCTTTGGGTATGATTGAAACCCGTGGGCTTGTGGGTGCTGTAGAGGCTGCTGACGCCATGGTGAAAGCTGCCAACGTAACCCTGATCGGCCGTGAGCAGGTGGGTTCAGGCCTTGTGACTGTGATGGTTCGTGGCGATGTGGGCGCTGTAAAGGCTGCCACCGATGCCGGTGCCGCCGCCGCTTCGCGCGTGGGCGACCTGGTGAGCGTACACGTGATTCCCCGTCCCCATGAAGAAGTGGAAATGATTCTGCCCAAATGCAAGTAAGGCCGGGCAAGGCTTTACTGACCAGACCACACGACGGTAACGCGGGGGCTTTCTTCCGCCCCCGCGTACGCCTCGGAGGATAACGTGACCCAGTTCTACGGAAAGACGAAAATCTGCTACGGCCCCTACGCGCTGGAAACCCTTGAAAGTTTCCCCGCCAGTCACGCCTTTGTGGTAACTGACCCCTTTATGGTCAAAAGCGGCTTTGCCGACCAGGCTGTAAGCCACTTGAAACGTAAAGGGATAGGCTTCAGCATTTTTTCAGGTGTGGAGCCGGACCCCACACTGCAGGCCGTGGTAGAAGCCACGGGACATTTTCTGCGCAGCAAGGCAGACATGATTCTTGCTCTCGGCGGCGGCTCGGCCATTGACATGGCCAAAGCCATCTCCTACTTCGGGCACAAAGCCGCCCGCGACCGCAAGGCCATGCTGGTGGCCATTCCCACTACCAGTGGCACCGGGTCAGAAGTAACCTCCATCGCCGTCATCACCGACAAGGTCAATGCGGTCAAGATTCCTCTTAATGACGAGTTGCTCATTCCGGACGCGGCCATCCTTGACGCCCGCTTCACACGCACCGTACCGCCGCATGTGACCGCCTCCACCGGAATGGACGTGCTCACTCACGCTGTGGAGGCCTACACCTCGCGCCACAGCAACGTTTTTACGGCCATATATGCCGAACGGGCCATACGCAACGTCTTTACCTACCTGCACCGCGCCTACGAGCAGGGTGACGACATGGTAGCCAGAGACAACATGCTCATAGGTTCCTGCATGGCCGGTCTGGCCTTCACCAACAGCGGGCTTGGCATTACGCACAGCATGGCCCACAGCCTTGGCGGCCAGTTCCACATTCCTCACGGCCTGGCTAACGCGGTGCTGCTGCCCATTGTCATTGACTTCAACAGCTTTGATGCGGGCGTGAAATATCGCGAAATCGCCGAAATGGCAGGCTTGCCCGCCGCCACCGTGGAAGAAGGAACCCGCAATCTGGTGGCAGCCGTGCGCGACCTCAACGCTTCGCTGGGCATTCCCGCTCGCGTGAGGGAACTCAAGGTTGATGAAGGCGAGTACCGCCGCAATCTTGACGCCATGGCCACCAATGCCCTTGAGGACATCTGCACGCAAAGCAATCCGCGCATGCCCTCGCACGATGATATTGTGAGCCTGTTCGAGCGCGTCTGGTAAATACAGGCCGAAAACCCACAGGATAAAAGCCATCGCCTGCGCGCGCCAGACGCATGCGCAGAAACGGCCCGGATTTCAGACCGGAGAAACCTGTTTCTCCGGTCGGGCAGAAAACTGCCGCACAGGATTGAACTGCAGAGTATTTTGCGATCAAGGTTGTCTTCAGCAGCGGTAAAGACTGCGCGGGCGGCCTTATCCCGCCTTGCTGCGCGGGGCTTCGCACCGTCAGGCACTGCGCCTTGCACGGAATTTTCAATGATGAAATGCTCTAAAATCACCCGAGAGGAAACCATGGGAAAAGCAATTGTAGACGCCATACGCCAGGCTGGCGTTGTAGGCGCTGGCGGGGCGGGACTGCCCACCCATGTAAAGGCTGACGCCACGGCGCAAACTGTGCTGGTCAACGGCGCCAGCTGCGAACCCCTGCTCATGAGCGACCCCTACCTTATGGAAGAGCAGGTAGACGTCATGCTGCGCGGCCTTGAGGCCATGATGGACTGTACCGGCGCGAACCGTGGTGTTGTCTGCCTTAAGGGCAAACACGCCGCCGCCATGAAGAGTGTACGCGAAGCCGTGGCCCGACGCGGGCAAGGCCGCCTTGAAGCGTTTGAAATGGGCGACTTCTACCCTGCCGGCGACGAACAGGTTATGGTTTACGAAGTGCTGGGCGGCATTGTACCCGAGCGCGGTATACCGCTGCAGATCGGCGCTGTGGTCAGCAACGTGGAAAGCCTTTTCAATATTGCTCACGCGCTGGACGGCAAGCCTGTCACCCACCGTTACCTTACGGTCGGTTGTGAAGTGGTCCGGCCCATGGTGGTGCGGGTACCTGTAGGAACCCGTGTGGCCGAAGTGCTCAATTTTGCCGGTGGAACCACCATCAGCGAATACCGCGTGGTGGACGGCGGTCCCATGATGGGCCGTGTGCTGCCCGATGCGGACCAGCCGGTTACAAAAACCACCAGCGGTCTGCTGGTACTGCCGCCGGACCATAATGTGGTGAACCGCAAGGTAATGGACCCGCATGTGGTCAAGCGCCTCACAAACACCGTATGCTGTCAATGCTCTCAATGCACGGACCTCTGCCCCCGCAACCTGCTCGGGCACAAGTTGCACCCGCACAAGCTCATGCGTGTTCTCGACGGGCAGACCATCAGCAATCCTGTGGCGAAAGAGGCCCTGCTCTGCTCCGAATGCGGCATTTGTGAAAAGTTCGCCTGCCCTATGGGTCTTTCACCTCGTGAAGTCAATGCCATGCTCAAGCAGGAGCTTATGAAGGCAGGCATCAAATGGGAATATGACGGACGTCCCCTTGCCACATCCCGCTTTCGCGAGGAACGCCGCATCCCCACAAGCCGCCTTGTGAGCCGTCTCGGCCTGGCGGATTACGAGGCCCATCCCCCATTTGCCGGGGACTTTGAGCCGACAGAGGTACGTATTCCGCTGAAGCAGCATATCGGCGCTCCCGCCCTGTCTGTGGTTTCTGTGGGCCAGAGCGTCAATGTGGGCGATCTTATCGGCGAAATCCCCGAAGGGGCTATGGGCGCACGCGTACATGCCAGTATCAAAGGTACGGTCAGCGCGGTTGAAAACGGCATCATCACCATCAAGGCCTGAGGGGGAAGGGCATGAAATTACGTACTATCGGCTGCGTTGAACTGAGCAGCATCGGCATGGGCATTCAAACGGCTGACGAAATGGTCAAGGCCGCCAATGTGGAACTGGTCATGGCCCGCCCCACCTGCCCCGGCAGGTATCTTGTGATCATCACCGGTGACACGGGCGCGGTGACAAGCTCTGTGCAGACCGGCCTCACACTGGGTGCGGACCTTGTTGTGGACAGCTTCATCATTCCCAATGTGCATGAAGATGTTATTCCCGCCATGAACGGTACAGCCATTCAGGGGCGTATCAACGCCCTTGGCGTGATTGAAACCTACACGGCGGCCTCCTGTGTTCTGGCAGCTGATGCCGCCGCAAAGGCTGGTGATATACGCCTGCTGGAACTGCGCCTCTCTGCCGGACTTGGCGGCAAGGCTTTTGTAATCATGACCGGAGAAGTCAGTGCCGTGCAGTCCTCGGTGGATGCTGGCGTTGCCAACGTGACCGAGGGCGGTCCCGTGGTCAGCAAGATTGTCATCCCCTCCCCCAGTGAGGATCTGAAAAAACAGTTGCTGTAGGCCCTACCAGGCCCTGCGGCAACAAGCACGCGACGATGAGGCAAAGATGGAAGAGACCAAACAGCGCATCATACAGGAGTATGTGCCGGGCAGACAGATTACCCTGGCGCATCTCATTGCCAGCCCGCAAAAAGGCATCTATCTCAAACTCGGGCTGGATGATGAATGCGCTACAGCCATCGGCATTCTGACCATCACTCCCTGCGAAGGCGTGATCATCGCCGCGGATATAGCCACCAAGGCCGCCAGTGTTGACATCGGCTTTCTTGACCGCTTCGGCGGCTCCCTGCTGATCACGGGCGATGTGGCCAGCGTGGAGGCAGCCCTGCGCGGAGTATTACAGTATTTCGGCAGTGTACTGCGTTACGACCTTACCGACATGACCAGATCCTGAGGCCCCGATGCGGCGAATCATGATTATGGGCGAACGGGGCGCGGGCAGGCGCAGTCTTGCCCGCGCCCTGGGTCAGGCCCCTGTGTTCATGCCGCAGCCGCTGGCTGTGGAATACGCGGGGCGCTTTATCATCCCGCCGCCGGAATTTCTTGAAAACAGACGCTTTTACCGTGCGCTCATCACGACTGCGGCAGATTGTGACAGCCTGCTTTTTATTCAGGACGCCGCACGCAGAACATCCGCGTTTCCTCCCGGGCTTGCCCGTATATTCAACCGGCATGTCATAGGCATCATTACTAAAACAGACTTGCCGGACGCTTCTCTGGACCGCGCCGCGCGCTTTCTGCATAATGCCGGTCTGCAAAAAACATATGCCCTCAGCGTTGTGAGCGGCGAAGGCATGGACACGCTGAGGCACAACGAACCGGCCCTGTTCGCCTGAACCGCAAAGCCGCTTCATCGAGTCAATACCCAGCGCTGCCGGCTGGCACTCGCGGATTCATTCGTGGCTGCGGTATCTGGTGTGCGTCATCCCACACAGCCTGAATCCGGATAAGTATCTGACGAGTCGCAACACGTGCGCTCAGAATGCAGCAGACTGAGACCGCCTATCGGTTGCAATTACTGCCGGTATTTTATATTCCTGTTCCACGCTGATAATTCCCGCCTCTCTCCTTCCAGCCAGCCTTTCAACCCGTCTCAATTTCCTTTTTGCTCAGGAGTCTGCAATGGATCAAGCTCTCTGGCAGTCAGTCCAGCTATACGGAAACATTGCCGTCAAACTTGCCGTGGGCCTTGCCACCTTTATATTTGTCTTTCGCACCACAAACCGCTGCCAGCTCACGCAAATGACGCCGGTTGACCTTATAGGCAACTTTGTTATGGGCGGGATTTTGGGCGGCGTAATTTACAATCCGGATATCGGCATTACAAAGTTCATTCTTGTTCTTGCCATCTGGCAAGTGCTGATCGTGTCGGTAAATTTCTTACGCATGCGTACAGAATCCGGCCGGAAAATGATCGTCGGCTCACCAAGACCTGTTGTTATCAAAGGGAAATTTCTTCAGGAAAAATTTGTTGAAGCAGGCCTTGATATAGGCGATTTTGCAACACTCATACGAATGCAGGGCATTCACTCCATGAAAGAAATATGGAATGCCCAGATAGAACCCAACGGCCAGCTTACAGTACAAAAAAAAGAAGACCCGCATATCTCCAATGTTGTGCTCAACAATGGCGCCATGGTTGAAGCCGCTCTTGAGGTGATCGACAAGGATGAGGACTGGCTGAAAGCCGAGCTGCAAAAACAGGGTTACGATTCATACGAAAACATCTTTTTTGCGGAATGGAATGAACACCGTGACGATGTCGGCAAACTTGCCGGAAACCTGTATGTTGTTGAGCTGGATAACAAAAAAGAAAGTAAAAACAACAATGCGCCATTCCGCCCCAGCAAAGCGGGCAACCAGCCTGACACGCGCGGCCCCTGATATTGACGTAAGGACCATCCGTTCATATGGCTCTTCAGGCCAGCCCAACAACCAGGTCGCCCCGCGGCGGGCTGTAACAAAAACAACATAAAATAGAGGGCGGTATGGGTATAATCTCGTGGATAATTTTCGGAGTAGTGGCAGGTGCCATAGCCAAGTTCATCATGCCCGGGCGAATGGAAAACGGATTTGTCATGACATCCCTGCTTGGCATTGTTGGAGCCTGTGTCGGCGGTTTTATAGGTACATCATTGGGCTTTGGAAAAGTTACCGGCTTCAACCTGCCCAGTTTTTTTATTGCCGTGCTCGGGGCCATGATTGTTTTGATTATTTACGGCAAACTTAAAAGCAAATAACCGTTGCAGCATACGAACCATTTATAGCGCGGCTGCCGTGCAGAGCTTGCCACCTCAAGGCCCGTGCGATACCAAAGAGCACCCGGGCTTGCCTTGGCGCATACGCATGCTCCCCGCTGACGGCGGTATATTGAGGTCAGCCCTCGCCCGCCCACATGTTAAACGGCTCTGCTGCATGGCGCCCGGCCGGATAAAAACAGGGGGAAACTGTGGCTGAAAATGCAAACCGTCCGGTAACCGGAACTGAATCTGAAAACCGCCTCCTGCGCGGCCCTGCCCCCTCAAGGTACGGCCATCCACACGAAAAAGAGATCTTTTCCGACCGGGTAACGTGGTCGCTATTCCTGAGGGCCGCTCTTCTGGTACTGGGTATCTGGTCTGCTTCAGCTTTTGGACTGTATGCTTTTACGGAAGATTACAGCAAATCCGGCACATTCGGCGACTCGTTCGGCGTGTTGAACACACTTTTTTCCGGCCTTGCCTTTGCAGGAATTATCGTTTCCATAAAAATGCAGAACGATGAAATGCGCGAACAGCGCAAAGAATTGCAAAAACAGAAAAAAATCGCCCTGCTTTACCACAGGGAAAGAATGTTCCTGCTGCTTATGGATGAATTTAAAAAATCCCGCGAACGCCGGTTTACCAGCGCTGATGTGCGGGTGATCATCCATGAATGTCTGGACTGCCAGATGCCAGATAAGGTCGCTGCCGTCACTGTGGCCGCTCTGGTGGCCGAAGTGGAGGGCCTGCTCACGGGAACACCGAAAGAAACTCCACTGCTGCAAACCTTGAACCGTAGAATCTTCCGCCATGAACTGTGCGAAGTTTTTATAAAAACTTTCCGACAGGCTGCCGACAGCGTCAAAAAATTCGATCCTGCCAGCCGGGGAGAGTATTATGACATCCTGTGCAACAGCATGTCTGATGCGGAAGAGGCACTGCTGTTTTTGTGCTATGTCGCCCGTTACGGTGCTCAAACGACAGACAATCCGCAGGCCATGAAGCTGCGCGAAAGTTTTGATGAAATCAAAGCCAGGCTTTAGAGCACTTCACACTTGAAATGCTCTACAAGGATTTGTCTCCAAATCCTTGTAGCCCAATGATTGTAGAGCGGCTTTGCCGACCGTTAAGCAATCATTTGAAACGGCAACAGGCCCTAAGGGACGAACCAGGACGGCTTTTGAGGGGGATCCCCTGAACGCAAAAACATGGCCGCTCTTACAGGCGTAATCCCCATGTGGTGGAGAAAAAACCTGTTGCTCCCGTAAAAAAGGGAAAGCCCCGGTGGCGCCGGGGCAATCAGGGATGTGTAAGCAGTTGCCAAGAGACTATGCCCCAACACGGCATCGCTGTCAACATAGTACACCAGTTGTTGTTTTATTTTAAAATCATTATACTAATTTTCCCGATGCGCGGTAAGGTATACGCAAAGTATTCACGACGCTTGCGACCGTCCTGAACAGGGCGCCACCAACATGCTCATTCGGGTTGAACCGGCAATACGCAAGATGATTTTAACACCCTGTATCCAGACAAAAAAAGGAGCTACAGGGTTTACCTGTAACTCCTTGATTTTTTTGGTCGGGATGGCGCGATTTGAACGCGCGGCCTCAGCGTCCCGAACGCTGCGCTCTAGCCAAGCTGAGCCACATCCCGTCGAGAAAGGCAAGATATGCGAGACACGTAATTTTTGCAAGCCATTTTTTATTTGTAAAAAAATAAGGCCTGACGTAGCATGACGTTGGCCCTTGGAGGCATAAAATCTTTGCGGAGCGAGCAGCCTGTATGATCCGTGTTCTTGTAGTCGACGATTCCACTTTTATGCGAAATGCCATTACCGCCCTGCTGGAACAGGATCCGGAAATCAAGGTTGCCGGTACTGCCAAAGATGGATTGGAAGCCCTGAAAAAAGCCGAAGAACTAGATGCAGACGTCATGACCCTGGATGTGGAAATGCCGCGTCTTGACGGCTTGGGGACCCTCCAGCGGCTTATGAAGGCCACCCCCATGCCGGTACTCATGATCAGCTCTCTGACCGAAAGTGGCGCAGAAAGCACCTTAAAAGCTATGGAGTACGGCGCACTGGACTTTATTCCCAAAAATATGAGCAATGATCGTGATGCCTTCGGCGCGGAACTGCGGCGCAAGGTCACGGCTCTGGCACGCCGCAAAACGATTATCCGTCTCAAGTACCGCCGTATCAACAATATCCCCATGCCGGCCGCCACGCCGCGCACACAGCCGCAGCAGCCCGCCGATTATGTGCAGACTCCCTGCCCCGGGCCGCGCGATCTGGTAGTTATCGGCGTGTCCACCGGGGGGCCGCCGGTGGTGCAAAAAATACTTTCTGCCCTGCCTCCGGACATTCCGGCCTGCTTCCTGATTGCACAGCATATGCCCGCAGCCTTTACCGGCCCTTTTGCCAAAAGGCTCGACAGCGTATGCCGCATAGACGTCACTGAAGCGCAGGACGGCGATCGTTTGAAGAACGGACACGCCTATGTCTGTCCCGGCGGCAGGCACATAAGCGTCCGCATGCGCGGTCCCCTGCCCGAAGTGGCTGTGACCGAAGAGCCGCGCGACGCCCTTTACAAGCCCACGGTCAACCTGCTTATGGAAAGTGCGGGCAAGCTTATGGGGCGCCGCACCCTGGGCGTCATGCTCACGGGCATGGGTTCGGACGGATGTGAGGGCGCAAGGGTTTTGAGAGAAAAAGGCGGCTGCCTCATTGCCCAGAATGAAGCCTCTTGTGTAGTGTACGGCATGCCCAAGGCAGTAGTGGACGCCAAGCTTGCAAACCAGATTCTCGACGCCGACGACATAGCCCAGGCCATCATGACGATAATCAGAGGCTGACCAGCAGCGCAGCAGGAAACGACACTATGGAACATACGCTCAATACGTCTTCGCCCATTCTGGAAGCATTGCAGTCCAACGACAGCACGACTATCCGCAATGCCGCCTTCAGTGCTGGCGACATGGTTTTGCAAGATGCCGTCCCCCTGCTTTGCGAGCATATCAAAAGCAGCAATATCGGCGTGCAGGAAGCGGCGGAATACGCCCTGCGCAAAATCCGCGGCCCGCACGTTGTCGCAGCCCTGCTGCCCCTGCTGCGCAGTGACGAAGCCCCGGTACGCAACGTAGCCATGGATATCTTGCGCGAAATCGGCAGCGACAGTATCGAGAGCATGCAGCCCTATCTGCAGGACGACGATCCCGACCTGCGCATCTTCATAGCCGACATTCTCGGGTACTGTCTCACGCATCAGGCAGCCATCCTGCTCGGCAAGGCGCTGCTGAAAGACCCGGAGGTCAACGTACGCTACCAGGCCGCTGTCAGCCTGGGCAATCAGGCTTTTCCCGAAGCTGTGGCTCCCCTGTGCCAAGCCATGCACGATGAGGAATGGGTGCAGTTTGCCGTGGTGGAAGCCCTTGCGAGAATCAAGGACCCCTCCGCCGCCAACGGCCTTGTAAAGCTGTTGCCCCAGGCCTCTCCCCTTGTAAGCTCGGCGATCGTTGACGCCCTGGGCGGCATGGGTGATGTAAAGGCCATCCCCCTGCTTTTCAGCTCTCTTGAAAATGTCAGTGTGCCCCTGCGCCACAAGATCGTCAAAGCCATCGTACAGATTTTGAGCGGCCGGTCCCTGTCGCTTTTGTCCGCCAAATCGCAGGAACGTCTGCGTACATACCTGCTTGAAGCCCTCACGGACAATGATGACGACATCCTGCTGGCGGCCTTGCAAGGCCTGAGCGCCATAGGCCGCGAAGATGCCACTTCGGCCATTATCGACATGGCCCTGACACTGGATGTGGAGCGGCAGCCCGAGCTTTACGAAACTGCAATCCAGTCGCTTGCCTCCGTTGGCTACAACAATGTGCTGCGCGATGCCCTGCGCAGCCACGATGAACGCCGCGTTGCCATCGCTATGGAAGCCTGCCGCCTGCTTGACGACCACAGTCCTGTAGAAGAGCTGAAAAATATCTACTGGCGGGTCAGTCCGGACCTGCGCCGTGCCGCAGCGGCCGAAGCGGCCCTGTTGGGCGACTGTACCGATGCTCCGTTTTTCTTCTCTGTGGTTGAAGAGTCCGACGATGCAGAGGTTCTTAAAAGTGCCCTGGTTTTCTTTGGCAATCAGCACACCTGCCCTGAAGTGGAAGATGTGGTTTTTGCCCAGATTGACCACCGCTATGTGGACGTAAAGGAAATGGCGCTTGAAGCGTGCATCAACCTTCACAGCCCCAAGCTCAACGCCCGCTTCAAGGAAAGAGTGCTCAGCGACGACCCCATGCAGCGCATGATGGCCGTCTACGCTCTTGGGCGGTACAGTGTGACCGAGAATCTGGAAGAAATAACCAGAGCACTTGAAGATCCGTCGCCACGCGTCAGGCAGGTGGCGGTTGAGGCTTTTCAAAACATCGGCCCGCAGGCCGAAGCCTACCTGCCAAGCCTGATGACCCGCCTGATTGACGAAGATAAAGACGTGCGGGTGGCCCTGGTGGACCTGCTCGGGCAGATCGGCACTCCGGCTGTTATGCCGCATATCATCTCTGCACTGGCTGACGACAATGACTGGGTAAGAATCCGGGCTATCGAGGCTTTGGGCGTACACAAAATTGCCGAAGCAGTCCCCACCCTGGCCCAGATGCTGGAAAACGCCAGCCCCATGGTGACATTCAAGATTATAGAAGCCCTGGGCATGATCGGCGGCAATGTGGCTTTCACTGTGCTTCTGGGCATGATGGATAATGAAGATCAAGAAATTCAGCATGCTGCGGCAGAAGCGGTGGCAGCCATACAGGCCGAACAGGAGTAGCCATGTCACAGCCTCCTAACATGTTTCCCTATAGCGCGCCGAACAAAAGCGCCGATGAAACAGAGAAAAAAGGGGCCACCGGTTCCGCCGCACCAGCGGCAGGCATCAGGGATACCACCCAGCCTTCTCCTTTTTCACGCCCGGCCGTTCCTCAGGAACAGCGCCCGGCTTCCGCCACGACACCATCACAGCCCGCGTCACCGGTCAGGCCCGAACCTTTCAGCCAGCGCCCCTTCACGCCTGCTGCGCCTGCGTCATTCGGCCAGACCGCCCCGGGCATGCGCCCGCTGCAAACAGCACCCGCCTCCAGCCCTCTTGCCGCACAAACGGCCAACACCGGGACCGGATACGGCGCAGCGAACCAGAGCGCACTGGGGCAGACAGGTGCGGGGCGTCCCTACCTCGGGCAAACCGGCCAGGGGCAACCCAATCTGGGGCAGTCCAACTGGAATTCGCCGTTGCGCCAAAGCACACCGGCAACAGCCGGCACTTCCGGCCTGCCCTCCACCACGCCTCCGGCTTCCGGCCTGTTCACCAACAGGACCGTACGCCCCGGCAGTGGCACACTGCCCGGCGCAACATCCCCCTCAGGCGGCGCAGGGGCGCTGCGCTCGGGCGGCCTGACCCCAGGCGCAAGCACAGGCTCGGGCGTATTTCAGTCCGGAGCGGGAGCGGCCGCGCAAGGAAGCCTGCCGCCCCGGCCGTCTCTTTTTCGCAGCACACAGCCGGGTGAGGCCCTGCGCCAGCCCCTGTCGCCCACCGCGGCATTTCGCGCACCTGCAACAGCCCCTGCAAGCGCCAGGGCGACCTCGCCTTTTCGCAAGGACCTGCAGATAACAGATGAAGAATTTTTGCAACTGCGTGACTTCATCTATCAGCAATGCGGCATTTTTATTGCTGAAAACCGCAAATACCTCGTGGAGAACCGTCTCTCCAACCGCATCAAGGACCTGAACCTCAAAAGCTACAGCGAATATTACAATTATCTTCGCTTCGATGCCAGCCGCAGAACGGAACTGAACAAGCTTTTTGAGGTGATGACCACCAACGAAACCAGCTTTTTCCGCAATCCTCCCCAGCTGGAAGTGTTTCAAAAGCAGGTGCTCCCGGGAATACTTGATCTGTGCCGCCAGAAGGGATCAAAAAAACTGCGCATCTGGTCGGCCGGCTGTTCCACGGGCGAAGAACCGTACACTCTTGCCATCATTCTGCATGAAGTGCTCAAAAGCGAAATACATAGCTGGGATATCAAAATAACGGCCAATGATCTTTCAGAGGCGGTACTCTCAGCCGCGAGGCAGGGAATCTACAGTGAATACGCCCTGCGCACCACCCCAAAGGAAATAGTTGATGCCTACTTCATCAAAGACGGCAGTCTTTACAGGATCAAGCCGGAACTGAAGAACATTGTTTCCTTCGGACAGATAAACCTCAGCGACAGGGAGCAGTTAAAGCGGGTCGAAAGATCGCAGATTGTATTCTGCCGCAATGTCATCATCTATTTTGACGACGAAATGAAGCGCAAGGTAATAAACGCCTTCTATGACAACCTTGAAATCAACGGTGCGCTGCTCATTGGCCATTCAGAATCGCTGCATAATATCAGCCGCGCATTCCAGCTTGAGCATTTCAAGGGGACCATAGTCTACCGCAAGCTGGCGTAGGGCGGCATGCGCGCCAAGGTTCTTGCCATAGCCAATCAAAAAGGCGGCGTGGGAAAAACCACCACTGCGGTAACCCTGGGCAGTGCGTTGGCGCGCGCGGGCAAAAAGGTTCTGCTGCTGGACCTTGATCCGCACGCCTGTGCAACCCTGCATGCCAGGATTTATCCGGAGGATGTACAGTACAGCCTGCATGATCTTTTTCTGGCCGATGAAGCCCGGTGGCCCGCCCTGTGGCCGCACATGGTGCGTGCGCAGGCCTTGCACGGCATGGACGTGGTTCCGGGCAGCATACGCCTTTCAGAGCTTGAAGTGGACTTCAAGGAGCGCAGCGCCAAGGGCAGCGTACTGACCAAAAGCCTTGTTCACGTGCGGGACGGCTATGATTTTGTGGTACTGGACTGTCCGCCGCATGTGGGCATTTTACTGGTCAACGCCCTGGTTGCGGCAGACCTGCTCATAATTCCCATTCAAACAGACTTTCTGGCTCTGCACGGGCTGAAGCTGCTGTTTGATACACTGCACACGCTGAACAAGGCCCTTGGCAGGCCGGTGCTCTACAGGGCGCTGCCCACCATGTATGACAGGCGGGCCAAAGCCTGCACCAGGGTGCTTGAACTTTTGCAGCATAAAATGGGGCACGCCATGTTTTCTTCCGTAGTCGGGGTGGATACGCGCTTCAGGGAAGCAAGTGCACAGGGCTGCACAATCTACGATATTGACAAAAACTCCAGGGGCGCGCGCTGTTATGAATCTCTGGCACAGGAAGTGTTGCACCTATGGTAAAAACGCCTGAAGAGTATTTCACGGACCTGTGCTTTGCGCCGCCCGAGCAGGGAGCGGCCGCATCCCTCAGTGATGCGGAGCGGGCCTTTGTGCAGAAATATCTTGGCGGCGAAACGGTTGCCGCCCTGCCTGTGCAATCCCCTCCGGCGGCCATGCCCTGCACGGGTACGGAGCCGTTTCGTGCACCCGCAGAAATGCCTTCTGCCGCCGCAGCCGCCACAGCCGGGCAATACCGGGATCACGCAACCGAAGTCCCCAAAGCAGCCGTACCGCTAAAACTGCGGTTGGCAGCACAAGACAAAGTGCAGATGGTGTCATTTTATGTGCGCGAGCAGATTTTTCTTTTGCCGGTTTGCGTTATTGTTGAGGTCTTGCGGCATATGCCTCTTACACGTCTGCCCATGGCTCCGCCTTTTGTGGCCGGAGTTGTCAACCTGAGGGGAAGGGTCACCCCGCTGCTGCACCTTGACGCCCTGCTCACGCTGGAACAGCAATACCGCTATGCGCCGGGAAACTTCATTGTGGTATGCAACGGAAAAGACATGCAGCTTGGCTTTATTGTCGACAAAATCCATACCATGTACATGGTTGATCAGCAGAAAATAAACTGGAATGCTGAAAACCAGCTTGGGGCCAGCGCTGATTTTCTTTGTGGGCTGGCAGAAGTCGGTGAGCACCTGCACGGCATCATCGACCCGGAAATAATTGTAGAAAAACTGCTGGGCATCTAGACATCCACGACCACTGGCAAGCGCTTGCCCTTGCAAATAATGTAAATAACATCTACGATATTTTGAAATTTTTTCTAAATTGCACTTTTGTGCCGACGCGGATCAATGCCTCAGATGCCAGCCACATGGGCCGCACGAACAGCCGCACCGCACTCTGGTTTTCAGGTGGCTGTCTGCAGCAACGCTGAAAACCGGCAGAAAAATCCATGCTGCACTGCCCCGCAAGGCGGCAGTCAACATTTGACGGACAGGGACAGATATTATGAAAAAACATATCATGGTCGTCGATGACTCCAAAACCATCCGCAACCTGGTGGCCTTTGTGCTGAAAGGGGAAGGCTTCAAGGTCAGCACCGCCGAAGATGGCCTTGACGCCATTGAAAAGCTGTACAGCCTCGACCCGGTGGACTTGATCGTCTCTGATGTCAACATGCCGCGCATGGACGGTTTCACTTTTATCAAGACCATCCGCGCCCAGGATGCTTACAAAGACATCCCGATCATCGTGCTTTCCACCGAAGGGCAGGAAAAAGACATACAAACCGGTATGAGCCTTGGGGCCAACCTTTATATGGTCAAACCAGCGCAGCCGGAAAAAATGGTTCGCAATATAAAGATGCTCCTGGGCTAGCCGATAAGAAAGACAGTATTACCCAAAAGGGTACAGCGCTTTCAGCCAAGCAAGGGTATGGGGTATGAGCCAGGATTTTTTTGACCCGGAATTATTTGCTGACTTCATTGCAGAAGCCAAAGAGCACCTCGAAACTATCGAGCCCAATCTTCTTGAGCTTGAAAAAGCTCCGGGGAACTTGGCGCTGCTCAATGACATCTTCCGCCCCATGCACTCGCTCAAGGGCGCTTCGGGTTTTCTTGGCCTGAACCGCATCAATCAGCTCGCCCACAAGTCTGAAAACATTTTGGATGAGCTGCGCAAAGGCAGTATGGTCGTCACGCCGGAAATTATGGACGTTATTCTGGCTTCCACAGACGCCCTGCGCCAGATGATTGATAACCTTGAGAGCAGCAATAGCGAAGGCGAAGTGGAAACCGGGCATATCATGGCCCAGATTGACGCCATCATGGCCGGCGAAAGCCCTGTGCCGGCACAGCCCGGGCAAGCTGCTCCGGCGTCCCCGGCTTTTCCGGCAGAAGAGGTCACACCTGCTGCCGCCGCAGGCCTGTCCGAAGCAGAGAGCCTTTCGGCGGTGGGAGACATGCCTGATGTCCCGCTTTTTGGTCCGTCATCCGCGACGCAATCTCAGGATAGCGCGACCGTCAATGCAGATGGTATGAGCGGCAAGGAATGGGTCGCAAACCTGCCTGCGCTGCCGTCCTATGCCCTTACAGCCTTCGGTGAAAGTCATCTCAAAGATTTCATCGATGAATCAATTGAAATAATTGAAAATCTTACAAACGGCCTGCTTGAGCTTGAAGAAAATCCCACAGGCCAGGGCGAACTCGTCAACGATCTCTTCCGCTTTTTCCACAATATGAAGGGCAATAGCGGCATTATCGGCTATAGCGACCTTAATGCCCTCACCCACGAAGCAGAAACACTGCTCAATAACGTGCGTCAGGGCAAAATCACCCCCACGCACGAGCTTATTGACCTGTTGCTGCTTGTTGTGGACGTGATGGAAGCGCTCGTACATAATATTGACGTTGCCTCCGGTCAGGCATCGCCATTTGAAACAGATTCCGTTGTCAAGCAGTTGCAAAACGCTCTTGCCGGCGGTCCCATTGCCCTGCCGGCGGAACTGCTGACCGCCCAGGGCCGCGAACAGGCAGACTCCGGCAATCCGGAGCATGCACATGATGCTGCCGATGTTGCGGATGCGCCCGTGGAAGTGGTGACTCCTACCATTATTCCCGTAGGTTCTGAAGGCGATGATGCCGAAGCTTTTCGCGTCACCGTGCAACAGCAGATCGAAATTATCCATGCGGCCCTGGAAACCCTGAAAAAAGACGGCAGCCACAAGGATTCCATTGATGCCCTGTACCGCTGCCTGCTGGCCATAAAAAATGCCTGCGGCTTTATGGGGCTGGCGGATATCAAGACCTACGCCGAACGCACGGCCGGTATTGTGGATCAGGGGCGCAGCAGCGGTATAGACTTCGACCTTATGGTGGACCTTCTGGATCAGGAAGTAAGCATCATTCAGGACATGGTGCGCCAGGCCCTGAACGATGGCAAGGTTCCTACTGACGCCAGTTCCGCCACCACGAAACCCGCTTCTGATGAAGATGTAGGCAGTGCCGCGATCATCGCAGATAAACCTGAAGCTACGCCGACCACAACCAGTGCTCCCATCGCGCCGGCTCCGGCACAGGCTGAAGTTCAGGGCGCCGCGCCAGCAGATGCAAAAACGACAGTTCCCACGGCTACGGCAGTTCCGGCATCCGGCGAACAAAGCACCGAAGCAGCCTCGCGCCCCGCTCAGCCCAAGCCTGCGCCCCCGATGACGCAAGCTGCCCCCGCACGCGCCGCGGCCCCGCAGGCGAAAGGCGCGGCTTCCGCCGCTGAGGGACACAAAAGCTCTTCTACCATCCGGGTTGACCACGAACGCCTTGATCACCTCATGAACCTCATCGGCGAACTGATCATCAACCGTAACCGTTACACGCTTATTGCCCGTTCGCTTGAAGACAGCGGCGACAACGTGGATATTTCGCATGTGGCGCAAAGCCTTTCTGAAACGACCTATGCCATGGCGCGCATTTCTGACGACCTGCAAGACACCATCATGAAGGTGCGCATGGTTCCTGTTTCATCAGTATTCTCCCGCTTTCCCCGTCTGGTGCGCGACCTTTCGCGCAAAAGCGGCAAAGAGGTAGACCTGGTCATGGAAGGAGAAGAAACGGAACTGGACAAGAGTGTGGTAGAGGTCATCGGCGACCCCCTTGTTCACCTTATCCGCAACTCCGTTGACCACGGCATAGAATCGGAAGACGTGCGCCTTGCCGCAGGCAAACCCGCCAAGGGAAAAGTGACGCTGCGGGCTTTTCACAAGGGCAACTCCGTCGCTATTGAAATTGAAGACGACGGCAAGGGCATTGACCCGGCCAAGATGCGCGAAACAGCCATCCGTAAAGGCGTTATCACCCCCGAAGAGGCCGCGCAACTGGATGACCGCGAAGCCGTAGAGCTGATCTTTGCCCCCGGTTTTTCCTCTGCCGACCAGATTACCGACATTTCCGGACGTGGTGTGGGCATGGACGTGGTCCGTACCAACATCAAGAATCTCAAAGGCAGCGTCAGCACCTACTCTGAAGTGGGCAAAGGCACACGGTTTACTCTGAGCCTGCCCCTGACGCTGGCTATCATTGATGCACTTATGGTGAATGTTTCCGGCCAGATGTATGCCATCCCCCTGGATGCCGTGTCGGAAACCACCAAGATTGAGGCTCACCGCCTCACCGATGTGAAGGGCCGCAAGGCTGTCACCCTGCGCGGCGAAGTACTTGGCGTAGTGGAAATGGCCGAAATGCTCGGCCTGCCCCGCACAGATCCCCTGCCGGACGTGCTTTCGGTGGTGGTCATACACGATAATGACCGCCGATTGGGCCTTGTGGTGGACCGCCTGCTTGAACGCCAAGAAATAGTCATCAAACCCCTGGGTGCCTATCTTGGCGATCTCAAAGGCATCTCTGGCGCCACAATTATGGGCGACGGCTCTGTAATTCTTATTCTTGATCCGCATGAAATCTACCTGATGGCCACTTCAAAGGCCGTATCCGTGGTTCCTGCGGGAGAAGGCAAACCGGTGGCCACGCCTGCGGGCAGAATCTGATTTTTTACAGGCGTCAGCCCGTCTGGCCTGATGCGGGTTGACGTCTGTTTTGTTTTGAGAAAAAATCTTGCCTTTTGATGCTGCATCAGCTATAGGACTTCTTCGCGCGGTTACGCCCTCATCATACGCTGTACATCTTCCGGCGCTGGGCTTTATTTTTGCCGCATGTGAAGTGAACTGTTTTTTTGCATATACGGAGGATAGTATGAGCAAGGAATGCATTTTCTGCGGCAAAAAGCCCCAGGTTGGTAACCTCGTCAGCCATTCCAATATCAAGACCAAGCGTCGCTTCAACCCCAACCTCCAGCGTGTGCGCCACCAGTTTGCCGACGGCAGTGTGCGGACTCTTACTGTGTGCACCCGCTGCCTGCGCTCTGGTGTTGTGACCAAACCCCTGGTGCGTAAGCAGGGTTAATCAGCAGCCGCTTTGAGCTCAAGGCCCCGCAGTCTCTGTTGGGGCCTTTTTTACTATATGCGCTCTCCCTACAGCAGCAATCCGCCCGTCACCAACGGGCGCTGGCTTATCCGCAGAAGGCCCAACAGCCTGTCACGGTACTGGCGAAATATCAGCCGGGCCGGCGGGGCGGACAGCTATACGCGTTTTCGCGACAGCCTCCTGGTACTTAATGCCAGAAATATCCCACACAAAACCATTTCCCTGTCCGGCAGGGAGCATATTTACGTGCCTCCGCTGCTGGAAGGCATAGCCCTGGCAGAGCTGGCAGAGTTTTCTGCCGAGAGCCATAAGGCTGTTCCTGCCCCTACCCCGCTGCGCGTGTATCGTCACAGCGCCCTGGCCGCCCTTTTCCTACTGCCCCTGCTCGTCTGGCATGGCTGGCGTGCTGGCTGGTGGCCGGCCCCGCTCTTTCTGCCCCCACCGGACACCTGGGCCCCCGCAGGCATGCTGGACAATGTGCTGGTGCGCATTTATGACCAATATTACAGGCTGGCCACAGCGCTTACCCTGCATGTAAGCCTGACGCATGTGTGGGGCAACGTGGCCTTTGGCGCACTCTTTCTTTCCCTGCTTGCCAGGCTCACCGGTATAGGCAGAGCACTATGGCTCACTGTGGCAGGAGGAATCGCAGGTAATGCCCTTACCGTAGTGTTGCGCCCCCGGGCTGTCACCAGTATGGGATTTTCCACAGCTCTCTTCGCCGCAGTGGGCGCGCTGGCAGGCTTTATGGCCATGCATTCCGGCCAGCGCCGTAAGGCGGCCTTGCCTGTGGCCGCAGGTGTCGCCATATTGGCAATGCTTGGCACTGAAGGGGAAAATACTGACTATGCCGCTCATATAGCCGGGCTGTGCGGTGGCCTTGTACTGGGAGCCTGGGAAGCGTGGCGAACGCAAAAACGCTGGCCGGCTCTGCCCCAGCTACCGGCAGGCGCTCTGGCCGCTGCTCTGCTTGCTGGTGCATGGTACTGGGCTTTTGTGGTATTGCCTGTATGACAAGTCCCATGACACGTGATGCGCTTTTTTATGCGGGGCGTCCCCAGGATACTTCCGCCTTGAAAACTTGCGAGCAGCAAAGTATCTCCGTTGCCTTCACCCGTTACCTCCTTCATCGCAACGGCTGAAGCTGGTTTGCCGTACGTATTTTGTGCGCTGTTTTTACAAAACTATGCAGTGCGATAAACATTTTCAATAAATATCTGCTCTACCCGCAGTCTTTAGAGCATTTCACACTTGAAATGCTCTACAATGAGTTGGAGACAAATCCTTGCCGTCAAATGATTGTAAGGAGGCTTTGCCAACCGTTAAGCAATCATTTGAAGCGGTAATTACTCTAGCGGCAAACGGAGCGCACCCCGTAAAGGATATTTCATACGCGCCCTGTAACAACGAAAGTAAATAACAAAGCCCCGGCCTTTTGGCCGGGGCTTTGTTATTTACTTATTGTCTTCGCCCGGTACGCATGAAGCTGCTTATGCTTCATCGCTCAGGCGGCGAAAACTTTTTTTACCCGCGCCACAGACCGGACAACGCCAGTCTTCGGGCAGATCTTCGAACTTGGTTCCCGCAGGAACCTTGCGGCGCTTGTCGCCACGGTCGGGATCATACACATAGCCACAGTTTACCATCTGGCAACGCCACATGTCTTGCGGTTCAGCCATGATGCCTCCCTATTGTTTTCCGGTAGCTATTCAGCAGCCGGAGTAGCGGTAACAAAGCCCTTGCTGGCAGTTCCTGTGGACGATGGCGTACCGGCAATCTTTGCCAGATACGTGTCGCCCAGATTTTTGATATGGCTGCCGATATTTTCGTAATATGTCAGATGGGCCTGTTCTTCTTCAATAATGCGCTCGAAAAGACGGGCAGTGACGATATCGCCCTGTTCCTTACAGACCTTGAGAAATTGACTGTACGCCTCGATAGTGGCGTCTTCCTGGTCCGCATCGCTTTCGTAGATAACGGGCACAGCCTGTCCGGTAACAACCTTGCCTTCTTTCTGGGTGGTAGGTTCGCCGCCCAGTTCTTTGATGCGCTCGGCGAAGTTTTCCGCATGGCGCATTTCGTCGATGGCAATAAGCTTCATGTTGGCGGCAAGCTCACCATAGTCCATGTCATCCAGGCTATAGTGCTGGTTCATGTATTGGTGGATGGCGTGCAGCTCCATGGCGCGAGCCTTGTTGAGAACCTCGATGACCTTGGCCTTGCGGTCTTCTCTATTTCCAGCCATTCTGAAACTCCTTGTGTTATAGAGTACCAGAGATTTATAAACGTATTTGCGCAAACACTCAAGCTTGGGCATGTCGGCAATATCCGGGCAAAGGCGCTCAAAAAGCGCGTTGCGTGGTCTGCCGCAAAAACTCCCGGCAGAATACGCCCGTGATTCCCTCGCGCGCAAGGCAGCCTGTCCTTGCGGCAAATGGACACAACAGCTCCAGAGTTTCCCAGGGCCCCCAGTGCTGCTAGCGCGGAAAAGGCCGATCTACTGAATGTCGCCGCGCACACGTCCGGCACAGGCACTGCAAATGCCGTCGTACTCGATACGTGAGCTCAGCACAGAAGAAAAACCTTCCACGTTCATGCCTTCCACGGAAGGAGCCTCATGCATGTCCATCACATCGCCAATGCGGCCGCACTGGATGCAGCGCACATGCTGGTGACGCGAGATATCGCCGTCAAACCGCTTGGTCGATCCGGCAGCCTCAAGACGGCGAATTTCGCCGCTATCGGCCAGAAAGTCCAGATTACGATAAACGGTGCCAAGGCTGATGCGGGGCAGGCGTTCGCGCACGATGCTGTAAAGCTCATCCGCAGTGGGATGGGTCTTGGTCTTGCGCAACTCTTCCAAAATTACCGCGCGTTGGCGGGTCATTCTTGTTTGAACTTGGGCCATATCAGTCTCCATATGATAGTAAAAATTACTGTTACCGAAGGATGCTGTCAAGCCCAAATCCAACCAGGAGGCTAAAATATATGCTGCCTGGGGCTTATGCCAGCAGGATGGCCGGATCCGGGGTTCACCGGGTAGTGCCGGTGTTTACTCCTGATCATCAAACGGCATTGCTGCTATTCCAAACCGGGAAACATGAAGCTTTGGCTGGCGTTCAGACACACAGCCAGAAGGTCTTGCCTCCACAATGCAGCAGCCCAGTCCGAGTTTTCGTATCGGATAAGGGCTGCTGCCGGAATATCTCCAAATTCAGCACTGCTGCCGCAAGGGCCGCTTTCGATTGCGGGCGTCCTTCATTTACCGCAAATGATCACTATTTTCCTTCGGTCCAAAAACCGGCAGTTTTTGGACAGGGCGCAGTGTTGCCGCACGCGCCCTGCTTCCGTCACCAGATCTGCACCTTGAGCCTGGCCTCACCCGACAACCGGATCCATCGCACGGCCGGCTTTCACCGGCTTGCGCGGCGGCGTGGGCTGCGGCTTCAAGGGCCTGCCGACTGGTGGCTATCAGAAATTTTTTACACGTCATCAAAACAGTCGCGCATATGCCCGGCGGCCCTGACCTTTCATGCGGCGGAAAACGCGCAGGGGCGCTCCAGACAAAATACTCAAACTGCCTGCACAAACAGTGCACAACCGTTCACAGGGCTACCCCCCACGGCAACGGCAACTCCGTTACGCGCAGCCGGATGGACTGCATGCCGTAGAGGAAAAAACTTCAGCCCGGCAAATCGCGCACAGCCCAGCTAGCACATTTCACCCAAGCAAACCTGCAAAGCCGCCACGCCTTAGGCCGCACTACGGTCACGCCATGAACGGATAACCAAAGCACGGCATCAAGCATAAGCCGCAAAACCTGGCCTTGCCGCTTCACTTGCATCTGCACTACTGCTTACGTATCGAAGGAATATACTAAGTTATAAAACTTACTAAAAGAGGTCAAGCCGTAACCCTCCAACAAACACTAGTATTCATAGGGTTACAAGCAATGCCCCGCTTTTTTTGAAAAATTTTCTTCGACCTCTTCTGAACATCAAAAACAGACGCTGGAACATATATACGTACCTGCAACAGGCGCACAGCTGCCTACATGCATTCACTGTCCTGCAGTAATGCCGCCCCGGCATACGCACCTCCCCAAAGGCCGCTGTCGGTATCTGTTACAAGGCGCACAGACACACACTGCAGCAGGGACATGACATCCCCCGAATCAGCATACAGAGCTTCTGAAAAAGACTGACAACTTACGCAAAGAGGATTGGCGGCCGCCACACCCCCGGCAATCCACAATCCTTCACGACAAAGGGTAGACAATATCCATCCCCGACAAAACCGCCCCAGAAAACGCGCATACCAATGCAAAGTGGGCGTATCACGCGAAAGCGCACTATCGCCCACCTGTGAAGGATGCAGCATCCGGCCTGTCAGATAGTAATGCAGCGTGGAAAGCCCCTGTCCGCAAAGCACGTTTTCAGCACTGGCAAAAGGCCGCTCCAGCCCTTTGCACAAAGCCCGTCCGTAATCCTGCTCTTCTTTGCCAAGAAAGGCGAAAGCAGCGTGTCCGGCTTCACTGGGAACAGCCACCGGTCTTCCCTGCTCGGAAAGCAGCAGACTGGCGGCTCCAAGACCTGTCCCGGCACCGATGACAGCGTGGATATTTCCGGAGTGTACGCCCTTTATCAAGCCGCCCTCTTCTTCACCAGAAGAAACGGCATCGGCGCTTCCATCATTTTTTTGTGCAGGCCCAGCCACATGTAGAGCCTGAACGCCAGGAGGGGTCAGGGTGGCGTACGCCTGAAGGATAAAGTCATTCAGCAGCAGGCAGCGCCCGGCAGCCGGCAGCGGAGAGATATCTGCAAGGTCAACGCACAGCCGCCCATTGGTCAGGCTTCCCTTCTGCCCGTCCACAGGCCCGGCCAGCCCGATGACCACGGCTCCGGCCTGTTCCGGCGACAGGCGCAGGCCTTCGGCCAGAGCGAAAAACAGGTCCTGCCCGTTTTCCAGCCCCGAAGAACTGATCCGCGCAGAGCATTCCAGCGTAAGCGAGGTTCCCTCCAGCCTGAAGCTGCCCATCCGGCAGTTGGTTCCCCCCACATCGGCCACAAGAATTCGCTGCATGGCAAGTCACTCAACGTGAGGAGCTGTTCCCGCCGGAAGCGTCAATTTTGCGCACAATCCCGGTGGTACTGCACCCCTGCACAAGATCGGCCAGATAGACGCGGCCGCCCGAAGCCAGCACCACATCCGCCCCCACTACGGTTTCCACCGTATAGTCACTGCCTTTGACGAGTACATCAGGACGCAGGGCGGTGACAAGATTCAGCGGTGTGTCTTCGTCAAAAAACACGACTGCGTCCACTCCGTGCAGAGCGGACAAAAGCAACGCGCGGCTTTGCTCGTTTTGTACCGGGCGGCTTGGCCCCTTGAGACGGCGTACCGAGGCATCGGAATTAAGCCCCACCACAAGGTGGGTTCCCTGAGCGGCACTTTGGCGTAAAAGAGAAATATGACCCGGATGCAGCAAGTCAAAACATCCGTTGGTGAAGACTATGCTTTCATTTTTTCGCCGCCAGTCTTCCACCTTTTCAAGAAGCTCTGGCAAGGCATAAAGCTTGGGATTATCCGCGCCCTGACGCAGCGCCTGACGCAATTCGGTAATACTTACAGGAGCCGTACCCATTTTTCCCACAGCAACGCCGGCCGCGGCATTGGCCGCATCCATGCTTTCTTCCCAGGACAAGCCGCTGCCGATGCAGGCCCCCAGAGTGGCAATCACAGTATCGCCCGCTCCGGAAACATCCGCAACTTCGCGCATGGCGGCTCGTATATAACGTGGAGGTGCATCTGGGCCGAACAGGGCCATTCCCTTGGCCCCACGGGTCAGCAGCACTCTTTCAATGGCATGGCGTTTCCGCAGCCGGTCTGCCAGTTCTGCCCTCAGCGCCCTGTCCAGCGGCACATGTTCGTCCCTGCCACAGGCCAGAGCAAATTCCTGCCTGTTGGGCGTTACGCAATGCGCACCCGCATAGCGGCCCCACTGCGTTCCCTTGGGATCCACCAGCACGGCAATACCCAGGCGGCGGGCTTCGTCGATAATAGCGCGGCACAGGCTTTCACCCTGCTCGTTTTCCAGCAAAACACCCTTGCCGTAATCAGAAAGGATCACTGCACGGCAATCAGGCAGCGTATCAAACACCGCCTGGCGCAAGGCATCAAGCTCATCCGCGTCCGGGTGCATGCAGCGCTCTTCATCCAGCCGCAGCAACTGCTGCCCCTGGGCGAGCACTCTGGTCTTGCATGTGGTGCTGCGCGCTCCGGAAGATATCAGGCGGTGCTCAATGCCGGCCTGCTCCAGGCTCCGGCACAGATCGTCGCCGGCCTCATCAATGCCGGAAAGGCCCACAAGGGTGGCCTGCGCTCCAAGATACACCAGATTGCGGGCCACGTTGGCCGCGCCGCCCGGCGCGAACCATCGTTTGTTCACGCCAAGTACAGGCACCGGGGCTTCAGGCGATATGCGCCCCACACTCCCGGCAATGTAGCGGTCAAGCATTACGTCGCCCACTACCAGCACATGCACCGTATCAAAATTCATGGCATTTCCGTTTCAGGATGCGGACTCACAAGATGTTGTTGCTCACAGCTTGCGGCACGCCTTTTTAAAAAACGTGCTCATACGGGCCTCAACGCCCTCTTCGTCCAGAAATGCAGGCAGATCCCGGCGTGCTGCATCGCCCAGCCGCCGCCGCTCTGCAGGATTTGAGGCCAGCTCTTCAAGCACCCCGGCCAGAACATCCACATTGTTCTGCGCTACAACGCGTCCATTGCAGCCGTCAGTCACGGCCTCAGTCTGCCCTGGCAAGTCACTGACAACTACGGCCAGTCCAAAAGCCAGGGCCTCCACGAGCGCCGAGGGCAGCCCGTCCATATCTCCTTGCCGCGTTTTGCGGCCTGGCGCTACGAATACATGGGCCTTACTGTAAAAATCCGGCATGTTTTCATGGGGGATCCGCCCCGGAAAAAGCACGTTGCCCCGCAAACCAAGCCGCCAGGCCAGCCAGCGCAGACGCAGACGCTCCGGTCCATGTCCCACGATTCTGAGCGTGAAGTCGATACCCTTGCTTTTCAGTACCGCGCAGGCGCGCAAAAGAGTGTCATAGCCCTTGCGGCGGCTGATCGTGCCCACAGCCAGAATATTCAGTTCGACGGCAGCGTCGTTGCCCGCAGGAGCCTGTTCGGCATCATCATCCGGGGGGGTCAACGTAAGCGGGTCACGCAGCACCACAAACTTGTGTTCCGGCACGTCAGGCATAAGCTCACGCATGGCCTGACGGGAAGCTTCTGTATCGCAGCGTACAAAAACCGCATCGTTGACTTTTGCTGCCCAGTTAAGGCCGGGGTTGGCAAGGTCGTGCGAGCGTACGGCAAAAGCATACGGCACATCAAGCAGACGCGAGGCCACCCATGAAGCTGTGGCCGGGCCGTGCGCTCCGGCGGCATAAAAAATCTCAATATTTTCTTCCAGGCCCCAGCGGGCCAGCAGAGCGCCGGAACCAAAAGAACGCAGATGGTCCCACAACCAGTGTCCCCAGCGGCCTCGCCCGGGCAATGTGCGCCAGAGACTCCAGAGATTGGCTGAAGCGCCGCGCATATGACGGAACATGGCAAGGTAGGCGCCAAACGTGCGCCAGGCACCGATACGGCGCACAGCCAAGGGCAGGGCGTAGCCCTCGGGACTACCCAGAAGACCGTTGTCACGAATGGCGTAAATGCGTGAAAGCAGCCCGGAAGCGTGCATGTGGTGTGCTTCGGTCATAAGACATTGCCCGGAAGCCTCGGGAAAACGCTCTGCCACCAACGCGCCGCGCACCACCGGCTTGGCACCGGACAGCAGGTTATATGTTTCCTGAACGGAAATACGCGGCACCTCACGCTTGCGGCAATGCAGAATGCCGTCTTCAAGCGTATACACACTGTCGCAAAACTCCGCCATCTTGGGGTCGTGGGTCACCATAACCATGGCTACGCCGCCCGTATGGCAAAGATTGCGGAAGTTATCCATGATAAGACGGCTGGTCTTGGCGTCCAGGGCGCCCGTAGGCTCGTCGGCAAGCAGTATGCGGGGGCTGTTCACCATGGCGCGCGCAATGGCCACACGCTGCTGCTCACCGCCGGAAAGGCGATTACTGCGGTAGTGCACCCTGGCCGAAAGCCGTACCAGTTCCAGAGCACGGATGACCCTTTCCCACCGTTCTTGCGGAGGAACGCGCTCATAAATAAGTGGAAATTCAACATTTTCAAACACTGTGGAGTGGTCGAAAAGGTTGCTCGACTGCATGACAAAGCCCATGGTTCCACGCCTGAAGGCTGCGGTCTGCTCTCTGTCCAGATGCAACACGTCTTTCCCGAGAATTTCCAGAAAACCGGAATCAGGCGCATGCAGCATGCCGAGCACATGCAGCATTGTGGATTTGCCACACCCTGACGGTCCCATAATGGCAACCATCTCGCCCGGCTCCACTTCAATATTCACGCCACGCAACACCGGCGAGAAGCCAGCGTAGCACTTGTACAAATCTTTGGCGACAATAACAGGAGCCATGAATCACCCTGTCCATAAACGGCCCGGGCCGCCGCAGCAGCGGTCAGGGCTGGGCCGCCATCTGTTTTTACTCAAAGCGCAGAGCCGTGACCACGTCCATGCGGCTGGCCTGGATGGCCGGATACAGGCCCCCCGCCACGCCGATGACTGCGGAAAAAACAATGCTGCCCAGGCTGCTGGCTAAAAGCAGGGAATAAGAGATACCCGTACCCAACGACCAGGAGCCCCCTTCCACCAGCGCAATGCCTACGGCAATACCCAAAACACCGCCAGCCACAGACTTGCACAAGGCCTCAGCAAGAAACTGGGCCAGAATGTCCGTATCGGAACCGCCCATGGCCTTCTTCAGCCCCACCTCGCGGGTGCGGGCGCGTACTGCGGCAAACGTACCGTACCATATGCCGAAGCCGCCAAGCATGAGCGACGCGGCAATACCGAGCCAAAGCAGCACTTCAACCCATAAAAAAGTATCCTGGATACGCGCCAGCTGATCATCCTGCGTATGCACTACAAGGTAGGGCGCAGTCTGATATTCCTGAACAACTTCAGGAATTTTCTTGACCAGGGGCGGCACATCCTGCCAGCCGATGGCGCGTACAAAAAGCCGCGTAACCTTGTCACCGGCCCAGTTCCTGTCAATCATTGTGGTATAGGGCAAAAAGCCCCCTTGCGACCAACTGCCAAGCATGACCCCGCTGACCACTCCCACCACTTCAAAAACATCCTGCTGTAAAAAAAGCAGCTTGCCCACAGCCGCATCTGCATCTCCGTACAGATCCTGGGCGGCTTCGCGGCCGAGCATGCAGACACGCTTGTGGCCGGTCACATCGTCGGCATCCATGAGCCGCCCGGCGACCAGAGTCAGAGAGAAAACGTCTGAAAAATACTGGTCAATGCCGATAAAGCCTACATTGAGAACACGCTCGCCGGCGCCGCGCAGAGAAAAGCCTTTTCCTTCGCGTATGTTCTGGCTCACCATATAGACCCCGGGCAGATGGCTCAGGGCGTCTACGGTTTCAGGATAAAAACCGCGCATGGGCTGGCCGGGGTACTGGGCATCATCCATATAGACGCGGATGACGTTAACCCCGCCCATAAGTACCATATCTTGTCCGACTTTATAGCGTATTTCACGCCCAAGCACGGCCAGAACAATAAAGGCCGTGATGCCCAGGGCGATGGACAATATCACCCCGAAGCCGCGCTGGCGTACAACCTGACGCAGGCTGACGCGGAAAAGGTCGGACATGGCAATCATGGCAAAACCACTGTAAGAATATCCCTGTACAATTGCACCGGACACGGCATGACAAACCGCGCCGACACCGCCTCATGCGAACTGTTGTGCGCTTTCGTCCCCTATGGGAATGCGCCAGCCCTCTTACCCAAAAACGGGCGAATTATTATATAGGGCGAAACCGGCGTATGTCAAAGACATATTCCCAATCACAAACCTGCAACACCCTGCGGTCCAAGCCATCAACGCCAGGCAAACGCCCGAGCTGCACAGGCCGGGACCAGCCTAAAAAAGCCGTTCCACCCGCCGCACAGTGCCGCCCCGCCCCACAACGTAGCGCAGGCCATGCCACACAATGCTTCGTGCAGGCAGACTGCGAAAGTAGACCAGAACAAACATGGCTACAGCATCAAAGAAGCTCAGGAACCAGCGGACAAATGAAATGGAATGCCGCAGCAGGCCTCGCCACAAGTGCAGGATCACAGACAGCATGACTATCCACAAAAGCGCCAGCATCACAGCCAGGCCGCTGCTCACATGTAACAGTCCTCCCAAAAGAATGAAGGCGGCGACCAGGGGCGGCACGGCCATGACAAAGCCCATAAAGCCCAGAAGCACCCACTGTATGGGCATGCAAAACTTGAGGAAGAGCACTTGCCGGTCCATCCAGGCCCGCCAGACATGGCGCTCATGCCTGCCGGCCTCGGTATGCAGGAGCGCGCCGGGGCAAAGCCGCACCGGAATTCCCAGTTTTTGCAGACGGGCCGAAAGCGAACAGTCGTCCACCACGTTGCGCGCCCACAAGTCTTCCACTGCGTATCTGCCGAATGCCTCGCGGGTCATGGCCATGGCCCCGCCCCAAAGCTGGGTGAAAGACGAAACAGCCTGCAAAAGGCGCATAAGCAGAACACACAGGGCATACGCCAGGGTCACGGGGCGGTGGTCGGTGGGATTCACCACATGATAGCCTGTAGAAAATTCGGCCTCGCCAGTGGCAAGCGGCCCCACCAGGTGCCGCATGAAATCCGGCCGGGCCATATGGGTGCTGTCGCAGAAAACAAAGACATCGGCTTTGTTTTTGACTGCAGCTACCCCGCAAAGGCTGTTGTGGTTTTTCTGTCCGCAGTTACGGGCCGGTCCGGCCACCACATGCCGCGCGTGAGGATAGTCCCGCTGGATCTGCCGCACAAGGTCCGCAGCCGGTTCATCAGCAGTGGCAGTGACCAGCACGGGGAAATAGCGGGGATAGTTCTGAAGGAGCAGGCTGCGCACAGCGGCGGACATACGCTTGTCAGCACCGGCCATGGGCACGATCATGCCGACCACGGGCCAGCGGTCGTCGGGCAAGGCACGGTTGGCCGCCTCATCCAGCCGCGCCCGGCGCGGCAGGGCCTGACCTGTCCGGGCCAGAACATAGAGTAACAAGCATTTTAAAGCTGCCAGCGCAAACCAGAGCCAGAACATAGTTTCTCCTTCACGTTAAACAGGCGGCCCGGAGCCTCACAGGCCGCGTGCGCTCTTGCCGCGCCGATGCCTATTGCGGCAGGGGCGCGCAGTTCTCGGGGGCAAGGGGAACATCGTGGGTGCGGGTGCCTTCAAGGCGTACTTTCATGCCGTTTTTCAGCTTGATGACGCCTTCCACCTTGCTGGCCGAAACCAGCCGCCCTTTAAAAGTATGACCTGAAGAATGGCGCGCCTGTATTTCGTTATTCTGGACGCTGCCCACAATGTGGTACACGTCTACCTTGCCGTTGTACAGACGCAAATGTACCACGCCGCGCACTTTGCCGTCGGCGGAAAAGCACAGGCCCACCTTATAGGTGGATGAATAGAGTGAACCTGTCCACAGTTCCCTCACTTCCACAGGGCCTTCAGCAAGCTCCGGCGGCAGGGCTTCGGGCGGCTCCTGAACGGAAGATTTACGGCTGGCTTCTACACCTGGGGCTGCGCCGGCGGCCACAGGCTGCTGCACTTCCTGACCATGAGCCGCTGCCGGGATTCCGGGGCCGAGCAACACTGTGCAAACCAGCAGCGTACAAAGCCACAGGCCCGCCACAGGCCGTACCGCTGCGCCGGTTCCAGCAGGTGCACCCTCCACAACATTGCAGAGGGAAGACGTGTTGTCACCTGCCGCAATGGCGCGCCTGCGGCCCACAAGGCCCGCTTGAGGCAAGGGTACGCAGGGCGACCATATATTTCCACTATTCCACATAGGCAATTTCCTAGATTGGTGTGCTGCCGCGAGAATACGACCAGCTTCCCGGGCAGAACCCGGATTCCTTGCAACGAGTCGTTTTTCTGATGCTCGCCCACAAGGCAGGCAGGGGGCACGCCGGAAAGCACGAGTTTTCGCGCAGGTCCTGGCCGCCGATGCCTAAACCCTTAGATTCAGACGGCTGAAAACTTCCTCATGGGCGTCCACCATGGCCGTAAATGAAAAGTCCCGCTCAGCCCGCTGCCTTCCGGCCAGACCCATGCTATCGCACAAAGCACTGTCATCAAGCAAACGGCAGCAGTGTCGGGCCATGCTTTCCGCATCTGCCGCAGGCGAAAGCAGACCGCTGATTTCCTGCTCCACAAGGCGGGGGATACCCCCGACGGCAGTAGCAGCTACAGGCAGGCCACAGGCCATGGCCTCAAGGATGACATTGGGTTGCCCTTCCCGCACGGAAGACAAGGCAAAAATACGCGCCGCCGCATAATGCTCCCGCATATCAAGACCACCTGGAACGAAATCTACATTGCTGCCCGCCGCATGCGCCGCAGCCCACTGCTTCAGCACAGCCTCTTCCGGCCCGTCACCCACAAGCCGCAGACGGGCTGCGGGATAGGTTTTCAATACCAGTTCAAAGGCCCGCAGAAGCGTTACATGATCCTTGTCTCCAGCCAGACGGGCCACACAGAGAATAATCGGTTCCCGCTGCGACGGGGCGGGATTTGACGGCGAAAAAAAGTTCGTATCCACACCATTGGGAATATAGCTGAGCCGTGCCTTCGGCACACCAAAATCAAGTAAAATATTTTGCAATGCCTCAGAGTTGCAGACCATATGATCCGTAAGCCGCCAGAGCCATTTTTCGTGTTGCCGGGCCGGACCGCCGCCGCCGCGGCAGGTGCCGACCACCAGAGGGATTGCGCCCCTTCCGCTCCATAAACGTAAAAAACGGCCCCAGATGCGGCCCCAGATGTTTGGCAGGGCCGTGCAGGGTACAATAATGCCGGGCCTGAGCCTGTGCAGGGTTGTAGCCAGTTGCAGAAAAAAAACGGGCGACACGCGGCGTCCGCAGCCCAGATGATGCAATTCGATTCCAGCCTCGCGGGCAGCTGCGTCCAGGTCAGTGGGACCGGTCAGGGTAAGCATGACCGGAGTGAATTTTTGCCTGTCCAGACGGCGGGCCAGCTCCAGAGTCTGGCGCTGTGTGCCACCGTAGCAAAGATCCTCCATCAGAAAAAGAACACGCAAAGGTGTGGACATGATTCTCCTTATAGCGGCACTGTGTGGCGGGCAACCCCGCCTCGTCACCACATTGCGCCCGGCAGGGAAACGGGCTGTGCCGCCCCCATGTACGGCTGGACAATCTTATGCATTCCAACGCCATTTGCAAGAGCACACCTTTCGGGACGTCTCCGCAGAAAATTCCATCATGCGGACACGTCACTTCGCCGTACGCTCTCACGGCAGACCTGCTGCGCCGCATCTCGTGCCCCCTCCGGAACATCCCCTGCCCGGTAAAAAATACAATGCAGCCTTATTGCCGTCACAGCGGGAAAGCAGAGGCAAATTCTCCGCGCTCGCACAGTCCTGCCGATAAAAGCCGCACTGGGCTTGTCCCGCAATTCGCGACAATGCGCGGCAGGTCGCGCCGGGCAGATCGGCTTCGTCATACGTTGCCTTGCGCCGCGCTTGCGCTTACTATGGGGCGATGACCAATACGCCAGCCACACAGCCTGATACCGGGCGTGACCTTTATGTCATTGTTAGCCTTGATGTGGAAGAAGAGGGCCTGTTTTCAGGCAGTTATGCATCCAGCGGCTGCGGCGTGCGCAATGTCGCCCTGCTGCCGCGCCTGGCCCCTCTGACGCATGACCTGGGCTTCCCTCTCACCCTGTTTTGCGCGCATACCGTCTTTTCCAATCCGGAAGCAAGGCCGCACCTAGCCTGGATGCGCGATCACTGTCAGGCCGAAATAGCGGCACACCTGCACCACTGGAGCACCCCTCCGCTGACAGATAGTGAACACGGTGCAACTGCGCGAAAGCGCGGCACACCCGAACGCACAGACAAAATGCCCCAACAGCTGCTGCGCCGCCGTCTCCGTACCCTGCTGGACGCGGGGCGCGACTTTCAGGGTGCTCCCCTCACCAGTTTTCGCATGGGCCGCTGGGACCTCAAGAGCAGCGTGCGCCCCCTGCTGGCTGAAGAGGGCATCACGTTTGACAGTTCCGTCTGCCCGCTACGCGTTTTTCCAGGTGGCCCGGATCATTTTCTGGCACCCACGGATCCGTACTGGCCTGCAGACTGCCCGGGGCTGCTCGAATCCCCGGTGAGCCAGATCGCGCTATATCCGCCTCTGGCCCGGCTCTGGTACGGTCTTACCCGATATAAACCCCTTGTGGATTCCTTTCATTTCTGGGGGGTCCTGAGTCCCAATCCCGTGTGGCACAGTCCCGCCGTTATGCGGGCGGCCACCAGGCTTCTTGCACGGCGCGGCGGCAGGGTATTGAGCCTTTTCTGGCATTCTTCGGAAATGTTGCCCGGCGGTTCGCCCAACATCCCGGACCAAGCAGCGGCGGACGCCCTTTATCAAAAAACTTACAGCTACTTGCTCTGGCTGCGAGAGCACTACAACGTCATCGGGCTTACTGCCGCCCAATTGCGCCAGTTGGCCCCTTCCCTGAACTTCGGGCCGCGCCCCGCAGGGCAAGGAGACTGGTAATGAAGCGTGTGACATTTGTGCTTCTGGACGGCCTGACTGCCGCCACCGCCCGACGCTGCCTGTCTTATCCACAGGCGCTGGAAGAGGCGGGCCTGGCCCGCTATGCCGAGCTTGTGGCTCCGTTGCCGCCGCTTTCACGCCCTGCCTATGCCACACTGCTTTGCGGCATCCCGCCGGCGCAAAGCGGCATTCTGCACAACGATGACGCCCGCCTGTGCCCCGCACCCACCATATGCTCACGCTTACGGGACGCAGGGCGTATTACGGCGGCAGCGGCCTACCACTGGATGAGCGAACTGTGCAATATCGCGCCCTTTGATGCCGCACGCGACCGCCTGACCCAGGCACCGGGCATGCCCATTGCTCACGGTCTTTTCTACAGCAATGACGCCTATCCGGATGACGAGCTTTTTCGCGATGCCGCAAGCCTGTGCCGGCGCTTCAGCCCGGACCTTCTACTCGTTCATTCAATGGGCATTGACTACGCGGGACACTGCCACGGGGCCGACAGTCGCGCCTACCGGGACGCCGCCCGCCACGCGGACGGACTGCTGGCCCGCTGGCTGCCCATATGGGAAAAGCAGGGCTATTCCGCCCTGGTAACCAGCGATCACGGCATGGGCGATGACCACGGGCATAATGACAATACGGAGGCCACGCGTCGCGTCCCCCTCTGGCTTATGGGCCGCGCCTGGGATGGCCTGCCCATGCCGGACGCCCAGACACAACTGGCCGGCCTTGTTTTGCAAGCCCTTGGCCTGCCGCAGGAATCACATCCGGCATAACAACAAAACGTCCCGCACCGGCAGCAGGCGCGGCAGAACTTGAAAAATCAGGGCAAACAATCTTGCCGTCGCCACAGGGGCCAATACAGGCGCATGGCGCAAAACGCCACCAAGGAGCAGGCATGAAAGAAGGCAGCAAGGGCAGCCTGCTGTTGCAGAGCAGCAGCACCTCAAGCGGGTATATGTGGATTCTGTTTGCGGCTTTTTTCTGGTCTTTGCTTGGCGTGTCTTCCAAATACTGCATTGCCGGTGGCGTTCAGCCTCTGGAAACCGCCTTCTGGCGGGCCGCCATCGGCTGCATCTGCTTTCTGATACACGCAGCCCTGACCCGGTCACTGCGTGTCAACATCCGTGATGCCCTGATCTTCATGCTTTTCGGCCTCTGGGGAACAGGCGTTTTTTTTGCCGCCATGCAAATGTCCATCAAGCTCAGCGGCGGGGCCACGGCCGTGGTGCTTCTATACACCGCGCCCGTATGGGTAGCCTTTTTTTCGCGCCTGCTTTTCGGCGAGCACATCACCAGGCGCAAGGCCCTGGCCATAGGGATCGCACTATGCGGCACAGCCCTGGTATGTTTTACCGGTGGCAGCATCCCGGGTGAAACCTCGGTGCTCGGCATCGCCTGCGGCCTGCTGGCAGGGTTCAGCTACGCCACTCACTATCCCTTCTACCGCTGGTGGCAGGCGCGCTACTCCACCGCCGCCATTTACGGCTATATGCTTATTGGCGGCATCGTGTCCCTGGGGCTTTTTGAACCCATTCACCTGGATCACAGCCCGCAGATATGGGGTTGGCTTTTTATCCTCGGCTTTCTGACATGCTATCTTGCCTATTTCTGCTACGGCATGGGGCTTAAACGCATCAGCCTGGTACGGGCCGCAGTGACCTGCCATCTGGAACCTGTGCTCGGCACACTGTGGGTATGGCTGTTCTGGGATGAAAACTTTACTCCGCTGGGCTGGCTTGGTGGTGCGCTGGTGCTTGGGGCCGTCCTGCTGCTCACTACCGACAAAAGCAAGGAATAGCACACAAAGGAATCAGTCTGCCGAAAAAAGTACCGCACCTGCCGCATGCGCCGGGCCATCACCTGCGCCTCCCTGCCCGCGCCGGGCCTGAAGCATGCGCGCCTTGCAGATGATTTCCGGCCGATATTCAAAATGCATGATATCGTATTCATGCCACTTGCCGCCCCATATGAAACCCGCCTGCTCCATAGCATCCACGATGGCGAAAGGATATCCGCGCTGCATGGGGTGGGGGCGCAGCTTGTTCCAGCGCCAGTACGGGGCCAGCCGCGGGCTCAAATCTACAGCAATGCCGTAAGCATGCGGACTCAATCGAGTCTCGCCCGCTATACGCCGCCACACAAAACCGCCGTGCACCTTCAGGTAATCTTTTAAATGTGGCTCTGCACCTACGGCAACGGCAAGGCGCGCATCGGCCCGACCCAGCGCCCGGGCCGCCGAAGCGGAAAGACGCAAGGGCTGCCCGAGCAGTGTTGTCTGACGGACCTGCCTGCCCACCTCAGAAGCATTCTGCCCGTAAATCGCACCCAAAAGATCATAGGAACGCCGCCGCCCCGGCGAAACACCGTAGGGCGTGTCCGGCCGCTCCGGCTCAAGGGGATACGCGTCTGCCATACTGGAGCGCACATCCACGGCCCAGCCCTTTTCGCCATTGCCGGAACCCGCATGGCTCAATGCCGATCCGCTGTCGGCATGCCGCGCATAAAGCACCCGGCGGCCACCACCCACAAGCAGCCACAAACCGCTGTCGTCCGTAACCATTCCGGCAATTTCCGGATAGGAAGCCCGCAGACAGTACACATCCAGACGCGCGGCGTCATCCAGACCCTCCGGCAACGCATCAGACGGCCCACCCAACTGTTCCTCCGGCCACGCCTCCGGCGGCACAGCCGGACCGCTGGCGCATGGCACACGAAAGCCGGCGGGCAAGGGGCCGTCCTGCCTCATGATCCCAGTATCAGAAACAGGCAAATCGTGGTTCGTCGCGGCACAAAAGTCGGCGGCTGTCATCAGAAGCAGGGTACAACCCATCAGAAAGGTGGATAATTTCTTTATGTGACACTTCATGTACCAAGCCTACCCGCGCTCCGCTTGTCAAGGCAAGCGCTTTTGCGTACACCAGCGCCATGTCTGTCTGGAATTTCTTTTTGGTCACGTTCGGCTGCAAGGTCAATCAGTACGAAACACAGTCCCTGCGTGAAGCGTGGCAGGGCCTGGGCGGCGTGGAATGCTCCAGCCCCGCCGAGGCAGATGTCATCTGCGTCAACAGTTGCGCCATCACGGCCAAAGGCGAAAGAGACGCCCGCAACGCAGTTTTTCGCCTGCGGCGCGAAGCGCCGGACGCCCGCCTGATACTCACCGGCTGCGCGGCGCGTCTGTTCGCTGACTATCGCCCCCGGCCCGGGGCCGCCTGGGCTGCCCCCGACCTGCTGGTTCCGCAGGAACATAAAGACCTGCTGTTGCAAGGCCCGTGGAGCAGCGATTTCCCCGGGCCGGACTCCTGCGCCACCGCTTCGGCGACGCTGCCTGCACAGCACGAAAAAATGCCCTCTCCGTCCGGCAGTGCTCCATTGCTTACTCCCTTCCGCGAGGTGAACCGCCCCCAGAAAGCCGAGGAACATGCTTCAACCACAATGAATGCGGACACAAACGCCGATGCCGCCAACAGTTTTCCATCTTTCAACATTTCCACCTTCAAGCGCGCCCGGCCTGTGCTCAAAGTGCAGGACGGCTGCGCCCACCGCTGCACTTACTGCATCGTGCCGCTCACACGAGGCAAGCCCCGTAGCCGCCCGGTAGAACATGTGCTGGCCGAAACCCGCCGCCTGCTGGAATCGGGCCATGTGGAAATCATGATTTCCGGCATCAATCTGGGACAATACGGACGGGACGCACAGACGGGCGACTTCTGGAACCTGTTGCGCACCCTTGACACGGCGTTGGCTCCGGAATTTGCCGGGCTGGCCCGTTTTCGTATCAGCTCTCTGGAGCCGGGACAGCTGGACGAGCGCGCGTTGGATATTTTGCGCCATTGCCGCATGCTCTGCCCGCACCTGCACATATCCCTGCAGCATGGCAGCCGCAACGTGCTGAAAAGAATGGGGCGCGGACATTATAGCCCCGCCATGCTGGAGGAAGCAGTAAGGGAACTTTCAGCCCACTGGCCCGCCATGGGGCTTGGCGCGGACATTATCGCGGGCTTTCCGGGAGAGACCGAAAAAGATGTGCAGGAACTCCTAGAGCTTGTTGCCCGCCTGCCCCTTGGTTACGCACATGTTTTCCCGTACTCGCGCCGTCCCGGAACTGCGGCAGAACGCTTTGAAGGGCAGATCCCCCACGCGCTCAAGCTGGAGCGCGCGGCCAGGGTGCGGCAGGCTGTTGCCCTGAAGCAAAAAGAATTTCTCATGGCACAAATGGCCTTGCCGCGCATGCTGCTGGCTGCGGACATCTCCGGCAGCATACAAAAGGCCCCTCAAGCGGGCGGCAAAAAAATCAAGGGCGTCAACGAATATTATGCGGCCTGCTTCTTGCGTCCACGGGAGACGCCCTCCACAGAAGGCGGGGTTTCCGCTCCCTCGCTCGCCGGGCTTTTGCCCGTGCGGCCAGTGGAGCTGTCAGACAAGGGACTGATCGTGGAACCATTATAACCTTGACCACTCGAGAGCGGGCGTTTCCGGCCGCACCCGGCCCATGAAATAGCAGACGCCCCGCGAAGTTCGCGGGGCGTCTGCTATTATCCGAAGTTTTTGAGTCTTGAAATAAGCTCTGGCTTACACCCGAGGCTCTTATGCTACAACACGCTGATAACGAATTTTGCTGTCCATTACCCGCCTCGCCCGGTCGACCCTGTTGATGGCAATGTGCAACGCACGGGAGATCACCGGGCAAAGTGAGAAAATCCCGCAGCATGAGCCGCTCCGATGGTCCCCAATAAAAACAATGAGGGCATTTCAGCCGTTTATTGCTCTAAATGCTGATCTTTGCGCCGAGCAGTTTGACAAAGGCCGCAATCCACGCAGGATGCGCAGGCCAGGCCGGAGCAGTCACAAGGTTGCCCTCCACCACGGCGTTGGTGAAGGTCTCGTTAAATTCGGCCCAGGTGGCTCCGGCATCTACCACATCAGGCTTTACTGCGGGATAGGCAGTGCAGGTGCGGTTTTTCAGAACACCGGCAGAAACAAGAATCTGCGGGCCATGGCAGACCGCTGCAATGGGCTTTCCGGCCGCATTGAACTCGCGTACAATTTCAAGAATACGCGGATTCAGGCGCAGGTATTCCGGTGCACGCCCGCCGGGAACCACCAGCCCGACATAGTCGGCAGTGTTTACCTTGTCGAAGTCAAAATTGATGACAAAATTATGGCCGCGCTTTTCCGAGTAGGTCTGGTCGCCCTCAAAGTCATGAATGGCGGTGCGCACAACATCGCCAGATTTTTTGCCGGGGCATACGGCATGCACGTCATAGCCGAGCATGAGCAGCATCTGAAAAGGCACCATCACTTCATAATCTTCTACATAATCACCGGCCAGTATCAGAATTTTTTTCATGATTTTCTCCTGCGGTTCCGGGCCTGCATAAGCCAATGCCCGAAAAGCGGTTTGCGCCCGGCATCACGGCCTTATGGCCCCTTGCCTTGAGCGTATTTATGTTTATATATGCAGGGACTGCCCAGGGCAAGCCCCTGAGCGGCACGGTCTGCACGGCGCAACACGGCCTTGATGCAGCCCCTCAAGGTGTAATCAAAGAATGCTTCAGGAGTATCAGTATGCCCATGTTTGACTTTGTCTGCACTGCCTGCGGAAACAAGTTTGAAGATCTGGTTTTTGGCGATGAATCTCCGGCATGCCCCAAATGCGGCGCGGCCACTGAAAAGCAGATGTGCGTTCCAAGTCCTCTCAAAACCGGGGCCTTCCCTTACAAGCCCGGCCCGGTACGGCCCATGGGAAAAGGCATGCCCACCTGCGCTGCGGGGAGCTGCTCTTCAGGCAGTTGCGGCACCGGCGGCGCTGGCGGCCTGTCCTGAGGCACGTAGGGCCTGCAAACAACAGGCAGCGCCCGGGTAATCCGGTGGATTACCTAAAAAATATTCAGCCCTTGGCCCGGCGTGCCAAGGGCTTTCTTGCATTCGTCAAGGCCTTGCTCTACACTCGCCCCAATACTCTATACATGGGAAGGAACCTATGCTCCGCAGCATGACCGGCTTTGGCCGCTGCCTCGTTGAAAATACCCGCACGATCCAGCAATGGGAAGTCAAAAGCGTCAACAGCCGCCATCTTGATCTCAAATGGCGTCTCCCCCTGCCTGTGCGCAGTCTCGAACCCCGCCTTGAAAAGGTCGTTCGCCGCTTCGCCTCGCGTGGGCGGGTAGACATAAGCCTGACCTTGCAATACGCCCCGGGCGAAGTTCCTGTGGCGCGCTTTGATGCCGGGCAGGCCAATGCCATGCTCGACAGACTGCACGATCTGGCCCTGGCCCGTGGCGATGATTTTATGCCGGACTACAGCGCGCTCATGCAGATTTCCTCGCTCTGGAATGACACCAGCGAAGAAATGGATGAGGATGTGACAACCAGCCTTGAAGAAGGGCTTGCTCTCGCCCTTGAAGACTGGAACGAGGCCCGCGCCGCCGAAGGCCGTGCTCTGGCCACAGACATGCACTCACGCATTCTGCGCATGGAAGAATGGACCGGCCTTATCGCCGAACGTGCTCCGGCCATAAAAGAAGAGCGTGCCAATATCATGCGTGAACGCCTGGGCGAGGCCTTGGCGCAGAACGGGCAAGAACTGGAAGAAGGCCGTTTTTTACAAGAAATTGTAGTACTTGCCGACCGGCTGGATGTGAGCGAAGAGCTTACCCGCCTTTCGACCCATCTTGAACGGCTGCATGATCTTTTGCAGGCGGGACGCGATGCGGGCCGCCGCCTCGACTTCACCCTTCAGGAATGCTTTCGCGAAATCAACACATGCGGCAACAAACTGCCTGATGTGCAGTTATCGCGCCTTGTTGTAGACTTCAAGAATGAACTGGAAAAATGCCGCGAGCAGGTCCAGAATCTGGAATAGGTCATGTCTCGCGAACGACTCATCAATATCGGTTTCGGAAACTATGTGCTGGCGGGCCGGGTTGTAGGCATTGTCAGCCCCGCGTCTTCTCCCATGAAGCGCCTGCGGGAAGACGCGCGTGCGCAGGGGCGACTCATCGACGCCACCCAGGGGCGCAAAACGCGCTCCATTCTTGTGACGGATTCCAACCACGTCATTCTTTCATCCATACAACCTGAAACCATCAGCCAGCGCTTTGCGCAAGAGGAAGGAATCTGATGCCCCGACAAGGCATTGCCCTGGTCTTGAGCGCCCCCTCCGGGGCTGGAAAAACGACATTGGTTCAACGCCTGCTGCGGGCCTTCCCCCTGCTGGGCTACTCTGTTTCCTGCACCACGCGCCTGCCCCGGCAGGGCGAAGTGGACGGCAAGGACTATATATTCATCAGCCGTGAAGAATTTGAACAGCGCCGCGCCGAAGGCTATTTTGCCGAATGGGCCGAAGTGCACGGCAATCTTTACGGCACGCCGCTGGCCCCGGTGAAGGAAAAACTGCGCCTTGGGCAGGACCTGCTTTTTGACATTGACGTGCAGGGCGCCGCCCAGCTCAAGCTTTCCTTGACCGAGGCGGTCTTTGTTTTCATACTGCCGCCCGGCATGACCGAGCTTGAACGCCGCCTGCGCAACCGGGGCCTGGATGATGAAAAAACCATTGAGCGCCGCCTGGCCAACGCCCGGCAGGAAATACTCGAAGCCCGCTGGTATGATGCGCTTGTGGTCAATGACAACCTGGACGTGGCCTATGACGAGCTGCGCTCGGTTTTTGTGGCGGCAAGCCTTGCCCCCGACCGCAACCCCGACCTGTCGGAAACAGTGCTGCGCGGCTGAGCCGCTGCCGTACGGCAGCCATACCAGTACAGCAGGTACCTTTACTTTATTGACGCCACGAACCGGATTAAATCATGAAAAGCGCAAATATCGCTCCACAGCTTATGGTGGCGCTTGATGTGCCGAGCAGAGAGGAAACCCTCGCCCTTGCCCGCACACTGGCAGGAACCGCGCCCTGGTGCAAGGTGGGCATGGAGATGTTCACCCACGCCGGGCCGCCCCTGCTTGAAGAGCTGGCCGCTCTGGGCTACAGTATCTTTCTGGATCTCAAATTCTACGACATACCGCACACGGTGGCCCAGGCAGTCAAGGCGGCTTCGGGCGTAGGCGTAAACATGCTTACCCTGCACTGTCAGGGCGGCGAACGCATGTGCCGTGCCGCGCGCGAGGCTGTCTGCAGCTTGCCCGGCAAAGGCCCGCTACTTTTCGGCGTTACCGTGCTGACAAGCTTTGCCCGGGGCGAAATGCCCGGTATCAGCGCCGACCTGCCGGACTTTGCCCGCACCCTCGCCACAAATGCACAGAGCTGGGGGCTGGACGGCGTGGTCTGTTCCGGTCATGAGGCTGCGGATATCAAGGCTGCCTGCCCCTCCCTCATGTGCCTTTGCCCCGGCATCCGCCCCGCGGGTTCGGTGGCGGATGACCAGCGCCGTGTCATGACTCCTGCGCAGGCTGTAGCCGCAGGGGCAGACTATCTTGTAGTGGGCAGACCCATTATCGCCGCTCCTGATCCGCTTATGGCGGCAAAGCAGATTCTGGCGGAGATGGCTTCCGCCACATAACGAACGAGGATTTTCATGTCCGGCCAAAAGACCACGGAAAACACGCGCCCTGCGGCGCACGCGCAAACCGCTACGGCCCCCAAGGCCGAGGTGCGCGGCGTGTTTTCGACCCAGGAGGTCCGCCGGGTAGGTACAGGCACCACCACCCGAAAAACTGTGCAAAAAAACTTCTGGTTTATTGAGCAGCACGGCAATGTCATCGAATGCCAGCCCCTCAATACCAACTATGTGCCCAGCGGCCCCAAGCGTAAAATTACCATGGACGAGCTTATCGCCAAGTTCGCCCCGGAGCCGGAGTTTTATCTCAACTCTGTCTATCCAAAGATGCAGGAAATGCAGCGGGCTGTTGACAACGGCGATGAGCATCGTGAAAAAGGCGAAAATTTTACTGCGGAATTTGAATACTCTCGTGCTCTCGGCATTGATGAAGACAACGTACGCGCCAACTTCGGCATCGGCCTCACATACCTTGAGCGCGGCGACGCCAACAAGGCGCAGAACATTTTTGAACGCCTGGTCAAGCTTGATGGAGCCTTTGAGCCGGAACACAAGCACCTGTTCAATGATTTCGGCATCAGCCTGCGCAAAAACAAGATGCTGCAGCAGTCGCTGGAGTATTACCAGCGTGCCCTGGAGCTGAGCCGGAATGATGAAAACCTTTATATGAACCTTGCGCGGGTGCTGCTGGAAACCAAAGACCTCAGCGGTTGTGTGGACAACCTGCTCAAGGCCCTTGAACTGGCCCCCAGGCATGAGCCTTCACTCAAATTTCTGGCCTGGCTCATTCAAAACAAACTTGTACCCGCCGACAAGGTGGACGGAGTGCGCGCCGCCCTGCAGGCCGTAACCCAGAACGCCGGCAGCGCCTCCTGAGACAGGCAGGCCCCAGAGGTTTCGTGAAAAACTGGCTTTTTCGTACGCCGCCCGCAGGCGGTCCCGTCTGTCTGCCCGCTTCCTGGGCAGAAGAGCTTTCCATTTCCCCCCTTCTACTGGAGGTGCTCTGGAGGCGTGGCTTTTCGCATAAACAGGCCATCAATGCCTTTCTGGACGCCCGCCTTGACAGCCTGACCCCGCCGCACCGCTGGCCCCAGATGCCTGAAGCCGCCCAACTGCTGGCAGACGAACTGCTGGCCGGCAAAAAGCTGGCTGTGTGGGGCGACTACGATGTGGATGGAATAACAGCTTCCACCCTGGTGCTGGACGTACTGGAAAGCCACGGCATTGAGGCTCTCTGGCATATTCCTGACCGGAGGACGGAAGGATACGGGCTGAATGTGAAACAGATCGATGCGCTGGCCGCGCAGGGTTGCCGCATATTGCTCACCGTTGACTGCGGCATTGCCGATGTAGATGCCGTAAACCATGCACGGCGGATCGGCATGACCGTTGTAGTATCCGACCACCACCTGCCCCAGGACGACCTGCCCCCCGCCCACGCCCTTTGTAATCCCCGGATGTGCCCTGAAGAATCCCTGCCTTGCCCCCATCTGGCAGGCGTGGGTGTGGCCTTTTATCTTATGGGAGCCGTCAACGCGGCCCTGGCTCCGCATACGGGCAAGAAGCACAGAATGGATAAGTGCCTTGACCTTGTAGCTTTGGGAACACTGGCCGATATCATGCCCCTGACCAGCGAAAACCGCATTCTGGTGCGTGGCGGCCTTGGTCATCTTGCCGACGCCTCCCGTCCGGGCATAGCCGCGCTCAAGGTTGCCAGCGGTATGGACGCCAAAACACGGCTCACCAGCGGGCAGGTAAGCTTTCAGCTTGTACCGCGCATCAATGCCGCAGGACGCATTGGCGATGGAGGGTTGGCCCTCCGCCTTTTGCGGCAGAAAGACTTTTCTTCCGCCCTGCCCCTGGCCCAGCAGCTCGACCAGCTCAATACCGAACGCAAACAGGCGGAAAACACCATCCATAGCGAGGCCCGCGCCCAGGTTCTGGACATGCTCTCCCGCGAACCAAGAGCCAGCCTTGTCCTGTATGGGCAGGACTGGCATCCGGGCATCGTGGGCATTGTGGCCTCGCGGATTGTGGAAGAATTCTACAGGCCCACCATCATTCTCTGCCAGGATCAGGGCAGCCTGAAAGGGTCCGGCCGTTCTGTGCGGGAATTTGACTTGCACGCGGGTTTATGCCAGACCGCCAGCAGCCTTTCGGGGTTCGGCGGTCACAGGCTGGCCGCAGGCGTTCGCCTGCCCCTGGAAAACCTGGCCCGCTTTCGCACGGAATTTGAAAATTTCGTTGCCCAACAGCTTGGCACAAATCCCCTCAGCCCCAGCCTGACGCTGGAATGCCAACTGGATTTCGCCCAGGCCAGCAACCAGAGTTTTCTTAAAGAACTGGAGATGCTCCAGCCTTTTGGCCCGGGCAATGCCGAACCGGTCTTTGCCTCGCCGCCGCTTCTGGTCAAGGAGCGCTCGCCTCTGGGGCGCGGCGGCGAACACGTGCGTCTGCGCCTTCAGGACGAACAGAGCGGCCTCATCCTTACAGCCAAGGCCTGGCGCATGGCCCAAACGCTGACAGCTTCAATGATCGGCAAGCGCATCCGCGTAGCTTACACTCCCCGCCTTGATACCTACAACGGCATAACGTCCGTTGATGTGGGCATCAAGGATTGGCAACCCGCATCCTGACCACTGCCAGCAGATGGTCGTGACAGACAGTGGGCGGTAAAAAACTTTCTGTCTGTCGCAGGGTTTTCGCCTTTCCACATTTTCCCGCTGCACAGCCTGCCGGATTTTTCCGGCATGAGGCCTTTCATTTCGCGGCATACTCATTGCTAGGGACGGAAAAACATTGTCATTGCTAACAATTCATTTTAGCATTCTGATAGCATCGATATACTATGGGGTATAGTAATGCTTCAAAATCAACACAAAAACCGGACAAACAGCAAGCCTGTTTCCAAACCGCTGTTCGGAACAGAGCGGAAAATTTTGCTGTTGGTCATAACATCCATATTTTCCACAGCGTTATTCACTGTTTTTGTTTTCCATCACTATCTTTCCTCTGATCTCAATTACAGGATACTGAGCCGCTCGGACGCCATTTTTTCCTTGCTGCTAAGCCGTATCCCGGCCCAGAGCGTCACTGACATCAATACTCCTGACGACAGTCACGAAATTTTATACAAACGGGTACAAACCCTTCTTGATGGAGTGCGCAAAACCACGGCCGTACGCTACCTGTACACAGCAAAGCGTAACGCCGAAGGCCGGGCCATCTATGTCGTTGATGGTCTGCCGCCTGACTCTGAAGATTTTCGGCAAGCGGGAAATCTCATTGAGGACGAAGTGGCACCTGTGGCAACCATCTGTCTTGACGGCAAGTCCTTCCTTGGAACAAAGGTAATGGACACCTCCTGGGGCAAAATCATTCCCGCCTGTGAGCCCATCAAACTGAACGGCATTACAGTCGGCGCGCTGATTATCGAGTTTGACGTCAACTCCTTTGCTGAAAGCGCACGGCGCTCTTCATTGATCTGCCTGGCCTTTTCCATTGGCTTTGCCATGGCGGCGGCCACAGTCACCACATGGCTTTTGCGTAAACTTTCCGTCCCCCTTTACAGAAAACTGGCCTACACCGACCTGCTTACGGGAACACTCAACCGCAATGCCTTTGAAGAAAAAATCCGCAAGATCGATGAAGAATGCCAGCAAGATGGCCTGGTCATACTGACCTGTGACATCAACATGCTCAAAACAATCAACGATCAGGGCGGCCATGCGGCTGGAGATGCCCATATCTGCGCTCTGGCCCGTCTGCTGGAAAACCACCTCATGGCTTTTGGAAAAACATACCGCATCGGCGGCGATGAATTCGCTTCGCTGCTGTACAACCTTCCGCCAGAAAAACTGGAAGAGAAAATGAAAAACTTGTTTTCTCTGACACAAAAAATGCAGATCAGCGGTTTTCGCCTTGAATTCGCCTACGGAATGGCCCAGTTTGACTCCAGGCAGGACAAGGACGTGCAAAATACCCTGAAACGCGCGGATGCCAGAATGTACGCCCACAAAAGCCTGCTCAAACAAACGGGAAGTAATACTCTATAACTTCGGGATGCAGCACGCCATCCACAACGCCCCCCGCAGGCATGCCTGCGGGGGGCGTTGTGGATGGCGAATACCCAGCCGGGTTCAGGCCAAAGGTGGCATGGTATGCGCCTCTTCAAAAAAAACCGCTGGCTGCAGAATGACAATTTCATCGCTGTTTTTATCAAAGTCCCACAAACCCTGATCCTGGGCCTGCCGCATGACCTTGTAGAGTGAAATGCGGTGCATACCAAGCAAGTCGGCCATCTCCCGATACGAAAGATCCCGCCTGGCCCGCAAGGGAACAGAACCGGGAACCAGACGTGAAGCAAGATATTTACACACCCTGGTCAGTTGGGATTCCAGACTTAGAGACACCAGGTGCTGCGAAAGCAGCGTCACCTTGGTTGCATAGCTCTGACAAAGATTGAGCAACAGCTCAGGCCGCTCTTTGCCGAGCATTTTCACATCCTGCATGGTAAATGTGTGCAGATAGCAATTTTCCATGCACTCATGATAAAATCTTGCATCTCCCGTCCGGATAAGATTTTTCTCTTGATTGTCCTCAAAAAGCGGCGTTTCATTAAAGCAGCACCCATCGCCCAGATACCAGAGGGTTTTTTCGCCGCCATCGGCCGCCAGAGCCACCAGGCGGACTCTGCCGCTGACCAGAAAATACATCCGCGCAGTGTCGTCCGCGAATTTATAGCCCTTTTTCCACTGACGCGGCCTGCCTGCAACGACATCACGCCAGCATTCGTTATGCTTGACCAATTCTGTAAAAGACACGGCATTCCCCTTATATAAAGAGGTTATATTCCTGCCAGACTTTGACCGGATAAAAAAAACGGATGGCAAGCCGCCTGATCGATGAAAGCGCCCCCTCGGGCAGGCCTGGCTTGCGGACAGAAAAATTCGCCACAAAAAGAGCACGCGTTTTCCCGCGTGCATCACATTTTTCCGGCTTCAAGTTTCATGCTGCTGCAACATCTTTTCACGAACACCGTGGAACCACGCCGTTCTTGAGAAACTTATCTCATGGCCGCCCTGCCGTCCACCGCCCAACAGGGTAAAAAAGGTTTATTTTCGATGTGCCAAACTAGCGCTCTCTTTTTGTGAATATTGTTGCAATGACAACATTTTCCGCCGTCTCCAAGGGCTACCATGCATTTTACCGACTCTCTGTCCGCATCAGCCAAGGCAATGCGGCCAGATTGTGCAAAAAAACGCCCGACCAAAAGGAGGTTCTTATGGGCCACCCGACTATCTACCCTACCGGTGTCACGGTTTACAACCCTGAAAAAGCCTGGAGCGGCTTTACGATCATTCAGGCTCCCGACAACGGCGCGCTGCTGCTGGGCATGAACGGCCACGAAATCCGCATGTGGAAAGACGTGCACGGTTTCCCCAACAAAATGTTCCCCGGCGGCATGCTTATGGGCAGCACCGGCACCCGCCACCCCAAGCATGGCCTCCAGGACCAGCTTGACCTCGTGCAGATCGACTGGGACGGCAATATAGTATGGAAATTTGACCGCGCAGAATTCATCGAAGATCCGGGCATGGAAGGGCGATGGATGGCCCGCCAGCACCACGACTTCCAGCGCGAAGGCAGCTCCACCGGCTATTACGCGCCCGGGCAGGAACCCAAGATTGACTCCGGCAATACGCTGGTCCTTTGCCATAAAAACACCGTCAATCCCTACATCAGCGACAAAATGCTGGTTGATGACGTCATCTATGAAGTAACATGGGACGGCGACATTGTATGGGAATGGAACTGCGCCGACCACGTTGAAGAAATGGGCTTTACCGAAGCCGCCCGCAACGCCATGTGCCGTGACCCCAACTTCCGCGGCGGAACCATTATGGAAAACGCCCCCGGCGTGGGTGACTGGATGCATGTCAACTCCATGTCCACCCTTGGCCCCAACAAATGGTTTGATGCCGGTGATGCGCGCTTCCACCCCGACAATATCATCATTGACGGCCGTGAAACCAATATCATCCTGATTCTTGACAAAAAGACCGGTAAAATCGTCTGGCAGCTCGGCCCGGACTACGACCGCACCCCCGAAGAAAAAGCCATCGGCTGGATTATCGGCCAGCACCATGCCCACATGATCCCCCGGGGACTGCCGGGCGAGGGCAATATCCTTGTATATGACAATGGCGGATGGGGCGGTTACGGCAATCCCAACCCCGGTGCCCCCCGTGGCGTCAAGGCCGCCCAGCGCGACTATTCCCGCGTGCTCGAGATCGACCCCGTGGCCATGAAGATTGTGTGGCAGTACACGCCGCATGAAGCGGGCTTTCTTGTTCCCCTGGACGCCTACCGCTTTTACAGCCCCTTCATCAGTTCGGCCCAGCGCCTGCCCAACGGCAACACCCTCATCTGCGAAGGTTCCGATGGACGCGTATTTGAAGTGACGGCCGAACACGAAATAGTGTGGGAATACATCTGCCCCTACAAGGGGCACATCAGCCTGCCCATGAACTGGGTGTACCGCGCCTATCGGTTGCCCTATTCCTGGGTTCCCCAGGCTGAGGTGCCAGAAGAAAAAGCTATTGAACCTCTGGCGGTTAAAGACTTCCGCGTGCCTGGGGCTGCCCCCTTCGGTCCTATGTCTACCGTCAAGGTTGAAGGCACTGTCGGCTACTACAGCGGCGCTGGACACTGCGTGGCCGCCACCGAATAAACAGCATCGTTTCGCCACCCTCTCCATGACCATGAGGCCCCGGAATCTGCCGCCGGGGCCTCATGGCTTTTCTGCGGCATGCCGCAATACTCCCTGCATGTCGCTGCGTTCCAAACCATTGCGCCCATTGGGGACGAACAAAACGCGTGTGTCTGCACAAGCATAGCAACGGCCAGGCCTGAAATTATAGACTTTCGGACATCATCCGGCTATCCCCGAGGTAAGATCTTGTTTTATAACACCGCCCCAGGCGCACATGCTCCGGTGATTATATGCAGCAGTGCCAATGGAGTTGTGTATGACATGCATTCTTCAGTCTATTCATGATCTTACTGCCACACCGCACTGCCACATCTGCACATGAGAGACACAGGGCAAGACGCCATACAAAAGGGCGACGGAATACTCCGCCGCCCTTGAAGGCACAACGTGGAATCAATGGAACTAAAACGTATAGCGGAATGTAACGGAAACGCGCCAGTTGTCCTCGTACTGTGAATCCTCCACTCCATGCCAGGTGTCAGGGTCAAGATAAAGTTTTACGTAAGAGCCTTCCAGGTTCACATGAAAGTTTTCATAAATCTTGTAGGTATTGGAAAGGCTGGCCTCCCAGGCATGGTCCGTGGTGGTAAGATATGCCATAGGGCCGTCTGCTCTGGTGGGGTAGGAGGTCATATTGGCATTTTTGGGCATATCGGCACTGTTGGTTCCCCAGAAATAGGCAAACTTGAGCGTATGCTTGAGGTCGTCAATGAGGCTCACGTCCTTGAGGCTACCGACAATTCCCGCCATGCCGCCGGGATTATGCCCGAGCACCTTCCACGTATCCAGGTCAAAAAAGCCGCCGCCAAATCCCAGCGGTGTAACCGGCCAGGGAGAATTGAAAACCGGCAGACGCTCTGAGCCGTTGTAGGGATTATCGTCATCGCCGCTGCCATACCAGGCCAGAATGCCGGGCGTACCCCAGTCAAGCTTGTAGTCTACGCGCATGGCGGCATACCAGCCTTCGCGGCGCAACTGAAAGGTCTTACCTGCCCCTTTCGGGTCAAACAGATTGTAGTTTTGCAACTCGCCCATATCCACATAGCCATACGTGGCGTCAAACGCGATATCCCACGGTTCCCACTGGCTCAGGTTCACAGTGATGCCGCCCCACCAGCCGTTGCCCCAGGTATTGTTGGCGTTGCGATAATTCTTTTCAAAGGTCTGAAAATAGTTCATGCCGCTGCCCAGAATGGGCATAAGCCCGCCGCGAGGAGCGTAGATGGCCGGCTCGCGCTGCCCTGCGTAGTCATTGATGCCGCGCAGGCTGTTTTCGCCAATAAGGGCGTACATGCCCCAGGGAGAAACTTTAAGCCCTTCTGCCTTGACCGGCAGCACCAGCGCGAAGATGTCCAGATTGTCCAGATAATTCTTATCCAGCCTGCCAGCCTGTGTATTTTGAGAATTGTCATTATAGGGGCGGCCCCAGAACGCCGTTGCCCCCACTGAAAAATCGTCATTTTTGTATACAGGGGTGTTGACCGTAACCCCTGCGGAAAACTGCCCGTAGACCGCACTCCAGTCAGTAACAAAACCGGGCAGCAGCATGGGCTGTATGCCCATGCGCACCTTGGCTTCAGTTTTGGGCACAAGCCAGTCAATATATGCGGCCCGTATGCCTACCACATTGTTACCGTCAGCGCCAAGGGCCGCCCCGTCTTTGGCCGAACCCCAGTATTGACCATTGGTGCCCACAGTGATCAGCAGGCTGCCCGATACATTTTCACTCGCCACCGCGTCTATCTGCGTGCGTAAACGCTGCAGGGCCTGAAACGTATCATTTCCGTGCACGCCCAGCGGGATGACGTTGGATGTTTCAAAGCCGATTTCAAATGCCCCTTTGACCTTGAAATCAACAGCGTGACCGCGAGCCGGAACAAGTACGGCCATGCAGCAAAGCAGCAGACCGGACAATTTTTTGCCGATTGTCCTCATATTATCCTCCTGTGAAAATTGGTGCGGCCTCCTGCACCTCCCGTTACCCTCACAAGAGAAATGGCCTGTTATGCGGCTCAGCATTGTTGCCCATGCAACATTTTTTACAAATAACTCTTTTTTTCACAAAAATAGCAGAAAGTAAGTCTTCTAAATAATACTATCAAATATATAACTTTTTTAAAATTTGTGAAAAAAATCTTTCAAAAATGTTGCACCAACAACAATAAAAAACCACCAACAAACTATTAATAGCACAACCTCCTTCTCCCGTTGATGTTTTGCAAAAAGACTGAAAAATTCAGGCACAGACAAGAGCCAAAAGGGGAAATCCATGCCCGGCCAAGAAAAAATCAGCAACAACTACTTCGACGGACTAAAAGTCTGCGGTCGCCATAAAGCAGTGTTCTTCATCATAATGGTGGCCTACTTTTGTGAACAAATGGATAACTGGAACTTCGGCTTCATTGCCCCGGCCCTGATGCAGCACTGGGGGCTGACCATGAAGGATATCGGCACGGTTACCTTCTGGTATTTTGCGGCAATGACCTGCGGCGGATTTGCGGGGGGCTTTATTTCTGACATGATCGGCCGCCGCAAAACATTTCTGATCGCCATCACGCTGTTTTCCACAGCCTCCATTATCAATGGACTTACTGACGATTTTCACGTTTTTGTGGCCTCACGCGCACTCACGGGCTTTGGTGTCTTCTGCCTCATGGTGTGCTCACAAGCCTATATCGCCGAGATGGCTCCGGCAGAAAGCCGGGGCAAGTGGCAAAACCTTGTGGCAGGCGTGGGTTTTTGTGCGGTACCCGTTATCGGCCTGCTCTGCCGGGTTATTATTCCTCTGCATGAAGAGGCCTGGCGCTATATTTTCTACCTGGGCGGCATTGGCTACATTGCCCTGTTCATCGCCTGGAAATATCTGGACGAATCACCGCGCTGGCTTGTGAGCCGGGGCCGCATTAAAGAAGCCGAAGCGGTCATGCTTGACCTCACCCACATGAACATCGACCTTTCTGCGGCAGCCGCCAGGGTCAACACCAGCAAACCGCCTATCAAGGAAGTACTGCTGGGCATGATCAGCCAGAAGTACATAAAGCGCACCCTGGTCATTCTGGTGATTGTGCTCTGCACCAATCCGGCAACATTTGTTGTGACCAACTGGACAGCCACCCTGCTCAAGGCACACGGTTTTTCTCTTGAACAGTGCCTTATGGCCACTACGCTGATTTCCATCGGCGTTCCCCTTGGCCTCTTTGCTTCCAGCGCCTTTACAGACCTTGGCGGACGCAAGATTCCCCTGGTCATCATGCTTGTCTGCATGGCGATTCTTGCGCCCATATTCGGCAACGTCAGCCATTACTGGGTCGTCGTGTCCGTAGGTGCGCTGCTCACCGCTTTTGTCATGGGCCTGGGATTCACCGTTTTTTCGTACACTGCAGAATCCTATCCGACACATCTGCGAAATACCGCGACAGGCTTTCACTCTTCCATCGGACGCCTTGCGGTAGCTTTTTCACAACCTCTCATTCCTGTTGTGTATGCAGCATACAGCTTTGACGGCGTGTTCTATATCTTTAGCGCGCTTTGCGTTGTCCCCGCCATTGTACTGGCCATATGGGGAGCACGTACGGGCGGCAAGTCCCTTGAGGATATTGCCTAAAACAATTGCATAAACCTTCCTGAGGCCGCGGCGCGAGCAGATGCGTAAAGCCTGCCCGCGCCGCGCGGCCTTTAACGGTAAACCGCCAAGGAGTATTGCCATGAGCATAACCCTTTACACCGCACCCGACTGCATCCGCTGCAGGATCGTCAAAAGCTTTCTTGCGGAACGCGGGCTGGAGTATGCCACAGTAGACTTCAAAGCCGATGCGCAAACCTTCAACGCCTTCTACCGCGCCAACCGCAAGGCCATTTACCGCAATCCTGAAGGTGTGGAATTTCCTCTGTTTGACGACGGCAAAGTCATTAAACAAGGCTCCGGTGAAATTATTGCCTATCTGCTTTCCGGCCATGACATGGAATGCTGCGTGACCAGAAGCGATATGCTTCACGGTAAAATTGCGGGAATTTATCCCTCCCTTTGCCCTGACGGGCAGGAGGAAAACCTGCTCATACTCGTTGACCGCCTTGCCAAGGGCGGCCTGCAGGTCTGGCTGCAGGTGGATGGACGCAAGCCGGCTCTGCTGGAAAAGCTGCTGCACATCAAGGATGTTCATGTCATCCTTAATGTTGTGGGCGGAGCCGATGCCGCTGGCCGTATCTTCGGCGGCGCCCCCTCGAAAGAAGACCTGGCGAAAACCATAGCTCTCGTGCAGGCATCTCCGGACGGCATCATCCGTTTTCTGGCGGTTCCCCACCCTGCTGATGGCGGCCAGTGGGCATGGCCTCAACGGGCCGATGCAGCAGCAGCAGCGCAAATGGTGGCCGAAGCCTGCGGCCAGCCCACCCTGCCCTATGTCATCACCGCCATCACGCCCGATATGGCCTGGGACATGCGTGGTCTGGACGCCCTGCCCGAGCAGAACATGCTCGTCTACCGTTCCGCCTCACGGCAGTTTCTTTTCAAAGCTGATATCGCGAAATAGGGGGCAGACGTGCAGTCTTTTGACGTGATCATCATAGGTGGAGGCCCGGGCGGAACCACGGCAGCCCGCATTCTGGCACAGGGCGGGAAAAAAGTTGCGCTGATAGAAGACAAGCACTGGGGCGGCACATGCCTTAACTGCGGCTGCATCCCCACCAAGATGCTGCTTGGCGCAGTGGCCCCCGGCAGCCTGCTGCGCGCGCAGGAGCGTCTGCGGGTTGTCAAAGGCAACGTGAAGGTAGACTTTACCGCCCTGCAAGGCCGGGTCAGCCGATTCACCAAAGGGACAAGCCAAACACTTGCCAAAGCCCTTGCAGGATCGGGCGTTACACTGTTTGAAGGACTCGGAACCTGCCTGGAACGCAAAGAAGGGCAGCCTCGTGTGCAGGTTGTCTGCGCCGAAAACCGGACAGACATGACCGCTCCCGATGTCATCCTGGCTTGCGGCACTGCATCAGCCGCTTTTCCCGGCCTTGCGCCCGACCACCAGTGCGTACTGGACAGCACAGACCTGTTGCAGTCTGCTGCCATTCCCGAAAGCCTGATCATTGTCGGGGCCGGAGCCATTGGCCTTGAAATGGCGGACTTTTTTTCAGCCATGGGCAGCAAGGTCACAGTAGTGGAGGCGGCTTCGCATGTTGCCCCCACTGAAGACCCGGATATTGCCAAAGAGATGCTCCGTGCCCTGACCAAGAACGGCATAACCTGCCATGAGGGAACCAGGGCTAAAGACCTGCGTACCGTTGACGGTAAAGCCCAGCTCAGCCTTGAGGACGGAACAGTCATCACGGCGGCCAAAGCCTTGGTAGCCGTTGGCCGCAGCCCAAATACCGAAGGGCTTGGCGTGGAAAATCTGGGCGGAACAAAAACCCCCAGAGGATACGCCCAGGTGGATGAAAACCTGCAATGCGCGTCCGGCCTGTATGCTGTGGGCGACATCAACGGCCTTACCCTGCTGGCCCACGCCGCCGAACATCAGGCAGCCTATGTGGCCCGCCGTATTCTCGGCCAGGCAGACGGTCCCTATGAATCCGGACCTGTACCTTCCTGTGTATATGGCGGCACGGAAATCATGCGTGTGGGGCATACTGCAACCGCCTTGCTGCAACAGGGCAAGTCCGTTGAAGTTTCACAGGCCCCTCTTTCGATGAATCCCATCGCGCAGGCAAGCGGCGGTACTGCCGGCTTTGTAAAGGTTGTCTGGCATGAGGGCCGCATGAAAGGCATCGCAGCCGTTGGGGCTGGCGTATCGCATCTGGTGACCGTGGCCCAGATGCTGCTCAAGGAAGGCTACAGCGGGCACAGATTACACGAAATCATGTTTGCCCATCCCACGCTGGATGAAATTGTGCCCATGGCCATCAATGCGCCCAGAAAGGCCGTTACGGCTGGATAATCGCCTGCGGGCAAGGAGATATCATGAATTTTCCCACTGACAGAATTTACCACGCCGACCACCTCTGGGCTCAGGAACAGGCGGACGGCTCCTGGCTGATCGGCATTACCGACTATGCTCAGGATCAGCTCGGCAGCGTCATCTTTGTGGACATGCCGGAACAGGGAACCCAATTTGAACAGGGCCAATCCTGCGCGTCCATTGAGTCAGTAAAAGTGACCAGCGAGGCGATCATGCCCATTTCCGGCACAGTGCGCGCCATCAACGATGCCCTTGCTGAGACGCCTGAGCTGCTTAATACCGCCCCCTACGGCGAAGGATGGCTCATACGCGTCACGGCCTTGCCCTACGATGCGGCAGCCTGCATGAACAGTGACGCTTATGCGGCCGTGATCGGCGCATAAGAACCCCCTGTTCCAGACGGTCCGAAGGTCCTGCCGCCAGGCTGCAAAATCCCCGACAGTTCATCTGCCGGGGATTTTTACATGTAAAAACAGTCTTTCCTTGGGGACGATTGCTTTTTCAGGATCCGGACCGGCAAATCGCATTGCTTTTTACACCAGCCGATAATCAGCTATGCTGAGAAGCACATGGTCACGACAACGTGGACTCTGCTCCCCCACTCGTACCCCGTTTGAGGCACCGCCTGGTGACAATCTGGAACACTCCGGGCAAACCAGTCCCCGACAATCTCACATCGCCAAAAACAAAGAAGTTCAAGGTGTTTTGAACAACCTTGAACTTCTTTGATGAAATATTGGTAGCAAGGGAGGGATTTGAACCCCCGACACTGCGGGTATGAACCGCATGCTCTAACCAACTGAGCTACCTTGCCGTACGTTCGCCCTCAAGCGGCGCGACGATCTAAATATAAGATTTGGTCAGGATTGGCAAGCAAAATTTGCCCAATTATCTGTGCCTATTCGTTTTTCCTGCATTTTTATCTTTACGCAACGCTTTTTGGCTTCAGACCTGCTGCTTTTCCAGAAGAGCACAAATGTATCGCGGCGAAGCATCCTGCAGGGTACTCCTCACCCACGGTACACAATTTTTACAAGATGCCCTGCCTCACACAGCATTTTTTCACCCGTCGGGCGCAAAACAGTATTTTTTTTGAGGGATACCTGCCGGTTAATTCACCATAAAATAATATACAAAAGGCGCTATCAGCAAACGATAGCAGGCAAAAGGAATCAGTGTCATCCGTCCCACCAGGGCCACAAAAACCTTTACCGCCAAAAGGGCAGACACAAAAGAACCAATCATGCCTACCAGAAAAAAGGGAATATCCGCAGCGGTGAACATACTCAGATTTTTCAGCAGGTCGTATCCAGTGGCGGCAACCATAATCGGCACGGCCGCAATAAAGGAATACTCCGCTGCCAAAGGCCTTTTGGCTCCCAGCAGCATGCCTCCCATAATGGTGGCCGCCGAACGTGAAAAGCCCGGCCAGAGGGCCAGGCACTGAAAGCAGCCAATGCCCAGAGCCAGACGTGGTGTCATGTCATCAAGGCTGATGCAGGTGGGCTTGAATTTGCGTTTTTCCACAAGAATCATGCAGATGGCCCCCACCACAAGGGCGATAAGCACTGTCGCCGGGCGAAACAGATATTCCTTGATGTAGGAGTGCAGCAGCAGGCCCAGAATGCATGCGGGCAGCGAAGTAAGCATGAGCAGAACGATGCCGCGTCTGCCGGCAAAGCGGGCATACGGCTGTGGCCGCACAAGGCCCCAGAAGCGCTTCCAGTAGAGAACCACCACAGCCATGATGGCGCCAAGCTGGATGACGACATCAAAGGTGGCGGCTTTTTCCCCCACAAAACCGAGCAGATCACCGGCAAGAATGAGGTGGCCGGATGACGAGACCGGCAAGAATTCTGTTAACCCTTCAACTATGCTCAATATCAACGCTGTGAGCAAATTGTCCATAACTGGCCTCGTATATGGGTGCCGTGTGGCGAGTTGCTGTTTGCCCGGCTGCTTCGCCAGCCGGAACACAAGCTCGCGAAGTTCAGCCGTTGCCAAAAGATGGCCCACAGGCTATGAGTGAAAAAAAGGACGTACGCCATGAGTACCGTAATGCCGCAGAGTGAACTGGTGCGGAAAGCCGCCGCTTACCTGGCTGAAGAACGTGCGCGGGATCCCCGCAAGGGCCTGGCCCTGCTGCTGGACGAGGCCGGTATGCGCTTTAACCTCACCCCGCTGGACGCCATGGCTCTGGAACGTCTTTTCAGAAACGGCGATACCGTCAAAACAGAGTAAGCCCGCCCTGCTCCGGCAAGCGCCTTCCCGCAAACCGGCGAAGCAGAGTCGCCAGAGCGCGGTGCAGTCAGCGGCACGCGGCCTTGGAAGGCCTGTGGCCGGGGCAGCAAACAAAAAGACCGCAGGGGACTTTACCTTTGAGGCTATGTTTCTCAAAGTTTTTACGGTGCTCATCGTAGTCCCTGATGGCGCAACAGGCCGTGCTGCAGCGGCCAAAGCCGGCAAGTCCCAAGCAAGGGGCTGAAGCTGCGCCCGACCATTGTGACAGGCGTCTGCTCGTAGCCGTCAGGCGGTTTTGCTGCAAAACAGCCTGACCTGATGTACTACGCTATTTCGCTGCCATCCGGCACGTTGCCGTCAAGGGCAAGCAGAGTCAGGGAATTTCCATCCCCTGCCGTGAGCACCATGCCGTGCGACATAAGGCCGCGAATTTTGCGCGGCTCAAGGTTGAGCACGGCGCAAACCCGCTTTCCCACCATAGCTTCAGGTGCGTAGTGTTCGGCAAGGCCTGAGAGTATCTGGCGGGGCTGCCCTTCTCCAAAGTCTATTTCCAGCCGCAGGATACGATCGGCATTGGGGTGCTTTTCAGCCACCAGCACTGTTCCCACGCGCATGTCCAGAGCTTTGAAATGGTCAAAATCAATATCGGGCCTGCCCGAAACCGCCGAGTCGTCGCCGGAGGCACACGGCTCCACCGGTTTGCCGCCGTCGCCTTTCTGCTGCCTGGCCGCGTTTTTCTCTGCCTTGGCCTGCGCTTTTGCGGCCTTGGCCTTTTCAGCAACGGCCGGATCTTTTTTTACCTCAATGCGCGGGAACAGGTTTGAGGCTTCCGCAACGCCAGTCCCCGGCACAAGGCCATCAAGACTCCCCATCTCTTCTTCAAGCACAGGTACGGGCGGCAGGGTTTCCTGCACAGGCTGACCAAGTTGCTCCAGCATCTTGCCGCAGGCCACGGGCATGACCGGCCACAGACACAGGGCTGTTTTGCGCATGGCGGCCAGCAGCACATACATGACCGTGGCAAGGCGTTCCATATTACCCTGCTTGTGCAAAGCCCACGGCGCCTGACTGTCCACATACTTATTGAGGGCGCGCACCAGTTCCCACAGGGATTCAAGCCCCTGAGCAAATTGCACATTGCCGAAAAGCTGGCTGAAATTGCGCATGGCCGTGGCGCACAGGTCTTCAATCGCCTTGTCCGCCTCGTCAAACTGCTTGGGAGCCGGAACGCGACTGCCGAAATACTTGGCGGTCATAGAAAGAACCCGGCTGAAAAGATTGCCCAGGTCATTGGCAAGATCGGCGTTTATGCGGCCTACAAGCGCTTCGTCGCTAAAGCTGGCGTCAGACCCGAAATGCATTTCACGCAGCAGAAAATACCGAAAGGCGTCCGCTCCGAAGCGCTGCGCCATTTCTTCCGGCTCTACAACGTTGCCCAATGATTTTGACATTTTGGTGTCGCGCACCAGCCAATAGCCGTGTACGTTGAGATGCCTGTATTGGGGCAGGCCTGCCGATTTGAGCATGGTGGGCCAGAAGACGGCGTGCGGCTTGAGAATGTCCTTGGCAACCAGATGTTCACCAGGCCAGTAACGCTCAAAGTCCGCGCCATCCGGCCAGCCAAGCGCACTAATATAGTTGATAAGCGCATCAAACCAGACGTAGCACACATAGTCCTTGTCAAAAGGAAGCTCAATGCCCCAGGTCAGGCGTGACTTGGGCCGCGAAATACACAGATCTTCCAGTGCGCCGGATTCCAGCATGGACAGGACTTCGGTACGATAGCGTTCCGGCCGGATAAACGTGGGGTTCTGCTCAATATGCTCCTTGAGCCAGGGCAGGTATTTGGACATGCGGAAAAAATAGTTTTTTTCACTTATGAATTCCGGCTTGCTCAGGTGCTGCGGGCAAAGGCCGTTTTCCAGCTCTTTTTCTGTGTAGAAGCGTTCACAACCGTAGCAGTAATGGCCGCCAAACTCACCAAAATAGATGTCCCCGGCATCATAAACCTTTTGCAGGAAACTCTGCACAGAAGCCACATGTGTGGGGTCAGTGGTGCGTACAAAACGGTCGTTGGCCACATCAAGCCGGGGCCACAATGCCTGAAAGCGGGCGCTGATGCCGTCCACAAATTCCTTGGGCGATTTGCCTTCCTTTTCGGCTGCCTGCACAATCTTGTCGCCGTGCTCGTCCGTACCCGTCAGAAAAAGCGTGTCCTGCCCGGCCAGCTTGTGGTACCGGGCCATGGCATCGGCAACCACTGTAGTATAGGCATGCCCCAGGTGCGGTCTGGCATTAACGTAGTAGATGGGCGTAGTGATAAAGAAGGTATTCACTCAAGGCTCCGTAAGCTCGTAATGGCGTATAGCTTATTGATTTTCGTTTTTCTGTGTTTTACGGCGGCGCTTGCGGCGCGGCTTTGCCGCATCGCCATGCCCATCGGTTCCCGGTTCGTCATGACCGCTGCCGGCAGCATGCTCCGGCCGGTGGGCATCCTGCTGTCCGGCGGCGTCCTGAGAAAACAGGTCGTCCATAAAGTCAAGATGCTCCAGCGTGTCTGGCGTGGCCGAAACCACCAGCAAGCCGTCTCCGGCGGGCTGCTTGGGCGGCTGCTTGTTCTGGCCTTGCGGCGACGGCGGCGCTTCGGGCCGGTGCGGTGAAAGCGCCTGCCATTCTTCGAGCGTCAGTTCCAGTTCCTCATTGGCTTCGGTGAGCACAGCCAGGGAATTACGAAACATGTTGGCCCGCAGGACCTTCATGCCGCCCTTGTCGGTCTGATACTTCTTGCCAAGGCGGGGGCAGTTCCGGTGAAAATGGTCGTAATTTTCCTGCTCATAAGAAAGGCAGCACAAAAGCCGTCCGCAAATGCCGGAAATTTTGGCAGGATTAAGAAACAGGTTCTGCTCCTTGGCCATCCGTATGGTCACAGGAGCAAACTTGCGCAGATAACGGCGGCAGCAGCACACCATGCCACAGTTGCCCACAGCGCCGACCATCTGCGTTTCATGACGCACGCCGATCTGGCGCAGTTCGATACGGGCGCGGTATTCGCGCACGAGATCTTTGACAAGATCGCGAAAATCAATGCGCGAAGGGGCGGTAAAATAAAAAATCAGCTTGCTGCGGTCAAAAAAAACTTCCACATCCACAAGCTTCATGTCCAGGTTGCGCTGACGTATGCACTGGCGGCAGAATGCCTGTGCTTCGCGGCTCAGCTGCTCGTTGGCCTCGCCACGCCGCACATCTTCCGGGCTTGCCAGCCGCAGGATATGGGGCAAAGGTTCACTTTCCTGCTTGGGCAAATGCTGCGCAGGGCCGGAAACCACCTGTGCCAGAGCGTAGCCCTGTTCGGCTTCGATAAGCACGTGCACACCCGGGCTGAGTCCCGGAGGGCCGCTGTAATAGCTTGTCTGGCCCAACGCGCGAAAACGCAGGCCGTATATGGGCATAAAGGTCACGATACAAAACCTTGTGAGACGATTTCCGAAAAGATTCTTTTCGGCCATAAAACGCCCGCTGTCAACACTGATGCCTTTCCGCAGCGGCAAACCCGCTATGGAGGCAGCGACGCTTCTGCCATCGCAGTGTACGGCATTGCCCCGGCAGCGGGCCATACCGTACCCGTATACTGCGTACAGGGCGCTTTGCCGGGCGCTGCTCGCCGGGGCTGGCGCAAACGCCCGGCTGATCGGCTTGCCTTCGCCACTGCCCTGTTCTACATTGAAAAGGATACGGGAGACAACGCCATGATACAACGAAACGAGGCCCTGAAACTTCTGGCCGACCATAACACGCCGCCTTCTCTCATGCAGCATGCCCTGGCTACCGAGGCAATCATGAGCGCCCTGGCGAGCCATCTGGGCGAAGATGCTACCCTGTGGGGCATCACGGGCCTTCTGCACGATCTGGATTACCCCGCCACGTCCGAAAATCCCTCACGCCACGGGCTGGACACAGCGGACATGCTGGCCGGGCATCTGCCCGAGGCCGCCCTTGCGGCCATACGCGCCCATGCAGCTGAAATGAATGGCGCGCAGCCCGCCACCCGCTTTGACTACGCCCTGCGCTGTGGCGAAAGTGTTACCGGCCTTATCAGCGCGGCAGCCCTTATGCGCCCCACGGGCATGGAGGGCATGGAAGTCAAAAGCATCAAGAAAAAAATGAAAGACAAGGCCTTTGCGGCCAGTGTCAACCGGGACAACATCCGGCAGTGTGCCGAAGCCGGACTTGAGCTGGACGAATTTTTGGCCCTGTCCATCGAGGCCATGCGCGCCAGCGCCCAAGAACTTGGACTGAGCAAATAACATGCGCGAGGCCGGTATGAATAAAGAATGTACTCTGCAAACGGATATACGCACCCTTGGTCCCTGCAAGCTCGATTCCCACCTGCCCTATCGCACCTGGGCCGATGACAGGACCGTACAGATTTTTGTAGATGAAGATCTGACAGACGACGCCGGCAAGGCCTTTAGCGTATGCCTCGAGGCCGCCGGGCCACGCAAAAAGCTCTATTTTGACTCCACGCGGGCCAAATGCGCCATCGTGACCTGCGGCGGCCTTTGCCCCGGCATCAACGATGTCATACGGGCCATCGTAATGGAGGCCTTTCATGCGTACAACGTGCCGTCCATCCTGGGTATTCCTTACGGTCTTGAAGGCTTTATCCCCAAGTACGGTCACACCCTCCAGGAACTGACGCCCAAAGGCGTGGCTGACATCCATCGCTTTGGCGGAACAATGCTCGGGTCTTCACGCGGGCCGCAGTCCGCCGAGGAAATCGTGGACGCCCTTGAACGCAGCAATGTCAATATTCTTTTTGTGATCGGCGGCGACGGGACTATGAAGGCCGCGCGGGCCATCAGTACAGAAATTCAGGCCCGCAACCTGAAACTTGCCGTTATCGGCATTCCCAAAACCATTGATAATGACATCAACTTCATTCCCCAGTCCTTCGGCTTTGAAACCGCTGTCTACAAGGCCACAGAAGCCATTGAATGCGCCCACACCGAAGCGTGCGGCGTTCCCAACGGCATTGGGCTGGTGAAGCTTATGGGGCGCGAATCGGGTTTTATCGCCGCCCGGGCCGCGCTGGCGCTCAAGGAAGTAAACTTTGTGCTCATTCCCGAAGCGCCATTCAGCCTTGAAGGTGAAGGGGGGCTTCTGCCTGCTCTGGAAGAACGCCTGAAAGCGCGGGGACATGCCGTCATCGTTGCCGCCGAAGGGGCCGGGCAACATTTGCTTGCGGAACAGAACGGCACCGATGCCTCCGGCAATCCCGTGCTCGGCGACATCTCCGAACTCCTGCGCACGTCCATCAACACCTATCTGGACACACGTGGCGTGGCTCACTCCATAAAATATATCGACCCGAGCTATATCATCCGCTCCATTCCCGCCAGCGCCAACGACAAGGTTTACTGCGGCTTTCTGGGCCAGTACGCGGTACACGCCGCCATGGCGGGTCGCACACATATGGTGGTGGGAAAAATTCAGGACCGCTACGTGCACCTGCCGCTGGAACTGGTCACGCGCAAGCGCCGCAAACTCAATATCTATTCCGACCTGTGGCGGGCCGTACTTGAATCCACGGGGCAAGGCATGCTCAAGGGCATGCTGCCACCGATATAGTACAGGCTTGCTTTAGCTGAGCGCCTGCTCCTACAGCCGTCAGAGCAGTTTAAAATTAAATTGCTCTGACGGCAGCCTTGTCTGCCAGATCGCTTTTTACGAAAACCCCTTCTCAAGCCGCTGCGCAAGCAACGGTCTGAGAAGGGGTTTCTTACATTGTATGCCCACTGGCTTTCAACCGGCGCGCTGGGGCAAAAGACCGGAATTGAAGGAATCAGAACATATCACGCATGCCGTAAAGCTTGCCCGGCTTCTGCCCGGCCAGCCATGCAGCCGCCCGCAGCGCGCCCTGGGCGAAGGTATCACGCGAATGGGCCTGATGTGTCACTTCGATGCGTTCGCCGGGTCCCATAAAGTACACTGTATGCACGCCCACCACATCGCCGCCGCGTATGGCCTGAATACCGATCTGGGCTTTGGGCCGTTCGCCGATAATACCATCACGGGCAGAGCAGCGCACGTCGTTAAGCTGCCAGCCGCGGGCTTCAGCCAGGCATTCGCCAAGGGTCAAGGCCGTGCCGCTGGGACTGTCTTTTTTGCGATTATGATGCAGCTCAACCATTTCTATATCGTATGCATCGCCCAGAGCGCGGGTCAGTTCCGGCAGTATCTTGCACAGCACATTGACGCCGATGCTCATGTTGGATGCCCAGAAAATAGGAGCTTTTTTTGCCAGCTCGTGCAGTTCGTCCTTTTCCGCATCAGTAAAGCCCGTAGTGCCGATAACCAGGGCATGCCCGCTCGCGGCCACGGCACGGGCCGACTGCAAACTTACGGAGGGGGCAGTAAAGTCAATAGCCACAGCGCCCGGCGCTTTGGGCAGCACTGCGGCAAGGCTGTCGCCCACGGGGCAGGATGCGCCTGCCAGGCTTTCCACATGCTCCCTGCTATCTACCAAGCCAGCCAGACTGAAGGCCGACTCCGTCGCCGCCAGATGGCTGATGGTTTTGCCCATGCGTCCGTTGGCCCCTACCACGATGATGGCTGTACTCATGCTTTGCTCGCTTTGTATTCAAATTATTCCGAAGCCGCTTTGGCTTCGCGCAACATGGTCATAAATTCTTCTTCGGTGAGTACCGTTACGCCCAGCGCCTGTGCTTTTTCAAGCTTGCTGCCCGCCTTTTCCCCCGCCACAAGGTAGTCAAGTTTTTTGCTCACCCCGCCAAGTGGCGTGGCACCGGCGGTTTCAGCCAGCTTTTCGGCTTCACTGCGCGGCATGCTCAGGGTTCCGGTAAAAAGAATATTTTTTCCCGCCAGCGGCCCGGACGCCAAACCGCCCTCGCCTGTGCTGCCGGAAGAACCGCCGCCAGACCGGCCGCCGCGCGGCCACAGGCCAAGCGCCCTGAAGCGCTCAAGCTGTTCCCGGTTGGCGGGGCTGTTGAAAAAGTTATGGATGGATGACGCCACCTCCGGTCCCACATCCGGCAGACTCAGCAGCGTTTCCGCGCCGGCGTTTTCCAGTTCATCCAGCGTTTCAAAATGCAAAGCCAGGGTGCGTGCGGTCTGTTCACCCACGTGCCTTATACCCAGAGCGCTGATGAGGCGCGGCAGGGTGGCAGAATGTACGGCGCGGGCAAGCGCGTCCACAAACTTGTGGGCCAGCACTTCTCCCATGCGCTCAAAGCCCAGCAGTTCCTGCACCGTAAGAGTAAAAAGATCAGCAGGAGACTGCACCCGGCCACTGGTGACCAGCTGTTCTATCCATTTCTGCCCCACGCCCGCGATATCCAGACCGGCCTTGGACACAAAATGCGTGATGGCCCGCAGGCGGATAGCGGAACAGGCCATGTTTTCGCACCGCCAGGCAGCTTCCCCCTCTTCCCGGTACGCAGGCTGGCCGCATGCCGGACAGGTGTGGGGAAAAACATATTCCCGGGCGTTTTCCGGGCGCTTTTCCAGCACCGGCCCTACCACCTCGGGAATGACATCGCCTGCGCGGCGCACCATGACCGTATCACCCACCCGCACATCGCGATTGCGTATTTCATCCTCATTATGCAGGGTGGCACGCGAGACCATCACGCCGCCCACAGAGACAGGCTCAAGCATGGCCACAGGGGTAAGCACCCCCGTGCGGCCCACCTGTATCTCAATGTCTTTCAGCAGGGTCTGTGCCAGTTCGGCCGGAAACTTGAAGGCCACGGCAAAACGCGGTGCCCGGGCGGTAAAACCAAGCGCCTGCTGGGCCTCAAGATTGTCCAGCTTGGCCACAGCCCCGTCAATTTCCATCGGGAATGCGGCGCGGTGCTCCCTGACCCACTGGGCATACTCCTCCACCTCGGCCACGCTGCTGCACAGCCTGCCGTCCGGCGGAGTAAGAAAACCGTATTCCCTGAGCCGACTCATGACTTCAGACTGCAGCAGACAGACGGGCGCGGGCGTCCAAAGCGCCTGGCCAAGACTGTAAGCCAGAAACCGCAACGGGCGTGAACCGATAATGGCAGTGTCCAGCTGGCGCAGTGTTCCTGCCGCAGCATTTCTGGGATTGGCAAAGGTTTTCAGACCAAGGGCTTCCTGTTTTTCATTAAGGACGGCAAAATCATTTTTATACATGACAACTTCGCCGCGCACCTCAAGCCTGGCGGGAAAAGGCCCCGGCCCCGCAAGCCGCAGGGGTACGGTGCGGATGGTACGCACAGCGTCGGTGACAACTTCACCCACCTCGCCGTCTCCCCGGGTAAGGGCTTCTTGCAACACGCCGTCTGCATAGATGATCTCCAGAGCCAGGCCATCCAGCTTGGGGTCACACCAGAAGCTTTCCGGCAGGGGACCGTTCACATCTCCCCCCCAGGCGCGAGCCATACGCTCCGCGAATTCCTGCCACTGCCCGGCTGAAAATACGTTGTCCAGACCATACATCTGAAGACTGTGGGCCTTTTTGGCAAGACCTTCCAGCAGCCCGCCCCCCACGCGCAAGGTTGGTGAATGGAGCGAGCGAAGTTCAGGCCAGCGGGTTTCCAGATCCTGCAATTCGCGAAACAGGGCGTCAAACTGGTCATCACTGATTTCGGGCCTGTCCAGCGTATGGTAGAGGTGATTATGACGCTCAAGCTCGGCTGTAAGCCACTGGACGCGCCGGCGTTCTTCGCCCGTGGGACCGGTGGCAAAAAGGCTGTGCTGCGACTGCCCGCCCTGATGTTCGTTCTTCTGTACCATGAAAGACCTTTATACTGGAGCGTGTCAAATTGGGGATGTATCGTTGCAAAAGCTGGCAAACCGACAGCATTGGGGATGTGGTAAACGCGCAGCCAAGTTGCACACCCGGCTCTTAATCCGGTAATGCAATAAGACGCGCCCGCAAGACGCGGATGCGGTCACGCAATTGTGCCGCCTGTTCAAACTCCAGATCACGGGCAGCCTGGCGCATTTCCTTTTCAAGCCTGGCCACCAGCAGGGCCGTGTCTTCGGCCGTAAGCGGGCTTGCGTCCGCATCCTGCCCTTTGCTCTTACCCCGCCCCTTGCCGCGCCCGCGTGAGGCGCCATCTTCCACATACAAACTATCCAGCGGGGATTCAAGGCTTTTTCTTGTACTTACAGGTGTTATGCCGTGTTCTTCATTATACTCTGTCTGCCGGGTACGGCGGCGCGCCGTTTCGCTCATGGCGGCCTTCATAGAGTCCGTTACCTTGTCGGCATACAGGATGACCCGCCCCTGAACGTTACGGGCTGCGCGGCCAAATGTCTGGATAAGCGAACCGGTGGAACGCAAGAAACCTTCCTTGTCCGCATCCAGAATGCAGACCAGGGAAACTTCGGGAATATCCAGTCCTTCACGCAGCAGGTTGATGCCCACCAGCACGTCGAACTCGCCCAGGCGCAGGGCACGGATGATCTGCATGCGCTCAAGGGTATCAATATCCGAGTGCAGGTAGCGGGCCCGCACCCCCATGTTGCAGCAGTACTCTGTAAGATCTTCGGCCATGCGTTTGGTCAGGGTAGTCACAAGCACCCTTTCGCCCCGGCTCACGCAGCCCCGGCATTCGCCGAGCAGGTCTTCCATCTGCCCCTTGGTGGGTCGTACTTCCACCACCGGGTCCACAAGCCCCGTGGGGCGGATGATCTGCTCGGCCACGATGCCCTGTGCCTGATCCATCTCGTATTTTCCGGGGGTGGCCGACACATAAACCACCTGATTGAGCCGCGCCGTAAATTCGTTGAACTGCAACGGCCTGTTATCCAGAGCGGAGGGAAGGCGAAAACCGTAGTCAACCAGCGTCTGCTTGCGTGAGCGGTCGCCTTTGTACATGCCCCCCACCTGGGGGATAGTGATATGCGATTCGTCCACAAAAAGAAGAAAATCCTCAGGAAAATAGTTGAGCAGGCAGGATGGCGGCTCCCCCGCCACACGGCCGTCCAGATGACGGGTGTAGTTTTCAATGCCGTTGCAGTAGCCAAGCTCTTCGATCATTTCAAGATCAAGCTGTGTGCGCTGCTCAAGGCGCTGGGCTTCCACCAGCTTGCCCTGCTGTCTGAACAGGGTCAGGCGCTCGGCCAGTTCATCGCGAATGTCGCCGGCGGCACGCTTGAGATTGTCCTGCGCGGAGACGAAGTGGCTGGCCGGGTAGATAACGGTTTTACTCACATCAGCCAGAACCTCGCCCGTGAGAGGATCTATTTCGCGCATGGAATCAATATCGTCGCCAAAAAATTCCAGCCGCAGGGCGCGTTCGTGATGATAGGCCGGAATAATTTCAAGGGCATCGCCGCGCACGCGGAACGTACCGCGATGAAAGTCATAGTCATTACGCTCATAATGCACTTCCACCAACCGCGTGATGAGCCTGTCCATGGAAAAATGCTGGCCCACTTCAACAGGAACGACCATCTTGGCGTAATATTCCGGCGAACCAAGACCGTAGATGCATGAAACAGAGGCCACAATGATCACGTCGCGTCTGGTCAGCAGGGCATGCGTGGCGGCATGGCGCAGCTTGTCTATGTTATCGTTGATGGAAGAATCTTTCTCAATATAGGTATCCGATGCAGGCACATAGGCTTCCGGCTGATAATAATCGTAATAGCTGACAAAATATTCTACGGCGTTGTGGGGAAAAAGCGCGCGGAACTCACCGTACAACTGGGCCGCCAGGGTTTTATTGGGCGCAAGCACCAGCGCCGGGCGATTGCAACGGGCAATGACATTGGCCATGGTAAACGTTTTGCCCGAGCCGGTAACGCCCAGCAGCACCTGAGCGGGTACTCCGGCCTGAAGGTTGGCCACCAGTTCATTGATGGCCCCGGGCTGGTCACCCGTAGGCGCATAGGCGGTTTCCAGGCTGAACGGGGTGGTTAACTTGTCTTCCATCATATTCCGTTTTGGGGTAAGAGGGTGTGAAATAATACACTAACAACGGGAAGTGCTATGGAAACAATCCTTGTACCCACGCAGTTCGACCTGCCGCTGGACAGAATCTACATTGTGGCCGCAACCCTCAAGACCTTCAAGGGGCGCCGCCACGTTGACGTGCAGATTTTCCGGCCCGGCGCCGGAGACGACGAACTGGAAGCCATACGGGGTCTCGGCCTGGTAGCCCCCGCCGACCCGTCCATTCCGCCGGAAGTTCTTCAGGGAGCTACAGAAGAAGCCGCCCTGCGCTGCATTCTTGAAGCCTTTACCACTGAAGAAAGCCGCGCCCTGCTGGCGTATCTTGAAGAACGCTACGCCGAACATATTGAAAAAGTTACTGTCTGTCCCATGGATATTCCTGTTCCCCTGGGCGTGGCCCCGCTGGCGGGCATTCCCGAAAACAAGACCACCGGCTTCATCCGCTTTGACGCCGTACGCGACTACAACCTGCCCTTCGCGGCCCACGGATACTATGATCTGAGCGCCCACGAACCGCTGGACAAAGAATAGTCGTAGCGTTCATGCCAGGGCTGCCAGATGGCACCGCAAACAGCTGTCTGCTCCACATCGGTGGATGTGGAGCCGGAAAATGGATCCACGGCAGATCCGTGACGATACGAAGTTCCGGCAGGATGCTCCGGCGCAAGTGCCTGATCCAGTTTTTGCACAAAAAGCTCACGCGGCAGCAGAACCCCGCCCATCTTCATGATGTGCGGGGTTTCCTGCTGGCAGTCCAGCAAAGTAACGCCACGCAGGCGCAGCAGGGCCACAAGGCCCGCCAGAGCCGCGCGCGAGGCTTCGGGCAGCACATGAAACATCGACTCGCCAAAAAACGCCCGCCCAAGCCCCACTCCGTACAATCCGCCGACCAGTTCGCCCTCATGCCATGCCTCCACACTGTGGGCATAACCCATGTGATGCAGGCACTGGTAGGCTTCTGCCATTTCGGGCAGAATCCAGGTTCCCCCGCCCTCATGGCGCGGTGCGGCGCAGGCGTGGATAACTTCGCTGAAGGCAGCGTTGAGCGTCAGTTCAAAAGGTTTGTTGCGCAAATGACGGGCGCTGCGCCTGGGCAGGTGGAATGCATCCAGCGGCAGCACGCAGCGCGGGTCGGGCGACCACCAGAGTATGGGCAGGCCAGCTTCATACCAGGGGAAAATGCCCCTGCTGTAGGCCGCCAGAAGCCGTTCGGGGTGCAGGTCGCCGCCAAAGCAGAGCAGACCGTCCTTGCGCGCAGCCTCCAGCGGTGGAAACTGGGCGGCCATGGCTGTGTAAATCCTCAATGGGCGCCCCCTCGCAGCGGCTTTGCCCTGCTTTGTACAAACAGCGGGCACGCCGCCTTGTTGCGGTTGCGGACGGTGAAGTACACTCCGTTTTTTGCCGCCTTTGTCAATCCCGGGCAGGATGTTCTTGAGACGGCATTATACTGCCCTCGTCTCAGGTCAAAAAAATTCCTGCAACAGATTTGAACAAGAATAATGGGTTAGGCGCTAAAGGCGTGGCGCGGGACCCTTTTGCAAAAGGGTCCCGCGCCCACAAGGCATTTCAAAGTAAAAAAACTCTAGTCTGCCTTGCCGGATTTCTTCACAGGCTCGCCCTTGGCAACCGTAGCCCCGGAACCAGAACCACTTGCTGCAGTTCCCGGCGTTCTGCCCTTGCCAGAGGCTTTTTTCTTGCCGCCCGCACTGGCGGTCTTTGCATCTGCCGGGCCGGACGTCCTGGGCTTGCCCTTCACCATCTGTTTACCGGACGCAGCAGCCCGCGAAGACCTGGCGGCAGCGGATTCCAGCACAAGGGCATCATCCACGAGGTCAAGCCGGGCGGTTCCGCCCTTGGCCAGCGAACCGAACAGCAATTCGTGCGCCAGCCTGTCTTCCAGCTCGGTACGCAGCAGACGCCGCAGGGGACGCGCCCCCATGGTGGGGTCAAAGCCCTTGCGGGCCAGCCATTGCCGGGCCTTCTGCCCAAGCTCAAGGCTCACCTGTCGCTGCTCGAGGCTTTCGATAATTTCAGCCATAAACTTGTCCACAATGCGCAGCATCATATCTTCAGTCAGGCTACCGAACGGCACAAGCGCATCAAGCCTGTTACGGAACTCGGGGCTGAAGGTATTTTCCACAGCCTTGAGTCCCTTATGAGCCGCATCCTGCCGTGTAGCCCCGCCAAAGCCCATGGCCGGGCGGGACATGTCAAAGGCTCCGGCATTGGAGGTCATGATCAGGACAACATGCGAAAAGTCCGTCTTGCGGCCCGTATTATCCGTCAGCGTGGCATAATCCATTACCTGAAGGAGCACATTGAAAATGTCGGGGTGGGCTTTTTCCACCTCGTCCAGCAATACCACGGAATACGGGGCCTTGCGCACGGCCTCGGTCAGCAGGCCGCCCTGATCAAAGCCCACATAGCCGGGAGGCGCGCCGATAAGACGCGACACGGCGTGCTTTTCCATATATTCGCTCATGTCATAACGCAGAAACTCCACGCCCATGAGTTTTGCCAGGCTGCGGGCCACCTCTGTTTTACCAACACCCGTGGGGCCGTAGAATAAAAACGCTCCGGCCGGGCGCTGCTCCTGACCAAGCCCGGCGCGGGCGCGCAAGATGGCCCGTACAGTAAGCTCGATAGCCGCATCCTGCCCGAACACCAGCTCCTTGAGATCTTTCTCAAGCGAGGCCAGCCGGTTGCGTTCCGTGCCGGAGACAGTACGCACGGGAATGCCCGCCATACGGGCCACAATACGCTCCACATCCCCCACGCTTACCAGGGGCGGCAGCTTTTTCCCGCTTGCAACGGCTTTTTTGCCGGATGAAGCCCTGGCCCCCTGCACCCCACGGCCCAGGCGCACAGCCGCCCCGGATTCGTCCATAACGTCAATGGCCTTGTCGGGCAGCAGACGGTCACGCACGTGGCGGGCCGTCAGGTCCACCATCGCCTTGACCGCAGCCGTGCTGTACCGGACCTTGTGGAAATCCGCATAGCGTTTTTCCAATCCTTGAAGGATGGCGAGACATTCCTCCGGGCTTGGCTCGGTCAGGTCGATACGCTGAAAACGCCGGGCCAGGGCGCGGTCTTTTTCAAAATGGTTGCGAAACTCTTCGTATGTGGTGGAGCCGATGCAGCGCAGTTCGCCACTGGCAAGCACGGGTTTGAGCAGGTTGGAAGCATCCATGGAGCCGCCGGACGTGGAACCGGCACCTACGATGGTATGTATTTCATCAATGAACAGAATGGCTTCAGGCAGTTCCTTCAGACGCTGCACCACTGCCTTGAGGCGGCTTTCAAAATCTCCCCGATAGCGCGTACCTGCCAGCAGAAGGCCCATATCCAGGGCGAACAGTTTGGCATTGCTGAACATCTCCGGCACGTCGTCTTCAACTATGCGCAAAGCCAGACCTTCGGCCAGAGCGGTTTTTCCCACGCCGGGGTCGCCCACAAAAAGAGGGTTATTCTTGCGGCGGCGGCACAAAACCTCTACCGCGCGGTCAAGCTCATTTTCACGCCCTACCAGCGGGTCTATCTTGCCTTCGCGGGCGCGGGCCGTGAGGTCAACGGCATACTGGGCCAGGGGGTCGGCCTTGGCGTCTTTTTCTTCGCCTTCGCCGCCCTGGTCCACCCCGCGGGAGCCACCGCCCTCGTCCATGCCGTGCGACACAAACGTGAGCACGTCCAGACGTTCCACCCCCTGCTTGCGCAGGTAATAGTGGGCATAGCTTTCCTCTTCATCCATAATGGAAATGAGCAGATCGCCCAGTTCCACGGTATCACGTCCGGCAGCACGGATATGCCCAAGGGCGCGCTCAAGCACGCGCTGCACACCTTCTGTCTGGGCCACTTCGTGCTTGCCCGCAAGAGGAACCACTTCCAGTTCACGATTAAAAAAATCCTCGAGCTGCTCGCGCAGCACGGCCACGCTGGCCCCGCTGCCCTCAAGCAGGATACGGCCGCGCATGCTGTTTGTGAGCGCATAAAGCACGTGCTCGACAGTCAACATATCATGGCGGCGCCGGTGCGCTTCCATAAGCGCATCACGAATGACGCTTTGAACACTTTTGCTCAGCATAGGCAATCTCAGTAAATTTTTTCCATGGTGCACTTGAGGGGAAATCCGGCGGCTCTGGCTGCCTGATGCACTCTTTTCACCTTGGTTTCAGCCACTTCATGGGTGTATACGCCACACTGGCCCACGCCCTGCTGGTGCACGTTCAGCATGATGGCGGTTGCTTCCTGCGTGGTTTTGTTAAAAATACTGCATAGAACAGCCACCACGAAGTCCATGCTGGTATAGTCGTCATTATGCAGGAGAACCCGGTAACGATCCGGCTCCTTCAGCTTTTTTTCCACAATAACCTGGCTTTCGCCGTCATTGCGGCCCTGTTTAAAAGAGGACATTCAATGGCTCCACAGTACAGTTTTCAGCGCGATACCGGGGGAACAGCGTTTTCCTCCCCCAGTCCCAGTTGCTGCCGCCAGGCTTTTCTTTGCGCTTCGCTGAACACAAAGGAGCGGCGCGCAGGCAGGTTGTTACGCTGCAACCATTCCTGATGCAGCTGATGATAATTCTTGGTACTCATTGCCGTCTTGTCAAGCCCCAGGCGACGCTGCATTGCCTCGATAGCCCCGGGTTCGCCTTCCAGTTCAGCCCCTTCCATAAAAGGCAGCACGTCCAGCTCCACCTCCACGCCATCCAGTAGCCAGGGTTCTCGGATTTTTTCATACTGTGCCACGGCACGGTAACCAAGGCCTTCAAGAATATGCTTCATGGCAGACGCATCCGCCACACCCACTTCACGCTCTTCGCGCACCTTGTACTGTCCGGCCCCGGCGGGCACTTCAGCCGGAAGCTTGAGGGTAAGCACATGGCGAAGCCTTGTCTTCCATTCCTGGCTGCGCAAGCGCAGCAGACGCCCCGTGGCGGCAAGGCTGCCGTCCTGTGCATCAAAAACCGTATTGCTCTCAAAGTGCGCGCCAAGACAAAAAGCACCCGCCTCGACAAGCTTGCGGCGCAGGCTGTCCAGCTTTATATCCGGAAATTTGCGTTCCACTTCCAGCGCCATCACTCACCATCCTCCGCTTTGTGACGGCGGTGAAAAAGCCGCTGCTGCAAGGCTGCGATGGTCGCAATGCCGCCCTTTTCATCCCCGGGGTGCACAATGGGGTCAAAGCCCAGACGCCGGGCCTGAGTAAGGCGCAGATCCTGCGCGGCCACAGGACGCACCTGCCCGTTAAGGTCCACTTCACCCCACAGCACGCTTTTTTCGGGCAATGGCACGTCATAATAGGATGAAAGCACCGCAGCTACCAGGGCGAGATCCAGTCCCGGCTCGTTGAGCTTCATGCCTCCGCCCACCTTGGCGTAAATATCCACCTGGGCAAAGTTGAGCTTGAGCCTTTTTTCAAGCACGGCCAAAAGCATGTGCAGGCGGCCCACATCAAAACCCAGAGCAGCGCGGCGTGGAATGCTCAGAAAAGTGCGGGACACAAGAGCCTGCACCTCTACTGCAAGGGGCCGCTGGCCGTCCACAGCCATAACCACCGCCGTACCCGACAAGGACGCGTCGCGCTGGCCGAGAAAAAATGTGGAAGGGTCATCCACCACTTCCATGCCCCGCTGGCCCATGCGAAATACCAGCAGTTCCTCATTGGGACCAAAACGGTTCTTGAACACGCGCAATAGGCGGAACATCTGCCGCCGGTCGCCTTCAAGAGAAATGACCGTGTCCACCATATGCTCCAGCAGCCTCGGCCCGGCCAGCACCCCATCCTTGGTTACATGCCCCACAAGTATGAGAGTGCAGCCCAGTCGGCGGCACAGTTCAAGCAAAGAAGTGGCAACGGCCCGCACCTGGCTGACATTGCCGGGCAAGCCTTCGGCCTCAAGACTTGTGAGGGTCTGCACCGAGTCCACTACGAGCAGGGCCGGATTTTGCGCATTAGCGGCCTCTACCACGTCTTCCACGCGGGACGTGGCAAGGGCCAGCAGATTGGGGTCAAGCATGCCCAGACGCTCGGCCCTGCCCTTGATCTGCGGCAGCGATTCCTCACCACTGGCGTACAGCACGGGACGACCGGCAGAAGCCATCTGAGCGGCCACAAGCCCGGCCACCTGCAAAAGAAGCGTGGATTTGCCTATGCCGGGCTCGCCGCCCACAAGAATGGCCGCCCCGGGTACAAGCCCCTTGCCCAGCACCCTGTCCAGGGCTTGCAGACCGCTACCGTAAGGTTCGTGACCTGCGTCCTCCACCTGGCACAGGGCAACGGGGCGTCCGGACGCGCTGCTGTCGCCCAGAGATGTGCGAGTCTTGCCCGAAGAACGGGCCTGTACCGAGGCTTCCAGCGTGTTCCACTCATGGCAGCCGGGACACTGCCCCCGCCATTGCATTGTCTGCGCACCACACGAAGAGCATATATATATTTCACGTAGTTTCGCCATGCTTCAAGCCTACGGAAAAAGCACGGAGGGCGCAAGGCAGGTTACCCGACGCCTGCGCAAGCAAACGCCAGAGGGACGAAAAAGGAAACTTTATATAGTTCGTGTTTCACAAGGATTTTTCACGCGAAAACAACAAACCCGCTCCCCTGTGGCGAACAGATGCGCCATATCCGCTGCCGGAGAAATGAGAAAAACCGAAAAGGCTGCTCTGACCAGAGAACCTTGTTGAAAGAACTGCTTCTGAAACAGATTAACTTTGAGAATGTATATGCTCAAAATTTGAGACACGCCCGTTATGCCCCATAGCTGCTCGCGCATTCGTCAGGGCAATGTCGAAGTGAGATTGCCTAACGCCGCACAGCAAGCACGGTAGCGCAGAAAATGCCGCCAAGAATGGCCGCCGCGCTTACGCCGAGGCGCAGTGTGACGGCCTCGCCCATAAAGGCCGCACCGCCAAGGGCGGTAATAAGCGGCACGCTCAGTTGCACCACGGCAGCGCTTGGTACGCTGAGGCATGGCAGGACGGAATACCACAGCACATAGCCAAGCGCCGAAGCAACGGCTCCGGCAGCCAGCGCGCAGGCAACGCCCGCCGGAGGCAGAGAGAGGCCGCCGCCCGCCCACATTCCGTCGGGATACAGCCAGGAAGGAAGCAGCAGCACAAGCGCCAGGGGCAGGCAACGCACAAAATTGCCTGCCGTGGCGGCCACAGGAGCACTGTTGTTGCGCCCGCACAGTGTATAGACCGCCCATGAAGCGCCCGAAAGAAAAATGATGGCCGAAGGCCACAGGGGCGGCGCGTCCAGACCGGGTAAAAGCAGATATACAAGACCCGCCAGGGCCAGGCTGATGCCCAGCGTCTGCGCCCGGCTGGGGCGTTGCCCCAGCATCACGCCCACGCCCACCATGGTTACCTGCACGGCCACGGCAATAATAAGCGCTCCCGCTGCGGCGGGCAGGTTTACATAGGCCCAGGAAAAGCAGGCCATATAAGCGAAGAGGGCCAGGGCGGCTCGCCGGTTTCCGTGCTGCAAAACGCGCTGCCCCCGCAGTGCCATGAACAGCCACAAAACAACGGCTGCCGAAACTGCCCGCAAAACGGTATAGCTGACAGCGTCCATGCCCGTACCGAAGAGCGCCATGCGACATAGCAGCGAGTTTGCCGCAAAAAATGTCATGCATACAGCCGTGAGCAAAACCGTGCGAAACATCCCGCCCGCACTGCCATGAAGGGTCATCGTGTCTGCCTTGTACCTTGCAGCTTCCTGAAGATGGTGCTGCGGTTAACCTGAAAAAGTTCCGCAACACGCTGAACCGAGCCATGCACCTCTATGGCCTTGAGCAAAAAGTCGCGCTCCATTTCCGCCATAATTTCCCGCAACGGGCGACGGGGCACAAGCACGTCTTCCGAATACCGGGAGGCATCATGCGTCACGCCGGTAACCTGTGCGGGCAGATCGCGCGGAGTGATGAGCGGGCCATTGAGCGTGATGACCAGACTGTGCACCATATTCTGCAGTTCACGCACGTTGCCGGGCCAGGCATACGCAGCCATCATATTGAGGGTGACATCCATAAAAGCCATGACCTTATGGTACTTGGCCGCATAGTGCGCCAAAAAATGCTCGGCCAGCAGAGGCACATCTTCCTTACGGTCCCGCAGGGACGGGATGCGCACTGTGGCCACATTGAGGCGATAATAGAGGTCGCGGCGAAAAGTTCCGGCTTCTACGCTTTCGGCAAGGTTGCGGTTGGTGGCCGCGATAATGCGCACATCCACCTTGCGCGGGCTGGATGCCCCTACGCGCATGATTTCGCCATCCTGCAACACACGCAGAAGCCGCGTCTGCATGGAAAGGGGCAGTTCGCCCACTTCATCCAGAAAAATGGTGCTGCCATCGGCAATTTCAAAATATCCGGCCTTGCCCTTACTGGAGGCCCCGGTAAAAGCACCGGGCATGTAACCGAACAGTTCCGATTCCGTGAGGGTTTCGGAAATGCCGCCACAGTCTACCTTGAGCAGGATTTTATCGCGTCGTTCAGATAGGCCATGAGTAAACCGGGCAAAAACATCTTTGCCCGCGCCCGTTTCGCCCAGGATCAGCACTGTGGCGTCTGTGGCGGCAAATCGTCGCAACAGCGAAACCACCTCCCCCATGGCAGGACTGGCATAAATGGGATCTCGCGCCTTGTTGCCCTCGCTGGTCATATACGCCAGCTGGTCGTTGATCTGATCGATAAGCCTGCACTGCCCGGCCACCTGATCCTGCAACTGGGCCAGCAGGGTGATGTCGCGCGCAAAGGTGACCACAAGGCAGAGGTCGCCACGCGTGTCAAAGACAGGAAAACCCGTCAGCACCAGCTTTTTGCCGTCCTTGAGCTGCTGCACATGGGTGGCAGGCCTGCCGGTGCGTACTATCTGCGGGTTGAGAATGTGGTCAAAGACCCCCTCCTCCACCAGGCAGCGCACGTTCTTGCCCTGCACCTGCTCCTGTGTGAGGCCGGTCAACTGCTCGTACATGCGGTTAACACGCAGGCTGGTTCCCGAAGCATCGCTGATGAAAACGCCTTCGGGCAGGGCGTCAAGTATGCGCTTCACATGCTTTGAAAGCAGTTCCTGAGAGTGATCGGCCATATTTCAATCCGGTAAAATGCTGCGTATTCAGCGGGGAATCTGCACCCGCTCCCCCAAAATGTCCAGAGCGGTCTTTTGCAGCCCGTCCGTAACGGCCTTGTTCAGGCTCACTTCGCCCATGGGGACCTCCCGGCCCAGAAAATGATACTTCTGGGTTCCCAGACGGTGATAGGGCAAAAGCTCATAATTAACATGCGGATAGGCCTCGATGAAGCGGGCTATGGCCGCAACGGCCTTTTCATTGTCATTGAAGCCCGGAATTACAGGCGTACGGGCCAGTATGGGCAAATGCGGAAATTCTTCTGCCAGAATGCGGAAATTTTCGAGAATACGCGCATTGGGCAAGCCGGTTTGGGTCTCATGAATTTCGCTGTTCATATGTTTGATGTCGTAAAGCACATAGCTCAGATGGGGCGCGGCCTCGCGCACGGTATCGGCAGGGACCATGCCGCAGGTTTCCACCGCAGTCCTGATGCGACGGGCGCGGGCCTCGCGCAGCAGGGCCACGGCAAAACTGCCCTGCAACAGCGGCTCACCGCCGGAAAGGGTCAGGCCGCCGCCAGAGCGGGCGTAAAAGGCCATATCCTGCTCCACCACACGCAGCACATCGCCCACAGCACGCTTTTTACCATATACCAGCAAGCCTTGTGCGGGGCAAACTTCGGCGCACGGGATGGAACAGTCTGCACAATGGCTGCGGTCGATGCGCGGCTTGTCGTCATCGCCGCAAGTGATTGCGCCATGCGGACAAGCTGTCAGGCAATGGCCGCATTTTGAAATATCAATACAGCGCCCGGGATTACACGCCAGCTCTGCACAGGATTTCTGCGATTCCGGATTACTGCACCAACGACACGAAAGGGAGCACCCCTTGAGAAATACTATGGTGCGTATGCCCGGGCCGTCATGAACAGAATATTTTTGAATGTTGAACACCATTCCCTGCTGCTTGTCATCCAGGCACATGTTTCCTTCCTTTTTTGCGCAATGCCGTTATATAGCAACCGGCGGTATCAAGAAAAAACTGTCGTAAAAATGCGGGGAGGAAATCTCCTCCCCGCTTCAGATGCCGTCCTTACATCACATCATGTTCTGTACGGGCGATGAGATCGTTCTGCAAATCGGGCGACAGGTCCACAAAGTAGGCGCTGTAGCCGGCGATACGCACAATGAGGTTGCGGTATTTCTGTGGATCTTTCTGCGCAGCCACAAGGGTGCCCTTGTTGACCACGTTGAACTGCACATGCCAGAGCTTGAGGTCGCAGAACGTGCGGATGAAGGACACCAATTTTTCTGTGCCCTGCTCGCCTTCCACGCATTTGGGCGTAAACTTGATGTTCAGCATGCGGGCGGCACGGTCGCGCAGGCCCATATTTTTGGTGGTGCAGTTTGAGAGAAGTACCGCGGTCGGGCCATTCACATCAGCTCCGTGCGAGGCAGATGAACCGTCAGACAGAGGGAAGCCGTCTGTACGGCCGTTGGGCGTGGCGGAGACCACCTTGCCAAAAGGCACATGTGAGGTGAAGGGGACGTAGCGCACATCATTGTGGATGCCCAGGTCGCTCATGGAATATTTGTTGCCGTATTCCACCGAAATTCTGTCAATGTCGCGGCCAATGGCATCGGCGTACTCATCATTGTTGCCGTAACAGGGGGCGGACCGCAGCAGGGCGCGCACGTCTTCATAGCCTTCAAAATCGGCATCAATGGCAGCAATCAGCTTGTCCATGCTCAGTTTCTTTTCTTCAAAGACCAGTTTTTTCACGGCCGCCAGGGAATCTACCACGGTTCCCAGCCCCATATACTCAAAGTAGCCGAGGTTGATGCCTTCGGGGATCTGTTCCTGATGCAGGTCAATGCAGTGCTTCATGCACAAGTCATGCATGGCGGAACCCATGGGCTGGGCGAAATGCTCGGCACGCAGCTTGTTGATGATGTACTGCTGGGTAAAAGCGGTCTTGAGGAAAAGCAGATGCTGTTCCACATAAGCATTCCAGAACTGATCCCAGCTTGTGAAGTTGCGGGGATCGCCCGTTTCAACGCCAAGCTGCTGATCGCCGTATTTTTTCATCCGCCCGTTGCGCAACACCATTTCCACGGCAGCGGCAAAGTTGATGTAGGCTCCGCCGGACGTATAGGTGTCGCGATTGGGCATGCGCGCCTCGGTGCAGCCGGAAACGGCATAGTCCAGCGCTTCTTCAAAGGTCGCACCCTTGGAAACGTAAAGCGGCACGATTTCTTCGTCATTGATCAGCTTGGGAAAACCCGAGCCGTATTTGATGGTCTCGGCCACGTCCCAGAGATAACGCTCGGGCGCACGGGAATGGATGCGGGCCGCAAGGTCCGGGTAATGCAGCGGAAACTCCCGCTTGGACTTGAGTATCAGATAGGTAAGGTCATTGCTGGCATCGCGCCCGTCCGGCGTCTGCCCGCCAACGGTGACTGCTTCCCAGTGGGCATAACCTTCGTTAAAAGCCCCGCCGGTGGGAGAAATGTACATGTCGATAAATTCGGCCATGCCCACCCACATGCATTCCAGCAGCTCCATGGCCTGGGCTTCGGTAATCTTCCCGGCCTCACGGTCCTGCTTGTAGTAGGGCTGAAAGTACTGGTCCATGCGGCCGTTGGAAATGGTGGTGCCGGTCTTCTGCTCGATGCGCGAGAACATCTGGGTAAACCACTGGCTCTGGCAGGCTTCCCAGAAGTCGCGGGCAGGCTCACCGGGAACGTGCTCGGCGTTTTCTGCCATGCGCAGCAATTCAGCCTTACGCACGGGATCGGATTCTTTTTCGGCCATTTCGCGGGCAAGCACTGCGTGACGTTTGGCCCAGAGCACAATGGCGTCACACACTATCATGACAGCTTCAAGGAAGGGACGCTTTTCGCGGTCATCCTTGGCGCTCAGCGGATCAAGAGCCGCCAGTTTTTCCCGGGCTTCTTTCTTGATGCTGTTAAAGCCCCGCCTGAGGATTTTTTCGTAGTCATGAACCCACTGGATGGAAGAGCGGAACGAAGAGGTTTCATTAACGATAAAACGCGAAATCAGGCCTTCGGGGTCATCATAGGTAAGCTTGTGCACTTCGGCGGGCAGGGCCGCATTCAGCGCTTCATGGTAGGTCTTGCCCTTCCAGTACGGGGCGATCTCTTCCACGACGCGCCTGGCGTCCTCGGGCGTGATGGTAGCCGGTGAAGTTTTGCGGGTGGGCAGATCGCGTACGGCGATATCAAGAAAATCACCGTCCAGCTCCGGATAAAGGATGCCGTAGCGCCCGTCGCAACCGGCGCGGCCAAGCAGCAACTGATCTTCCTGCACATAGACGGTCATGTTGCGGGCAATGTGCATGAGGGCCTTGGCCCAGCGCAGTACCAGCGGCTGCCCTTCGGTTTCCTGCATGGACTGGGTAAAGTACAGCGCGCGCTCGATATCAATGCGCGGCTTCTGCCCTTCAAACCGCTCCAGCAGCCTGAAAACCCGGGGATGGGTCTTACGGAACCTGTCTTCCCGACCTTCAATTTTGTCGTACAGGCGCTGCTCCTGGGGGGACCGGCATTCGCAAGTGGTCATGCTCATCACGCTACTCCTGAATAATATGGATTACAGAGCGCGGTACGGCCTGCATGCCGCCGCGCTGAGAACGCCTGGTAAAGCTGGCTATCCTCGTTATGGCGGCGTAGTTGCATGGGGCATGCCACATTTAATAACAATCTTATTTAATTGTATTTTTATTATTTATTGTCTTTTCTGCCAATAGATAAACGCACTCCTTTTCACAAATGATGCATTTTTGCACCAAATTGTAAGCTTTTTCAATAAAACCATCCATTTTTGCGACGCATTTTTGCAACACTCTCTTTGGGCAACGCAAAGTAGCTCACGCAACCTCGCGCAAAACAATTATGTTTTAACTTTCACAAACAGCCCTTCTACGCACAAAAACAACCGTTCCTGTTAGCTGCAAACTTGCGACTCGACTTCTCACACAGGCAAAACATAGTAACAATATAAATTATAATACGCTGATAAAAGTAGATTTTTCGATGAAAAAGCTTATTTTCAACACCTCTTCTCTGGCACGCATCCTGCAAAAGTAAAAAATCACAAGCCTGAGAGGCTGAGTCACTCATTTTTGCTTTTTGCAATTGTTCATCTCATGGGAGGAGATTATGAGAAAAGTGTCACAATCATACTGTCCCGTACATAACGTAAACGCTTCTTGCAGCCCGCACCTTCATAAACACCACAGGGCGTGCCGCAACGCCTTTACAGCAGATCAGGCACGCGGGGAGAGATGGAAATGAAGGTAATAGATTTTCGTTTCCGTCCCAATACTCCCGAAATTATCGACGGCATCAAAAACAGCAGCATGTTCAAGGCTGCATGCAAGGCTATCGGTTTTGACCAGCGCAAGCCTCAGCCTCTGGAAGACATTGTGGCCGGCCTGGAGCGTCTTGACGTGGAGCTTGGGGTCATCACCGGACGCGATTGTGAAACAACTTATGGTTTTCCTGCCAACAACCAGAGCGTGCTTGAATTCTGCCGGGCCTACCCACAAAAGTTTGTGGGGTTCTGGGGCATTGACCCGCACAAAAAAATGGCCGCCCTGCGCGAAATCGAGCTTGTATCCTCCGAATACGGCATGAAGGGCATCGCCATCGATCCGTATCTTGCCCACATTCCTGCATCTGAAGCACGCTTTTACCCTCTCTACGCCAAGTGCTGCGAACTGGGCCTGCCCGTATTCATCACAATGGCTCCACCGCCTCAGGTTCCCGGAGCCATTCTGGAATACGCCGACCCGCGCGATGTGGATAAGGTGGCCCGGGATTTTCCCGAGCTTACACTCATCATGAGCCACGGCGGCTATCCATTTGTGAATGAAGCTGTTTATACCTGCCTTCGTAACGCCAACGTGTACATGGATATTTCAGAATATGAACGTGCGCCTATGGTGGATGTGTATGTGCAGGCCATGAACGGGCTGATCACGGACAAGGTGCTTTTTGCCAGCGCCCACCCCTTTGTGGAACTGGCCGACACCCTGGAAGCCTACCGCGAGTTTGACCTGACTGATGAGGCCCGCCGCAAAATCATGTATGAAAACGCCCGCCGCGTGCTGGGCCTGGCATAAAGGAGAACGGTATGAGTGTTGCCGCCAATGACAAGCAGGCGCAAAAAAACCTGCGCCGCGTGGTGATTTCCTCCCTTATGGGCGCGGTTATCGAATGGTATGACTTTTTCCTTTATGGTGTGGTGGCCGGGCTTGTGTTCAACAAGCTTTATTTTCCCGCATTCTCACCGGGCGTAGGCACTATTCTGGCATTCGCCACCTTTGCTGTGGGCTTTGTGGCCCGGCCTCTGGGCGGCATCATTTTTGGTCACTTCGGCGACAAGATCGGCCGTAAAAAAATGCTCATCCTCACCCTTGAGATTATGGGCGTGGCCACGGTGCTCATCGGCTGCATTCCCTCTTACGACAGCATCGGCATATGGGCTCCCATCCTGCTGGTTATCTGCCGTCTGGCCCAGGGGATCGGGCTTGGCGGCGAATGGGGAGGCGCCGTGCTTATGGCTTATGAATCCGCACCAGCCCACAAGCGCGCTTTTTATGGCAGCTTGCCCCAGGTTGGCCTTTCACTGGGCCTGATGCTCGCTTCAGGGGTTATCGGTCTGCTGTCATTCCTGCTGTCTGACGAGGCCTTTCTTGCCTGGGGCTGGCGTATTGCCTTTATCCTGAGCGCAGTTCTGGTACTGGTGGGCGCGTACATACGCACGTCCGTTCAGGAAACACAAGACTTTTCTTCCGCTAAAAAAGAAGTGGAAAAAATCCGCTATCCCATGCTTGAAGCGTTCAAGCGCTATCCCAAAACCCTGACCGCCTGCGTGGGAGCGCGCTTTGTAGAAGGTATCGCCTTTAACGTGTTTGGTGTGTTTTCATTGACGTACCTTACACAGACCTGCGGCGTTAACCGCACTGTGGCCCTTATGGCCGTTGTGGTGGCCTCGGGTGTTATGGCCTGCTTCATTCCCATGTGGGGAGCCATGGCAGACCGCGTGGGCAAAGGCCGCATTTTCGGCACTGCGGCACTGCTGCTGGGCATAACCGCTTATCCGGTGTTCTGGGTGCTGCACAACTATGCCACCACGAATCTCTTCTTTGTCTATCTGGCGATTATCATCCCCTTCGGTATTATCTATGCCGCGGCCTATGCCAGCATGGCCAGCCTGTTTTCTGAAAGTTTTGATGCCACGGTGCGGTATTCCAGCATTTCTTTCGTATATCAGTTTTCGGGCATTTTTGCTTCGGGGCTTACCCCCATGATCGCGACCATGCTCGTGCAGGCCAACAATTCCCAACCCTGGTATCTCTGCGGATATCTGCTTGTGGCAGGTGTTATCAGCACCGTGTCCACCATGTGGATAGGCAGACTCCGGATTTCAAAGGCTGAGCCGCGCGTATTGCCCGCTGAAGAAAGCAGCGTTCTTGCCGCCAATCCTGCAACCGGTCAGAACGCCTGACACCTCCAGAGTCTGCCCTGAAAAAGACCGGGGATTGCCGACCCCGGCCCTGAAGAATCAGGCCGCAACCCTGCGGATGCAGACGCCAAGCCCCCCCTGTGAAAGCCCCCTTTGCCTTGCCGCTGTCGCCAGGGCAAAGGGGGCCGGGCGTTGCCGCAGAAGCGCGGCAGCACATCCCTGCTCTCTGCCTCAACACACAGCAACCATCTTTTTTATCGCCGCCATCATGACGGCAACGCTATACAGCACTACCGGGATCACATTGCCACGGTTGACGCCACAGACAGGCGGCGCACCGCCGTTACCACAGGTGTGCGGGCAGCGACTGAAGCGCCAGACAGCGCCCGGCAACACCTTGTTCACGCCCTCCTCAGCCCGACTTTGCAACAAATCCAGACACAACAAAGCGCCCGCCGCGAATGCTTGCATCTGCGGCGGGCGAAAAACACCGGAACAGCCAGTGGCTCCCGGGGCTGAAGAATTTTCTTATCTGGCGCTCTTCTCGTCCTGCTTGTCATCCTGCACGGGCATATCCTTCACATCCACGATACGCACGCCGAATTCGGCCACGCCCTCGGGCGGCGCGTAGAACAGCACCATAAAGGGAACCTCGCCCCCCCGGGGGACATTGGTATTATTGGTGAGAATCTCTACCTTGTTGTTAAGAAAAGATTCCATTTCTTTTTCGCTCAGTACCTGAAGCTGAAAAAGGGAAAGCTGCACGCCGCCGAGCTGTTTTTTGGTGGCCAGCGTTTTTTTATCCTTGTCGTAAATGGCGGCCTCAACGGTAACCAGTTCCTTGGGTTCTGGAAACTCGTTAACCACCTTGCCCTCGATAACAAAGACCTTGCCCACTTTTTCATTGTCCACATAGTACTGGCGCACATTGCGCATGGTGAGCATTTCCACCTTTTTGGCCAGTTCTTGTTCTGTGGGTGGACTACTTTCCCCGGTGGCGGAATGCTTGAAGTACCAGTACGCGCCGCCGGCACAAACCAGTATAAGCAGGAGGAGGCCAAGCAGCTTGCCAAGTCTGCTCCGTTTTTTGACGGGCATATCCGGCAGAGGCCCCTGGGCGGCAAGTTGTTCGGCCGGATCATAGGCAAAAACAGTTTTGCAGACCGAACAACGCAGCTTTACACCCGGCCTGGCAAGTTGATCCGGCAGGTTAAAGCGGCTTGAACAATTGGGACATCTTACTTCCATGCCGTTACTCTCCAAAACCGTATCCGGCAGCCGGAACAGCAGAACATTTATTCGGGAATGATCTCAAAAACAGCGGGCAGATTACGATAGTGTTCGGCGTAATCGAGACCATACCCCACAATAAAGCCCTGAGTCAGCTTGAAGCCGGCAAAGTCGACGTGAACGTCAATTTCGCGCCTTTCATTCTTGTCTACCAATGCGGCCAGGCGCAGGCTGCGGGCCTTGCGCGCGGCAAACTGCCCGAGCAGAAAACGCATGCTGTGGCCGCTGTCCACAATATCTTCAACAATCAGCACATGCTTGTCACAGATGTCAATCTCAACATCCTTGCTGAAAATAACATGCTTGGAGCTGCTTGCTCCCTTGCCGTAGCTGGACAGGCGCACGAAGTCCAGCTCCAGATTTTTATTTTGCAAAGCCCGTACCAGATCGCTGAAAAACACAAAGCCGCCCTTGAGCACACATATGGCTACCAAGGGTTCCTGGCCGTAACAGGCGTCAATTTCAGCCGCCAGTTCCTGCACCCGTTCGGCAATCTGTTCCTGGCTGAAAACAGTCTTCAGTTCTTTGACCTTGAGCTCATGCCCCACCTTAGACATCTGATCCTCCAGCACGGGCCGCGCGGGCGGCCCCATCTTCAGGGGCCGCAAGATTTTCCGGCTCCATGGCGAACATATCCGCATTGATCAATGCGGTAGGGACAGCGGGCACCCCACGCGCCTGCCGCCCATATTTTTATCGGCACATCCCTGCCATGCACGGGCCGCGCGACAGGCGCGCAGCCCGGCACATCAAGCCGTAGAATAGAACGTGCCCGTGTCGGGCTATTTCTGCTCAAGCAGTTTGTTGAACACCATTTCCATCATCTCGGCATCGGCAATACCCGGCTCAGATATGACCCGCTGTCCGTCCTTGGCATAAAAGACGTTGTGCGGAATGCTGGTTACCTGAAAAGCCCTGGCGATGTCACGATCGGCCATATACACGGGGTAATCCATACCCATTTTCTTTATAAACGGCGTCACGACCTTGGCGTCTTCATCCACAGAAAGGCTGATGATAAAAACATTCTTGCCGGCGTATTTCTTGTTCACCTGCACAAGCTCGGGAATTTCCACCTGGCAGGGAGGGCACCATGTGGCAAAAAAGTTCAGCATGATGACCTTGCCCTTGTTCTTGGCCAGAAGGTCTGTCAGCCCTGCCAGATTGAGCGAAGGAACACCGGAGGCGGAAGAAGAGCCGGCAAATGCCGCGCAGGGTAAAAGCAGGCACAGCAGCAAGGGAAGAAGGATTTTTTTCATATCATACCTTACAGGCCATTAGGAAGGCCGGAATATGCGAAGGGTTACCATGCCGCCGGGCCTTGCGCGCGGGCGCCCGGCATGAGCGCACCCGCGTAATGCAGAACAATGCTACATAAATTTCTTGGCGGCCCGCACAGCGCCCACGGCATCCGCACAGTAGGCATCGGCCCCGATCGCATCGGCAAAAGCCTGGGTAACAGCCGCGCCCCCCACCATCACCTTGATAGCCAGCCCTTTTTCCTTCACCAGTTTTATGGTGTCTTCCATACGCACCATTGTCGTGGTCATCAGGGCCGACAGGCCGATAATACGCGCGTTATGCTCAAGGGCGCAAGCCACGATATCTTCGGCAGGCACATCCTTGCCCGCGTCAATCACATCAAAACCGTGGTTTCCCAAAAGCAGGGAAACAATATTTTTGCCAATATCATGAATATCCCCTTCCACCGTGGCCATAATCACCACAGGGCGCTCTTCGGCCCCCCGCCCGGCCTCGAGGCGAGGCTTCAGATGACCAAAAGCCGTCTGCATGGTTTCGGCCGCGCGGATAAGCTGGGGCAAAAAATATTCGCGCCGTTCGTAGCGTGCGCCCACCTCGGTAATAGCCGGAATAAGCACTTCCTGCACAAGGCTGAAAGGCTCGGCCCCTGTGGCCAGTTCGGCTTCAAGCAGGGACAGGACATTTTCCCTGTCGCCGTTGAGTACGGCCTCGCCAAGGCTTTTGGACGCCCCACCGCCCCCCTGGCGTTGCAGTACGCTGCCTTCGCCGGGCTTCCAGTTGGCGTAACTTGAAATGAATGAAGACGCATGGGGATCATGCTCGCCCAGCACCTTGAGTGCATCAGCCGCCTCGCGCAGGCGCTGGGCTGATGGATTGGCAATGCACGATGAAAGTCCCGCTCCGGCGGCGTAGGCCAGAAATGTGGCATTAAGCAGGTCGCGCGCGGGCAGGCCGAAAGAAAGATTGGAAAGCCCCAGGGTTGTCGGCAGGCCCTGCTCTGCACACCAGCGCGTCATTTCAAGGCACTGGCGCGCGCCGTCCGGACTGGAGGAGACTGCCAGAGCCAGAATATCCACCATCATGAGCCGCCGTGGAATGCCGAGACGTTCCGCCCGCAGAAGAAGGCTCTCCACAGTGCGGATCCGTTCCACGGCCTTTTCGGGCAAGGTTGCGCCCTCGAGCGGCAGCAGGATGAAAGGCGCGCCGTAATCGCGGCACAGAGGCCCCAGCAGTTCCATCCGGCCTTCTTCGCCACTGATGGAATTCACCAGAAAAGAGCCGGGGCAGTACGGCAGGGCGGCGGCAATGGCCTGGGCATTGGATGAGTCCAGAGAAAGCGGCACCGTGAGCCGCCCCACCAGACGCTGCACCAGGTCGGGCAAAAGCGCGGTTTCATCCACAAGCGGCGCGCCCACATTCACGTCCAGTACAGTGGCTCCGGCCTCAATCTGCGCATCAGCAAATTGCAGGGCCGTGTCAAAGCGCCCTTCCTGAAGTTCGAGAGTAAGCTGCTTTTTGCCTGTGGGATTGATACGTTCGCCGATAATGGCAAGAGGCCGTCCCGCGCCGATGCGCACCATCTGCGAACGGCTCGTCAGGCAGATGCCGCTGCGCTTCACACCCGTGGGGCGCACCTCGCCAAGGCCGCGCAGACTGTGCGCCAGAGCCGCAAGATGTTCGGGTGTGGTACCGCAACAGCCGCCGAGCACCTGCGCGCCCATATGGGCAAAAGAAGCTGTCTTGCGGGCGAAGTCCTCCGGACCCAGCGGGAATACCGTCTGCGTTCCCCGCAGCTCGGGCAGGCCGGCATTCGGCTCGGCCATGACCGGGCAGGCGCACACACCCAGAAGTTCGGCAACCACAGGCTCCATCTGTTCCGGCCCGAGGCTGCAGTTGGTTCCCACCACATCCACGCCCATGTTTTGCATGGTTTCGGCAAATATGGCGGGGGTAGATCCCGTAAGGCTTACGCCCTGCTCAAAAGTCATAGAAACCATTACCGGCAGGTCACAGACCTGTCTGGCGGCCACCACGGCGGCCCTGGCCTCGGCCAGGTCAAACTGGGTTTCGATGAAAACAAGATCAGCCCCGCCGGCCACAAGCCCTCGTATCTGCTGGGCGAAAACTTCAATAAGCTCGGCAGGTTCAACAGGACCCAAAGGTTTGGCGAAATGTCCGGTGGGTCCCACGTTGCCCGCCACGAAAATCGGGCGGCCGTCAGGGCGTGACACATCGGCCGCAGCCGCGCGCGCCACCGAGGCCATACGCTTGTTAAAAGAAAAAACATCAAGATTTTTCGAAAGCTTGTAAGCATTGCCGCCGAAGGTGCAAGACGTAAGCAGATCAACGCCCGCCTTGAGGTAGGACGCATGGATACCCCGCAGAATATCGGGATTTTCCATGCAAAATTCTTCCGGGCTTGTACCCGCAGGAAGACCGGAAGCCTGAAGCATGGTGCCCATGGCGCCGTCAAGCAAAAGAGGACGTCCCGAACCGAGCGCTTGTCTGAAAGTCATGAATGCCGCCACCTTGGCCGTCATAGTTTATTGAAAAAACAGGCCCTTCCCCACTGCCGCGCAAAGCCCGTCTTTGCTTTCCAGCCATAATACCTGTATAGTATGCAAACGTTCCGGCAACTGCGGGTTTTCCACTGGAGAGGAAGCAGCGGGCATTTCATAAACGCATAAATACCTGCGCAGCCCGCAGAGCCATCCTGAAAATCCGGCCATAAACGCCGTGTGTGACAGGCCCGCCGTAGTGGCCGTACCTGCAAGCAATGGGCGGCTGTTCTTTGCCCCCGATGAATAATATTGAAAAGAACAAACCAAAACTATAGCATACAGACATTGCAGCGCTTTTGGAAGCGCTAATGCCTGAGTATGGATAAAATGAAAAAAAATAGCAAGATAGCCCCGAGCAAAACCAAGGGCGCCGCAGCAGCGGAAAAAAGCAGAAAAACCACGCTTCCGGTGGAGGTTGTCGGGCCTGAAGATGCCCCCAGGCAGCCCTCTGCGGCTGCCGGAAAAACACGAACCCGCGTTGCCGCAGACACTGCCGCCAAAACATCCGCCGGGAACGCCGGCAAAAGCCGAAAAAAAGAAACGTCTTCAGCTCTTGAGCCCGACGATGGCAGCCGCAGCTCCGGCACGGTGCTGGATGTGGACGAACTTGAACATGAGCGCGATACGGACGAGCTTGATATCGAATCGCCCGACAGCGAAGAAGAACTGCTCGACTCCGACATGGACGAAGACGATGAGCCGCGCCTGACAGCTGAAGATGAACAGGACCGCAGCGTTCCCGCGCCCTCTTCTTCACGGGTGCCTGCCGTGGGTACTCGCGACAGCCTGCACCTGTATCTTCGCGAAGTAAGCCGCTTCCCCATGCTTAAACCCGAAGAGGAGCATGAACTGGCTGTGCGCGTGCGCGATCATAATGATGCGGACGCCGCCTTTCGCCTGGTTTCATCCCACCTGCGGCTGGTCGTGCGCATCGCCATGGATTTTCAGCGCCGCTGGATGCAGAATGTGCTTGACCTTGTGCAAGAAGGAAATGTGGGCCTCATGCGCGCGGTCAACAAGTTTGACCCCGACAAGGGCATCAAGTTTTCCTATTATGCCTCGTTCTGGATCAAAGCCTATATTCTCAAGTTCATCATGGACAACTGGCGCATGGTCAAGATCGGCACGACCCAGGTGCAGCGCAAGCTGTTCTACAACCTGAACAGAGAACGCCAGAAGCTCATCATGCAGGGCTACGACCCGGATGCCGCCATGCTTTCGGAACGCCTGGGCGTAACCGAAGAGCAGATAAATGAAATGGACCAGCGCCTTGCCTCTACAGACATGTCGCTTAACGCCCAGGTGGGCGAAGATTCTGGCGGCGCCACCCGCATGGACTTTCTGCCAGCCCTGGGACCAGGGATCGAAGACAGTCTGGCATCTACGGAAATAGCGGGAATTGTGCGCTCAAAGCTGAAAACCATCATGCCGAAGCTCAACGAGAAAGAACAGTATATCCTGCACAACAGGCTGCTTTCTGACGAGCCGATCACCTTGCGTGAGATAGGCGAACGGTATAACATCACAAGAGAAAGAGTGCGCCAGCTTGAGGCGCGCCTGGTGGAAAAAATCGGCCAGCACATGAAAAATGACATCGAAGACTTCTCCGATCACTGGATTCAATCCTAGAGCATTTCACGTATGAAACGCTCTGCAAGGGTTTGCCTTCAAATCCTTGCCGCCAAATGATTGCAGGACGACTTTGCCGGCCGGTAAGCACTCATTTGAGGCGATAACTGCTTTAAGCGCACGGATACAGTCCGCAATGAAACGAAAAAATATCGCGCTGCTCTGCGCCCTGATCATGGCCGCCGCCACATCCTTCTCCCTTCTTGGCTGCGGCGGCTGTGCCGGAACCAAAGCCCCGGCCGACCAAAGCCAGGCCGAAGAAAGCTCTGCGGTGCTGCGCGATGTTGAAATCCGGCAGTCCGAAGAGCAGCTTTCGCCCGAGGCCCAGAGTACCTACGCCTTTCTTCTGTGCGCCCAGGCCCTGAATACAGAAGACGAGGCAGCCCTGTTGCGGGCCGCGCCCCTCATGACTGCAGCCGGGCTGCCGGCCAGTATCTGGCTGGAGGGCGGCGTCTGGCTTGTAAGCCGCAAATCTGCCGCGGCCGTACCCTATCTTGAGCAGGGGCTTTCAGTGGCGCCCGACGACATGTCGCTCAACCTGCTCTATGCCGAAGCGCTTATGGAACAGGGGACTCCCGAGCGCGGCGTGGAGCTTATGCGCACCTATCTGGCAAAGCACCCGGACTCGCTGGACGCCCGCCTGGAGCTGGCCCTTCTGCTGGTCAAAAGCAAGGAATACACTGAGGCTGAAAGCCTGCTCAACAGCGTAACCGCCAAGGAACGCACCCCGCTGGTGGACTACTATCATGCCCGTGCGCTCATCGGCATGGACAAACAGGCCGAGGCCATCCCCTACCTGCAGAAAGCCATCAAGGAAATGCCCGACTTTGTGGAGGCCATGGCTGAACTGGCGTTCATTCACGAGCAGCGCGCTGAGCTTAAATCTGCGCGCAACCTATACGAAAAGCTGCTTAAATTAAATTTTTCTCCTCAGGATGTGCTGCTGCGGCTCATCAACCTTTCCCTGCGCATGAATCAACCTGAAAAGGCACTGAAATACATGCGCCAGGGACCGGACACCATCCCCTTCAAGCTCACGGTAGCGGGGCTTTTCATCGATTCGCGCCACTACCTGCAAGCTGAAAGTCTGCTCAAGCAGATCGCCGCCAAAGACGATGCCCCAGTGGATGTCTACCTGCTGCTGGCCGACCTTACCTACGAACAGCGCCACGACCTGCCTTTGGCACTTTCGTGGCTGGACAGGATCCCGCCGCAAAGCAAGGCTGCGCCCAGGGGAGCCCTGCTGCGCGTACAGTTGCTCGGCGAATCCGGAAAAGAGCAGGAAGCTCTGGCCGCCACACGGCAGGCCCAGAAACAGTTCAGCGACATCCCCCAGTTCTGGGACCTGGAAATCCGCCTGCTGGCCCGTCAGAAAGAAATGCCGCAGGCCCTTGAGGCCGCGCGCAAGGCTGCAAAAAAATGGCCCGATAATGCGGATATGGCTTTTCTGCTCGGTTCTCTGCTGGACGAATCGGGTGACAAAAAAGAAGCTTTCAAGGTAATGGAGCATATCCTTACTCTGCATCCGGACAACCATCAGGCCCTCAACTACGTAGGCTACACCCTGGCGGATGAAAACCGTGAACTGGAGCGGGCTCTGGCCCTGCTTGTCAAAGCCGACGAACTGTCGCCCGACCAGTCCTATATCGTAGACTCACTGGCCTGGGCCTTATACCGGCTTGATAAAAATGAAGAAGCCCTGATCCAGATACGCCGGGCCGTCAAGCTTGACGAAAATGCCGATGCCTCCATCTGGGAACACTACGGCGACATTGCCTCGAAGGCCGGACTCACGGACGAGGCCCGTAATGCCTACCAGAAAGCGCTGGACCTCAAACCCGACAATGCGGACGCATTGCGGCAGAGACTTTCAAAACAATGAAAAAAATCTTCGTCCTTTGCTGCATCTGCAGTCTTGCCCTGCTGGCCGCCTGCGCCCGCCAGCCTTCTCTGGACATGACTCCCGAAAATCAGGCCAGGCTTGAAGAGCGCTGGCAGGCATTTTCTGCCCTTGGGCAACACAGCCCTCTTGCGCCTTACCGGCTGCAAATGAGCCTGCGCTTCGGCACCGAAGGCGATACCCGCCGTGTCACAGCCCTTTTCTGGGGCAACAGCCAACGCAGGCTGCGCCTGGATGTCATGGCCGGCGTGGGTGCCACCGTTGCCAAAATCCTTGAAGACGGGCAGCACTTCCTGGTTTACAGTCCCACGGACAACAAAGCCTACTTTTATCAGGGGGCCGCCAAGCCGCTGCTGCAGGTGGGCGTGCCCGTTCCCTTCAACCTGGAACACCTGGCCGACCTGCTCAATGGTCGCTACAGCGCCGTTTTCGGCAAAAACTTTACCACCGGCCACCTTATGCCCGGCGACCTCGCCCAGTACACGCTTGAAGGCACGCCCGGCGGTGTGCTGACCCTTGATCAGGCGGGCCTGCCCGTGGCCTGGAGCGAAAAAGGCGACAGCGGCAAGGGTTGGAAGATGGAGGTGGCCTACGACAACACAACGCCCCCTCTGCCCCAACGCCTGAACCTCGTCCACTCCAACGGCAAGCGCGCCATAGTTCTGATCAAGGACAGGGAAAAACCTGCGGCCCCCTTTACAGACGGGCAGATGACCTTATCCATACCAGAGGGCGTGCCGCTGTTGCCGCTGGCGAAATACCGCCAACCCTAGAGCAGACGAACACCGAAATGCTTCACATTTCAGTATTGCCATTCTGCCGAAAAATGCGACTCGGCAGGATTCATACCAGGTTACGGCGCGCTGCACTCGCGGGCAGCGTTAGCGCATATAAACTTTTTCAAAGGTAAAATGCGCTAGACCGCCCGGCGGACGCTATGCGGCGGGCAGCATATGGCCTGCCGCGCCTTTTGCTGATTGACCTTTGATGTGCTTTTCCCGGGCCGGCCGGTTATCCGGTCGGCCCGTTGTCACCTCTGCAGGAGTTGTTATGCAATCCATCCATCTGGCATCGGACCATGCTGGCATCGATCTTAAAACCACACTGGCCGAGCATTTGGGAAAAAAAGGCATCAACGTCGTAAACCACGGCACTGATTCCAGAGAAAGCTGCGACTATCCCGTCCTGGCGCACAAGCTTTGCGCCGCTGTGGAAGCGTCCGGCGAACTGGGCATTCTTATTTGCGGCACGGGCATCGGCGTGTCCATAGCCGCCAACCGCCACTCCGGCATCCGCGCCGCTCTTTGCACCACGGAACTGCACGCCCGCTTTTCGCGCCTTCACAACAATGCCAATGTGCTTTGCCTCGGCGCGCGCGTCACCGGTGTGGAGCTGGCGCAGGCCATAGTGGATGCTTTTCTGGAAGCCCCTTTTGAAGGCGGCCGCCACCAGCGTCGCCTGGATATGCTTAACCTCCCCGCATAAAGGAAGATCATGCTGCTCTACAATACCCTGGGCCGCCAGAAAGAAGAATTCACTCCTCTCCGCCCCGGCAAGGTAAACATGTACGTCTGCGGCATCACCGCTTACGACTATTGCCACATCGGCCATGCCCGGTCGGCCCTGGTTTTTGACGTACTTGTGCGCCAGTTGCGCCATATGGGCCTGGATGTGACCTTTGTACGCAATTTTACGGACGTGGACGACAAGATCATCAACCGGGCCAACAAAGAAGGGCTTGACTGGCGCGAAGTGGCCCAGACCTATATCAACGCCTTTTATGAAGATATGGACAGGCTCGGCGTGCAGCGCGCGGACGTGGAACCCCGGGCCACGGACCATATACAGGAAATTCAAGACCTCTGCGCCAAGCTGGTAGCTGAAGGCAAGGCCTATGCCACGACATCGGGCGACGTGTATTTCAGGGTGCGCTCCTACCCGCCCTACGGCAAGCTCTCGGGCCGCAGCCTGGACGAGATGCTTTCCGGCGCGCGCGTGGCCCCCGGCGAAGAAAAGGAAGATCCGCTGGACTTCGCCCTGTGGAAGGCCGCCAAGCCCGGCGAACCCTCCTGGGAAAGCCCCTGGGGTCCGGGCAGGCCCGGCTGGCACATTGAATGCTCGGCCATGAGCGAATCTTACCTGCCGCTGGACATCCACGGCGGCGGGCAGGACTTGGTGTTTCCCCACCACGAAAACGAAATCGCCCAGACAGAGGCCGTGTGCCATTGCCATCTGGCCCGGTATTGGGTGCACAACGGCTTTGTGCAGGTCAATGCCGAAAAAATGTCAAAATCACTTGGCAACTTCAAGACCATCCGCGATATTCTTGAAAGCTACCTGCCAGAAACATTGCGCTTTTTTCTTCTCGGCAAGCATTACCGCAGCCCCATTGACTTCACTGCGGAGGGTATGGACGAGGCGGAAAAAGCCTTGCACAGGGTGTATACCGCCCTGCTGGAAACGCAAAAAGCCCTCACGCGCGAAAAATGGAAAAAATCTCCCCTGCCCGCGCAACTGACAGAAGATTGGGCCGCACAGGCCGAGGCTCTGGACGAGGCAATGAATGACGACCTCAACACCGCGCAGGCTCTGGGCCATATCTTCACACAGGTACGCCTTGTAAACCGGTTGCTGGAAGACAAAACACTGCGTGCCGCCGAGGCAGGACGGGATCTTTTGCAGGACTTTCTGGCCCGGGCAGAACAGTGGAATACGCGACTGGGGCTTTTCGGCCAGCAGCCTGAAGCGTTTCTGGCCGACCTGCGCCGCATTCGCGCCGCCCGCAGAAACATTGACATCCCCCGCGTGGAGGCTCTGCTGCAAGAACGGCAGGAAGCCCGCGCAAACAAGGATTTCGCCCGTTCCGACGCTCTGCGTCAGGCGCTGCTTGATCTCGGGGTTAGCGTACAAGACACCCCCGAAGGGCAGAACTGGGACCTGGAGTAGGCTCGGCCCGGGTACCGACGGGAGAACCTATGCTGCATTATTGCGCCCCGCGCCGCTGGACGGCCCTGCTTGTGTTGCTGGCTTTTCTGCTGCCGCAGATCTGCCCCGCGCCCGCGCAGGCATTCTTCTTCGGCGGCGTGACCATCAAAGACGAAAAGGAGATGGGAAAAAAATTCGATGTAATGGTGCGGTCAAACCTGCCTATCATCGAAGACCCGGAGGTAAAGCAGTATGTGGACTATATGCTGGGCAGGCTGGTCAAAACCATTCCTCCGCAGCCGTTCACCTTTACTGCCAGCACCATACTGCACAACTCCCTTAACGCCTTTGCTGTACCCGGCGGCTATGTTTACGTGTTCACCGGTCTGATAATGAACCTGGACAAGGAAGAAGAACTGGCCGGCGTGCTGGCCCACGAACTGGCCCACGTCACCCAGCGCCATGTGGCCTCACGGCTGCAACGCGCCCAGTTCGTCACCCTCGGCTCCCTGCTGCTGGCCGTAGCGGGCGTGGCGGCGGGTGGCGCGGGCGGCGGAGCCATGGCCGTCGGGGCCATGGGGGCTGGGCAGTCCGCCATGCTGAATTACAGCCGCATGGATGAAAATGAGGCCGACCATATCGGCCTGCAATATCTTATCGCCGCAGGCTATCCACCGGGCGGCATGGTGGGCGGCTTCAAGGTACTACGGCAGAAAAGCTGGATGAGCGGCATAAGCGTGCCCACATACCTTTCCACCCACCCCGCTCTGGGCGACCGCATCAACGGCCTTCAGGCCCGCATCCAGAGCATGCCCAAGGCCGTGCAGAGCCGCAGCCAGGACAACAGACGCTTTACCCGTGTCAAAGCGCTGCTCTGGGCCAGATATGGCGATGACCAGGCGGCCCTGCAACGCTTTTCAGGCAATGACGGCCTGTCCAGGATGGGCCGGGGTATTGTGCTCGCCAGGCAGAACCGTATCAACGAGGCCAGCCAGGCCTTTGACCAGGCTCTCAAGGCAGCCCCCGAGGACCCGCTGGTACTGCGCGAAACCGGAGCCTTTCACTACCGCAAGGGTGACATGAGCCGGGCGGACGGCCTGCTTTCCAAAGCCATGCGGCTGGACCCCAATGACTACATGGCCTCCTTTTTTTATGCGCGCATGCTGGATGAAACGGGCAGGCAGGCGCAGGCCGCCAGCCACTACAAGGACGTGCTGCGCCACGTCCCCGAAGACTCTGAAGTGCATGAGGCCTATGCACGCTCGCTCGGCAAGGCGGGCAACACGCCCGATGCCTACATCCATATGGCCTACAGCGCCCTGTACTCCAACAACAAAAAACTTGCCGAACGGTATTTCAACCAGGCCAAGAGCATGGCCTCCCGCACGACGGACAAGCGCGCTTTTCAGCGCCTTGAGACCGCCTACAAAGAACGCAAGGAAATATGGGACAAGAACTGATGGAAACACATGCCACTACAATTCTCGCCGTTCGTAAGGACGGTATCGTGGCCCTGGCCGGTGACGGGCAGGTGACCATGGGGCAGACCATGATCATGAAGCATGCGGCCCAGAAAGTACGCCGCCTGCATGACGGCAAGATTCTGGCCGGTTTTGCCGGAGCCACCGCCGATGCGTTTACCCTTTTTGAACTTTTTGAATCCAAGCTCAAGGAAGTACGCGGCCATATGGTCCGGGCCGCCGTGGAAATGACCAAGGACTGGCGCAAGGACAAATACCTGCGCAAGCTGGAGGCCATGCTGCTGCTGGCCGACAGGGAACATATCCTGGTGCTTTCAGGCACAGGCGATGTTATCGAACCGGACGACAATGTGGCTGCCATCGGCAGCGGCGGCCCCTATGCCCTGGCGGCCGCGCGGGCGCTTTCCCGCCACAGCGGGCTTGACGCTGAAACCATCGCCAGGGAATCCATGCGCATTGCCGCCGAAATATGCGTTTACACCAATGATCACGTGACCCTTGAAACCCTGTAGGACGGCCTGACGCCACATGGCGCCGCTGCCCTGCCCGGCCGCATATTGTTGCAAAACACGGCAGGAACGTAAGCGGGCGGCAGCTGCCCTGCGCCGGGGAACTCGACGGGGATTCCAAGGCTATATTGCACTGAAAGCGCAACGTGACGCAATATCCGCGCGGGGCAATCGGAGGATCAGATTGCTTTGCGGTTAAGGGCGGCCGCGTCTGCACAATTGCCCGCAGCATCCACACGCTCCGCAAACGGCGTCACACATACGGCTTAGAGAACATACGAGATAAAAAACATCAGACCAGGGATATGGCAAGGATACGTTCATGAGCATTCTCACCGCCGGTTGCAAGGTAAATCTGGGCTTGCGCATCACCGGGGTTCGCCCCGACGGCTATCACGAAATCGACTCTCTGTTCTACCCCTTGCCACGCCCCTGTGATCAGATAAAGCTGCGCGTCACTGACGTCAGTGGTATTTCCGTGCTCTGCACAGGGCCGGGGGCCGGGCTGCTGGATGCGGAAAACAATACCCTTACCAGGGCCTACACAGCCTTTGCCCAGGCAGTGGATTTCCCTGTTCCCGGCCTTGAAGCGCGTTTGCGCAAGGGTATTCCTTCCGGGGCCGGTCTTGGCGGCGGCAGCAGCGATGCGGCAGCCCTGCTGCGCTGGCTTAACGGGCATGTTGCCACACCGCTCTCGTCACAGGCTCTGGCAGAGGTAGCCCTTGGTGTGGGGGCCGATGTGCCTTTTTTTTTGCACAATTGCCCCTGCCGTGTGCGCGGCATAGGGGAAATTATCGAATCTGTTGACCTGGATGTTTCAGGCATGCGTCTGGTGCTCGTATGCCCGGAAATCCATGTAAGCACGCCACAAACCTTTGCTGATTACGATGCTTTTGCGGCTGCCTCCCACGCTGCCGAAAAGCAAAACAGCTTGACAAGAGAGCAAAGCAGGGCTAATGGAACTTTTCTCTCCCAAGGGCGGTTTGACGCTGACTTGGGCAACGATCTAGAAAGCGTTGTCTTCAGACGTCATCCCGAGCTGGCCGACATCAAGGCCACCCTGCTGCGCTACGGGGCAACAGCGGCTTGCATGAGCGGCAGCGGCTCCAGCATACTGGGGCTTTTCAGGCGCGAAGCGCTTGTGGAAGCACAGGCTGCCGTTGCCATGCTGCAAGGAGAGAACAGGCGCGTTTACGCGCATGTGCTGTGATTATACTGGGATGTAGCCAAGTGGTAAGGCAACGGGTTTTGGCTCCGTCATTCGAAGGTTCGAACCCTTCCATCCCAGCCACACACCATGCACGACGCGCAGTGAATGCTGGAGCGGCTGCTATGCAAATACCCGACCGCTCCGGTTGCCGTGTGGGTAAATACCCGCATCCGGCCATGGCGGCGACAGGCCAGCCAACTTCGTGACCGGCGGCAGGCAAGGGTGTACAACCTAAATGCTCTTTGACGCGCAAGGCGGGGCGGTTCATGTTCAGCGATCTTAAGATCGTAACCGGTTCTTCCAATCCGGAATTGGCCAAGGCCATTTGCAACCATCTGGGCTGTCAGCTCACCCCAACGCTGTCCACCACGTTCAGCGACGGGGAGTTGCGTATTGAAATCGGCGATAATGTCCGCGGCGACGATGTTTTTGTGGTGCAACCCACTTGTCCGCCCACGGTCAACCGTAACCTTGTTCAGCTGTGCCTTATGCTTGACGCCCTTAAAAGGGCGAGCGCGGGCCGCATTACAGCCGTTATTCCCTATTACGGCTATGCGCGGCAAGACCGCAAGGTCAGCCCCCGTGCGCCCATAAGCGCCAAGATGGTGGCCGACTTCATCAGCGTGGCCGGAGCAGAACGCGTGGTGACCATTGATCTGCACGCAGGGCAGATCCAGGGCTACTTTGATTGCCCTGTAGACAACCTTTTTGCCGTACCTGTAATGCTCGATGCCCTGCGCAAGCTCGGCGAAGAAAAAATTGTCATCGTCTCGCCCGACGCCGGCGGCGTTGAACGGGCCAGGGCCTACGCCAAGCGCCTTGATGCGCCCCTGGCTATTGTGGACAAAAGACGCGACAAGCCCAACCAGGCGCAGGCCATGCACGTCATTGGCGACGTGCAGGACCGGGTAGCCATTGTGGTGGACGACATGATCGACACCGCGGGAACCTTGTGCGCCGGGGCCGAAGTTCTGATGAAAAACGGAGCGAAAAAGATCGTGGCCTGTGCCACGCATCCGGTGTTGTCCGGTCCGGCCATTGATCGCATCAATGCCACCGAAGCCCTTTCACAGGTCTTTGTCACCGACACCATCCCGCTGGGCGACAAGCTGGAACGATGCCCGAAACTCGAAGTCATCTCGGTGGCGGCGATTCTGGGCAAAACCATTCACAACATTCACACCGGTTCTTCGGTCAGCGTGTTGTTTGTTTAGCAAAAACCGTCGGCGCAAAGCCTTCGCGCACGGCCGTACGGCGCACATCCCGCAAGGGAATGGCAAGATACAATAAAGAAAGCGCTGATCCATGCGGATTTTTGCTTTCCGGCAAGGGCAAGCGAATTCCGGGCGCACGGCGTGCAGGGCATGCCGGGCCGACAACGGACGCAGTCTCAGGCGGTCAGAAAGCAAAAAGACCGGCGGGCGGCATTTCTCAAGAACTTTTCCGCACGTGTCAGGCGGCGGTAAGCCAAGGAGTGGACCATGAATATTGAAAAGACTTTGAGCGTGCAAAAACGCGAAGGTTACGGCAAAGGCCCCAGCGGCCGCCTGCGTGCCCAGAAATTGATCCCGGGCGTGTTCTACACCCCCAAGGGTGAAAACATTTCCGTGCAGGCCCCTGCCCTGCCCCTGCAAAAAATTTACGAAGAAATGGGCCACACCACGGTGTTCAACCTCGAAATCGAGGAAAACGGCCAAAAAACCGCCTATCCCGTGCTTATCTGGCAGGTGCAGTTCCACCCCTACAAGCGCGCTTTCACCCACATCGACTTTTACGGCGTGGACCTTGACAAGGAAGTCACCGTTGACGTACCCGTGGAATTTGTGGGTACCTCGCGCGGCGTGAAGCTTGGCGGCGTGCTCGAAACCTATCGCGAAATGGTACGCCTCACCAGCAAGCCGCTGAACATGCCCCAGAAGATCACCGTTGACGTGACCGATATGGGCATCAACGACACCATCAGCGTGGGCGACCTCAAGCTGCCCGAAAACGTGCGGGCCGAGTTTGACCAGAACTATGCCCTGGTGACGGTCATCTCCAAAAGCAAGGACGATGCCGAAGAAGAAGGCGACGAAGACTAGCTTTTGTCCGGGCCGGCAGACCGATGAGCCGGTCAGGCCATTTACGACCATTTATGGCCGGTTCCTTGCGGAACCGGCCTCCTTTTTAGAACAGATGCATGCTAAAGCAGCCCTGCCGCCTGCCCGACCAGCGTCCGCCGCTGGCCGAAGAGCTTACGGATAAAAGACAGGACCGTTATGCGTTGCGCAGTAAGGCGCCGTAACGAACGCCGTAAAAACTTTGCGGATCTATATTCGCAACGGTAGAATATTCTGGAATATGCCGCACCATGCTGTGACCTATCATTCCCTGCGCCCGCTGGGCAGCAGGGCAAGCCTGGAAATCTGGCCCAAGCACAGGGCCGGAGTCATGCTTTTTTATCCTGGAACTATGCTTTCGCCAGTGCAGTACAGGCCGCTTCTTTCTGCCCTGCATGAGGCAGGTTTTGGCGTTGCCGCCCTGCACTTCACCGGCCATGGCCGCAACAGCCACTGGACGGGCTTTACCTTTGACGACCTTGTGCAGGACGGTCTGGCTGCAGAGCAGTGGCTGCGCAAACGGGGACACCGCGCCGTTGCCGTTTGCGGGCACAGCCAGGGCGGCATCCTTGCCATGGCACACGCCGCAGCCTCCCAAAAACTCGTCGCGGCTTTTCCCATTACCGGCATTTTGCCGCAGAGTGACAGGCTTATGGACCTGACGATATTTCGGCGCTGGAGCAACAAAAAGCATGAATTTGCAGCAACATTACGCTTTTTGGCGCGTTGGCTACCGCGCCTGCCCATGCCCTTGCAGTCGTATCTTTCCGTGCGGCGCATTGTAGCTGGCGCGCGCCATATTGCCTATAACAGAAAGCAGTGCCGCATGAGCTATCCGCTGGGCTATCTGTCCAGCCTTCTTTCAGCCTCCATAAGTGAACAGATGCAATGCCCTCTTTATTTTTTCAGTGCGGTCAATGACGCCCTTTTTACCCCGGCCGGGGTTCAGAGCACTTTTGAGCAACTACACGCACCGCAAAAAAAGCTTGTCTGGCTGCCCGGCGGAGGCCACCTGGCTGCCATGAACCCTGCGCTGTGCCGCTACATGGCACGGCACGCAGCGGCAGCCTGCGTAGGACTGGGGCTTCCCTTGCACCTGGAAAAGACATGTCGCGCTCAGGGAGGCGCAGCGTATGGACTATAATGGCGTTCTGGTGGGTCTGGGCAATCCGGGCGCACGCTATGAAGGCACACGGCACAACTGCGGCTTCGCCCTGGTAGACGCTTTTGTGGACTTTGGCTACCGTCACGGCACTGTAGACGAAATGAACGGCGGCAAGTTTTCCTGCCAGTTGTGGCGTGTGCGACTGCCCCGCCTTGACGGCTGCTGGCTGGCCGCCAAGCCGCAGACATTCATGAACCTCAGCGGGCAATGCGTACAGCCGCTACTGTCCTGGCATAAGCTCAAAGCAGCAGACCTTGTGGTAGCCCACGATGAACTGGACATACCCCCCGGTGAACTGCGCTTCAAGTTCGGCGGAGGCAATGCCGGGCACAACGGCTTGAAATCCATTACCGAACTTCTCGGCACACCGGATTTTTACCGACTGCGCATGGGCATAGGCCGCCCCCCCCACAAAGGCGATGTGACCAACTGGGTTCTGGGCCGTCCCCAGGGTGAAGACGCCGAAAACCTGGATCACATCCTGCCACTGGCGCTTGATGTCCTGTTTGCTTTTGCCGACAAAGGCCTGGACAGCGCCGTGCGCCTGGCTGGAAAAACGACCCGGCCACGCAAACCCGTAAGGCAGACTGCAAACGCTGAAGCCAGCAACAACAGCCCGGAAGCTTCCGCAACCCCGCAAAACAAAGATAATACTTAACCCGGCGTGACGGCGCCAGTGTTTTGTGGTATGTATCCAGTAATACGAAGCGCAGAGGTCTGGTGAATGCCATGTGCACCCCCCCGTACCTTTGCTCTTGGGACAGGGGAATGACTCACTAGTGAGTCTGTAAAGAACTGCTTTACATCCTGCGGCACTGCCAATAAACGTGGTGCTGTTTTGCTGTAAACGGGTCTTGAAGGCGATCAACAGCCAAGCCCTGTGCTTTTTTTGCTTTTTCGGCTGGACTCTTCAACACATTTAGACTACTATCTTTGAAGAGTAAGTTTCCAACTCATCTTTTATTCAAACAAAATTCGTGACTTCCAGCTTTTTCCGCTCCAGGTCTCGTACAGTGGCGCTCCTTTGGGGCGTGTGGTGGCATAATGTTCACGCCGAACGATCTCGTTGTATATCCAGCCCAGGGGGTGGGCAAGATAGAAAGCATCGATAGCCAGACTATTGGCGGTATCGCATGTGATTTCTATATTGTTCGCATTCAGGCCAACAATGTAACGTTGATGGTTCCTGTTAACAATGCTGCACACGTGGGGCTGCGCACTCTTACCACGACGGAAGAGGCGGAACGCATTCTTGAAGAGCTACGCAGCAGCACCGGCAAGGTTGTTCATACCGGCCAGAACTGGAACCGGCGGTTCCGCGAGTATTCCGAACGCCTGAAAAGCCCCGAGCTTGCCGTGGTTACAGAAGTTCTACGCGAACTTCTGCTTATCGGCCGCACCAAGGAACTTTCTTTTGGTGAACGCCGCCTGCAGGAGCAGGCCATGGGACTCGTCACCGGTGAACTGGCCGAAGTGCTTAAGGTCGAGGAAGACAGCCTTCGGGATGAATTGCTTGAACTTTATGCGCCACCGCCACCGCCGGAAGAAAACCAGAACTGAACCGGCCCCTTTTGGGGCACCCCCAACCCGGTCTAAAAGACTGTATCTGCCCGCAATTAACGGCAAGCCGCTGTGTCGGGTATGGCGCACACGACCCAAAAGGTTGTGTATGCTGCCGGAGCATGACCGGGAGTGACGTATTTTTTAAGGTGTAGACGTCACTTTTCTCTTGCCATAATGCAAAAGATGGGCTAATCGCTTTCACGCACACCTATTTTGTCTCCTTACATCCAATCGCCAATAGTACAGTGTTGTAAAATACTGTATGGTTTTAGTTTGTCTTATTCAAAAGATCGGACAGTTATGCGCAAAAAGAAAGCTACCCCCACACTGTTGACAGACAGCGCCCTGAGCCTCACCGACCTGAAGACCCGCAGCATGCAGGAACTCATGGATCTGGCTGAACAGTACGAGATTGAGAATGCCAGTTCCATGCGAAAGCAAGAGCTTATCTTCGCACTGCTTTCCACCTGCGCCTCGCAGAACGGTGCCATCTACGGCGACGGCGTGCTGGAGATACTGCCGGATGGCTTTGGCTTTCTGCGCTCGCCCCTTTGCAGCTACATGCCGGGACCAGACGACATATATGTGTCGCCATCGCAAATCCGGCGCTTCTCCCTGCGTAAAGGTGACATTGTTTCCGGGCAGATCCGCCCGCCCAAGGAAGGGGAGCGCTACTTCGCCCTGCTGAAGGTTACCGAGATCGGCTTTGAACCGCCGGAACATGCCAAAAATCTCGTCCTGTTTGACAACCTTACCCCCATCTACCCCGACCATCAGCTCGTCATGGAAAATGGCGAGAAAAATCTTTCCAACCGCGTCATCGACATCATGGCCCCCATTGGTCGTGGTCAGCGCGGCCTTATTGTTGCCCCCCCCCGCACAGGCAAAACCATTCTGCTCCAATCGCTTGCCAATGCCATCAACGCCAATAATCCGGAAGTCTACCTTATCGTGCTGCTGATTGACGAGCGCCCCGAGGAAGTGACGGATATGGAACGTACGGTCAAAAAGGCCGAAGTAATCAGTTCCACGTTTGACGAGCCGCCGCAGCGCCATGTGCAGGTCTGTGAAATGGTGCTTGAAAAGGCCAAACGCCTTGTAGAACGCAAGCGCGATGTTGTTATCCTGCTTGACTCGATCACCCGCCTTGGCAGGGCCTACAACGCCGTAACCCCCTCGTCCGGGCGTGTACTTTCCGGTGGTCTGGACGCCAACGCCCTGCAGCGGCCCAAACGCTTTTTCGGTGCGGCCCGTAACATCGAAGAAGGCGGCAGCCTGACCATTATCGCTACCGCCCTGATTGATACCGGTTCACGCATGGACGAAGTAATCTTTGAAGAGTTCAAGGGTACAGGCAATATGGAAATCTACCTGGACCGCCATCTTTCGGAAAAGCGCGTGTTCCCTGCCATCGATATCAACCGCACCGGCACCCGCAAGGAAGACCTGCTGCTGCCCGAAGACGTGCTCAACCGCGTCTGGATACTGCGCAAGATTCTGGCCCCTATGTCTGCCATTGACAGTATGGAATTCCTGCTGGACAAGATGCGCGGCACCAAATCCAATAAAGACTTTATGAACGCCATGGGCAAATAGGCCTGTTCAAACAAAGCCTGCAAATGCCTTATTGAACCCCGGTTTTCCGGGGTTTTTTATTTATTGCTGTTAGCATTTAAAATCACTGCTTTTTCCCAAAACACCGGCAGTTTGCCTGCTGTATCACTATTTTTTATGTGCTATGGTATACGTGCAGGCGGCCTGCGCCCCTGCGCCGCCTGTGGCGGCCCGGCCCTTAACATAAGGAAAAAACATGAAAAAATACCTGCAGTATGGAGCATTCGCGCTGGCCGCAGCCCTGCTTTTGACCGGCATCCAGCCCGCAACAGCCCAGGATAAGGAACAAGATGGCGCAAAGCTCTACACGGCTCTTTGCGCTTCCTGTCATACCCCCACACCCGGGAAAATGATGGGCAAGCCCGTTGACGGCCTGGTGGCGGGGATGGAGAAGGTTAAAAATATGGAATCCCCCACCGGCCCCCTGATCAAAATGAAAGCAGTGCTTACGCCATTGACTGAAGCGCAGATAAAAAATATCGCCGAATACCTCAACCAGCTTAAATAACCAAATGCGTAACGCCCCTGGGGAGTTCTCCAGGGGCGTTATGCTGGGCCTGCCAAAAAACCTGGCCGGCTGCGCTTGCATGCTATCAGTCCCCAGCCCACAGTCCGGCCTCCAGACAGGCCTGTTTGACAAACCTGTTTTCGTTGCCCTGAAGCCTCTCGATACGCCCGGCCCGGGCGCACTCCCACGCATCCACCGGATACCGGCTGTTCCAGGTCCGCATAAGCTTTCGCTGCCTGTGGCTCATCCTGTAGGATGAAGAATAGGCCTCTGCCATATAAAAATAGGTACGTGCTATCTGACCACGCGCGCGCTCCGGCGGTTCTGCCCTGTTCCTTGCCACTTTCATGGCGCATTGCCCAAAGCTCGACACGGCTTCCGGCAGCATGGCATAGATAAAATTGGAACGCAGGGCATTAACCGCACCTATGGACGGGTACAGGTTATACATATCAGCCTGCATGAGGCGGTAATGGCTGTTGACTTTTTCCGCACAGCGTCGGCCCCTGTACTGCTTGGCACCTTTGACGCACGCAGGATGCCCTTGTCTCCATTCCTGAAAAAAGCGGCCCATATTTTCTGCAGGCAGGACGTGCTCCCATTCCAGTCTTGCGGCCCGTGCAGCATGTGCAGCAACTGAAAACCCTTCCGGCAGGGTAATTTCACCGCCGGAATCATAGACCGCACCACAGTACAGTGTAACGGAATGGTCATGATACACTTGGCTTGCCAGCATTTTTTTGGCCGCGGAAAAACTTTCATTACTGAGGTTTCCGGCAGCCAGTACCAGGCAGGCGTTGAAAAAAAATACGCTGGAAAAAAGCAGTATTCGCATAACCTACCTCTTTTCCAGCTATATAAATTTATATATATTTAATCAACGATAAAAATACATTTGCCTGTAAAACTCCTTTTGTGTCTCGCCAATGCACTCCCCTTATTCAAATTGATGATGACAAGCACAAAAAAATAATATAGCTTGGTTTTCTTGAGCGAGTTCTATCGGGCAGTTAGCTCAGTTGGTTGAGCATCGCCCTTACAAGGCGGGGGCCGGGGGTTCGAGTCCCTCACTGCCCACCAATGATACAGGGGGTCATGGCATAGCCGTGACCCCCTTTTTTGCTCATAGCCTTGCTCACTGCCAATGCGCTCTGAAGGGCGTTGTGCGGCCGCTCTCTGCCCACCCACTCGGCAACAAGCCCTACCCCATTTGTGTTCTGCTGCTCCCGTTCATATCAGACAGAGTGGTCTCGGCACGCCCCTCAGCCAGCATTCTGTGCGCAGGGCAAGCATAGAAAAGTATGTAAAATTGGTGTGTTCCTCATTTTTATTGTTTCCAGCACACCTTTTCAGGTAGCCAGTCTTACCCCGAACTGATGCTCCTCGCTTCGCAAGGTGTTTCCGCCCATCCACTGACGGACAGGCAAAACTCTGCTATTCGCTGCAAGGCTTGCCGGCAGGGCCATCCCCCGGCCCCGGCATAGCTCTACCTGAGGATAGCCCGGTTTTTCTGGACAATTCTGGTTACAACACTTTCCTGCTGCAACCAGGATCAAAGCGAACGTCATCCACACATATCATGCTGTTTTTCATAACCTATATCTTATATTGACATGATGCTGCGGACTGACTATGTATATACAGCACTTTGAATTTCAATTTCATATTCATATGGAGAGAGGCCGGATGAATTCCATGATTGAGGCTGTGCTGCAGGCTACGCTTATTTCCAAATGTGTGCTGGTACTGCTGTTGTTTATGTCTGTGTCCAGTTGGGCGTACATGTGCGGAAAGTGGTTGACCTTGCGCTCTGCCCAGCGCCGTACCCAAAGAGGGCTTGTGGCCTTTGACGATGCCGGAGAGTTGTGCCAGGCCCTGCCTGTAATGGAGGCTGACCGCCAGTCGCCCCTGTACGGCATCACCCGACGCGCTGTGCGCGAGTACAACCGCCTCACCCGCACGGGAGATACCGAGCGCCTGCTTAATGACAACGTGCGCCGTGCCCTGCATTTCGCCATTGCCGAAGAAGTCGCACGGCTCAAGTCCTCTCTGGCCCTGCTCGCCACCGCCGCCAATACGGCCCCGTTCATCGGCCTGTTCGGCACAGTGTGGGGAATCATGCATTCCTTTACTGCCATTGCCCAGATGAAGAGCGTGTCGCTGGCAACAGTGGCCCCCGGCATAGCTGAAGCGCTTATTGCCACGGCAGTGGGCCTGTTTGTGGCTATTCCCGCCGTGTGCGGCTACAACGTGTTCAGGGCAAAGCTGGTATATATTGAAGGCGTGTGCATCAACTACGCCGGTCAGCTGCTCAACCGCCTGCAACATGAAGCGCCGGAATACAGCAAAGGCATCAACTTTGCCGGGGAGCGCTGAGTATGGCCTCATCCGCTGATGACGATTTTGTTGCCGACATCAACGTAACCCCATTTGTGGACGTCATGCTGGTATTGCTGATCATTTTTATGGTCACGGCCCCCATGATGACAGAAGGAATTGATGTGGCCCTGCCCAAGGTGGAAACTTCAGAAGTTCTGCCCACAGAGGACGACCATATCATCCTGACCATCAAGTCCAATGGAGCGCTATTTCTTGACGATTATGAAACAGGTATGGCCGACCTGCCCGACGTGCTCGGTGTGCGCGTAAAAAACGCCGGGCGGCAGCTTTTTGTGCGTGCCGACAAGGACGTGCCCTACGGCATGGTCATGCATGTTATGGACCGTGTACGTGGAGCGGGCATCAGCGATGTGGGGCTTGTGACCACATCCGTCCCCGATTTCGACGACATCACAGGCGGCAATACGGCGGATGTACCCGCAGCTTCGCAAAAGAAAGAGGGCAATCTGCCATGAAGGTAGCCGCTCGTGGCACAACCCTGTTTTTTTCCCTGGGTATGCACTCTTTGCTGCTGGGCGGTTTGTTGTTTCTGGCTAGGGAAACGCCCAATACCACGGAAAGAGTGTACCGTGTAGCGCTTGCCGAATTTGCCCCGACCCCCAGCCTGCCACCACCACAGGCGGCAGCTGAACCGCCCGCGCCGCCTCCGCCTCCAGCACCAAAAAAGCAGGAAGTTCAGCCTCAAAAGCCTGTGGAGCCAAAACCGGATGTTAAAAAAATCAGCCCCAAAAAGAACAATGTCCCCCTGCCCAAAGAGCAGGCGGCCCCTCCACGGCCGGAGGCACTGACACCTCCTGCGCCCGCCGGGCCGCAACCCCGCACCGTGGGTGGTTTCAGTGCGTATGAGAGCGACTCGCTGGACCAACGCCCGAGTATTACCCGGCGTGTTGTTCCCGAATACCCCATCAAAGCCCGACGCATGAATGTCCAGGGTTCCGTCAAGGTGCGTCTTGTGGTGGATTCCTCCGGCCAGCCCCGTAACTGCGAAATTATCAGCGCAACACCGGATGGCTATTTTGAAGAGGCTGCGCTCAAGGCAGCCCAAAGGATGCGCTTTGCGCCCGGCAAACTCAAAGGGCAACCGGTAAACACTCTGGTAGTGATTCCCTTTGCGTTCAGCCTGCGGTAGGGACCTTCGCTCATGAACAGTTACACAAAATCCGCATGATCCCCACAAAAAATATCTGTCCGCGAAAGCCCGCAATCGCGGGCTTTCCTTTTTACACGACTGCCAGCAAGGCCGGACGAGCTGGAGGCCCGTAAACAGGCCGCCCCAAGCGTTTGGTGCATCCGCAATTTTTTTGTGTCGCTTTTTCATGCTGTTTCGACAGCTATATCAAAGGGTAAAATTCTCCGCCCCTCTTCTGACCACTTCGCTATGTTGTCCTTTGCCGAAAAATATATTTTTGATAAAAACAAATTAATTTGACAAAATAAATCTCTGTACATAAATTAATCAAGAAAGTGGTATTTATTCTGCGGTATCCGCAGAATTGACCTCTTAGCGGGAAGCGCATCCGGCTTCCCCCATTCAGCTTATTTGCCGACATGCTGTCTTTTATCGTTGATCATTCGCGTAGTTGCATATCGGCATGATGTATGTCCGACACGCTTTATCCTGTCCGGCCGTCATCGCCTGGCCTACTCCGTCAGGCTTCCATATTGCCCCATCCTAAAAGCGTATCCGCTTCAACGCCTCAACGGCTTGCGTGATCTGCCAAAAGCATTGACTGCCCGGCAAACAGCAAGTCTTGCCCCTCCCGTTGCCACAAAAATGCAGCAGCGCATTGCCGGAAGCCGCAGATAATCTTACTGCATACCTCCCGGCGGAGATCTTTTCGGATTTCCTCACACAGCCCATTGTTGTCAGGCCCTGCCCGGCAACGGCGTGAACCTGCCAGTTACTGGCCCCTTTCGCGTCAGCTTTTCATAGCTCCACCCTACTTTTATTTCTGTTCCCTTGAGCTTGCTGCCATATACTGCACGCTTTTAAAAGCGTCTGATCCGCAGCCAGAAAGGAGATCCCCAATGGCAAATACTGTTTTAAGCCGCCCGGCCACCGGCGGCCACATTTCCATACCTGCAGAAACCGGCGCCACCATCGTTCTGGATTTCATCGCAACCCAGAGCACCCTTGAGCGCAGCAATGACAATCTTGTTTTCCGTTTTGATGACGGCGCAGATGTTGTCATTGAAAACTTTTATACCACGTTCGGGCAGCAGGATATTCCCCAGTTTGAGGTCGATGGGCAACTTGTGTCGGGAGCGGACTTTTTCAACGCTTTTGGCCCGGATCTGATCCCTGCCGCCGGCCCTGACGCCGCATCGCAACGCAGCGCCCGCTATAACGAAAATGCCGACAGCGACCTGGCTTCCGGAGTCGATCATCTGGACGGTCTGGATATGAGCGTTTCCGGCATTGAAGCACCCACAGCTTTCGTGGCGTTTGATTCTGCCCCCCTTGCGGGCGGCGGTGGTGGCGACATCGTACCGCCGCCACCGCCACCACCGCCGTACGCCCCCTTTGTTCGTGCGGTACTCTACACCCCCGGCAACACCGGAGCCGCTGTAGGCGCCAATATCTTTTTTTCTGAAAACGGAAATTCTCCTTTCGCCATCCCGCCAGGCAGCATGGATTTTTCAGGTTCAGCCCCCTGGGCGCAGTATGGAATCAGCGCCACCTTACCCGAAGGTTGGTCGCAAAACTGGGTTAACATCTCTCTGGACAGCTACACAGGAAGGCTGGAGTTTCGTCTTACCCCTGAAGGCGTGGCAGAAATGCAACGTCTTGGCCTGAACGGCGAAGACCTTGTCAATATCATCCGCATTTCCGTAACGGATCGGCATTCCGGCAATACATTTGATTATAATGTGGAATTTGTGGCTACGGTCGACCCGGAGTTCGACTCCGCCGCCCACACTGCCAAGCACGGCAACGAAGCCGGTTTGGACAGCATTGGCGAATTTCACTACGGCAGGGGCACAAACGGGCAATACTCCATCATCTCCTCAGATAAAAATGATGAAATCATCCTGGCCGACACGCTTCAGGGCGGCAGTTCCATACATGCCAGCGGCTCTGCCGACCCGGCCCATATGGCTAATGATTACAATACAATCAAGCTGTACAACGGAGCGCAGGCAAATGAGGCCGGAAAGATCACGCACATCACGTCCACAGACGGGGTGCTCACAAGCAACGGTGGCATTCTTGCCACTGCCCAGGGCAGCGGCAACGATATTGATATGGGGACCGGCAAAGTGGACATTTCCTCTTACGGTCTCAAAGCCAGCAACGGTGGAGAAAACCGTATCACTGGAGCAGACATAACTGTCAGGGGCACCAGTGGAATAGACTCCAGCAGCGGCGGAAAAAACATCCTGGATGCCGGAGACAATGGCAATGTGACCATTAATAACGCCTCAACGGCCCTGAAAGCTGAAGGGAAAGAATCCCTTATTGACGTTCACGGCGGCAAGGTAGACATCGCCGGTTACTATGACGGCGTATCGGTCGATTCCAAGGGAACAGCCAATATCAGCGGCGGCACAGTGAATATCACCGCTACCAATGGCAGAACAGTGAAAAACTGGACTGACGGTACAATCAACATCAATGCCGATGATGAGGTAAACCTACGGCTTACCAATGCCAGCCAGTCCAGCGCAGCCATCATGACCCTGAGCGGCACCACCACCGTCAAAAGCGGTGGAGACATCAACATCAATGTTGACAAGGGAACCTATCAGACGTCGGGCATCAATACATGGTCACGCGGCACAGCCAACGTGGAAGCGGAAAAGGATATCAACATCAAGGTGCATTCCGAAAAAGGCAGTGGTGTAACGTACGGCGCTACAGGTATTGAAATCGGCTTCACCCACGGCGGGCGTAACAACATCACGTCCAACCACGGCGATATCAAGCTTGATATCGATGCTTCCGCAAGTGGCGTTTACGGCATTACCACATCGGGTTACGACAACAAGAGCGACGGTATCACCACCATATCCGCCAAAGAAGGTACGCTGGATATCAAGGCAAGCGCCACCAATGACTCCTACTACGCCCACGGAATCGCCTCCAGCGGTTACGGTAAAAACGTCATTGATGCAGGCGGGCTGAATGTGGATGTGAGCCTGGTCAAAGGCTCCAACTCCGATGGCTATGCCAGCACCACGGGCATTGCCGCGACATATGATGGGCGCAGGGGCGGCATCAATAATATTGATGTTTCCGGACATACTGACGTGCATGTACAGGGAGGCGGCAATACCAGTGGCATCTATACGCGCGGCAACGGGCAGAACACCATCAATACCGACACACTGCGTGTAGACGTCACCAGTACCGGTGTTTTGGCCAACAGCCGGGCTACAGGCATAGAAAGCTCCGGCGGCAGCAACGTCATCAACGTGACTGACAATGCCGACATTCTTGTTACCAGCAAGGACCTCGCGGCCGGTCTGTACAGCACCTCGGGAACGCTCAACCTGACGGCAGGCGATCACGTGGACGTCAGCGTGACCTCCACTGCGGGTGCGGCGTACGGCATTTATGGTCCGGCCAGCCTTACCGCCCAGAGCGTCAGCATGACCATCAAGGGCGACCTCTCCGCCATTGTTATGGAAAATGGAACGCTAACCGCTTCTGAAGTGCGCCTCAATGCCGAAAGTTCCAGTGGGAACTCTTACGGCATGCACAGCACCTCGTACTATGGAAACACCATACAGTCCGGCAGCAGCCAGGCGCTTGACCTTGAGATCAATGCGGACTACGCCATGCACGCAACCTATGGCAAAAACAGTATTATCGGGCACAGCACCGCCGGAGGCGAAGGCGACACCATCCGCCTCAACGGCGATATATTCAAAAGCGGCAACGGGCAGAACCAGATTACCACCGGCGCCGGCGATGACACCATCATTATCAATGGCGCCATCAGCGGCGCCGGAGCCTTGCAGGTGGACGGCGGCGCGGGGGCAGATACCCTCATTCTCGAAGCGTCCAGTCTCAGCGAATTTCTTGACCGCTACGCTGACTGGCTCAACGGCCTGAATCCGTCCATACTCAAAGGTGTGGAAAGCATCCTTTTCACCGGCATTGACGACCTGAGCGAACTCAGGCCAGGCCTTGATTCCTTTTTCTCCTATGTGAACAGCGTACAACCCCCCATTGAAGTGGGCCTGCAACAACCCGATGGTGCCGACATCAGCCCGTTGGCTTTTGCCCTGCAGGATGACTGGCAGTCCGATACGCAGCAGGATGAAGACCAGAACGATGACCATGCCAGAACCACAGACACGCTCTTTGCCCCTGACCAGGGGGAGCATGCAGCAGGTATTGATACAGAACATGCTCCGGACGCATTTCATGCGGGCAAGTCCGCGGCCGAAAGCGATGATGCCGCGCTGGACCTGACCAATATGGCAAGCCTGCAAAAAAATGGCGGCATGCCTGATATGGGGCCATCAGGCTCATCCAGTGTATGGAACAGCGTTATGGACGGCTCGTGGCAGGATTCTTCCCTGGAAGACACGCCTCCCGGCCCATCTGTCGGCGCCGGCACCGAGCACGAATCTGAAATGGCTATCATTGAAACTGCGGCACGGACCATAGAAAACGGTTAAGCAACTACGTCAGCCGGACCCGGGACAACCCGGGTTCGGCTTTTTTCGGTAGCCTTTAGCGTCTTGCGGGGTATTCCCGACAACCAACGTCCTGCCTGGCGATGCATGTTCACAAAGTATACGCCACTGCCGCAAAGCCTGTTCACCCAACCGGCCGGCCTTTGGGGTAATCACCGGTGTGTTTTCCGGCTGGCACGGAGGTGCCGAAAGATGTTTGCCCTATGGCTTTTCTGACGTTATGCTGTGCTTCAGTTTTGACCACGGCCTGTGTGCATGCTACCGTTAACAGTTGCCCTGACTTGGCCTGCGCCCCCTATTGCCGGCTCTTCTGGCGTACTGCGCCACCGACAGCTTCGCGCAAGGCCAGGGCCGCAACTGATCTGATTTATATTGGCCTTCCACCCAAGGAGCTCAGGTAGTGCCCATACCCCGATTTCTTGTTTTACTCGCTGCTTGCTTTTTTTTGATTTTTGGCTTTCCCGCTCATGGCTTTTGCGCGGATACGCTTTTGGACGGAACACAGCTTTCCCTCATATGGGCTTTGCCCTTCGCCGGACTTTTACTTTCCATTGCCTTGTGGCCCCTCGTCAATCCCCATTTCTGGGAAGCCCATTACGGTAAGGTAACCGCCTTCTGGAGCGCGCTTTTTCTGGTGGCGCTGCTGATTCATTTTGGGCCTCGGGCTACACTTCAGGAACTGCTCGGAACCGTATTCAACACCTATCTGCCCTTTGTCATTCTTTTGATCGCACTGTTTACGGTTACCGGCGGTATCCATCTTCGGGGCAACCTTGCGGGCACACCGCTCGTCAATACAGGTATTATTTTTGTGGCTACAGCGCTTGCCAGCTGGGTGGGCACCACCGGGGCGTCAATGCTTTTCATCCGCCCTCTGCTTCGCGCCAACATGTACCGCCGTTACCGTGTGCATTCGGTCATTTTTTTCATAGTACTTGCGGCCAACGTGGGCGGCTCCCTCACTCCCCTGGGTGACCCCCCCATCTTTCTCGGCTTTCTGGCGGGCGTGGATTTTTTCTGGACCACGACACACCTGTTCGGCCCCATGGTTTTTCTGACCATTTCGCTGCTGCTGGTCCACTATTTTCTCGATGCATACCTTTATAAAAAAGAAGATCACCAACTTCTGGACGAGCACAGAGGTGCAGACGTAAAGCTCAGCCTTGAAGGCTGGCAGGTCAACCTGCCGTTGCTTGCCTGCATCGCCGGAGCCGTGCTTTTGAGCGGCAACTGGAAGCCGGGCATCCATATTCCCCTTTTCGGTGAGGTGTATATGGAACTGCAAAATGTCGCACGCGATCTGCTTTTGCTGATGATCATCATTCTTTCCGGCCGCCTGACAAACTTCGCCATTCGGGAACGTAATGCCTTTACGTGGGACCCCATGCGCGAGGTGGTCAAACTTTTTCTCGGCATCTTTATCTGCCTTATCCCCATCATTGCCATTCTCAAAGCGGGCAAAGACGGCGATATGGGCTTTATTATCGATATCCTCAACACAGACGGCAAACCGGACAACATGGTGTACTTCTGGCTTACAGGGGTGCTTTCCACTTTTTTGGACAATGCGCCAACCTTTCTTGTCTTCTTTAATATTGCCGGAGGCGATCCCCAGGTTCTCATGAATGAACTGGCCCAGACCCTGCTTGCCATCACCTGCGGCACAGTCTTCATGGGGGCAAACACCTATATCTCCAACGCGCCCAACCTTATGGTGCGCTCACTGGCGGAAAATCTTGGCGTGCGCATGCCCAGCTTCTTTGCCTATACAGGCATTATTCTTGTCATGCTGCTTCCTCTGCTTGCCATTTTCAGCCTTATCTGGCTCAGATAGGGCGATCCGGCACACAGTCCGCCAATCAGTACTTCAAGTTTGCAAAATAAGGACGGGATCATGATAAAAGACGGCTACGAACTGGTTGTAACCATTGTGAACAAAGGCTGGAGCAGCACCATCATTGAAGCTTCGCAAGAAGCCGGGGCGCGGGGCGCCACCGTGCTCAAGGGGCGCGGCGCGGGACTCAAGGTCGCCGCGCTGTTCGGCATACCTGTGGAGCCGGAAAAAGATATTATTCTGAACGCCGTTCCTGCTGATATCAGCCGTCAGGTGCTGCTTGCCATTTCGCACTCCGCAGCCCTTGTCAAACCCGGCAACGGCATTGCCTTTATTTTGCCAATCACAAACATTGTGGGCGTGTTCGAGCAGCAGGACGGATAAACTCCGTCTGTGCCTTTCGCAACCGTGCGTTGCAAACCTGTGCCTAAGGATGCGCAGGAGAAAAACGCACGGTTGCGAAATAAAAAACAAACAGCCCTGCACCCGCCTCAAGGTGCGGCGACCTGCAGCCCCGCTTTTATTTTCCGCTGCCATTCAGGCCGCCGAAAAACTCAGTCCTGCGGCAGCCCGTCCGCCCATCCGGCCTCCACAGGCAGACCCGCCATATGCCTTCGCAGCATGTCCAGCGCATGACTGGAAGCCAGCCGCCGGGTCCACTCCCGCCCAAGGTAACGCCCCTGGGGCCGCAGCACACGCAGCCATACCGCATTACTGCAACTCAACGCCACATACACAAGCCCTACGGGCTTTTCTTCCGTGCCACCGCCGGGACCTGCCACTCCGGTAATGCCCAGACCATAATCCGCCCCGTAACGCTCACGCACGCCCACAGCCATACTGCGGGCGACCTGCGGACTCACGGCCCCATAGCAGGCAAGCTGCTCTTCCGGCACACCCAGAAGGCGTGTCTTTGCTTCATTGGCATAGGTGATCAGGCCATAGCCAAAGACTTCCGAAGCGCCCGGCTGATCCGTTATGCGCTTCGCCAGCAGGCCGCCCGTGCAGGATTCCGCGATAGCGAGACTTCGCCGGTGTTGACGCAGTTGCTCAACCACCACGGCTTCGAGGCCGGACACATTAACGCCATAAACCACGTCGCCCAGACGGCCGCGCACAGCATCCACAACCGGCTTTGCCAGGGCCTCGGCAGCTTCAGCATTTTCGGCCTTTGCCGTTACCCGCACGAACATTTCCGCATCACTGGCGTAAGGGGCTACCGTAGGGTTGGCCCCTTCCGTCAGATCGGCTATGCGCAAAGCCGCAGAACCTTCGCCAATGCCAAACGTGCGCACCATAAATGAGGCGATGACCGCGCCCCCCATGCGCTGCAAAAAAGGCATCACACTATCTTCGAGCATGGGCAGCAACTCGGAGGGCGGTCCGGGCAGTAAAATCACCCACTGCCCCGGCTTTCCCGGCACAGCGCAGCCGGGGGCAGTCCCCGCCCTGTTGGGAAAAGCCGTTGAACCGCGCGGCAACCACGCCTGCTTGAGCTGATTTGCCGCAATGGGGCGAGAACCAAAATATTCGCGCAAGCGCCGCAGACTGTCCTTGTGTTCTTCCAGGGGCGCGCCCAGAACCCTGGCGACAGTTTCCTTGGTCATATCGTCATCAGTGGGTCCCAGCCCGCCTGTGGTGATGACCACATCCGCACAGTTCAGGGCCTCGCGCAGAGCCGCCTCAAGCCGTCCGGCGTTATCCCCCACAGTATGAACCTGCAAAAGATCCATACCCAGAGCCGAAAGCGCCCTGCCCACATGAGCCGCATCCGTATTGATAGTGTGCCCCAGCAGAAGTTCCGTACCTACTGAAATAATTTCCGCCCTCATGCGGCCTCCTTATAAACTCACGACGTATCCGCCCCTCAAGGCAGGTGAAGATCGTAGCTCGCGCCTGTCCACCCTGCAAGACTGTACGTATGCGCCGGCTCGCATGCCGGCTGTGCGGGGCGTTCTCCGTCCGGCATCTGCTTTGCCTCAGCCATCGGCAAGGTCGTATCGTTGCCGCATTGCACAGGAGCCGCAGTCAGTGGCACAACTGTCGCCCCCCGTAGCTGTGAGCGCAGCGGTATTGACAAAAGCCACTGTTTCCGCCAACCTATTTCATACCATATTGATAAGAAATAGCTGGGACCTGTTGAATACCGAAAAAAACAATGCCGGCCGCCAAGGGGACAGATCATGACTGACAATAAAAACAGCCTGCGTTTTGAAACGCTGCAGGTACATGCAGGCCAGGAAAAACCGGATTCGGCCAGCGGCGCACGGGCAGTACCCATCTATCAGACCACATCATATGTGTTCAACGACTGTGCCCATGCCGAGGCGCGCTTCAACCTGACCGACCCCGGCAACATATACAGCCGGCTGACCAATCCCACGCAAGACGCCCTGGAGCAGCGCGTGGCGGCCCTTGAAGGCGGTGTGGCCGCCCTGGCAACGGCCAGCGGCGCGGCGGCTGTGAGCTATGCCCTGCAAAACCTGGCCCGGGCCGGAGACCATATTGTGGCGGCAAAAACCCTCTATGGCGGAACCTACAACCTGCTTGCCCATACCTTCAAGGACTCGGGCATTGAAACCACCTTTGTGGACCCGGGGCAGACAGACTTTTTCGAGCCAGCCATAACCCCCCGCACACGTGCGATCTTTGTGGAGAGCATGGGCAACCCCCACAGCAATATCGTGGATATGAAGGCTCTGGCAAACCTTGCCCATCACCACTCCATCCCGCTGGTAGTGGACAATACCTTTGCCACGCCATGGCTCATGCGTCCCATTGAGCACGGCGCGGATATCGTTGTTCACTCGGCGACCAAGTTTATGGGCGGTCATGGCGCAGCTCTGGGCGGAATTATTGTGGATGGCGGCCACTTTGACTGGGCCTCTGCCGGAAAGTTTTCCCACCTGAGTGAGCCGGACCCGAGCTATCACGGGCTGAGCTTCACAAAGGCCGTCGGGGCGGCGGCCTATATAGTGCGGGCGCGGGCCATTCTGCTGCGCGATCTGGGCGCAGCTATGGCCCCCCTGCACGCCTTTCTCATCCTTCAGGGGCTTGAAACCCTGTCTCTGCGTGTGGAACGCCACGTGCAAAACGCTCTGGCCGTGGTGCGCCATCTGCATAAGCATCCCAAGGTCGAAGCCGTCAATCATCCGAGCCTGCCCCAAAGCCCAAGTCATGCTCTGTACAAACGCTACTTTCCGCACGGCGGAGGCAGCATCTTTACCATAGAAATCAAAGGCGGCGCAGCAGAAGCCAGGGCCTTTATCGACAGGCTGCGCATATTCTCGCTGCTGGCCAACGTGGCGGACGCAAAGTCGCTGGTCATACATCCCGCGTCCACCACGCATTCACAAATGACGGAACAGGAACTGGCAAGCACAGGCATACGGCCCAATACCGTGCGCCTGTCCATCGGCATCGAGCATATTGACGATATTCTTGCCGATCTGGACCAGGCCCTGGCTGCCCTGTAATCCCCATCGTCCGGCGGTGAAGGACGCAGTGCAGAAGACCTTTGTCTGCCCCGCGTGACGCCGCCGGGCATGGCGTTTCTGCCCTGCCATATGTACACTGCGCTGTTTGCGTTCTCACCCCTGAAACACATTGTCTTTTTAGAGGCTATTGCATAAACTTGTACGGGTCGGCGTCAGCCATGTCCGCGCAGGGCAAAAACGGTTTGCCCACAAGCGCTCAGGAACCGCCAGCCGTACTGCCGCACCCTCTGAGGAGAACGTTCATGTTGAAAAAGCTTGTGGCCTTTGTGTTCGTCATGCTTCTGGCCATGCCTGCCCTGGCGGAAGAGCTGAATACCAAATACTTTACCGTTAATATTCCCGAAGGCTGGAAGGTGATCATGCCTCCCACGGAAAATCAGGGAACCACCAGTGCCATCTTTGCCAATTCTGCGGGCAATGCCTCGGTGACGTTTGTCGTTGGCCCCAACAGCGGTGCCGACACCAAGACCATCGCGGATATGTTTGCCAAACAGTTCAAGGCACCCAAACCGCCAGTAGAAAAAAACGGCCAGTACACCTTTACCTTTGCCCAGCAGGACATTACCAGCCAGGCCTGGGTGGCCTCGCATGGAGACGTGTTCATGATCACGGTCATGGCCGGAGACCGCAAAGCTGCCGCCGCCTTTGTGAAAAAGCATGTTAAAAGTCCGGAATTTCCGGCGCTGCTGCCCAAGTAGCAATCAGCCCTGTTTGACATACAACGGCCGCGCTCACATGAGCGCGGCCGTTGTATGTTTTTCTGAAAAAATATTTTCTGCAATACCAGCAGATTAACAACAGCAGTTTATGCTCTTTCCTTCCCTCCTCACGGCACCGGCAAACCCTGTGGACTGAAAAGCGGCAACTGGAGCTGTTTTTTTGCAAGTATTCTCTATCCGCGGGATATCTGCTCACCAGATCAACATTATTGCTACATTTTTTATTTTTGTGTAACTGCTTGTCAGGCGGCATATCGCCGACACCCCGGCACCGCCGGAAATCTCAACGCCAGGAGAGCGTTATGTGGAGAATCTGCTGTACTTGCGTGGCTCTTGTTCTTTTTTGGGGAACTCAGGCTCAGGCCCACTTCGGCATGGTCATTCCGTCCACACCAACGGTAACCGACAAAAAAGAAGCCACGGTCAAGCTGGACATTGCCTTTGCCCACCCCATGGAACTTCAGGGAATGCCCATGGAAGAGCCCAGGGCTTTCACTGTTACACATAACGGCAATACTGAAGACATAAAGGGGCTGCTCAAGCCCGCAACCTTTATGGGCACCAAGGCATGGACAGCCGCCTTTGCCATCAAAAAACCCGGCGTCTACCAGTTTGCCCTGGAGCCGCAGCCCTATTTTGAACCCGCTGAAGACTGTTATATAATTCACTATACCAAAACTGTGGTTGCTGCCTTTGGCGAAGAAGAAGGCTGGACGGAACCGCTGGGCCTCAAGACTGAAATTGTTCCGCTTACCCGCCCCTTTGCCAACTATACGGGCAATGTCTTTCAGGGGCAGGTACTGCTTGATGGAAAGCCCGTTCCCGGCGCCGAAGTAGAGATTGAAAGCTATAACAAGGGCAAGGGGCATGTGGCGCCCAACGAATTCTATGTAACCCAGGTAGTCAAGGCAGACCAGAACGGCGTGTTTGCCTATGGTGTACCCTGGGCCGGTTGGTGGGGATTTGCCGCCCTGAATACGGCTGACGAAAAAATGGATTACAAGGGTGAAGGCAAATCCGTGGAACTTGGCGCAGTGTTGTGGGTCAACTTTGCCGCCCCTCGCACCAAATAAAATATTCCCGCGTCAGCATGCCTGACATTCACGCGGGACGATTACACAGCGTTATGCTGTGCAGCCCGGTTCCGCCTTCTTTTTTTCTTGCCCCTTGCGGCCGGAAAAAGGACAAGGTATGAGCAGATGCGGAATCATTCATGCCGGTTCCCGCGTTGGCCTGTGAGGCTGCACGGGAGCCGGCAGCGTATACTCCGTTGTTTCAGCCGGTCCGCCGGAAAGGATGGCCCATGCACATAGCTGAAGGAGTTCTGTCTCCCCCTGTTCTGGTTACAGGCTACGCGCTTGCCGCTGCCGGCACGGCCATGGGCCTTCGCAGGCTGGATTACGACAGGCTGATGACTGTAGCCATTCTGGCTGCGGTCTTTTTTGTCGGCTCTCTTATCCATGTGCCCATCGGTCCTTCCAGCGCCCACCTTATCCTGAACGGCCTTCTGGGAGTACTGCTGGGGTGGGCGGTCTTTCCCGCCATTCTGTCAGCTCTGGCCCTGCAGGCCCTGCTTTTTCAATACGGGGGGCTGGTGGTCCTTGGGGTCAACAGCTTTACCATGGCCTTTTCCGGCCTTGTGGCCTGGTATATCTTTCGCAGGCTTACGCACCTCTGGCCCGGCACACGGGGGTTGCGGGCCGCGGCTTTTTGCGGCGGAGCCGTGGGAGTGCTGGGGGCCGGCCTCTTGACGGCTCTGGCTCTCGCCTTCAGCGATGAAGGTTTTCTTACGGCCGCCAGGCTCATTTTTTTGGCCCACTTGCCCATCATGCTGATTGAAGGGCTTATCACCATGTTCACTGTGGGCTTTATAGCCAGGGTGCGCCCGGAAATGCTGCAACTCACAACGCAGAAAAGCGCAACCTGAGCATCAGTTTTTTCAAGGCGAAATTCTCTTGCAGCCTGTCAGCCCGCTGAATCGCGCCTGAAGCATGACGTGCCTGCGTGGCATACTTTTGCCCGTGCAACAGCCGGAACAGCCGTACAAAAAAGTTTTTCAGATCGGAAAGGAGTCGGCCATGCCTTATTGCAACAGCATCTCATACCCCCATGCCCCGGCAAGAGACAGCGCCCGCCCCCTCTGTTTTTTCTTGCACATGCGCGGCTACACGTCACCGATCCCCGTCTCTCTGCTTGCCTGCCTTCTGGCTGCCGCCCTGTATTTTCTTTCCTGCACTCCCGCTCAGGCCCACAGGGTCAATATTTTTGCCTGGACTGAAGGCCGACAGGTGATGGTACAATGCGGCTTCAGCGGCGGAAACAACGTAAAGAACGGCCAGATAACGGTGTATGACGCCGCCAATGGCACAATATTGCTTGAAGGGCGCACCGACACCAATGGTATGTTTCATTTTGACATACCACCACAAGGCAGAAAAAACGGCTTGCGTATACGTATCAATGCAGGTGAAGGGCATCAGAACGAATGGCAGCTTGATGCGGAAGAGCTGGACCAGGCTCCTGAACCTTCAGGCGCAAGTCCCGCGCAGACAGAAAATACCGGCAGTGTACCCGCAGCGCAACCTACGGATAGGCCCGTTACCGCGCGGGGGTCCACCGCACAGGTTGAGCCTGCAGCCGTTACCTCGGGCAACGGGGTTTCCATCGCAATAGAAGAAATACGCGCCAGTGTGGACGCCGCCCTTGAGGCGCAGGATGCCCGCTTCAACGCCCTGCTGGAGTCCCGCCTGGCCCCGCTGCGCCGCCAACTGGCGGAGATGCGGCAAGACGACCCGGGATTACGGGAAATAGTGGGCGGCATGGGCTGGCTTGTGGGCCTGGCCGGAATTGCCCTGTATTTGCGCTCGCGGCATCGTTAACGTTCATTTGCCGCCACATGTTTGATCAACCCTTTGTCCGCCCTTCAGCCATACAGCGCCTGGATCCGCGTGTACGCATGGGCAGCGCCGCTCTGGCGGCGTTGAGCATTTCAACATTGCAAACTGCTTCGGCATGCAGCCTGGGGCTTGCATTGGGGCTGTTGCTGCTGATTTTTGCCAAACCGCCTCTGTTGCCGCTGCTGCAACGCTTGGCTGTGGTCAATGTTTTTGTGGTTTTTCTGTGGTGCGTCACGCCCATAACCATGCCGGGACGTGAAGTTCTCAGTTGGGGGCCTGTAAGCGTCAGCGCTGAAGGCCTGCATCTGTCCCTGCTGGTGAGCATCAAGTCCAATGCCATTGTGTGCACCTATCTGGCGCTTGTTGCCACCATGAATGCCTCCACGGCCGGACGTGCCCTCGAATGCCTGCACTGTCCACGCAAGCTGGTTTTTCTTTTTCTGTTCACAGCGCGCTACGTTCACGTTATCGCACAACAGTGGCAAAACCTGAGCGTGGCTGCCCGGTTGCGGGGGTTTCGCCCAAAAAGCAATATGCATACCTACCGCACACTGGCGTCCCTGCTGGGCCTCTTGCTGGTGCGCAGTTATGAACGCTCCCTGCGAGTTCGTGAGGCCATGCTGCTTCGTGGATTTTCAGGCCAGTTTCATTCAGTGTCCATGTTCAGAGTCCGCCCACCGGACATCCTGTTTGCTGTTTTTGTGCTGCTCTGCCTTGTGGGCATTGTGGCCGTAGAATACAAGGATACGCTTTATGGTTGATACCACGGATCCGCCATGCGCCATTTTTGCCCTTGAAAACATCCACTTCAGCTATGAGCGTGACGGACAGCAGCATCCGGTGCTCCGGGGCGTTGATATGGCCCTCATGCCGGGACAGCATGTGGGATTTTACGGTCCCAACGGCAGTGGAAAAACCACGCTTTTCCGCTGCATAACCGGCCTGACGCGCCCGCAGCAGGGAGTTGTGCGCTTTCATGGCCGCGAACTGCATGCCGAAAAAGATTTTTACCACCTTCGCTGCGGCGTGGGCTTTGTGCTGCAACACGCCGAAGACCAGCTTTTCTTTCCGTCCGTGCTTGAAGATGTGGCCTTTGGCCCGCTGAACCTGGGTTTTTCGCCTGATGAAGCCCGGCAGCGCGCTGTTGAAACATTGCAGCATATCGGGCTGGACGGCTTTGAAAACCGCCTTACACACAGACTTTCCGGCGGAGAAAAAAAACTGGTTTCCCTGGCCGCCGTGCTGGCCATGCGCCCGGAGGCCCTGCTGCTGGACGAGCCGACCAACGGACTGGATAACGAGGCACGCCGGCATATTACCGATATTTTGCGCGGTCTTGATACTGCCCGTATAACCATTTCCCATGACTGGGATTTTCTGGCACAAGTCTCTTCCACCTATCTCACGCTCGACAAGGGGCACCTGAACGCCGATGCGCCGGACTTTACCCACGCGCATACCCATGCCCACCCTCTGGGCAACGAGCCGCACGCCCATGCGCATTAAAGCAATCCGCCGGGCAGACGGTATCCGCATGTTTTCCGGCCATGGCAGCAACGGGGCATACTCTGCGGCGCACCCACAACAATCATTATAATACACTAAATAAAACACTTGATATAGGATATCCAGCTATCCTGAAACGCCGGACAGCGCCTTTTGCCAAGCCGTCACATAAAGGGGACTGGATTTATATTTCTATAAGCATTATACTGAACACGTTGCTGTTTTTCCTGCAGGACACATCGAAGGCGGCCAGCCTTCACAAATCAATCCAGAACGTCATCATTCCCACCGATCCTTTGTAATAATGGACGGTTGAGATTTTTATGCTGAACAAGTCAAGCATCATACCAGAACATATACAGCTCGAATCACACGACCCTGTCTGGGAGTGGCACACGACATCCGACAGGCTTTTCATGAGCGTAGGCGCCCTTGCCCAGCTACGCATGGACGGCAAACCGCCGCGCAGCATGAAAGATTATCTGGAGCACTGCCCCCTCGAAAGCCTGGCTCCCCTTCTTGAATCTATGGAAAAAGCGCTCAACGGCTCCCACGGGCCGCACCTTGAAGTTTTTTATCCTTTTGACAGTTTTCTGGTACGGTCTCAGATACTGGTCTTGCGGCGCGACGTTTTCGGTCGCGGAACCCTGGTAACAGGCTGCAACGTGGCTATGGACAGACAAAGGCTTGCACCCACTGCTGCCGCCGCCCCCGTGCCGGCACCCCAGCCCCCGCCCCGAAGCCTGGCCGAAGCCGCCGTTCCTTCCACGGCCCGCAGCGACGCCAGCCGCCTCATGCTGGCCCTCAACGCCGCCAGCGATGGCCTGTGGGACTGGGACCCCAGCACCAATGCCATTTATTTCAGTCCCCGCTACCTCGACATGCTTGGCTACACCAGCGAAGAATTCCCCCCCCTGTCCACATCATGGACCAGCAAGGTACACCCCGACGATTACGACAACATCGTTCCCATGCAGATTGAATTCATCAACAACCCCAAAATGGGCGACAGCTTTGAATGCACCTACCGGATGCAGCGCGGCGACGGCACCTGGGCATGGATTCTCAGCCGGGGCTATGTGACTCACCGCGACGCAAGCGGCAAGGCCATCCGCGTTGTGGGCCTGCACACAGACGTCAGCGCGAGCCAGGGCGACAGGGCACGGCTTGAAGAGCTGGTGCGTAACGACGCCCTTACCGGACTGCGCAGCCGCACCTATTATGGAATGACTGTCGACAAGCTGGAACAGCAGCAGATGCGGCCCGTCAGCATCATCATCGCCGACATGGACGGACTCAAAATGGTCAACGACCATGTAGGCCATACCGAAGGCAGCGAAATGCTCTGCCAGGCAGCCATCATACTGCGCGGCAGTCTCAATGCCACCGACTGTATCGCCCGCATGGGCGGCGATGAATTTGCCGCCATTGTGCCGGGTTGCGCCAAGGAAGACCTTGAGGCGCTCATCCAGCGGGTCAGAGACGCTTTTGATGCCTATAATGCCGACCCGGACCATGTGCCGACACACATGTCTGTGGGCGGAGCATGCGCTGACGACATGAATACCACCCTGGCCCAGGCCCTGTCGGAGGCGGATCGCAACATGCTGGCCGTCAAGCACGAAAGCAGCCCAAAGTGGCGCCTGCGCATAAAGAACTGGATAGAAAACCGGACCGGCAAAACAATTCAGCTTGAAGACAGCCGCTACAGGATGCCCCCCACGCACGACGACTCTTGACGTGGAGCGCACTTTGAGCCAAAGTATGCCCATGTCCGAAGATAACCCTCCCCCTACGCAGGCCCTCGGCGCGTCCGTGACGGAAATTCCCGTTGTTCAGGAACCCGAGAGCGGCCAGAAGCTACTTCAGTTCCTGCAACGTCGCTTGAACCTGCCCCAGGCCATGCTGCACCGTTGGGTGCGCACAGGACAGGTCAGGATCAACGGCAGTCGCTGCAAACCATTTTCCCGTGTACAGACCGGCGACACCGTCCGCCTGCCGCCTTTCGCCATGAAGATGGCTGCGCAGTGCGATTCGGCCTCACCCACTCCGGCCAGCAAGGGACAAAGCAAGGACGATGCCCCCGAAGACGGCCCCCCTCTGCCGCCGCTGGTTGGCAAGTCCGGCTATCTGTGGGCGTTTGACAAGCCTGCCGGGCTGCCCGTCCATCCTGGAACCGGGCATGAAGACAGTCTGACCACTCGTCTGTCCTGTCATTTTGCCGGGGCCAGCTTTATGCCCACGCCTGTGCACCGGCTGGACCGGGGGACCTCGGGAATCATCCTGGTGGCCGCCTCGTACGCGGCCCTTGATGAGACGCAGCGGGCGTTGCGCGCCAACGCCATGCACAAGGAATATGTAGCCTGGGTAGCCGGGCGCTGGCCCCATACACAAACCTGCCTTGTGCGGCATTTTTTACGCAAGGAAGCCGTGGACGGCTTTGAACGGGTGCGCCCGGTAAAAGCCGACGCCCCGGATGCCAAAGAAGCCCTCTGCCTTGTCCGCGCTCTGAGCATCGCCGACAGGGCAAGCCTTGTGCAGGTACGCCTGCTCACGGGGCGGACCCATCAGATACGGGTGCAGCTTTCCAGCCTGGGGCATCCTGTGCTTGGCGACACCAAGTACGGGCAGGTCCGCGCAGGAGTAACGCTGTACCTGCACTCCTTGCGCGTAATATTGCCCGAAGGCCCGTCTTTTACCTGTCTTCCGTCCTGGAGCGGCCCGCGCGCCCTGACGGCCCTGCCCGAGAGCATTCCGTACAGCCTGCCCGCCTCCCCGCCGCCTTCCTGCCCTGATGGGGCCTTCCCATTGGGTGAAGATGCTGCTACAATTTCTCTTTTACATTAGGGTCCGCACAGGCGGGCCTTTCAAAAAGCGCCCCGCGAGAGCCCGCCGCCTTGCGTCAGGGACGCAACAAGGTTACCGCCATGGCTGAAACTCTACCCCGCATCATTCTCGTGGGTCGCCCCAATGTGGGCAAGTCCACCCTGTTCAACCGCCTCATCCGCAGCAACCGCGCCATCACCCACGACCGCCCCGGCGTCACCCGCGACCGCATGGAAGGGGTGGTGCGCCGCAAGGGACTGCCGGCCTTCGGTATTGTAGACACAGGCGGCATCACCCTTGACGCCCATGCCATGGTCGTTGAAGGTCCCGAAGGCATCCGCGGCTTTGAGCAGGATATCCTCGACCAGACCGAGGCCGCCATGAAAGACGCTGCGGCTGTGGCCTTTGTGGTAGACGGCCGCGACGGCCTGCTGCCGCTGGACGAGCACCTTGCCGCCCACGTGCGCCGCAAGGGCCTGCCCACCATTTGCGTTGTCAACAAGGTGGACGGAGCCGAACGCGAAGACGAACAGCTGGCAGAATTTCACATACTGGGCTTTCCCCTGTTGGCTGTCTCTGCCGAGCACGGGCACAATATCCGCGCCCTTGTGGAGGATCTGGCCGACCTGCTGCCCGAAGAGTCTTCCGAAGAGCCTCCGGCCCCCCCGGCGCTGCGCCTGGCCATGCTCGGCCGCCCCAATGCGGGCAAGTCTTCGCTCATCAACGCCCTTTCCGGCGAAGAGCGCATGATCGTTTCCGATGTGGCCGGCACCACCCGCGACAGCGTTGACGTACGCTTCTGCCGTAATGGCAAGGACTATGTCTTTGTTGACACGGCCGGTGTCCGGCGGCGCACCAAAATCACAGACAGCGTAGAGAAATACTCTGTAAATTCGGCCATCAAATCCAGCACAAAGGCAGATGTGACCCTGCTGACCCTGGATGCGGCCGAAGGCGTGAGCCAGCAGGACAAACGCCTGATGGACATGCTTAATACCCGTAAAACGCCGTTTATGGTCCTTATCAACAAGTGTGACCTCGCCCCCCGGAACGCTCTGGACCAACTGAAAAAAAATATCAGCCAGATGCTGGCATTCTGCCCCCATGTGCCGGTCATGCCCGTTTCCGCTCTTACCGGCAAAGATCTGGAAAAAATACTGCCTCTGGCGCAACGCATTCACGAAGAATGCAGCATCCGCATCCCCACAGGACGACTCAACAGGGCTATGGAAGAAGTGCTTACCCGCCACCAGCCTCCTGTGGTCAAAAGGGCGCGGGCCAAATTTTTCTATCTCACCCAGGCCGAATCCGAGCCGCCGACGTTTGTCTTCTTTGTGAGCGACGCCACGCGCGTACCCGAGAGCTATAGCCGCTACCTTGAGCGCGCGCTGCGAAAGATTTTCGGCATCGTCCATGCGCCCATGCGCCTGCACCTGCGGTCCAGCCACAAGAAAAAAGAGAAATAGACCGGCCATTGCGCGTAAAAAACTGCCCGAAAGCGAAAAAACATCCTGTTTTTCACGAGGCGGCCCAGATGCATTTGCAGCATCCGGGCCGCCTCTGCCGTACTGCGAAAAAACGCCGCATCTTTCACCGCCCGGTACTTGACAGGCGCGGCAACCCGCATTGACAGGCCGCCCGCAATAAGGCAATAGAGAAGCCTTCATCCATTTTGAAGCGCAAAATACGCGCGACAATTTTCTCGTAGGAGGGGCTGATGAAAAAAGGTATAACCTTGCTTGCGGCAATGGCACTCTGCGCGGTTCTGGCCGCCCCCGCTCAGGCGGAAGACACCATCAAAATCGGTGTCGCCGGTGCTCACTCCGGCGATCTGGCCTCCTACGGCGTACCCAGCCTAAACGCTGCCAAGGTGGTCATTGCCGATGTCAACGCCAAGGGCGGCATACTCGGCAAGCAGGTCGAACTGGTAGCCCAGGATGACCAGTGCAAACCCGAACTGGCTACCAACGCGGCCACCAAGCTCATCTCCGACAAGGTGGCTGTGGTGATGGGGCATATCTGCTCCGGCGCCACCAAAGCCACACTGCCCCTGTATACCGATGCCAAAATCGTGAGCATGTCGCCCTCTGCCACCACTCCCGGTCTCACCGAAGACGGCAACAACCCGTACTTCTTCCGCACCATCGCCAACGACAAGGCCCAGGCCAGGTTGACCAGCGACTTCATGCTCAACAACCTCAAGGTCAAAAAGGTTGCCTATCTGCATGATAACGGCGACTACGGCAAAGGCTTTGTGGACAATAACCGCGAGCACCTCGAAAAGGCTGGCGTCAAAACAGTTCTGTTTGAAGCCATTACCCCCGATGCCGTGGACTTTTCCGCTGTTGTGCGCAAACTGAGACGCGAACAGCCCGACATCGTGGTTTTCGGCGGGTATCAGCCCACGGCCTCCAAGCTGTTGCAGCAGATGCGTCGCGACCGCGTGACCACCGCCCTGCTCGGCCCTGACGGGCTTATGGACGAGGCCTTCATCAAGATGGCCGGCAAGGCCAGCGAAGGCGTGTACTCTTCCTACCCCAAAGACACCAGCAATCTGCCCGCTTACAGGGCCGCCCGTGAAGGCCACGTAAAGATGTTCGGCAAGGATCCCGGCTCGTTCTACTACAACGGCTATGCCGCCACCCAGGCTCTGGTCAATGCCATTGAAAAGGCCGGCAGCACCGACACAGCCAAGGTTGTGGATGCCCTGCGCTCCGCACCTGTGGATACCCCGCTGGGCACCCTGACTTTCAGCAAAACCGGCGATGCCGCCGGCATGGCTCTTTCCATCTATCAGGTCAAAGACGGAAAATTTGTGGAACTCGACCACAGCATCGTCCTTGAGTAGTTGATCAAGGGGGCGCGGCCATGGTCGCGCCCCCGTTTTCGCACACACTTTCGGCTTCGGCCGACGGCAATAACGGAACTGACGCCGGGAGCATGGCATTGCCAGGCCCCGACGCGCGCGGGACGGCATGGACATCCAATTTTTTATAGAGCTTTTCTTTGGTGGGCTCACCAGAGGCAGTATCTATGCGCTCATAGCCTTGGGCTACACCCTGGTTTACGGCATTATCGAGCTTATAAACTTCGCCCATGGCGAAGTTTATATGCTGGGTGCATTTACGGCCCTGCTGGTTGCCGGGGTACTGGGCGTATACGGTTTTCCCGCTGGCGGCATACTTGTCGTCGCGGCGCTGGCGGCCATTGTCTGGTGCGCCGCCTATGGCTACACACTGGAAAAAGTGGCGTACAAGCCCCTACGAGGCGCGCCGCGGCTGTCGCCGCTGATCTCGGCCATCGGCATGTCCATATTTTTGCAGAACTACGTGCTGCTGGCCCAGACGTCTGACTTCGTGCCTTTTCCCAGCCTGCTGCCGGAAATGGATTTTCTTGAGCACATCGGCTATGTCATGGGTCCCAGCGACTTTCTGATCCTCGCTGTAAGCACCATTGCCATGGTCTCGCTCTCGCTTTTCATACGCTACACCCGCATGGGCAAAGCCATGCGTGCCACAGCCCAGAACAGAAAAATGGCTCTGCTGCTGGGCATCAACGCCGACCGTATCATCTCCCTGACCTTTATCATCGGTTCGGGGCTGGCTGCCCTTGGCGGCGTGCTTATTGCCTCCCATATGGGGCAGGTGAACTTCGGCATCGGCTTTCTGGCCGGACTTAAAGCCTTTACGGCGGCGGTGCTTGGCGGCATTGGCTCCATACCCGGCGCCATGGTGGGCGGCCTTGTGCTCGGCCTCGCCGAAAGCTTCACCACCGGCTATTTTTCGGGCAACTATGAAGACATGCTGGCCTTTGCCATCCTGATCCTCATTCTGATCTTCCGCCCCGACGGCATCCTGGGCAAAGCCAAAGTGCAGAAGGTGTAGCCATGCAGAGAGTTATCAAGGCCGCCATAGCGGCACTCTGGTTCATGGTGCTGACCCTGCCCGTACTGGGCATCAAGCTGAACACCATCGAGAGCACTGTTACCTGGCGTCTGGACCGTATCGTTCTGCTGGGCGTGGGCATATTTGCGCTGGCCCTTATCTGGGACTGGTGCTTCAGCCGAAAGGCCAGAGGCCTGTCCATCATCAGGCTGCCGCACAACTTCAGCCTCGGCTCGGGCATGGCCGCCCTTTCCGAACGGCCCGCCCTCATGGCCGGAAGCCTGACTATTCTCGCGGTCATCATGATTGCCATGCCGCTGGTGGTTTCATTTTACCAGACCAATATCATGATTTCGGCGCTGCTTTACATCATGCTGGCGCTGGGCCTGAACATCGTGGTGGGCCTGGCCGGCCAGCTTGTACTCGGCTATGTGGCTTTTTATGCCGTGGGCGCTTACGCCTACGGGCTGCTGCACCAGTTCTTCGGCTGGGGTTTCTGGGTGTGCCTGCCGGTAGGCGGCTTTGTGGCCGTCATCTTCGGCCTGGCCCTGGGATTTCCCGTGCTGCGGCTGCGTGGTGACTATCTGGCTATTGTTACCCTGGGTTTTGGCGAAATCGTGCGCCTGGCCCTGCAAAACTGGACCAGCCTTACTGGTGGCCCGCGCGGCGTGGGAGACATTCCCCGTCCCGGCTTCTTCGGCATGGACATGGATATCAGCACCAGCACAACCTACGTGTATTACCTTGTGCTGGCAGCAGTGGCTATCACCATCATCGTCATCAGCCGCCTGAAAAACTCCAGGGTGGGCCTTGCGCTACAGGCCTTGAGGGAAGATGAAATCGCCTGTGAAGCCATGGGCATAGATATCACACGGGTCAAACTTTCCGCATTTGCCCTTGGCTCGTGCTGGGCTGGTTTTGCCGGGGTTATCTTTGCGGCCAAAACGACCTACATCAATCCATCGAGCTTCACCTTTATGGAATCAGCCATGATTCTGTCCATGGTAGTGCTGGGCGGCATGGGTTCCATCACCGGCGTGGTCATAGCCGCTCTTATTCTCATACTTGCGCCGGAATATCTGCGTGCCTTCTCTGAATACCGCATGCTCATCTTTGGAGCCATCATGGTAATCATGATGATTTTCCGGCCTCAGGGCCTTATCAGTGGCGAACGGCGCCGCTACCGCATCAGCGGCCTTCATGAGTCCAAAGGAGGCCGCCAGTGAACCCCGTGCTTGAAGTACAAGACCTTTCCCAGGACTTTGGCGGTCTGCGCGCTCTTAACGAGCTGTCGCTTACAGTCAACAGCGGCGAGATTGTGGCTCTTATCGGTCCCAACGGCGCGGGCAAAACCACATTTTTCAACTGTGTGACCGGCATCTATACCCCCACCGAGGGCAAGATGTATCTTTATGACCGTGAAGGCGCCCCAAAACTGCTTAACGGCAAAAAGCCACACGTTATCACGGCCATGGGCATGGCCCGCACGTTTCAGAACATCCGCCTTTTCAGTGACATGACCGTACTGGAAAACGTCATGATAGGCCGCCACTGCCGTACCCGGGCAGGTATTCTGGGAGCCATCATGCGTGATGGCCGCACCCGCCGCGAAGAACAGGAAAGCATCGACGCGAGTTATGCCCTGCTGGAACTGGTGCGCCTGCAAGACGTATGGAACGAAACCGCACGCAACCTGCCCTACGGCGCACAGCGGCGGCTTGAAATCGCCCGCGCTCTGGCTACAGAGCCGCGCATGCTGCTGCTGGACGAACCGGCAGCGGGCATGAACCCGCAGGAAACCAATGAGCTCAAGGACCTGGTCTGCTCCATTCGCGATGACCAGCAGCTTTCCATCCTGCTTATTGAGCACGACATGGGCATGGTCATGTCTCTTTCAGACCGCATTTACGTTATGGAATACGGCTCATGCATTGCTACGGGCAAACCTGAAGAAATACGCGTCAACCCGCGGGTCATCAAGGCATACCTGGGAGAAAGCGATGCTTGAGCTGCGTAATGTAGATACTTTTTACGGCAATATTCAGGCCCTGCGGAACATTTCCCTCAAGGTGGACGAAGGCGATATCGTTACCCTGATCGGAGCCAACGGCGCGGGCAAGTCCACCACGCTCATGACCGTTTGCGGCATCAACCGCCCGCGTCAGGGGGAAATTCTCTGGTATGGCAAACCGATACATCAGTTGCCCCCCCATGAAATCGTTTCGCTCGGCATTTCTCAGGTTCCTGAAGGCCGCCTGATCTTTCCGGATCTGAGTGTGCGTGAAAATCTGGACCTGGGAGCTTTTTTGCGACAGGACAAAGAAGCCGTCAAGGAAGACCTGGACTATGTGTTCAGCCTCTTTCCCATCCTGGCCGAACGCCGCAAGCAGGCAGGGGGAACCCTCTCCGGCGGGGAACAGCAGATGCTCGCCATCAGCCGCGCCCTCATGGGCCGCCCCAAGCTGCTTTTGCTGGATGAGCCGTCCCTGGGGCTTGCTCCCATTATCATTCAGCAGATCTTCTCCATCATTCAGAAGGTCAATGCCGCAGGAACCACGGTCTTTCTGGTGGAGCAAAATGCCAACCAGGCCCTGCGCATCGCCAACCGCGGCTACGTCATGGAAAACGGCCGTATTGTCATGAGCGACAGCGCCGCCAATCTGCTGCAAAGCGAAGAGGTGCGTACCGCATACCTTGGCATGTAGTGCGGTACTGCTCCGGCAGTTTGCAATCGTTCAGGCGGATCACCCGCCATGTGATGCGAAAGATTCAAAAGCGGTTCTGCGTGGGCGGAGCCGCTTTTCTGATTCTGATTATGGATCATTGCCCGACAGGGTCGGCAGGATGGATTCTCCGGCAACCGCATGCGCCCGGAAATTTCTGCGCGCCACGGCTGCCGAAGTGTTGGCGTAGCAATAAATACAACCATGCGGACAGGTATTATACTGCCCAATATCTTTACACGGTACGCACCGGCAGTCAGGCCGCTGGCCCGGGTCACGCGGGTAAGAACGCCCGGCTCCCCTTGGAGCACCTGGCAGCAACAGTTGTTCGTTGCCGTTGAGCTTCAGTAGATCGAGAACGTCCGGATGCCGGCCAGCGATCTGCAGCACAAGCTCCGGGTCAGTGCAGCGGTTATGTACCACCCCCTGGGCGGAAAGGTCCGCCTTTTCGCCGCATGTGGCGGCCCGCATGCCGTAGCTTGCACAAATATCCGCTATGCCCAGGCCTGTCTGCCGCATTTCTTCCTGTGTAAAGTCACGCCAGGCAATGCTGCTGCGCCGTAAATTGCCTTCCACCTTGCGGTACGGTGCGATGTCGGCAAAACTGAAAACGAGCCTGGTCGTATACCCGGCCAGCGCCTTTGCCAAGGCGGCGATTCTGTCCAGCAAAACAGCCGGGGCGGGCATGGCGTGTCCGTGTGCCGCGGCCAGCAGCAGCGGATCAAAGCGCCAGACCATACGCTCCGGCCCGAGCCTGCCCGCCAGGCGGCGAAACGTTTCCACCCGTTCGGTCAGTGGCGGCAAGCCGGGTTCCCATCCTTCGTCTTCGTAATTATTAAGTGTATACTGCAGATAGCCCGTCAGACCGTGCGCCTTGATATGGGGCAGGTACTTGAGCAGTGGCGCAGGGTTTTTGCTCCAGAAAACAGCCAGTCGCGCCCGCGCGAAAGACACATATTGCGGCTGCCCGTTAAAGGGATTGACCCAACGCGCGTAGCCCGCCCGCAATCGCTCCATAAACCAGGGCATATAAAAAGCCGGTATATCCGTGGCGCGGCTTACCGCCAGCAAAACCGGGGCTACGGCCGAAACCGGGCCGTTCGCCGTATGGATTGTCATTCTGGGCCACTTCATGCCGCCAGTGTGGCAAGACGGCGCAGGACCGTCAACACATCTTGCCACACCGCAGGCTTGCTTTGACAAATTCCACGCAATTGCTATTCTCGGCAGAACAAGTTTACAGATATAACACCCAAACATACTGGTATTACATGTCTTTTTTTTCCTGGCTGCAACGCATCTTCACGCCACCCTCCACTGGCGACCCGGATCTTGATGAAGAAAGCGTCAACTTTCAGTGGAACCAGAACGCCCGCATCGTGCTGGCGATTATCATCGTCATTTTATCGGCCTTCGTGGTCTATTGGATATTATCCTGATGTCTGAAAAACTCTGGCGCCTTACTGTGCGCGACGATTTTTCCGCCGGACATGCCCTGCGGCACTACGAAGGCAAATGTGAACGCATGCACGGTCACAACTTTGCCGTAGAACTGACAGTTGAGGGTAACCGTCTTGCCCCGCAGACAGAAATGCTGCTGGACTTCAAGATATTGAAAAAAGCCCTCAAAGCGGTACTGGATGCGCTGGATCACCGCCTGCTCAATGAAACCCCGCCTTTTGACCGCATCAACCCTTCGTCAGAAAATCTTGCGCGTCATATCTGGCAGGGCATGGAAGCGCTGCTGGCGGAACACAAAGATCCGCAGGCCCGGCTGGTGCGTTTGCACAGCGTTACCGTGTCGGAAAAAGGCGCGCAAAGCGCCACCTACCTGGAAACGCGCTAACCCGGCAGCATAAAATACAACTATGGCACAGGCCCTCTGTCTTTTGCATGCCAACTGCCAGGGCGAGGCGCTGCGGGTTCTGCTGGAGAATTCTCCGGCCTTTGCGCGGCGCTTTGTTGTCCGACACTATGTCAACTACACACGGGAGCATATTGACGGGCGCGATCTGGAAAAATGCTCCCTTTTTCTGTATCAGGCCCTGGCCCCCAAATGGGGCCATATCTCCACAGAACAAATATTGCCCCGCCTGCCCCGGTCTTGCCAGTCAATTGAAATTCCCAATCTGTTTTTCAAGGGATATTGGCCCTTCTGGAGCAACGCCCCGTCCATCAATTTCGGCGACAGCCTGCTTGAAACCTTGCTGGCAAAAGGCCTGAGTCCGCAGGACGCGCTCAATGTCTACCTGCGGGCAGGCCCTGCTCTTATGGGAGATGTGGCAGCCGTAGCTGAAGAAAGCCTGCTGCGGGAAGAAAAAAAACAGGCCGCAGGTCCCATAAACTGCGCATCGCTGCTACGCGAGCGCTGGCGTGATGAGCAGCTTTTCATTACTGTGAACCATCCCGGACGCACCCTGCTCTTTCATGTGGCAGACAGCCTGCTGCGTCTGCTTGGCCTGGGGAACCTGCCACCGGATGTGCGCCGTGCCTATGTGCACCCGCTTGAAGATTTCTGGCTGCCCATCCACCCTGCCGTGGGATCTGTTTTGAGGCTGCCCTTTGCCACGGCTCACAGGCGTTATCCTGTCTACCGCACCAGCCTCACCCACGCGCAGTACACCGGCTGTTACCTTGCGTGCAGAAGCCATGATATTTCGGACCTTGTAACATTTCTGGAAAACCTGCCGCCCGGGCAGCATGCGTATGCCTGAGCGCAAGAAAGGAGTTCTTATGAACGTATTGCTCATCAACGGCAGCCCCCACCCCAAAGGCTGTACCTTCACGGCACTGTCCACCGTGGCGGCGCAACTGGAACAGAACGGCATTGAAAGCCGGATCATCCAGATTGGCTCCAAGGCCATACGCGGCTGTATAGCCTGTGGAAAATGCAAAGAAACCGGTTACTGCGTCTTCAAGGACGATCCGGTCAACGAAACCATTGACCTGCTGCGCGCCGCCGATGGCGTCGTGGTAGGTTCACCCGTGTACTATGCCGGTCCCAATGCCACCCTGTGCGCGCTGCTGGATCGCGTATTTTATATGAAGTCCGCCCCGTATGCCTTCAAGCCTGCCGCCGCCGTCGTAAGCTGCCGCAGGGGCGGGGCCAGTGCCTCTTTTGACAGGCTGAACAAATACTTTACCATTGCCCGCATGCCGCTCGTATCCTCCCAGTACTGGAATTCCGTGCACGGCAACAATGCGGAAGAAGTCGTGCAGGATAAAGAGGGCCTGCAAATAATGCGCACCCTCGGCAACAACATGGCATGGCTCATAAAGTGTATTGCCGCAGGCAAGGCCGCCGGAATCCACCCGCCCACACCCGAAGCCTGGGAACCCACAAACTTCATCCGTTAGATCATTTACCGCCTGAAAGGGCTGCTTAACGGTGAATCATCACTGCTGTCGCCGTCCGTAACTTCCTTTATTGCAGCGGTCGAAGCAAGTTCGCCTTGCAGCCATTTCGCGGTGTGGATTTTCTAAAAATCCACACAGGGCATTCCAACTTTTTCAGCATTGAATTATTGAACTGTTGAACTGCTCTACAAGGATTTGTCTCCAAATGATTGCTGGGCGGTTTTGCCGACCGTTAAGCAATCATTTGAATCATTAATTGCTCTAAAGTATCCGGCAGAACACCCAGAGCAAAACAGCTTTACAGTGTCCGAACAAAAAAAGCCCGGGATACACAAGGTATTCCCGGGCTTTTACATTTGTACATGCCTTACGGCAGCCGTGGCTTCAACGGCATAAGCGTCTTGTACGGCCCCCGCATCTTGTACACGAAGTCGGCCATGGCAAGATCACCACTGACCACAAGCATAAGAAGCACTCCGGAAGAGGCGTCTTCGCGTACAATACTGTAGCCCTTCAGCCCCTGCTGCTCAAAAGTGAACTCCCATTGGCCCTGACGCAACACAGGCTTGCCGCCGCCCAACCTTTGCGCATTGGCCCCGGCAGCCGCCTCGGCTTCGCCAGCTTTGGCAGGTCCCACAATGATCAGGGCCGAAGCTTTATGGTCCTTCTGCCCCAGCAGCACCTGGACAGCGTCCTTCACTTTGGCGGGGCCGTTAACCACTACCCAGTCTGCGGGCAGGTCAACACTGTAATATCTGGTAGTCACGGGAACGGCCTGGGCTTTGCCCGTCAAAGGCGGCAAAAGCAGCAGGGCCAGCAAAAAAAACAGTGCTCCAGTGACTGCAGGGCGGTAAAAACGGGACATGACATTCTCCATTATTTTCCGTAAAGTCTGACAACTGGCACTACTCTACGGTTCATGCGCCGGCATGTCCACATAAAGCCCTTCAGCCCCTTGCCCGCCTCGAGCAATATTTGTAGTATCTGCCTCCAGTGAGGGGTACCATGCTGCAAAAACTGAATTCTCTACGCTCCAGGCTTTATGTTCACCGTTTTGAACTGCTGATGGCTTCGCTGCTCTGCGTTTTTGTGTGCAATATTTTCTTTCCCAACAATATCTATGGCGGAGTGGCCCAATCCATCTACCTGCCGTTCCAGTTGCTGGCAGGACTGGTGCTTTTTGAGTTCAAGCGGCGTGTCATATGGCTTGTGGTGCTTTTTGGCATACTGTTGCTCATCTGCAGGGCGCTGAACATCTTTTTTGTCAGCAACTTTCTAACTGAAATGCTGCTGCTCTATATCTGTTTTTTCGGCAGCATCATGCTTGAGGTTTTCAGACAGATATACAGGGCACACATGGTCACAACCCGCATTGTATATGCAGCCGTCTGCGGCCTCATGCTCATCGGTTACTGCGGATTTTACCTTTTTCTTGCCATTGAATTTGCCCATCCAGGTTCTTTCAACGGTCTGGGCGATGGCGAAAACGCCATCAACAATCTTTTTTACTTCAGCTACGTTACCATATTGACCATCGGCTACGGCGACATTACCCCCAATACCTGGATCGCCAAAAACGCCGCGGTGCTCGTTGGTTTTATCGCCTATGTCTACTCTATAGTGGTGATCGCCACCATCGTGGGCAGGGTACAGCGCGCGCCCCACTCCGCGCCTGACGGCAGCCAGGGCGGCATTGCCCCGCACGGCGTCCCCGCTGCCCAGAACAGGCCGCTGGCAGAGCCGCAATCCGGAGGAGAGCACCCCCAGACTGCCGACAGGCCCCCACAGGCTTAAGGGCAATCCCCAAGATTCCGGAGCGGCCCAAGTACGCCGCCACAAAAGTACGCAGCCTCAGCCGTCCCTTTCAAAAGGGTTTACGGCTGAGGCTGCATCAATTGCAGTCTACTGCCAAACGGCCGGTGCAAGCCCTTGCTGGATGTTGATAGCGTGTGGACAAAAGGCCTCCCATAAAGCCCTATGCCTTGCGCCTGAACATCCATACCGCCACGGCCACGGTAACAATGCTGATACAGGTGATTTTGCCCAGACTTACCGCAGCGGCCGCCACCGTAATGTCTTTCAGAAAAACACCCTGTGTGATGGTTGTAAAATGCCGCAACGGATTCAGCTGGCTGGCGTATTGCAAAAAAACCGGCATATTCATGACCGGAGTGACCGCTCCGGAAATAAGAATGCAGGGAACACCCACAGTAAATGCGCCAAGAAACGCCTGCTGTTGCGTAGCCGAAAGAGAAGACACCATAAGCCCGACCCCGCCCGAGGCTGCCGCAAATACAAGCATTGCCGCATAGAGCAGCAACACGGAACCTGTGAACGGCACACCGAAGCCCAGTACGGAAATAAGCAGGAATATGGTTCCGTGTACCATGCCCACAAGACAGCCCGGCACCAGCTTTGCCAAAGCAATTTCCGTAGGTATGGCGGGAGAAACCAGCAACTGGTCGAAAGTCCCCACCTCACGCTCCCGCGCTACGGAAAGCCCCGTCACGACCAGCCCCAGCATGAAACTCAACATGCCTATAAGATTGGGCAGAAAAAACCACTGAAACTCAAGATTGGGATTGAACCAGCAGCGCATGCGTATGTCCAGTTGCGGGACTTCAGCCGCCACATTTTGCGCCGCCTGCGCACGGGGGGTGGCCGCCGCCACCTGTGCTGTCATGCGCTCCAGGTAATAGGCCGCGATCTGCGCCGCATTGGACCGCCGCCCGTCCAGAATGACCTGTGCTTCCGCTGGTTCGCCCTTATCGATGCGGCGCGAAAACTCTTCGTCAAAAACCAGTACAAAAAGAGCTTTCTGCTGCTCCAGTGTGGGACGGATCTGCCCCTGCCCTTCTATATGCGCAATACGGCGAAACGTGGGCGAGCCTTCTATGGAATGGATGATGTCTCGGCTCCAGCGGCCACTGTCATAATTGAGCACGGCCACATCCACATTGCGCACCTCCATTGTGGCGGCCCAGCCAAAAATGACGATTTGCATGAGCGGCGGCACGATAATAAGAATGCGCGAAATGCGGTTGCACAAAAGCACCAGCAATTCCTTGCGCACGATGGTCGCCATACGCCGCCAGTCAAGACGCGGGAAAAAAGAGCTCAGCCGGGTCATGCCCCCTGCCGCCATTTTCCTGGCTGCATGAAAGCCTGTGAAGCGCCGCGCCATGTTATACATCCAGCCTTTTTACAAGATTCTTGTAAACCAGGCCCAGCAGCACCGCAGCCAGCAGCCCCATAAAGGCCAGGCTCGGGCCGAAGATTCCCCACACATCGCCTGTCAGAAAAATCGTCCGCAAACAGGTGTTGAAGTAGCTGGCGGGCAACAGCCGGGTGAGGGCCTGAAGGACAGGGGGCATGCTGTTGATGTCAAAAACAAATCCCGACAGCAGCAGGGCCGGCAGAAAGCCTGAAAACAGCCCGGCCTCGGCGGCCACAAGCTGCCCGCGCAGGGTGACGGAAATAAGCAGGCCCTGCCCAAGAGCACTGAGCATAAAAACAGAAGAAATAACCAGCAAAACCCACCACGAGCCGCGAAACGGCACGGAAAAAAGCAGTACCGCAGCCCCGGCGCAGAGAGCCATGCTGAACATGCCCATGCAGAAATAGGGAATAAGCTTGCCGAGCAGAAGCTGCATGCGGCTTACCGGTGTGGCAAACATGGCCTCCATGGTCCCGCGCTCCCACTCACGGGCAAAAACCAGTGAAGTCAGAAGCGTGCCGATAAGCGTCATGATGACGGTAATGGCCCCCGGCACAAGAAACTGCACACTTTTGGCTGCCGGATTGTACCAGTAGCGCGGTTGCAGGTTTATGGGGGCCTCCAGCGCCGCCCCGCCCGGCAAGGCCGTGGCCTGCCACCTGCTTATCAGCCCCTGGCTGTAGCTCTGGATATACTGGGCAGTATTGGGTTCGGCCCCATCGACCAGTACCTGAATTTCTCCTGCTGCCCCGCGAGCCAGTGCCGCATCGAAATCCTGCCGGAAAACCAGCACGCCCTGTACCTTTGAATCCCGCATAAAGCGGGCCGCCTCATCCATGCTGCCGGCTTCAACGGTTGAAAACCACGGCGAATGGGCAAAATTCGCCGCCAGGTCCAGCGAATGCCTGCCACCGCTCTCATTAAGGACTGCAAGGCGCAGCACCCCCGCATCCAGGGTGATGCCGTAGCCAAAGAGCAGCAGAAAAATCAGCGGCAATACCCCGGCCACCAGATAGGAGGAAGGATCGCGCACGATCTGCTGAAATTCCTTACGGATAAGAGCCAGCAGTTGCTGAAGCCAGAGTTTTGTTTTCATACTATGTCACAGGCGTGTAGCGTGCGGGCAGGCCCCGTATGCATTATCACGTTGCTTTTGTACCATACATACAATATTATTGGGGATTATGCCTGTCGTATTCCTCAATACTATCAATAAAGGCTTCCTCCAGGGTAGGATCTTCCACAGACGTACAGGCCGCCTTGAGTTCGTCAGGCGTACCCATGCGTATCATGGCTCCCCGGTAAATAAGGGCTATGCGGTCACAGTATTCGGCCTCCTCCATAAAGTGCGTCGTCACAAGTACAGCGGCCCCGGCGGCAGTCATGGCTGAAATATGCTTCCAGAAATCGCGTCGGGTACGCGCGTCCACACCGGATGTCGGCTCGTCCAGAAACAGTACGGGGGGTTCATGCAGTGTGGCACATAACAGGGCCAGGCGCTGCTTTTGGCCCAGAGGCAGGTCGCCCGTGCGGCTGTGCAAAAAATCCTGCAACTCCAGCGCACCGGACAGCACGGGCAAAAGCTTATCGCGCCGCTGGCGGCTCAAGCCGTACAGTTCGGCAAAAATCTTGATATTTTCCACAACCGGAATGTCCGGATACAGTGAAAACTTTTGCGCCATGTAGCCCAGCCGCGCGCGGGCTTCACTGCCCGCAGTGAGCAGATCCATACCGGCAACGGAACATTGACCGGAAGTGGGGCGCGAAAGGCCGCAAAGCATGCGGAATGTTGTTGATTTACCCGCACCATTGGGACCGAGCAGGCCGAATATCTCACCGGGCAGCACACTGAAACTGATGTTGTCGGCAGCGGTAAAATCACCAAATTTTTTGGTGAGGTGATCGGCCTCAATGCTCGGCATGCCGCGCTCTTTTGCGGACGCTAACGTGTCGTCCGCCTCCGGCGTGCCTGTAGCCCGGGCTTGTGTGCCCTTTTCACAGCCGTCGTTTTCTGCACTGCGGCCGCTTACCTCACCCGCAAGATGGCGCTGCGCATACAGCCCGGCATACGGCGAAGGGGCCTGACTGATACCGCCCACAGCACTCATATACGCGTCCTCCAGACGTGGCGGCACGGCTTCACCACCCTGCGCAAGAATGCCGCTTCGCAGATCTTCCGGGGCATCGGCCGCCAGCACCAGGCGAATGCGGCTGCCCTGCACAAGGGCGTCTTCAATACCTGGCCGCATGGTCCAGCGGGCCAGTTCACGCTTGTGTGTTCCGGCAGGAGCCTTGAGCAGAAAAACACGTCCGGCGGCCCTGCCGGTAAATACATCCGGTGTACCGGAATAAAGAACCCGCCCCTTGTCCAGCACCACAACCCGCGCGCACCGTTCGGCCTCATCCAGATACGCCGTTGCCCATATGACGCTCATGCCGTCACGGCTCAATTCCTGTACCATGCGCCACAATTCACGCCGGGACTGCGGGTCTACCCCCACTCCCGGCTCATCCAGAAGCAGCAGGCGGGGCGACCCCAGCAGGGCGCAGGCAATGCCGAGCTTTTGTTTCATGCCGCCGGAAAGACGCCCCGCCAGCCTTTCCGTAAAAGGCGCAAGTGAGGTAAAATGCAAAAGCCTATCAAAAAGCTCCTCACGGGCCTTGCCTTCAAGCCCGCGCAAGCTGGCATGCAAACGCAGATTGCCCATCACACTGATATCTTCATACAGTCCAAAGCGCTGTGGCATATACCCGATACTGTTGGCGCTCTCGCTGACAAGCTCTTGCGGCGACCGGCCGAAAATCAGCACTTCTCCTCGAGAAGGGGGCATCAGCCCCGCAAGAATGCGCATAAGCGTGGTCTTTCCGGCAGCATCCGGTCCCACAAGCCCTGTGATACATCCGGCAGGAACCGTGGTGGAAATGCCGTCCAGCGCCGTAACAGCCCTGCGCCCCTTGCCGAAGGTCATGCCCAGCCCGTTCAGTTGCACGGCTGTTCCGCCGGAATTAGCGCCTGTTGCGCTCATGGCGCGTCAGCACCGTCCACAAGAATGGTTACAGGCATGCCCTGGCGCATGACATTTTCCGGGTCCTCAACCTGCACCCGCAAGCGGTAGACCAGAGCTGTGCGCACCTGCCTGGTTTCAACTGTTTTCGGGGTAAATTCCGCTGTTGGCGAGATAAAGCCAACGGTTCCCGGAAAACTCTTTCCCGGGGCCGCGTCCACAAGAACGCGCACAGGCATGCCAGGCTTGATGCGGCCAAGCTCCGGTTCATCCACATAGGCCCGCAGCCAGACCGGATCCGTAAGAGTAAGGGTGTAAACCGTCTGCCCGGACTGGACAATGGCCCCGGCCTCACGGGCGCGGGTGAGCACCACACCCTTCTGCGGGGCGGTCAGTACGGCATCGTTCAACTGTATTTCTGCCCGCTTGAGCGCTGCAGCCGCCGCATCAACAGAAGCGCGCTGCGCAAGCACATCTTCTTCCCGGTAGCCGGAGAGGAGCATATCAAGCTGGTCCTGGGCAGAACGCAGCTTTGCGGATGCCTCGCGGGACTGCGCCCGGGCATTGTCCAGCTCTTTTTGTGAAATGGCGTTGGAAGAACGCATGGCGACAACGCGGCGCAGGTTGATGGCCGCATTTTCCGCCAGGGCCGTGGCCGCACTCACCGACGCCCGGGCCTGAGCGATTTCTTCCACACGGTAACCACGCTCAAGACGCATAAGAGCGGCCCGTTGGCCCTCCAGATATGCGGCGGCCTCGTCCCGTTGCTGCGTAAGCATATCGGCATCCAGACACGCAAGGGCCTGCCCGCGAACCACAGAGGCTCCCTCATCCACCAGCACGTCTGCAATGCGCCCGCCGACCCGGAAAGACAGGTCGACCTGGCGGATATCCACATTGCCGTAGAGTGTGAGTGCGGCGCTATTTCGCCCGCTCAGCCAGAACAAGATAAAAAAAGTTGCCAGCAATACGGCCGCCACGGCAGCCGCACCCGCAACCTTACGAGAGATTTGCATGGGTCCCCCTGATGCATCAAGCGCCTGACCTGAACCACCCGCCAGTGGACTGCGGACAAGAGGCGGCACAAAGTTTGCCGTCTGTCGGACGTTACGTTTGCGCCGCAACAGTTTGATGGCGGCTGCGCATAAAGCATAGCCAGAGCTGTATCCCTTGTCCACAAGGCTGCCGCCACCGGACATGATACATGTCGCAGGCATGGCGCACGCGACCATCCACAGCCGGACTACCCGGTACCTGTTCAGCAACAGCCAGACCTAAAAAATGATAAAACTATAGTATATTTCTATTTTAATGGATAATAAGCGAAAAATAACCAGCACAACACTGTGTCAGCATTCTGAAAAACAGTGCTCCTGCTCCAAGCGCACAGCAAACAATGCTGCAGGGCTGCCGTGTCCTGCCTTGCGACCTGTAAAAAAGGAACCCCCCGGAAATTCCGGGGGGGGCCTATGGGGCACATGCCGACAGGAAGGCTGCCGGACGGGAAGTGTCAGAAGAAAGCCAGGGTCAGACTGCCGGGCTGCAGATCAGTAAGACCTGACAGCCCGGGACTCTATATTTCTGCGGGGTCAATGCCGCAGGCCCTGGCCACTCCCGCGCCGTAGGCCGCATCGGCCTTGGCGCAGTTGCGGATGTGCCGCAGCTTTATTTCCCTGGGGGCATCACCAAGGTTGCGGGCCGTATTGCCAAACAGCGCCTCCTGCTGTTCCGGCGTCATCAGGCGGAACAGTTTGCCCGGCTGCTCGAAGTAGTCCGCGTCATCGCAAGGGTAGGACCAGTGGTCGGCGTCGCCATTGATTTTCAGGGGCGGTTCCGCAGTTTCAGGCTGTTCCTGCCAGGCGCCGTAACTGTTGGGCTCATAGTTGGTATGGCCGCCATAGTTGCCGTCCACGCGCATCTGACCATCGCGATGATAGCTGTGGAAGGGGCAGCGCGCCGTATTCACGGGGATAAGGTGGTGATTCACGCCCAGGCGGTAGCGCTGTGCATCGCCGTAGGAGAACAGGCGGCCCTGAAGCATCTTGTCCGGCGAAAAACCGATACCGGGCACGATATTGGCGGGGTTGAACGCAGCCTGCTCCACCTCTGCAAAATAGTTTTCAGGATTGCGGTTCAGTTCCAGCACACCCACTTCGTACATGGGTACGTCTTTATGGTACCAGACCTTGGTGAGGTCAAAGGGATGGTAAGGCAGTTTTTCAGCGTCAGTTTCGGGCATGACCTGCACAAAAAGCTTCCAGCGAGGAAAGTCGCCTTTTTCAATATGCTCAAACAGATCGCGCTGATGACTGTCGCGGTCGCGGCCCACAAGATCCTGGGCCTCGGCATCGGTAAGATTTTTGATTCCCTGCTGGGTTTTAAAGTGAAACTTGACCCAGAAGCGCTCATTGTTCGCATTGATAAAACTGAAAGTATGGCTGCCGAAGCCGTGCATGTGGCGATACGAGGCCGGAATACCGCGATCGCTCATGACCACGGTGACCTGATGCAGGGCTTCGGGCAAGAGAGACCAGAAATCCCAGTTGTCCTGGGCGCTGTGCATGTTGGTGCGCGGATTGCGTTTGACCACATGGTTGAGGTCGGGAAATTTTAAAGGATCCCGCAGGAAAAAAACGGGAGTGTTATTACCCACAAGGTCAAAATTGCCTTCATCTGTATAGAACTTGATAGCAAATCCGCGGATGTCACGCTCGGCATCGGCCGCGCCGCGTTCACCCGCCACTGTGGAAAAGCGCACAAAAAGATCTGTTTTTTTGCCTATCTGAGAAAAGAGGGAAGCTTTAGTAAAACGGGTGATATCGTGCGTGACAGTAAAAGTGCCGTAAGCGCCCGACCCTTTGGCGTGCATGCGCCGTTCCGGGATAACTTCACGGTCGAAATGGGCCAGCTTTTCAAGAAACCATACGTCCTGCAACAACATGGGGCCACGCGGCCCTGCAGTAAGCACCCTGTTGTTGTCAGCCACTGGCGCACCGGCATTATTGGTAAGTTTGTTCTGGTCGTTCGACATAGTGGTCGTCTCCTTGGTTTGTCTGTGCAGTCCAGGAAAATTGCGGCCCCGGACTCAGTGACCGCCTCTTGCAGGAAGATGACATGGATAGGCCCATATGTAAATAGTAATTATTACCATTTATGAACAACCGAAAATCTCCTTCTTTATGCTCTCTGTTTCATCTTAATATCAGTGTGTTACAGCAGTTTTACTGCGCAGGATGGGTTTACCGAGGCTCAAGCTTTCGCAGGTTTGCACTACTTCTTCAGCTCTGGCATCGTTCCCCCGCAGCATCACAAAAACAACAAGCAGCTTGCCCGACCTTTGCATGCGCGTTCTCAGGCCGCGGCCCTCAAGGCGTTGACGCAGACTATCCACACTTTCTTCATCCTTGAACGCTCCAACCTGAAATACATAATCGAATGTGTTACTTATAGGTTGCAGACTGTTCAGCACCACGGGCTGGTCGGCCTGTGCCGCCTGTACAGCCTGCCCTGTGGGTGGCGGGGTCGCAGGCACGACATTCTGAACGGTTTTTGGGCCGGCCTGCTGCCCATGCGCCGGAGCCGCCGCCACTTCGCCGGGCTTAAGGCCTTCGGCCATACCCGGAGGCAGGCTTTCGCCCCGCAGCACTCTCGCAAACTTCAGTTCTTCAGGAGCCAGGATGTGTTGTTGCGGCACGTCTTCCGCCTGCGGTTCGCTTTCAGCAGGCCCGCCCTGCGTTCTGTTCATGGCCGTCTGCTGTGTCCCGTGGCTTCGCCAGTAGGCCCGCCCGCTCATGACGCCTCCCACATAGGCAAGCGCGATGGCCGCCACCACAAGAAAACACGCCGCCAGCAAAGAAGATGGCCGCAGACACAGGCATTTTGAAGGTTCTTCCTGGCCTGACGGTGACTTGCTACGAAACACTGAAGGCATGTTTTTTCCTTTCTGGATTAAGAGTTGCGCGCGAACTTTTCAGGCAGAAGCCGGGCAGAAGCGCACATGCCGCAACATAGCAGGCGCGCCCCTGTGCGTAAAGGGCGTCCGCAATAGCCGTTGAACCGAAGCTGCCGGCTGACGCGCTTCATATCGCACACGGGCAACAATCCGCCTGCAGTCTTCCCGCGGATACCCCAAAATACGTTTTGCATGCCCTCTGAAAGGCGACTTGCGGGCCGCCCCCGCGCTCTGCTATAATGCGCCTGTCTCTAAGACGCCGGGTACAGACATTGGGAGTGTATGCATGACCTTCAGTAATTATCCGCAGCGAAGCCTGCCCTGTTTTTTCATCTGCTTTATTTTTCTTTTGTGGGCGGGGCACAGCCTGGCAGCAGGGCCTCAACTTCTTGCCATTGCTAATAAAACAGAAGAAGATCTTCTCAACATCAGCCTGCAGCGCAAAGGCGTTACGCAATTTGCCCGACTGGACATGGCTCCCGGCGGAAGCGATGAAATTGAAAATCCCGGTGGAACGGCAGATCTGCGGCTGGATACGGGGCTGGCCCTCTGGACCTTCAGCGCCGTACCCGTGGGACAGGCCGCCAGCCTCGCCTTCGGCCCCCGGCCCGACCAGATGACCCTGACGACGTCCAAAGGCGGGAGCCGTCAGTTCAGCGCCCGGATGCAGAGCCTTTTACCCGATGAAAACAGTGGCCCAGTTTGCATGCTTGACCAGTTTCGCCCCGGCATGAGCATGAAGGATGTGTGCGCCCTGCTGGACAAAAGCCCGCCTCATGACGACAACGACGCCGTGCTCACCAGTCTTGGCTTTGCCGGTATGGTCTGGGCTGCGCGCCTTTTGCCCGGTCAGGCGGAAAACGGCACGGCCAGTACGGCGCGGCCCGGCAATCCCGACCGCCTTGAACATATGGAACTGCGCCGCAAGCTTGACGCTGCCACTCTGAACAAGCTGCTTGAAACGCTTTATGCACAGGGCTACGCCCCCTGGCAGGCCGAATTGCCGGGGCTTGACATGGACTTTGTAGAACTGCCCAGAACAGACGCCGCACAGCACCGGCAAATGCTCCGGCAGGTGCTGGACTATTTTCTGGCGGCAGGTCAGGGCGAGGCCACCATCATGCTTGCTCCGGCAGCCATGCTGCCGAACCTGGCCGATGCCGACACCCCCAGGCAGGACGTACAGCTTTTTACCCTGACCCTGCGCCCCACATCAAAAAATCTTGTTGTGGATGTGGCCGCCTATCAGGCTGGCGAAGGCGGCCGTTGAGCATGTCCTTGACCTGACGCGCCTGTTTCTGCCCCGCTTTTTGCGGGCCATAAAAATCCCGGTTCTTGCCGGGATTTTTAGTATCCGGGCGCTATGTCTGTCACAATCCCCGTGGCAGCCTTGCCGCCTTTGCCGGGTAAACACGATGCCCAGGCATGATAACAGCATCCAGCGCCATACTTTTTAACCACAAAATCATGGCCGTTGACTGGCGCAGCTGAGTTGTAAATGTTTTCTGTGTGCCGCAAAAAACCGTCCCGGAAAAATGCAGCACAGAGCCGTGCGGCACTTTCCCGGGACGGGCATGCAAGTTCTGTCAACGCTGTACAGAGGCCTTTAAAGCGGACGGCCTTCTTTTTTGGCAGCCCGCATGGCGCGCAACCAGTCGTACCACTCCTGAAGACCCTGCCCATGGCGGCAGGAAACTTCAAAAATATCCAGCTCCTTGTTGAGCTTGGTGGCAAAATTACGGGCCCGCCCCATATCAAAGTCCACATAGGGCAGCAGGTCTACCTTGTTCAGCACGAGCGCCTGGGCCAGATTGAAAAGAAGCGGGTACTTCTCGGGCTTGTCGTCGCCTTCGGCAACGCTCAGCAGGGCAACCTTGGCATCTTCACCACAGTCAAATTCCACAGGGCAGACAAGATTGCCCACATTTTCGATAAAAAGAATATCCACGCCTTCAAGATCAAGACTATCCAGCGCTGTCAGAATCATATTGCTGTCAAGGTGGCAGCCGCCATCGGTATTGATCTGCACGGCCTGTGCCCCGGTAGCGGCCACGCGGCGCGCATCATTGTCTGTCTGCAGGTCGCCTTCCACCACGGCCATGCGAAACTCTCCCGCCAGATCGGTAAGCGTGCGCTCCAGCAGCGTGGTCTTGCCCGCGCCGGGCGAACTGATGAGATTCAGGGTCAGAATCCCGCTGTCAGACAGCCGCTTGCGCACATGAGCCGCCATTTTTTCATTGGCTTCCAGCACATTGCGAACCACGGGAATTTGCATGCCAGTCTCCTTGCAGGCCCCGGCAATGGGGTCTTTTATGTGAAGTATCGGTACGTTGAGAAGGCGATGATGAATGATATAGATCGTTAAAAAAGTGCCATCGACAAGAAAGCCGCCGCATTTGTGCAGCGCCCTGTACTGCCCGGGGCTGATGCCCGATCCGGTTCCGGTCAGCTGGCCTCAAGGCGGTTCAGGTACAGCTCCCTGCCCTGCTTGACCACATGGCCGAACTGCTCACCGCAGCCGGGGCAGGGTTGTACAAGAGCATCCTGCCCTTCACCGCCAAAGTCTGCGCCGCAAAAAGGGCAGTGCAGTTGCAACGGCAATTCTTCCATTTCAAGGCGCGCACCCTCGTGGGGCGTACCCTGAATCATGGTTTCAAAGCAGAATTGAAGAGATTCCGGCACCAGTCCGGCGAGAGCGCCATATTTGACGTTCACCACCTCAAGACGGGTACAGCCCTGACGGGTAATTTCCTCTTCCGCCATTTTCAGCAAGCTCTGTGCGATGGCCATTTCGTGCATGGCGGCATACTAGCTCAAAGGCCCTGCCACGTAAAGGCCGTAAGCCATTCTTGCCATTCGGCGTAAATAATGTACATTTCGGGCATGCGTCGCTCAAAATTCTCAGGCGTGTACTCCTTTTCCACCGACTGGACGGAAAGCCGCCGCAAAACCCACTACTTTGTCTGGGAGCTGCCGGACGGGGCATTTGCGGTACAAGAACTCAACAACGCCTTCCAGCCGTTGGCTGATCCCGAAAGAATCAGCGCCAGATCCTTCAAAAAAAATTTTAAGGCAGAGCCGGAAATCCTGGCGATGCCTGTCACTACGCCTGACCTCACGCGACTTGAAAGCAAAAACGCGGCGGGCAATACACAACAAACTGTAACTACAGGACAAAAAACAAAAACCGCTCAGGAGACCAGGCAGGAGGAACAGCCCCGGAGCACGGCACAACCCCAGGCCCCCGAGCAGGATGAAACACAAGGCGGCCCAAAGGAACAGGCTGGCCCCCGGAACAGATCTGCAGGCGGACACGAGGCTGACCCGGCCGCCGGGCGGGAATCCGTCCCGCCAGACTCTTCGCCTGTTGCTGCGCCACAAAAATTTTCCACTGCAAGCCAGAAATCTTCCGCAACTTTCCCCGCCGCGCCTGCAGCGCAGGCCGCTGCTACGCAACGGTCTGCGGTATCGCCGGAAGCACCACGCCCCGGAACTGCCGAAAAACAGATCCCTCTTTTACAGAAACAGAAAAGCACAGCCTTTCCCGAGGCTGCCCTGGATGCGCTTGCGCGCTCCGAGGCTGAAAATGCGCGGCCCAGGGCAACGGGCGGCAATCTTTCCGTTTCAGAAGATTCCTCACTCTCCCCTCCGACGCTGCGGAGTGCAGGCGCGGCGGTAGTAAGCCGGGTTTACGACCGCGAAGCCGCACGCAAAGCCAAGATGACAGAATCGAAGCTGCGCGAAACCTTCCGTCAGGCGCTGCTCCGCCTGAAGCGCCCGCGCGAGCGCCAGGGGGCTTTAAAAGCGCTTGAACAGCTTGCCGAAACAACAGAAGATATCTGCACAGCTCACAAGCACATGTTCAGAGACTTCGGCGTGAGGCTGCGGCAAAGCGCCCATCCGGATCTGGCCCTTCTGTTCAGCCGCAAGGTTGTGCAACTGGCTCCGGATGATGACCATGCCCACTTTAATCTGGCCCGCATTCTCTGTATGCTTGGGCAATACGATGATGCGGCCGCCCATATTCGCACGGCCATGAGTATGAATAGCGATAAGAGCCTGTATTTTCGGATGCTTGTATATATTCGCAAAGAAAAACTGCAAAACCGGGGGCGAAGCGCTTCGCCCGGCCGGTAAAACGGCAGTTGGTCAACACTTGTTTTGGCAGGAGCCTTTTGGCATGAACAAAGTAATATTAAGTCTTCTTCTGGCTGTCTGTGTACTGGGCATGGCCCTTATTATGCTTAACGAAAAGCTGCGTAAACCGGAGCAACCCCCCATCACGCAGACAACCATAAGCTCGCAGGCTGCTGATGCCGCTGCGGGACTCCCCGAAGCGCAGGACGCAGCCCCCGGCACTCTGCTGCCCGGCAGTGACAGCCGGCCGCTGGCTTCCGATGGCACAGCAGCCCCCTACCTGCCGCCCCTGCCTGTGGAATCCAGCCACAGCCTCACACCGCCCGACCGCGCGTCCCGCCCGGATGCAGAAATGCCCAGCGCCGCAGACAGCGCCCCAGTGCGTGCGCCCCTGCCCGAGCCGGTAAAGCACACCTCCGTGCCTTCCAGCACCGCAGGCGAAACACCCGCCGCCCGGCAGGCCGGAACCGTAACAAAGAGCACCGCGCCCGCGCAGACGCCTCCGGCGGCCACAGAAAAAACGCAGCCCGCCGAGAAAAAAACACAGGAGCGCACCACGGCGGAAAAAACCGCCCCCAAAAAGCTTGAGATCACCCGCTTTGTAGTTTTTTCCCGCGACAAAGGAGCCACTGTCCGCCTGGTAGGCACCGCGCCCATCGACTATAAGAGCATGACGCTTAACAATCCGGAAAGGCTCGTCATCGACCTTGAAGGCAAGTGGCAGATCAAAGCTCCCGGGGTTCCAAAAAATCCTCTGGTCACCAATGTGCGCCTGGGGAAATTTGCGGACAAGACAAGAGTGGTTATTGACCTTTCCGGCAAGCCTGCGCACACACGCTACATCCTTTCAAAGGACAGGCTGTCTCTGGATATCAGGGTAGACCAGTAATCACCCTGTATTCCCGATCTTTCACCGTCAAGGCCCCGGACGTATATGCCGGGGCCTTGATGTTTCGGAACACGCATGCGTCCGACACCTAGTAACCGCACGCATACCGGTCACAGGCAGCACGCGTCTTCATACGCCCGCAGCGCCTCGGGAAAAGGCGCAAGTACACGCGGCAGCACCCCTTGGGCGAGAGAAATAGCCACTCCGTAATTGGTGATGGGCAGCCCCGCCCGGGTTGCAGCGTGCAGGCGCGCCATCATCTGCCCGCGCGTAATAACGCAGCCGCCGCAATGCACGACGGCCTTGCAATCCCCGCTGTACCCGGAAAACTCCTTGCCTGCGGCAATGGAAATACGCAAGCCGCCACCCGCCATTTTTTGCAGCAGGCGCGGCAGTTTGACCCTGCCGATATCATCCTTCTGTGCATGATGGGAGCACGCCTCCTGAATCAGCACACTGTCACCGGACCTGAGTTTTCGCAGCGTGGCCGCACCTTGGACCAGACAGGTCAGATCACCTTTGAACCGGGCCATGAGAATGGAGAAGGTCGTCATGGGAATATACTCCGGTGTATGACGATCGACCGCATGCACCACCTGCGAATCACACACGACCAGATCGGGCGCTTTTTTCAGACAGCGCAGCGCTGCGGGCAATTCCGCCTTTGTGACAACAAGGCATATCTTTCGCCCGTCCAGGCTGTCACGAATGGTCTGAACCTGCGGCAGAATCAGCCTGCCGCGGGGGGCGCCGGAGTCAATGGGCGTCACGAGGACAAGCACCCCCTTGTCAGGCAGCAGATCGCTTGCCAGCGGCGGCTGCCGCAGAGCACCCTCAGGGGCTGCCGCCATCAGGGCCGCGCGTACAGCATCCAGTCCCTGGCCGCTGTACGCCGAAACGCAGACAAAAGGCACTTCATCGGACAGGCCTTGTGGGCGCGCCATGCTCCCCGGCTGGTCCGCCTTGTTGCGCACGGCCACAAAGGGTATTTCCTGCTCTTTCAGGCGAGCGGCAAGGTCACGTTCATACGGCCCCCAGGACGGAGAATCCGTTACCAGCAAAGCCAGGTCAGCTCTGGTCATGGCCGCAAGGCTCCGCCCGGCGCGCAATCCTCCAAGCTCGCCCGTATCGTCAGTACCGGCGGTATCAAGAAAAACAACCGGCCCCAGCGGCGCCATTTCAAGCGTTTTTTCCACCGGGTCGGCTGTCGTGCCCGGAGTGGCGGACACAATGGCAACGTCCTGCCCACACAATGCGTTGAGCAGCGAAGACTTGCCCACATTGCAGCGACCGAGAACGGCGATATGCAGACGAAGCCCCTTGGGCGCATCTTTCATGACAAACTCCCATACAGGTGTTCCCGCCGGAACGTGGCGGCCGGCACAGCGGGGTAAACCGTGCCGGCCTGTTCGGGCGGGGGACCCGGGTGCAGGCCCCCCGTGGGGCCAATCATGCGGCCCCGGCTACAAAGCATTATTCGTAAGGATAGGCGCTCTGCGCAAATTCCGCATGTCGGGGATTGGGATACAGCCCGGCGTCCACCAGTGCTTTAAGCCCCTTGGACTTGTCAAACCAACTGGTATGCAGCAGCTCTTCAGACTTGTGTCCCAGGGGCTTGCCCAGCCAGTTGTCATACAGGGCCTTGACCTGCGCGTTATCCTGCGAGGCCCTTTTGGGAAAGGCCGCATCCGCGCCGTAGACGGCCTTGGTGCGGTCTGCCATATAATCCTTGATGTCCTTGACCGCGGCATGGGCCTTATTCACCATGCGCACGCCAAGCAGCAGGCCGCCGGACAGGATACATGCGCCTTTCAGAAATCCCCGTCTCGTTGTGCTGATGATCGACATACCGCCTCCTATGCGTTGGTTGAAACGTTGGCGAGCCGTTTTCTGAGGCCAGCGAACAGGCTTGTGGCCTTGCGTTCAGCGTACTCAAGCAGGTTTGGCATGATGGGCTGGCCGCCGCCGCAGACGCAACCTCCTGGGCAGGCCATGAATTCGATGAAATGATAAGGCGAGTTTCCGGCGCGTACCTGATCGCACACGGCGGCAAAATGCTTGGCCCCATGCACCACGGCAAGGCGCAGTTCCGTACCGTTGATGGTAACGGCATACTCCTTTACGCCCTTGAGACCGCGCACCTCTTTAAAGTCCCACGAATCGGGACGCTGGCCGGTCACCGCTTCATACGCGTAGCGCAGCGCCGCTTCCATAACACCGCCGGAAACGCCAAAAATGGTCGCCCCGCCTGTGGACTCGCCCATGAGGCTGTCGCGCTGGCCTTCAGGCAGTCTGGCAAAGTCTATCCCGGCCTGGCGGATAAGGTACGCCAGTTCGCGGGTTGTGAGGGTGGCGTCTATGTCGCGCTGGCCGCCTGCGGCCATTTCCGGGCGCAGGCCTTCATATTTTTTGGCAATGCACGGCATGATGGACACAGTGTACACCTGAGCCGGGTCATAGCCCTGCTTTTCCGCCCCATAGGTTTTTGACAGACGGCCGTTCATGCCGACGGGCGACTTGCAGGAAGAAAAATACGGCAGAAGATCAGGATAAAAGGTTTCAGCATACTTCTGCCAACCGGGACAGCAGGACGTAAACTGGGGAAGATGCTTTTTTTCGCCCAGCCGCTGTACAAACTCCGACGCCTCTTCCCATATGGTCACGTCAGCGGCGAATTCCGTATCCCAGCAATGGTCAAAGCCCAGGGCTTTAAGGGCCGCCAGCATCTTGCCCGTGGTGACCGTGCCCGGAGGAAGGCCAAAGGCCTCGCCAAGGGCATAGCGCACCGCCGGAGCAGGCATGGCGATGCACTTGACGTTTTTGTCCTTCAACTTCTCCTGAAGCTCGGGAACCCAGGTCTGCGTTTCATAGATAGCCATTTCCGGGCAGTGGGTCAGGCACTGGCCGCAGTTAATGCATGGTTCGGGGTAGGCTACCGTGTGGGCAAGGCCGGTTTCTCCATACACGGCCCCGGTGGGGCAATATTCCTGACAAAGATCGCAACCTATGCATTTTTTGTCGTCAATCTGGACAAAAAGCATCTTGTCGCCGTCAGCGCCTCTGGGCGGCACATGTGGCTCATACTGGATATGTTCCATAATAATGCGCGGCATTCCAACCTCCTGGCGGTAACAGGTGAAACAGTTTTCCGGCGCGCTTCTGCGCGCACGCTCCCTACAGTGCAGCCGGAACCCGGCACAGAACTTGACCCTTGCCTATGGCCGCGCTGCCGCCTCCGGGGCAGGGGCGTTTGCCATATGCGGCATGTCAAGCGCATGCCGTCGGCCAGCACCTTCAATGGCCTGGCGGGCGGCGGCAAGATCCACACGATTCTTGTTGTCGTAGATACAGTAATCTTCCCGGACATCGGACGGGGTGAAGCCCGGCATGAGCACATTGGCCCCGGCCAGCAGGCCATCGCGCTGGCCGCTGGCGGCATCAACGGTAGCCAGTGCCGTAGTTGCAGGAATGTTGGCCCAGGGCAGGGCAATCCGCAGGACGGCCATGACCCGCAGCGTCAAGGCCGCGCTGCCGCCGACAGATTTTCCCAAAGGCGTATGAGCCTGCGGAATGAACGGTCCCACGCCGCACATGGCTACACGCAGACGGCGCGCCAGCAGAATATCGTCAGCGAGGCTTTCGGGGCGCTGCCCCGGCAGCCCCACCATAAAACCAGAACCGCACTCATAACCGAGAGAAGCCAACGTGTGCAGGCAAGCGATGCGTTGCCGCAAATCATGGCCGGGATGCAGGGCAGCATAGAGCTTTGCATCGGCTGTTTCGTGCTTGAGCAGATAACGCACGGCCCCGGCCTCTTTCCAGAGGGCGTAGGCCGCCGCCGGCTGCTCGCCCACACTCAGCGTCACCGGAAGGTCAGACCTGCTGCGGATATCGGCGATGACGCGGGCCAGCCACTCGGGCTTGACCGCATATTCACCCGACTGCAGCACAATGGTGTCAGCTCCGGCGGCGGCCGCCGCCGCGGCCGCTTCAAGTATGCGTTCCCGGGAAAGCGTATAGCGCTGCAGCCTGTGGTTGTCCGCCCGCAAGCCGCAGTAAAGGCAGTTGCGGCGGCAGTTGCTGGAAAACTCAACAAGACCGCGCACATGCACATGAAAACCTTTTTCACTCTCCAGAACATGAGCGGCACGCAGGCGCAGTTCATGCCAGGGAGTGTTGAAAAGCAGGTCAAGAATGTCTTCGCGGCGCATGAATCCTCCCGGAGGCGGCGACGTATCAGCAGTACACATCCCTCTGGCCGGAACGGACCTTGTCCAGCAGCTTTTCCGATACACGCCGTGTACGCTCCTCCATGCCGCTCAGGGTGGCGGCAATGGCCCCCTCCCCTGCCAGACGCGCTTCGTCAGTGGCATAGTCAAGCAGGTACTCTTCAAAGGTGGAAAGCGCATTGGGAGCGCACTTGGCCTTGATAAGGCCCGGCTTTGCCAGATCCATAAAATCTTTGCCCGTGCGCCCGAGGCGGTAGCAACCTGTACAGAAAGAGGGGATGAAGCCGTGTGCGCCAAGGTCCTGCACCACTTCTGCAAGGCTTCTGTGGTCGCCGAGCTGAAACTGTGCGGCCTCAAACTGGCTTTCTTCGCTATATCCGCCGGGATTGGTGCGGCTGCCCGCCGAAATCTGCGAAACGCCCAGTTCCAGTGTCAGGCTGCGTATGGCGGCGCTTTCGCGGGTGGACATGATAATACCCGTATACGGTACAGCCAGACGCAGAATGGCCACCAGCTTGAGAAAATCCCTGTCGCTGACGGCGTGGGGCGGGCTGGAAGCAAGGTCAGAACCAACGGCAGGCTCTATACGGGGAACGCTTATGGTGTGGCAGCCAACGCCAAAGCGCTCTTCAAGATGGGCAATGTGCTGCATGAGAGCCAAAGTTTCATAACGCCAGTCATAAAGACCGTAGAGCAGCCCCATGCCGACATCATCAATGCCTGCCAGCATGGCGCGGTCAAAGGACGATGCGCGCCAGTCCAGATCACTCTTGGGACCGGAGAGATGCATCTGCCTGTAGGTCGGCCGATGATAGGTTTCCTGAAACAGTTGGAACGTGCCGATATTGTGCTCTTTAAGACTGCGAAAATCGTCCACGGAAAGCGGCGCAAGGTTCACGTTGACCCGCCGGATGCAGCTCTCGCCCTCACGCACGTCGTAAATGGCATCAATGGCGTCCAGAACATAATCAATGCCGCTGCCGGGGTAGGATTCTCCGGCCACCATCAGCACCCGCTTATGCCCCTGACGCAGTATCACCCTGGTTTCTTCTGCAATTTCAGCCATGTTCAAGGCACGACGCGACACAGCCCTGTTTGACTTGCGAAACGCGCAATACAGACATTCATTGGAACAAAGATTGGAAATATACAATGGCGCGAAAAGCACGATGCGGTTGCCGTAAATCTCCTCTTTAACAGCCTTGGCCGCCAGATACAGCTCTGAGGTAAGCTCGGGAGAAGAAATGCCCATCAGTACAGCCACATCCTGCAAGGAAAGGCCTTTCAGCTCTTTGCCCCTGGCGAGAACGTCACGCACCTTGGCGGCGTTCTCCTGACTACAGGACGCAAGAATTTTTTCTATCTTCTCTCCGTCCAGCCAGGTGGCCTTGGTGTCAGCGGCATTTTCCACGTCTTCCCCCTTGCGCGCCCAGGCTGCCCGTTCACGCACACACTTTCGTAGTGAAGCAGTGACGGACAGGCATCGGCTTCAGTTTAGTGTTATCTTTTATAAAAATGTAACACCAATGATTGTAAAAAAACCTACCCTACGGCAGGAAAAACGGCAGCATGTCTGCGACAAATAACCGCTGCACTACAAGCGGTCTTTTGAACAATATGGGACGACGGGAAAAACCTACGCCTCTGTGTTACTTTTGTCAATTACGTGCTACAAAAAATTACACTCTGCATACCGTTCAAACCACGATTTATTTGTGAACCGTGATTTTCGCACATCGTAAGCTTGGCCGCGGCAAATTTTCCGATCCGCAACGGTTGCGCCAGTTACTGTTCCACTTCATATCAACCACAAAGTATGCTCCGTCATACAATCTGCACATGGATCTGGTGCAAAACTGCACGCAAGTTGATCCAGATCAAAATATAATAAAAACAGTTAGATATATAAATATTTATTCATATGCAGCACACATGACATCTCGGCATAATCAATCACAGAGCATACTTTTATGTATATGGGAACATACTGATTGTACAACCAGCTAATAGCACCGCAACAATTATATAAAAACAGGCATATCAATAATATTTGCAGGCATAAAAATTAAACTAAAATAACATGTAAATTATTAAAAAATTTTATTTATAGATATATCATAAAGATGCAACCTGCTTCTTAGCAGCAAGACGTACCGGTGAAAAAAAGAATTTAGTTGCACAAAAACGCAAACGTATGCTCTTATCGTATAACGTACAAAAAATATTCAATCTGTCAGCTCAACATTATAAAAGATAAAAGGCGCATTGAAAAATCATTGAAAGGGTACACAATGCTTAAAAAAATTGCCTTTCTTTTGATTATTTTTATGGCAGCCCTTCATATGGAGTGGGGGAAGGATCTGGGCATCGGCCATGCCCATGCCTTTGGCGTGCTCCACGAACACAACCGCCATTCCGCCGACCGTTTCCTGCCGGTACAAAGTCTTCAAACCCCGCTCCAGAACGAACACGGCCTGCCTGCTGAGGCGGGACCTGCTCCGTGTGGATATCCCCGCCTTGGCGCCATACTGCCTGAGCGGATCAAGCATGACGCCAACCACCCCTCACAACCTGATCAGCTTATTTCCTATTTTCTTCAAACCATTCCCTACACCAACCCCGGAAGTCCTGCCCCGGCAAACAGCCTCCACTTGCCGGACAAGCGTAAATTCCAGGAAAGCCCCCCACCTGTCCGCGCTCCTACCGCCTGAGCAAACCCACCAACGCACTTGTGGCAGACAGCTTCCGGTTTTGCCGCCCTTAGCGGCGGCCATCTGTAGCGACATCCTTCGCACAGGAACCGCAAGACCTGTCCTGAACCCATTGCAGCTTTCAGCCGGTTGCGCTTGCGCACGCTCAAGCCAAAGGTGGACTTATGCTCAAGTATCTGAAAATTCTTTATGTTCAGGTTTTAATTGCGATCTGTATCGGCATTCTGCTTGGACACTTTTACCCGCAGTTGGCAGTAAAAATGCAGCCGCTGGGGGCCGGCTTCATCAAGCTCATCAAGATGGTCATTGCCCCGCTGATCTTCTGTACTGTTGTTACCGGTATTGCGGGCATGCAGGACCTTAAAGCGGTCGGCAAAATCGGCGGGCTCTCTCTTGTCTATTTCATGACCATGACTACGCTGGCCCTTATAATAGGCATGGTCGTCGTTAATATCGCGCAGCCGGGCGTGGGCATGAATATTGACGTCAACACGTTTGACGCCAGCGCCAAGGGACTCGCCGACCAGTATGCCAGCAAGGCCAAAGATCAGACGCTCGCGGCCTTTTTGATGAATATCATCCCCAGCACCTTTGTTTCTGCCTTTACCAGTGGCGAAATACTCCAGGTTCTGATGATAGCCATCCTTTTCGCCTTTGCCCTGAATTTCAGTGGGGAAAAGGGGCAGTTGGTGCTTGATTTCGTCAAAAGTTTTTCCGAAGCGCTTTTCAAGCTGATCAACATCATCATGCGCGTCGCTCCCGTGGGCGCATTCGGCGCAATGGCCTTCACCATCGGGAAAGAGGGACTCGGCTCTGTCGTCTCCCTGGGTGAGCTGATCCTCTGTTTCTATCTCACCAGCCTTCTTTTCGTCATTCTCGTCCTCGGCGCTGTGGCCACCTATTCCGGCTTCAATATTTTCAAATTCATCCGCTATATCAAAGAGGAACTGCTCATTGTGCTCGGCACGTCTTCCTCAGAATCCGTTTTGCCCAACATGCTCTACAAAATGGAAAAAGCGGGCTGTCAAAAGAGCGTGGTCGATCTTGTCATCCCCACCGGCTATTCCTTCAACCTTGACGGAACGGCCATATACCTGACCATGGCGGCCATATTTCTGGCGCAGGCCACCAACACCGCTCTGACCACAGCCGACCAGCTCACACTGCTCATCATCCTCATCATCTCTTCCAAGGGTGCTGCGGCGGTTACTGGCGGCGGCTTTATCGTACTTGCCGGATCCATAAGCTCCGTAAGCAGCATTCCCCCGGAAAGCCTTGCCATCATCTTCGGCATCGACCGCTTCATGTCCGAGGCGCGCGCGCTGACCAATCTGGTCGGCAACGGCGTGGCCTCCATCACCATTGCCAAAATAACCGGCAAACTTGATCAGGAGCAGCTGCGCCGGGAACTGGACAAAGTCCCCGGACAGACACAGACGATTGTAGACGAAGATATGGGCGAAAGCCCGGCAGCTGTGCGCGAAACAAGCATGACTTCGTAATCGCGGCATAACTGTCCTCCGGCAGCAGCCCGGATCTGGCGCAAACATTGCCGCTTTTCGCCAGATCCGGGCGCGCAGGGCTGAAACCGCTTTGCCCGGTAAGCATACGCCGCCAAGCCGGACACGCCGCAACGAAAAAACATACCTGCTTTCCCAGGCTCCCCCCCAAAAAGGCCTCTTCCGCCAGACGGAAGAGGCCTTTTTGGGAAAAGCAGGATTTTCCGGCGCGGGCTGACAGCCTTGCCTGCTGCCGCACCCTTGCCAGAAGCCTGATACCTGCCCTGCGAGCACAGGGCGGCAGCAAGATGCCACTGCCGAGAACACTATAGTATCGATTAATGTAAAAACGTGACTATTGAAATCCAAAAAAATATTACATTAACAATAATCGCATAGCAGCACAGACAATGCATTGCATATTGCAACAGTACATTGACACAATCCATAACAGCGGATACATTTTCAAAAAACACCATACATAACCACTATAGTAAGACCATGACAAACATCACACCATTTCTTGAAAAGGCTGAAAAGTATCACGGTCATATTTGCAGCGGGCAGGTTTTGGGCATCCGTATGGCCCTTATGGCCCTGCAGCTGCTTGGCCTGAAGCCCGAACATGACCTGCGGGATCTTGTTATTTTTCTGGAAACAGACAGGTGCGTGGCTGATGCCGCCTATGTGGTCACAGGCGTGACCCTGGGGCGCAGACGGGTCAAAGTTTATGGTTACGGCAAAACCGCCATGTCTTTTCTGGACCTTAAAAGCGGCAGAGCTGTCAGGGTTTGTGTAACCACCTCCGACCGCCCGCCCCACCATGCCCCCAAACAGGAGCAGATTGCCTTTTGGGAAAAATACACTGACGATGATATTTTTTCATGGCAAGAGGTACATATAGACCTGCCGGAGGGCGAACAGCCCGGCCCGCCTGTTCGCGTATGCTCCTGTGCTGCCTGTGGCGAAGACGTACTGGACTGTAAGGAAATTGTGCAGAACGGCAGGGCTTACTGCCGCGCCTGTGCTCACGGCGCCTACTATCGCCCCCTTGAGGTCCGCCATGACTGACCGCTGGTTTCTGTATGACGCATTGCTTGACTCCGTGCCCGACACTGCTCTGGTCAAGGCATTTACCTACGGCAAACATTGGCTCATGCTGGAGTCAGATAGCGGCGGCATAGGCCTGGCGCAACATTTTCCCCTTGCTCAGGGCATGGCCGATTCCTGCCAGTCGCGCTATGATATCGTGGGCCAGCCTTTGCGCCGGGTGGCAGAGCAGGTAAAGTCGTGGGACTTCAACGCCGCCTCCATCGGCCTTGCCGCCCTGAACGCAGCCAACAACACGCTGGCCCTTGTACAGCAAAGCCCGCTGCGCGCGGCGCTGGACCGCTGCCACGGGAATGCGTTTGATTTTTTCCTTTCGGAGGCAAACGGTAAAAAAGTGGCCGTGATCGGGCATTTTCCCGGCCTTGCGCAGCTGCAGCAGCGCTGTGAGCTTTCGATCCTTGAGCGCCAGCCCCGCCCGGGAGACTTTCCGGATACGGCAGCGGAATATATTTTGCCGCACCAAGACCTTGTTTTTATTACCGGCACCACCTTTATCAACAAAACCATCACCAGGCTGCTGGAATTGACCCCGAAAGCCAGGGTTTGCCTGGTCGGCCCGAGTACTCCAATGAATCCCCTGCTCTTTTCCCACGGGCTAAGCTCCCTTTCGGGCCTGGTTGTGGTTGATGCTGCCGGAGTAGCCGCCGCCCTCAAGGATGACGATTGCGAAGCCATCTTTTCCCGGGGCGGCCAAAAGGTAAATATGGTGGCCGAATCATGCCTGTAACGATGCGTACCTTTGAAAACCTTTGGGTTGACTACCAGCCGGAACGAACCGGCATGGCAGATTTTTGGAACAAACGCGCGCCCTCGTTCAACGATCACGTCCGGCGCGAAGCTTCACGCGAACACCGGCGCCTCCTTGTGGGGCATATCGCCCGCAAGGCGCAGCTTGATCCGTCGGGGGCCGTACTTGATATCGGCTGCGGTCCCGGCAGCCACGCCCTGGAACTGGCCTCGCTGGCGGGAAGCGTGGAGGGCTTCGACATAGCCCCTAAAATGGTAGAACTCGCCAAAGAAAACGCTGCGCGGGACGGTTGCGCCAACGCGCATTTTCAGGTGCTGGACTGGAGCCATGCGGATCTGGACGACCAGGGCTGGAGAAAAAAATTTCAGCTGGTTCTTGCCTCCAGAACCCCGGCAGTCAACGACCGGGCAGCTCTGGAAAAAATGATCGCCGCCTCCTGCGGCTATTGCTGCATGATAAGCCAGGTTGATACCCGCCACTCGGTTCGTGACCACCTGAAGACGCTCGTTGACTGGGATGCGCATAAAGAACGTATAAGCCGCAGTTTTTATTGTGCCTTCAACCTTCTTTGGCTTATGGGCCATTACCCCGAAGTGGAATATATGGACCGGGCATGGGAAAGCGACAGCAGCCTTGAAGAGGCGGAACTGATGTATCTGCGTTACTTTGAAAGTATGGGGCCACTTAGCCCGCAGCAAAAAGAAAACCTGACCCGCACACTGGTGAAAATCAGCCGTGACGGCCGCGTGCATGAAAGTGTGCAGACAAAAGTAGCCATCATGTTCTGGGCCGTTTAAAATAAGTTACCGTTGAAATATCTTGTGGGGGATGGACCCTTTTTTAAAACGATCCCGCCCCGGGCCTGAAAACCTTTATTTTTGTTTCAGCCTGTTAGGGCCATTCCTGACCTGAGGCGGGCAGCCCGGCGGCAGCCCCTGACAGGGCGTCTGCCATCCGTCACCAGACGGACCAGATATAAGACGTTGTAAATATTAAGTTGTTCTCCCCCGTGCCTGAAGACCGTCGTCAGCGGATTCCGGCCTGCCAGGCCGCCTCCGCCGCAGCTCTGTCAGCAAAAACATACAGATTCTGGCCTGACCGCAAGGCTTCGGCGTCAACACCTTTTTTTAGCTGTTTTTCCAAAACATCCACCAACGTTCCGTGGTCTTTTTTCGTGGGCAGATCCATATTTCTGGCCATAAAACCGTTAAGAGCCACACGGTACGTCCTGTCCGGCTGCAATGGCTCTCCGTCTGCGAGACGAAAGCCGGCCACATGCAGAGTGCCCTCTCCATCCCGCCAGGCCCAGGCAGTGAGCCCGTAAAACTGCGGCAAGCCACGCCCGCCATGCCCTGCGCCGCGCATGAGTATTCCGGCAATTTGCCTGCCTGTCATATCGGCTGTAACCAGGGTGTCGCCAAAAGGAAAAACATCGTGCAGGTCGCGCAGGCGTACAGGTCCGCCGGGCAATCCCGCGCGTATGCCGCCGGGATTGTGCAGGGCAACGGCAGAACCGGTGGCCTTTGCCATGCCCTCGCAAATAAGGCGACCCAAAGGTGTGCTGTCCTTCCTCAATCGCCGGTCACTGAAAACACTGTCATCGGGAGAAGTAAAAAGCACTTCTGCAAAGCCCCAGGCCGCATCAAGCTGGCGTATACGCTCCGCCATGCCCCTGTCCGGCACGACGTCCGCCACATCATCATATGACTTCAGCGCCATGTCACCCCCCTTGCCGTCAAGGGTGATCTCCATGACGTGCTCCAGATAACGCCCGCCGTTGGCATATATTGCCCCGTATTGGCGGCTCGGGGCCACGGCCTGATGACTGTGCCCGTCTGCCACAAAATCCACGTGCGGTACGGCGGCCACATCAGGCCCTGTAATGCGGCCGTCCCTATCACCCTGTGGTCCCGCATGCCCAAGGTGGCTCAGCACGATGACGATATCTTCCGCCCGGTCATAGGGCGCAAGCGAATGCTTCAGCCGCTCCAGAATGGCTTTTTTGGTGTCTTCTGCCGTAGGTTTAAGGTCAAAATCATAATCTTCAAGCACATGACGCATGCCGGGTTTCACCGCATATGGCGTGATGACGCCAGTGACAATAACGCGCAATCCGTGTTCATTTTCTGATGTTTCGTCATGGATGACCACAGGCTCTGTGAGCATGCCCGGCGTATTCGCCCCCTTGTATGTGAGGTTTTCGGCCACGGCATCAACCTTGCCCGGGCTGTTTTCGCGCACCAGGCGCAGCAGTTCATTGCTGTAGTGCAGGGGGCCTTCGGATGCGGCATAGTCAAAGGCGTGATTTCCCGGCGTAAGTACGCGGTAGCCCACCTGTCCCATAAGTTTTGCCACTGAGCGGCCCTTGTCGTTCTGCGCATAGGCGCTGCCACTGAAGGCATCTCCCGCATCCAGAATAAAGACGGTATGCCCTTCGGCCCGCGCATCATCGGCCAATGCCTTGAGCCGCGCGTAGCCGATGCGCTTTTTTTCCGGATTGTCAGCTACATGGCCATGAACATCATTGGTGATAAATATTTTTATGTCCGCCAGGGCCGGAACCGCAGTACAAAACAGCAGAAAAAGAAAAAACAGGGGTCTTGCAAAAAACATGATCACCTCACTACCTCAGGCTGAACTGCACGGGCATGATCACTCGCGCCGGTTCCGGTGGCGCTGCAAAAGGCGCTGCGCTGCGCACCGCCTCAAGGGCGGATTCGTCCAGCAGGGAATGGCCGCTGCTTTTACTGACCGCAACATCCCTGACCCTGCCGTCCTGCTGAATGGTAAATGCTACAGTCACCATACCCTGAATGCCCATACGCTTGGCCTGCGGGTTGTACACCAGATACTGCCTGACGCGTTTTTTGATATATTCGTAATTTCCCTTCAGATATCCGGCGGAGCTTCCAGCCGCGGCAGCGCTGCTTTTTCCGCCTGCGCCGCCTTTTTCTCCGCCCTGACCGCCGCGTCCCCCAGCCGTACCTGCTTGTTCACGGCCCGCGGCCGAGGCTCTTCCGCTCTTTTGCCCCCTGTCATCAAGGGTGCGCCGTGCATGTTCGGGAGCGGCCTTTTCTACGACAGTTCTCTCGGCCTTTCGGTTTTTGGGTTTGGCCTTCTGTTCGTCTTTTATCTTGCGCACGGGAATGGCAGCAGGAACAGGGGGCACCGGCTCTGCCGGGGCGGCAGCAGGCCTTTTCGGATCAATATCCGCGGCATGGACGGTATCCGTGGCGGGAGGAGCAGCGGAAGGTTCAACGGCCCTGTCGGCTGTAGCCGGTGCAGATGCGGATGCGCCGTCAGCAGCATCCGGCGATGAGGCAGAAGATTCCCCACTGCCGGAATCGCCCGGTGGTCCGGGCAGCAGGCTGACCGTAATATATCCCCCCGCACCCTCGCCTTGCCCTATGCCCGCTGCAGGAACGGCCAGAAACCACAAGGCAGCGAGCGCAGCAGTATGCAGAGCCAAAGAAATCAGAAAAAATACCACGTTGCCGGGAAATACCGTTTTCACGCAGACCTGTTCAGTCCTGGCCATACTGAGGGATTTTTCTGCAACGCCGCAACTCTTCATGCTGTGCTCGTCCCGGTCAGGCGCATCCATACTTCAGCCTTGGGCGGCAGTTCATAAAGTTTCCGCACCTGCTCCTCGGTAATGACCGAAGCCACAGGACCATCCGCCACCAGTATGCCGTTTTTCAGAAGTACTGCCCGCCCGCCAAGATAAACGGCCTGCTCCGGATGGTGCGTGGTAAGCAGTATGGCCGGCCCGGAACAGGCCAGTTCGCCGATAAGATCAAGTAAATGGAACTGATTGCCATAGTCCAGCCCCGTAACAGGCTCATCCATCACAAGCGCCGCGCAGTCTTGCGCCAGCGCGCGCGCAATCAGTACCATCTGGCGCTGCCCGCCGGAAAGCTCCAGATATGACCTGTCCGCCAGATGGGTCAGGCGCACCTTTTCCAGCGCATCCATAGCCCATTCCCGATCCCTTGCAGAAAAGCGCAGCCAGGGGCTGCGCACCGTGCGGCCCATAAGCACCACATCCAGCACCTGAAAACCGAAAACTCCGGTATGCTGCTGCGGTACATAGGCAAGACTGCGGGCCAGATTACGTCGCCTGATTTTTTCCAGAGGGCAGCCGTCCAGCACAATGCTGCCGGGCGGTGCAGGCAAAAGCCCAAGAAGTGCCCGGAGCAGCGTTGTTTTGCCGCAACCGTTGGGACCAAGCACATTGACCACCTCCCCTCTGCCTACACGCAAGGAAATATTTTTCAGCACCGGCGGGGCACGGTGATAACTGACGGTAAGATTGCGTACTTCTATCATCGCCGTTTCCAGTCGTACCACAGGCTGAAGGCAAAAAGCGGCATGCTGATGAGTGATGTGGCAATGCCCAATGGAAGTTCCACTGTCCAGACAGAACGTATGAGCGTGTCTGTAAGCAGCACAAAAAGCGCGCCGCCCATGGCTGATGCTGTAAGCCCCACCCTGTTGTCCGGCCCGACTATGAAACGCATGACATGCGGAATGACCAGCCCGACCCAGTTGATGACCCCTGCAAGCACCACCGTAAGCGAGCAGACAAGTGTTGCGGCCCCGATAAGGCGCAATTTCATGCCCGTGCTCTGTACTCCCAGTGTACGGGCCTCATCGTCCCCCATAGCAAGAGCGTTTACCGCTTTGCCGTTGAGGCAGATATAGACCAGGCCGGCCAGCATGAGAGGTGCGCTCCAGGCCAGTTGATGCGGCTCCGTGCGGGACAGCGTCCCCATAAGCCAGTACACAAGCTCCGGCAGCTGGCGGTTGGGGTCGGCCACATACTGCACAAGAGAAGTCAGAGCCACAAAAAATGAACTGCTTACAAGGCCGCCCACCACAAGCGCCAAAAAACGCGCCCTGGGGTAGAGCCATGCAAAAAAGAGAGACAGCCCCACGCCCAGCGTGCCGCCCGCGAAGGAAAAAGCCTGTGTCAGCGGCCAGGAAGAAAAAAACACAATACCTATGGCCGCGCCAAATGCAGCTCCGTGCTGCACACCCAGTATGCCCGGCGACACAAGAGGATTCTGAAACATGTTCTGGTATACCGTACCCGAAGCGGACAGGCAGGCCCCCACCAGCAGGGCTGAACCGATACGCGGCAGACGCAGGTCAAAAAACAGAAAAAGGTGCCTGCGCTGCTCGTCATCCAGAGGCCGCCCCGCCCAGGCATCCAGCAGACTGCGGCAAAGATCACCCAGGGGCAGCGGATAGCGGCCCATGGGCAGGGCAAACACAATTGCCGCCAGCAAAAGCAGGGCAAGCACGAGCAGGGTTTTTCTAGAATGTGCCATACGGCTCAAAAAGATCGTTCACCTGGGCGTTATCAAGGTCCAGGTTGAAAAAAAGTTTCATAAAGTGCCTGCTCTCTGCCTTGATGTCCACCGGATAACGATCTGGATGCAGCCTGTTTGCAAGCCACTGCACGCCCAGCAGACGCATATAGGTGGCGGGACGCTCCAGCCAGCTGAACGGGCCGCGCGGAATAAAATACACCCTGCCATCGCGCACAGCAGACAGGGCCGCCCACTTGGCGTCTGTGGGAATACGCCGCATGAGTGCCGGATGAAAAACCAGTATGGCTTCCGGATCATAAGCCATCAACTGCTCAAAGGTTACGCGCAAAAAAGCTTCTTCCGCTCCAGGCGGGCAGTCATGCACGCTTACGGCCCCGGCGGCGGCAAACACCTCTGCCCGCCTGGACTGACGACAGATGGAGGCCAGGCCGTCAGCCTCAAGGGCTACGTAAATCCTTGTCCATTTTTCCCGGGGCAAATCCTTCATGGCGCGAGATACTTTTTCAAGTGCCTCCAATGCATAGGCGGCCAAAGCCGCTCCACGCTCTTCAAGGCCATACGCCCGGCCCATAGCCAGAAAACAGGGGGCCATGTCCGCCAGTCTTGCGCCGGGTACGCTCGTCACCTGCATGCCCAGGCTGGTCAGGGTCTGCTCGATAGGCAGGTGGTCGTGAGCGCCCATAGAAAGGTAAAAGGCTTTTTTGATGCCGCTGGCCAACAGCATTTCCCTGTCGGGGATAAACCCCTGCCCGTACCAGCCGCCCAGAACCGGCAGATTATGGTAGCGGGCAGGGATAAATTTTTTCTCATAATCCCGGAGAGGCGTATTCCAGCCCGCCAGCAGCTCCGGCGCGAAGGCGTACAGAGTGAATGTGGAAGGCGGGGTGGCGCAATAGATGCTGCGTGCGCCCTCTGCGTGTCTTCCGTTTCCGGAAGGTGCGGCCAGATCGGTCGCCGCGTCAGCGCAACACGGCATGGCAAGCAGCACAAGCAGCCCTATGGCAATACATCTCATATGCATATGCACCATCCTTTCGGCGTGCCGCCCGGAAAATGGCCGGGCCAGCGGCAGTGCCCGGCCGGAGTATCCCGCCGTGCAGTATGGGCGGATATATTGCGAATCCCCTTCAACGGCTGCGCCAGACAGTCATTCCGTTTCTGCCTGCGTGGCAAAGCCAGCCAGGAAGCAGGATGCCGACAAGCAGTAATGGAGAGAGGCTTCAGCCGTCACACTCGGAGGCAACGGCTGAAGCAACAGAGGCTCTCCGTCGGTCAGGCCTACAGAAGACAACACCCGAAGAGACGTTCGCCGTGTAGGCGTAAGCGCAGTTTATCTGCGCTTACGCGCCATAACGGGCGTGTCGTAACCTTTGAAAGATACCTGCCCAAAGGTCACCTGCTCTAAAAATTGGCGCTCACGCCCACAAAGAAGTTTCGCCCCTGTTCAGGATAATACGCACTGTATGCATATTCCTGGTCAAAAAGGTTTCTCACGCCCGCTTCCACCGAAAAGTTTTTGGTGATGTCATACACGGCCTTGATGTCCACGGTGGCGAAATTGGGAGACTTTCTGTACGGCCCGTCATCCGCTGAGGTGCTCCAGTAAAAGCCGCTGCTTATATTGACCTGGGGGATAACGGAAAGCCCTTCCACAGGAGAAACAACCGCATAAAGAGTGCTCGTCATTTCAGGAAGTTGGGTGAGCTTTTCGTCATTTGTGCAGTTATCCCAACGCATATAGTTGAACACGCCGCCCGCACTCAGATACTGGTTAATAACGGCCTCTGCTCCGGCTTCAAAACCGTAAAATGTGGCCCTGTTGAGGTTTTCAAAATACATGGCCCCTTTTGGCCCCTTGGACGTAATCATATCATTGACGTCACTGTAGTATACGCTGGTGTTAAGCTTGAGCCAGTCGCCGATAAGGCCCTTGTAGCCAAGCTCATAATGGTAGGCGTGCTCGGGGTTCAGGTCCGGGTTGGCGGGAGTATCGCCGTTTCTGTAATACCTTTCGCGCATGGTGGCGAAACGGGATTTTTTCGCAAAAGTGGCAAAAATTTCATGCCGTTCTGTAAGGTCATAAAACGCGCCTACCTGGTAGTTGAACAGGGTTTTGGTGTCGTCCAGACCATTTTTGTAGGAATGCATGCCCCCGGTGGTATGGTCCCGGCTTTCAAGCGTCATGGGAGTCATAGTGCTAAGGCTTGTGCCAAAAACAAGAGTCAGGCGCTCAACGGGTTTGAGCGTATATTCCGCGCCAAAGTCCCAGTAGCCCTCTGTGATATGCTCATCAAGCTCATCGCCGATGTCGGCCTTTTTCTTTTTTTTGTTCTTGGGCAGGCCGCTATCATCAAACACTGCATAATCATTGTATTCTTTATGGGAAAGAATGCGGTAGCCGACAGAAAGCGCCAGCTTGTTGGCCGTATTGAAAGTATAGTCAAAGGTTAATTGTCCGCCCACTGTATACTGGTCGTATTTTTTATCAGGGTAATCCCTTTTGGTCATGTTGATGTCGGTATAGCTCTCGGATTTGTCCTGATGCCAGTCGTAATACACCACGGCCTTGAGGTGGGCCTGTTTGCTCAGGTTAAAGTTGGCGTTGGTATAAAGGCGACTGGTTTCATACTCCGGCCAGTACCACGAGCGCTGAAAGGGGTGTGTCTGCTTGCCGCTTGCGTCGGCGCGGTACTGGGCTGCATCGAAGGGCTGGCCCTTTTTAAAGCTTTGCCGCATGTAGCCTACCATAATGTCCACATCATCGGTGGGGGTCCAACCGCCGATGATGTTGGCACTCATGTTCTTGTGGTCGGAATTTTTCCGGCGTCCCGTACCCTGCTGCGGCGCGGCGTCAAATCCTTCCGGCAGAGTGAAAAAATCCTGCTTGTCATAAACAAAGGTGCCTTTAAGATAATAGAGGTCTTGTCTCGTGCCTATGCTGGCGGCAACCATCCTGCCCTGATCATGCATCCTGCGATCAAAAAAGTTCATATATTTTGCGGAAAATTCAAATTCTTTTCTGGGCTTGGCGGTACGCAGGTTCACCACACCGGCCAGGTTGTTATTACTTGCAAGCAAAGGCGAACTGTAGCCCTTGGATACATCTACCGACTCAAGACCATAGGTAAGGGTGTTATTGTAGTCCCACTCATTACGATACGCAGTGGCGACAGGTATATCGTCAACATACATACCCACCTGATAACGATTTGAACCGCGAATGCTTATGGTTCCTTCATTACGGCCGGCAGAAGTCTGCAAGTATACGCCCTGTACTCCTCTGAGCGCTTCCCACAGATTGAGGGCCGTTTTTCTTTCCATATCTGTCTGGGTGATGTGGTCGATAGTATTCTTTGGCTCTGTCATCTCAAGCGGCGTCAACAAAACTTCCGTGGCCCCCTCTTCCTGCGCCCATGCGCCACCTGCCTGCAACAGCAGTATCGCGAGCAGGAATAACACGCGCCTACAACTCATATGCCCTCCAGTTATTGAAATAACAGAAAGAAAAACCTGTCCGTATCCAGGCAAAGGACAGTCGCTCCACACGGGACATTCGCGGTCAAATGGAATTTTAATTTCATTTGAGTACATATGATGATTTTAAGGTGCAACTCGGTAGCGGTATTTTTTAAATCGTGAATGAAAAATAATTTTTTCGAACAAACTATATCTAGTTAATATATATCTAATGACTTAGAAATTTTGCACACTATTATTTTCACATGACATATAAAAAAAATATGTCACTACTATCTGTAATACGCATTCAGAACGTACGCATTCGATCTGATGGATCAATGGGTAGAGCCGATTCCAGACAGTTTGCCGCAAACAAGCAATAGGCCACGGTTTACCCGTCTGCACACATGCTGCCCGGGGTGGTTGCTTGGCGGTCACTGGCGGCATCTGTGTCCCTGCGGCCATCCTGTTTTTGCTGGAATACAGGCCCAACGGCGAGGCTTCAAGGAGCATCATGAGCCTGAAACACGAAAAGCAACTTTTACTATCAGAGGATATGCGGCCAGAACACATAGAATTTCAAAACAATCCTGCCTTCCACAACGCACGGGAATAATGTCACTAAAAAAAAATGATTTGTTGACAATTCCTTGCCTCAAGTACGTTGTTTGATATAACACAACGAAATGCCCAACGCGGCTCATGAGAGTAGCATGACAATAACCGCGCCGTGTTTTTCAGGCGGCCTGCCCCGGGGCTTCCCGTTGCCGCAAAAAAAAGCGCGCCCGCTGTTTTTGCCTGTATGGGCCGCAGGCTGTTCCGGCTGTAAACGCCGCGTTACAGCAATCTTTAAGAAAGAACGCAGGCAAGCGCTGCCTGGCGGCAAACGGCAGCCTCAATCCGGCACTGGTCCGAAAACAGCAACATCATAATGGAGAGAATATGAACTATTCTGATATACTTATTCCGGTTGACGGCTCTGAAGATGCAAAGGCCGCCTGCCGTGTTGCTGCCCAGTTGACGGCAGCCATTCCCGGCAGGGAAACACTCCATCTTCTGCACTGCATTGCGCCGATTCCCAGTCTGATCGGGGGAGAACAGCGCGAAAAGCTCAAGCAGGAACACGAGAAAGATGCCGAAGCCCTTTTTGAAAGCATCCGCGCCGAACTGGGTGAAGTGGATTGCGACATAAAGACCTACATCCGGTATGGCGAAACTGCAGAAGCCATTGTGGATGCAGCCAAGGAACTTGACTGCACCATGATAATCATGGGTACACGCGGGGTCAGCGAAATAAAGAGCATCGTCCTGGGCAGTGTGAGCCACCATGTGCTGCGCCATGCTTCCATTCCGGTACTGCTCGTTAACAAAAATCATTCTGCACGGTAACGCGGCTGGCCGGGGCAGCCCGCCGGAAACCCGGCTTTCGGCACATACCTGCTGCCAGGGCAGCCCCGCGTTCCGGCAGGGTAGTGAAAGGGATAAACTGTTTTTGACTGTTGCTTACGGATATTTGCATATCCGGCAGGCTGAAGCCCATACGTTTTGGGCAACCAGGCTGTATGGCAGCATAAGGCATGACGCATTCTTAGACTTCTGGAGTAATTATGCTGAGACACTTAACCTCCTTTGCCGCGCTTTCCGTACTGCTTCTTCTTCCCGCGACAGTTTTTGCCGCTCAGGGGCACCCCACGGTTCCCGGCGCAGAACTATCCGTCTACTGGGCAGCGCCTTTTGCGTGCATGCTGCTTTCCATCGCTGTGATGCCCCTTTTCGCGCCACATTTCTGGGAACATAATTTCGGCAAGATATCCATATTCTGGGCTTTGGCCTTTCTTGTTCCCTGTGCGCTCACATTTGGCTTTTCCGTAGCCCTGTATGAACTTTTGCATATCATACTGCTGGACTATGTACCCTTTATCATTTTACTTTTTGCTCTCTTTACCGTGGCAGGAGGTGTGCGCCTGAAAGGTTCGCTCACCGGCACCCCACTGGTAAACACAGGTCTGCTGGCTGTGGGAACCGTGCTTGCCAGCTGGATGGGAACCACCGGCGCTGCCATGCTGCTCATCCGTCCGCTTTTGCGGGCCAATGCCCATCGCCGGCATAAAACCCACAGCGTGGTCTTTTTCATCTTTCTTGTAGCCAACATTGGCGGCTCCCTTACCCCGCTGGGCGATCCCCCGTTGTTTCTGGGTTTTCTGAAGGGTGTGAGCTTCTTCTGGACCACAACCAACCTGTTCTTTAAAACCCTGCTGCTCTCGGTTATCCTGCTGCTTATCTATGTGGCTCTTGATTCCTGGCTTTACGCCAAGGAAGGCAAGCCGGTTCCGCCTTCTGACGACAAAAATTCCACGGAAAAACTGGGCCTTGACGGTAAAATCAACCTGCTCTTCCTGTTGGGCGTGGTGCTGGCGGTGCTGGCTTCTGGTCTTTGGCCCATGGGAGTTCTGGTGGAGCTGTACGGAGTACCCATTGAGGGACAGAACCTGCTGCGCGACGTGCTGCTGCTGTGCATTGCCGGGCTTTCCCTGCGCTTCACCGACCAGACCTGCCGCAAGCTTAACGATTTTTCCTGGGCACCCATTGCAGAGGTGGCCAAGATTTTCCTTGGCATCTTTATCAGCATGATTCCGGCCATCGCCATTCTGAAGGCCGGAACAGACGGTGCACTTTCAGGACTTATCCAGCTTGTGTCCAGCGACGGACAGCCGAACAACGCCATGTACTTCTGGCTTACGGGTCTGCTGTCGAGCTTTCTGGACAATGCGCCCACCTACGTGGTGTTCTTTAATACCGCCGGCGGCGATGCCGCGCACCTTATGTATGACATTCCGGCGACGCTGGCTGCCATTTCAGCAGGCGCAGTCTTTATGGGGGCCAACACCTACATCGGCAACGCGCCCAACTTTATGGTCCGGGCTATCGCCGAAAACCAAGGTGTGCGCATGCCCAGCTTTTTCGGCTACATGGCGTGGTCGGCGGGTATACTGATTCCCCTGTTCTTCTTGCTGACCTGGCTGTTTTTCTAAAAAACACCGTGCACCTGCACCCGGTCGCGCTTGCCTCTGGCAAGCCGCAACCGGAACATAAAGAATGACAAATCAGGGCGGGGAACGATGCGTTCCCCGCCCTGATTTTTTACTCTGTTCCTTTCCGACCGGACCCTACCCGGCACTTTCCGGTTTCTGCCCGCAGCCAGGCGGCAGACAAAAAATCCAAGCGCCCCAAATTTTTTTCCGCCCGACATGGTTCTGCCTGCCTGAATATTTCGGCGGCTGTATTCTCCCCGCCAGGCCAGACTACTCGCACTGGCGGAGTGTATAGCCTGGACGCCCCGAGAGCAGTCTCCCTGAAACCGCCCTGCGTTTATTCCGGCACGACTGTACTATGCAGACACCATCCGTTTGCAGTTGCGGCAAGCAATGGTCTTTTAGGATCTCTTTTATAGTAGAGGCTTATTCACAAGAAAGGGCGGAAACCCGCCCTCTTGTTTTATTCTTTTTTGCTTTTGCCCCCGGCTTCCAGCCTGCTCCGCAGGATGCTCACAGGGTGCAGGCAGTCTTTACCGCTGCCATGCCTGATCTGCACACGGCAGGTTCCGCATTCTGAAGCGGAAATATCCGCGCCGCTTTCCCTGACCGCAGCAAAAAGCTCGGCCCCCACCTCTTGAGCAATGTCATATTTTTCAGTTTTAAAGCCATAGCTGCCGGAAATGCCGCAGCAGCCGGCATGCGCATCACTGACGCTGACTCCGGGCAACCGCCGCAAAAGCTCAAGGCTGGGCAGGCCGTTGCCCTGAGCCCGCAAATGACAGGGGGCATGATAGATGATTCTCATATCCGGCTGGTCTTGCAGGGATTTGCCCGGAGACGTGTCCAGATCTCCGGAATCGGCGCAAGCCAGCAAAAAATCCTGCGCATCGTCCAGGCGGCATGCGCCATACTTTGCATCCAGATCAGGAAAGTATTCGGGCAGGTCCACACGGAACATGAGGGCGCAACTGGGGCAGCCCGTAACCACCGGCAGGCCCTGATCACGCCACTGCGCCAGAGCACGCAGGTTGTGCTCGGCATTGCTTCTGGCGTGCTGCCAAAAGCCGTTGGCAACCATAGGCAGGCCGCAGCATACGATATCTTGCGGCACTATAACCTTGTAGCCTGCCCGGTTCATGGCCCAGATCATGTCCAGCCCGGTTTGCGGATCATACACATCCACATAACAGCCGGGATAAAAAACCACATTACGCCCGGTTTCCGGCTGTTTCACCCGGCGCGCCAATGTGCGGAAATTACGGCCTGCAAAAGCGGGCAAGGGAGCGCGCTTGTGAATGCCGAGCCTGTGCAGCACCTGTCGCGTCACCGGATTGAGCATGCCAAAGTTTTTAAGCACCGCCGGGATAAGGTGCAGCCACTTCGCCATCAGTTCGCCATGCCCCAGAATCCAGTCACGCAGGCCGGGAGGCATTTTTTTGCACTGGTCGGCCCGCGCCATCATGTTCAGGCTGGAGACAGGTACGCCGTGCGGGCAGGTGATATCGCAATTTTTGCAGTTGGAACAATAGTGCAGAGACGGGTCTTCATTCAGCCCCAGCAGACGGAAGCGCTCATAGGCTGGCCCGATCATGCGGGGACCAAGAAACTTTGAAGTAGCGTCAGCCACGGGACAATGCACAACGCAGGTGGTGCAGGCGATGCAGTGATCGGGATTTATGCGCGTGCTCATATACTTTCCTCCGAGGCTGCCGCCGCGGCCATACGTCCGGCCTGCCAGCCGGTGGCGACGGCAACGCCGTGACCGCTCTTTTCCGTTGCGTAATCGTAGCCGCCCAGGCTGCGCCCCGCAAAAAAAACGTTATTCCAGCAAACCGCGGCCTGGGAACTTACCGGGCGCATGGTGCTGTCCACACGCACCCCCATGCGGGCAAACAGATGCTTGCCGAAAAGCTCGGCTTCCGACCACAGCTCCACATCATCCGGCACGGCAATATCCAGCCCCATGATGCTTTCACGCGCGGAACCGGGAGCCAGGTCAAGTCCGCCCCCCAGAATACCGCCCGTAGCAAGCACAAACGTGCGGGCCTCGTGGCGGCGCTCCTGGCCGGAGGCCTCAGCCACAAGCGCCATGCATTTTTTACCGGCAGTTTCAGCGTGAAGCACCCTGGCATTTTCAAAAAGTTCAAAATCATATTCCCGTAAGGCCCGCAAAAGCGCATCGCGCAGCCTCAGCCCCCCCACTCCCGGAGGAATGGACAGCATTTCCACAACAGGACATTCCGCAGCGGCTTCAACGGCCTGCCAGGTATCCGGCCGGGCCTTGCTCCCGCAGACGGGCGGCAAAAGAACAAGGTCACAGGAACCTGCGTGGGATTTCAGGGCCTCAAGCAGCCATTGACGGCTTTGCGGCTTATCCATCAGGCGCGCAAGATCAAGAGCCGTGGCACTACGATGCGTTTCGCCCAGAGGTGAAGACACGGTCAACTGGGCGAATTCCCTGTCGGCCCAGGCCCTGTAACGCTGCAACTGGCTTATGACAAGCGCCGGGCGGCAGTCGCGCAGTCCTTCCACGCTGACCACGAGGATACGCCGCGCCTCGTTGAGGGCCTTGATGTTCACCCCTGCCGGCAAAAGGTGGGTCGGCTTGAGCGTTCCCATAATAGTGGGCATCTGCACATTGCAGGCCTGCCCCGACGGTGTGGATGCGGCCTGCATGGGCCACTGGCGGGCTTCCATCTGGCGCAGGAAAAACGCTATGGCTTCGCGTACACATTCCGCGCCCATAAGCCGGTACGGATGTTCGGCAGGCAAAAGCGCCATCCCCGCCCAGGGGTCGGACACATACCTGCCGTCAGCATAAGCCAGAACATCAACATTGCCGCCGCTTATGGCGAGAGATCCCATGCCCGTGGTAAGCATGCGGACCTTTTTACCCTGGCTCGCGGCAGTAAGGGCGGCCACAAGCCCGGCCATGCCGGAACCGGCCACAAGTACGTCAACGATCCTGCTCATGAGCGGCTCCATCCAGGTTGAGGGTAGTAGCGTAAATGGCACGGCTCAGTTCCATTTCACGGGCCTGCATGCCCCATAGGGCAAAGCGCAGCCCGCCCCACCGCTCCTGAAGAAAACGCCGGACATTGTCCGTGGGCGTCAGCTCAAGCTGCACGCCGTGCTCGGCAAGCGCACCGACCGTGCGCAGGGAACAAAACGCTCCTTGGCAGGTTCCCATGCCAAGGCGCGTACGCAAGCGTATGTCAGTAAGAGAATATGTGGCAGGCTGGCGCGCCACATATTCAATTTCAGCCAGGCTCACCATTTCGCATTCGCAGATCAGCGGGTTGCCCGCCTGCTGCTCGGCCAGTTCCAGCACTGCCGGAAGGTCATCACCAAGCCGGTCGGCCATGAGATTCAGGCCCTGCATGGGAAAAAAGCGGGCCGCCCGTTTGAGCGTAGCTTCGTCCGCGTCCGGCACAAGGGCTTCTGTAGCCGTGCGGCAGACAGCACTATGCCCCAGCTTGGCGCAAACCCTGTCAACAACCCGCTCCGCCATAAGACGGTAGGTGGTAAGTTTGCCGCCGAAAATACTGACCATGCCCTCAAGGCCCTCATCCGCATGATCCACAATATGAAAATTACGGCTGGCCTTGCGCCCTGCCGCTCCGCCCGGGGTATACAACGGGCGTGTGCCGGCAAAGGCACGCAGAATGCGGTACTGGCGCACCTGGGGAAAAAGTGGTTCGCCGATATCAAGCAGACGCAGCACCTCTTCAGTTGTAGGCGTGGTGTCGTCCGGTCTGTCGGTGGACGCGGATGTGGTGCCGAGAATGGTGATGGAACCATGCGGCACAAAAATATCCCCGTCGCCACTGGGATGCAGACGGTTGATGACTCTGGAGGTAAAACGGTGGTTGAAAACCACCAGTGTTCCCCTGTCGGGCGAAAGCGCCACATCAAGGCCCGCCATGCCCGCGATGCGCCCGGCCCACGAGCCGGCCGCATTGATGACGCACTGACAGGCGATTTCAACTGTTGCCCCGGTATGGCGATCAACGGCTGTGACACCGCATACGCGGCCATTGCGCAGCGTTATGGCGGTGGCCTCATGATAGGTGAACATGCGCCCGCCATGGCGCCGGGCCGACATGGCGTTATGCAGCACCAGGCGAAAACCGTCTACACAGGAATCGGGCACGCGAAAAACCCGGCGGACCTCAGGCGAAAGATTCGGCTCCAGCCGCAAGGCCTCGGCAACTTCAATTTCCTGTGCGTCAATGCCTGCCTCGCGACAGCCAGCCACAAATTTTTCAACATATGCGGGGTCGTCCTGCGGCGTAAGCGCAAAAAACCCTTCGGTTTCCTCAACGCATTGTCTGCCGATACGGCGTACGATCATATTTTCTTCAATACATTCCCGGGCGGATTCATTGTCATTGACGACATAGCGCGCTCCGCTGTGCAGCAGACCATGAAAGCGTGAGCTGGTACCGTGGGCGATGCCCCCCTGCTCAAGCAGAATGGCGGGAATTCCCCGCATGCACAGGTCGCGCAGCGCACCAATACCGGTCGCGCCGCCTCCAATGACTACAACGGTTGTTTCCAGCATGCAGTCTCCTGATATATATGTAGCTTATGCAACCATGTCCGGATAGGATAGGCGGGCCGCTCTTGTTCGGGCCGGCCTTGCAGGGCAGGATGACATCTGTTTTTTCTGCCTGTCATGTTGAGCTTTTTACTGTCTTGCGTCAAGCTTGCGAATCTTATTAAAAAGTTGAATCCATCCTGCCTGTTTTCCATTTTTTCAAGAAAGAACGTAATGAAAAATGTGACACGCGATACACAAAAAAGGAATGTCATGAACTGGTCAAAGAAACGCTGTGTGATTCTGGATATGGACGGAACCGTATACCTTGGGCATATCCCCATTGAGGGAGCCGTAAGCTTTATACAGCGCCACTGGCAGAGCCTGGATTTTTATTTTCTCAGCAATAATACGTCCAAGTCCCCAGCAAGCTATGTGGAAAAACTCCAAGGCATGGGCATACCCGCCAGTATTGAACGCATGCTCTCGCCGGTAAGTCCGCTGGTAGACTTTATGCGGGCCAACAGCATCCACCGGGCCTACCCTGTGGGAAACAGCGATTTTCAGCACGACCTGCAAAGCCGTATGCCCGAACTGCAACTGACGGAAGATGGCGCGCAGGCGGTCATCCTGGCCTACGATACCGAACTGACCTACGAAAAACTGGCCCGGTCGGCCCTCTTGCTTCAGGATGACAGGGTACTCTTTCTGGCAACGCATCCCGACCTTGTATGCCCCTCCCCCCAAGGCCCCCTGCCTGATGTGGGCAGTTTCATCAGCCTGTACCAGACCGCCACCGGGCGCAGCCCGCAGCACATTTTCGGCAAGCCGGACCCCACTGTGCTGGCTCCGCTTCTGGGCCATTACACAAAAGATGAAATGGTTATGGTGGGCGACCGCCTCAGCACAGATAAAAAACTGGCCGAAAATGCCGGTATTGACTTCATTCTGGTGCTGAGCGGTGAGGCTGTGCAGGCTGACCTTGAAAAAGAAAACATTCAACCCACCCTGGTCGTGGAGGACCTGGGGCACGCGGAATCTTTCTGGCGCTGACTGTCACCACCTTCTTTTGCCCTGTCGGTCTCACCCGGTCTTTTCCCCATAAGCGGCAGCAATTTTTACTCTGCTTTCGGCTGTAAAACACTTTTCCGGCCATGGCCGGGATTGGACGCGCCATGAAAAAGCCGCTCCGTAAGGAGCGGCTTTTCTGTAGTGACCAGAACTTTTCAGTCCGAAATGCCCTAGTTGCCGCCCATAAGCCAGTTGAGGGGCGTAAGCGACAGGGAGGGGAAGAAAAGCAGCAGGAGCAGCATAACAGCTTCTATCAAAATGAAGGGAACCAGTTTGACAACCAGTTGCGTGATTTTGATATTGCCGATGCCGCAAACAACGTAAAGCACAGTGCCCACCGGCGGAGTAATGACGCCGATACCGAGGTTGAGCACAAAAAGCAGCCCGAAGTAATACGGGTCAATGCCCGCCTGCTGGATCAACGGGTAAAACACCGGCGCAAAGATCAGGATATTGGGCGTCAGGTCCATGACCATGCCGATAAGGAAGAGGAAAAGGTTGATCGCCAGCAGCAGCATAATGGGATTGTCAATCAGGGGCGTAAACAACGCTGTCATCTGATTGGGTATCTGCGCAATGGTGATAAACCAGCCCACCGCAGTGGCTGCGGCAACAACCAGCATGACCACAGAAGTCGTGTGCGCGGCGCGGGCGCTCACACGCAAAAGATCACGAAATGAAAGCTCGCGGTAATAGAGCATGCACACCGCGATGGCGTAGATGGCCGCAAAGGCGCCGCCCTCAGTGGGGGTGAATATCCCGAAACGGATACCGCCCAGCAGCAGCACCGGCATCATGAAGGCCGGGGTTGCATCAAAAAGAATCTTTATGGCTTCGGCCCTGGTAAAGGTAATGGTTTCGTTGTAGCCGTCGATGCGTACCACAAAGAACCACACGACCATGAGTGCCAGACCGATCATGATGCCGGGCACAAGGCCGATCATGAACAGCTTGGTAATGGAAAGGCCGCTGATGGTGGCGCCAAGCAGAATGAAGTTGGTGCTCGGCGGAATGATGGGACCAAGAATGGCGCCCGAGGCAATAACAGCCCCGGCGCGGCCCGGATGGTAACCCACCTGTTTCATCATGGGCAGCAGCAGCCCGCCCAAAGCCGCGGCTTCGCCAACAGAGCTGCCCATAAGACCTGCAAAAAGAATACTCGCGATAATGGCCGCATAGCCAAGCCCGCCGCGAACCCGGCCGATCATGAGCTGGGCCAGTTGCACCACCCTTTTTGAAAGGCCGCCCGCGGACATGATTTCGCCGGCGAACACAAAAAAGGGAATGGCCATGAGGGGATAGTTGTTGGCCCCGTCCAGCATGCTGCCTGGGATGATCATGGCGTCCCACATGCCGGAGTGCCACATGAGCACTATGGCGCAGAGCACCAGAACCAGAGCGATAGGAATGCCAAGAGCAAGAAAGAAAAAGAGAGTTCCCAGAAAAATAAACAGCTCCATTTTTCTCTCCTATCCCTTATGGAAGGTATCTGCCGGACGGCGTATGAGCACCGCCAGGGAGCGCAGCTGGAAGATCAGGGCGCAAAAGGCCATGATGGGCAAGGTGCCGTTGATAAAGGCCATATTGACATCCGTGGCCACGGAATAGGTATCCATGGTCTGCAACACGTTGACGATGCCGCCGTACAGCAGCAGCCCCAGGGCAAAAATGCTGCAAAGTGATGCTGTAATATCAACATACTTGCGCGATGCGCCCTTGAGCAGCACCACAAACATGTCCACAGCAATGTGTTTGTTGCGGTAAAAAGCTTCGATGGCGCCGAAAAACGTGATGTAAATGAAAAGAAAGCGCGCCCATTCCTCACTGGGAGGATAGCTGGACGAAAAAACGTAACGCAGAAAAGCGTTATAAAAAACCAGGCCGATCATACCCAAAAAAATCGCTGCACAAAAAATTTCAAAAAGCAGCTGAGCTTTTGTCTCTTTGGGCGGATTCAGGTCCGGTTCATGTAAGGTGTATACTCCGGGAGCGTGGTCCGGGGGATATTCTTTTGAATTTTCGTTTTGCATCTGCAACCTCTGCGAAAACGGCACGAGCCGCCTGTCATGCGGCACGGCCTGTCTGGCTTGCTTGCTACAAAGGACCGGAAAATGCTTTCTGGCCCTTTGTAGCAACATACTGTGTCTTATTTGGATTCACGATAGCTGTCGGCGCTATCAAGAATAGCCTGGGCATTGGGTACAGTGTCGTAAAAAAGCTTCCAGCTGCGCTTGCCGGCATTCACCAGATGCTCATGAAGTTCCTTGCTCGGCTCATGAATATTGCCCTTGTTGGCAAGAATGGTGGCCTTGGCCTTTTCATCGCCGTCCGCAACCATAGCCCACACGTCATCGGCGGAACGTTTGGCGGCCTCTTCAATCCACTTCTGGTCCTGTTCAGGCAGGGACTTGAAGAATTTGTCGTTGATGTAGAGGGAATGGATGACCAGGATATGGCCGGAAAGGCTGATCTCGGGAGTGATTTCGTACATCTTGAGGCTGACGATGTCCGCAAGGGGGCTGTCGCCGCCGTCAATCACACCCTGGTCAAGGGCGCCGGGGACTTCGGCGAAGGGCATGGGCTGCCCGCTGATGCCGCATTCCTTGGCAAAGTTGGTGTACAGGGGAATATTGGGTACACGCATGCGCATGCCTTCAAGATCCTTCACGTCCTTGATGGGCTTTTTGGAATAGAAGTGGCGGAAGCCCAAAGGAAAGGCGTTAAGGGTACGCAGGCCGGACTTTTCGGTAAAACCCTCATTGATCAGATCAAACGTCTTGCCTTCCATGGCGCGGCGGGCATGGTCAAGATTGTCGAACAGCATGGGGGTTTCAAGCATGGCCATGGCCGGATGCAGAGCCGAGGTCTGGGTGCCGGTGGCGCACATCTGAATAATGCCCTTGCGGGTCGCGGCAATGTAGGCGTCTTCCTTGCCAAGCTGGCTGTTGGGGAAAACCTGCACTTCATATTTGCCGTTGGAAAGTTCTTTCAGATACTTGCCAAACAGGTGCATGCCTATGGTTTCCGGTTCGCCTTCCGGCTTCATACCGGCCATTTTGATGACAGTAGCCGCCCCCGCAGTGGGAGCCGTGCTGAGAGCAAGCCCACAGATCAGACCCACGGCGACAAAAAGCGCAACAAGACGTTTCATTACAAATCCTCCAAATTTTTTATGTTCAGCGTGAACGGCAGAACCGCCCACCAGTGAACGCACGGGCGACAACCCCGCCCCCCGCAGCGCACACATATACCCGGGTAAATGCGGCAGATTCAATCCCTACTTGCCAAATTTTTTTTATGCAAGCCCTTTGGCAGAATCACGGCTCCAGACATCTTGCCGGAAATTACCAGAATGGGTGTTCACAGTTGCCATAGTCTGAAAACGGCACATTGAAACAGCAAAAACAGCGGGTTGACGCACCAGACAACGGGAAAAGCTTCACGAAACGAAACATGCTTTTCCATCTTGCGCGTATTATCCCCGGCCTGCCTGGAGTTCAGACAGATTGCCGCCCCTTTGTACCCCAAAAGCACAAAACACACCACATTGAAGCCCTCTGCCGGAAGAGCGAAAAAACACGCCTGCATTTAGCCTGTCCGCCGTTATCGGCAAGGTGTTTCTCCGTTGCCAACGGGCTTTCTTATGGTCAGGCAACCCGCCTGGGTGGTATCATAATATAAAACATATAACATTTGAATATATAACTATCAGACAAAAATATTCTCCTGACGGCCCCGCATTGCCAGATTACATTTCCCATACAGCGGCACTGCAAATAACAAAACATCAATGGAAAATAACACAAGAACAATACATGTGCATATTCTTAAATAGATAGTTTATTAATAATGATTAACCAACAACTCTATTCAATCACACTATATTGTGATTTTTTTTACATTCAATGCATTATAGTTATTTTTTTTCCTTCTTTACTGTTTTTCTTGAAAATATGTATCATTGATCACTCATTCAATAAAAATCTATTGTAATGAATAAATAATCGTGTAAGTATATTGATTAAATTTATAGCGCTATACATAAACGTCTCTAATGCTTCATAATTTGTCTTTATGGCATGAAAGAGACACCATCAACTCTATCTTGCTTGGAGGTTGACGGATGAAGCGATCTTTTTTTCTTGCAATGGTTGTGGCAATGCTTGCAATTATTGCTGCCCAGGATGTGTTCGCCGCAAACCAACTGGGTATAAAGCTGCCTGAAGATCCGACAAAAGCGTACATCACCCTGGGCATTCTTGTTATTGCGGCAATCATGTTTTTTACTGAAGTTGTACCGCTGCCCATAACGGCACTGCTTGTGCCGGTGGCCCTGTCATTGACAAACGTCATATCTTCAAAAGTCGCCTTCAGTTACTTTGGCGATCCCACAGTGGTACTGTTCATGGCCATGTTTATCGTGGGTGAGGCCACATTCATTACCGGCTTTGCAGACAAGGTTGGTGCTCTGGCTGTCAGGCTTTCCAAAGGCAACCCCATCAAGCTTCTTGTTTATGCCATTGGCCGCAGTGGGACTGCTTTCCTCTGTGCTTTCCAATACGGGAACCACAGTGGTTGCCGTGCCGATGATTCTCGGCATGTGCATGAAAGCCAAGCTGGCTCCCGGCAAAGTGCTTATGCCCGTAGCCTTTGCGGCATCGCTTGGCGGCACGGTAACCTTGGTGGGCACCCCGCCCAACGGCATTATCAACTCCATGCTCTCCCAGACCGGGCAGACCCCTTTCGGCTTTTTCGAATTCGGCCTGATCGGCATTCCGCTTCTGGTCGCGGGCCTTCTTTACTACGGACTGATAGGACACCGCTTTTTGCCCGAAGGACGACAGATCGACGATGCTGTTCTGTCGGAAGAAGCCCAACCGCGCCGCGAAAATAAAATGTGGCATGCCATGGCCGTCTTTGCCTTCGTAGTCTTCATGATGGCCAGTGAACTTGTTCCCCTGACGACGGCGGCCATGTTTGGCGCCTGCATGATGGTCATTACCGGCTGTATGACCATGCGTGAAGCATTCCGCAGCGTTGACTGGACAACCATTTTTCTGTTTGCGGGCATGCTGTCCATGTCGGCAGCAATGGACAAGTCCGGCGCGGCGGCTATTGTAGCCAACGCGGTGGTCAGCACTGTCAGCGATCCCTGGCTGCTCATGCTCGTCTGCTGTGCGCTCACGGCGATCATTACCAACTTCATGTCCAATACCGCCACGGCAGCCCTTATGGCTCCTCTGGCCTTGCCCATTGCTCTGGGCAGCGGTATTTCTCCCCTGCCCATCATCATGGGTATAGCCATGTCAGCCTCGGCCTGCTTTCTTACGCCTATTGCCACGCCGCCCAACACCATCGTACTTGGCCCCGGCAGGTACACGTTCCTTGATTACGTCAAGGCCGGCTGGCCCTTGCAGCTCATTACCCTTATCATGTGCTGGCTGCTTATCCCCCTGATCTGGCCTTTCCATTAGGCTGCCGTCAGGTGCGCTGTGGCCATGGGCGCCACAGCAGTTAATGCTGATAAAGAACGGGACGGTGTGGACATGAAGGAAATCCATTTTGACGACATAGCGCGCACTGTGGCGGAACTGGCCATAGAAGCCTGCTACCGCCTGCCGGACGACATGGTTGCGGCCATGCGCGCGGCACGAACGCGCGAACCATCGCCCGTGGGGCGTAACATCCTGGATCAACTGCTGGAAAATGCTGAAATCGCCGCCAGGGGCGATCTGCCCCTGTGCCAGGATACCGGCCTTGCCGTAGTTTTTGCCGAAGTGGGCCAGGATGTGCGCATTGTGGGCGGCTCTTTTGAAGATGCCATCAATGAAGGCATTCGCAAGGGGTATACAGAGGGCTACCTGCGCAAATCCTGTGTAGACGAGCCGCTGTTTGAGCGCAAAAACACCAAAGACAACACTCCTGCCGTCATCCATACCCGCCTTGTCCCCGGCAGCGGGCTGCGCCTGCGGCTGGCCCCCAAGGGGGCAGGGTCGGAAAACAAGAGTGTGCTCAAGATGCTCGTACCGGCAGACGGCATCGAGGGTGTGCGCCAGGTGGTTCTGGACGCAGTCCTGGCCGCCGGACCCAACTCCTGTCCGCCCCTCGTCATCGGCGTCGGCATCGGCGGCACGATGGAAATGGCCGCCATATGCGCCAAACGCGCAGCCGCCCGCGACCTTGAAAGCCGCAACCACGATCCGCGCTATGCGGCCTTTGAAGATGAACTGCTGGAAATGGTCAACAAAACCGGCGTAGGCCCCCAAGGACTGGGCGGCATTACTACCGCCCTCAAGGTACATGTGGAATGGGCGCCGACCCATATCGCCTCTTTGCCGGTCGCCGTAAATATCAACTGCCACGCGGCGCGCCACGCCGAAGCCGTGCTGTAAGGGGGAGCCATGTCTGACGAAATCAAAAAAATCCGCGCTCCCTTTGATGAAGCCACTGCCCGCTCACTGCGCGCTGGAGACCGTGTTCTTATTTCCGGCACCATACTGGCAGCGCGTGACGCGGCCCACAAGCGCCTTGTGGAAACCCTGGACAGGGGCGAAGCCCTGCCTGTGAGTCTTGAAGGCGCGGTGGTCTATTATGTGGGGCCAAGCCCGGCACGCCCCGGACAGCCCATAGGGGCCGCCGGTCCCACTACCTCGGGCCGCATGGACGCCTATACCCCGCGCCTGCTGGATCAGGGACTTAAAGGCATGATCGGCAAGGGGTACCGCAAGCCGGAAGTGGTGGAAGCCATGAAAAAACATGGCGTACCCTATCTTGCGGCCGTGGGAGGGGCTGGAGCGCTCATTGCCCGCGCCGTCAAGAAGTATACGGTACTGGCCTATGAAGATCTGGGGCCGGAAGCTGTTGCCGCGATGGAAGTGGAAGATTTTCCGGCCATTGTGGTGATAGACAGTACCGGTGGCAATTTTTACGAAACGGGGCAGGCTCCGTACAAACGCATATGAAGGAATCACAGTTTTTTCATAATGGCATAGGTACAGAATACTTGTATAAGGAGTTGTCATGGCTTTAAGCAGAACCCCTGGGGAGGCAAAAACCCGTCTGGACTTCTGGCAGGCAGCCTCCGGCGCGGTGTTGGCCCTGTTCGTATGTGTACATCTGACACTGGAAGGCACCGTTGTGCTCAGCCCGGCGCTGACAAACGGCATTGCCTGGTTTCTGGAAGCCACATGGCTGGCCCAGCTTGCCGCACCGCTTATCATCCTGTTGATTGTATTCCACTTCTACATCGCGGCAAGAAAGATGCCCTTCCGCGCCAATGAGCTTGGCATCTTTGTACGCCACAGCAAAAGCCTGAAAGATTTTGATACATGGCTATGGCTTGTTCAGGTATTTACAGCCATTGTCATTCTTCTGGGCGCTTTTTACCACGTGTATACCGTCATGACAGACCTGCCCATCAATGTGGCGGGCAGCGCCAAGCGCCTGCACAACGGCTGGCTGGCCTTCTACGTGTTCTTCCTGCCCTGTGTCATCCTTCATACAGGCATTGGCGTATATCGCCTGGCCGTGAAATACGGCATCTGTACCAAGAGTACAAAGCCTGCGTGGCGCAAGTGGATATGGATTGTTATGGGCTGTTATCTTTTGCTTGGAACGCTGGCTCTGACCCGCGTCTGGTTCCTGGGATAGGGGGTGCCGTATGCGTATTTTTGAATGTGACGTCTTGTGCATCGGCGCTGGTCTGGCCGGGGAACGTGTGGCGGTTGAAGCGGCTCAGGCCGGCTTCAGGGTTATCTGTCTTTCCGTTGTGCCTCCCAAGCGTTCGCACTCTTCAGCGGCAATGGGCGGCATGCAGGCGGCCCTGGGTAACTCCATAATGGGCGAAGGCGACTGCCCCGAAATCCATTTCAATGACACCGTTAAAGGCTCTGACTGGGGCTGTGACCAGGAAGTGGCGCGGCTTTTTGCCGAGACCGGCCCCATAGCCATGCGTGAAATGGCCTGGATGGGGGTACCCTGGAGCCGCGTTGTTCCGGGTGAGCATACCTATTACAAGGGCGGCAAGCCCTTTCAGGCCACAGAAAAAAAGGAAAATGAAGGGCTGATCCATTCCCGCGCCTTTGGCGGCACAGCCAAATGGCGCACCTGCTACACCTCAGACGGCACAGGTCATGCTGTACTGTTTACTCTGGACAACCGCCTGTTGCAGCTTGGCGTGGACGTACACGACCGCACCCAGGCCGAAGGGCTTGTACACGACGGCCAGCGCTGCATGGGCTGCGTGGCGCGCGACCTGCGCACCGGAGAACTTGTAGGCTACTTCGCCAAGGCAACCCTTATTGCTACCGGCGGTTACGGCCGCATTTACCGGGCCACCACCAACGCCATCATCTGCGATGGCGGCGGCCAGATAGCCGCCCTGGAAACAGGCGTGGTCCCTCTGGGCAATATGGAGGCAGTGCAGTTTCATCCCACGGGAACGGTGCCCACAGACATTCTGGTTACCGAAGGCTGCCGAGGCGATGGCGGAACCCTGCTGGACGTAAATGAATACCGCTTCATGCCCGACTATGAGCCGGAAAAGGCTGAACTGGCCTCGCGCGACGTGGTTGCACGCCGCATGACCGAACATATGCGCAAGGGTCTTGGCGTCAAAAGCCCGTATGGCGATCACCTCTGGCTGGACATCCGCCACCTGGGCGAAAAGCACATTACCACGAACCTGCGTGAGGTATACGACATCTCCACGCACTTCCTTGGCGTGAACCCCATACATCAGCTCATTCCGGTACGTCCCACCCACCATTACAGCATGGGCGGTGTGCGTATCAATAAAGATGGGCACGCTTACGGCCTTGAGGGCCTGTTCTCCGCCGGAGAAGCCGCCTGCTGGGATATGCACGGCTTCAACCGCCTGGGCGGCAACTCCCTGGCCGAAACCATTGTTTCCGGGCGCATCGTGGGTCAGAAGCTGGTGGAATTCCTCAAGGGTTATGAAACCGTCTTTTCCACGGCCGAGATGACTGCGGCCGCCACAAAGGTAAAAGACCGCATCGCCGCCCTTCTGCGCGGCACAGGTGATGACTGTTACACCCTGCGTAATGAAATGCAGGATGTCATGATGGAACACGTGGGTATTTTCCGTAACGGCAAAGATCTGGAAGCCGGCGTGACCAAGCTGCAAGACCTGCTGGAGCGTTGCGGTAACATGCGCCTGGCAAGCGGCAACATACCCGGCCCCAATGCCGAACTTTCCATGGCGTTGCGGGTTCCCGGCATGCTCAAACTGGCCCTGTGCACGGCATACGGCGCGCTTATGCGCACAGAAAGCCGCGGTGCTCACGCCCGTGAAGACTACCCTGAACGCAATGACAAGGACTGGCTCAACCGCACCCTGGCCTACTGGAAGGAAGGCGACAGCCTGCCCACGCTCAAATATGAACCGGCTACGCCGTACTATATTCTGCCCCCCGGCGACCGGGGTTACGGCGGCGGCAAGATCATTCCCGGCGACATCAAGGAAGACCAGATCGTTCCTTACGATCAGAAAGGCTAAGGGAGGGTACCATGGGACGTAATCTTACATTTGAAATCTTCCGTTACAATCCGCTGGACCCTCGCTCATTCCCGCATATGCAGACATTCCAGCTTGAAGAGCACCCCAGCATGACGCTCTTTATCGCGCTGAACCTCATACGCGAAAAGTTTGATGCTTCCCTGCAGTTTGACTTCTGCTGCCGGGCGGGCATCTGCGGTTCCTGCGGCATGGTCATCAACGGGCGCCCGGGGCTGGCCTGCCACACGCAAACCAGCGATCTGCCGGACCATATCACCCTGCACCCCCTGCCGGTTTTCAAGCTGCTCGGCGACCTCTCGGTAGACACGGGCACGTGGTTTCGTCAGGTGGGCAAAAAAATCGAATCGTGGATACACACCAATAAAGAGTTTGATCCGGATGCCCAGGAAGAGCGCATGAGCAACAGCCAGGCTACGGAAATATTTGAACTGGACAGATGTATTGAGTGCGGTTGCTGCGTAGCCGCCTGCGGTACAGCCCGCATGCGGGAAGACTTTATAGGGGCCACAGCCATCAACCGCATGGCGCGCTTCTATATCGACCCGCGTGACAACCGTACTCCTGCGGATTATTATGAACTTATAGGCGATGATAACGGCGTGTTCGGCTGCATGGGCCTGCTGGCCTGCGACAGCGTCTGCCCCAAGCAACTGCCCCTGCAAGACCAGCTCGGCATCATGCGGCGTATGGTCAGCATGGAGTCGGTGAGGGGCATCCTGCCCGAAGCTCTGCGCAAAAAAATGCAGGGCTGCGGTTGCGGTTGCGCCAAAGGCTGAACCACCGGCATATAGGGTTCAGGCCCGGAACCTGCTGTTCCGGGCCTGAACCGCATACGTCCTGAATGATCTGCCCGGCGGAGAAAAGCCTCATCCGCCAAAAGGAAGGATGCCATGCTTATATTAGACTGGATGAAGCCCCATGTAATCACTGTCGTGCCTGACACCTCCCTGCTGCAATGCAGAAAACTCCTTAAGGACAACCGGATCAACTACCTGCCCGTGGTGGACCGGGATAACATAGTAGTTGGGCTTATAGCCTCTGCTGACCTCAAGGCTTTTGCCCCACAACACACTACCGGCTTTGAGATTCTTGAAGCCCTGGACATTCTGGCCGAAACAAAGGTCAAGGATGTCATGGTGGTCGCCCCTGTTACCATCCATTACAACAATACCGTGGAACAGGCGGCAAAAACCATGTTTGACAGGCACGTAGCCTGCCTGCCTGTCATTGACGATGAGGACAAGCTGGTCGGCATCATCACGGGCTGGGATATTTTCCACGCTCTGCTCAACATGAGCGGAGCGGAACAGGGCGGCGAAGAAGCGGGCTTTGTTCTGCCCAACCAGCCCGGCACCATCCGCGAAATTCTGGATACCCTCAAAACGCACGGCATGAGCGTCATTTCCGTGCTCTCGGCCGCCGCTGACAACGGCATGCGCCAGGTGAAAATCCGCTTTCGTGCCCAGGATGCCGCCGCCCTGGATGACACCTTTGAAATACTCAAACAACATAGCGGCTTGCGCTATTGGGCAAGAGACGGCAAAGTTCGTATGAAAGACTGAACCTCCGGCGCATCCATGTGGCACCCCACATGGATGCGCCGGAACCACAACCCAGCCTCTGTGCCGGAACCGGCATATGCTGCGGAAAATACAATTTACCCAACAGCCCGACAGGCTGTTCGCTTCCGCCTGCCCATGCCTGTCATGGGTGCAGCCCCCCGCGCCGTGCGGAACGCGCCGCCCGGAAGCGCACCACATCAGTCAAGGAGTGTACAATGTCTCGTATCAAGAATCTGCGGGATGAAGCCCTGGCCATGCATAAGGAGTATCAGGGCAAAATCGAGGTGCGCGTGAAAGCGCCCGTGCGCGATACCGACGACCTCACCCTGGCCTACTCGCCCGGCGTGGCCGAGCCTTGCATGGAAATTTACCGCCAGCCCGAAACACTCGATGTCTATACCAACCACTCCAACTTTGTCTGTGTGGTATCCAACGGCACAGCCGTTCTGGGGCTGGGCAACATCGGCCCCGCAGCCGCAATGCCGGTTATGGAAGGCAAATCCCTGCTGTTCAAGACTTTCGGCGATGTGGATGCCTTTCCCATCTGCGTCGATACCAAAGACACGACCAAAATCGTTGAACTGGTGGAACTTATGGCCCCCACCTTCGGCGGCGTCAACCTTGAGGACATCAAGGCTCCGGAATGCTTCGTCATTGAAGACAGCCTGAAGAAAAACGGCATTTTCAAGGGCCCCATCTTTCATGACGACCAGCACGGAACCGCCGTGGTTACCCTATCCGGGCTTATCAACGCGCTCAAGCTGGTAAACAAAAAACTTGATGACATCACTGTGGTTACCAGCGGCGCAGGGGCTGCCGGTATTGCCATCATCAAGCTGCTCATGGCTCTTGGCCTGAAAAATGTTATCATGTGCGACTCGCGCGGGGCCATATGGGATGGCCGCAGCGAAGGAATGAATGCCTATAAGGAAGAAATCGCCCGCCGCACCAATCCGCAGAAAATCAAGGGCGGTCTGGCCGAAGCCATCAAGGGGGCAGATGTCTTTATCGGTGTTTCCGCTCCGGATACACTTAATGAAGATATGATCCGCAGCATGGCCAAAGATCCCATAATTTTTGCTCAGGCCAATCCCATCCCCGAAATATGGCCCATCCAGCGCGCCCTGGACGCCGGAGCCAAAGTTGTGGCCACGGGGCGCTCCGACTGCCCCAACCAGATCAACAACGTTCTGGCCTTCCCCGGTATTTTCCGTGGCGCTCTTGATGTTGCGGCCACAGATATCAACGATGCCATGAAAATTGCGGCGGCCTACGCCATCGCCGAGTTGGTCAAACCCGAAGAACTCAGCCCGGGCTACATTATTCCTTCCACGCTTAACAGCGAGGTGGCTCCCCGGGTGGCGGCGGCCACGGCCAAAGCTGCCATGGAAAGCGGCATTGCCCGCAAACCGATGGATCCGGAAATCGTGGCGGCAAACCTGAAAAAAAGGCTGGCCGACCGCCAGATTGCGTGCACGAAAAAATAATGTAACGGCCAAAACCTCTTTCTGAACCGGCAGCAAAACAGCTGAATCCGGACGAACAAGATTCTCTCCCGAAGGCAGGCAGTCCTGCTTTCGGGAGAGAACCTTTTTTCACCCTCTGCAATCTGCAAAATTGAACACCCACCTTCTGCGTTTTTCGTCACACACCTGGCGGCACAAGAATCCTTGCATCCGGGGCATTACTCCTGCATTGCACCGCACACTCCCGCGATGCCTGGATTATGCTTCTGACGCTGCGCCCATGCCGGTGGCATCTGCCCCTTGATTCATGCCCGAGGCCCTTGCGAAACAGCGGGCTGTCAGTAGTTTTTGCTGTCCGTAATTCCGTTTTCCAGCCAAACCTGCCGATGCATTGCCGACACTTTAAAATACTAATGGGATGTCCGGAGATGGCCCCGGGGAATACAAAGAAGGCTTCGAAGAGTACAGCCCTGCCCCTTACCTGCACCATTGCGCATATGGCTCAAATACGGGACAGGATGACGGCAATGAAAACATTGCAAAAGGCCGCTGTCTGCGCAGGTTTTCTGGAAAAGCCGCACCACAAATATTTGCAGGTGAACGTACCTCGTCGCGCGACATGATGCCCACAACAACAGCGCCCACCTGCCGTCCGTTTTCTGCATATACCGGCCGAAACGCCCGTTGTGAAAACCCGAAGGTACCACGGGCCGAAGAAATATATGTTTTACCTTTCAGGGCCTCGTCTTCATCGCCCCCAACCACATGAGCGCCGATTTTCTGTGCCTCGGGATGGTATATCCGGTTGCCGTTCATATCTATCAGCACAATAAATTTGACCCCGGAAACACTGGTCAACATGCCGAGAAAATCCGCCATCTGCTTCCAGGCCTCCCCACGCGGCTCCTCCATGCCCTCAATAACCGCCGAGGATTCCGCCGTGAGCTGGGCCACATTGGCCACTGTCTGCTCGGCCTGCTCAAAACCATACTTGCTGATAAAATACGATCCGGCCAGATGACTCAACAGGATGGGTGGGCAGAGGGTCAGACTGACCATAATCACCAGCTTGATGAACAGGCTGTTATTTTTAATGAAATCCATCAGAATATCTGCCGTTGCTTGGGTGCTGGTTCTGAAATGGCTGCTGACGGCGCTTCATGCCGCAGATGCACACGGACTGGCCGAGCCTGCTCGAAGGCCACAGCAGGTTCGGCCCGTTGGAATCAAATGGCGTGGGCAGGATATAAAAACTGCAATGCAAACATGTTGCGTCTGCACAAAACCTCGTATTCTCGAAAAACGCTACTGGGCGTCTTCTGTATCGCGCACCACCTCAAGAATGGGCGGCAGAGAACGGATGGACTCGATGAGCTGATAGAGCTGCGTGGCGTCGCGCACTTCCACGGTAAAGCGCAGCTTGGCACGGCCGTCCACAAGGTTGTCCATATTCAGCCCGGTGATGTTCACGTTGTTTTTGGCAAGCACCTGGGCCACCAGGGCCAGCACACCGTGCTCGTTTCTGGCAATGATAAAAATACCGGCTTCGTAAGGTTTTTCTTCCGCACCGTCCCAATGCACGGATATAAGCCGCTCCGGCTCCATATTCGCCACATTGGGGCAGTCTGCACGATGCACGCTGACACCAAGGCCACGGCTGATGTACCCGATAATAGGATCTCCGGGTACCGGGTTGCAGCACTTGGCAAAACGCATGAGCACACCGTCCACCCCGGAAATGCCCACACCTTCCGTTTTACGGCCGGCGGCCTCTTTGCTTTCTTTGACTGTGGGCGTTTCAGGCGCGGAGGAAACCGCATCCGGATGCAGCACGGCGTACAGCCGGTTGAGCACCTTGCGCGGCGTTGTGTGGGCATAGCCCACTGATGCCACAAGGTCGTCCACGCTCTCAAAATTCATTTCCTGGGCCACCAGGGCCATATGCCCGTCCTTGATGGCCTTGTTGACGTTGAGGCTGACCTTTCGCCCTTCTTTTTCCAGCATATCGCGTCCAAGGCTCACCGCGTGGGCGCGCTCCTCGGTGCGCAGGTAGCGCTGAATACGGCTGCGCGCCCTGGCTGTCTTGACGATTTTGAGCCAGTCCCTGTTGGGCTTTCTGCTTGGATCAGTAAGAATTTCAACAATATCACCGTTTTTAAGCTCTGTACTCAAAGGCATGAGCCGACCGTTGATCTTGGCTCCGGTGCAGTGCTGCCCCACCTTGGTATGGATGATAAACGCAAAATCCAGAGGGGTGGCCCCTTCGGGCAGTTCCTTGACATCGCCCGCCGGGGTGTAGACGTAGACTTCGTCCTTGAAGAGGTCCAGCTTGAGCGAATGCATGAATTCGCGCGAGTCCGTTTCTTCGCTCTGGCGCTCAAAAATCTCGCGCAGCCAGCCAAACTGCTCCAGGTCTTTGCTGTTAACCCGGCCTTTTTCCTTGTAAAGCCAGTGGGCGGCCACGCCGTGCTCAGCCTGCCGGTGCATGTCTTCGGTGCGTATCTGGATTTCTATGCGTTCGCCTTCAGGCCCGATGACCGTGGTGTGCAGGCTCTGGTAGCCATTGGTCTTGGGCATGGAGATATAGTCTTTAAAGCGCCCGTGTACGGGCCTCCATTGCGAGTGCACAAGGCCAAGCGCTGCGTAACAGTCTCTGATATCCTTGACCAGAACACGAAACGCCATGATGTCGTGCATTTCATCCAGTGTCAGGGACTGGGACTGCATCTTTTTATAGATACTGTATTTGTGCTTGATGCGGCCGTAAACCTGCCCTTCGATGCCATTGGAGGCAAGAAGGTCTTTTATCAGGTCCACCACCTTGGCGATAATCTGTTTTTCCACTACCTGATGCTTGTCCAGCCAGTGGTCTATCTGATTGAAAATGTCGGGGCGCAGATACTTGAAGCTCAGGTCTTCCAGGTTGCGCTTCATGATATACAGGCCCAGGCGGTTTGCCAGAGGCGCATATATATCCATTGTTTCCTGGGCAATGCCTTTCTGCTTGTGGGCTTTCTGAAAATCCAGGGTGCGCATGTTGTGCAGGCGGTCGGCAAGTTTGACCATAAGCACCCGCATGTCGTGGCTCATGGCCAAGATCATCTTGCGGATGTTCTCTGCCTGGGCTTCCTCTTTGTTTTCAAAGGGGATCATGCTGATCTTGGTCACACCGTCAACAATATCGGCCACATCCTCGCCGAAATTCTCGTCCAGCTCTTCAAGCGTGGCCTTGGTATCTTCTACGGTGTCGTGCAAAAGCCCGGCGACCACCGTTGATTCGTCAAAACCCATTTCAGCCAGGGTGTCGGCCACGGCCAGCGGATGGGAAAGATACGGCTCGCCCGACAGGCGGGTTTGCCCCGCATGGGCAGTGGCGGCGTAAACATAAGCTTTCTGGATAAGCTCCAGGTCTGCGTCGGGATTGTGCGCCGACACCTTGTCGAGAATTTCCTGTATACGAATCATGCGTAAATCCCGTCCGGGCGTAAAATCTTTGTGATGTCCTGACTATGTTATCAGTTGCGCGACCTTGTCAATGTTATTGACTCCGCAGCAAGCCCTGCCGCAGCCCGCAAAAAACCGGCAAGGGCTGCAGATGCTCCGGGCACTGCGCACCCGCCAGACATCCGCGCCTTCCCCTGCGACAAGGCGTGTTTTTTCATGAAAATGAAGAAAGGTCGTTGTCGGGTCTTATCTGAACGCGCCGGGGACGTTCCCCGGGGTGAAGTACTGCGCCCTTACCGCCTGCACACAGCGCGGAACTTCGCCGCCCGGGCATGCCGCAGCCCGTGGCGACAAGGCGCGTCATGAGCGATACTGGAGGATGGGCATGCTCCCCAGGCACACACCCTCCATTGGCGCAAGGCAGTTAACCCGCCAAGGCCGCCAGACGGCCACACCTGGACGCCTGGGCAAAAGGCCGCAATCCCCTGCATGCTTCGCACATCTGCCGCGGCTGGCCGTGATGCTTCAGAGCCGGTGTCAAAGCCGGACAAAAGTGAGCAGCACACCACAGTCAGCATATTTATCTTTAAACAAAGGGCTTGATGCGCTAACGCTACACAAAAATGCAGCACAACGTAACACGGCGGAGATTCTGCCCCAAAACTGTATTTTTAGACAGAATGACACCTTTGAACTGTGAAGCACTTCAAAGATAATCTCCTCTAGTCCGCCGAGAGGCTGTGCCGTTGTAATTCTTTCGGAACCCACCACTTTTCAAAATTGTACATCAGGCCCGCCAGAGCCGGCTTGACGCCCTGAAAACGCTTCTGCACCACAGGCAGCGCGTAGGGAACATACAAAAAACAGTAGGGCTGTTCCGCATCCAGTATTTCCTGAATGCGACAGTACAGGCGGGCGCGCGTGCTCTGATCGGGGATGGAGCGCGCTTCTTCCAGCAGCCTGTCCACTTCGGGATTTTTATAGTAGGTAAAGTTAAGGCCGCCTTCAACAGCCTGCGATGAGTGCCATACCTGATAGATATCCGGGTCCTGTGGAATGGTCCAGCCAAGAATAATGGCGTCAAAACGGCCCTTGTTGACAAATTCGCGGATAAAGGCCGCCCACTCCACCGTGCGGATATACACGTCAATGCCGATGGCTCTGAGCTGCGCCTGTATGACCGTGGCCGTGAGGATACGCTGCTCGTTGCCCTGATTGGTCAGTATGGTAAAAGAAAAGGGCTTGCCGTCTCTGTCCAGCAGGCCGTCGCCATCGCTGTCGGTAAAACCGGCCTCGGCCAGCAGGGCGCGTGCGGCGGCCACATTTTGCGGTATGGGCTTCAGGGTCGGATGATAGGCCCAGACCCCGGGCTTGAAAGGCCCGAAGGCCGGTATGCCCTGCCCGAGCAGCACCCCCTGGATGATGCTGTCCCGGTCGATGGCCTGGGAAATGGCCCTGCGCACCCGCACATCCCCAAAAAACGGATGTTGCAGGTTAAAGCCCAGAAACACGTAGGCCGAGGCAAGATAGCGAAACTTGTTGAACTCGCGCTCCCACATGGGGCCGGAGGTCTGCCGCAGATACTGCAGGGGAGAAAGATCCATAATGTCCAGCCGCCCGGCGCGCGCCTCCATAAACATGGTCGCGCCATCGGGAATGATGCGGTACACGGCTTCGGTTATGTAGGGCCTGCCATCAAAATAGGTGGGCGAAGCCTCAAGAATAATACGGCTGCCCGGCTCCCAGGCCTTGAGCCTGTACGGTCCCGCCCCCACCGGCTTGCGTGTGAGCGGGCTGTTGCGGATATCCTGCCCATCAAGCAGATGCCGGGGCAATATGGGCTGCATCCACGAAGAAACGGCGCGCGCAAAAAAATGCTCGTAACGGACTTCAAACGTATAGCGGTCAATAACCCGGAGTTCCTTGATGCGCGAAAAATCTTCGGCATAGGGGCTTCCCGTGGCCGGATCCGCCACTACCTTGCAGGTATAGGCCACGTCCTCGGCAGTCAGCTCGACACCGTCTTCCCACAGGATCCCCTTGCGCAGGGTAAAGCGCATAAGCCGCCCTTCGTCTTCCATACTCCAGCTTTCTGCGGCCCAGGGTTCTACCTGAAGGTCCTTGTCATAACGCAGGGGCGCCACATAAATAAGCCCCGCGACCTCGTGTGAAGCGGAGTCAGCCGAAAGGTAGGGGATAAGGTTGGAGGCTTCACCAATGCTGCCGAAAAGGATACGGCCTCCGTCCACGGGCGTTTCAAAATTTTCTTTTTTTGCTGCGTCAGCCCCGGTTACGGAGGCCACGGCGGCAAGGGGCGAAAAAAATCCCATAAAAACAGTCAGTAAGAGCAGGATACGAATTGGAAGAAATACATCCAACATACTGTTTACCCACTCAAAATTTATTTTTTTCATAATTTTGATGCTTCATATTGCTTTCGCCCCCCAACCTGTGCTATTTATCGCAAACATCATAACATCGCCCTGTCATTGAAATTTTCGATACACCTGACAGGGGCTTTTTGAGGAACGCATGAGTCGATCAGAACAGAGCGTCGTACGCGAAATGTGCCAGACCTTTCTGCATGACAGCGTACCGGAGTACATACGTGACGCCGCGTACTATATCCTGTCCGAAGGTGAGGTGCAAAAAATAAATATCCAGGAAGGCGAAACCTGGGACGTGCAGGGAGTCATACAGGGTGACGACCTGCAAGTCTACACGCCCAGCCTGAGCATGACCATTACTGACCACAGCACGCGGCACCAGTGCAACTGCTCTGACGCCTTCACCGGCATCTGCCGCCACGTGGCGGCTCTTGCCCTGCGTCTTGTTGAAGAACTGCGAAAAGAACAGGGCGACGCAGAAGAAAGCCCGCCGCCCAGCACCGACTGGAAGCAGAGTTTCCGCAACTTCTTCTCCACAGATATGGAGCCGGAACCGGGCCGCCACTACCTCATATTTCGTTTTGAACCCGAACAGGGGCGGCTTCTGGTGTCCTTTTTCCGGGCGCGGCAGAACAAGTCCGGCCTGTCCACCGTGCACAATGAGGTGACGCTGGAACAGATCATCAATAATCCGGACTGGTGCGAGTTCTCACCGCAGCTGCCGTATGTGGCGCGCCAGATAGGCCAGCACCTGGACTATTACGGACACAGGGTAGAAATTCCGCAGGGCCTTACCTCATGGTTCTTCTGGTCTGTGCGCAAGGAATACTACCTGCTCTGGAAAGACACGGACATGCCCTGCCGGGTCGAAAGCACGCCTTTTGCCCTCAAGCTCAAGCCCATTCTGGATGATTCCGGCTTCAGCTTTGAGGTGCTGCTCAAACGCGAAGGGCGCCCGCCCTTGCCCATACGCGCCGGAGCCGCCAGCCGGGCCGCAGCTGAAAGCCGCAACCCCCAGAATGAAAGCACCGCGCCGGAAGACGCGCCCATCACCTTTCACGGGCAAATGCCGCTCTGGGTCTGCTACCAGCATAATTTCTATCCGGTACAGACGGGCCTTTACCCTTCGCTTGTACGTAACCTTATTTATGAGCGCCCCGTGGTTCCCCACGAGGAAATATCCGAATTTCTCGATCGTGTGTGGACTCGCCTGCCCGCCTCTGAACTTTACGAGCCGCAGCAGTTCCTCAAGCAGATGGAACCCGTGTTCCAGCCCGCCACCTACAATCCCAAGCTTTTTCTGGATGAAGAAGGCAGCCTGCTCACGCTTGAGATCGACAATATCTATGAAACCCGCCACGGAGAGTTCACACTCAACGGTCCCAACCCCGACTTTCAGACCGGCAGCTATACTTATGACGGCCAGACCTTCCTTGTGCGCCGCCATCAGGACGAAGAAGCCCAGCTCATGACCGACCTCGCCGGCATGGATTTTCAGTCCCGTTCAAGCAAACTGTGGTTCCTTGAACCTGAAGAAGCCATTGCCTTTTTGCTGGACTATTACCCCAAGCTTGTCGAAAACTACCGTGTATATGGCGAAAAGGCCCTTTCGCGCTACAAGGTGCGTACGGCCACGTCCAATATCACGGCCGAAGTGGTCAGTAACGAAAAAGAAAAATGGTTCTCGCTGGATATCACCGTTGACTACGAAGGCCAGTCCCTGCCGCTGGAAAAGATCTGGAAGGCCTGGACACGCGGCAAACGCTATGTACAGTTGAAAGACGGCTCCTACACAAGCCTGCCCGAGGCCTGGCTTGAAAAGCTCGCCCACAAGCTCACAGCCCTTGGCCTTGACCCCTCAAAGCCGCCGCAGCAGAAATTCAAGCAGTTTGAGGCCCCTGTGCTGGACAGCCTGCTGGAAGACCTGCCCGGAGCAGCCACCGACTCTTTCTGGAACAACCTGCGCGAAAAGATACGTTCTTTCCGCGAGGTTCGCCCCATTGACCCGCCCAAGGGGCTTAACGCCAACCTGCGCGCCTATCAGGCACAGGGCCTTTCGTACCTTAACTTTTTGTCGGAATACGGCTTCGGCGGCATTCTGGCGGATGAAATGGGCCTGGGCAAAACGGTACAGACCCTGGCCTTCATCCAGTATATGGTGCAAAGCAATTACGTGGGACCCAACCTGATTGTGGTTCCCACCTCAGTGCTGCCCAACTGGGAGCGCGAAGCGGAAAAATTTGTTCCCGGCCTCAAGCGGCTGACCATCTACGGCACACGCCGCGAAGGCATGTTCAAGCATATTGCCAATTCGGATCTTATCATCACCACCTACGCCCTGTTACGGCGCGACCTGGAGGAGATGGAAAAATACGAATTCAATACCGTAATTCTGGACGAAGCCCAGAACATCAAAAACCCCAATACCATAACGGCCAGAGCCGTGCGGCGCATCAATGCCCGCATGCGCCTGTGCCTGTCGGGTACGCCCATCGAGAACAACCTCTTTGAGCTTTGGTCGCTCTTCGAGTTTCTCATGCCCGGCTTTCTCGGTTCACAACACGCCTTCCAGCGTGGCATCGTCAAGCCCATCAAGGACGGCGATGCCGAAACCCTGGACTACCTGCGCACCCGCGTGCGGCCGTTCATACTGCGGCGCACCAAGGCCGAAGTGGCAAAAGACCTGCCGCCCAAGGTGGAAAGCGTCACCTGCTGCGCCCTCGAAGAGGCCCAGGCAGAGCTGTACGCCGCTCTGGCCCGCAAGCTGCGCGCCCAGGTGCTGGCCGACGTGGATCAGAAAGGACTTGCCAAAAGCCAGATGTCCATTCTGGACGCCCTGCTCAAGCTGCGCCAGATCTGCTGCCACCCGCGTCTGCTCAAGATAGACATACCCGGCTTTACCACCAACCTGCCCTCCGGCAAGTTCGACGCTTTCAAGGACATGATCATGGAAATTGTGGAAGGCGGGCACAAGGTGCTGGTGTTTTCACAGTTTGTGCAGATGCTGCAAATCATCAAGCAGTGGCTTGAGTTTTCGCAGGTTCCCTTCTGCTACCTTGACGGCGCAAGCAAAGACCGCTTTGACCAGGTGGACCGCTTTAACAACAGCCCGGACATTCCCATCTTTCTCATTTCGCTCAAGGCGGGCGGTACGGGCCTCAACCTCACTTCGGCGGACTACGTCATCCACTACGATCCGTGGTGGAACCCCGCCGTGGAAAGCCAGGCCACAGACCGCACCCACCGCATCGGGCAGACAAGGCAGGTGTTTTCCTACAAGCTTATCTGCCAGAACACGGTGGAAGAAAAAATACTCAAGCTGCAGGAAGCCAAACGCGGCGTGGCCGAGGCCATTATCCCCGGTCAGGACACCTGGAAGTCCCTTACTCGCGAAGATCTTGAAATGCTGTTTGACGTTTAGGCATTTTCACATGGCGAAAAAATCCGGCGGGCGTGTGCAGACACGCCCGCCGTGTTGTAACCGGCCATTTCAAGCGATAACTGCCCCATAGTGTTTTACTTTTGTGAAGGTGTCTTCTCAAAGGCAATGTCCCCCGCTCCGGTGCTCAACAGTATAAATGGATTGCGCCGGCGCTCCACGGCGGACGCCTGCTCGCGCAGCCGCCAGAATCTTTTCAAAAGGGAAATGCTTTACCAAGCCGCCTTCAATACGTACGGCCCCATACGGCTGCGGCCTGATCACATCCAACGCTTCGTGCCTTTCAGCCGGAGCGTTCTTTACTTTTTGCGGCAAATAACGCATCCTTCCCGGATTATATTAACAGACTCAGGTACCAAGCGCATGATTCAGGTAAACCAGCTTCGCAAGAGTTTCGGCAGCCATGTTGTTTTGCAGGACATCAACATGCATGTGCGCCGGGGCGAAATTTTCGGTATTGTCGGGCATTCCGGGGCAGGAAAGTCCACGCTTCTGCGTTGTCTCAACGGCCTTGAGCCTTACGATAGCGGCAATGTCAGGGTTATGGATGTTGAGGTCGCCTCGCTCGACTCCCACCACCTGCGCCAACTGCAAAGCAAGATGGGCATGATTTTTCAGAATTTCAACCTGATGGCCCGCAAAAACGTTTTTGATAACGTGGCCTTTCCCTTGCATCTCTGGCACAGACCTGAGCGCGAAAAGCGCGTTATGGAGTTGCTCGAGCTTGTGGGCCTTACGGACAAGGCCCGCCAGAGGGTACAGAGCCTGAGCGGCGGCCAGAAACAGCGTGTGGGCATTGCCCGCGCCCTGGCCCTGAATCCCAGCATTCTGCTTTGCGACGAGGCCACGTCCGCCCTTGACCCCAAAACCACATCTTCCATCCTTGACCTGCTGGAAGACATCAACAAGCGACTGAACCTGACCATTATCATGGTCACGCATCAGATGGAGGTGGTCAAACGCCTCTGCCACAGCCTGCTTCTGCTTGATGGCGGCAAAACCGTGGCTCTGGGCAAGACAGAAGACCTGTTTCTTGCACCCACCAAGGATATGCAGGCCATTGTGGAAAACGAATTCACGCTTATCCCCGGTGGAACCAACATACGCCTCATGTTCCCGCGCGAAATTTCGCAGCAGAGCGTCATCACGCAGATGGCCAGAGCGCTGGGCATAGATTTTTCCATTGTGGGCGGCAAGCTGGAACGCTATCTGGACGATGTTTTCGGCTTTCTTATTATCAACGTGCAGGACCAGAATATTGACGCCGTGCTGCGCTACCTGAAGGAGCAGCGCCTGTACTGGGAGATACTGGAATATCCTTTGCAACAAGCTACGGATGCCGCCAATGAGTGATCAACTGAGCACCCTCGCCCAACTGGCCCAGGACATGCACCCCTTGTGGGAACGCTTGCAGGACAAAATGCCGGAAATTCTCATGGCCACCTGGGAAACCGTGCAGATGGTGCTGATTTCGACCTTTTTTTCTCTGGTTATCGGCTTCATGCTGGCAATCCTGATGATCGTGACCAATCCCATCGGCCTGAAACCCTGCCGTTCGGTCTACAGAATAGTGGACTTTGTGGTGAACCTTCTGCGTTCGTTCCCGTTCATCATTCTGCTGATCGCCATCATACCCTTTACGCGCATGGTGGTAGGAACCTCTATCGGCAGCGGGGCGGCCATTGTGCCTCTTACCATTGCGGCGGCCCCCTTTGTGGCACGGCTTATCGAAACCTGCTTTCTTGAGGTGGACAGGGGCGTTATCGAGGCGGCCCGGTCGTTTGGGGCCAGCAATGCCCAGATCATTTTCCGGGTGCTTTTTCCCGAAGCCCTGCCTTCCCTCGTGCTCAACATCGCGGTCATCGCCATTACCCTGCTCGGTTACTCTGCCATGGCGGGAACCGTGGGCGGTGGCGGCCTGGGCGACCTGGCCGTCAAATACGGCTACAACCGCTTTCAGGTTGATATCATGGTCTATTCCGTTATCATCCTGTGTGTGCTGGTGCTGCTTATCCAGGGCATCTGCAACTTTTTGTACAAAATTCTGCGATAAAGCCCGCTGCGCGCGCAACGGGCTTTTGTCCCTCTTCAACGGCACAGTCTTACCCGCACAAGGAGCCATCATGAAACGCCTGCTTCTGTCCCTGGTCATGATTCTGACTATGGCCGCTCCCTCTTTTGCCGCCGAGGACATCGTCGTCGGCGTCACGCCCTTCCCGCACAAGGACATCATGCTTGTGGCCAAGCCCCTGCTCGCCAAGGACGGTTACAATCTGGTCATCAAGGAATTTACCGACTACGTGCAGCCCAACATGGCCCTGTCCAACGGGCAGCTCTATGCCAACTTTTTCCAGCATGCACCCTACCTTGACAATATGAACAAGGAAAAAAAGCTGGGCCTCGCTTCCGTCGGCAAAGTTCATATCGAGCCGCTGGGCGTGTATTCCAAAAAGATTAAAAAACTGTCGGATATCAAAAAGGGCAGTGCCATTGCCGTGCCCAATGACCCCACCAACGAAGCCCGCGCCCTGCGCCTGCTCGAAGCCAACGGCATCATCAAGGTCAAGCCCGGCGCGCTCATCACTGTGGCTGATGTCACCGAAAATCCGCTGAATCTCAAGATTCATGAACTGGACGCCGCCCAGTTGCCCCGCACGCTGGACGATGTGGCCGCCGCTGTCATCAACACCAACTTTGCCGGAGAGGCCGGCCTTGTGCCCGCCCGCGATGCCCTTGTGCTGGAAGACAGCGAATCCCCGTATGCCAATATTGTTGTGGTTCGCGAAGCCGACAAGGACAGCCCCAAGACCAAGGCCCTCATGAAGGCCGTTCAGTCGCCCGAGGTCAAGGCCTACATCGAAAAAGAACTGGTAGGCAAAGGCATCATGCCTTCGTTCTAGAGCGGTTACGCTTGAAATGGCTGCGTACCGATCGAAACATCGCTGCTGCCCTCGTCCGTAACTTCTTTTGTCGTAACGGTCGAAGCAAGTTCGCCTTGCAGCCATTTCGGGTACGGATTTTTTAAAATCCACGCAGAGTATTCCAGTTTTTCAAAGTTGAACTGCTTTAAAAGCTGCTGAAAGCGCCTGTTGTACGCGCAACAGCGTTGAAGGCCCGTTCCGATTCAGGTCCGCATCAAAAGTGCCTGCCTGTTCCGGAACGGGCCTTTTCTGCACACAAGACCAGCTGACGGTTGCGGAAACAACGCCCGTCCCCAGGCACAGACGGTATAAACGCTGTCGGTCTGCGCTGTTACGCGCCGGAATATGCAGAATGACTCTGAGAATGTACATTTCTACAGTAACATGCTCTAAGACATCCCGGCACACATTTTGGGGGAAACCACCAGCCTTTGCATATGCCTGCCAATACGCTACCATACGGCAGGCATAGAATGAGCGGAAAAACGCGGGAGGCATGCCATGCCTGCAATGGATACGTGGAGAGGACAAAAAAACAGCGAAGGCCTGCGGGCTTTTATGGGCTGGGACGGTCTTGTCGTCAGCGATGAGACTGTCGATGTGCTCGACATGCTGCGCGCCTATTATGAGGCCGCGGCAGCCGAGTCCTGTGGGCAATGCTTTCCTTGCCGCAGCGGCCTGAAGCGCATTGCCGAGCGCCTTGATTCGCTTTGCCGCGGCAAAGCCCGGCCAGACGACCGCGAATACCTGCAGGAACTGGCAGCCCTGGTATACGACAGCGCCCGCTGCGACATCGGACAGACCTCGCCGCAGCCTCTGCTGGATGTACTGGCCCATGCCCCGCATCTGCTGGAAGCCAGAACAACGGTACGCGGCACCTATACCAGCCTTGTCACGGCGCCCTGCATCAATGCCTGCCCCGGGCATGTGAAAGTGCCGGACTATATTGAAGAAATCCGCTTTCGCCGCTTTCGCAAGGGGCTTGACCAGGTTATGCGCAACTGCCCCATGCCCGGCACCATCGGCCGGGTGTGCGAACGCCCCTGCGAAACCGCCTGCAAACGCGGTCTCAAGGGCGCGCCGGTGGCCATACGCAATCTCAAGCGCTTTCTGCATGACCACAACGCAAAACGTAATCCGCTGCCCGAGCCGCAATGCCCGCCGGAAAATGCCAGAAAGGTCGCCATCATCGGCGGCGGCCCAGCCGGTTTGTCCTGCGCTTACTACCTTGCGCAGCTTGGCCTTGCACCCACCATTTTTGACCGGCATGAAGTTTGCGGCGGCATGGCGAAGTTCGGCATCCCCGATTTTCGCCTGCCGCCCTCCGTACTGGCGCGCGAAGTCAGCGTGGCCGTCTCCGGCGGCGGAGAAATCCGCAACGGCATTGAGATCGGCCGGGATATCACCCTGGACGAACTGCACGATGAAGGCTTCGAGGCCGTCTTTATCGCCACGGGCGCTCCTCACGCACCGGGCATGCGCTGCGAAGGCGAAGAAAACTGCCCCCTGGGTTACCTCAGCGGTATTCATTACCTGCATGAAGCCACGCTGGGAAGGCGGCCCGTAAGCGGTACCCGCCTCGTGGTTGTGGGCGGCGGCAACGTGGCAATGGACTGCGCGCGCACAGCCCTGCGGCACGGCTTCAAGGAAGTGTACGTGGTCTACCGCCGCACCGAAGAAGAAATGCCCGCCGATCCGGTAGAGGTGGCAGAAGCCAGAGAAGAAGGCGCACTCTTTACCTTCCTGGCTGCGCCCATCCGCATCGAAAGCAGGGACGGACGCGTCAGCGGCCTTGTCTGCCAGAAAATGGAACTGGGCGCTGCAGATGCCTCCGGCAGACGCCGCCCCGTGCCGGTGAAAGGGGCTGTTTTTGAAATGCCGTGCGATGCGATTGTTTACGCCATCGGCCAAAAGGTCGCCCTTGAGGTTGTTCTCAAAGGCAAAGACGGCGCCCTGAACAAATACAATACGCTGGATGCCCACGAAATTACCGGCGAGGTCAGTGCCCTGCCCCGTATTTTTGGCGGTGGAGACTGCGTAACCGGGCCAAGCTCGCTTATTGCCGCTCTGGCGGCGGGCAAGCGTGCCGCTGCCCACATAGCCGCCCACCTTAACGGCACGGCGCAGGGGCCTTCGCCCAAAGAAAAGCTGGAACACATGCTCATGCAGATGAACATGCTGGATACGAAAGAAACTCCCCTGGAAGATCCCACACCGCTCATGCCCATTCATGCCATCCCGGTGCAGGAGCGGCTGCAAGGTTTTACAGAGGTGGAAACAGATCCGCTGGAATGGGAGGCAGTGCGCGAATCGTCCCGCTGCCTGCGCTGCCTGCGGCTCGTTATGGCGGCCACCTGATCGGCCCTGGTTGCATATCAGGAGCCTGACCGGCAGTATGCGCGGCCATCATTGCCCGCACATGTCATGACCGGGCATGATCTTGTTGCCGTAGCTGTTGCGGCCGGCACGACAGACGTAACGGCCACAGCAGACAGCAAAAGCAGGGCCGCCGCCCTTTGACTCAAAGCCCCGTATGGGGTCAAGCCGCACGACAATCCGCTGCGGAGCGGAACGGGAGACTTTATGCCGTTTGTCACCATCAACGGAAAACAGGCTGCTTTTCAACCCGGGCAGACCATTCTTGACGTTGCCGAAACGCTCGGCATCTTCATCCCCACGCTGTGCTGGCTACCCAAAACGGGACACAGCAAGGTCTGCCGCATCTGCTCGGTAGAAGTGCATGGGCATGACCGGCTTCTCACGGCCTGCTCTTCTCCCGCTGAAGACGGCATGGTCATTGAAACCGAATCACCCCGCGTACTGGCCGCGCGTAAAAACATCCTTTCGATGCTGGTGGCCGAAGGTCGTCATGACTGCTTCCTGCGCAAGTTGCCCACAGACCTCTGGCCGCCCTATCAAAAGGCCGCGGCCGCCATGCCCCATCGCGAGCATCCCTGCCCCGCCGAAGGCACATGCCGCCTTCAGGCTCTGGTCATGAAGTGCAACGTCCCTGTCAAAGACCTGCTTCCCGAGCCGGGCAGCTTTCCCCTGGATAACGATCACCCGATGATTACACGCGACTTCAGCCGCTGTGTGCAGTGCGGACGCTGCGCCTCGGTCTGCTCCGCCGTGCAGGTAAACGACGCCATCCCCCCCCAGTTCGGCCGCCGTGCCGAAAAAGAAGCATGGTGGCCGGTGGTGGATTACCAGCGCTGTACCCACTGCGGCGAATGTGTGCAGGTATGCCCTACCGGCGCGCTGACAGCCAAAAAATCCTATGGGCTCGCCGCCCGTGAAGACAGGGTGGACAGCGTGCGCACAACCTGCCCCTACTGCGGCGTGGGATGTCAGTTGAACCTGTCTGTCAGGGACGGCCGCATCATTGAGGTCAACGGCGTTGAAGACGCGCAGCCCAACAAGGGCAGCCTGTGCGTCAAGGGGCGCTTCGGCTATGACTTCATCTACAGTGAAGACCGGCTCACCGAGCCGCTCATCCGCCAGCAGGACGGATCGTTCAAAGCCGCCTCCTGGGATGAAGCCCTGGATCTTATTGCGGCCAGATTTTCCGGCGCCATTGAAAAGCACGGGCCCGACTCCGTGGCCGGAGTGGCCTGTGCCCGCAGCATCAACGAAGACAATTACCAGATGCAAAAACTCTTTCGCGCGGTGTTCAAGACTAATAATATTGATCACTGCGCGCGTACCTGACACGCCCCCACCGTGGCCGGTCTGGCCACATCGTTTGGTTCGGGAGCTATGACCAACAGCTTTGCCCACATGGGCGAGGCAAAAATGATTTTTCTCATCGGTTCCAATATCACGGAGGCCCATCCCGTGGCCGGAACCCTTGTCAAACAGGCTGTGCGCAAGGGCTGCCGCCTTATTGTCGCTGACCCGCGCCGCACCGGCATCGCCAAGGAAGCGGAAACACACCTGCAATTGCGGGTGGGATCGGACATTGCGCTGCTCAACGCCATCATGCACGTGCTCATCAAGGAAGATCTGTATGACAGGCACTATGTGGCACGGCACACGCTGGGCTTTGAAGAGCTGCGTGACAATGTGGCAAACTGCACGCCCGAGAGCGCGGCCCCCATATGCGGCATAGATGCGGAAACCATCAGGCAGACCGCGCGCACCCTCGCCTCGGTCAAGCCCGCTATGCTGGCGTACACCCTTGGCATCACTGAACATACCAGCGGCGTCAACAACGTGCTGGCCTGTGCCGCGCTGCAGATGCTTCTGGGCAATGTGGGCAAAGCGCTGGGCGGGGTAAATCCTCTGCGCGGGCAAAATAACGTACAGGGCTCGTGCGACATGGGCGCTCTGCCGGATACCTACCCAGGCTACGGCAAAGTTGCGGACCCGGCAGCCAGAGAGCACCTTGAGCGCTTCTGGGGCGTCTCGCTGCCGACGGAACCGGGCATCATGATGCCCGACATGCTGGATGGGCTTAAATCAAAAAAAATCAAGGCAATGTATATTTTTGGCGAAAACCTCGCCAATACCGAACCCAATATCAGTCATGTGGAAAGCTGCCTTGCCGCTGCGGATTTTCTGGTGGTTCAGGATATTTTTCCCAACGAAACGAGCAGATTTGCTCATGTGATTCTGCCCGCCGCCGCCTGGGGTGAAAAAGACGGCACGTTCACCAACAGCGAACGCCGCGTCAGCCGCGTACGCGCCGCCAGCCCGGCCCCCGGCAACGCCCGGGAAGACTGGCGTATCTTCAAAGACCTGGCAGCCCGTTTCGGGCACCACTGGCAGGCGAACTCCGCCAGGGAGCTGTGGGACGACGAAATAGCGCCCCTGGCTGAGCTGTTTCGTGGCATCCGGTACGACCGCATTGAAGGTGATGGCCTGCAATGGCCCTGCACACACGCGGAACATCCCGGCAGCCCCGTGCTGCACAAGGATGGAGCCTTCGCGCGCGGCAAGGGGCTTTTTGTGCCTGTACGCTGGACGCCTGCCGCCGAAGTGGCCGATGAGGAGTATCCCTTCGTGCTCAGTTCCGGCAGACGTCTCTACCACTACCACACGCGTACGCAAACAGGCCGCAGCAAAGGACTCAACAGCCTGATGGGGCATGACACGGCGGATATTTCCACCGCTGATGCAGCCCGGCTGGGCATAGCCAATGGTGACAACATCCGCGTGTCTTCACGCCGTGGTTCGGTGACGGTGCAGGCCAAGGTTACCGACGACATGCCGCGCGGCATGGTATGGATGGCCTTTCATTTTCGCGAAAGCAACGCCAACTGGCTTACCAATACCGCTATGGACCCCATTACCAAAACAGCAGAATACAAAGCCTGCGCCGTGAAAATAGAAAAGATCTGAAGCCTTGATGCAAGCTCCGGCGCGGTGGTCCAGAGCCGCGCCGGACAGTCGGGCCTTTTGCAAAAAACTTTCTGCCCCGGTACTTTCATCCAAACAGATATCCGTTTACGCTGACTCACGGAACTGCCGGCACCACGGCAGGCTTCTGACGTCAGGCCGGAAAATACCCATAAACTTCAGGTCTTTTTTAACCTTTTTTTCACACGACATTTTCGCTGGTGATTTCTATTAACAATAGATAGCCTGTATGGCGAATCTCTGAAACTCATCGCAGGCATGTCCTGCCCTGGAGGATCCCTAATGCTGACAGCACCCTATAAAGAATTCTATGACGCCATTCAGGAATTCATTCCCAAAAATCGTATATACACCGACCCGCTGCGCCTTCTTGCCTACGGCACGGACGCGAGCGTTTACCGCCTTACGCCCCAGGTAGTGGTGGACGTTCTGGATGAAGCAGAGGTCATACAGCTTATGGGCGTTGCCGACCGCCTTAATGTGGCCGTGACATTTCGCGCTGCGGGAACCAGCCTTTCCGGCCAGGCCGTGACGGACTCCGTGCTCGTGCGCATCGGCCAGGGCTGGAAAAACTGGCGGGTAAGCGAAGGGGCGGAAAAAATTACCCTTCAGCCCGGCATTATCGGCTCTGGAGCCAACAAGATTCTTGCGGAATTCGGCAAAAAAATCGGCCCGGACCCTGCCTCCATCGACAGCTGCCTTATCGGCGGCATCTTTGCCAACAACGCCAGCGGCATGTGCTGTGGCACTGCCGACAACTCGTACAAAACCGTGCTCTCCACCCGCATGGTCATGTCTGACGGCACCCTGCTGGACACCGCCGATGCCAAAAGCCGCGCGTCTTTCGCCAGAACCCACGGGCACATCCTTGAAGGCCTGAGCAAACTGCGCAACCGCATCATGGCCGACAAGACCCTGGCCGACCGCATACGCCGCAAATTCAAGATCAAAAACACTACGGGCTACAGCATCAACGCCCTGGTGGACTACCAAGACCCCTACGAAATCCTTCAGCATCTCATGGTCGGCTCCGAAGGTACGCTGGGCTTTATCGCTGAAGTGACCTACCGCACGGTGGAAGAAGCCCCCTTCAAGGCATCGGCCCTCATGCTGCTGCCCACAGTCAAGGACGCCTGCGACCTGGCTTCGGCCGTAGCCACACTGCCCGTATCTTCGGCCGAGCTTATGGACAGGGCATCCCTGCGTTCGGTGGAAGGCACGCCCGGCCTGCCTGAAGGTCTGGATACACTGGACGACAAGGTCTGTTCCCTGCTTGTGGAAACGCGCGCTTCCACTCAGGAAGAACTGGACAAAAATATCGCCACCATCAACAAGGCGTTCAAGGACGTCAACTTTGTGCGGCCCCACGAATTCACCGACAAGCCAGAGGAGTACGGCAAGCTCTGGCTGGTGCGCAAGGGCATTCTTGCTTCAGTAGGCGGCATGCGCCCCGTGGGTACGTCCATTGTTATCGAAGACGTGGCCTTTCCCCTTGAACGCCTGGGCGAAGCCGCTACAGACCTGCAGGCCCTCTTTATCCGGCATGGCTATACCGTGGCCCCTCTCTTCGGTCACGCCCGTGACGGCAACCTGCACTTCGTATTCTGGCAGGACTTTGGCGCTCCCGCCGAAGTGGCGCGCTATGCGGCCTTTATGGACGACTTCTGCAAGCTTATCACCGAAAAATACGACGGCTCCCTCAAGGCCGAGCACGGCACCGGCCGCAACGTGGCCCCCTTTGTTGAAATGGAATGGGGCGCGGCCGCATATTCCATCATGAAGTCCATCAAGGAACTGCTGGATCCCAAGGGCATTCTCAACCCCGGCGTGCTCATGAACGACGACCCGCAGGGGCATATCAAGCATCTCAAGCCCCTGCACCCGGCCGACGACCTTGTGGATAAATGCATGGAGTGCGGCTTCTGTGAATCCGTATGCCCGTCCCGCGACCTTACGCTCACGCCGCGCCAGCGCATCACGGCCTATCGTGAAATATGCCGCCTGCGTGAAACGGCCCCAGGCGGCAACGAGCTTAAAAAACTCGAAAAACAGTATGAATATATGGGCAAGGCCACCTGTGCCACCGACAGCCTGTGCCGCCCCCGCTGCCCCGCCGGCGTGGACACGGGCGTCTTCATCAAGAGCCTGCGCCAGAAAGATGCAGGGGCGTTGAGCCACAAGGTAGCGGGCAGCATTGCCGACCACTTTGCCGGAACCTGCCGGACCATGTCTCTGGCGCTCAATGGTGTTGACAGGCTGCATCGCGCCCTTGGCACAGCCTTTATGGAAAACGGCTCAAAGCTGCTGCGCTGCATTACCTTCAACAAGGCCCCCATGTGGAACAAGGATATGCCCAAGGGCGGCAGCAAGGTGCGCATCCCCGAAACCCACAGCGCCAATCCCAGGCGGGTAGTTTACTTCCCCAGCTGCATCGCGCGCAACATGGGTCCCGGCCAGGAACACACCGACCGCCGTACGGAACCTGAAGCCGTTATCAGCGTGCTGCTCAAGGGCGGCTATGATGTCATCCTGCCCAAGGACCTCGACAAGCTCTGCTGCGGCATGGCCTTTGCCAGCAAAGGACTCGCCGACGCTGCACATAAAAAGGAAAAAGAACTGGAAGCGGCCCTCAAAGAGGCCAGCAATAACGGGCAGTACCCCATCCTTTGCGAAACAAGTCCCTGCCTGCTGCACATGAAGCAGACTCTTGATCCGGCCCTTACGCTTATGGAGCCGATTGAATTCATCCTTGAAAAGATGGATGGCTGCCTTACGTTCACCAAACTGCCCAAAACCGTTGCCCTGCACGCCACCTGCTCGGTGCGCAAGATGGGTCTTGAGGGCAAACTCGAAAAGCTGGCAAAAATGTGCGCCGAACACGTCATTGTTCCCGAGGGCGTCAATTGCTGCGGCTGGGCGGGCGACAGGGGCTTTACGCATCCCGAGCTTAACGAATCCGCGCTCAAGAGTCTGCGTATGCAGGTAAGCACCTGCGATGTGGGTTATTCTTCCAGCCGCACCTGCCAGATCGGGCTTTCGCTGCATAGCGGAATTCCCTACTATTCAATAGTATTTCTGGTAGACGAGGCCAGCGCCTAAACTCTTGATCAAACGGAGTGGATAGCCCTCAGGGGCGATCCACGTTGTTGCCGCCCTGCGTGCTCCTCATACGGAAGGCACGCAGGGCGGTTCAGCATGCTGCCAAAGTTTTCATACAGAAGCACCTGCATGCAGAAAGGCTTTTTTCCACACATTCCATCAAGTCTCCCCATATCTTTCAACCCTGACCTGCGCATCTTTTTCTGAAATACAAAAATCAGGGTTTATGTTTTCAGGGCGCCGCACCTTCAGACGGCCTTGGCCGGCAGTCTGAAAGCCATTACAGGATTGCCCGTTTTTCCTGCGGGTAAAACTGTTCGCCCATTGCAGCAGACAATGGATGGCAAGCTCCTGTGCGGCAGCGGCATGCCTTTGGGCAGGCTTTACTTTCACCGCCAATAACGTATCATATTAAATTCGTAACAGCTGTGAAAAGCTTGAGCCGCAAGGAGAGCCCGTGCTCCAGCGCAGGGATGATGAGGAAAGCGCCAAGGTACGGCCTTTTTCTAATCATTTAAAATAACAATTATTTTAAATGGTTAGAAAAAAAATTGAAAAAAATCCACATTACCCCCTTTTCAACCCGCCAGCATGTCTTATCTCTATGCCGGTGCGGGGCCGGCTGAACCGAGCGTTCGCTACGGCCTGTACGCGCAATATTTTCGGCGCAGACGCCGTACCGCGTCCGTTGCCGTGTCCCACGGGACAATAATAACATTTCCGGGAGGATCTGACGTCATGAAGCTGAAACCCCTTAACGACCGTGTCCTGGTCAAACGCCTTGAAACCGAAGAAAAGACCGCTGGCGGCCTGTATATCCCTGATACGGCTAAAGAAAAGCCTTCCAAGGGTCAGGTTGTGGCTGTGGGTCCCGGCAAGGTAGGGGATAATGGCGAGCGCACTGCCCTGGCTGTGAAAGCCGGCGACGAAGTGCTCTTCAACAAGTACGCCGGAACCGAGGTGAAGCTCGACGGCGTTGACCATCTGGTCATGCGCGAAGAAGATATCCTCGCCATCATCGACTAACTCCCACCTTTGCCGAATTACCACTAGGAGGAAATGTCCCAATGTCTGCTAAAGAAATCTTTTTTGACGTTAAAGCCCGCGAAAAACTTTCCCGCGGTGTTGACAAGCTTGCCAATGCCGTCAAGGTCACCCTTGGCCCCAAAGGCCGCAACGTGGCCATTGAAAAATCTTTTGGCGCGCCCGTCATTACCAAAGACGGCGTGACTGTCGCCAAGGAAATCGAACTGTCCGACAAGTTCGAAAACATGGGTGCCCAGCTCGTCAAAGAAGTGGCCTCCAAAACTTCCGACGCCGCCGGTGACGGTACCACCACCGCCACCATCCTGGCTCAGGCCATCTATCGCGAAGGCGTCAAGCTTGTGGCTGCCGGGCGCAATCCCATGGCCATCAAGCGCGGCATCGACAAGGCTGTTGAAGGCCTGATCACCGAACTTGCCAACCTTGCCAAACCCACCCGCGACCAGAAGGAAATTGCCCAGATCGGCACCATTTCCGCCAACTCCGATACCACCATCGGCAACATCATTGCTGAAGCCATGGCCAAGGTGGGCAAGGAAGGCGTCATCACGGTTGAAGAAGCCAAGGGCCTTGAAACCACTATGGACGTGGTGGAAGGCATGCGCTTTGACCGCGGCTACCTGTCGCCCTACTTCGTGACCAATCCCGAAAAGATGGTCTGCGAAATGGACAATCCCTACATCCTGTGCACGGAAAAGAAAATCTCCAGCATGAAAGACATGCTGCCCGTGCTTGAGCAGGTTGCCAAGGTGAACCGCCCGCTCATGATCATCGCTGAAGACGTGGAAGGCGAAGCCCTGGCCACCCTGGTGGTCAACAAGCTGCGTGGTGCCCTGCAGGTCGTGGCTGTCAAGGCCCCCGGCTTTGGCGACCGCCGCAAGGCCATGCTGCAGGATATCGCCGTGCTCACCGGCGGCCAGGTGGCTTCCGACGACACCGGCTCCAAGCTTGAAAACATGACCCTGGCCGAACTCGGTACCGCCAAGCGTATCGTGATCGACAAGGAAAACACCACGGTTGTGGACGGCGCCGGCAAGAGCGAAGACATCAAGGCTCGCGTGAAGCAGATCCGCGCCCAGATCGAAGACAGCACCTCTGACTACGACCGCGAAAAGCTGCAGGAACGCCTTGCCAAGCTGGTGGGCGGCGTGGCCGTGGTGCATGTGGGCGCTGCCACCGAAGTGGAAATGAAAGAAAAGAAAGACCGCGTTGAAGACGCCCTCAATGCCACCCGCGCTGCCGTGGAAGAAGGCATTGTGCCTGGCGGCGGTACCGCTCTTATCCGCGTTGCCAAGGTGCTTTGCGACATCAAGCCCGCTGACGACGACGAACTGGCCGGTGTGAATATCATTCGCCGCGCCATTGAAGAGCCTCTGCGCCAGATCGCCCTCAATGCCGGCTTTGAAGGCTCCATCGTGGTCGAAAAAGTGCGCGAAGGCAAAGACGGCTTCGGCTTCAACGCCGCCACCGGCGAATACGAAGACCTGATCAAGGCCGGCGTGATCGACCCCAAAAAGGTGACCCGCACTGCCCTGCAGAACGCCGCTTCCGTGGCTTCCCTGCTGCTGACCACCGAATGCGCCATTGCCGAAAAGCCCGAACCCAAGAAAGACGCCGCCATGCCTGACATGGGCGGTATGGGTGGCATGGGCGGCATGGGCGGCATGTACTAAGGCCGGTCCCTGCAGTTTAAACGTCTCTTATCAAAGCCCCCGCGCAAGCGGGGGCTTTTTTCGCAACAGGAGCATACCGTGATACGCTATGGCTTTGCATGCAAAACCGTTGGTCTGCCCGGAGCGGCACAAAGTAGTCTTACCCTGTCGCGTGCAAGCCGGGACAATCTCCTGTCCGTCAGCCGGAACAATCTTGGTGCGCTGGAAACCATGCTGCGCTACTGCCACAGACAGTCTCTTGCGCTCATGCGCGTCAGTTCCGATATTATTCCGCTGGCTTCGCACGAAGCGGTGCATTTTGACTGGCAGACCGAACTGCGGTCCGAGCTTGAAAGCCTGGCCGCCCTTGCCCACCAGAGCGGCGTGCGCCTTTCCATGCACCCAGGCCAGTACACTGTGCTCAACTCTCCCCGCCCGGATGTGGTGCGCAAGGCTGTGGCCGATCTGGCGTATCATGCGGCTTTTCTTGATGCCCTGCAGGCCGGGCCGGAGTGCCGCATAATCCTGCACCTTGGCGGCGGCTATGGCGACAGGGAGTCCGCACTGCAACGCCTGCGCAGCAACCTGGCTGCCTTGCCCGCTTCCATCCTGCAAAGGCTGGCCCTGGAAAACGATGAGCGCATCTATACTATTGAGGATGTTCTCGCAGTCTGCCGTGATTTTGATCTGCCTGCCGTTTTTGATATTTTCCATCACGAGCTGAACCCGCCCCCGCATGGCGACACACAGTACTGGCTTGACCGTGCAGGGGCGACCTGGAACTCACACAGCGGACGCCAGAAAATCCATTATTCACAACAGCTGGCGGGCGGCAAGCCGGGTATGCACTCTCTTGCCATTGCCATGCATCCCTTTATGCAACTGCACGGCCTGCTTGAAGAGCGCGCGCTTGATGTCATGCTGGAGGTCAAAGACAAGAATCTTTCGGCCATCAAATGTGCAAACCTGACCCGGGCGGGCCTGCCGCGCAAAAACCTCACGGAAGAGTGGGCGCGCTATAAATACCTTATACTTGAACGTAGCCCCGGCGTGTACTCGGCCATACGCCAGCTGCTCAAAAGCGAAAATCCGACAGCAGAGGCGTTTTACGGCCTGCTCGAAGACGCGCTTGCCTGTCGTCTGGAACCAGGCAAGGCCAGAAATGCCGCAGAACACGTATGGGGATATGTAAGCAGAAATGCCCCGGCCAGAGAATCCGCCCGCATACTCAAAGACCTTGAACTTCTGGGCAATGATCTTACGCCGCTGCCCCGCATCAAGCGTAAACTACTGACCTTGGCGGCGGATAACAACGAAGACTATTTGCTGCACAGCCTCTATTTCTATATAAACTAGCTCTTGTGGCGCACAGATGCGGCACAGCCTCCATCAAAACCGCTGACTGCCTGCGGCTGCATGCAATGGCTCACCCAGGCGCGTCGCAACCACTCGTTGCCGAGCATGTCTAACGTTTTTTCTCATAACTTCGCACCATTACCTGCCGAAGAGAACAGCATTCTTCGTCATGCTTGAAGCAGCCGCCGCAACGAGGCATGCAGACGTTCCGCCAGATGGTCCATCTCGCCAGCGCCACCGGCAATAATTTCGTCAACAACCCCGTGAATGGCTGAATAGATAATTGTAGCTGTAAACGCCGCGGACGAAAGCCGCCAGACCTCACTGTCCATCCCTTGCTGCAAAAGTTTTTCCAGGCTCATTGTGACAGCCAGCCGGTCAGCATCGGCCCGGCTGGCATGAACTGAGTGGTATACCAGATCATGCACCGCATGGCTTGAAAAATACGCATCCACATAAGCCGCAATCCAGGTCTGGAACCTTTCCTCCAATGCCGTGTCCGGCAGCGAAGCCACACGCCTTTCCACAGTTTCAATAAACTGCTGTGTATAGCGAACCCGTAGCGCGTTCAGCACGTCGTCCTTGGATTTGAAATGATGGTAAAATCCCCCTTTGGACAGGGCGGCCGCTGCAAGTATGTCGTTTATTGTCGCCGTTTCAAAACCCTTTTCAAGAAAAACCTCCTGCGCAATGTCAAGCAGGTCGGCCCGACGCTTTTCACCAGCGCTCATGCCGGCTTCATCCTCAGATAATATAGTGATTTTTTTCGGCATGTGCGACAACCTCGTAGTTCGTACTTCCCGTTCAATATGTTCCATTGCAGTACCGGAGCGCAATCTTTATTTACCCATTGACAGACCGACGGTCGGTCTTTATCTTCTTTATGTGCCGCCTGAGCTTCTCCCTTCAGGCCAAACCATAAGGACCTGTACATGAACAAAAAACTCGTAGCTCTGACAGCGGCAGCCTATCTCGGAACATTTATTGCCGACATTGACATTACCATCGTCAACGTAGCCCTGCCAGCCATTCAGGCGGATATTGACGCTTCTCTTGCCGAACTGCAATGGATAGTCAATTCATACGCGGTCTGCCTTGCCGCGTTTATGCTGTCCGCCAGCGGCCTCAGCAACAAGTTCGGACTTAAAAAAATCTGGATGCTGGCCATGGCCCTGTTTACCGCATCTTCGCTTCTTTGCGCTTTTGCAGGCAATATCAGCCTGCTTCTTGTCGGCAGGAGCATTCAGGGTGCTGCCGGTGCCGTCATCATCCCCGGGGCCATGTCAATCATTTTTCACGCATTTGATGATGCCAAATTACGGGCAAAGGTTGTAGGCGGCTGGTCCACATTCAGCGCCATCGGCCTGATCGTCGGCCCGTTGCTGGGCGGTTTTCTGGTGGACCATACAGGCTGGCCGAGTATTTTTCTGATCAACATCCCCCTGGGCATCATGGCTCTTGCTCTTGGCGGTTGGGGGATGAAAGAAATAGCCGTTGAAAAAGACCTGCACCTTGATGTGTCCGGGCAGGTGCTGAGCATCCTCTGGCTGGGCGGCATGACGTACGCGCTTATTGCGGCAGGGCATGCGGGCCTGCTTGCGCCTGAGGTAACGGTACCGCTCGCAGGATCATGCATTCTGTTTGGCGTATTTCTGTTTCGGCAGTCCAGAACAGCCAACCCCTTGCTGCCCCTGCCTCTGTTCAGGCAAACCGGATTCGGCATACCCAACCTTGCCTCTTTTATACTGGGCTTTTCTACGTATAGCAGCCTGTTTTTCTTTTCTCTTTTTTTCCAGGAAGCACAGGGAGTCAGTGCCTCCGAGGCCGGGGTGCGCCTGATGCCGCAATTTTTGCTCACCGCGATAGTATCCCTCTTTTTTGGCAGGCTGCACAGCCGTGTCGGCACAAGATGGCTGATGGTTACAAGCTATGCTCTTATCGGCGTGGCCATGGTTTTGCTGTGCTTTGCGGAAGTGCAAACAGGCTATGTATATACGGGTTCACTGCTGGCCCTGATGGGTGTCGGCATGGGCGTGGCTGTGCCTGTTACAGGCGTGTGCGTTTTGGGCGCCGTGGAAAAAGCACGCTTTGCCACGGCCTCTGCCGTCATGAATGCCCTGCGCCAGGGCGGCATGGCATTTGGCATAGCCATACTGGGCGCTCTGCTCGGTGCGGAAGCGGTAAAGCATGCAACGCGGCAGCTCACGGCCGATGGCATTTCGCAGGCCGCTCTTCGAGCACAGACCCTTGTCTTCAGCAATGCCGCTGATGCAGAAGCTGCCCTATCCACTCACTATTACCGCGAGGCCATTGCCTACGGTTTTCAAAGTGCCATGCTGGCTGCTGGAGCAGCATGCCTTGTCATGGCAGTCATTCTGGCCGTCCAGGGCAAAAGCACCCCACCGGCTGTGCGCAGATAACATGCCTCGCCCTGCCGGTGGCGAAAAGCAGGGCGGTCAGATGCGCAGGCTGTTTGCACCACAGCAACGCAAAAACGCCAAGGCAGCCCGAAACCACTGTGGTTTCGGGCTGCCTTGCTGTCAGGCCGCTAAGCCTTGCGAGCTTGTTATCTGCTGGAGTAATTCACGCTTCAAATGACTGTGTAACGATCGGCAAAGCCGCCCTACAATCATTGGCGACAAGGATTTGTCTCCAACTCCTTGTCGAGTATTTCAAGTGTGAAATGCTCTAGTCTTTTATCAGGCGGGCGGCTTCGAGCGCCTTGGCCTGTTCTTCGAAGTTCTGGAATCCGGCGTGGTGCAGGGCGTCGAGCACCGTGTCATCCCAGTTCCAGGTGGCATAGATCACAGGCTTGTGGAAGGCAGCCCGGAAGCTCTGCAGCTCGGAGCGGTAGAAGTCTTCCTTGGGGGTGTCCAGGTGTTCGCGGAACTGCTCATGGCGGCGCTGCAACTCACCTTCATACCACTCCTGAATATCCTGCGGATTTTTGTATTTCTTGAGGATATGCCCATAGCCGGTCTTTTCCATAAGCTCGGCCAGACGCTTGTGATGCTGCTGTCCAAGCCATTTGCCCAGACTGGATGTGGGAATGTTCTCGGCCTCCACAGCGGCGATGTCGAATACGGTCTGATAATAGGTGTCGGGCACCACCGAAGCGGACGTAATGCCCGCAATGGCAACCAGACCGCGCAGAATAAGGCTGTTGGACACGCCCTGCCCGCAGAAGCCCACCTTTTTTCCGTACTTCAGGCCGGTGAATATGCTCACCAGAATGGCCCAGACCACGGCAGGATCTTCTTCATCATAGATATGCGCAAGGCGCGAGTTATCACGGTCAGTGGCAAGCACCATCTGCGTCATATCGTTGGAACCGATGGAGAAACCATCGAATTCCGTAATGAACTGCTTGGCCAGGATGGCGTTTGAGGGCAGTTCTGACATGAGGATGATCTTCAGGCCGTCCTGGCCGCTCTTGAGCTTGTGCACCTGCTCAAGATAACTGCGCATGGAGCGGGCTTCTTCCAGGGTGCGCACAAAGGGCAGCATCATGCGCAGGTTAGAGCCACCGTATACGCCGCGGGCCAGCTTGAAAGCCTCGATTTCCCAGTCATGGATGTTGCGCGATACGCCGCGGTAACCAAGCATGGGGTTGTCTTCAAAATGCTCGAAGAGGTTGCCGCCAAGCAGGTTGCGGTATTCGTTGCTCTTGAAGTCCGTGGTGCGATAGGTGATGGGCTTGCCGTAGAAAGCCATGGCAAACAGGGCAAGGTTCTGGGCAAGGGTTTGCACATAGTGCTCCTTGCCGGTGCGGAAGCCGCGCGCCTTGATCATGCCGCGGATTTTTTCCGGCAGATTGCGCACTTCGTCCATTTCTTTCTTGAGCCCCGAGCGCAGCCCCACTTCTTCACGCAGATGGGCAATATTTTCCATCAGGCGGGTAACCGCGGGCAGATTTTCAATGCGTTGCACATGCGCCTCAACGCTGGCCTCAATTTCGGCAATACGCTTGCCGGACTCGGGATCATTGCTGTTCTGCAGGGCAAGCTCGTCATCATAGCCCATAATGATACGCACGTGATCAGCCAGATCGGGCGAGGTCTTGAGCACCTCGATGCGGCGCGAGGCCATTTCCATGTGCTGGTCGATCTTGTGATCCAGTTCGCGCATCTTGCGGTGCTGCAAAAGCACATCTTCGGCGTTAAGGTTTTTGCCCGTGTCGGCCAGAGAGGCCAGTTCAGCGGAAAGCCCCGTGACCTCGCCCACATATTCGCGCAGGTTGATATTGAATACAATAAGGCCCGCAGCCATCTGCTCGCGCAGCACTTTGGAAAGGCGGTCTTCAAGCTCTTTCAGCTTGGTATGCACCACGCCCTCAAGCTCGCCCTTGTCAAAGGCTTCCAGCGCCTGCGGGTGAATGCTGATATTGCCCAGCATGAATTCGGCGCGCAAAAGGCCCACTTCAAACTGGTCAAAATCGCGCAGGCGGGAGAGAAAGAGCGCCTGGCCCACGTCGGCGAGCACAAGGCCCACCTTGGTTTTGGTGGCGGGCAGCTTGGCCACGTCCATTTCGCCGCCGACCTCATGCAGAGGCAGCAGGCCGCGGTATACGCGCCCGCGCGTGCCGTCAACCGTCACTTCCGCACCATCCAGCGCACGCAGCACATCCAGGCGCTGAATGCCGATCACTGCAGCAATGCCCAGCTCACGCGACGTAATGGCCGCATGGCTTGTATCACCGCCCACATCAGCCATAATGGCCGATGCCACACGCATGCCGGGCACCATGTCGGGGTCGGTGCGCTCGGCAGCGAGCACATCGCCTTTGGATATCTTGTTCAGCTCCAGAGCCGAACGCAAAAAGCGCACAGTGCCTTGTCCGGCCCCGCGCGAAGCGCCATTGCCTTCAACCAGCACCTCGGCCTCGTCAGCAGCCTTGGCGTCCACCTCACGGCGACGCATGAAGATGGTGGTGGGATGCTGCTCAAGGTCTTCGTTCCAGCGGGTTTCGGGACGGGCCTGCACGAACCAGAGCTTGTCGTTGGCGTCAATGCAGAATTCCGTGTCCATAATCATGCCGCCGTAAGCCTTGCTTACGGCGCGCACCCCCTGGGCCACGCGCTCGGCCTGACTCAGAGAAAGTGCCCAGCGCAGGGCTTCAAGCTCGGGCACGTCCACTTCTCTGGTTCCGCCCCTTTCGTCATAAACGATCTTCATGTCCTTGCAGCCCATCTGGCGGATAACCACTTCACCGCCATCATCGCGCTGGAAGACATAAAGCTTGTCGGGCGTGACCTTGCCACCCACCACGGCCTCGCCGAGGCCATAACTGGCGTCGATGCTCACAAGCTCCCTGCGGTCGGTACCCCGGCAGCCAGTGGCCGTGTCCGCGGAAAAAGCCGTGCCGGAAATCACCGGATTGATCATCTGCATCATGCAAACGGAAAGGGAGGTGTGCTCAATGGCCCACTCTTCCTTGGCATTTTCGGCAATGGACTCGTCGCCCGTTTCTTCGGCCTTGGCCAGCGCATCCAGAATGGCCTCACGGCGGTAAGTCATGGAGCGCAGGTTATAGGCCGAGGCACAGTCCCAGTGATAGGCTTCCACGACCCTGTCTTCACCCACCATGTTGAGGTAGGTATCCTGAAGACCGGCAAAAGCCTTTTTGCGCGAGTCTTCACCGGCGGCGGAAGACCGCACGGCCACGGGGGTCATGTCATCGGCATTATCGCGGCAGATTTCACGGTAAGCTCTGCGCACGGCTTCGCAGACCTCGGCGGGAAGCTCCACCGAAAGTATGGCGGCCTGCACCATGACAGAGCGTTTGCGCAGTTGGTCAATGCCTTCGGGAGAGGTGGCGAAACCTTCCACGATATTATTGATAAAGGTACGCAGCTTGGTATGTGACTGTTCCCCTTCGGCCTTGGCGGCCTGGTGGATCTGGCGGCCAAGCTGACGCACGAATTTTTGCAAAAAATCCGGATCCTGGTTGATTTCCGGGTCGTTCCAGTCGATGCGACCGTATTCGCGGTCTACAACGCTGCGCACAACACGCCCGTTGACCTTGGTTTCATCCAGAAGCTGGTGAAAAGCCAGAGAAGATATGGCACGAAAATACGGAGCCTGAATACCTTCGATCTGGCTGATTAAAGCCGTGTTATAGTTCTTACCACCAACAAGCAATTCCGCTTCGGGTCCAATCTGCACAATATCAGCGCCGTTAAGCACCAGATTCTTCTGGACGGCTTCGGGCGCATGCCCCTTGGCTTTGTTTTGCGCAGGTTTGGCGGCGGTACTCTTACCCATGTCTTCCTCCGGTTTGGGAAACAGAAGCATTGCAACCTTGAAAATTGTATATCGGCATCAAAAAACTGTCCACAAATTCCCGCATCTCCCGGGGGAATCCGGTTTTGAGGACGCAAGCCGGACAATCCGGCCCGCTCCCCGTCCGCACCCGGCCCGCCAGCCCTGTTGCGGGGCCGGCGGGTTTTGTGGATGCGGGCAGCTTTCGCCTGGCCGCCCGTCACAGGGCTGGCGCAGACAAAGCCGCAAGATGCGGTATCTACACGGCTAACTCACCCGTGAGCCGCAATGGGGACAGAATGAGATGTTCTCCAGCGGAATGGGCTGGCCGCAGGCCTCGTTGGCGCATATACGCGGCACAGGCCCCAGTTCCACAATAAGCTCGCCTTCGCGCACAGAGACCATCTGCTTGCTTTCCTTGAAATCAGCAGTTTTCAGCACGCGCTTGACCATACCGTCCACAGGGGCGAGCACGGCCTTTTCCTGCTTCATGATGGACACGTTGAACAGTTCTTCACCGGCTTTCACCACATCGCCGGGATGCACATACATGACCCACAGGTCGCCGTTGCTGGGCGCAGCCACATGATACTGGTTGGCGGGGTCGGCCATGAGCGTCCCCTTGGTTGCCGTGCCCACAGGCTGGCGCACCTGCACCTCGCAGCTCATGAATTCAGAGTCCAGCACATAACGGCAGATGGATATCCCCGCCTCATTGGGCGACGATATGCTCAGCAGAAGCAGGTGGTGGGGCTTGCCGCTGCTGTCGTTGAAGTACAGGTCCTGCCCGGCCTTGAGGCCTTCAAACCATACATGCAGGGGCAGGTTGTTGGGGTCACCGAACTTTGCCTTGAACTGTATGGTCTTGAGGGCGTCAGCCGGATGGTTGAGGTAGAGCACGAATTCTTCTGCATTGGGTTCGCGCTTGAGAATGTCTGTGCAGGCCTTTTCTTCCGCAGCCAGGTTGAGGTCCGGCAGAGCTTCGAGAGGCGAAACCTCGGTACGGCTGGCTATGGCATTCTTCCATTCCGCCCCGAAGGCGCTCCTGTACACCCAGTCGGCGGGAAAGCCCAGAGGCAGCTTGCCGAACTTGCCCAGCAGAAGGTTGCGGAAGGCATCGTTGCAATCGCGGTAGATATGCAGACGGGCCTTGCGCATTTCCTCTGTAAGCTCTCCTTCGGGGGTGCGTGTCACTTCAGCAAGCACCTGAAGCAGATAACGCACTTCATCTTCACCGCCGCGCTTCCACGCGCCGGTCACAGCCAGAAATGCCGTATTCCAGGTGATCTGCGAACCGGGTGTCACATCGTGATAGCGCACGATCTGGCGTGAACCTTCAAGGAATTTGAGCATATAGGGCAAAAGATGAATATAGCCCTGCTTCATGGCTCCTTCCTGCGAGGAAGAGGTAGCCCCGCCGGGCATGCCGTGTAGGGTCACATCATAGTCGATACCCTGGAAGTACGGCGCACAGTAGCGGTCGTAATAGGGCATGATCTGCTTGCACACAAAGTTCGCGGCCCGGATGGCGTTTTTGTCCAGATTGCACTGGAGGCCCAGCTCATCTTCAATATAGGCCATGGTCGCCAGCACATCGCCCTGGCCGTAAGAACGCACGGCAGACCCCAGACCGGCATCAATGATATGCGTTCCGGCCTTGGCGGCCGCGCCGCAGGCGGGCACAAAAAGCCCGTCCGTGTAATGGCGGTGGTAGTGAAGCACGAGGTCGGGCCAGGCCTTACGGATGGCTGATACAAGCTCGGTCATGAAGCGCGGCGGGCATACGCCGGCCATGTCCTTGAGGCCCAGAATGATGTGTCGCGATGCCGCCTTGGGGTCGACCCCCATAATGTCGGCCACCATACGCAGCATGGCTTCGGTCACGCCGAGGTAATGCGGCACGTCAAAACCCTTGGCCCAGGAAAGAGAAATGGCGGGCTGGAAGATGACGTCCTTGCGGTCCATGACCACTTCAGCGATGGGCCGCATGTTTTCCACATGGTTCAGAAAATCGAAGCAGCGGATGATCTGGTAATAATCACAAATCATCTCGCCTGTTTTACGCATCAGGTTACGCGGCTGCGGCGTATAGCCCAGCACGTTGGTAGAGCGCACCAGCAGCTGCTTCATGGTTTTGGGCGCAAAGCGGTTCCATTCCTTCGCCTCGGTGAAGGGATAGGTCATGTTGGCCAGCATCGCCACATGAAAATGCGCCCCACCGCCGTTTTCAATGGAAAAATAGCCCACATTGTCCAGATACGGGCCTATGAGCCGGTCTTCCGCCAGGCGGAAGCGGTTGCCCGAGTTGGATTGGGTAAAGTCGCGCGGCGTGGTGTCGGTAAAATGTACCAGCCCAGAATCACGGATATAATCCAGCGTGGCCAGACGGTCGCCCTGCGGATAGGGCGAAGGCTGCCGTCGCTGGGCAGATGTGATGGCAGGCAATACCGGCTCGAAGGGACCAAGACAGGGCGTGGTATCGGAACGGTATTCGCCAAGCTGGACGTACGGGTTGTAGCCCTTGGCGGATATTTCGGCCACCAGCTTGGAAAGGCGCTCGCCCTCCGGGGCCAGGTCTGTGTAGACCATAAGCTCCGGATGATCCGCGATAAAGTTGGTATTGATGTTGCCCTGGCGGAACAGGGGATTTTTTATGACCTGACGGTAGAACGGAATGGTCGTCTTGATACCGCCGATGACATACTCGCTGAGCGCGCGCTCCATAATGCCCAGGGTCTTTTCCCAGTCATGGGCGTAGGAGATGAGCAAAGCACCTGCCGAGTCATAGTTGGCGGGAAACTCGTACCCGGCACTGATGTTCGAGTCCAGCCGCACACCGGGGCCGCCGGGCGATACGTAGCGCGAAATCAGGCCCGAGTTGGGAGCAAAGCTGTTCTGCGGATTTTCACAGTTGATGCGCACTTGCATGGCGCAGTAGGAAGGCCGCAGGTTTTCCTCGCGATAGCGCAGTTCCGCGCCAAAAGCCACGGCGATCTGCTCTTCCACAAGGTCAATGCCGTAGCGGCATTCGGTGATGCCGTGCTCTACCTGGAGGCGGGTATTGACTTCAATAAGATACGGCGTGCCGTCGGGGGTAACCAGAAATTCCACCGTGGCAAGGCTGTGATAGCCCACAGCCCGCACCAGACGGCGGGAGTAGTCCTTGAGGCGCTCGCGCAGGTTGCGGGTCATGCCCGGCCAGGGCGAAGGCGTGATTTCAATAAGTTTCTGGTGGTTACGCTGCACTGTGCAGTCACGCTCGTCAAAAGCAAAGACATTGCCGTACATGTCGGCAATGACCTGAATTTCAATATGGCGCACATCGGCAAGAAATTTTTCCACGAAAAGGCGCGGGTTGCCGAAAGAAGCCTGAGCCATGGTGGAAGCCTTGAAAAAGGCGTCTTCAAGCTCGGCCTCATTATGAATGGCAAAAATGCCGCGTCCGCCGCCGCCGCCCTCGGCCTTGAGCATGATGGGCAGGCCTATTTCACTGATAAGCTGCCTGGCAGTGGGGATGTCCACCGCGCCGTCTGAACCAGGTACAACGGGAATGCCAAGCTTGCGCGCCACCTCACGCGCCTGCACCTTGTTGCCGAGCAGATTCATGGCCTCGGCCGTGGCCCCGATAAAGGTGATGCCCGCCTCCTTGCACCGCGCGGGAAAGCGCGTGTCTTCAGAAGCAAAACCCCAGCCGGGATGGATGCCCACCACGCCCCGCTGTTTGGCCTTGGCGATGATGTTGTCGATATCAAGGTAGGCGCGGGGGTCCGCACCAAGCAAAACCAGTTCCTGGGCGGTAGAGGCCGCAGGAGCGGTTTTGTCCACATCAGTCGCTGTCATGGCCGCTACGGCGTCAAATCGCTCGCGAATGGAACGGCAAATCCGCCGGGCCGGAATGCCCCGGTTGGCAACCAGTATTACCTTGCCCTTCAGAAAATCCTGCACTTCCGAGAATGTCTTGTTGGCCATGCCCTTTAACCCTTTACTGCTGCTCTGCCGGTAAGCAGAAGGCTCCCGCTGAAAAATTCCTCAAGCCGCCCGTTATGGTTAAGACAAAGGCCGCCTGCCGGACCAAGACCCGCCAGCCAGCCGCGCACACTACGCCCATCGTCGCGCAGCTCCACATTTTTTCCACGCCAGAGCAAAATACCATCAGCGTGGTTTTTCCACTGTCCGGAAAAAGAGTGGCAGTGAATATATGCCGAATACATGCGCTTTACAAGCTGTTGCCATATGGCTTCAGCTGTAGAAATATACCCCCCCCCTGCTCCCCCGGGGGGCCGGTCCAGACAGGTGGCCTCCATGGCGGCTCCGGCCCGCAGGGCCGCCGCGGGCGGCGCAAAAGTCACATTGATGCCCATGCCCGCCAGCAGCACTCCCCCGCGCTCTTCAAGCAGAATGCCCGCCAGCTTGCGGGGTTGATCATCCCTGCCCACCAGCACAATATCGTTGGGCCACTTGAGCAGTACGGGCCAGCCAAGAAGCCGCAGGCTGCCCGCCAGCAGAAAGGCCGCGGCCGGGGCCGCCGCCGAACCGTCAAAAGGCGCCTCCAGCGGCAGGCGCAACGCCGCGTAAACATTACCCGGCGGCGAGTGCCAGGTGCGGCGCAACTGCCCCCGCCCGGCTGTCTGTGCGGCGCACTGCACACTGTCCCAGGGGGCCAGACGCCCTGCGGCAGCCATGTGCATGGCCGTATCAAGGCAGGACCCCAGGCAGCCGAACCGCCAGATCGACGGTTCGTGAAAAAGCAGTGGCGAAGCAGGGTTGGCGCTTCCCTCACATGTCTGGCTATGGCATACTTCAGCCATGGAACTCTACCTCGTTGGCGGCGCTGTGCGCGACATGCTGCTCGGGCGTACGCCCGTGGAACTGGACTTCGCCTTTACCGGCAGCATGAAAAATTTTCTGGCCCGCCATCCGGATGCCAGGCTCGTGGGCAAAAGTGTGCATGTCTGCCTGTGGCGCGGCAGGGAATGTATGCCCCTGCGCGGCGGAGACATCGAAGAAGACCTTGCGGCCCGCGACCTTACCATCAATGCCCTGGCGCTCGACAACGTGGGCAGGCTGCACATGCACCCGCAGGCCCTTGAGGACCTGCGGCAGCAGATACTGCGCCCCGCCTCGCCTGCGGCCTTTGCGGCAGACCCCACGCGCATATTCCGGCTGGCGCGCTTTGCCGCGGCATGGCCCGGCTGGCGCATTGACCGGAGCGCTTTTGAGCAGATGCGCGCCCTTTCTGCTCAAACACTTGCCGCACTACCCGCGGAACGTGTGGGACGCGAAACCCTCAAGGCTCTTGCAGCGCCAGCTCCTGCGCGTTTTTTCCGGGTGCTGGCCCAGGGCCATGCCCTGACCCCCTGGTTCACGGAGCTGGCAACCGCTGCAGGCATACCCGCCGGACCAAGGCGCTGGCACAGCAATTCTGTTCTGGGACACAGTCTGCGCATTATGGATCTTGTGACCGGAGATCCCGTGGCAGCCTGGATGGCCCTTTGCCACGATCTCGGCAAAATCCGGACAGATCCTGCGCTGCTGCCGCACCACTACGGCCATGAGCAGCGCGGCGTTGCCCTGGCTGCGGGGCTGGCCCGCCGCCTGCGTATGCCCGCGCGTTTTGCCAGGGCCGGAACACTGGCCGCCGCCGAGCATATGAAAGGCGGCATGTATGCGGATCTGCGGCCCGGCACGAGACGCGACCTGCTCTGGCGCGTTCATGCGACAGACCTTGATTCCTCTTTCTGGCGGCTGGTGGATGCAGATCGGGGCAGCCCCGTCAGCACCGTTGCCCTGGCACACCTGGCCGCTCTGCTTACTGTAAAACTGCCCGAAGACTGGCGCGACAAGGGAAAGCTTTCAGCAAAAAAACTACGCGACCTGCATTGCCAGGCCCTGGCAGAACAGCGTTAGGGTTCTCTGCGTTCGCGAATATATGCTCTCAAAAAACCTGGGCGTTCACTGCGGCACGTGACCACAAAACAGACAGTGAGACTACCTGTTTCACCCCCAGAACCGTTGACGGCGGCTTCGCGTTAGGCTTCTGTGACGGGCGCCTGCCGCAGCCGTCAAAACAACTCTCAACACATTGCTCCGGTGCTTGCTCTGGCTTGCCGTTTTGCGGCAGCCAAAAGCCGCCTGTGGCAGATGTACGGGCATGCCTGTTTACATATTCCAAAACATTTCAGCAAGATGCATGGTATCACAGCCATTAGGTACTCCGACACGCCTCTTCGTCACACAAGGCTGCCCAGGCAGCCTCCATATGGCGCTCACAAAGAGCATCCATAACCGGGCCGTGGTCCAGGCCTCGCAAATGGCCCATACCGTGAGCCAAAAGCCGCACGGCATGTTCGGCCGGGTCCTGCCCGTACAGCAGACATTCCCGCCGCAGTGTATCCAGGGAAAGCAGCAGAGCGCCGGGAGAACCGGACCCGCCGGGAAAAGAAAGAATATTGGTGGGTCCCGTACAGCCGAGATGCCCGGCATTGGCCCTTGCTACTGACGCATCATCCAGCAGATACAGCTCCACCCCTTCAGGGGCCTGCGCCTCACCCGGCGCAGACGGCACAGTCAGCATGGCATGCAGGGCAGTGCGCATCTGACGCCAGTGCAGCGGCGCAAGCGCGCATCCTGACGGATAGCGGCGAAAAACACGCACGGCTTCCGGATGCGGCTTCACCGCGTGCCATTGCCCGAAGGCCCGTTGCGGGAGATTCCGGCCACCGGACCGTCCTCTTCCGTTGTATCTGTCACGGCGGGTTTTTCTGCAGCAGGCATACCAGCCGCATCAGGTGCTTCACGCAAACCCGGCGCATGTTCCCCTGCGGCCGCAAGCAACGCGCCCGGTGCTTCCGCCACCCTGCCCGCGTCTGCCGCAACCGGCCCACCGGAGAGACTGCCGGAGGCAACGCTGTCCGCGCTGGCACGGGAATGCTGCCGCGTCTGGCCCGCCGGGGCCGCTGCCGACGTGGCGGGCTGCCCCCCCTTGCCCTCTGCCCGGCCTTCGGGCCTGCCCGCAGCCTTGGCTACGTCACGTATCTTGGCGTCAGGATAGGCTATGCGCTGGTGAAAAATGCCTGTAAGGATGCGCTGGAAATTCTCGCTGAGATAATGCAGGTCCTTGAAGGTCAGTTCGGATTCATCCAGCTGCCCTTCCGAAAAAATACCCTTGATGATGGTATCGATATGGCTCTTGATGCGGGCCGGAGTGGGGTCGGTAAGCGTACGGCTGGATGCTTCTACCGAGTCGGCCAGCATGAGGATGGCGGCTTCCTTGGTTTGCGGGCGCGGTCCCACATAGCTGTAGTCAGATTCTCTGGGTTTTTCGCCCATATTGAGGGCTTTCTGGTAAAAGAAGCGGATAAGCCGTGTGCCGTGATGCTGGCTGATAATATCCGCAATGTCCTGTCCGAGCTTGTAGCGTTCGGCCAGTTCCGTGCCTTTTTTGACGTGCGACAGCAAAATAAGCGCGCTCATGGAAGGCGCGAGCTTGTCGTGCTTGTTAGGACCGCCAAACTGGTTTTCAATGAAGTATTCGGGGTAGGACAGTTTGCCCACGTCATGATACAGGGCCGCCACCTTGCACAGCAGGCTGTTGGCCCCGATGGCCTTTGCGCCCGCTTCCACCATATTGGAAACCACCAGCGAATGGTGATAGGTGCCGGGAACCGTGACCATAAGCTCCTGCATAAGAGGCTGCTCAAGGCTCATAAGCTCCATAAGACGGAAGCGCGTACTGTAGCCGAAACTGAGTTCCAGTACCGGGCTGACGGCAAAAAGCAGAATAAGCGACAAAAGGCTGTTGATGGCCACGGCCGCAAGCTGCATGGGCAGTTCCGCCGGAACGGTTTGTGAAAGCAGGGCCGTACCCAGCCAGATAAGCGATTGCCCTATGGTCAGGGGAATGACGCTCCACACCACGTCCTGCCGACTTTGGGCATTGGTCACAAGCCATGTAGCCAGCATGCCGCCCAGGAACTGGTAAAGGAAGTAGTAAAACCCTTCCTGAAACATGAGCATGGTAAAGAAAGACAGCAGAAGGCCCATGGTGCAGTAACGTCTGGCAGCAAAAACCATGGCTACCAGCCCCACTGCCCCGGCTACGGGAAAGCCCAGGCTCAGCGTCTTGAGAAACGTTACGCTGTCCATGCGCAAGCCAAGCACATAGACAATTTTGGCCCCGGCGCTGAATAGGAGCAGCACCAGTGAAATGAGCAGCATGTCCTTGCAGCGTAGCGGTGTGCCGGGCTTGCCGCTGGGAGCCACAAAAAAGCCCACCGCCAGCAGCAGGGCGCAAATAAACGTCCCCGCGGCCGCGCACCAGTGCATGGGATCTGAAGCTGATTTGTACAGGGTCTGCAGCTTTATCTGCTGTTCGCGGCTTACGCGCTCGCCCTTGCGCAGCAGCAGTTCACCCTTGAGAATCTGGTAGTACACGGGTTCCACCATTCCCATAACGGCGTTGCCGCGCTTTTGCGTAGATTCGCGGTTAAGCGTGAGCGAGGCGGGCATGGTGGCGGACAGCAGGATATTGATGGCCCTGCGGGACTGCGGGTTCAGGGTAGGAACCTGACGGATGACGGAAGAAATTTCTGCAAGAAAAGACTGTACGTCAGGCAGGTTGGAAATCTCCGGGCGCAGCATCTCCGTGTTATTGTCAAGATTGCGTATGATAACGCCGCTACGGCCCACCCGAGCGGAACGGATGTCGCCCACAAGCCCTTCGGCCATGTGCTCGCGAATACTGGGCAGCAGGATTTTCAGCAGATATTCCTGCACCTGCGGCTGCGCCAGTTCGGGCAGGACCTCATCGGCCACGGGCGGCGTCAGTTCATCGGCCAGCCTTTGCAAAGGGCCGGCCTGGGTCCTGTAGTCCACGCCGTTATTGATGCTGCGCAGGACCTCCACAATACGGTTCTGAAAGGCTACATACGGCTCAAGGCTCAGATCGTACACCGGAGGCTGCAGAAACAGCACCTGCTTGCGGCGGGCCTTGGTGGCCTGCGTATCTTCTACCAGCAGGTCCCGGTCGGCAATGACATCCGAGTCCGCCACCTGACCGGCCACATAAATTCTGGGGACAACTTCAAAGTTGGCTCCCGCCAGAAGCGAAAGAGCCAGAAGAGTAAGAATGAGGGCCGCAAGCCCCCATCCACAATGATGCCGCGCCCTCAGCGCCTGAACAAGTGCCAGGAAGCTAGCTGGTCTGGCCGTCTTTTTCTGCGTTATCATAAGCGTTTACTATGGCTCCCACCAGGGGATGGCGCACAACGTCCGCTTTGCTGAAGCGGTGTACGGCAAGGCCCGGCACATGGGGAAGAATGTTCAGCGCATGGATAAGGCCCGACCGTGGGCGCTGGCCGCCGGGTTGAACCGGCAGGTCAATCTGGGTGGTGTCACCCGTGACCACCATGCGCGAACCGAAGCCCATGCGGGTGAGAAACATCTTCATCTGTTCCCGAGTGGTATTCTGGGCTTCATCCAGAATAATGAACGCATCGTTCAGGGTACGCCCGCGCATGAAAGCAAGGGGGGCCACCTCGATGGAGCCGACCTCCAGCATGGAGGCCACCTTGGGCTGCGGCATCATATCATGAAGGGCATCATACAGGGGGCGAAGGTACGGGTTTACCTTGTCCGCCAGATCGCCCGGCAAAAATCCCAGCCGCTCTCCGGCTTCCACCGCCGGGCGCGTGAGCACGATGCGCTTGACCTTGTGCTGCTGAAACATGGAAAGGGCCATGGCCACGGCCAGATACGTCTTGCCCGTGCCTGCCGGTCCTACGGCAAATACCAGCTCATGACGCCGCAGGAGATCAAGATATGTGCGCTGTGACACATTGCGGGCAGTCACTGTTTTGCGGGGGGTGTTTACAAAAACCGCATCGCGGAAAATCTGGGCCAGATTCAGCCCGGGATCAGCCCGAAGCATCTCGTACGCCCGCGTAATGTCCTGCTGGCTCAGGATGGTGCCACCGCCCAACAGTCCGTAAAGTTGTACAAAAACGTTGCACAGAATCTGTCGCACATGCTCGTCAGGGCTTTCAATGATAACGCTGGCCCCCCGGCTGGACACATGCGCACCGCTGGCCACAGCCAGCAAATCCAGATGCGCATTATGCGGCCCAAAAAGCTGATTTGCCAGGGCGGGATCGTCGAACTCAACGGTTTCGAGCGTGGAAGAATGTACTGCCATGTTCGCTCTCTAGCCTATTTTATGTGGCCTGTCCATCTTGGGAACGGTTTGTTTCATGAGTATTTTTTTCAGCATACGAACACAATAACATACTGATGAACAAGGTAAAAAATATGAATTATATTTTATGGACCATATTTTGCATAAAAGCAGGCGCAGATATTTTCAAAGCAATTTTTGCCGGGAGGACTCATGAGCATATCCAGCGTTAACAGCTACAGCACGGCCATGCTGCAGTGGCAGGGCCAGCAGTTGAAAAGCACGGGCAACTCCTCCGGCAGCGCGTCCAATTCCCTGAACAAGCTGTTCAGCCCCGAGGTATCCATGACCAATCAGGTCGCCAGTATGGTCGAACTGACCAAGTACGCGATGGAATCTATGGGCCTTCCTGCTGACAGCCGGGTTACATTCAACCAGATAACCAAATACCGTGAACAGTTACTGACGACATTCAATGAAAATGTCAAAAACGGTTTCGCCGGCATGGCCGTCAGCGACCCCGAGGATATTACCTTTACCCTCAATGCAGACGGCAGCCTGAGCGCGGCAAGCCCCAATGCCTCAGACCAGAAAAATGCCCAGGCGTGGCTGGACGTCAACCCCTCGCTCGGCATGGAACTGCGCTCAAACCTGGCCGCCTCGGGCCTTGCCGCAAACACCACGGTGAGCATGAAACTGAGCGACACCGGTAAACTCAAGATCGTCAACACAGCCCAGACCGCCACACAGACCGCCCTTGACGCCAACAGCGAACAGAGCGCCAGGCTGCGCTCGGCCCTCGTTGGCATGGGGGTGGACCTCGCCACACCCATGACGTTTGTTCTCGACAGCGAGGGCAAGCTCGTGGTCAGCAGCGAACACACGCAGGCTGACGAAATCAACAAGTGGCTGGCAGAAAATACCGGTCTGGCCGAAAATCTGGCCGGCCAGCTAAAAAAACAGGGGGTAGATGCCTCCGCAGCCAGCCTCAGGCTGGGGCAGGCGGGCAATGTTCAGGTCGCCATCAACAATGGCGAGCTTGGCGACATACAGGCTGCTCTTGGCAAAAGCGACCTGGGGAACACCCTTTCCAAGGGATTGAAAAATCTAGGCATTTCACCAGACGTGCAGTTCACGCTTCAGGTCAATGCCAACGGCAGCGTTACCGTTATCAGCGACAGCCCGGACAAGGCCAAGATACAGAAATTTTTTGACGATAATCCAGCGCTGGTCAAGCAGTATCAGCAGGTAGAAGCTCTTTCCGGCCTTGACGATGCCCGCAAGGCCATGCAGGCGTCGCCATCAAAAATGCGCAAACGCATACAGATAGAATCAATGGCCGCATGGTGGGCCGGATCCGGCAACGCCAGCTCGTATTTCGGGAATTATTCCAACGGCAATATGAGCGTCCTGGCAGGACTCAATCTCAACATCTGACCTGCTCGCGGGGGCAGCGCCTATGTAGACTCTACGCCAGGCTTTCAGCCTGGCGTTTTCTGTTTATCACCCGCTGCCGCCAGGCTGCCCATGCCCGCACAGACGGGCGGCAAGCGGCAAACATACTGCGCGCGACACGCTTAATCCGGAATAAATACACGTAGTTTAAACAATATTTTCATAATTTGTTGACAAGGCGTTCATTATTTATAAAACTAATCAGGTTATACGGGGCGGTAACTTCTGCGTTTTCTCATCATAATGCCTTGCCTGTCCTGATGTTATGCGGCAGGCTGCATACCCCGTACAAACAGCCGGGCCACACGGCCATGCCACGCAACACGCTGCCACGGCGGCGCGATGCAGGGGGCGTATTCTCATTTTTGCAGGGTACGCAGCCGCACAAATAAAAAGCTTCTGCGGCAAGCTCCGCCAGCACCTCGCGCACCCGCCGGGCTGGCGGTTGAAAACTCTCAAGGCACACAACTTTTCCCGCAAGGGATTTTTGGGGACGTTTATCGAAACAAATCCAAAATGTTGCTCCCAAGCAATGCCACTTTTTAGGAGGAAACCATGACCCTGAAGAAAACCCTTTTGTCCGCTCTGGCGGCCCTGCTTCTTCTTGCCACGGCCCACACTGCTCCGCAGGCTGAAGAACTGACCGGAACGCTGAAAAAAATCAAAGAAACCGGCGTTATCACTGTGGGGCATCGGGAATCCTCCGTGCCATTTTCTTACTATGACCTGCAACAGAACGTCATAGGCTACTCACAAGACTACTCCAACAAGATTGTTGACGCCGTAAAAAAACAGCTCAACATGCCCAACCTGAAAGTGCGCTTTGTACCCATTACATCGCAAAACCGCATTCCCCTTCTCCAGAACGGCACCTACGATTTCGAATGTGGCTCTACCACCAACAATGCCGACCGCCAGCAGCAAGTCGATTTTTCCAACACCCTCTTCATTGTGGGTACCCGCCTGCTGACCCACAAGGATTCGGGCATCAAGGACTTTGACGACCTCAAGGGCAAAAATGTTGCCGTTACCGCCGGAACCACCTCGGAAATGCTGCTGAACAAGATGAATGACGAGAAAAAACTCGGCATCAGCATCATCAGCACCAAGGACCACGGCGACTCCTTCCGTACCGTGGAATCCGGCCGTGCCGTAGCCTTTTTCATTGACGACGCCCTTCTGGCCGGCGAGCGGGCCAAAGCCAAAAAACCCGCCGAATGGGTTATCGTAGGAACTCCGCAAAGCTTTGAAGCTTACGGCTGCATGCTGCGCAAAGGCGATGCCGCTTTCAAAAAACTGGCTGACGATGCCATTGCCGAACTGCAACTGAACGGCGAAGCTGAAAAGTCCTACACCCGCTGGTTCAAGCAGCCCATCCCCCCCAAGGGCATGAACATGGATTTTGACATGTCCGACGAAATGAAGACCCTCTTCAAGGCCCCCAACGACAAGGCCCTGAATTAACTGTTTCTGTTTTGAAATGCGAAGCGCCAGCAGAACACTCGCTGGCGCTTCGCCGTCAGACCAGCCCGCGCTATGAGGCACCATGAAATACGTATTATCTTTATGGATGGATTTTTCTGATGCAGGCTAACTGGAACTGGGGCATATTTTTTGAGCAGGCTCCGTTCGGAAACGTCACCTACCTTAACTGGTTGATAGACGGCTTTCTGACCACTGCGGCTCTTTTTGTCTGTGCCTGGATTGTAGCCTTTATTGTAGGCTCGTTTTTTGGAATTCTGCGCACTTTGCCCAGCAAGGCCCTGCGGACTGTGGGCGCTACCTATGTCGCCATTTTTCGTAACATTCCGCTTATCGTCCAGTTTTTCATCTGGTATCTGGCCGCTCCCGACCTTTTACCCCGCGATATCAGCGTATGGTTCAAGTCTGAGCTGAACCCCAACGCCCAGTTTTTCATTCTCTCAACCTGCGCGTTGGGCCTGTTCACGGGCGCGCGCGTATGCGAACAGGTACGTTCGGGCATTCTGGCCCTGTCACGAGGGCAGCGCTATGCCGGACTGGCACTGGGCCTTACCCTGCCGCAGACCTACGTTCACGTGCTGCTTCCCAATGCTTACCGCATCATCACACCGCCGTTGACCTCCGAAATGCTCAATATGGTCAAAAACACGGCCGTGGCCTCTACCATAGGCCTTGTGGAACTGACTTCGCAGGCCAATCGGCTGCTTGAGTTTTCCGGTTTTGCCTATGAGTCCTTCATTGCGGTCACGCTGGCGTATGTGTTTTTGAACTTTATCGTCATGCGGGCCATGAAGATGCTTGAAAAGAAAATGCGGCTGCCCTCCACCGGCATGGGAGGCAAAAATGCTTGATTTTGACTGGAGCATCCTTGAACAAAGCCTGCCGCTGCTGCAAAAGGGCATTCTGGTAACGCTCAAGATAACGATCACGTCCATCATTCTGGGCATGGTGCTCGGCACACTTCTGGCTGTGGCCCGCATTTCCATCTATGCGCCCTTGCGCTGGCTTGCAGCGGCCTATGTCAACTGCTTCCGCTCCATCCCCCTGGTTATGGTGTTGTTGTGGTTTTATCTTATCGTACCGCAGTTTTTAACGAAATTTCTTAATCTGTCTCCTCTGACCGATATCCGCCTTGTTTCCGCCATGGTGGCCTTTACCGCTTTTGAGGCCGCGTATTATTCTGAAATCATCCGGGCGGGCATGAACAGCGTCTCCAGAGGGCAAAACTACGCGGCCCTTGCCCTCGGCATGACCAAGTCGCAAACGCTCATCTATGTCATTCTGCCGCAGGCTTTCCGCGTCATGACGCCCCTGCTGCTCACACAGGGCGTGATTTTGTTTCAGGACACGGCCCTTGTATACATCATAGGCCTTGCGGACTTTTTCCGCACTGCCACCAACATAGGCAAAACCACCGGCTATGAAATAGAAATGGTGCTCTTTGCGGGCGCCGGCTACTTTGTTGTCTGCTTCTGCGTTTCCCTGGCCGTAACCGTGGTAAAAAAGAGACTCAAGCTATGAATATACCCACCGAAGAAGCAATGATCGTCCTGAACAACGTATCCAAATGGTACGGTGATTTTAACGTGCTGCGGGACTGCACAACCAGCATCCACAAAGGCGAGGTGGTGGTGGTGTGCGGGCCTTCCGGCTCGGGCAAATCCACGCTGATCAAGACCGTCAACGGCCTGGAACCTGTGCAGGGCGGACAGATATTCGTCAACGGAATAGAGGTCACCAGCAAGAGCACAAACCTTGCGGCACTGCGCAGCCGTGTTGGTATGGTCTTTCAGCATTTTGAGCTTTTTCCGCACCTGAACATCATCCACAACCTGATTCTGGCCCAGGAAAAAGTGCTCAAAAGAAATCACGAAGAAGCCAGGGAAAAGGCCCTCACCCTTCTGCGCCGCGTTGGCCTTGACCAGCATACGGAAAAATATCCCGCGCAGCTTTCCGGCGGGCAGCAGCAGCGTGTAGCCATCGCGCGCGCTTTGTGCATGGACCCTGTGGCCATGCTTTTTGACGAGCCGACTTCGGCTCTTGATCCTGAAATGATTAATGAAGTACTGGATGTTATGGTTGAGCTTGCCTATGAAGGCATGACCATGATGGTGGTGACGCACGAAATGGGCTTTGCCCGCAAGGTTGCCCACAGGGTGCTCTTTATGGAAGAAGGGCTTATTCTTGAAGACACGCCCAAAGAACAGTTCTTTGACAGCCCGCAAACCCAGCGTGCCAAAGATTTTCTTGCCAGCATCATCTCACATTAGTGTACGTTTCACATCCGGGTATGCTTGCCTTGCCGCTGTTCGGCGGTGGAACATACGCCCGCAGTTTGCCGTAGGTCTAATGCCGTAACGAGCACCCATGCCGCCACTCATGCCCGCCATACGGTGCAAGGAAGAACCAAAGGCCGCCCACAGGGGCGGCCTTTTTCATTCATGCCTTACGGGCGTGTGGGTTCAGGCAGTCTTGCGGCAGCCTGCCGTCCAGCGCATCAAAAATTTTGTGTGCACAAGCCTCCCCCATATCTATCAGGGAATCCGGCGTGGCTACGCCGCGATGTGGCGTCATCAGCACATTGGGCAGCATGCGCAGCCCCGGATGCGCATGCGGTTCACGCTCAAAAACATCCAGCCCTGCGCCGCCAGGGCGGCCTCCTTCAAGAGCTTCCACCAGGGCCTCTTCATCCACCACCGCCCCGCGTGCGGTATTGACGAGCACGGCATGCGGCGGCATCAACGCCAGATCCGCCGCCGCCATATAATGCCGCGTTTCAGGCGTCAGCGGGATATGCAGGCTCACGAAATCCGATGATGCCAGCAATTCTTTCTTGTCCAGATAACACGCCCCCGTGGCGGCCTCAAATATTTCATTTCTGCGTCGGCCGGTATAGGCAAGGCGCATGCCGAACCCCTGTGCGCGCCGCGCCACTGCCAGGGCTATACGCCCACTGCCCACAAGCCCAAGCACCTTGCCGCTCACGCGCAGCCCCATATGCATGGCCACGCCCCAGGGGGCCACGCCATTGCGCACACTGAGATCGCAATCGCGCAATCTGCGGGCCACCCCCAGCATGAGCGCCATGGCCAGATCCGCCGTGTCCGCAGTGACGGCATCGGGATTGTGCGTCACCCATATACCGCGGCGGGTAGCTTCCTCCACAGGAATATGGTCATACCCTACCCCGTAGCTGCAAATAACCTTGCAGGAAGACGCCAGAGCGTCCAAGGCCTCAGGCCCAAGACGCACCGAGGTGGCGATAACAGCATCAGCCCCGCGCAGGGCCTCCACAAAATCCTCACCGCGAAGGCCATTTTCCGGCCCCACGTCTACATGGCAACGTGAGCGCAGCAGGGTGAAAGCTTCAGGCAAAAGGGCACGGGTCACGTATACACGGGCTTTGGTCATGAGTACTCCCGTAGCATTTTAGGTATTGCAACGTTGCAAGTGTGTATCCGCAAGGTTTGTAAGACGCCTGTGCAATATATTCCTGCACAGGCAACCTGCGGCTATGTCTTTATGGCGGACACCGGCCCGCGCAATTTTCGGTGTAATCACAACACAAAACCGCTCCGCAGGATGGATTTGTCCGGCAGCGGCCCAACGGCCTGGCAGCAAGATTTTTTCGTACATGCATGCGGCTGCAGCCCACCGTTATTTCATGAAAAGCGTCTGGAAAATGCACAAAAATGGTAACGGAAAACCGCTCCCAAAGGCGTAAGCTGTTTTACCGCATCAGGCAAGACGTCATGATTTTCTTGTGCCGACAGGCGCAGAAGCAATACGCGCTCAGAAGAAAACAGTTGAAACGAAAACCAGTTCACGCGGGCAGAGAGAGGACCAGACGAAGAAATATGACGGGCTTGCCTGCCGGAAGCGCACGGCATTGCTCCCTGCGGCATTCACACGCACAAAAATACCGTATTGCTGCCATCAGATACACAGATTTTCGGGCATAGATGATCGGGCGCAGGTCTTTGAATATACAGGTCTTCGGGCAAGGGCTGCAGCCGCAGCGCCTTTGCATGTGGCCTTGTCTGGCGTACGCAATCTTCAGGCAACCGTAACACAGAATCAGCCTGTTACATGAAATCCCGCCGCCACGGCAGCAGATGTTTTTTGCCGGGCGCAACTAACAGGAGCAACCTTTGAGCGGTCTGCCTTTCATGCCCTCCATATCGGCGGCCATCTTGTCTTTGAGGGCCTTGGCCCGTTCCGTATCCAGCATGATCATATCTACCTGGCGGGTATGAATGAGCAGATAGCCAAGCAGGCGGGTGCGCATCAGGGTTTCTGTAGCGTCGTATCCTTCGGCCACGGCAAAAACAGAGTCGTCCTTCACGTCCGCCCTGAAGCCATGATGTTCCAGAAGATCCGCCACCATGCGGGCGCGCAACTGCCGCCGCTTGCGGTCAGCAGCCCCCCCCTTGAACTGGAAACTCACGAAATTTTCGTGGCTTTCTTCGCCTGCCAGAGATTCCACAGTACAGAAGTGGTACCCGTAGCGAGCCTGTAATATCATATAGTTATCTGAAATGATAAAAAAATTCTTGTTTGCCATAGTATTGGGCGCAGTGCTTTCAAGCTCCGGATTCATAGCGCTTTCAAGCATTACCGTCATGAAGCCCGAAGCGCTGGCCGCTGGAGGCCCTGCCCACGGCACTGCCACCATACCGTCCCAGAGGGCAAGCATGGGCGCGCTGGCAATAATATCCAGATCCACCACCGGCCCGGGCACACGACGTTTGAAACCGCCGCCCATATCCACAATCCAGTACTGCAGTTTGGCCCCGGCGCGCAGTTGCTTGCCCATTCGCCTGCTGACTCCCGCCTCTTCCTCTTCAAACATGAGGCGGACGGATTTTTCATGGCAGAACCGGGTAATGTCGTGCAGGGTGCGGCAGTATGCCGGGGCAAATTCCGGCGCATCCGGGTGCAGCAGATTGAGGGGAACCATAAGCTGGCTCAGGGCCTGAAGGCGCTGGTGTACCGGACTGCCGGCCATCAGGTTGGGCGGCTCCGCCTCGCTGGATACAAGCTGCGGTTGCCGCCCGGCGAAGACGGCGCAGCGGGCCGCATCCAGCGTGACTTCTCCGGTATTGTCCAACAACAGGCGGGCATCAGGCAGGCTGAAGAGTGCGGGCAAACGGTATTCGCGCGCCACCGAGGCCAGATGCCCGGCCATGCCCCCGGCTTCGCTGACAAGGCCCGAAGCCCGTGAAAGCAGGGGTGCCCAACGGGGCAAGGCACGTTCCACCACCAGAATGCCGCCCTTGGGAAACGAGAGCATGTCCGCCTCTTTGCGGGCCACAAAGGCAGGGCCTATGCCCACGCCGGGACTTACGGCCACGCCCCCCGCCGCAAGCACCTGCAGGCCGGAGGGCAGGTCGTCCAGGGCAAAGGCTTCGCCGCCCTGCTCTCCGGTGCGCTGCGGCTCCGCATGGCTCTGCTCCGTAGCGGAATCGGCCTCGTGCAGGGGGCGGCTCTGCAAAACGACAATGCGGCCGTCTTCCGCGTCAAGCGCCCACTCCACATCCTGCGGCTCAGTATAATAACTCTCCAGCGCAAGGGCCACCTTGGCAAGCTCCGCAGCCTGACTGTCGGTAAGGCTTGGGGGGGTACCCTCGGGACCGGCCAGACGTTTACGGATAAACTTGGGGGGGATTTCCCGGCTGAAAACATACACGTCAGGCGTTACTGCCCCGTCCACCACAGCCTGAGGCAGGCCGGCCACCGCATTGAGCAGTATCTGTTCACGGCCGCGACTGGCGGCCACGGGATCACGGCTGTATGCCACCCCGCCCGCTGCAGCGGGGACCATTGCCAGAACCCCCACGCACATGGGCGCGGCATCATCGGGAATGCCATGATGGTAGCGGTAGCTCATGGCAGTGACTGCATACTTGCTGGCAATGATCTCTTTCCATACTTCGCAGGCTTCTTCAGGAGGCACGTTGAGTTCCGACCTGTACTGGCCCGCAAAGGTAACACCAAGAGAGTCTTCGCCCACCGCGCTGCTGCGCAGGGCCAGCTTGAGACCGGGACCAGCCTTGGCACGCATGATAGCCACAGCTTCAGTAATGGCATTTTCAAGTTCGGGGGGCAGCGGCGCCGTGAGTACGGCCTTTTGCAGGGCGGCAGCCAGACTGAAGACCTGATCAAGGCTCTGCATGTCTGTGGCCTGAATAAGCCGGTTCAGCTCACTCTGCAGGCCGTTATATTCCATAAAACGATAGTAGGCGCTGACTGTCACGGCAAAGCCGTCAGGCACGGAAAGGCCGGCATTGGCGGCCACTTCGCCCAGATTTGCCATTTTGCCCCCCACAAGAGTGAGGTCACTCAGGCTTATCTGGTCAAGATGCAGGATAAGGGGGCCGTCCTGATGTGGAGGTTCTTCCAGCAGAGCTTCCATCTGGCCGCGGATACGGCCGAAAGGCTCAAGCAGCCCGGCATAGGCGTTGCCGGAAAGAGCGTTCAGTTCGCGCACCATCTGAAAAACAGCGGTAACGGCCCGAGTGCTGACGGCATGCACATAATCCATGCCGAAAGGTTTTGCGCCGTTCAGGCGGTCTTCCACCTCGCTCATGGCTTCAAGGGCGCGCTTGTTGGCAGAAAGCAGACGGCGGAAGCGCGCGCAACGCTCACGCAGGCGCATCTTCAGCTCTTCCTCCCGGGCCAGTTCCTCAGGGTCTGGCTCCCCGGGCTGGTCCCGCCCTATCCAGTGCCGCAAATATTTGAGGAGCGCCATCTTACACAGCGGAGCGAACCGCTTCCTCCATCTTGATGATAAGCTCGCTGATGGCTACGGGCTTGAGCATGTAGTCATACGCGCCAAGGTCAAGCCCCTCCACAGCCACCCCCATGCAGGCATGGCCCGTCAGCAGTATGACGGGCAGACCGGGAGATTTCTGCTTCATGTGCCGCAGGGTTTCAAGGCCGTCCATGCCGGGCATGCGCACGTCCATCACCACAATATTGAAAGGTTCACCGCCGGAAGCGAGGTTTTCTTCCACCATATTCAGCGCGGTCTGCCCGTCGGGGGCAGTGACCACTTCCATGCCGCGCCGGGCAAGGCGTTTTTGCATAAGTTCAAGAAATTCCAGTTCGTCGTCCACAAACAGTGCGCGCATGGGGCCTCCTCGGTTTCAGGCAATGTCTCGGCCAGGCCAAGCCAGGGCCGATACCGATGACGTGTCTCGTGCAGCAAGTGACGCCGGAGCGTATAGTTAGGGCAGGCCCAAGGCCGCCCCCGGCATCATCAGATTACTTCATTCGCCGGTACGTGCCTCAGGCTGGCAGACCGTCTTCCGGCGGAAGCTGCGGCGGTTCGGCGGGCAGGGTTATGCTGAAGGTGGTTCCTTCTCCCAGCCGGCTCTGCACCTCAATGCGGCCGCCCAGCTTTTCAAGTATGGTATAACAGATAGCCAGCCCAAGGCCCGTACCCTCGCCCACCTTCTTGGTAGTAAAAAAAGGATCAAAAATACGGGTTACGGTTTCCTGATCCATACCGGGACCGCTATCGGTAAACAATATGCGAACACCCTTCTTCCAGGCAAGGGTGCGAATGGTCAGAGAGCCGTTTTTGCCGATGGCATCAATGGCGTTGTCGATAATATTGATAAAAATCTGCTCAAGCTGCGCGGGATCTGACAGGATAACCGGCACCTGCGGATCATACTCTCTGATAATGTCAATATTGCGATTGGTGGCTTCTGTTTTAAGCATTTCAGCAGCCTGATCCGTCAGGGAGTTGATCAGTATTTCCGTACGGCCGGGGTTCATGCGGCGGCCAAAGCCGAGCATGCGCTGGGTTATGCCTTTGGCGCGCTTGACATGCTGGTCAATTTTTTCTGTACTTTCCAGTATTTCTTGATAATTTTTCATTGCTTCGGGTTTTTCATCGTCCAGCAGGTCACGTATCCAGCCCGCATTTTCCTGAATGAGCATAAGGGGATTGTTTACCTCATGGGCCACCCCGGCGGCCATTTTGCCAAGGGCCGCCATTTTGCTGGACTGAAGCATGCGGGCATCGATATGGGCCTGTTTCTGGTCAGACTCTTCAAGCGAAGCCACGAGCCGCCGGGTGCAGAGTTCGGCCCCCATACAGATAAGCCCGCTGCCCAGAATCATGAAAAAAACAATCAGCGCTTTGAGTTGCCGTAACGGTTGGAGGCTGTCACGCACATCATCAAGCACCACAAGCGCCCAGGGCATGGACTCCAGAGGCATCATGGCGGCCAGCATTTCCTGCCCTTTGGATGTGGTCAGATGCTGGGTGGACACATTTTTGCGGGTCATATCCGGCAGTGGCACACCAAACCGCGCCATGCTTTTGCCGTGATAGCGCGAATCCGTCTGGAGCTCGCCTCTGGCATTGACCAGAAAGGCATCGCTGTGCGGACCGGAATACACGCGACGCAGCAAGGCCCCCATAGCGTCCATATCAATGGTAGCCCGTACTATGTAGCTGCGCCCCCCCTCGTGCCGCAGCACCGCTATGATGAAATGAGGCTCGTTCCTGTAGCCCATAAACACATCACTCACATACACACCCTTGCGCAGCACCTCTCTGAACCAGGGAGTGTCGGAGTAATTGTTGTCGCTGAGGTCATATGGTCCCACATAGGAGACATGGCGGCCGTCCATGCCGATGACACCCACATCCACAAAGGAGCGGCTGTTGTTCTGCATGATGCTGAAGATATCGCTCAGACGCGCGGAATTGCTCAATTCTGCATAAGGATGGGTGAAGGCCAGATTTTTTATCTGGGCGATGCGCTCCACCATAAATGTATCCAGCGCGCGGTGTTTGCTGCTGGCTACAGCCTCGATGCCCGCGCTGATCTTTTCGTCATAGATGGCGCTCAGCCTGTCCAGGCAGAACAACCCCAGAGCCACCAGCGGCGTGAGCGCCATAAGCAGCAGCGTAACGAGCAGGCGGCGATAGATGACCTTGTACCCGCGATGGGGCGCGGGAGCGACTGCGGACATGGCTATGATTCCTCCACGCCGGTTGCGGCCTGCGGCAATTTTTCGCCCTTGAACAGCATACGGCAGTGTTCGAGCATTTCCTCCCGCCGGGCGGCCACCTGGGCCGCATCCTGCATGATCATATCCAGCTGGCGGGTATGGATGGTCATATATCCCGCCACTGCCAGCAAAAATTCACCTTCTTCACGATCCATACCCTTGAGGGTGGCGCTGACCGCATCATTGCGCACCATGGGGGCAAAGCCGAATTCCCACAAAATTTCAGCCACAAAACGCACGCGCAGGATGCGCCGCTCAATATTGGCCGCGCCGCCCCGCAGGTGAAAGGTGAGATAATTCTCAGGGGTGCGCTCGCCAAGGCGCGCCTCTACAGAGACAAAATGAAAGCCAAAACGCGAATGCAGGCTGCAATAGTCGCGCGAGATCATAAAGTAGTTTTTTTCAGAAAAGTAGGCAGTCTGTGCGGCAGGATCCAGGTTGGGGTTGGCCGTGGCCTCAAACAGCACCGAAAGAAACCCCTTGCCGTCCACGGGCGGCGGCCCCTGCCAGGCGTAGGCGTTCATGCCATGCCAGAGCGCACGCATGGGTACCGAAGATATCTGCTCAATATCAATGACCGGCCCGGGAGGGGTAACCGCAAAGCCGTCACTGAGGTTCACCACCCAGAACTGCTTGAGCACCTTGTCGCGCAACTGCTTTACACGTTGCGGCGCGTACTTTTTCTCCGCCCCGAGGCTGAACATGGCGCTCACGGCCCTTTCATGGCAGTAGCGGGCAATATCGTGGTATGTCTGACAGTTGGAAGCCCTGAATTCGGGACTGTCAACATCCATCGTCAAAGGCAGTATGCGGGCCGAGGCCTTTTGCAGGATGCGGTACACGGGGCTGCCGGGCATATAGTCCCGCCCGGGCGGCACGTTGGGCAACAGGGATTCCAGCCTGTCAACATAGACCTGGCAGATGTCCGAGCACAGGGTAATCCGTTGCCCGCTTTTCAGTATTTCCGTGGCATTGTCCAGCCCGAAAATGGCCGGTTTGCCAAATTCGCGCGCCAGCGATGCCAGCCGTGAACCGGGCAGGCCTTCTTCGGCGATAATGCCCGCGGCGCGGTCCATCAAGGCGCCCCAGCGGTAATTATCGTCAGGCACCACAAGAATGCCGCCCGCGGGAAAACGCCTGGCCTCTTCCCATCGCCGCGCTACGCAAACCGGCCCCGCCACCCGGCCGGGGCTGACCGTATAGCCCCCCGTAAGCCGCAGATTACTGCGCACATCAGCGGTTACCGGCGGCATGTCCACCGCATCCACAGGCAGGGGAATGGGCCGTGCCAGCAAAAGGCGCAGATGCCCCTGCGGCGTGCGCACCCACGAAAGAGAAACAGGCCAGCCGAAATCGGCCTCAAGATCAAGGGCCAGCGCGGCCACTTCTCTGGCGGTATCGGCTTCAAGCAGAGGACGAGCCGTTCCGGGAGGCCCCACAAGACTGATGACATCATACGGCGGCCGCCTGTCCACAGTGGCATGGTCTGCGGGCAGAACAGAATAGTCCAGTTCCTGCGGCAAACCGCGGCAGGCATAAACGTGGGCATGGTCGCCGTGCGCCTTCACCGGGCTGCACGAATGGGCAAGCCCGCCCCAAGAGCCGTCCTCCACTGCCATACAGGTAACACACACACCGGCGCCAGCCTCGGTAAGGCCCCGGGCGCGCCGGTACACAAGGGCCTGAGCGCGCTGCTTGCGGGCCAGGGTCAGCTGAACAGCGTGGAGCACTTCTTCGTCCGTGGCTTCCAGCGGCACTGACGGCCCCCAGAGCACAAGGCCGGGGTCATCGCTGCCCTGGGCCTCGGGCGGCCACAAGCGCCCGCGCAGTACAAGCCGCATCCCCTCGGGACAGGACGCCCTCAAACGGGCGACAGCAGTCAGAATTTCCGCCGCCAGATCCTGGGGCATGGGGGTATCTTCCACCAGCTGGCCGAGGCTGCGCGAAAGCTTGGCAAGATGCTTGGGGGCAAGGCCCCCGGCAGCCTGTATGCGCCGGTTGATCTCGCTCTGAAGGTCGCCGCTCTGGAAAAAATGCTGGCAGCCCACGGCAGTAACCACAAAACCTCTGGATATCAGGCCCGGCAGGCGGCGGCGCACGTCTTCCAGCCGCAGGGTTACAGGGTCAACCAGCGGAGAACGTCCCTCGCCGCTGAGCGCCCCCATATCGGTTTCATCCGGTCCGAGCGGCAGCACAAGCGGCCCCAGAAGACAGGACTCCGGCTCGTACACGTCATCCGCCACCATTTTCTGCAGTTCGGCAAATCTTGCGTACAGGGCTTCGCAGGGGGCGGGATCAAGCCGTTCCAACTGCTTGATACACTGAAACGCCTGTGTGGCCATACTGGTACACAGGGCGCGCACCCTGTAAAGTCCGAAGGGATGGTCGCAGCACAGGGTGTATTCAAGGGCGGTCATGGTTTCCTGAAAAGTGTTCCATGCCGTGAGGAAAAGCTTGAAAGAATGATGCCGCAGGGCAAAGAAGCGCTCGGCCTCGCTGTCTGAAGCCGAGGCTCCGGCTGCGGCCCGTCGGGCGGTCCGCGAAAAAAAGCCCAAAAGGCGTGAGAGTGGCATGACGGCTCCAGAACTCATGACAACGCCCCGGTTTTCTATGACCTGGGACCTGTGCCGCCAGCGGCATAGCCGCCGGACCGTGAGCGCAAAAATGTGTCGCGCCGGGCGGTTACGTCCATTGGCGCTATTGTTACACAGCGGTAACACAGGCAGCACGCCATACGCAACAGCGAAAAAGCCTGACAGGACGCTCGGCAATATGAACCACAGCGTCAAGTTACCACAGCCCCCTCCTACCTTCAAGCAGCATGTGACATAATTCTCAAATATAAACCAGAAGCTTCCAGGGCTGTAAGATTGCCAGGAGATTTTTGACAAATCTGCCGCTTCACAGGCCGCGGTGCGCCGCCAACCGGCCATGGCAGTGTTGTGGACAGCGCCGGGTTGTGGAGCGCAACAGAAAAATTCCGCCGGCCGGGCGGCCGCGGTGAGGGGAAAGGGCTAGAAAAGATTACCGTTGCGAATATATTTTCACAAAGGTTAAGACACGCTAGCGAACGTCTGCTCACGCAGCCGTCAGAGCAATTTAAAGCTGAATTGCCCTAGCTGCGCAACGGAGCCACTCCGCCCTGCCCTTGCGGCATGCCGGGCGCAGCCTGCGCCATAGGGGATGCTGCGGCTTCGGCCAGTTGGGCAAGCGTACGCAGTTGCTGCATGCTTGGTTCCAGAAACTGCGGGTCGCCCACGTCCTGTCGCAAGAAAGAATTGATGGCGGGCATGCTTTCAATGGCGGCGTCAATCTCGGCATTGGTTCCCCTGGCGTAGGCCCCGATGTTGACCATATCCTCCACTTTGCGAAAGGTGCTCATATTACGCGTAACCACCCGCCCAGACAGAACATCCTGCCGATCGCAGATATCCGACCGCAAACGGCTGATGGAGCGCAGCACGTCAATGGCAGGAAAATGCCCCTGGTCCGCCAGATCGCGGGTGAGCACAATGTGACCGTCCAGAATGGACCGCACGGCGTCGGCAATGGGTTCGTTAAAGTCATCGCCGTCCACCAGCACTGTATAAATACCCGTAATGGTTCCCCTGGCGGACCGCCCGGCCCGTTCCAGCAGCTTGGGCAGTTGAGCGAAAACCGTGGGGGTATAGCCCTTGGTGGTCGGTGGCTCGCCCACAGCCAGCCCTACTTCGCGCGCGGCCATGGCAAAGCGGGTTACAGAGTCCATCATGAGCAGTACGTCCATGCCCTTGTCGCGGAAATATTCGGCAACTCCCGTAGCTGCATAGGCCGCGCGCATACGTACCAGAGGGGACTGGTCGGATGTGGCGATGACCAGAACAGAACGCGCCATGCCCTCCGGCCCGAGGTCCCGTTCCATAAATTCCACCACTTCACGGCCACGTTCGCCAATGAGGGCGATAACGTTGACATCAGCGCGGGTATAGCGGGCCATCATGCCCATAAGCGTAGATTTGCCCACGCCGGAACCGGCCATAATGCCCACACGCTGCCCCTTGCCGAGTGTGAGCAGACTGTTGACCGAGCGGACGCCCACATCAAGAATATCCGTAATGCGCGGGCGCTGTAGCGGGCTTGGCGGGTCGGCGTAGATGGGAACAAGCTCGGGATGCCACTGCTGGCGGGCCACGGCGGCCCATCCCGGCACATACGGCTCCTGTTCCTGCACCTGACGGGCAAAGTCGGCCTTGGCATTATCACCCATAGGCAACGGCGAAGAATACAGTTCAGCGCTGATCGGCGGGCCTGCGTCCAGCGGCGTGCCGAAAGCGTCAAAGGCCCGCCCAAGCAATCCCGGCCCGGCCGGAAAAACCGGCGGTAGGCTGGTGTTGCGGATGCGGCTGCCCGGGCGGATGCCGCGCATATCGCCGTAAGGCATGAACAACAGATTGCCGTCACGAAAACCTACCACCTCGGCGGCGATGCCTTCATCGCCGCCATCGGGCAGCATGTGGCACACGGCCCCCAAAGGAGCGCGCAGACCGCTGCCTTCTGCCACAAGGCCCACGACCTTGTTGACCTTGCCGTACAGACGCACGGGATTGCTTGTTTGCAGTAATTTGATGCAGGCTTGCGGGTCCAGCTTCATAACACAACCATGCTGTCAGCGGCCTTTGCCCGCGCCGGGCAGGAAACCGCCCTGGGAAAAAACATCATGATCGGCCAGACCTGACTGGCCTGACTGGCCTGACTGACCTGACTGACCTGATTGGCCTGGCTGGCCGGAAACCGCACCACCCTCTTCGTCATCAAGCGGAAAAAGCTCGTCTTCCAGCTCCGCCAGCGTGGGATTTGCCGGACGCGCTCCAGGCTGTGCGACGGCAGGATTGACAGTCTGCGGCGCAACGCCAGTAGATTGTGCGCCGTGATTGCCCATGCCGTTGGTTTTACCCGCGGATTCATGCCCTGCAGGCATGTCTGGCAGCGCTGCGGGAGCGGCTCCAGGTGCTTCGCCCGCCGAAATTTTCTCCGAAAAAGCGTCCATCGCCGGAGTCTTCTGGTGTCCCGTATATGTTTCCGCGTCAATCCCACCCGGGGCTGACGGTGTGCCTTCCGGAGCGGAGGCGGGCGTGTCAGGCATGCCGTATTCACCGGCAGCCGCTTCGGCCGCCGGAGACCGGGCGGGGTCGCCCGACTCCGGAGCATGAACGAAACCTCCGTGCTCCGAGTCCGAGGCTGCCGCAGCAGGGGGTGTAGCCTCCGTACCAGGCATGCCCGCACCCACAGCAGTGGCGCCGGCGGCGTTCTGTATATAGGCATCTTCCGGGGCAGCAGCGGCAAGGTCTGCCTGCGTGCCGTCGTCTTCCGCCAGCATGGCCCGGCTGCCGGGCACGGCCCCTTCAGGGTCCGCCGCCAGCGCAGGCTCATCCGCCGCATGGGAATGTTCAGACTCCTCACCGGAATGGTCAGCCCCCATACCGCTGGAAACATCACCGGAGATGTCTGCCGGCAATCCTGCATTCAGAGGATCGGCCGCTTCAGACGATAACGTCTCGTGTGAGCCTTCGTATGAAGCCTGAGCCGCCTCTTTTACCGGGGCGTTTTCCTGCGCCGCCTGCGGGATCAGGTCTGTCTGACCGGCGGACGCGGCAGGATATTCCGGCGCGGGAGCCATAGCGGCTATGCGCTCGGCCTCTTGCTGCACCATCCGGCTGACGGCCTCTCCATCGCTTTCTTCTTTCCGGTCAGGCCCGAGGGTCAGATGGGATAAAATACCGTTGACCAGTTCTGCGTAGTGTTCCCGGCGACAGTCTACGCTGCCGCTGACGCTTTCAGCCACCAGCCCGCCACGTTCAACAGACTCATCGCCGTTGACGACCCATTGCTGCAACTCGGGCACACGCTCACGGGCAGCCATGAACATGTCGCCCACGGTGCCTTCGTCATCGGGATGCACGCGTACGGTGATGGAGGCGCGGTCTTCCAACAGGTTGAGCGCCTCAAAGACCAGGGCCTGCAAGATGCGTTTATGCTCTTCTTCCAGCACCCAGCCCGTACCTGCCGTAACGGCCTCCTGCGTCAGCAGGGCAAGTTCTTCACGCCAGGCGTCGCATATGTTGCGGCGCTGGGCATCCAGCGCATAAAGCACACTGCCGAGTGCCTGCCCCATTTCGGCGCGAAACTCTTTAAGCTCCTGCCCGGCCTGATCCATACCTGCCTGAAATCCCTCGCCATGGGCTGCGTCGAGCACGGCTTGCGCCTGCTCTCGCAGCGCTTGCGCCTTGCCCAGCTCGGCTCCGGCCTGATTTCTTTCTTCCTGCGCCTGGGCCTTGAGTGTTTCGCTGTCGCCAATGAGCCGCTGCTTCAGGTCCTGCGCCTCGGCGCGCGCCTCGTCGAGCACCCTTTGGCGTTCGGCGTAGGCTGCCCCCAGTATTTCACGCGCCCTTTCCTCGGCCTTGGCCCGCACCCGCGCAAAATAATCTTCCTGTTCCTGCTGTTGCGCACGCTCACGGCGCAGGGGTTCCTGCATGGCGTCAAGCTGCTCCACGGTGGCTTCGCGCTCACCCATGAAGACAGTACCCCATTTTTTGCGCAACTGATCTGACGCCATGACGTTTTCCGGGTTAGAATTTTTCAGTGCAGGTCTGCAGCGGCCGCCAGACCAGCCGGCACAGCAAGGCTGTTACCCCTGGATACGGGGCACCTGCCGCAGCCCTATACAAAGACCTCGCCAGCACCCCTGCTGATGACAAGCTTGTTTTCCGCCTCAAGGCGACGCACAACCTTTACGATATTCTGCTGCGCGGCCTCTACGTCTGAAAGCTTGGTCGGCCCCATATATTCCAGTTCTTCGCGAATCATGTTGCCCGCGCGTTCGGACATATTCTTGAAGAACTTTTCCTTGAGGTCGTCACTGGAGCCACGCAGGGCCAGGGTAAGGTCTTCGTTGGAAATTTCCTTGAGCATCTCGCGCACGCCGCGGTCGTCAATATTTTTGCAGTCTTCAAAGACGAACATGAGGTTGCGGATATCTTCGGCCATCTGGGCGGAATCTTCTTCGATTTCGGACAGCACTTCTTCTTCGGTGGCGCGGTCCACGGCATTGAGAATTTCAGCCACAGACTGTACGCCGCCCACCTTTTTGCCTTCCTTGCCGCCCATGGCGATCAGCTGGCTTGTAAGCACCTTGTCCACTTCCATAAGCATGTCTTCCGGCACGGCCTCAAGCCGGGCCAGACGCATGAGCACCTCGGCGCGCACACCGGCGGGCAGGCTTGTCAATAAATTGGCGGCCTGATCAGGATGCAGATGCCCAAGAATGAGCGCCAGGGTCTGCGGGTGCTCGTTGCGTAAAATTTGTGAAAGAAGGCGAGGGCTTACCTGCTCAAGCTCGCGAAATGGCGCGGGGCCGGTTTCAAGGCTGAGCGAGTCCATAATGTACTTGGCGGTCTCGGGGTCGAGGTTCTTGACCAGCAGACGTTTGAGCGTATCGCTGCCGCCCGCTATCATATCCACCCCTTCCACCAGAGATTCGTGAAACTCGCGCAGGACGTCTTCCACAATTTCACGCGGCACGGGTTCCAAGTCCACAATGGCTTTGGAGATCTCGGCTATTTCCTGCCTGTCCATGCGCTTGAACACGTCGGCCGTGAATTTGTCGCCCATGGCGAGCAGCAGCACGGCGATGCGCTGTTTGCCGGTCAACTCCATCCTTATGCTCCTTCACCCCGCCCCCGAGGGCACAGAGGGGTTTTAGTCCTTGTCTGAAAGCCAGCGCTTGATAAGCCGCACGGCCTGATCCATATGCTGCTCGGTAATACGGAACAGCCGCAACTTCAATTCTTCCACCCGCTGATTGGTTTCTTTCTGCGCCAGACGCAGCGCCTTGAGCCGTGACAGGGCCGGTGTAGAACCGCCGCCCTGCCCTGACGAAAGGCCCATCCGCGGGGGGCTAGGCTTTAACTGCTTCATCGTTCTTCATCCAACCGCGCACCAGGGTAACCACCTGTTCCATATGATTGTCGGACAGGGTAAAGATGTGCGCTTTCAGGGCTTCAATGTCCTTGAACACCAGATCGTCCTCGTCGTCTTCCTGCGGCACCTCGTCTTCTGTTCTGGCGGCTTCTTCCAGCGCCTCGTACAGAGCGAGCTGCTCTTCGGCGGCGGGCAGGCCTTCCAGGCCTTCCACCATTTCACCGGCCTCAACCTTGGGCCGGATAAGAGCCAGCACCACAGGCCGCACTATAAGCATCAGGAACAGGAAGGCCAGCAGGGCATTAAGCAGGGGCTTGCCCAGACGTTCGGCATAGTCAGCCAGCATGTCGGCAAAATTCGGGTCCCTGGGCGGCTCGGAGTCGGTAAAGGGCGCGGAGCTGACCTCCAGCGCGTCGCCCCGGCCCGTATCCAGCCCCACGGCATTATGAACAAGCTGACGCACCTGTTCAAGCTCTTCGCTTTTGCGCGGCATAAACGTCCACGCGCCATCGGCCTTTACATACGTGCCATCAATGAGGACTGCAACCGTCAGGCGGCGCAATTCTCCCACGTTGGACACGATCTGCTGTTCTTCCTTGTTGATTTCGTAGTTGGTGGTGCGGGCTTCACGGGTTCCGCTCTGGTCAGAGACAGAACCGGTGATGCCGTCGCCGCGAAAATTCACATCTGGCGAACCTGCCTCAAGGTTGGCGCGCCCCTGCTGGCTTTCTTCGCTGCGGTATTCGCTGCGCACAGCCGTTCTTTCGGGGTCGAACAGTTCGCGGCGTATGGTTTTCTGGCTGAAGTCCATATCAGCGTTGACCTTGGCAATGACGCGGCCAGGGCCAAAAAGGGGCTGGAGCATTTCTTCAATACGGCGTTCAAGATTGCGTTGCACGGTCTGACGGTATTCCATCTGCGTGGTGGTAATGCCCGCCAGGCTGTCTTCCTCCGGCTGGTAGAGCACCTTGCCGCTGGTATCGGTAATGGAAACATGCCCCCTGTCCAGGCCTTCCACAGACATGAGCATCATATTGAGGATGGCGTTGATTTCTTTCTGGTCAACCTTGATGTTGGGGCGAATAAGCTTGAGCACCACCGAAGCCGAAGGCGACTGGCGCTCTTCGACAAAAAGGCTGCGGCGGGGGATGACCAGATGCACTCGCGCACTTTCCACACTGGGAAATTCGCTGATCGTGCGGGCCAGTTCGCCCTGAAGGGCGCGGGTATAGTTTATTTTCTGCACAAAGTCTGTCTGACCGACCTTGACCTTGTCAAAAATTTCAAAACCGATTCCCTGCCCCACCAGACCGCCTTCGCCCGCGATCTTGATGCGCTGGTCGTATACCACTTCCTGCGGAACCATGATGGTGGCTCCGTTATCAGTAATGCGGTAGGCCACCTTGTCGGACTGCAGGGCCTTGACCACCACGCTGGCGTCTTCGGGGCCAAGATTGGAATAAAGAACGCGGTACTCGGGGCGGCCCATCCAGATGGAAAGCCCAATAATACCGGCCAGCAGAGCCACGGCCCCGCCTGCGGCGGCCATGCGTTGCAGCTGGCTCATCTTTGCCCATACTGCTTTGAAAGAATTGATAAACTGTTGGATGAATGCAGGCATGGTCCGCTCCTGTGCGCTCCGGCGCCGGTTTTCCGGCACAAGGCCGGGCTTGCCTTGCCGTAGCAACATTCATGCCTAATCATATAGTATTGTAATAACATACTATATTTTAAAGGCATTTTGTAAGTACCTGAAATTCAAATTTATGACGCCTTAAAAAGGTCTCCCCCCGTACGGCAAAGCCATGCAGGGGGAGACTGTTCAGGAGCCTGAAAAAAATACTGTATCCGGTCAATGGGTTATGGTAGTTCTGGAGATGTATTGCCCCTGGAACAGGCAACGCTTGAAATGGCTGCCTGACCACTATCTTTCCTGCTGTCTTCGCCCGTAATTCTTTTGTCGCAACGGCCGAAGCAAGGTTGCCTTGCAAACACTTCGCGATGTGGGTTTGTCTCAAATCCACGCAGCGTGTTCCAGATTTTTCAAGGTTGAGCCGCTCTAGAACTGCATCTTGGAAATTTCCTTGTAGGCTTCCAGCACCTTACCGCGCACGGCGGTAGTCAGCTTCATGGCAAGGCTGGATTTCTGCATGGTTATCATGAGTTCCTGCACGTTCTGGGTGCGGCCCGAAGCAAATTCGCTGATGGCTTCATCCTTGACGCCCTGCAACTGGTTTACCTTGTTCAGTGAATCCCTGAGGGTTCCGGTAAAGCTGCTCTCGGAAGTTACCGGGGTATGCGCCTTGCCGGGAAACTGCACCATGTCCACCTGGGCGCCGAAATTTTCGCCGGTATCCACCTTGCTGCGGGCAAGGCTCTGATCCAGGGTGCGGGAAAAAAGCGTTTTGCCGCTGACAGACGAACCCTGCTGCAGGCTGCCCTCTACCCTGTTGAAATGCTGCATGGCCTCACTGTACGCGCGCATGCCCACTGACTGTATGCTCATGGCCTTCTCCTGAATTGCCTCAGCGGCTCCGCCCGGTCAGATGGGCGGTAAAAATCTTATTTGCCGATTTCAAGGGCTTTTACATACATGCCCTTGATGGCGTCCACAGTGGTGACGTTGGCCTCAAAGTTGCGTTGCGCCGTCATGAGGTTGGCCATTTCTTCCACCACATTGATGTCGGGGTACATTACATAGCCTTCGGCGTTGGCATCGGGATTGCCCGGTTCATACACCCGCTTGAAGGGGCGGTTATCCATAGTTACGGCCATCACGCGCACCCCCTTGACCGCACGGTCAAGCGCCGAGCGCATATGGACGGAAAAAGGATCATCCACGTCAGCCGTCTGCTGCACCACGCTGCGCCGCCGGTATGGCCCGCCCAAGGGCGTACGTGTGGTTTTGGCATTAGCCAGGTTCATGGATATGGTATTGATACGCGTACGGTCGGCTGCAAGCCCCGATGCGCTTATGTCAAATGCTGTCATGAAGTCCATGGCGTTCTCCTGATCTCAAATCAATGCTGTCCCGCCGGGCTGGCTACGAAAATGCTGTTCCCGTCCGGCAGGCTGCCTGCCCTGAATACGCGTTGTTACTGTACGCCGAAGCAGGCAGAAAGCAGCGCGGGCAGAAATGGAAAAATATTGCGGCAGCAGGCCCGCTATGCCTGCTTGCCGTCTTGTATGACTGTGTGGATACCTTCGAACGTTTTGGTAAGAACCTGCGCAAGGGCCGTAAACTGCAACTGGTTTTTGGAGTGCTTGGCCATTTCCTTGTCAAGATTCACCCGGTCTTCACCGTGAATGAGCCGGGGCTTGAAGGCTTCTGACCATTCGGGCCTGAAGCTTGAAGGATCAAAGGTCGAAGGTATGTGTTCCGCGCTGGTACGGCTCATCTGCCCTTCCATATCCTGCCCGAGGGCAGTCTGAAGCTCTTTTTCAAAGCTCAATTCACGCGGTTTGTAATTGGGGGTGTCAATGTTGGCCAGGTTGCCGGCAATGATGTTCTGCCGGTCAAGCTGCATGTTCATGACCGTACCAACAAGGCCGATCTGGCTGCTGAACAAACTTTTCATAGATCCTCCCGCAGTCCTTCTGGATTGCTTGGCAATCATAAAGCAACATTTGTTCCAAATAAATATTATCAATATAAAACGTAATGTTAACAAATAAAAATGCATCAAAAAACAAACCGGTCCCGAATTTCGCCACTTTATTGACGTGACGAAAACCGAAACCGGAGAACACGAAGCCGCAGTAAATGCTGTTTTCAGGGCATCTCGCCACCCTGGCGATAATATGCCAGCAGAGCATCATTTTTTGCCAGCCCCGAGGCCCAAAACCTTTCTGACGGCAAAAGCAGTACGCGGGAGTCAAAAAACATCAAGGCAGATACGAAGTCCGCACAGGGCGCGACCAGCGCAGGCACAAGAGAAAAAACACCGGTCCCGCCAGTCCGCATGCCTGCTGCCACGAACTCACAATACGGTACGGCGCGGCTATTCCCAGGCCCTGGAAAATTCCCTGTCTGCAAAAGCTTCGGCCAGACCAGTCATCTGCTTCAGCCGCAGGACTTCGTCAGGGTCCATACCCAGCTCCCGGCCAATACGCTCGCTGCTCCAGTTATAGCCTTTCAGGGCAGTCACCAGCTTTGCCGTCAGCTCGACCTTGTGCGCGCCTCTGGCCATGTTATGCCGGACCGTGGACGTAATCCTGTCTTCAAAAGGCTTGTCCAGCTCAACGATGAAAAGATATCCCGAAAGGGCCTCGCGAACTTCGGGCGCATTTTTTGCGACGCTGCGGCGATGAAAGCCGTCCACAATCTGAAAGGCGCCCCTGCTGCCCCGGGCCACAACCACAGGCATGGTCTGGCCGTCTTTAGCCATGGACAGGCGCAGCAAACGCATTTCAGGCGGCGCGACCTTGTTGGGGTTGTAATCGTTGCCTTTAACCTTGTCCACGCGCACCAACTGAGGGCGCGCGGCCGGATGAGGCGTATCCAGATACCGGGCGGCCATATCCACAAGACGGTTATATACTTTCACCCGCTGGTCAAAACGGCGGGTATCAGACAGCAGCGCGTCTTCCAGAGAATTTATCCATTGCTCAAGTTCCATTGGACTCCCCTAACCATAACACATATTGAACAAATCGGCCTCTGGGGTTCCCGTGCGGCATAAAGCCCAGCGGCGCATAGCGTGATTCCAGCCATATATAGTCTGTAAGCCATACGGACCGGGCATGGTGCCGCCGCGCATACTCAATGCAGTGACGCAAGACTGTTTCCAGAAGCATGCCGTCCCCAGCCGGGCTGTACAGATGGCGTAGCAATCCCCTTTCACCCTGCAACCGTATGGACCCGAAAGCGTGCACCGTGTGCCGCTCGGCCGCCACATACCACACCTGCCCGGGACGGCTTGAAATCGCGCAGCCCAGGGCATCCCTTGTGGTGGCGCAGGCGCAAAACTCTCCTATCCTGCCAAACAGCTGTGCATTTTTTTCAGGCTCGCTCTCATGAACAAACTTTTCGATGCGCATAACCGCCCTACCTCCCCACACGCAGCACCCACTCCAACTGCTTTTCCATTTCCCTTTTTGTCTGACTGAAAGAAAGGCCTTTGCACCAGTAGTCATTTTTTAAAAGCACCTTGCAGATCCGCCGCCAGCTCGGCGCTTTGCGGGCGGCCTCCAGCCGCGGCTCCGCTTCATCCGGGATAACCGCAACACCGTGTTCGCGCCACCAGCGCACAAAACTGTGAATCTTGTTGCGGTAATGATCCGCCGTACTGTCAGGCATGGAAGACAGAAGAAATTCGCAGTAGCTTTGCCATGTATGGCCTTCCGGAAGGCTTATGTGATAATTGCCCATCACATTGCCGGAAGTTGCGGCGTGCCGGTTGCCGAAGTTCGCCCCCTGCACCCGGCTGACAAGCCGCGCCCACGTCTCCGGCTCCAGAATCTTGAAAAGCCAGAGGCTCTTTCGCTGGTCATCGCCAAATGGCTGGCAAAGGCGCATTTGTGCAAGACTAAGCCCCGCCATATGCATAAGGTCGTAGATATGGTTATAGTCCCACTGCATCCGCCCGTGAGCCGTCCAGATATCTTCTGTCCGCCAGTCATATATCGGATAGGCGTTGACAAGCCCGGTTCCAGAAACCGTAGTCCACCCATGACGATTCCAGCGCCGCTTGGTCCACGACTTGATGGTGCGAAAACGATTCAGGCTTTCATCACTTCGAATGCCCACAAGGCAGGCGCAGGGATTTTCCTGAGAAAAATGCTGCCCGAACAAAGGCACAAACTCTTCAAACTCCATCCCGCGCCGGAACCATGAAAAATGTTTTTCATCACTGATAACTCCCGGATGCCGGGGAAGTTCACGTATCCATTCCGCACGGGCTTCGGGATCCCAGCAGAGCCAGTGCGGCTGGGTCTGGCTTACGGCATTGCGCAGATGCAGGGGCAGGCAAATCCAGTGTGGCCTGATTTCCGGCCGGGTCATGATTCTGGCGACAAAATCGGCAGTGTGCCTATACCAGGCCTCAAGATCTATGTGCAGCACATCAAGCGGAAGCCTTTTTTTTCTTCGCGCCACTTCCAGAGCCAGATGAACAAGGCAGCCCGAATCTTTACCGCCTGAAAATGATACATATACTCGCTCAAAATTTTCAAATATCGCTTCGATCCTCTGGACGGCAGCAGTAAACACATCGATATCGCGATATTTTTTCTTCATGATAAAAAAGCTTCTACCTTGCCGTAATGAAACAAATTTGAGTTCATAATGCTCATAGTTTCTCCAGTTTTTGACGGCATTACATCTGGCATCGCATAAAAAAACATGAACGATGTTATTTATCTCGCCCCTTGCAGTATGCTAACAACGCCATCCCCTGGCAGTCAAACAGTCAGGCAGAAAAAAATCCATCACATCCCGCATATACACAAAATATACAGTCATTAATTGCAGAAAATTTCAGAAAACAAGTACACTGCCCAGATGCCAGTACAGGCATGTGTTACAGGGTATCCCTGCATGGCACCTGGGTTTTGAATCAGCGACAGCTGCATCATATGGATATTTTTGTGTGGAAAGACGCTTTCTGCTTCACAGCGGGGACGGCTGAAACTTTTCAGCTCAAACCTGCGCAGCCTGAACAGCCAGCCCGGAAGATACGGCACAGTGAGGCTTGCCCGGCAGGAGGAAGGGAAGACATGAGATACGCGGGCGCCCAGCACCCGCACGTTGTGCAGATGGAAGGGCTGCCTCCATCTGCACAACGCACTTTCAGGCGTTACGCCCGTTTCATATTCTGAATCAGCGTATTGAGGTTCTGGGCCTGGGCTGCCAGGTCAGACACGGCTCTGGCAGCTTCGCCCATAGCATCGGCGGTCTGCCGTGACATGTCGTTGACCTGAACTATGGACAGGTTGATTTCCTCGCTGGCGGCGGACTGCTCTTCGCTGGCTGTGGCAATGGCATGCACCTGATCCGCTGTGGCGTCCACAGTAGCCACGATTTCCTGAAGGGCCTGACCGGACATATCGGCCAGTTCCGTCGTCCGATTGATCTGCTCCACAGCGTTTTCCGCACTGGCTGTGCTTTTTTGCGTGCTGTCCTGAATGGCCTTGATGACGCTGCTCACGTCCAGGGTGGAAGCCATTGTCTTTTCCGCCAGCTTGCGCACCTCGTCAGCCACCACAGCAAAGCCGCGCCCGGCTTCGCCCGCGCGGGCGGCTTCAATGGCGGCATTCAGGGCCAGCAGGTTGGTCTGGTCAGCAATATCCGAAATGACGCCCATAATACGTGTGATATCGCGGGTGTGTTCGTTAAGTTGCGTCATATCTTCCTTGAGCTGTCCGGAAATATGCCGCACGCCTTCAATGCTCTGCAATGACTGCGCAACAATACTGGAGCCGTGCTGGGCCTTTTCTCTGGTTTCGGCAGAAGCAATGGAAGCCGCCCCGGCGTTACGGGCAACCTCCTGCACGGTGGCGTTCATTTCGTTCATGGCAGTAGCCGCCTCGGACAAACGCTGGGCAGACTCTGCCGCGCCGCGGTCAGACTGCTCAATCTGGGCCGAAAGCTCCGTAGAAGCTGAAGAAAGCACCGCGGCCACTTCTTCGAGCTGCTCCGCGGCAGCCAGCATGCCGTCACGCCGTGCTCCTTCGGCGGCTCTGCGGGCTTCTTCGGCCTCGTGCATGGCCTGGCGCGCTTCTTCAGTGGCCTTTTGGGCTTCCTGCGCCCGCTGTTCGCTTTCTGACAGAAATTTTTGCAGATTCTCCGTCATGATGCCCACGCCTCTGGACAGCCCCCCGATTTCGTCAGTGCGGGCAGCGCATTTTTCATGAACAGCCCGTTGCTGGTCGCTCATCTCAAATTGCCCCTCGGCAACACGCCCCACAAAGGCTTCTTCATTTTTCAGAGCCGTGGTGATGCTTCGCGCCACAATAAAAACTATTAGCCCCACGACCAGAATAATAGCGAACATGAGCATCAGATTGCCGCGCAACAGCACAGCGGCGGGCGCAAGAACCTCGCTGCGCTCCATACTCAGCACGACAAACCAGTTCATGGCAGGAATTTCCTGAAAATACGCCAGTTTTTCTTTTCCATCCCATGTGTAGGACAGATTGCCATTACGCTTTTCAAGTATCTGCCGGACCCAGTCCAGGTTGCCGTCTTCGTCGCCAACATAGTCCTTGTTGGGATGCATCAGTAACAGACCGCTGCCGTCATAGACAAAACTTGTGCCGGTCTGCCCCAGCCTGACGGCATCCACTGTTTCAGCGCTGAACATAGTGAGGTCGACCGTGCCGTAGACCACCCCCAGAACCTTGCCGTCATTCATGACCGGCGCAGCCATCACTGTGGTGACCGCGCCTGAAACCTTGCTGCGCGCATTCAGCACGCTGCTTTTACCCTGCATGGCCGCCTTGAAATACGGACGTTCAGAAAGATTGGTATTAATTCCAGCAGGATTGCTGTGCCCCACGACCACCCCCTCGGGTGAAAGCAGACCCACTGCAGCCAGCAAGGGAAAATCTTCGGCAATGCTTTTCAGGCTTGCCTGCATGGCAGGGCGCAGGGCATCTTTTTCCCATTCGGATCCGGCTTTGAGGAAATTGCTGATGCGGGATGTATGCCCGGCATTATCCAGCACTTTATGCAGCAACTCGGCCACACTGCCAAGCTGCCCGGCCTGGCTGCGTGTCACCGCGGCAAGTTCATCGTCTATCTGTACGGCCAGCGCCCTCTCCCCGCGCGTGTAGCTGAACCAGGTTACGGTGCAAAGGCCCAGAAGCGTCGGCAGCAAGATCAGCAGCAGCATTTTGGGCAACAAGCGCAATTTCATACTATTCCTCTCTTTTCCTTAAAAAACTCCTGTCTGATTTTCTGCATACCAGGTATGGAAAAAATCAGAGAGGCTGTTCTGAAAAGCTGTACAGCAATGCAGGAGTGTCATGAATGTTTTTATTTTATTTATCGACACATCTTTGAAAAAAATATGCCTTTTGAATCATAATTATGGATGAAGAATGCATTTGTTTCAAGTATTACAAATTACAAGAATAACAGCCATGCTTGATAGGCTGCCTTATAAAGGAAAAAAATCACACCAACTTCAATACGTTTGATTACTCACATATTATTTCATTCTTTTTTCAAAAAATAGATTAGACTTTAAAAAAGCATTGCATTGCACAAGAGAGCAAATAGATAAAAATTGATAATAATAACCCTTCACGCAGGCAAAAAAATATACTGTCCTGTTCACACGGCAAACAGGACAGTATACCAATGTGCCCGGCGGTGTTGCCGGGCTGGCGGCATGGCGGAAACAGGTTCTAGATGCGCATCTGGCTGTCGGTAACACCCAAAGCCCGCAGATGCAGATAAACCTCTGCGCAGGCCGCCGCATCAGAACCCGCATGATGGTGTTCCAGGGCAATGCCGAAATGCTCGCACACATGATTCAGCTTTTTGGAGGGCAAAGGCAGGCTGCGGCGCGCGCCCTTGAGCGTACAGAGAAAATGCTGCTCCGGTACACCCGCCCCAGCCTCACGGCAGCAGGCCAGCAGCACACGCCGGTCAAAAGAGGCATTATGCGCCAGCAGCACGCCTGCCCCTTTCATGAACGATTCCATTTGAGGCCATACGTCGCCAAAAACAGGGGCATTTTTAAGCATGGGCCAGGTAAGACCATGAATTTCTGTAAAAAGCACCCGCGAAGAAGGCGGCCGCACAAGACTGTAAAACTGCTCTGTAACGCGGCCGTCTTCAATGCGTGCAAGGCCCACAGCACAAGCGCTGTGGGCCGCATATCCGGATGTTTCAAAATCTATGGCCACGCAGGACGGGGCGGAAACGTCAGACAAGGTTACTCCACGTTGTTTTCGGCATTGCGTGCGGCTTCACCAAGGCGGGCCATGATATAGTCGCGCATGTGAGCATCGTCGCTTTCAAGATTGAAGCAGCGGGCATCTTCATTCATCAGCCCATCGGGAACAAAGTCGCCCAGGTCTTCAGCATCGGTAATCATGTTGTTGTAAAAGCATACGGAGAGCCAGCGGTTATCCGGCTCATCGTCCACAACATCAACCAGAACAAAAAGCTCACGCCGGGTCTGGGCCGCATGCCTGGCACGCAGGGAATAGCTGATGCCGGGACGCCCCTTGAAGGTGAAGCTCATGCCGCTGTGCGCGGCCAGAAAATCCATATAGGAAACAAAAGCTGCCTTGGCATTCTGCGGATCTGTTTTCCAGCCATCAAGAAATTCGCGCAGTTCCTGTGAACCGGTAACATTCATATGCGTTCCCCTTTTTATCTGCCCCACTGCCAGGGCGGGGTACCTATATTCAGGCCCCATATGCCCCGTTTGTCCACAACGGCCTGATGCTCCTGGATCATCCAGCGACGGCAGAAGATAGCCTTGCATGTCTGCCTGTCAACCCAGGCCAGGCCTTCCACAACCAGTTGATAATTGACCGATGTGCCGCCAACCTGCACAAGAGCGCTCACCGTGCCCGATTCGCTTCTGCCCACAGGTTCGAATGTCACCTTTGTGCCGCGTGGCATGATTCTGGCCAGGCGTTGCAGGGCTTCAGCCCCGAAAGGCTGGCTCAGGGACGGCGCGTCTATGCCGTAAAAACGCAGCACCGTATCGGCCTCGTCACTGTTGCGTGTACTGCTGACGGAAATGGTATTGCCGTCTTCAACACGCACCACCCACGCCTCCCCTGCAAAAACGGCAGAAGCGGCACATACAAGGCAACACGCCAGACACAAACAGAACGTCCGAAACATCGTGCACACCCCAATGCAGAGGCAAAACCCCAAACCGGGGCCTTGTCTGCCATAACGGCCAGAACAGCCTTGCTTTACCACTGTTATGACGGCTGCGTGGGCAGGCGTCCGCCACCAATGGGGACACACGCCGAGGCCCGCCCCTGCAAATCTTGAGAAAACATATCCTCAAGATAACATGCTCTATATAACGCTGAAGAATGCCCGTGCCGCAAGCCTTTTGTCAAGGCGCGGCACGGGCATTCATCGGAGTCTTCCTCTACCCCGGCAGGAGCGGGCAGGCCTTATATCACGCTATCCCCAGACGGACCGGCCGATCTGGTAGGCCGCCATGGCCACCACATAGGCCACCGCCGTATTGAAGACAACGCTGAATACCAGCCAGCCCCAGCTCCCCGCCTCCTGCTTGATGACCACAAGCGCCACAAAGCAGGGAGAGTACATGAGCACAAAAAGCATCAACGAAAGGGCCGTGGCCTTGGACCAGTTGGCATCGCTCTTCAGCCGTTCGGCCAGAGGAGCGGCGTCTTCGGGGTCCTGTTCACCAATGGCGTAGGCGGTTCCCAGGGTAGACACAATGGCCTCTTTGGCGGCAATGCCCGCAAGCAGGGCAATGTCTGTACGCCAGTCGAAGCCCACAGGCCGGGTAGCTGGCTCCACAGCCTTGCCCAGGCGACCGGCAACGGAATAGGCCAGTTCTTCTTCACCCAGTTCGTCACGCACTCCGGCCAGCTCTTCCTCAAGGGCGGTGCGCTCATCAGCTCCTTCAGGCAGAGCGGCAATCTGGCTTTCAATCTGCTCTATCTTCTGTTCAAAAGGCGCGGCCATGTCTTCGGGCAGTTCGGGAAATGTCATGCCCGCCCAGATGATGATGGATATGGCCACCAGCACCGTACCGGCCTTCTTGAGATACATCCAGGCGCGCTCCCAGCAGTGCAGCAACAGGCTGAACAGGGTGGGCATACGGTAGGGGGGCAGTTCCATAACAAATGGCGTTGCTTCGCCCTTGACGATGGACGAGCGCAGCAGGCGCGCCACGAGCAGGGCCATGACCCATCCGGCCAGCATGATCAAAAACATGACCGTGGCCGCCTGCTCGGGAAAGAATGTTCCCGCCAGCAGCAAAAAGACAGGCAACTTGGCTCCGCAGGACATGTAGGGCAGGGTCAGCAGGGTCGCCAGTTTTTCCTTGGGGCTGCGCAGGGTACGGGTGGCCATGGCACCGGGAATGGCGCAGCCGCCCGCAATGCCGCCGGAAATGATGTAAGGCATGACCGAAGCACCGTGCAGGCCGAAAAAGCGGAAAATACGGTCCATCATATAGGCCACGCGAGCCATGTAGCCGCTGTCTTCCATAAAGGAAATCAGGGCGAACATGATAAGGATCAGCGGCACAAAGCTTACGACCCCGCCCACACCGGCAATGATGCCGTCCACCACCAGAGAGCGTGCCAGGCCTTCCGGCATGACCTCGCCCAAAAATTCGCCAAGCCAGGCAAAACCGTCTTCAACCCATCCCTGTGGATACGCGCCCACCTCAAACGTCACGTAAAACATGAGGTAAAGCACTCCGATCATGAGCAGCGGGCCGAACAGGGCATTAGTAAGCACCTTGTCCAGCTTGTCGGAAAGAGCCAGGCGGTCCTTGCCGGGATCCTGATGAAAAACGCCGTCGCGCAGGATGCTGCGGATGTAGCCGTAGCGGTGATCTGTAATGAGTGATTCAAGGTTGGCGTTAAGCGTGGCGCGCACGTGATCCGCTGTTTTTCTGCACAAGGCCGCAAGCTCATCGGCCGTTTTGGCATCGGCCGCGCGGACTTCGGCCATGATGACATCATCACCCTCCAGCAGTTTGAGGGCTACCCAGCTGGGCAGGTAGCGGTCAGTCAGCAGATCTGCGGCAGTGATGCGCTTTTCAAGTTCAAGCAGGGCCTCATCCAGCTCCATGCCGTAAGAAATACGCATAGGTTGGCGCTTGCCGTTTCTGGCAAGCTCAACGGCGGCCTTCATGCCTTCTTTAAGCCCCTCGCCGGTACGCGCCACCATAGGCAATACAGGAACCCCCAAAAGGGTTCCCAGGCGCTCCATGTCGATATGCACCCCGGAAGCGCGCGCTTCGTCCATCATGTTGCAGCAGAGCACCAGCGGCGTGCCCATTTCAAGCATCTGCACAGTAAGCAGCAGGTTGCGCTCCAGGGCAGAGGCGTCCACAATGTCTATAACTGCCTGTACATTGTCGCCGGCCAGTTCCTGCCGGGCCACGCGCTCTTCCTGCGAATAGGCGGTCAGCGAATAGGTTCCGGGCAGGTCCACCACCGTGACGTGCGTGCCGTCCACGTTGATATGACCTTCCTTCTTGTCAACCGTGACACCCGGATAGTTGCCCACATGCTGCCGCGCCCCGGTATAGCCGTTAAACACCGTGGTCTTGCCGCAGTTGGGGTTGCCCGCCAGGGCAATTCGCAAGCCGTGGCCGTGCTCATGTCTGTGGGCGTGGCCGCCTTTGTGACCATGCTCGTGCTCGTGGCCGTGCGCATGCCCGTGACCGCTTACGCCATTGCCGGAATTTTTCATTTCGCTCATTAAAACGCCCTCCCCGCTCCGCAAAAGACGCAAAAGCGCCCCTGCAGCTCATCAGCCATGACCGTGCCGGAAAAATTGCTCATGCTAGCCGTCCTGAAAATTCTAAGTATGGCGACTCCGGGAGCTTCCCATACCCGGTGACCGGCCGGGTGCCTATGCTGCCGCCCTTGAAAGAAAAGTCTGTATACCCTTGGAAAAGAAATGAAAATGAATTCCAAAGTCCTAGCGGGTTTATATGTTTGCCCCTAAAATGTCAAGTTGAGCCAAGGTATTTTTGTGTTTCGCACTCTCTATCCTACTACTTATAAACAATATTTTTATCACAAAAAACTTGCCCGGCTGTGGAAGAAATCTTCCGACAGCCGGGCAATGCATTGGAGTCATAAGGACTCTCCCTATGGATGGTGCAGCGTTAACCAAGGTTCGCTTTCGCTATGACAGAAAGCCGCAAGCCCTGCTCGAAAACCATTCAGCCATTTGATGGTCCGCAAGGTCGCCGGTTTGAGCTGCCTGCTCTGGCGGCCATAGGAGTTTGTCAGGTTCAGACTAGGAGCTACGCAGACATTCTCGCAGGGAAGACACGCCGCATGAGTGAACCATCTGCAGGGGAATATTGCGCGAACGGGCCACCTGCACGGCCTTGCGCTTGGCTTCATGCGAAATCTTGTTGGTAAAAACGATCATGGCATCGGGATTGCCGATCTTGTCGGTAAAATTACGCTCATTACGGCTGATGCATTTAAGAGAGTGACCCTTTTCCTTGGCTGCGGCAATGTAATCTTTGTGCAGCCTGTCCATACCGCCTATAAGTGTAACGCACATACTTTCGCTCCTTGTCATGTTACCGCCTGAGCGGCAACCGCTGTTGGGGTGAATCGCGTAATCTGGTTATAATTGAAATTGAATTTCAAAGTCAAGAAGTTTTTTATTCCCATCTTCACTTTTATCCTAAAAAATCCGCGCGAATCGCGCCAAACCTACGTTCCCTATCAAATTACCATGAATTATTAAAAAACAGGGCCTCCTTTCGGCCCAGAAAGGAAGCCCTGCAATTGCCGGCACGGGCCGGTAAGCGTAAAGATAATCTCTTGCCTTTGAAAATGCATCTTCTCAAAGGCAAGGCACGTCCGCTCCGGCGCTTGACAGCACAAACAAACTGTACCCGCCCCTTCGCGGCAGAGCCCTTTGCGCGTCGCCGTAGCAACAGAGTGTAAGACTGCTCTATTTCCAGCGGGCCATAAACTCTTCGGCGCTGTGGCCTTCTTCAAGGTGGTTGAGCAGGGCACTGCCGAAAACCGCGGCATCCGGCCTGGCGTCCGGCGGAAGTTCCCTGAGCTGCCCCGGCTCACGCAGGCCGAAGCCTAAAGCCAAGGGAAGGCTGAAGACAGAACGCGCCCGCCGCATGGTATCGGCCACCTGCGGAGCTACATCTCCCCGTTCTCCGGTAATGCCCATAACCGAAACCACATACACATAGCCCTCGCCTTCTTCGGCATACAGGGCCATGCGCTCCGCACTGGTATTGGGTCCCACCAGCGGGATAAGGGCGATGCCCTCTTTCTTCAGGGCACGATGCAGCGGCCCGGACTCTTCATGGGGCAGGTCGGGCACGATGAAGCCATGCACACCGCCCCGGGCTGCATCCTGCGCCAGTTTTTCGTAGCCATACTGCAAAAAGGGATTCAGATATCCCATCAACACAAGCCCGGCCTTGACAAGGCCCTTGCGCTGGGCAAGCTCCGCAAGAATGCCGCGCAGGTTTACCCCGTCGCTGAGCGCCCGCCGCGAAGCCTCTTCCACCACCGGGCCGTCGGCAACGGGATCAGAAAACGGCACGCCTATTTCAATAATATCCGCTCCGTTTTCATCCAGCTCCATCAATGTGGGCCAAAATGTTGCGCGGTCGGGAAAGCCCGCGGTCAAAAAAGGAATAAGGGCCGGGCGTCCGGCGGCATTGGCCGCACGTATCTTTTCTTCAAGCAGGTTCATGACTACACCTCGTCCTGCCCCAGGGCAAAACCCAGGGCCTTGTTGATAATGCCAAGATCCTTGTCACCGCGGCCCGAAAGGTTGACCACCACCTGCTGGCCGGGCTTGAACTCATGCGGATGATCCAGCACCCAGGCCAGCGCATGTGAAGATTCCAGGGCAGGCAGGATGCCCTCGGCGCGGCATAGTCGCTGAAAGGCCGCAAGTGCGTTGCCGTCTTTAACCATGCCGTAGTGGACGCGGCCCGTTTTGTGCAGCCAGGAGTGCTCGGGACCAACGCCCGGATAATCCAGACCGGCGGAAATGGAATGTGAAGGCTCCACCTGGCCGTCATCATTCTGCAAAAGCATGCTGTACGCGCCGTGCAGCACACCGGGAACGCCGAGGTTGAGCGGCGCGGAGTTGAAGCAGCCCGGCTCGCCGGTACCTGCTGCCTCTACGCCCACAATGCGCACTGCGGCATCGTCGAGAAAAGGATAAAACATGCCGATGGCATTGGACCCGCCGCCCACGCAAGCCACTATGGCATCAGGCAGCCTGCCAGTTTTTTCCAGCATCTGGGCGCGTGTTTCGCGCCCTATGACGCTTTGCAGCTCACGCACCAACAGCGGAAAAGGATGTGGCCCTGCAGCTGTTCCAAAGCAGTAATGAGTTGTTTTCTGGCTGCCTATCCAGGCGCGCAGGGCTTCGTTAATGGCGTCCTTGAGGGTGCGCGTACCGCTTTCCACCGCGTGCACGGTGGCCCCGAGCAGCTTCATGCGCATGACGTTGGGGGCTTGCCGCTCCACATCTTCCGCACCCATATAAATGGTGCATTCCATACCCAGGCGGGCCGCGGAGGCCGCGGTGGCAACACCGTGCTGCCCGGCTCCGGTTTCAGCCACCAGGGCCGTCTTGCCCATATGCCTGGCAAGCAGCGCCTGCCCCAGGGTATTGTTGATCTTGTGCGCCCCTGTATGCAACAGGTCCTCACGCTTGAGCCAGAGGTCAAAGCCCAGTTCCCGCGACAGGGTCGGGCAATGGGTCAGCGGTGTCTCACGCCCGGCATAATTGCGCAGGAGGCTTTCCAGTTCAGCCTGAAAGGCCTCTGTGGGATAAATGTCGTGCATGGCCGCCTCGACCTCCATAAGCGGCGGCATGAGCAATTCGGGCACAAAGCAGCCGCCGAATTCACCAAAATATCTGTTCTTCATGACAAGTACCTATTGCCTTTCTGTTTTGCGGCTACCGCGAGGGCGGCCGCCAGCTTTTGCGCATTTTTCTGCCCCGGCGCATCCTCCACGCCGGAATTGAAATCCACTCCATCCGGGGAGCATCTGCTCAGGGCCAGCCCCACGTTTTCCGCGCTCAGGCCGCCGGCCAGAAGCCAAGGGCGCGGCGACGGCAGATGGTTCAGATCTTCCCAATCAAGACGCACGCCACTGCCCCCGCCAGCCAGACCCGCATCCAGCAGGTAGCAGGCGCAGGCGTCGGCGTGATTCTGCAATTCGTTATACAGCAAGGCCCTGTGGCAATAGCGCGCGGGCCAGATGACACGGATCACCCGCTGTGCACCCACGGCCCTGGCACAGGCCGCATCCTGCCGGCCGTGCAGTTGGGCCATGTCCAGCCGCGCCTCGGCCATGATGCGGCATATTTCTTCAGCGTCCTGCTCCACAAAAACACCCACGCGCAGCATGTTGCCGCTCTCCATCGAGGCGGCCTGAGCCGGACTGACGCACCGGGGGCTGACCGGATGAAAAATAAATCCGCACATGCTTGCCCCAAAAGAGACGGCCAGGTCCACATCCGCCTGCCGTGTGAGGCCGCAAACCTTAATAAGCATGGCCTTTTTTCTCCCCTGCCGTACAGGACGCGGCATCACCGGCGGCTTGCGCCTGCTCAAGCAGGCGGGTCAGCGTCAGCCCCGGCGTGCCGCCAGCCATAAGGGCGCTGCCCACCAGCACCGCGGCAAAGCCCGCCCGGGCCGAGTCCAGCAAGTGCCCTCCGCTGTCTATGCCGCTGGCAGCTATCCATATTTCATCTTTTTGCGGGGGGCAGGCCCGGATAAGGTCCAGGGGGGCCTTGCGGTCGGTCACGAGGCTGCCCAGATCCCGCGCATTGACCTGAATAATGCGTGCCCCGCTCTGCCGGGCAAGGTCCAGGTCTTCCCTGTCAAACACCTCCACCACAGCCTGCATCCCGAGGCTTTCGGCCTGTTCCCGCAAGGACCGCAATGTGCGGGCATCCGGTGTGAGCCGCACGATGAGCAGCAGGGCCGAGGCCGGAGTAGCCGCCGTGGCCGCCACCTGAAGCGGGTCAAAGATGAAGTCCTTGCGCAAGAGGGGCGGCTGATGCTTCGCGTACAGGGCCGGATCTGCCGCCTTGTGCAGGTAGCTTATATCGCCGTGAAAATACGTCTCTTCCGTCAGGATGGACAGGCAGCCTGCCCCTGAGGCGGCATACTGGCGTACGGCCTCTTCGATGCCGATGTTTTCGCAGATGACCCCGCGCGAAGGCGAGGCCCGCTTGTATTCGGCCACCACGGCCAGCGAATATTCCCCCAGGCGCACGGCAGGCACGGAGCGGCCGCACAGGGCCGCCGAAAACTCCGGCCGCGGCACATCAAGCGGCGCGGGGATTTTACCCTGCTCCGCCAATCGGCGCAGGCCCTCAACTTCGGCCGTCTTGGCCTTGATGAAACGCTCAAGCAGCATGCAGCACCTTCCTGCCAAAGCCTCCGCTTACGGCTTCGCGCGCGCGCGCCATGCACAGGGCCATGTCCATGTTTTCTTCCAGCAGGTACACCGCCAGCCCCACATTGAGGGCCACCATGTCCAGCATGGCGCGCGGGCCTTCACCATCGAGTATCCCCCTGAGCACGGCCACGGCCTCATCCTTGCCGTCCACGGCCAGATCTTCCACGGTGCACGGCAGGATGCCGAAATCGCGGGGGTCAAGCGTCATAGGTGTCACAGAGCCGGCATGCAGCAAGGCCATGCGCGCGGGACCAATGGGTGTGATCTCGTCATAGTCGCCCGCGCCGCAAACCACGGCCGCCCGGTACAACGGTCCCTGAAGCAGGGTTTCGGCCACAAGATCCACCAGTTCCGGCCGGGCCACCCCCATGAGCAGATGGCTGGGCCGGGCGGGATTGATCATGGGGCCCAGTATGTTGAAGAGTGTGCGCACCCCCAGTTCCTTGCGCACAGGACCGATATTGGCAAAGGAGGGATGAAAGTGCGGCGCGAACAAAAAGGCAAAATTGCGCTTTTTGACCATTTCGGCCACCGAGGCGGGGTTTTCGTCCAGCGCGATACCGAGAGCTTCAAGGGCGTCGGCGCTGCCGCATTTTGAAGAAACGGCGCGGCCGCCGTGTTTGACCACCTTGTAGCCCATGCCCGCCAGAACAAGCGATGTGGCCGTGGAGCAGTTAAAAGAGTTGCGCCCGTCGCCGCCTGTACCCACCACGTCAATGGTCGTACCCGAAACGCCGTCCACGCGCACGGCACGAGCAAGGGCGGCGCGTGTGGCGTGAGCCAATTCCAGAGCGCTTTCACCTTTCATGCGCAGCCCCATGAGAAAGCTCCCGGCTTGGGCCGAAGTCATTTTTCCGTCCATAAGGGCGGCAAAACCTGCGGCAGCCATCTCAGCGCTGAGGTCTTCTCCACGGGCCAGCCGCTCGAGAATATCCGCAAAGTTGGATGCTGGCCCACCGGCATCCATGATCATCTGCGGAAAATTGCCCAGCAGGCGCAGCCCTTCGGGCGTGAGTACCGACTCGGGATGAAACTGCACCCCCACCCAGGGGCGATCATTATAACGCAGGGCCATAACCTCGCCTTCGGGGCCACGGGCTGTGACGGTAAAACGCGGATTTTCGGCATCTTCGTCGGCACGTACCACAAGGGAATGGTAACGCCCTACCCGCATGGGATTGGGCAGGCCGGAGAACAGGCCCGTGCCGTCATGCACTATTTCAGACTGCTTGCCGTGCATGATGCAGGGGCCAAATTCCACCCGCGCCCCGGCGTGCAGGCCAAGCAGCTGATGCCCCAGGCACACGCCAAGCACCGGAATACGCGGATCAAGACGCCCGAGAAATTCGGGGCAAAAACCCGCTTTGGAAGGATGCCCCGGCCCGGGAGAAATACAGACCAGGGCAAGGTCCGGATTTTCAGCCATGCCAAGCACTGCGGGGTCGTCGTTGGTCATAACTACAGGCTTGTGCCCCAGGGCGTGAAAGGCCTGTACCAGATTATATGTAAAAGAATCGTAATTATCTATAAGAAGAAACATACTCTTCGTCCTCCGTTCGCAGGGCAAGGCGCATAATGGCTGACTTATTGCAAACTTCTTTCCATTCCATATCCGGGTCCGAATCATGAACGATTCCTCCGCCCGCCTGCCAGAAGAGCCTGTTGTCACGCAGCCACATGCTGCGAATGGTAATGCCCATATCCAGGTTCACACTGTCCCTGTCCAGTCCGAGCCAGCCGATGCATCCCGCGTAGGGACCGCGGCTGCGCCCCTCAAGCTCGCGGATGATCTGCATGGCCCGTATTTTGGGCGCGCCCGATACCGTGCCCGCCGGAAAAGTGGCGGCCAGCACATCCAGGGCGTCCAGCCCCACATCCAGACGGGCTGTAACCCGGCTTGTAAGATGCATGACGTGGGAGTAACGCTCCACTTCCATATAGCGTTCAAGCGTTACCGTGCCGGGCCGTGCCACGCGGCCAAGATCGTTGCGGCCAAGATCTACCAGCATGACATGCTCGGCGCGTTCCTTGGGGTCGTCCCGCAGTTCGGCCGCCAGACGTGCGTCCTCCAGATCATCGGCCCCGCGCTTGCGTGTACCCGCGATGGGAGAGAGCTGCAGGCAGCCCGCGGTGCAGCGCACCATCACTTCAGGCGAAGAGCCGAAGAGCGTCAGATCCGGAAAGCGCATGTAAAACATGTAGGGAGACGCGTTAAAGCGCCGCATACGCCGGTACAGTTCAAAAGGATTGCCCATAAACGGCGTGGAAAAACGCACCGAGGGCACGACCTGTATGGCCTCGCCCTGACGCAGCATTTCCTTGATGCGGCGCACAAAGCTCTTGTACCCCTCTTCATCAGGTTCGGACCGCACCATACCGGGATCAATGGCCGGACCGGAAGCCCTGGCCGCGTTCACCTCCAAGGGCTGGCGACCGCTGTTCAAGGGCCGGTGGTCGCCAAGGCTCACCTGGCACAGCCGGTTGTACAGGTGATCGAAAACCAGCACGGTGGCGGGCAGGATGAGCAGGCAATCCGCTTCGTTTTCCGGCATGGTGGATGCCAGCACCGGATTGAACAGCCCCGCCATGCCAAACCCCAGATACCCGTACAAGGCGCGGGTAATGGGCGGCAGATTTGCGGCATTTTCAGGCGGCTGCACCTCCAGGGCTGCCATGAGCGCACGCAGGCCCTCCACAAAAGGGCGGCCTTCAAAAACCATAAGCGCGGCAAGCCTCTGGTCTTTCACGCCCAAGGCCAGCCTGCCTTCCCGGCAGGCGATGAAAAGAGCCGGATCGCAGGCAAGAATACTGTAGCGCCCCCAGCGGCCGTCCACCTCGGCGCTTTCCAGCAAAATGCCGTTACCGGCGCCCACCATGCCCATAAACAGGCTGATGGGGGTATCCATGTCCGCCGGCAGCCACCGGGCGGACTGTCGCAACGTGAGCAAATGCAACCTGTCACCGTTCTCTTTCATCTGCCGTATCCTCGAGTTGTAGAACAAAAAAAAAGCGCCGCCTCCCAAGGGAGACGGCGCCTGCATACAGCTATACCTACGTACCGGAACTATTTAGCCCGCACGTCTCCCCCACGCAGTCTTATGCGCCACCACCAGCCCTGATAGCTGCAAGAAATGGTGTTGGGGAAAGTGCTCATACAAATACGTTCCTTTAGAATTTTTTAAAACGCTACACAGCGTCCGCGCCTCTGTCAACAACAAACTGCGCGCGCAGCAGAGATAAAGACAGTGCACGACCTTCAAAGACAGCCTTCAACTGCAGCGCCTGTAAAAAAGCACATGGCCCCGGCCCTTTTCACACAGCGCACATGCCACAGGGCATTGGGCGTGAACAGGGCCGGGGCCGCAGTTGTTTACCTGGGCGGGCATGCCGCCACAAACCCTATTTGCCGAACAGTATTTCCTGATAATTGGGCAAAGCCCACAGATCATCGGCAACGCGCGTTTCGAGCATATCGGCATGGCGGCGTACTTCGTTCATGCACGGCAGCACCTCGTTGCAGTAACGGCGGGCGGCTTCCATGCCCAGGCCCTGCGCGTCCACCTCGGTCAAAACGCTTTCAAGGGTCATAGTGGCGGCCTGCATTTGCCGCAACTGCCCGGTCACTTCTTCAAGGGTGAAGATTTTCGGCTCCATGCCGATAGCCTGCATGCTGGCCGCCGTAGACGCCAGTTCGCCCTGATAGCGCATGGCTGCGGGAAAAATGACGGTACGGGCTATGCGTATGGTCAGGTTGGCCTCGGTACGCACGGTCTTGCAATACTGCTCCAGATAGATGTCCTGCCGGGCCTTGAGTTCTGCCCGGTTAAGCACCTCGGCCTTTTCGTAGATCTCAACCACTTCAGGGCGAGTAAGCTCGGGCAGCGCTTCGGGCGTGGTGCGCAGGTTGGGCAGGCCGCGCCGCACGGCTTCCTTGTGCCAGATTTCAGAATAGCCGTCGCCGTTAAAGATGACGGCGCTGTGCTCTTCAATGACATGGCTGATAAACGATTCCAGAGCGGTTCTGAAATCGCGACCCTGCGCCAGTTCCTTTTCCAGCCAGTCGGCGGCAAATCCCAGCGAGTCGGCCATCATGACGTTGAGCGCCGTGATGGAGCCAGCGGCAGACTGGCTGGAGCCGAGCGCGCGGAATTCAAAGCGGTTGCCCGTAAAGGCCACAGGGCTTGTACGGTTGCGGTCGCCCGGGTCAGCCGGCAGGGGCGGCAGGGTATCCACGCCGAGATTGAGCGCGCCGCGCTTTTTGCCATTGACGGCATCGTCAACCCGCCCGGCACGGAAGGCCTCGAAAACCTCGGTAAGCATGTCGCCAAGGAAGATGGACATGATGGCCGGGGGAGCCTCATTGGCGCCCAGGCGGTGATCATTGCTGGCGCTGGCTACGGTGGCGCGCAAAAGACCGCCGAACTTGTGCACGCTGCGGATCATGGCCGCGCAGAACACCAGAAACTTGGCGTTGGCATACGGCGTTTCGCCCGGTTCAAAAAGAGAACCCAGATCGGCATTGCCGATGGAATAGTTCACGTGCTTGCCTGACCCGTTCACTCCGGCAAAGGGCTTTTCGTGCAGCAGGCATTTGAGGCCGTAACGCTTGGCCACGTTACGCAGGGTGGACATAATAATATGGTTATGGTCCACGGCCACATTGCTGACCTCATAAAGAGGCGCGATTTCATACTGGCTCGGGGCGGCCTCGTTGTGGCGGCAACGCACTGGCACCCCCAGCTTGTAAAGCTCGCGCTCCACTTCCATCATATAGGAAAGTACGCGCTGGGGGATCACGCCGAAATACTGGTCGCTGAATTCCTGCCCTTTGGCCGGGCGTGCGCCAAAAAGAGTGCGTCCGGCGATCTGGATATCGGGGCGGGCAAAGTTAAAATTGTGATCAATGGAAAAATACTCCTGCTCAAGCCCGGCATAGGCCACTACGGGCAGTTCCGTCTCAATACCGAAAAGGCTCAGCACCCTCTTGGCTTCGCGATTGAGGGCCTGGCTTGAACGCAGCAGCGGAGTTTTCTTGTCCAGGGCCACACCGGTCCATGAAAGGAACATAGTGGGGATGCACAAAAAGGTTCCGTTGGGATTTTCCATGATATACGCTGGGCTTGTGACATCCCAGGCAGTGTAGCCGCGCGCCTCGAACGTGGAGCGCAGGCCGCCGGAAGGAAAGGACGAAGCGTCCGGTTCGCCCCGGATGAGCATGGAGCCTGAAAATTCCGCAATCACCCCGCCTGCGCCGTCAGGCATGAGAAAGCTATCATGCTTTTCAGCCGTTTGCCCGGTAAGCGGATAGAAAATGTGGGTAAAGTGAGTTGCCCCTTTTTCAATGGCCCAGTCTTTCATGACCGCCGCCACGGTATCGGCTATGGACGGGTCCATACGCTGGCCGAATTCAATGGTTTTGCGCAGCGAGCGGTACACGGCCTTGGGCAGGCGCTCCCGCATGACGCGATCATTGAACACGTTGCAACCGAAGATGTCCGTGGGCCGTGTATCGGCGAAATTGAGAGGAGCCGCTTCGGGTTTGTAGGTGGTGATGGCCTGGATGGCGCTGTGTCTGGCGGTTTTGCTGCTCATTACAAACCTCGCGTCAGAAAAAGGGGTGACGCACCAAAATTCGTTGGAAAACGCTTGCTGCCGGCGGCGTCCGGGCGGCCCGTGCCGCCACATGCCGGAAAGCCCTGAAAAAGGCCGGCAGACATCTGCCCGCCGGCCCGGCGTCTGCTAGTTGACGCTGACAATCTCTATTTCAAAGGTGAGAGCCTTGCCAGCCAGCGGATGGTTGGCGTCAAGGGTCACTTCATCAGCGGTCACTTCGGTGATGGTCACGTCCATCTGGCCCTGCTCGTTGGAAAGCTGCAACGGCACGCCCACGTTGAGGGGAATGTGGTCCGGCACCTGGGCGCGGGCCACGGTAAAGACCAGTTCCGGATCGGTTTCGCCATAGGCTTCGGCCGGAGGAATGGTTACGGTAACGCTTTCTCCGGCCTCACGGCCGTCAACCGCGGCCTCGAAACCGGGAATGAGCATGCCCTGGCCCATGACGAACTCAAGGGGATCGCGCTCACGCGAAGAGTCGAACACCGTGCCGTCATCCAGGGTTCCCGTATAGTGCGCGCGCACTGTGTCGCCTTTTTTGATGGGCATAAATACTCCAGGGGTCTTGCGGACGTTTGGGCGGGCGCCCTGCCGCGTGGTGCAATGCTCGCGCCCCTGCGGCACAAGCGCAAAAAACGCCCGCAGTGAAAAAAGAAACCAAAACACGGCACGCTTTTTATGTCAATGTGACAGTGTATACCCGGGCGGCAGCCAGACCACGGGCTTGACAGCGTACACCATGACCACGATAATTGTTACTTACCCAAAACGTAGATTGCCGCCCCGCGCGGGCACACCAGAAATTTTTTGAGGCATCCCCGAGGTACCCATGTCCGACATCCGCTCCAGCTACACTGACCAGCTCCAGTTTTACGGCCGTCATACCCCGCGCGAACTGGCCGAAACCTTCGGCACTCCCCTCTATGTCTATAACGAAAACGTCCTGCGCCAGCGCTGCCGAGACCTCATGGGCCTTTCAAGCCATCCCGGCTTCGGGGTCAACTATTCCGTCAAGGCCAATTCCAATCCCGTGCTGCTGCGCATGGCGCGCGAAGAAGGCCTGGTAGTAGACGCCATGAGTCCCGGCGAGCTGCACATGGACCTGCTTGCCGGATTTACGCCCGGGCAGATTCTTTATATCTCCAATAACAATTCTGTGGAAGAACTACAGAATGCCCTCAAGCACGGGCTGCTCATCAGCGTGGACTCCGTCGCGCAACTGGACGATCTCGGCCGTATCAACAAGGGCGGCAAGGTCATGATTCGCTTCAACCCCGGCATTGGCGCAGGGCATCACGCCAAGGTCGTCACTGCGGGCAAGGAAACCAAGTTCGGTGTCAATCCAGAACAGATGGACGACGTTTTTGCCCTGCTGCAAAAGCACGACATGACACTGGCGGGCATAAACCAGCACATCGGCTCCCTGTTTATGGAGGCCGGAGGCTACCTGGATGCAGCCGAGGTGTTGCTGCGCCTGGCAGAACAACTGCCCCAGGGCGCGCTACAAAACCTTGAAATCATCGACTTCGGCGGCGGCTTCGGCATCCCATACCGCAAGTATGAAGGCCAGCCCCGCCTGGATACAGGCGAACTGGGCAGCCGCCTGCACGCACTCATCAGCGCATGGGCCGAAAAAACAGGCTATACGGGCCGCTTTCTCATTGAGCCGGGCCGCTACGTGGCTGCCGAATGCGGTGTGCTGCTGGGCCGCGTGCACGCCGTGAAGAACAACAGCGAAAAGCGCTATGCGGGTACGGACCTTGGCTTCAATGTGCTTGTGCGCCCGGCCATGTACGATTCTTTCCACGATGTGGAAATCTACGGCGAAAACAGTCACGAAAAGCGTGAAACCATGGTGCAGACCGTGGTGGGAAATATCTGCGAAAGCGGCGATATCCTGGCCAAAGACCGTGAATTGCCGGAAATTGTGGAAGGCGATGTGCTCGGCATACTTGACGCCGGCGCATATGGCTTTACCATGAGTTCCAACTATAATCAGCGCCTCCGCCCGGCGGAAGTGCTGATTCAGAGTGACGGCACGGCACGGCTCATCCGCCGGCGCGAATCGCCTGACGATCTGGCCCGCTGCCTTGAAGGGCTTATATAGGCGCGGTCGCGCGAGATGAAACCCCGGTTCCCTGCCGGGACGCGGCATACCGCCCAAGGATACGACGCACCCCTGCGCACCCCGAGCGAACCTGCCGCTGTCAAGGACCGCCGTGCGGCCATGAAATGGCGCCCTTATCCTGCCACATATAACTTCGTGACGGACTGCCGTAACGGAACTGTGATTCTGCCGTGATCGAACAACGCGGCCTGTCCGCTCCTCAGCTTCGGCCAACCCCCGACCTGAGCACCTCACCCCGCGCCGTATGGCGTCTCACATGGCCCCAGATGCTCATGATGTACCTTGTGTTCTTCATGGGTTTTGTGGCCGTATGGGTAGCGGGACAAATAAGCGCCGAAGTACAGGCCGCCCTGGGCATGGTCAACCAGTGCGGCATCTTTCTCATGGTGGTTGCCATGGCCATTTCCAGCGGAGCCACCGCCGCCGTGAGCCAGTCGCTGGGCGCACTCAAGGTGGCTCGCGCGCAGCGCTATGTGGCAACCACGGTCATAGGCTGCTTTGGCCTTGGCTTTGTCATGGCCCTGCTGGGCTGGCGCTTTGGCGATGCCATTCTGGGCATGCTCATGGTTCCGGACAGCATCATGCCTGTGACAAAAGAACTCTGGCAGGTCAGCATGCTGGCCCTGCCCGCCCAATACGTATACGCTGCCACGGGCGTCATGTTTCGCGCTACGCGCCAGGTCATTCCGCCGTTATGGGTGGCGGCCGTGGTGTGCGCAGCCAATCTGCTGGCCTGTCTCGGCTTCGGCCTGGGCTGGTTCGGGCTGCCCAACTGGGGTTACATGGGCCTTGCATGGGCCACGGTGGGCGCACAATGCCTCGGTGCGGTATGCAACTGTGCCCTGCTTGCCCATTCGGGCTACCTGCAACGCCGCACCCTGCCTACCCCGCGCTGGCTCAAGGCTGGCCTGCCCTATCTTGTCAAGGTGGCCCTGCCCGCAGGAGCCGCGCAGATCGTCTGGCAGTCCGGCTACCTGACCCTTTTCGTACTGGTAGCCTCATTGCCTTTTGACAGCGTGAACGCCCTGGCCGGACTTACCGCCGGCCTGCGGGTCGAAGCGCTTCTTTTTTTGCCGGGCATGGCCTTTAACATGAGTGTCGCCGTGCTTGTAGGCAACAGCCTTGGCGCGGGCAAGCCCGCCGAAGCCAAGAAAGTTGCCCTGTTTATGGTCGGCGCGGCTGCCCTGGCCATGAGCCTTATGGCAGCCCTGCTCTGGCCGTTCAGGCAGGAGATCGCCCTTATGCTTTCACAGGAGCCTGGCACACAGGCCCAGATTGTGAATTACCTGACCTTTAACCTGCTTTCCACGCCCTTTTCCATTGCCAGCACCGTCATGGGCGGCGTAATGACCGGGGCGGGAGCTACCAAGTACAATCTGATGATTTTTGGCGGCACCTTCTGGCTGGTGCGCCTTCCCCTGGGCTGGCTGCTCGGACATATGCTGTGGGGTACGGCCTCGGGCGTTTTTGTGGCCATGCTCGTTTCCCAATGCCTGCAGACCAGCATCATGCTTTACGTGGTGCTGCGCCGCGACTGGATGCGCTTTGCCATGAGCAGGATCCGCCAGCCGCACCCTGCCTGACGGCCCGCAGAACCCTTGTGCTTTCCGCGCGGGCCTTTCCAAGGAGAACAACCGTGAGTAAAAAGTTCATTCCCGTAAGCCTGGACGACAGCCAGCGCTACTATGACATCTGGCAACGCACCCCCCAGCGCTCGCTGGACTACACTCTTGCCAACCTCTGGGGCTGGCAGGAATACTACGGTCTTGAATGGTGCTTTGAAGACAGTATGTGCTGGATACGCCAGACCCGTCCTTATGAAGTATGCTGGGCCCCCGTGGGTGACTGGAATGCTGTGGACTGGAAAAGCCTTTTGCCCTGCTCGTTCAATGAAACCGCCCATGAAGTGGTGCGTGTACCCGAAGAATTGCTTCATGTCTGGCAGGAACGCCTGCCCGGCCTGGTAGACGCCGAAGAAGACAGGGGGCAATGGGAATACCTGTACAAGCAGGAAGAGCTTGCCGACCTGCCTGGCAACCGTTTTCATAAAAAACGTAATCACTACAACAGCTACATCAAAAACTACGGCGAACCAGACTATCACGACCTGGACGACCGCATGATCGAAGACGTGCTGGCCGTACAGGACGACTGGTGCCAGTGGCACGAATGCGAAGACTCCCCATCGCTGCGTGCCGAAAATGAGGCTATCAACCGTGTACTCAGCCACTGGAACAGTTTTCGCAGCCTTGTAGGCGGGTCGCTGTATGTGGATGGCAAGATGGTAGCTTTCAGCGTGGGCGAAAACCTTGACGGCACAAGCCTTGGAGTGCATTACGAAAAAGGCCTCAGCGGCTTCAAGGGCGTATACCAGACCATCAACTGCACGTTTGCCCGCCGCGCCGGAACCGGATTCACCTATATCAACCGCGCACAGGACCTGGACGAAGAAGGCTTGCGTCAGGCCAAAATGACCTACATGCCCACAGATTTTCTGCGCAAATACAAGGTACGCATCCGCAAGGCATAAGCTTTTGCACTGCATGCCCACATGCAGCGGCGGAACGGCCCGGGCAGGCCCCTGGTCGTTCCGCTTTCATTTTTCCCCGGGAACCGGCATGAGCCACTCGACCCCGGCCCGCGCTTCTGGCATTCTGGCCGTGAGGGGTTTCGTCAACTGCGGAAAAGAAGAAAAAGATGATCCTGAAAACATTTCTGCTGTTTGTGGTCACGGCTGTTGCCGAAATCGTGGGCTGCTACCTGCCTTATGTCTGGCTGCGCAAGGGCGGCTCTCCCTGGCTTCTGGTCCCGGCGGCTCTGAGCCTGGCCGCCTTTGCCTGGCTTTTGACCATGCACCCTGCCGCCAGTGGGCGGGTATATGCTGCTTATGGGTGCGTGTATGTGGCAACTGCCCTGGCGTGGCTCAAATTTGTAGATGGCGTGAACCTTTCCACCACCGACATGATAGGCGGCGGCGTGGCTCTGGCCGGGATGCTTATCATTGTTTCCGGCTGGGGCAGCCCGGCCTGACCCCATACGCACAACACAAAAAGGGGCGCGAAGGTGGCAACCTTCACGCCCCTGAAAAAATACAAACGGCACACCAATCGGCAAACTGCGCTGCATTTTCAGAAAAACTGGCGTCACCAACGGGATTTGAACCCGTCTTAGCGGCTTGAGAGGCCGCCGTCCTAACCGGATAGACGATGGTGACAGCGAGATTTCTTTTAAGGAGGGCACGCTGCGATGTCAATACCGCAACGGCCGGCAACAGCGAAAAGCTGTGAAAAACAATATATTGGCATTTATATATTTGAAGTGCTATTTTAAATAAACGGCCCGTACCTGCGGCCGGTTTCCGGAGGATCATGCCCATGCTTTCCCGCCTTCGCCTGCTTCTGCCGGCACTCACCTTGCTGCTTCTGGCCGCCTGCGGCGGCAAAAACGTCCCACCCCGCGACGGTCATACCCCGGACTGGATGGGAACCATTGCAGACCTGCGCCAGTTTCCCCAGAATCTTGAAGTTTACGCCCAGAATGCCGGACCGGACAGGCGCCTCATCTCCCAGGCCGAGCAGGATCGTCAGGTCGCGCGCTTTGACCGCATATTTTTCGGCCCGTGGGACATGCGCAAGACATCCATGCGCAAGCGTGATGTGGCGGCCATTTTCGGCAAGGCCAGGGGTTACAGACAGGGCAGCGAACGCTGGACCCAGACGGAATGGGACGCCATAGCCCGCAATGCCGACCTCAAAAATTTTCCCTCACGCGCCCAGGCGGCCATCACCGTGCGCAATGCCGACCTGCGTGAAATGCCCACACACCAGACGCGCTTTTCCGAACCTACCCCGGACCCGCGCGCAAATCCGTTCGACTACTTCCAGTATTCCCTGCTTCCCCTGGGAACGCCTGTGCTCATTGCCCATACCTCGCGCGACGGACGCTGGCATTTTGTAGAATGCCCCATAGCCGGAGGATGGGTCGACGCCGATGACCTTGCCCTTGTGGACGAAGGCTTTGCTGCTGCATACCGAAATTCGAGGTTTGCCGCCATTGTCAAAGACAATGTGCATCTTGGCGGCGCGAACGGCATCACCGGCCCCGCCGACGGGCAGAGTGTAAGCATAGGTGCCATATTGCCCCTGCCGGGCGGCGCCGCCGACATCAATCCCGTGGGCCTGCTTGCCCCGGTAAAGGGCGGCAACGGCATGGCAGCCACCACCCCCGTGACGGTTGCTCCGGGTGATGCCGCGCTTCGCCCGCTTGCTCTGACGCCGGCCAACGTAGCCCGCGTGGGCAACGTCATGATGGGCCAGCGCTACGGCTGGGGCGGCATGTTCGGCGAAAGGGACTGCTCTGCCCTTACACGTGATCTTTTTACACCTTTCGGCCTCTGGCTGCCCCGCAACTCCGTGGCCCAGGCCCGCACCGGCGCGATCAGCTCCCTTGAAGGCATGAGTGCCAAAGAAAAAGAAGAGGCAATCCTGCGCAACGGCGTACCTTTTCTGAGCCTTGTGGGCATGCGCGGCCACATCACCCTGTATGTGGGCAAGTATCGCGGCCGCCCCGCCATTTTCCATAATGTGTGGGGAGTGCGCACCATTGACGGCCCGGATAACAATGCCCGCTTTGTCATCGGCAGGGCCGTGGTTACGTCCATCACGCCCGGTGACGAACTGAAAAACCTCTATCGCGGCACCACCTTTGTAGACCGGCTGCGCACCCTCTCAACCCCGGCGGACACACTCCAGTGAGCAGGCTGCAACTGAAAATAACAGCCGGGCAAGCGGGCAAGCGCCTTGACCGCATACTGGGTGCCACGGTTCCGGAACTTTCACGGGCAGCCCTGCAAAAGGTCGTGCAGGCCGGTTGCTGTACCGTGGACGGACTGCCGGAAAAACGCCCCGCAGCCAAAATGCGCATGGGGCAGACCGTGACTCTGGACTTGCCGGAACATCCGGACCGCCTTCAGCCCGAAGAAGGGCATCTGGAACTGCTCTGGCAGGATGATCACCTTGTGGTCTGCAACAAACCCGCGGGGCTTACGGTTCATCCGTGCCCGTCCTGCCCGGAACAGACGCTGGTGCAGCGCCTTCTGGGGCGCTTTCCGCAACTGTCCAGACTTGAAGGGCAGCGACCCGGCATTGTGCACCGCCTGGACAAGGATACCAGCGGCCTTCTTGTAGTCGCCCTTACAGAAGCCGACTGCCTGGCTCTGGCTGCAGCTTTTGCCGAGCGCCAGGTTCACAAGGAATATCTGGCCCTTGTAAGCGGCCTGCCGCCGCTTGAAGGCCAGTGCCGTGAGCCGTTGGGGCGGCACCCCACAGCCAAAATAAAAATGGCCGTGGTCCCGGAAGACCAGGGCGGCAGAAATGCGTTCACAGAATGGCGCAGACTCTGGAACACGGACGACGGCAGCGTATCGCTGCTGGCCGTGCGCATTCATACAGGGCGTACCCATCAGATACGGGTGCATATGACACATCTGGGATACCCCCTGCTGGGCGACAGACTTTACGCTCCCAAAGCTGTGCAGAACATGGCTCCCCGCCAGATGCTGCACGCATGGCGGCTGGGTTTCACCCACCCTGCAAGCGGCGAAGACATGCGTTTTACCTGCCCGCCGCCGCACGACATGCCGGATGCCGCTCTGGCCGCCATGCAGCGAATGCAGCGGCTGGTAATCACGGGCAATCCGGGCAGCGGCAAATCGACTCTGTCGGCCAGCCTGGCCGCGCTGGGTGTGCCTGTCATCAGCGCCGATGACGTGGTGGCAGATCTTTACGCTCCGGGAGGCGCGGGCAGCCAGTGGATCGGCCGGCTGCGCGGCGGCCTGCTTGGGGCCGACGGCGCTGTGAGCAGAAGCGCCCTCATGGCCGCCATGCGGGAAGACCCCGTTCTCCGTCGTGATGTGGAACAGACGGTTCACGCCCTGACACAGCAACGCATCGCTGACTTCTGGCAGCAGCATGAAAATGCAGGAATCCCCTTGGCCGCCGCCGAAATTCCGCTTTATTTCGAGTGCGGTTGGCAGCATGTTTTCAGGCCTGTACCGCTCAGCGTGGGTGTACATTGCCCCCTGCCCCTACGCAGCGCGCGCACGGCAGAACACCGGGGCTGGAATCAGGAAAAAATGGCCGCCCTCGAGGAATGGCAATGGCCTGAAGACCGCAAAATGGGCGCCTGTGATATGGTAATCACCAATGAAGACGACCTGCCCCGACTTCAGGAAAAAGCCGCTGGTCTGGTTGAAAAATTGCGCCTTCTTGAACAGGAAAAAAAGGAAGAACAAGCCCGCACACTGGGCAGGATCTGGAGTTCGGACTAAGTAAACACTCGCTCTATAGTACTCTTTTCATTGACACATATTACTTTATCCGGATATGCTGGCTCTTTAGTTCCTATTTCATCGTAACCGCCTGATGCGTGTACTTTTTTCCAGACGCAGGGCAAAAAATGAGCCTCTGCCGGAAACGGTACGCCGCGGGCCAGACTTTTTCCATGCCGTAGCCAGGTGATCCTGTTTTCCCGGGCGGCAGCTATGTTATCAGGCAAATGTCGCTGGAAATCTTAACCTTTACGGAGTGCCGCATGCCAGTTCACAGCAAGGCCCCAGACGGTCCCGGCGTCAACCCTATGATTCTGGCGTTGGAAATTTCCAGCTCGGCACTTTTGCATTATCACAAAGCCCCCTTTTTGCACGCCAGCCTCGCCAGTATGGGTGAAACCTTGCACTGCGGACAGGTGGTTCTTCTTGAATACGCCAACAGCCGGTGGGCCGAGCCTTTTGTATGGACAAGCTCCGTACCCAGCGCCGCCTGCCCGCTGCCCCTGCCAACGCTGGACGACATGGCCCCCCTGCTCGACACCTTCTTGCAGCGTAAAGAACTTTGCATTTCTGATACCGGGCAGATGCCCGAAGGACCGCAAAAAAAGTTTTTTCTCGCGCGTCAGGTCAGGGCTGCCCTTTGCATTCCCATTGTTCACGAAGGCGGGCTTTGTGGCGGCATCTGCCTCACCAGGCGCATTTCCGGGCAAGGCTGGTCACAGGATGACGTAAATATATGCCACCTGCTGAGCAACATCCTGGCCATGGTGCTCACCCATTTTCGTCTTTACGGCAGGTTGCGTCAAAAGCACAAACAGCTTCGTGACATTCTTGACGCATTTCCCAATCCCGTATGCATCGTGGATATGGAAACGAACAGGATTCTTTTTTCCAATAAAAGCGTTGCAGAAACATTTCCCACACCGCAAGAAAGCGAAGACGACAGATGTCATAAAAGGCTTATGGGCCGGGACAGCCCCTGCCCCTACTGCACCAACCCCATTATTCGCCGCACAGGCGAAGCCTACCAGTGGACCTACCAGAACGAGGTCACCAACCGCACGTATACCGTGGTAGACAAGGTGATCAAATGGGACAATGACAGGCCCGTGCGGCTTTCCATCAGCACGGATATAACCGACATCCTGCGCACCCGGCATGAAAAACAGTCAGCCGTTATTGCCTCTCAGGCCAAAACGGAATTTCTGGCCCACATGAGCCACGAAATCCGTACACCGCTCAACGGTATCATCGGCCTCACTCATCTGGCCCTGCAAAGTGGCCCGGATGGGGAACTCAAGGAATATCTGCTGAAAATCCGCTCTTCTTCCACAAACCTGCTGGCTATCATCAATGATGTTCTCGATCTTTCAAAAATCGAGGCCAACAAGATGGAACTGGAAAACGTCAACTTTATGGTAGAAGAAGTACTGGATTTTGTTCACACATCCGTGCGCTTTGCTATGGAACAGAAAGGGCTTGAGTACCAATGCCACCTGGATGACGATGTGCCTCTCAAGCTTTGGGGCGACAGCCTGCGCCTCAAACAGGTGCTGCTCAACCTCATGAGCAACGCGGTCAAGTTTACCGCCAGGGGCAAGGTGGGGCTGCGCATCCACCGGCAACAGGACGGCGATGGCGACTGGCTGCACTTTGAGGTGTCAGATACGGGTATGGGCATAAGCCACGAATACCAGCAGCACCTTTTTGATCCCTATACGCAGGCCAACTCGAGCATCAGCCGCCGCTTTGGCGGCACGGGCCTGGGCCTGAGCATATGCAAACGTATTGCCGAGCTTATGCAGGGCAGCCTGTGGTGCGAAAGCAGGCTTGGCGAAGGTTCGCGATTTCATCTGCGCATACCATGTACCGCCGCCCGCAATATCTATTGCGAAACCAGCGATGAGGCGCATGGAGTTTTGCCCCTGCAGAACGCCGCAGACCTCAAGATACTTCTGGTAGAAGACAACGAGATCAATCAGGAAATAGCCAGAGCCATGCTGCGCCACCTCGATATTGAGTGCGACCTTGCCCATAACGGCCGTGAAGCCGTACACATGGCGCTGCAAACATGCTATGACATGATATTTATGGATGTATATATGCCTGTTATGGACGGCCTGCATGCCACCCGTGAAATCCGCCGGAATCTGCCCAAAGCGCCACATGGCAAAGCTCTGCCCATCATCGCAATGACAGCCGTAGCCATGCCCGAAACTATGGATGAAATCATGGATTCAGGTATGGACGACTACCTTGCCAAACCTTTTAATCTGGTAACGCTGCGCAACAAGATAGTTCAGTGGCTTGGCCTCTGCTGAACAAACCCGCGCCGCTTCAAGCCCCTGCAAAAAACATGTCCGCCAAGATATCCAAGACCAATGCCGCCCGTCAGCTGGAAAAACAGGGCATAGCCCATACCTTGCACCAGGTTGCTGTAGACGAAAACGATCTCTCCGCCGTTACCATGGCCCGCCAGCTTGGAGTAGAGCCACAGCGTGTTTTCAAGACCCTGGTTGCCCGCGGAGACAAAACAGGCGTACTTATGGCCTGCATACCTGCCGGTACAGAGCTGAACCTCAAGGCGCTTGCTGCCGCTTCGGGCAACAAGCATACGGAAATGGTTCACCTCAAGGACGTGCGCCCTCTCACAGGCTATGTGCGCGGCGGCTGTTCTCCGCTGGGCGGCAAGAAAAACTATCCTGTTTTTGTGGACGCCAGCGCCCTTGAGCAGGAAAGCATCTATATAAGCGCTGGCCTGCGCGGCGTGCAGATATGCCTGTCGCCACAAGACCTGCTCCGGGCTGTAACCGGCGATACAGCCAATATCGCCCGACAGGCCTGACCTTCCGCCTGCCGCCGTTTCATGAGCGGAATGCCGCCCCGGCGCATCTCCGGCCCCCCTCCGGCACATCCGACCCATGTGACTGATCCTTTTCCCGGCAGGTGTCGGCACAATCCGCCGCCACGCTGTTTTTGCCGCAGACTGCTGCCTTACAGCAGAACACCGCCCGCAAAACCGGACGATCCGGCCCCGCCGACGCACGGTATTGAGCGCAGCACTTGCGACCCTACCTGCCCCCCACCAAATGCCCCCTGAGACGTCACCTCCCGTAAGCAGCAGAACACTGACCCCCTTCCGGCCCATATCACCTTTGACTTCGCCCTGCGCGCTGACGGATTGCTGACAGGCATTGCGACAATATGAGCACACATCGCATCCCCGCAGGCTCCCTTTCCCGGAAACCGCGCCCCTTGACTTGGCAACAGTGTGCGCTACTTTTTACAGGCATTCTGCGCTACGCGGTCTCTTTTTTACGAAACCGGGCATGTCGCCACACCCACGGGACCCGCCGCCAGCACCACAGCAAACGGAACAGTCAGTATGACCACTACCAATACCGTTGCATCCGCTCCCCATATCGACGCTCTTGCGGATGGAACTCTCGAAAAAATAGCGTCCTTTCCTGGCGATTACGCGCAGCACCGCCAGTTGCTTGCCGATCTCAAGGAAGACCTGGTGGCCCAGTGCGCCTCAAGGTCCGCCTGTGCAGACATTTCGGAAGAACTGCGCTGGAGCCTTGCCCGCGACATGCCGGGTTTTTCCACCGATGCCCTGTATGTAAAAAGATATTCTCTGCTCAGCATGGCGGGCATTGTTTTTCTTGGTTTTTTTGTCGGAGGTCTTTTGTCCGGCCTGCTCGGCCTCATTGATATGGGCGGAGGCATCCTGCGCGTGGGGGCCGTGCTCGGCATGCTTTACGGCGCGGAATACCTGTCAGGCAACCCCAAGGCCCGTACCCGCCTGCTGACGTTTCTGGGCCTGGGAACTCTCACCACATTCGCGGCCAGCCTTGCCGCCGGCATTTTGCGCCTCGCCTCCTGGGCGGACTTCAAAAGTGCCGTCTTTGGCGCAAGCAGCGGGCCGGGCCTGCTCAAGCGCTTGTATCTGCTGCTGGGCGCAGCCTTTCTTTTCGTTCTGCTTGCCAAAAAAACCACGTCCCTGGACGTGGAGGCCTTCAGGCCTTCTCTGCGTCGTCAGGCGCAGGACCGCGCACGCTATCTCGCCACATTTTTTTCGGTGTGGGACAAACTCCATGCAGAGATTGACGCCCTCGGTGAAAGCGGGCACCAACCGCGGCATGCAGGCAAATGCCCCAGAAACGACTGCCCTCTGGCCCTTGGGGTTGCGCATCTTCTGGACGGCATGGATGAACAGAGCAGACACTTTCTTTCAGAACAGCTTGTTTTTATGGGCTATGCCCCTGGTGAAGACGCCAGTCACATCATATGGGATGAAAAAACCCACGGCGGCCTTTATGACACGGTGGGCCTTGTGGCCAACGGCGACCGCTGCCGCATTTTGCGCCGCTATACGCATGCCGGCGACAGCATTGTAAGGGGGCATGTGCAGAAAGAAGCCGCCGTAGGGGCCGGGGCATGAAGATACTCGGCATAGACCTCGGCACCAGTAATACTTACATCTACGGGGCTCACAGGCATTCTGCCACACCGCAGCCCGTGGTGTTGCCCCGCGCCAGCGCACCGGACGGCTGCGTGGAGACCGTCATTCTGTATGAAGACGACATGCCGCGCCTCATAGGGCATCTGGCTGAAAGCGAATATTACGCCAATGCGGCCATGCGGTCCCGGCGCAGCCTGCGCTGCCAGTTCAAGCCTGAAATAGGCGAAGACGGGTCCGGGGCCATGCGCTGGATGACAGATTTTCTGCGCATGCTGCGCGACGCGCTGCCCCCGGGCACACTGGAGCTGGACAGCCTGATATTTGTAGGCATTCCGGCGCGCACACGCGAAAGCTTCGGCCTGGCCCTCTCGCAGTGCTTTACAGACGCAGGCTGGCCGGCACCCGCCCTTATACGGGAGTCCGACGCGGCCATGATATCCTGCCTGCAGTCAGGAACCATCGAACTGGACGATATGGAGCACAGCCTGCTGATTCTGGATTTCGGCGGCGGTACCTGCGACTTCACACTGGCCGAAAACTCTGAAATCCTCCAGAGCGGCGGCGACCGCCTGTTAGGCGGACGCCTGTTTGACGACCTCTTTTTCCAGCTCTTCTGCCGCCACAATCCCGGCCTTCAGGAACAGGCCAGAGCCGACAATTGCGAATATTACGTTCACTGGGTCCTGTGCAAGGCAGAAAAAGAGCGGTTTTCAAAAATCCTGCAAAAAGACATCAACAGCGCCGTGAGCCTGCACCTCTCCTGGTATGACGCGCAGGGCGGGCAAAAACACGCGTATCTGCACGAGCTTACCTGGCAGCAGATCGTCAGCGCCGCGGAAAACTATACGGCTTCGGAGGCCCTGCTGGGCATGCTTCGCCAGTATGCCAACAGGGGCGCGCTCGGCAGCACCGCCGCAGACATGCTGCAAGGGCGCGAGGTGGCCCTCATATCCTGGTTCAAGGATATGCTGTATGACATTAAAAAACAGAAAAGCGTGGCCAAGATCATTCTTACCGGCGGCAGCAGCAACTGGTTTTTTGCCCGCGATGCTGTACTGGACGTTTTCGGCACAGACAATATTGTCATGAGCCCCCGAACGTATGAGGACATTGCCTATGGCCTTGCCCTGTACCCCATGCTGCTGAACACACACCTCAAGATAAAAAGCCTGCTTGAAGATCAGAGTGAGGATTTTTCGCAACGGGTGGCAGGTATTGCCCAGGGCATTTTTGAAAAACACACCAAACTGGCCGCGCGCGCCTGTGCCGAGCGCATTGCGGCCCGAGACATTATGGGAGTGCTTGAATCCGCCCAGCAGTCCCGCAAAACCGTGGAAGAAATAGAGCAGAAAATCAGCGAAAAAATACGTAGTGATTCCGGACTGCTGACCATCATACGCGAACGGACGGAAGCCGCCCGTACAGAAATAGAACGGGAACTGCGCCAGCAGTTCAGCCGGTGGCTGCGCGAAAACGGCGTACACCTCGTACCCAGGCTCAATTTTTCGGCCCGCACCCTGAGTACCAGCTTTTTTGATGCCGTACAGGTCAAGATATCACGGCTCACCCTGCTGAACACGATGGACGTTATGGTGGTTGCCGTTCTGCCCGGCGTGGCAGCCTTTGCCGTTGGCGAAAAAATGCTGCTCACCACCGGCGAACCCGTGTCTGCCGTGTTGGGCGGCGCGGCGGCTTTTGCAGGCACGTGGGCACTGGGCAAGTTCGGCAAAAATTTTCTCCGTACAAAAAGGCTGCCCCAATTTCTGCTTAACGAAAAAAATCGTGAAAAAATCATCGCCAAAAACAAGGAGTACATCCAGGAAGCCCTGGAGCAGGCTTTTCAGGAAATCAGGCAGGATCTTATGGAGGACGCCAGGACAAAGATACGCTATTCGCTCAAGGCTCTGCTGCAACGCCTGACGGTCCTGAACCATATCCGGGTGGAACGCGGTCCGGCGACATAACCCATAGGCACATTTTTGCGCAGCCAGCCCGGTACAGCTTGATGCCTGCGCCCACGCCCAGGGCTTGCCGTGCGGCACTTGCCGAAAGTACCCTCAAGCTCTCCGCCCTGAAGCTGCGGGGGAAGGCGGCCACCCTGCGCATTCCGGCATGCAATACCGTGAACGCCCGTGGGCAGCCTCTGGGCCTTCCCCCGCAACCATGCGCCTACAGGCTCAACCGTAGCTTTACGGCATGGTGTATTCGCGCACAAAATTAAAGATATTGCCTTCTATTTCCAGGCCTTGCGCTTTGGCCTTGCCATACCACACCTGCGCTTCGGTGGCGTTTTCCGGCACACCCACGCCGTATTCATAGCAAGCACCCACATAGCGCTGTGCCTGGGCATTGCCCTGATCTGCCGCCATTTTTGCCAGACGGAAGCTTTCGGCGGGATTTTTGGCAAAGCCGTACTTGCCTTGCCCGTGGTACAGCGCCAGATTGAACAGGGCTTCGGCATTGCCCGCATTGGCGGCGCTGGTCATAAGCCTGACTACGGCGGCATCGTCTTTGGGCACGCCCTGGCCCAGTTCATACTGGTACGCCAGCAGCACCTGGGCCTCGCTGTTGTTCTGCTCGGCGGCAAGACGGAACCACTTGGCGGCGGTTTCCATATCCTGCGGCACACCAAGCCCGTTTTCATAGCAACGGCCAAGGATGATCTGGGCACGGGCGTTGCCGTCAGAGGCAAGAGGCTGCACCAGTTGCAACACCTTTTTGTACTGCCCGATATTGTAGGCCACCCACGCTTCGTTGAGTTTTTGCTCTACCTGATCCGTCGGCTGAGCGCTTACAGTCATGCCCTGGAACAGAAAAAGCGCCAGAGCCAGAACGATCACCCCATAATATTTTTTCATAAAACCTCCTCATGGCCCGTATTCATGCCGGACCTGATGCATAAAGAGTAGCGCCGGGAAAAAGGCTTGGCAAGGTGGCAACTGGCCCGGCCCGGCGCACACACGATTTCCAATAGTGATCCGCTGTCATTTTTCACCGGTTTCTGCTTCAGCGAGGGGCTTTACGTCTTGTGGATAGTGACAGACGTATCAATGTGTTTTTATATCATTTTTTAGCAATGCAATATTCTGCAGCAAGCACGCTGGCCTTCCTGCCCCCTTGACGCCCCGCCATCCAGAAGGCACAAACACGGCAAACACCATCGTTATTTCTTCAATGGGTCGCCTTTTGTACCCCAACCTGCTGCGCTCCGCCCCGAAAACCTGTTTTCATGCGGCGAGGAGTAAAAAACGAGGCAGGTGAAACAATCCCCCTTGCGCCGCCGGAGAAACAGGCAGCGCAACAGGCGCGCACCTGAATGCAGGTTCAAATGCCTGGATACAGACCAGGAGGTCGAGCATGAGTCACCCCCCGCACAAGCCCCCCCACGAATCTTCAGGCGGGCATGCCCGACACCATGACAACCTGCCTGCCATTCCGCATGACGGTCCACAAGATGGAGACGACAATACCGGCAATGACCGACGCCGTGTGCTTGAGGCAGAGGTCATCCTTGATGACGGGCAGGAACAGCAGGGCAGGCAGGACCAGACTTACGGCCCCGGCCAGGGGCATGGCGGGGGCAATACCGGCGGCAGGGGCTTTTTTTACAGCCGTAACTTCGGCGGACGCGGTGCAGGAGGCTTTGCGGCAGGTGGGTCGCCTCTGGGACATATATGGGTGTCACAGCGCAATGATGCCAACGCCTGCCTGGCTCCGTGCGTGACCTTTGCCATTTTTCTTGTCTGTCTGGCACAGTTCGGCTTTCTGGCCGGGCTTGGCTTTATTTTTTTTCATACGCTCGGTTCCATTATGGGTACGCTGCGCCAGATGCGCAGCATGGCTGCGGGCAAGATTCCCAACCCCTGGGCCTGGCGGCTCGGTAACTGGCTGCTTTCTTTTCTTGTAACGGCATGGCTTGCCGGAGGCTTCAACTAGCCGGTTTTCCGGCAGCACGAAAAAACATGACATCCGACCTGTGGCTGGTTTACCTGCTGGAATGCGCGGACGGCACCCTGTACTGCGGCATTACCCGTCATATGGAACGCCGCCTTGCGCAGCATAACGGCACCATATCCGGCGGCGCACGCTATACGCGCGGGCGGCGTCCGGTGTGCCTGCTGGCCAGCAGGTCCTGCGCATGCATGGCCGATGCCCTGCGCCTTGAACGTGCGGTCAAAGCCCGCCCGCGCCACAAAAAAAAATCCTACCTGCTGCACGGAGATGCCGAACAATGCTGACCGTGGATGTTGCTCTGGCGTTTTTCGCCGCCTCCCTTCTTCTTGGCATCGCCCCCGGGCCGGACAATATTTTTGTGCTCACGCAGTCCGCAGTTTACGGCGCAGGCGCAGGTGTGGTCACCACTCTGGGGCTGGTCACCGGTCTCTGCGTGCATACGGCTGCCGTGGCGCTGGGGGTGGCCGCCATCTTTCAAAGCTCCCCGCTGGCTTTTACCCTGCTCAAGACCGTGGGCGCGGCCTACCTGCTGTGGCTTGCCTGGCTTTCTTTCAGGGCCGGAGCTTCACTGGCGCTTACCGGAGGCGGCGGAACACCCTTTCCCGGTTATGCGGCCCTGTACCGGCGCGGCATTGTCATGAATGTGACCAATCCCAAGGTTTCACTCTTCTTTCTGGCTTTTTTGCCCCAGTTCTGTGATCCCTCCAGAGGCAGTGTGGCCCTGCAGGTTCTTGGTCTGGGTCTTTTATTCATGCTGGCAACCCTTATGGTTTTTTTCAGCGTTGCCCTGCTTGGCGGCAGGCTGGCCTTGTGGTTCAACAAGGCCCCCGGCGGGCAGATACTCATACACCGCGCTGCAGGCCTTGTTTTTGCGGGTTTGGCCCTGCTTCTGCTGTTCAGCGGCAAATAGCCGGAACAGGCAGGCGGCAGCAATAGCGGCGGTCCTTCGCTTGCAGGCGGCGGCTTGCGTTCAGTGAAATGGCAGTGGATATTGTTGGCGCCAGACAAGAAAGGTAATTTTTTTATCACGCAGCATGGCCCCTTCACTCCTTGTGCGCAATAAAAACTGAAACCTGACACAGCATCGCGCCAAACCGGGCCGCTACCGGCTTGCGGCATTTCTTGACAACAGGTATTGCCAGGGGTATGTAGTCCAACTTTCGAGGTACAATATGCAGAATTACCGTATATCACTTAATGATTTGCCGCCCGAAGGCAAAGAATTCCACCTGGACGATCCGGCCATCTGGCAGGCTCCCATGAAGGAATTCGGCATGGATTGCCGGGTGAGCAAGCCCTTGAGCGCCACCATTAACGTCCTGCCCACTGATGGCGGCTGGCTTGTGCGCGGCACCCTTGCGGGCGAGGTGGTTCTGCCTTGCAGCCGTTGCGCCGAAGACTCCCCTTCTTCCATAAGCGCCCGCTTCGAAGATTTTGAGGAACTGCCCGACGACGACGATTTTGAAGGTCCCGGCGGCGGCGCAAGCCTGTCGGGCGCGCAGGCTCAGGATGAAGACGCCGAGAGCCGCCTTGTTTTTATAAACAACGTACCCATGCTTGACCTGGCGGCCATCTGCTGGGAAGAACTCATGCTGGCTCTGCCTGTAACCCCCCTGTGTGCCACATCCTGCAAAGGACTGTGCGCCGGCTGCGGAGCCAACCTGAACGAAGGCATGTGCTCCTGTGAGCACGAAGAAGGCGATCCCCGCATGGCAGTGTTGCGCGGGCTTACCCTGCATAAAAACTGAAAAATGACCAGAGGCGGTTTTTCCGGACGTGAAGTCGGGACGGATGAGGTCCGGGCGACAAAAACCGGAATGGGCAACGGCTTTTACGCCCCGGTTTTACGGACGTAAAAAGCGGCTGCATACAGGCGGATTCCTGCATGCTGAGCCTAGACATTTTCAGAATTTTTTACTAATCTGCTGAGTCTTGCGGGCGGACCCTTTTTTCAGGTCTGGCCGCCATACCCTTGCTGTATGTGTCCGAAAGGACGGAAAAGGAGAATACCATGGCTGTGCAACAGAACAAAAAATCCCGCTCCCGCAAGGGGATGCGCCGCTCCCATGACCGTGTGGCCATTCCTGCCGTTATTTACTGCTCCTGCGGCGAGCCTACCGTGCCCCATTGCGTCTGCCCCAGCTGCGGCACGTACAAAGGCCGTCAGGTAGTCGCCAAGAGCGATAACGAGTAATGAACGAGCGCCCCATCATCGCCGTGGACGCCATGGGCGGGGACTTCGGTCCCTCCGTGGTGGTGCCGGGCGCCATTGAGGCTGCCCGTCTTTACGACTTGCACGTCCAGCTTGTGGGCGACACCCCCAAGCTGGAGGCCGAGCTGGAAAAGCTCGCCCTCAAAGACGTGCATTACGACATTGTTCAGGCTGATGATGTGGTGCATATGAACGAAAAACCTTCGGACATCCTGCGCCGCAAAAAAAATTCCTCCATCCAGGTGGCCTGCCGCCTGGTCAAGGAAGGCGCCGCTGACGCCGTGGTCAGCGCCGGGCACTCCGGCGCCACGGTGGCCTGCGGCATGTTTATTATGGGCCGCCTGCAAGGGGTGGAACGCCCCGCACTGGCCGCACTGCTGCCAACGGAAAAAGACCCCGTGGTGGTGCTTGATGCCGGAGCCAATGTGGACTGCCGCCCCTACCATCTCTTTCAGTTCGGCCTCATGGGCGATGCATTTGCCCGTGACCTGCTGGGCTATGCCTCGCCCCGGGTCAGCCTGCTGAGCATCGGCGAAGAGGAAGGCAAGGGCAACTGCCAGGTAAAAGAAGCCTACGAACTGCTGAAGATGGCCCAAAACCTCAATTTTGTGGGCAATGCCGAAGGGCGGGACATCTTTACCGGCAACCTTGATGTGGTGATCTGCGATGGATTTGTGGGCAACGTGGTGGTGAAGATGAGCGAAGGCCTCGCGGCTTCTCTTGTGCGCATGCTCAAGAAGGTCTTTACCTCCGGGGTACTGCCCGCCCTTGGCGGCATGCTCGCCAAGGGGGCCTTCAAGCGTTTTGCCAGCACCATTGACTACGCCGAATATGGCGGCGCTCCGCTGTTGGGCCTTCAGGGCCTGGCCATCGTCTGTCATGGCCGCTCCAGTGCCCTGGCCATGACCAATGCCATCAAGATGGGCGGCACCTTTGTACGCAAGGGAACCAACAGCCGCCTTGCCGAGACCATCCTGGCCAACGAGGAGCTTACCCGCTTCTCCCGCGCCATCTAACCGACGGTATACAGAATGAACCCTCTCTGCCATTTGCTTGCGCTGAGCGCCCATGTGCCGGACGCGGTCCTGACCAACGAAGACCTCGCCAGGGTGGTGGACACCAACGATGAGTGGATTGTCTCCCGCACGGGCATACGGCAACGCCACAAACTGGCTGATGACGAGAACGCCTCAGACCTTGGGCTCAAGGCGGCCCGCAAGGCCCTGGCCGATGCGGGCATGGAGCCCGCAGAGCTGACCCACGTTATCGCCGCCACCTGCACCCCGGACGTGCTTTCGCCTTCCGTGGCCTGCATGATCGCCGGGCAGCTCGGCGTAGGCCCTGTCATGGCCTTTGACTTCGGCGCTGCCTGCTCGGGGTTTCTGTACGGCCTGTCCATCTGCCGCAGCCTGCTGGCTCACCAGCCGGAAGCCAAAATTCTTTTTGTCTGCACCGAAGCCCTCACCAGACGCGTGAACTGGAGCGACAGAAGCACCTGCGTGCTTTTCGGCGATGCGGCCACCGCCTGCGTAGTCACGGGAACCTCGTCCAATGTGCTGGCCGGGGTTGAAGACGTGGTTTGCCAGAGCGACGGCACGCAGCGCGACCTCATCGTGGTGGGCGGCGGCACCAGCAGCCGCTATGCCAAGGGTGACACCATTGAAGACGATTTTTTCATCACCATGCAAGGACGCGAAACCTACAAGCATGCCGTGCGCAACATGGTGCACATCTGCGAAAACGTGCTGTCCCGCAACGGGCTGAGCACCGGCGATGTGGACTTGCTGGTTCCCCATCAGGCCAACATGCGCATCATTGAGGCAGTGGGCAGCCGCCTGAACATGACCGGCGATCGCGTTTTCGTCAACGTGGACAAGTACGGCAACACCTCTTCGGCATCCATTCCCCTGGCCATTGTCGAAGCCCGCGCAGCCGGGCGCATCAAGGCCGGAGACCGTATACTTGTCACCGCCTTCGGCGCCGGCCTGACCTGGGGCGCGGCCCTGCTGCGTTTCTAGGTCTTTTTTGCTTTGATAAAGCGTCCGTAACGGTGTTACCACCGTTCTACGGCGTTTCCGGCGTATACTCTGCTGCTGCCCGGGCGGCGCAGCCCGTGAAATGACGGCTGCCCCGGAAAACGCGGAAAGATCCCGGCAAAACCGCCGGGCGGGCATGCCAGTTGCCCCGAAGACGACGCGGCCGTGAGACAGTGCAACCGCGCGCATTTTTCGCCCTTCCGGCAGCATTGAAACAGGCGCCGGAGCGGGCTATAAAAACGACACCTTCAGCAAAGGCAGAACGAGCATGAGTACAGAGCATTCCACGCCCACCGCCACGCCTACAGCTCTTGTGACGGGCGGTTCGCGCGGCATAGGGCGGGCCATTGCCCAAACCCTTGCCCGGGACGGCTTTCAGGTTTTTCTCACCTATGTGAGCCGCCCCGCAGAGGCGGAGCAGGTGGTGGATGAAATCAGGGCGGCGGGCGGCCAGGCCAGGGCTTTTGCCCTTGATGTGAGCGACGGCGTCGCTGTTTCCGATTTTTTCACGACAGAGATCAAAGACAAGGTTGATCTTGCCGTGCTCGTAAACAATGCGGGCATCACCAAGGACGGTTTTCTTATCCGCATGAAGGATGAGGACTTTGATCGGGTAATCAACGTCAACCTGCGCGGGGCCTTCATCTGCATCCGCGAGGCCGCCAAAATCATGAGCAGGGCCCGCAAGGGTCGTATTGTAAACATTTCTTCGGTGGTGGGCCAAATGGGCAACGCCGGTCAGGCCAACTACGCCTCGGCCAAGGCCGCCCTGCTGGGTCTCACCAAGTCCTGCGCCAAAGAACTGGCCGCACGCCAGATCACGGTCAACGCCGTGGCTCCCGGCTTTATTGAAACGGACATGACCGCCGCCCTCGGCGACGATGTGCGTAAAAGCTATGAGGAAGTTATCCCGCTCAAGCGCATGGGCACTGCCCAGGAAGTGGCCGATGCCGTGGCTTTTCTCGCCTCGGACAGGGCCGCCTACATTACCGGGCAGGTGCTTGGAGTGAATGGGGGCATGTACTGCTAGTGCAGTTTTGCAGTAAAACTGTTAGCTGCTCCTGTGCGGATTGTTGCTGACAATCCGCGCCACGAAACATGCCCGGCTTAACGGGCCATCCCCGGCTGCAAGGCAGCCTGTGAGGAACCGGCAGCAATGCCGGGGCCTGCAAGGGCAACCCTGTTTCAGCCACTGTCTTGCAAAAGCGCGGCTGCACAACGCAAGGCATGTTTGTTGGCCAGGCAGCTAACGTGAAAACACGTAAGCAGAACAACCGAAGACGCACCCGGCACAGCCCTGAAGCCGGGGTTTGGATGGATATTAAAATTACCTGGAGGATACCATGTCTGATGTCGCCGAAAAAGTTAAAAAAATTATTGTAGACCAGCTGGGCGTCAGCGCTGATGAAGTCAAACCCGAAGCCAGCTTCGTGGAAGACCTGGGCGCCGACTCCCTGGACCTGACTGAACTGATCATGGCCATGGAAGAAGAGTTCGAAGTCGAAATCGCCGACGAGGACGCTCAGAAGATCCTGAAAGTTCAGGACGCCATTGCCTATATCGAAGAAAAGAAATAGCAAGGTTTGTTCGCCAGATATGCAGCGTGCGAGGGGGCGGTAAAGCCCCCTCCCGCACCAAAGGAGCATGCATGACCCGTCCCCGCGTAGTAATCACCGGCGTTGGCGGCGTTACGCCCCTCGCCAACGATATTGAGAGCACCTGGAAAAAACTGCTCGCAGGCGAGTCGGGCATCGCGCCCATCACGCTTTTTGACGCTTCCGCCTACGATTCGCGTATCGCGGGAGAAGTGAAAAATTTTGTGCCCGAAGATTTCATGCCCGCCAAACAGGTGCGGCGCATGGACCGTTTTACCCAGTTTGCCGTGGCTTCGGCCCAGATGCTGCTCAGGGACGCGGGCTATGAAGTGACGGACGCCAATGCCTATGACACCGCCGTTATTCTCGGCATCGGCCTTGGCGGCCTGCACACTATTGAAACGTACCACGCCAAGCTGCTGGAGGCCGGCCCCAACAGGATATCGCCCTTCATGATTCCCATGTTGATTTCAAACATGGGTCCGGGGCAGATTTCCATCTTTACAGGCGCCAAAGGCCCCAATATTGTCACCACCACGGCCTGCGCCTCGGCCATTCATGCCATGGGTACCGCGTTCAGCGAAATTCTGCTGGGCCGGGTCAAGGCTGTCATCACCGGTGGTGTGGAGGCCACGGTAACGCCCCTCGGCGTGGCCGGCTTTACGGCGCTCAAGGCGCTCTCCACCCAGTACAATGACGACCCCACCAAGGCCTCGCGCCCGTTCGACGCCAAACGCGATGGCTTTGTCATCGGCGAAGGGGCCGGGCTGCTCTTTGTTGAAACGCTGGAATCGGCTCAGGAACGCGGGGCCAGGATATATGCGGAGCTGGTCGGCTATGGCGCGTCGGGCGACGCCTACCACATGACCGCCCCCTGTGAAAATGGCGAAGGCATGGCCCGCGCCATGCAAAATGCCCTGCGCGAAGCCGGGATAGACCCGTCGGCCATCGGGCACATCAATGCCCACGCCACGTCCACCATGCTCAATGACAGCACGGAAACGAAGGCGATCAAGCTGGTTTTCGGCGCCCACGCCAAGAAGGTCAAAATCTCTGCCACCAAATCCATGACCGGTCACCTGCTCGGCGCGGCCGGCGGCATAGAATCTGTCTTCACCGCGCTGGCCCTGCATGATGAAAAGCTGCCGGGTACCATCAACCTTGAAAATCCCGATCCGGAATGCGATCTCGACTATATGGCTGACGGATCCCAAAATATCGCCTGTGAGTATGCCATGTGCAACTCTTTTGGCTTTGGCGGCACCAATGCCAGCCTGATCCTGAAGAAGTGGGACGATAAATAGCATGCCGTCCGCCATGCCTGCCGGTACGGTTCGTATTTCCGGCAGGCATCCGGCGGCGCACGGTTAGCGTCTCCGCGCCGCTACGGGACAACCCTGTTTTTCAGAAAGCTCCGGCGGGTGGGCATCCGCTCCCTTTCGGCAAGACACCATGCGCGAATCAGGTGCGTCAGCGCACAGGGGTTCGCACAGGAAATCCGGGCAGATCACGGACAACCAGGCCGCTGATCAGCGCCTTCTGAAAAAAAGGCCCCGCTATCGCCACGGCCCGCCTGACTGGTCAGCACCGTCCGAAAGCCTGTAACAGGCCGCCGGACGCTGTACTCTCCGCCGGGCCAGCCCAGTACACACACTGCCCGCCACTGTGGCGGGCAGTATATTTCACTAAGGATGCCAAGTTCATGGATGAAATTCTGCTGCAAGACCCGGAAATCGCAAAGGCCATTGCTCTGGAATCGCAAAGGCAGATGGGCAAGCTTGAGCTTATCGCCTCGGAAAACATTGTTTCCACGGCGGTGCGCGAAGCCCAGGGCAGCGTACTGACCAACAAATACGCCGAAGGCTATCCCGGCAAGCGCTACTACGGCGGCTGCGAATACGTGGATATGGTGGAAACCCTGGCGCAGGAAAGAGCCAAGCTGCTTTTTGACGCACAATACGTCAACGTGCAGCCCCACTCCGGCTCACAGGCCAACATGGCCGCCTACCTGGCAGTTCTCAAACCCGGCGACACCATTCTTGGCATGGACCTTTCCCACGGCGGGCACCTCACTCACGGCAGCCCCGTGAACTTTTCCGGCCGTCTTTTCAAGATCATCTCGTATGGGGTGCAGCGCGAAACCGGGCGCATCGACTATGACGATGTGGCCGCAAAAGCCCGCGAACACAAGCCCAGTGTCATTGTTGCCGGCGCCAGCGCCTACCCCCGCGCCATTGATTTTGCCCGTTTTCGCGCCATTGCCGATGAGGTGGGCGCAAAGCTTGTGGTGGACATGGCCCACATCGCGGGTCTCGTGGCTGCAGGTCTGCACCAAAGCCCGGTTCCGCATGCCCATATCACCACCACAACCACGCACAAAACCCTGCGCGGTCCGCGCGGCGGCATGATACTGTCCACGGAAGATATGGGCAAAACCCTGAACAGCCAGATTTTCCCCGGCATTCAGGGCGGTCCCCTCATGCATGTCATTGCCGCCAAGGCCGTGGCCCTGGGCGAAGCCCTGCACCCTGCCTTCAAGGTGTATCAGCAGCAGGTGCTGGATAACGCCGCAACCCTGGCCGCATGCCTTACGGAAGCGGGTTACGACCTTGTCTCCGGCGGTACGGACAACCACCTCATGCTGGTTGACCTGACCAGCAGGGATATTACCGGCAAGGACGCTGAAATTGCCCTGGATACGGCGGGCATCACGGTCAATAAAAACACCGTGCCCTTTGAAACGCGCTCGCCCTTCGTTACGTCCGGCATACGCCTGGGCACTGCCGCCCTTACCACGCGCGGCATGAAGCAGGAGCACATGCGCACTGTGGGGCAGTTTATCATTGCAGCGCTTGAAAAACGGAACGACACTGCGGAACTTGAAAAAATTCGTAAAAACGTTGAAGAATTCGCACATCAGTTCCCCCTGTTCGCCCACCTTGCCTGAAAACATTTGCAAGGTTGCCCTTTTCAAAGGTTTTCAGATCTCCGGGCGTTCAGTTGACAGGTAAAAAATATCCGGGCCTTGTAAAGCATCCGCTCTGCAAGGCCCGGACGGTTGAATCCGGTGGCCGGCTCAAAAAACGCCAGAGCGGCATTCAGGCCAACATCCCCGCCGCCGGTCAGAAACTTCAGCGGGCTGCTTACGGTCAGGCCGTACCGGCAGGCAGACGCCTGCCGCGATCATCGGCGGCCCGGAGGTTTCGGCTTCCGGGCCGCCGTTGCGCAACGAGGCTTCACTGAACCTTGCACCTGCACAACCTGCGGGATACCGAAAAAATCTTGAGCCTGGCTCCGGTGAAACAGCCTTTATGCCGAAAAGCCGAACCGTCGGCTTGGCTTTTACGCTTCCCCTATGTACACTAGCGAAAAATTTAACGGATATCCCATGCAAAGATTGCCCTGGCCCGAGTACTTCATGAACATCACCTACCTTGTCAGTGGGCGCTCCACCTGCACGCGCCGCCGGGTGGGGGCTGTGGCAGTGAAGGACAAACGCATTCTCGCCACCGGCTATAACGGTGCGCCCGCGGGAGTTCCCCACTGTCTTGAGGTAGGCTGCCTGCGCGAACAGATGGGCATTCCATCGGGACAGAGGCATGAAATCTGCCGGGGGCTGCACGCAGAACAGAACGTTATCATCCAGGCGGCCGTGCACGGCATAAATATCAGCGGAGCCGAACTGTACTGCACCACCCATCCCTGCGTGCAATGCAGCAAAATGCTTATCAACTGCGGTATAAGGCGCATCTATTACGCCGAGCACTATCCTGACGAGCTTGCCACTACCATGCTCAAGGAAGCCGGGATTCAACTGGAAAGGCTGGACTTTACCCCACCCGCCATAAGCCCCCGGCCGGAGTAGCCATGTCTGAACTGGATTACACCCCCTTTATGCGCGAAGCCATCGCGCTGGCACAACAGGGCCGCTGGAAGACTTGCCCCAACCCTATGGTGGGGGCTGTTCTTGTGCGCGATGGACACATTGTCGCCAGGGGCTGGCATCGCGCCTTCGGGCTGGACCATGCCGAGGTGGACTGCCTTAATGACGCTGCCGCGCAAGGAGTCGACCCTTCTGAGTGTACGCTGGTTGTCACGCTTGAACCGTGCTGCCATCAGGGCAAAACTCCCCCCTGCACCGATGCCGTGCTGCGGGCAGGCATAAAAAAAATCGTGGTGGGGCTGTCCGACCCCAATCCCGAAGCCTGCGGCGGCGCATGCCGGCTGCGCGAATCCGGCCTGGATGTCATTGAGGGCGTCTGCGCAGATGCCTGCCGTGACCTTGTGGCAGATTTTCTTGTCTGGCAGCAGGCACAGCGCCCCTATGTGATTCTTAAAATGGCCGCCACACTTGATGGGCGTATAGCCACGCGCAAGGGCGAGTCGCAGTGGATCAGTTCGGAAGAATCCCGGCAGGAAGTACAGCGCCTCAGGGCCGGCATAGGCCGCTGCGGCGGCGCTGTACTTGTGGGCGGGGGCACGTTCAGGGCTGACGATCCGCGGCTTACCGTGCGGCCCATCAATGATGGCGAGCCTCTCGGCCCGCAGCCCCTGGCCTGCGTGCTCACCTCACGCCTGCCCCAGCCGGATGCCGATTTTTACCTGCTCAAAGAGCGGCCCCAGCAGACCGTATTTCTGGCCTCGCCTGCTGCGGCGGCCTCCACCACAGCCAAGGCCCTGCGCGACATGGGAGTGCGCGTTCTTTCACTGGGGCCGAGCCTGCGCGGCGGGCCGGACCTGACCCATATGCTGCGCACAATGCGTGAAGAGCTGGATTGCCCCTATCTGCTGTGCGAAGGCGGCGGGCATCTGGCCCTCAGCCTTCTTGAGGCTGGCGTTGTGGACGAATTCCGCCTGCATATGGCCCCGATGATTCTGGGAGACGCGGACGCGCAACCGCTTTTTTCCGGCCGTGCCCCCCTCAGCCTGGACGAAGCCCTGCGCATGCGCGTGACAGGCAGCCACATCAGCGGGGGCGACATCCATATTGAGCTGCGCCCGCTGCAAGCCGTGGAAGAAAAGTAGGAAATCATGTTTACCGGTATCATACAGGGACAGGGCGAGGTGCGCTCCATGCGTAAAAGCGGCACGGAATGCCGTATATGTCTGCGCCCCCTGTTTACCTTGCCCAACATCATTGATGGCGAATCCATTGCCGTCAACGGAGCCTGCCTGTCAGTGGAAGAACACGGGGCCGACACCTTCACAGCCTATGCCTCGGCCGAGACGCTCACGCGCACAACTCTGGGCGGCCTGCAAGTCGGGCATCTGGTCAACCTGGAAAGGGCGCTGGCCATGGGCGACCGTCTGGGAGGGCATCTGGTGAGCGGTCACGTGGACTGCCTTGCCACCGTGCGCGAAGTACGCCGGACCGGACAGTCCCTTTGCTGCCGCCTTGTCTTTCCCGCCGAATTTGGGGCGGAGGTTATCCCCAAGGGGTCCGTGTCTCTTGACGGCATAAGTCTTACGGTCAATGATTGCGGCCCGGATTTTCTTGAGGTCAACATCATCCCCGATACACAGAAGCGCACCACCATGCTGCACTGGCGTCCGGGCGTGACGGTCAATATGGAAACCGACCTCATCGGAAAATACGTCCGCCGCCTGCTGGGTCCCTGGGCCGGAAACAGTACAAACAGCGACAAGACAGACCCTGAAGTATCGGGGCTGAGCAAGGATTTTCTGTTGCGGCAAGGTTTTCTATAGACCTTCCATATGGCAATGACCGTGCGCGGCATCGTGCCGCGCGGAAGCGTCATGCCATACTTTTGCGTCATGCGCAGAAAACGCCCCTTGCGGGTGAAGTTCGCCAGGCGCAGACACAGCCGCGTTTGCATGACATTTTTATAACCCATATATCACGAAGGAACAGGGCGCATCGTTGCGCCGAGGAGTCGCCATGAGCACTGTGAAAACCATTGCGGGCCAGTTGGACGCCAAGGGCCTCAAGGTGGCCGTTGTGGCCACCCGCTTTAACGACTTTATTGTAGACCGCCTGGTGGGCGGCGCGCTGGACTATCTGGAGCGTCACGGTCTGGACATGGAAAACGTGACCATGGTGCGCATTCCCGGCGCTTTCGAGATGCCCCTGGCCTGCCAGAAGCTGGCCGCGTCCGGCAAGTATGACGGCATCCTGGCTCTGGGCGCTGTCATCCGTGGTGGAACTCCCCATTTTGATTACGTATGCGCCGAGGCTAGCAAGGGCATTGCCCAGGCCATGCTGCAACACAGCATGCCTGTTGGCTTTGGCCTGCTGACCTGCGACAATATCGAGCAAGCCATTGAGCGTGCCGGTTCCAAGGCAGGTAACAAGGGTGTGGAAGCTGCGGCTGCCATGCTGGAAACCATCCGCGTTATGGAGCAGTTGTAACCCATGGCCAAAGGCAAAAATGCCACCAGGCGCGGTGAGCGTGAACTGGCTTTTCAGGTTCTGTACGGTCTCTCCTTCACGCCGGCCCGCTCTCTTGAAGAGTTGCGCCGCAGTTTTCGCATGTCGCCTGACAATCTGGCGCGCAGTGAGGAAAGCGGTGTTCCTGTGGAAGCCTGCGGCTTTTCCTGGGAGCTTGTGGAAGGAGTATGGAGCAACAGCTCTGCTCTGGACGAGACTATCAGCCGTTTTTCGCACAACTGGCGCGTGGACCGTATGGGCCGGGTTGAACTGACCCTGCTGCGGCTGGCTGCGTATGAGCTTGTTTTTCGTGCTGATGTACCGCCCAAAGTGGCCATCAATGAAGCCCTGGAGCTGAGTCGCCAGTTTGGTGAAGGCAATGCCAAGAACTTCATCAACGGCATTCTCGACGCTGTGGCCAAGGCTCTGGAAAACGGCGAGCTGCAACGCTGCGCCGCACCCTCCAATACATCTATCTGAACCGGTATGCCCCATGACGCAAGAACGTTACAATCCGCAAGCAATTGAAGAAAAATGGCAGGCCCGCTGGCAGGCAGAAAACGCCTTTGCCTGCAGCCATGAAAGCAACAAGCCCAAATACTATGTGCTCGAAATGTTCCCCTACCCTTCGGGCAACATACATATGGGCCATGTGCGCAACTACTCCATCGGCGATGTGGTCGCGCGCAACAAACGCATGCAGGGTTATAACGTGCTGCATCCTATGGGGTGGGACGCCTTTGGCCTGCCTGCGGAAAACGCCGCCATCAAAAACAACACCCATCCCGCGGAATGGACCTATGCCAATATCCGCACCATGCGCGCCCAATTGAAACGGCTGGGCTATTCCTATGACTGGTCGCGTGAAATCGCCACCTGCCGCCCCGAATATTATCAGTGGGAGCAGATGTTTTTTCTGCGCCTGCTGAAAAAGGGACTCGTCTACCGCAAAAAAGCCCCGCAGAACTGGTGCCCTTCCTGTCATACAGTGCTGGCAAATGAACAGGTCATCGACGGTCTGTGCTGGCGTTGCGACAGCCGCGTGGTACAAAAAGACCTGACCCAGTGGTTTCTCAAGATCACGGCCTACGGCGATGAACTGCTTCGTGATCTTGGCACGCTTGAAGGCGGCTGGCCTGAACGCGTCATCGCCATGCAGCGCAACTGGATAGGTAAATCCACCGGCGCGGCCATTACCTTTGGCCTGGAAAAAAACGTGGAAGGCGTAAAGGGCATTGACGTCTTTACCACCAGGCCCGACACGGTCTTCGGCGTAACCTTCATGACGCTGGCCCCCGAGCACTCCCTGGTTGAGCACCTGATTGAAGGCTACGAAAAAGCCGATGAAGTCCGGGCTTTTGTAGAGCGCATCCGCAACATGGACCGTCTGGACCGCCAGTCCGACCTGCTGGAAAAAGAAGGTATCTTCACCGGTGCTTACGCGCTTCATCCCTTTACGGGCCAGCGTGTTCCCCTGTGGCTCGGCAACTTTGTCCTGGCCGACTACGGCACGGGCGCGGTTATGGGCGTTCCCGCTCACGACCAGCGCGACTTTGAGTTTGCCCACAAATACAGCCTGCCCGTACAGGTGGTCATCTGCCCCGAAGGGCAGGAACTCACGCCCGAAACCATGCCCGAGGCCTATACCGGTGAAGGCGTCATGGTCAATTCCGGCCAGTTTGACGGCATGCTCAACGAAGACGGCAAAAAAGCCGTGGCCCAGAGCCTTGAAAAAAACGGCAAGGGCAAAGCTACCACCCAGTTCCGCCTGCGTGACTGGAACATCTCGCGCCAGCGCTACTGGGGCGCTCCTATCCCGGTAATTTATTGCGACAAGTGCGGGGCTGTGCCGGAAAAGGAAGAAAACCTGCCCGTACTGCTGCCGCTGGATGTAAAAACCCGCAGCGATGGCCGGTCCCCCCTGGCCGATACGCCGTCCTTCGCGCAGTGCATCTGCCCCCAATGCGGCGGTCCGGCCCGGCGCGAAACAGATACAATGGACACGTTTGTGGAGTCCTCATGGTACTTCGCGCGCTTTGCCAGCGCCCGCGACACTGAAACGCCTTTTGATATGGACGCGGTGAAGTACTGGCTGCCTGTGGATCAGTACATCGGCGGTGTGGAGCATGCCATTCTGCATCTGCTCTACTCCCGCTTTTTCACAAAAGTACTGCGCGACATGGGTTTCTTCCCACCCGAACTTTCCGAGCCTTTCAACAACCTGCTCACGCAGGGCATGGTGCTCAAAGACGGCGGCAAGATGTCAAAATCCAAGGGCAACGTGGTTGACCCCACAGAAATGATCAAAAAATACGGTGCAGACACTGTGCGGCTTTTCTGCCTGTTTGCCGCCCCTGCCGAAAGGGATTTCGACTGGTCCGATTCGGGCATTGAGGGGGCTTCGCGCTTCATCAACCGCGTATGGCGGCTTTTTGTGGAAGAACAGGCACGCCTGCTGCCCCTCAAGGCCTGCGCCTCGACTGCCCAGGACGCCCAAAGCCCTGAAGCCCGCGATCTGCGCCGCCGTGAACACCTGACTGTTAAAAAAGCCGGAGAAGACATGGGAGACCGCTTCCAGTTCAACACAGCCATTGCCGCTGTGATGGAACTGGTCAACACCATGTACATTTCACGCGAAAAAATGGGATCGACCGAAGGCGACAGACGGGTATTCTCTTCAGCTATGGGCACGGTGCTTACGTTGCTTTCACCCATAATCCCGCATGTCTGTGAAGAACTGTGGAACCGCCTGGGGCATGACGCATCCCTGTCTGACGAGCCCTGGCCCCAGTGGGACAAGGAGGCCACGGCGCAGGATACAGTGACTGTGGCCCTTCAGGTCAACGGCAAACTACGCGGCACGGTGGACATCCCCGCCGGGGCCGACAAGGCCGCCATGGAAGAAGCCGCCCTTGCAGACAGCTCGGTGCAGCGTCACACAGCCGGGCTGACTGTCCGCAAGGTGGTGGTAGTTCCGGGCAAGCTGGTCAACATCGTGGCCAATTAGCGCATTGTACCGGTGAAAAAGTTTGCATGTACTAACACGGCACGAGAGTCCAGCACACCGTAACACGGCGTGATTCTGCCGAAAATTACGTTTTTCGACAGAATGACAACGCGCAGGAAACTCCTTATTGGGGACGAAGCGCACCGTTACCATGCGAAAGACTCCATGCCCGGCTGTGCCCGGTAATTGACCGAGAATATGTTATGGGGAAGGGAAGCGTCGTAAAGGCTTCCCTTCCCCATAACTCTTCCCCACAAAAACTTTTACCGCTATGATAGGGTTATGAGCACTACCCGCCCCGGTTTTTCCCTCCTTGTCTGCCCTGACGGGCAACTGTTGCGCGACCATCTCGCCCGGCAGCTGTCGGCATACCCTCCGGCTGCCGACGGCGGCCTGCTGCCGCAAAACGCCCCGGCACAGTGGGAACGCCATGTATACTGGGGCGATGAAGAACCTCCCCAGGGATTCTGGGAGCACCTTACCCTGCAGGGCCTTTTCGGCGCGCCCCGCGCTCTGGTGGTGCGTCAGGCCAACCTGTGGCCCGCCGCTGTGTGGAAAAAAATTTCCCACGCCCTGGCCCGGCCATCTGACCAGTGCTGGCCCTTTTTTTGCCTTGAAGTCAACTGGGAGCGCGGCCAGCCCAAAATTCCCGCCCACCTGGGCAAACTTCCCTGCATGGCCTTTGCCGATAAAAAAGGCTGGATATGGCGGCAGGAGGGGCTTGGCGAGCGCACGGTGCGAAAATATGTGCTGCAACGCTGTCAGGCGCTGGGCTTGCGCTTTGCCCCTGACGCTCTCGAACAGTTTTGCGCCTCCGTGCCGCCTGATGCTCTGGCCATAGAAAATGAACTGGACAAGCTGATTCTGCTGTGCCGCGCCATGGCAGACAGTGCACAGGAGCAGAAAGACGACGGCACCGTCAGTCTGGCCATGATTTCCACTGCCTCCTGGAGTCCGGAATGCGATGTTTTTGCCTGCATCCGGCACATGCAGGCGGGCAACCTGGCCGCCGTATGGAAAGAACTTGCGCGCAACAAGGACGGTGACAGCCTGCTCTTCTCCCTGCTGGCCCTGCTGGCCCGCGAAATGCGCCTCCTGTGGCAGTGCCAGGCCGGAGAAAACCCGCGCATGCGACCGCAGGACGCCTCTGCCAAAAAGCAGCTTGCCCGGCGGCTTGGCCCGGCGGCCATCGCCCAGGGTATGTCCCTGATAGTAGACGCCGAACTTCAGGTCAAAAGCGGACGCCGCAGCCCGGACCAGAGCCTGGACTTTCTGGCCGCCCGCATGACGGCCCTTTTTGCCCAGGTGCAAGGCCGCGCATGAGCGCCTCCCGGGCGGGCCTTGCGCCTTGTTTTTTGCCCTCTGAAACGATAATTTCCCTGTAGCCATTCCCCTGCCCTCTTGCATAACCTTCAAGACTGCTTACCTTATGACAACAACGTCAGGTTCCATACCATCGCACACAGGCCACCGGGCCAGACTGCGTGAGCGCTTTGAGCGCGATCCCGCCGGAATGGCGGATTATGAGGTTCTGGAGCTGCTCTTGGGGTACAGTCTCACACGCAAGGACACCAAACCCCTGGCCAAGGAACTGCTGCGCCGTTTTGGCGGCATCCGGGGCGTTATGGACGCGAGACCTGATGAACTTCTGGCCGTACCCGGCTTTGGACCGGGACTCATGACCTTTTTCACGGCTCTGCGCGAAACCTATAGCCGCTATACGGACTCGGCCGTGCGCAAGCGCGAGGTTCTTGCCACCCCACAGGCGGTGGCCCGTATGGCCCAAAGCCGACTGGCCGGCTGCCCCCATGAGGAATGCTGGCTGGCTCTGGTAGACCAGCGCAACAGGCTTACGGCCTGGGAACGCTTGCGCCAGGGCGGCGTGGCCGAGGTTCCCGTACAGCCAAGAGACGTGTTTGAAGCGGCGCTGTTGCGCAAGGCCAGCGGCATTATCGTGGTGCACAACCACCCCGGCGGCAATCCTGCCCCTTCGGAGGCGGACAAGACCTTTACCGCAGAACTGCAAAGGCTTGCGCCGCAACTGGGCCTGCGTTTTCTTGATCACGTTATTGTTACAGAGGGAGACTGCTACAGCATCACACAGATGCAGACCATATAGGCAGTCAGGGAGAATATATGGCCGATTACAACGACAAGAACTATTTGTTGCACATGAGCGGGCCTGATTCCGACACCGGGCCTGGCATCGAAAACGAAGATCCGCGCGCGGTGGAAAATCCCGGGCACGACTTGGCCGAAAGCGAGGGCGGCCTCGCCGCCGCCATGCAGAGCATTCCCGATACTCTGCCCATCCTGCCCGTGCGCGATGTGGTTATTTTCAATTACATGATCCTGCCGCTCTTTATCGGACGCGAAAAATCCGTTCAGGCCGTTGAGGCGGCCCTCAAGAGCGGTCGGCATCTGCTTGTCTGCGCACAAAAAGAAGAAGCCACCGAAGACCCCGGTCCCGAAGATATCTATCAGGTGGGTACCGTGGTGCAGGTCATGCGCATGCTCAAGATGCCCGACTCGCGGGTAAAAATCCTGGTGCAGGGCGTCAGCCGTGCCCGTGTGCGTGAATTCAGCCAGGTGGAGCCTTTCCTTGAGGCCCACATTGAAACCCTGCCCGAAGCCACCCCCAAGGTAGACGCCACTGTTGAGGCCCTGCTGCGCTCCGTGCGCGAGCAGAGCGAAAAAGTGCTGTCCCTGCGCGGGCTTTCTTCACCGGACGTGCTGGCAGTGCTGCAAGGCGTGGATGATCCCGGCCGTCTGGCCGACCTCATCGCCGCCAACATGCGCATGAAGACGGCCGACGCGCAGCAGATTCTTGAAACGGAAGACCCGCTGGACCGCCTCATGCTGGTCAACACCCAGTTGCAGCGCGAGGTTGAGGTAGCCACAGTGCAGGCCCGCATTCAGAGCTCGGCACGCGAAGGCATGGACAAAGCGCAAAAAGACTACTTTTTGCGCGAACAGCTCAAGGCCATCCGCAGCGAACTTGGCGACAAGGACGATGAGGGAGAAGAAGAGCTGGAAAGCCTGCGGGCCGCCCTGGACAAGGCCGGCATGCCCAAGGACGTGCGCAAGGAGGCCGACAAGCAGTTGCGCCGTCTGGCCGGCATGCACGCGGACTCTTCCGAGGCCAACGTGGTGCGTACCTATCTGGACTGGCTGGCGGAACTGCCCTGGAAAAAACTCTCGCGCGACAGGCTGGACATAGCCCACGCCAAGCAGATCCTGGATGAAGACCACTGTGGTCTGGAAAAAATCAAGGACCGCATTCTCGAATTCCTGAGTGTGCGCAAGCTCAATCCGCAATCCAAAGGGCCGATCCTCTGCTTTGCGGGTCCTCCCGGCGTGGGCAAAACGTCCCTCGGACGCTCCGTCGCCCGCGCGCTGGGTCGCAAGTTCCAGCGTCTGTCCCTGGGCGGCATGCACGACGAGGCCGAAATACGCGGGCACAGGCGCACCTATATCGGCGCCATGCCCGGCCGCATCATCCAGAGCCTCAAGCAGGCGGGGACACGCAACCCCGTCATTGTGCTGGACGAAGTGGACAAGCTCGGCGCGGACTTCAGGGGCGACCCCTCATCCGCTCTGCTGGAAGTGCTGGACCCGGAACAGAACCACACCTTCAGCGACCATTACCTGAACGTGCCCTTTGATCTTTCCAAGGTCATGTTCCTGTGTACGGCCAACCATCTGGAAACCATCCCGGCCCCCCTGCGCGACCGCATGGAGGTCATCACCCTGCCCGGCTACACCATGCAGGAAAAGGCCGAGATCGCCCGCAAGCATCTTTTGCCTAAAAAGATCAAGGAAAACGGCCTGCAGGAAAAGGATGTAACGCTGGACGATGCGGCCCTGGAAAAAGTCATACGTGAGTACACGCGCGAAGCGGGCCTGCGCAACCTGGAGCGCGAGTTGTCCTCCATATGCCGCAAACTGGCCCGCCGCAAGGCTGAAGGCAAAAAGGGGCCTTTCAGGGTCAGCACCGCAGATGTGGAAAAGCTGCTGGGCGCACCCCGCTTTATTGAAGACGAAAAAGAAAAGAAACTCATGCCCGGCATGGCTCTGGGCCTGGCCTGGACCCCGGCCGGCGGGGAAGTTCTCACTGTGGAAGCCACGGTGATGAAGGGCAAGGGCGGCCTCACCCTTACAGGTCAACTGGGCGATGTCATGAAAGAAAGCGCCCAGGCCGCCCTGAGCTACATACGCAGTCGCGCTGAAGAACTGGGAGTGGATCCGTCCTTCGTGTCGGAATACGACATCCATGTGCACGTGCCCGCAGGGGCCACGCCCAAGGATGGCCCTTCTGCAGGCGTAACGCTCACCACAGCCCTGATTTCGGCCCTCAACGGCCACCGCGTACGCGCTGACCTGTGCATGACCGGCGAAATTACCCTTCAGGGCCGGGTGCTGCCCGTGGGCGGCATCAAGGAAAAAATCCTGGCCGGTGTGGCGCGCGGACTGAAACATGTTGTCATTCCGTGGCAAAATACCAAGGACCTTGAAGACGTGCCCAAGGAACTGCTCAAACGTATCACCGTACACCCTGTACACCATTACGATGAACTGCTGCCCCTGGTTTTTGAAGGTAAAAGCGGTAAGGGCGGCGCATCTGGCGCAGGGCAGGCTGGCGATAAAGGTGGCAAAAGCAAGGCGGCCGCCGGGAAAAAGGATGTGGTGGCTGCCCGCCCGGCCAAGCCTGCGGCCCCGGCACGACGCCGGAAGGACAAAACCGGGGACGAACGGCCCACCGCAGAAGCCGGAGCCTGAAAACGGTGCGTCTGCGTCAATATCTGATTGAAGCTGCGCAAACATTGCAAAAGGCGGGGGTAGACAGCCCCCGCCTTTGCGCGCAGGTACTGGTGGAAAAAGTGCTGCAGCTTGACCGCCTTGGCTGCGTCATGTACGCCGGGCGACAGTTGAGCGCCCACGAAATCCAGACACTGAACACCCTGCTGGCCCGCCGCGCCGCCGGAGAACCGCTGGCCCATATCACGGGCAGCAAAGAATTTTATGGGCGCGATTTTGCCGTCACGCCCCACACACTCATCCCGCGGCCTGAAACCGAACTGCTTGTGGATAAAGCCATTGAGGCGGCGCGAAAAATCATTGACGCTGCGGACAGGCAAGGTTTGCGTCACGCCAAGACAGAAGGCACGCCTGCCGGTTGTGGTCCCTGTTTTGCTGACCTGGGCTGCGGTTCGGGCTGCATCGGCATTACATTGGCCCTGGAGCTGCCGCATTGGCAGGGCGTACTGGTGGACATCAGCCCGGAGGCCGTGCAGACAGCCCGGCACAATGCCGCGAGTCTCGGCGCACAAAACCGCGTATGGTGCCTGCCCGGGGATATGACCCGGCCGCCTCTGGCGCGGGGCGCATACACCATGCTGGTAAGCAATCCGCCCTATATTGCCGAATCCGAGCGAAGCATGGTAATGGGAGAAGTGCTGGAGCACGAGCCGCACAGCGCTCTTTTCTCACCACGACAGGGACTCGCCCACCTCGCAGCCGCCATACAGGCCGCTGCATGGGCGCTTGTCCCCGGTGGCGTGCTGCTGCTGGAGCACGGGGCGGCACAGGGCGCGGCAACACGCCGCCTGTTACGTGAGCATGACCTGTTCGAGGCCCCGGTCACCCACAGGGATATGGCCGGGCTTGAACGCTGTACCGTGGCGTTTCGGGCGCAGGGCTAACGGCGGTTTCCGGCGGCCCAAAAAACGGCTTCCGCCCCTGATCCTTAAGAATCCTGTTTTTCTTCGAGGCAGAGGTTGTCCGCAAGCCTGAAAAAACGGCGAATAAGCGGAATTTTTAAAAAAATTGCATAAAAATGCATTTTTTACTTGCCAAGCGGAACGGAAGTGGCTAAATAGCACTCTTGCCGCTGGCGTAGCTCAACTGGCAGAGCAGCTGATTTGTAATCAGCAGGTTGCGGGTTCGAGTCCCATCGCCAGCTCCATATTACGCTGAACAAAGGACGGACACTTGCCCGACCTTTGCGGCAAGAGTGGAGGGGTTCCCGAGTGGCCAAAGGGAACAGACTGTAAATCTGTCGTCGTAAGACTTCGGTGGTTCAAATCCACCCCCCTCCACCACCACTTTTCCGTCTTCCATTTTTGGACGGTTGGTGGCTGGTTACAAAAAACTGCCTTGGCTGTAGGAGACAGGGTACCTGTCGGGGAACTACGGTAGCGTGCGGGAATAGCTCAACGGCTAGAGCATCAGCCTTCCAAGCTGAGGGTTGCGGGTTCGAATCCCGTTTCCCGCTCCATTCCTGCTGAATTCCTCCCCCTCAGTCAACCCGTCCGCCAATGCACGTTCCCTGGTGTCCAGGGACTGAATGCGGACAGCGGGCCGCCCAACGGTTTTTTTCCCACTGCCGCAGCCGTTACGCGAGGAGCAGGCGTTACACACGCAAGGCTTGAAGCACTTTTTTGTAACGCAGGTAAAACGCAAACATTATTTTCTCCAGGGAGACGTACAATGGGCAAGGAAAAATTTGAACGCAAAAAGCCCCATGTAAACATCGGCACCATCGGCCACATTGACCATGGCAAAACCACGTTGACCGCGGCCATCACCAAAGTGGCCAACCTGAAAAGCGGCGGCAAGTTCATTTCGTATGACGAAATCGACAAGGCCCCCGAAGAAAAGGAACGCGGCATCACCATTGCCACCTCGCACGTTGAGTACGAGACCGACAAGCGTCACTACGCTCACGTGGACTGCCCCGGTCACGCCGACTACATCAAGAACATGATCACCGGCGCTGCCCAGATGGACGGCGGCATCCTGGTGGTGGCTGCCACTGACGGCCCCATGCCCCAGACCCGTGAGCACATCCTGCTCGCCCGTCAGGTCGGTGTGCCCCAGCTGGTGGTGTTCCTGAACAAGTGCGACCTCGTGGACGACGAAGAGCTGCTCGAACTGGTGGAGCTGGAAGTGCGCGAACTGCTTTCTTCCTACGACTTCCCCGGCGACGACGTACCCGTGATCCGCGGCTCCGCACTCAAGGCCCTGGAATCCGATGATCCCAACTCCGCTGAAGCCAAGTGCATTCTTGACCTTCTGGATGCTTGCGACTCCTTCATTCCCGAGCCTGTGCGTGACATTGACAAGCCCTTCCTGATGCCCATTGAAGACGTGTTCTCCATCTCCGGCCGCGGCACCGTTGTGACCGGTCGTGTGGAACGCGGCGTCATCAAGGTCGGCGAAGAAGTGGAAATCGTGGGCATCAAGCCCACCGTCAAGACCACCTGCACCGGCGTTGAAATGTTCCGCAAGCTGCTCGACCAGGGCGAAGCCGGCGACAACATCGGCGCCCTGCTGCGCGGCACCAAGCGTGACGACGTGGAACGCGGTCAGGTTCTTGCCGCGCCCAAGAGCATCACGCCCCACAAGAAGTTCAAGGCTGAAGTGTACGTGCTCTCCAAGGAAGAAGGCGGTCGCCATACCCCGTTCTTCACCGGATACCGTCCCCAGTTCTACTTCCGTACCACGGACATCACCGGCGTCATCAGCCTGCCCGAAGGTGTGGAAATGGTTATGCCTGGCGACAACTCGCAGTTTATTGTTGAACTCATCGCTCCCATCGCCATGGAAGCCGGCCTGCGCTTCGCCATCCGTGAAGGTGGCCGCACCGTTGGCTCGGGCGTGGTGACCGAAATCAACGAGTAGTTTTATGAGAGTCAACATACTTCTGGCTTGCACTGAGTGCAAACGCCGCAACTACAGCACCCGGAAGAACAAGAAAAATACTACCGGTCGGCTGGAAATGAAAAAGTATTGCCCCTGGGACAAGAAGCACACGGTGCATCGCGAAACCAGGTAACATAATTCCGCCGGGGGGCGTTAAGCCCCCCGGACGGCACGCAGGGCAGTAGCTCTAACGGCTAGAGCGGCGGTCTCCAAAACCGCAAGTTGGGGGTTCGAATCCCTCCTGCCCTGCCATTTTTTATCTCCGGACAACATCATGGCAAAAAAACAAGCTCAAGCTGCCGACCTCAAGGCCGATAAAGCCCCCAACGTCTTCGTGCGCTTCGCGCGCTACGTCGAAGACGCAAAGGCCGAATTGCGCAAAGTGACGTGGCCCACGGTAAAAGAAACACGTAAAGCCACTTTGGCTGTGTTGGGCTTTGTAGCCGTGATGGCCGTCATTTTGGGGTTGGTTGACCTTGGTCTGTCATCCCTGATCAAGACCATACTGTCCTGAAGGCCGATATGAAAGATCCTGTTATCGACGAAACTTCCGAGCTGTCGAAAAAAGCTCGCTGGTACATTGTGCACACGTACTCGGGCTTCGAGCAGCGTGTGCAGAAAACCATTAACGAGTTGCGCCGCACCGGGCAGGAACAAGGCCTGATTGAAGAAGTGGTGGTTCCTACCGAAAAGGTCATCGAACCTACCAAGGGCGGACAGCAGCGCACTTCTACGCGCAAGTTCTACCCCGGTTATGTGATGGTGCGCATGGTCATGACCGACCTGTCCTGGCATCTGGTGCAGTCCATACCCAAGGTTACAGGTTTTGTGGGCGGTAAAAACCGTCCCACCCCCATGCGTGATGGAGAGGCGGAACGCATTCTGTCACTGATGGAAACACGCCAGGAAACCCCGAGACCCAAGTTCAACTTTGACAGGGGTGACGAGGTGCGCGTTATTGAAGGGCCTTTTGGAGGCTTTAACGGCGTGGTGGAAGACGTTAACTACGACAAGGGGAAGCTGCGCGTCTCCGTTTCCATTTTCGGGCGTCAAACGCCGGTGGAACTGGACTTTGCGCAGGTTTCCAAAGGCTAGAACCCTTCGTTTCCGAAGGGTTTTTGCGGAAGGGACATATTCCCAGCCCGCACGGCGCGTTGCAGCACCCTTGAGCAGCACGCCGGACAAAGTGCCACCTAACCTTGCTTAATGACTTGCCCCCGCGCGGCGGCCACGGCCGATCTGCGCGAGCATTGATGAAGGACAAAGCAAATGGCCAAAAAAGAAGTTGCCAAAATCAAATTGCAGATTCCTGCGGGCGCGGCCAACCCCTCCCCGCCGGTGGGTCCCGCCCTGGGTCAGCACGGCCTGAACATCATGGGCTTCTGCAAAGAGTTCAATGCCCGTACCCAGGACCAGAAAGGCATGATCATTCCTGTGGTCATCACGGTCTACGCCGACCGTTCCTTCACCTTCATCACCAAGACGCCTCCGGCCTCGGTGCTGATCATGAAGGCCGCCAAGATCGAAAAAGGCTCCGGCGAGCCCAACCGTAACAAGGTTGGCAGCCTGACCATGGCTCAGGTGGAAGAAATCGCGAAGCTCAAGCTGCCCGACCTCAACGCCGCCGGCCTGGAATCTGCCATCAAGTCCATTGCGGGTACAGCTCGCAGCATGGGCATTGACGTTAAGTAAGGCCACGCCGCATCGCGGGGGTTACGGCCCCATGCAATTTGCAGCTTTATCGGCCTTGGGGCGCAGTCCGGCGGTTCAAAACAGACTCCGCCCGCAACGCCATCGTTGAAATCAATTGTACTGCCGCCTTCGCTCAAGCAGAAGACCGGCAGGAGATGCAAAACGACAAGGATTATCTCATGCCCAAACATGGCAAAAAATTTCGCAACGCCCTTGAAGGTACAGACCTTCAGGAGCGCTTCAGCGTTGAAGACGCTGTTGGCAAGTCGCTGGGCGCGGCCTTTGCCAAATTTGATGAAACCGTAGACGTGGCCATCCGTCTTGGTGTTGACCCCAAATATTCCGACCAGATGGTGCGCGGCGCCGTCACCCTGCCCAACGGGCTTGGCAAGACCGTGCGCGTGGCCGTTTTCTGTAAGGGCGAAAAGCAGGCTGAAGCCCGCGAAGCCGGTGCGGATATCGTGGGCGCTGAAGATCTGGTGGCCGAAGTCAAGGCCGGCAACCTCAACTTTGACGCTGCCGTGGCCACTCCCGACGTTATGGCCCTTGTGGGCCAGATCGGCCGCCTGCTTGGCCCCCGTGGCCTCATGCCTAACGCCAAGACCGGCTCCGTCACCTTTGACGTGGCCAAGGCCGTGAGCGAACTCAAGGCTGGTCGCGTTGACTTCAAGGTAGACAAGGCCGGTGTGCTGCATGCCCCTCTGGGCAAGGCTTCTTTTGGTCCCGAAAAAATCCTCGGCAACCTCAAGGCCCTGCTTGATACCGTGAACCGCCTCAAGCCTTCTTCGGCCAAAGGCACCTATCTGATCTCCATGGCGATTTCCACCACTATGGGGCCCGGTTTCAAAGTGGACATGACTCAGGTTAAAAAATTTCTTGAGGGGTAACTCTCAAGTTTGATGGCGGCCTGTAACCAGGCCGCCATCAAAATGTCTAAGGAACAGGAATACGAGTCGAAGACGGCAGGCGGGCATAGCCCTTAATCGCCCTGCCCAGACGCTTCTACTTTGGCTCGGCATTCCACCTGGCAACCCCGAACGTGAGAGGTATCACGTGAAAAGGTCTGAAAAAGCCGCAGTTATTGAAGCCATCAAGGCCAAGGCCGACAAGGCTTCTTTTGCTGTGCTGACGGACTTCAAGGGTATGACGGTGGAAGAGCTGACGAACCTGCGTGGTAGCCTTCGCAAGGCTGGCGGCGAGTATCTCGTCGTTAAAAACACGCTGGCGCGTATAGCTCTGACCGACGGCACGCACGACGTTATCAAGGACAAATTCCGCGAAAACATCGGCGTGGCCTTTGGGTTCGATGACCCTGTGGCGGTGGCCAAGGCGTTGAGTGATTTTGCTAAGCAGAGCAAGCTTTTTGAATTGCGCTGCGCCAGCCTGGACGGCAAGGCTCTTGAAGTCGCCCAGATTGACGCTCTGGCCAAGCTGCCCGGCAGGGAACAGCTTCTCGGCCATCTGCTCGGTACAATGAACGCCGTGCCCACCAATTTTGTGTCGCTGTTTGCCAACGTGCTGCGTGGCCTGCTCTATGCCCTCAAGGGTATCGAAGAGCAGAAGTCCAATGCCGCCTAGTTGTGCATCACCGCAATCATCCGACTTTAAGCCAAAGATCAGGAGACTATCATGGCCGTTACCAAAGAAGAAGTTGTTGAATTTATCTCCAATATGACCGTTCTTGAACTCTCCGAGTTCATCAAGGAACTGGAAGAAAAGTTTGGCGTGTCTGCTGCTGCTCCCGCCGCAGCCATGATGGTGGCCGCTCCGGCCGCTGGTGGCGCTGCTGATGCCGCTGAAGAAAAGACCGAGTTCGACGTTATCCTGAAGGAAGCCGGCGCCAACAAGATCGGCGTCATCAAGGTTGTGCGCGCTCTGACCAGCCTTGGCCTCAAGGAAGCCAAGGAAAAGGTCGACGGCTGCCCCTCCACCCTGAAGGAAGCCGTGTCCAAGGAAGAAGCCGAAGACGCCAAGAAGCAGCTGACCGAAGCCGGCGCTGTTGTCGAAGTGAAGTAAGCACGTTTATTACGCGCTTTATGGCGGGGCCTTCTGGCCCCGCTTTTTTATTATCTGGCGCAGTTTTTATTCTGCTGATGTTCTGTTTTTGCAGGCGTATTTTCTTTTTGCCAACGGCGTATTTTTTGTTTATATTTGGCAAGCGAGAAATTTACCTCAGAAAAAGCTTGCCAAAACTTAAATTTCTTATTATGTATCCTCTTTCATGAACGGCACAGGAGGCCTTTTTCTGTTTAATATAACTTACTGTATAAGTACATATTTTTAAGGTAGATACCCGAGCCCAAGCCCTGTTTACCCAGACAGGGATGGGTTTTTTTCGCCTTACCCCGCACAGTAAGCAATTGCCTCCCGCCGTGTCTTACGCTTTCAGGGTGCAGTGACAGCAAGTTTTTTGCCCGCCGGCTTCGGCAGATACTTCTTTGTCGCTCCGCCGGGGCGCAACCGCTACCTATCTTGAGGTACCCATGGGCCAGCTCACCAAACAGTTCGGCAAGATCAAGATCTCCCTCCCTATCCCCCATCTGCTAAATCTGCAGATAGACTCATATGAAAAGTTTCTTCAGGAAGGTGTTCCGGAAGCCGAACGCCGCCCTGACGAAGGACTTGAGGGCGTTTTTCATACGGTCTTTCCTATTGAAGACTTTAACAAAACCGCCAGTCTGGAATTTGTCAGCTATGAAATAGGCGAGCCAAAATACGACCAGGCCGAATGTATTTCAAAAGGCCTGACGTACGAAGCCCCCATGCGCATTAAAGTGCGCCTTGTGGTGTATGATGCCGACGAAGCTTCGGGCAACCGGACTATTCGCGACATCAAGGAGCAGGATATCTATTTCGGTACCCTGCCCCTCATGACCGAAAAGGGCACCTTTATCATAAACGGCACTGAACGCGTCATCGTCAACCAGTTGCAGCGTTCGCCCGGCATCATTTTCGAGCACGACGGCGGCAAGACGCATACCAGCCGCAAGGTGCTCTATTCGTGCCGGGTCATCCCCATGCGCGGCTCCTGGCTGGACTTCGACTTTGACCACAAGGACATTCTCTACGTCCGCATCGACCGCCGCCGCAAAATGCCCGCCACCATCCTGTTCAAGGCGATGGGCATGAGCAAGGAACAGATCCTTGACTACTTCTATACGCAGGAAACCTACCGTCTGGAAGAACGCAACACCATTTTCTGGGAAGTGCGCAAGGAACTGTACCGCAAGGACAACGCCTATGCCGACATCGTCGACAGCGAAGGCAATGTCATCGTCAAGGCCGGCAAGCCCATTACCAAACGCAGCTGGCGTCTTATCTGCGAGGCGGGCATCGAAGCCATCGAAATGCGCCCCGATACCCTGGACGGCATGTTCCTGGCCGGAGACGTGGCGGATCCCAAGACTGGCGAACTGCTGGCCGAGGCTGCGGACGAAATCACTCCCGGGCTGCTGGACCGCATGCGTGATGCGGGCATCAACCGCGTGAGCGTGCTGCATACCAAGGGCAACGACACCTCTTCCTCCATCCGAGACACCCTCATGCTGGACCGCATTCCGGACCAGCTGAAGGCGCAGGAGGAAATATACCGTCGCCTGCGTCCCTCTTCGCCGCCCACGGCGGAAATTGCGGCCAGTTTCTTTGACAACCTGTTCCGCAATCCCGACTACTACGATCTGTCGCCCGTGGGTCGGTACAAGCTCAACCAGCGCCTCAGCCTGGACGAGCCTTCCGATCTGCGCACCCTGACGGACAACGACATTCTTACGGCCATCAAGGTGCTGGTCCACCTCAAGGACAGCCACGGCCCTGCCGACGATATCGACCATCTCGGCAACCGTCGCGTGCGTCTGGTAGGCGAACTTGTGGAAAACCAGTATCGTATCGGCCTTGTCCGTATGGAGCGCGCCATCAAGGAGCGCATGAGCCTGCAGGAAATCTCCACACTCATGCCGCACGACCTTATCAACCCCAAGCCTGTGGCTGCCGTGTTGAAGGAATTCTTCGGCACATCGCAGTTGTCGCAGTTTATGGACCAGACCAACTCCCTTTCCGAAGTGACGCACAAGCGCCGCCTCTCGGCCCTGGGACCCGGCGGCCTGACCCGTGAACGCGCAGGTTTTGAGGTGCGCGACGTGCATACCTCGCACTATGGCCGCATCTGCCCCATTGAAACGCCCGAAGGTCCCAACATCGGCCTTATCGTTTCGCTGACCACCTTTGCCAAGGTCAATGACTACGGCTTCATTGAAACGCCCTATCATGTGGTGCGTGAAGGCCGGGTCACCGATGAAGTGCTCCACCTCGACGCCTCCCGCGAAGGGGATCAGGTGGTGGCGCAGGCCAACGCACTGCTGGACGAGCAGGGCAACCTTGTGGACGAATTCGTCACCGTGCGCGTCAAGGGCGAAGTGGAAATGCGCCATCGCGACGAAGTGACCCTTATGGACATTTCGCCCAGCCAGATGGTTTCCATCTCGGCCGCGCTTATCCCCTTCCTGGAGCATGACGACGCCAACCGCGCGCTCATGGGTTCCAACATGCAGCGTCAGGCCGTGCCCCTGCTCCGGTCCGAAAAACCCCTTGTGGGAACCGGCATGGAAGTGGACGTGGCCCGCGACTCCGGTGCATGCATAGTTGCTCCGGCTGACGGCAAGATCGAATACGTGGATGCGGACCGCATCGTGGTGGCCTACGAGGGCGATGTGTACAAAAAGCAGGGCGGCGTACGCGCTTACGACCTGCTCAAGTACCACAAGTCCAACCAGAACTCCTGCTTTGGACAGAAGCCCAGCTGCCACCCCGGCCAGATTGTTAAAAAAGGCCAGATTCTGGCTGACGGCCCCGGCATTGACGATGGCGAACTGGCCCTCGGCAAGAACCTGGTGGTGGCCTTCATGCCCTGGTGCGGCTACAACTATGAAGACTCCATCCTCATCTCTGAACGTACGGTGAAGGAAGACGTCTTCACGTCCATCCACATTGAGGAATTCGAGGTGGTGGCCCGCGATACCAAGCTGGGACCCGAAGAAATCACCCGCGATATTCCCAACGTCAGCGAAGATATGCTGCGTAACCTGGATGAAAGCGGCATTATCCGCATCGGCGCGGCAGTCAAGCCCGACGACATCCTGGTAGGTAAAATTACCCCCAAGGGCGAAACCCAGCTTACCCCCGAAGAAAAGCTCCTGAGGGCCATCTTCGGCGAAAAGGCCAGGGATGTAAAAAACACGTCCCTCAAGGTTCCCCCGGGAGTGGAAGGCACCATTATTGACGTCAAGGTCTTCAACCGCCGTTCCGGTGAAAAGGACGACCGCACCCTGGCCATTGAAGGCCACGACACCGCAGTGCTCGACCAGAAAGAAGCCGATCACATGCGCGCCCTTACGGACCGTACCCGCGCCCTGCTGATCCCGCACGTGGTAGGCAAGCAGGTGGCCGCATCCCTGCCCGGTAAAAAGAAGGGTGAAGTGCTGGTGGAAGCCGGCGCGGCCCTGACGGAAGAAATGCTGGCCAGCCTGCCGGTGAAGAAGCTTTCCGGCCTCTTCAAGAGCAAGGAAGTCAACGATGCCGTGGCCGAAATCCTCAAGCCCTATGACCAGCAGGTCGACTACCTGCACGCCATTTACGACTCCAAGCGCGAAAAGGTCACTGAAGGCGATGATCTGCCCCCCGGCGTCATCAAGATGGTCAAGGTGCATATCGCCATCAAGCGCAAGCTTTCTGTGGGCGACAAAATGGCCGGCCGCCACGGCAACAAGGGTGTTGTTTCCTGCATTCTGCCGGAAGAAGACATGCCTTTCTTTGCCGACGGCCGCCCCGTGGATATCGTGCTCAACCCCTTGGGCGTGCCCTCGCGTATGAACATCGGCCAGATCATGGAAACCCACCTCGGCTGGGGAGCCAAGGAACTGGGCCGTCAGCTGGCGGAACTTCTGGATTCCGGCGCGGCCATGCAGGTGCTGCGTGATGAAGTGAAGAGCATCTTCAGCTCTGACGACATCAACGCCCTGGTGGACGAGATGGATGATGAAGAGTTCAAGGCCTCTGTGAGCAAGCTGCGCAACGGCATCGTGACCAAAACGCCTGTTTTTGACGGCGCGACCGAAGAAGAAATATGGAGCTGGATGGAAAGAGCCGGCCTTGCCAATGACGGCAAGACAACTCTTTACGACGGGCGCACGGGCGAAGCCTTCAAAAACCGCGTGACCACGGGTGTCATGTACATGCTCAAACTGCACCACCTGGTGGACGAAAAAATCCACGCCCGCTCCACGGGCCCCTACTCCCTGGTGACGCAGCAGCCCCTGGGCGGCAAGGCCCAGTTCGGCGGCCAGCGCCTGGGTGAAATGGAAGTGTGGGCGCTTGAAGCTTACGGCGCCGCCTACCTGCTGCAGGAGTTCCTCACGGTCAAGTCCGACGACGTGACCGGGCGCGTGAAAATGTATGAAAAAATAGTCAAGGGTGACAACTTCCTTGAAGCCGGTCTGCCCGAATCCTTCAACGTTCTGGTCAAGGAGCTCATGAGCCTTGGGCTTAACGTGACCCTGCACCAGGAAGAAGGTAAGAAAAAGCCCAAGCGTACGGGCTATATGAGAGAACGCGAGGACGAGGCTTAAACCGCCCCATTCGGCGGGCACGGACAAGCGTTGCGTCAGCCGTCAGCGGCATGCCCGCTCACGGCTGACGACAGCATAGCTAACGATTCCAACGAGCTTTTACCAAAGCAAGGTATTATATATGAGCCTGGACGATCTTTTCACCGCTCGCGGCACGTCGGCCAACGTGACCAACATCCGCAATCTGAAAGCCATCCAGATTTCCATTGCCTCTCCTGAAGCCATCCGCGAATGGTCCTATGGCGAGGTAAAAAAGCCGGAAACCATCAACTACCGTACCTTCAAGCCTGAGCGCGACGGCCTTTTCTGCGCCAAGATCTTCGGCCCCGTGAAGGACTATGAGTGCAACTGCGGCAAGTACAAGCGCATGAAGCACCGCGGCATTGTCTGCGAAAAATGCGGAGTTGAAGTCATTGCGTCCAAGGTGCGTCGCGAGCGCATGGGGCACATTGAACTGGCCGCGCCCGTAGCCCACATCTGGTTTTTGAAGACTCTGCCTTCCAAGATCGGCACCCTGCTGGACATGACCATGGCCGATCTGGAAAAGGTGCTGTACTTTGACTCTTACATTGTGCTCGACCCGGGCCAGACCAACCTGCAGAAACGCCAGGTCATTTCCGAAGACCAGTATTTGCAGATTCTGGACCACTACGGCAGCGATGAAGTGCTGACCGTGGGCATGGGTGCTGAAGCCGTGCGCAGCCTGCTGGAAGAACTGGAGCTTGAAAAGCTGCGTACCGAACTGCGCGAAGAAGGCGAGGCCACCAAAAGCCAGACCAAGAAGAAAAAGCTTACCAAGCGTCTCAAGATTGTTGAGGCTTTTCTTGAGTCGGACAACAAGCCCGAATGGATGATTATGGAAGTTATTCCTGTCATCCCGCCGGAGCTGCGTCCGCTCGTGCCGCTGGACGGCGGGCGTTTCGCCACCTCCGACCTCAACGATCTGTACCGCCGCGTCATCAACCGTAACAACCGCTTGAAGCGGCTTATGGAGCTTGGCGCGCCGGAAATCATCATCCGCAACGAAAAGCGCATGCTGCAGGAAGCGGTGGACGCCCTCTTTGACAACGGCCGCCGCGGCCGCGCCATTGCAGGAACCAACGGCCGTCCCCTCAAGTCCCTTTCGGACATGATCAAGGGCAAGCAGGGCCGTTTCCGCCAGAACCTGCTGGGCAAGCGCGTGGACTATTCCGGGCGTTCGGTCATTACCGTCGGCCCTTACCTCAAGCTGCACCAGTGCGGTCTGCCCAAGAAGATGGCGCTTGAACTCTTCAAGCCCTTCATCTATTCGGAGCTGGAAAAACGCGGTCATGCCTCCACTATCAAAAGCGCCAAAAAAATGGTGGAGCGCGAAGAGCTGGTTGTCTGGGACATCCTGTCAGAAGTGGTGCGCGAATACCCTATTCTTCTCAACCGCGCCCCGACCCTGCACCGCCTCGGCATTCAGGCTTTCGAACCGCTGTTGGTCGAAGGCAAGGCCATCCGTCTGCACCCGCTGGTCTGCTCCGCATACAACGCGGACTTTGACGGCGACCAGATGGCTGTACATATTCCCCTGTCTGTAGAAGCGCAGATCGAATGCCGCGTGCTCATGATGAGCACCAACAACATTCTTTCACCCGCCAACGGCGGCCCTGTTATCGTGCCTTCGCAGGATATCGTGCTTGGCCTCTACTATATGACGGTGGAACGCAGCTTTGAAAAGGGCGAGGGCATGAGCTTCTGCGCCCCGTGGGAAGTGGAAAGCGCCTATGACGGCGGCATGGTTTCGCTGCACGCACGCGTCAAGGTGCGCATGCCTGACGGGCATACCTACGACACCACGCCCGGCCGTGTGCTTGTGAGCGACATTCTCCCGGAAAAGCTGTCCTTTGACCATGTCAACTGCGTGCTGACCAAGAAGAATATCGCCCGCCTTGTGGGCGCGGCCTACGGCCAGTGCGGCATCAAGGCCACGGTCATTCTTTGCGACAAGCTCAAGGATATGGGCTACGAGTTCGCCACCCGCGCCGGTGTGACCATCGGCGTCAAGGACCTGACCATTCCCGACCGCAAGAAAGACATTCTTGCCACGTCCCAGGCCGAAGTGGACGACATCGAACACCAGTATCGTGACGGTATCATCACCCGTACTGAAAAGTACAACAAGGTGGTGGACGTGTGGACCAAGGCCACGCAGGACGTTTCCACGGAAATGATCAAGGAAATCTCCTACGATGTGCTCACTGATCCCAAAACCGGCAAGCAGGAAAAGAACCAGAGCTTCAACCCCATCTTCATGATGTCCAACTCCGGCGCGCGAGGCAACCAGGACCAGATGCGCCAGCTTGCGGGCATGCGCGGCCTTATGGCCAAGCCTTCGGGTGAAATTATTGAAACGCCCATCACCTCCTCCTTCCGTGAGGGGCTGTCGGTGTTGCAGTACTTCACCTCCACACACGGCGCGCGTAAAGGTCTGGCGGACACGGCCCTCAAAACGGCCAACTCCGGTTACCTCACCCGCCGCCTGGTGGACGTGGTGCAGGATGTCATCGTGGCCGAACACGACTGCGGTACGGTGGACGGCATCGAGCTGACCCACCTCAAGGACGGCGGCGATGTCAAAACGCCCCTGTCTGAACGCATCATCGGCCGCGTACTGCTCTATCCCGTGCATGATCCCGACGCTCCGGAAGAAATCCTCTTGCCCGAAAACACCATCATTTCGGAAAAAGAGGCCCAGATCATCAGCGACAAGGGCATTTCCTCGGTTACCGTGCGCTCGCCCCTCACCTGCCAGGCCGAACGCGGCATCTGCGCCTTGTGCTACGGGCGTGACCTTGGCCGCGGGCACCTGGTCAATACGGGCGAGACCGTGGGCATCATCGCGGCACAGTCCATCGGTGAGCCCGGCACGCAGCTGACCATGCGTACCTTCCACATCGGCGGTACGGCATCCAGCACCATTGAAAAGAACAAGTTTGAAGCCCTCAACGCGGGTCGCGTCATCCTGAACCGGGTCAAAGCCGTTACCAACAAGGACGGCGTGCACCTGGTGCTGGGCAAGAGCGGCCAGCTGACCATCGTGGACGCTCAGGGCCGCGAACGCGAAAAGTACATTCTGCCCAACGGCGCACGCCTGCTGGTGCACGATGGGCAGGAAGTGGTCAAGGGTACGGTCATGGCCGAATGGGACCCCTTCAACGAACCTTTTGTGTGCGAAGAAGAAGGTACCCTGCGCTTTACCGACATCATTGACGGCAAGACCGTGCAGGAAAAGGTGGACGACATCACCCGTCAGGCCAGCCTGACAATCATGGAATACCGCACCACCAACTTCCGCCCGGCCATCTCCATCTGCGATGACAACGGTAACGTGAAAAAGCGCAGCCACGGCGGCGCAGCGGCCATCTATAGCCTGCCCGTCGGCTCCATCATCATGGTCAAGGACGGCGAGCATATCCAGGCTGGCGACATCATCGCCCGTAAACCCCGCGAAACTGCAAAAACCAAGGACATCGTGGGCGGTCTGCCCCGCGTGGCCGAGCTTTTTGAGGTGCGCAAGCCCAAAGACATGGCCGTGGTTTCCGAAATATCGGGTACGGTCACCTATGCGGGCGAATCCAAGGGCAAGCGCAAGCTGGTTGTCACGCCTGAAATCGGCGAAGCCAAGGAATACCTGGTTCCCAAGGGCAAACACATTACCGCCGCTGACGGCGACTTTGTGGAGGCCGGAGACCCGTTGACCGAAGGCTACCCCGAACTGCACGACATCCTGCGCACCAAGGGCGAAAAATACCTGGCCCGCTATCTGGTGGACGAAATTCAGGAAGTCTACCGCTTCCAGGGCGTGGGCATTGACGACAAGCACATTGAAGTCATCGTGCGCCAGATGCTTAAAAAAGTGACCATTCTGGATACCGGCGGCACCAGCTTCCTGGTGGGCGAACAGGTGGACAAGGGCGAATTCAAGCATGAAAACCAGAAGGCTATCGCCGAGGGCCGCCAGCCCGCCACGGCGGAACCTCTGGTGCTGGGCATCACCCAGGCTTCGCTTACCACGTCCTCCTTCATCTCGGCGGCTTCCTTCCAGGAAACTACCAAGGTTCTCACCGAGGCCTCCCTCAAGGGCAAGATGGACTACCTGCGCGGACTCAAGGAGAACGTCATCGTGGGCCGCCTCATTCCTGCTGGTACAGGCTACCGTGAATACGTCAACGGCGAGATCATGGTTCCCGACCAGAAGGAACGCCCCGACAAGTTCCTTGAGGAGCTTGAAGAAAACCCTATTCTGGTTGATCTGAACAGCTAGAGCAATTAACGCTTCAAATGATTGTAAGGCGGCTTTGCCGCCCTACAATCATTTGGAGACAAATCTTTCCAGAGCATTTCAAGTATGAAATGCTCTGGAAAGAAAATACAGCCAACAAAAGAGGCGCGGGATATCCCGCGCCTCTTTTGTTGGTAATGCCGCAGCAGGGGCGCTCAACCTTCGGGAAGCGCCAGTTCATGAGGCCTGAAGAAAAAACGCTTAGTGCATTTGAAATGCGGCATGCACATATGGCGCGTATGTGCATGCCGCGCAACGCCGGTTGGCTCAGCTTGTGGGGGCCGGAGGAGACTGCGTACACGGAGGACGCAGGCAGACAAGGCAGCCGGGCCGCACGGCGAAAGATGTTTGTTCATGGCAGGTTCCGGACGCGTCCTGCATCTGGTTGCGCCGGATAAACAGCTGCAGGGCTCCCTTGGCTGCCGTACCCGCACGGGCCTGTGCCAGAAGGCGCCCATCTGTGGTGATAACGGAGCAGACAGTTCCTTCATAGGGAGGGCGTGTGCCGAAAAGCAGGCACCACAAGCGCAGACCGTCCTTTTCTTCCTGCACCCGCACCACTTCGCCGCAACCAAGGCGCACCAGCTTGCGTATGAGCCTGCTGCCCTGCCTGTATACCCCCACGCCCACCAGCAGGGCCATACCGACAAAAGCCGCAGCCAGCACAAAAGGATTACACCCGGTAAGGCGCTGGGCAAAAGAGGTTGAATGATCGCGCATAGCAGTGGCATCCGCGCGCACAACTACGGCATAGTTCTGGGCCGTGGTCGCCGCCGCGCCCCTGAAGGTCACGCGCATCTGGTACTCACCGGCTTCTGCGCCGTTTTCTGCGGCAACAGTACCGCGCCACATGCCGTTGCCAAACCAGTATCCGGCAAAAAAGCCTTCAAGGTTGAAAACCAGCGGCGCATCTGGAGGCGTAAAACGCACCTCTATGTCGCCTGTTACGGGATTTTTGACTGTAAGAGGACCGGAAAGCGCCACAACATTGCCTGGCAGCATTTCAAGCGTATTGGTCCCGGAACGCATCAGGCCTTGCAGACCGTCCACCAGTCCCAACAAGGCCACGGCCAGCAGCAGGGCGCATACAGTACCCAGGCGGCGCTGGCGCTGACGGATATTCTGGCAGGCATCCCAGGTGTCGGCGTCAAGAACAGTCTGCATGGATGAACCGTATCCTTTGAACGTGGCGGCAGCAATCATGACATACCCCTGTTAGAGCATTTGGCTTTGAGCGCATGTGTCCTCAAAATACTTATAACTGTTCACTCCGGCGCTTTACCGGCAAACATGCAGCGACGCTGTATTGCTCCGCAAGCCCTTGTATAGCTGGACAGAATCTGTGCTACACCTTCATGACGGATGTCTGTTTGCGCGCTAGGCAGCTTCAAACAATGCCTCTAGCGTTGCTGGACCAGCTGCGAACCCTTGACCTGGTCAAGCACACGCCAGCTTACCAAGGACAGGCCCATGCGCGGCAGATGCACCATGCTTTGCCCTTCGGCGGGAAAACGCCGCCGAACCACGCGCGTAAGCCAGAATGCCCCGCTCCACAAGGGAATGGTGATGCCGAAAAACCATGCGCAAAACGTCAGTTCTGCCGCGTCAAAACTGCGCGACGACTGGTACATGGCTACAAAAATGGCGCCCACCATAAGCGCGTTAGCCGCAATGCGGACGCAACTGATATAAAGGTGCTGCTTGTAGCTGTTCATGCTGTTCTCCGGAAACGTTTACACCGGGGCGGGCAACCCGCCCCGGTATTCTTGATGCCAAGGATCTACTTGCTGAAGATGTTGGTCCTGGTCACGTTCATGATGCGTATGGCCTGGTTCTTGTCCGAGTTGCGGAAGGCAATGCGCATTTCGTTACCCGCAGCCCACACATAGGGGGGCAGGTCTATATCACCAGCCGGGACCTTGAAGGTGATCAGGGCGCTCAGGCGGTTTGAGTATACGGTGACCGTCTGTTGTTCCTTGTCAACAACAGGGAAGGTCTTGCCCGCAACCTTGGGATGCCTGGGACGTATATTCTTTTCCACATCCACAAACTGCACGGGGATTTCGCGCACGGTCTTGGATTCGGGATCAAATACGAGCACTGTATTCTTTTCAAGGTCGATCATGAGGCGTCCGCCTACTTCAGGCAGAGGTCCCATCTCGCCGGCAACGGTGGGCAGCTTGAATGTATGCACGCCGCCGCTGTAATGCGGATTGAACTGGTCGTGAGTAACGTCAACCACGATGGTCAGTGTTTTGGCTTCGGGATTGAAGGCCACACAGCGGCCCTGTTCCACCCCGCCCTCGAAGTTGCAGGCAGTGAGGAAAGTGGAAAGCCCAAGCACCAGTATAAGCAGCAAACTACGAATCTTCATGGCTGTGTCCCTCCTAGCTGTTCGCTGCCCGCATCTTTTTGGCGGCCAATTCCGCCTTGGCGCCCTGGACCATCTTCACCGCGATGTAGATGGAGATGGCGCTTACGAAACCAAGAACTTCAACAGTGGCAAGGGGGCCAAGCAGCCAGCCCCAGGCGGGGAATTCTGCCTGCAGAAGCTTGAGAACGACCGACATGAGGCAGCCCAGAACAGCCAGGCCGAAAACAAAGCGTATGCCATAGCCTTTGACGTACTTGGTGGCCACCACGCCTATCTGCGCGCCAACGGCTGCGCCGCACAGCATGATGAGCGCGGCCAGCAGTTCCACGCGGCCCTTGTACGCGTAGGACGCCGTGCCATACAGGCCGGAGATGGCAACTTCAAAGAGGTCCGTACCCACTGCCAGATGGGTGGGGCAACCCACAAGATAGACAAGAGCGGGCATACGGATGAGACCGCCGCCGATACCGAGTATGCCTGCCAGCCAGCCGGTGAAGAGGCTGACGATGATAGGCAGCCACGCAGAGCAGGTGATGTTGGCATGCTTGTAATGGACAACGGGAGGTATCCTTATGGCCTGAAGCTTGGAGGCCCAGTCAATGCCGACGGCAGCGGCATCCAGTTCCTTGTGTTGCGCCTTGGCTTCACGTTCCTTGCGGCGGCGCACGGCGGCATCATGAAACACCAGCCATGCGATGGATATAAGCAGCACCACGTAGAGCCAGCGCACAACCTTGTCTACCGAGCCGATCCGCTCAAGCCACATGACCATCTGCGCGCCAATTTCGACGCCAATGACCGTACCAATGAGCATGGTGATGCCCAGGGCGTAGTCAACGTTGCCGAACTTGCCGTGCCGCATGGTTGAGATAAGCGATTTACCGGCCATTTGCGCCACGTCGGTTCCGATGGCGAACGCCATGGGAAAGCCCAGGATATTCAGACCTGGGGTTACCATCCACGCGCCGCCCAGGCCAAAGAACCCGCCGATAATGCCCACGCCGAAACCAAGAATGATAAGCCCCGGCCAAAAAATGTACACGCCGGAGATGGGCATCAAGATATACAGCCAATCCATATGCGCCTCCTTACTTTTCGGCCAGTTCGCGGTGCTTGAGGTCGATGCCGATGTGCGACATCACGAGGTCGGCCAGCCAGCCAAGAATGCAGCCCACAATGGGAATGATGAGCATGGTCAGGATGGCGAAAAAGAAATGGCTTTCATTGTACATTTCCGCCCACCAGTACAGGATGCCGTCCAGCTTGCGGGTATCGGCCACAATCACCACCGCCGCAGCCTTGCCCCCTGCAGCCAGAGCCAGACCGGGCATGGCGGCCAGCATGAGCGCGCAGCCTGCCAGCCAGGTCATAAGCGTGCGCATCTTTTTCATAAGAACCCTCCACTCTGTTTTGAGATCCTTTGGACTCTCTTTCGGCAGTGCCCCCACCGGGCCATGCCGACTGTCACGCAGTGAATGTGAAAAAGATAGCAATCGCCATGCCATTGCGTAATAATTGCCGTATTTTGCCGGTTTTTTCTCAATTTTGCGCGAAAAAACTTGCCAGATTTTCCCGAGATGCCTATAGTGGGCGCAAAGCTTGCGCTTTTTTGCGCAACCTTAGCCAAGGGGGAACAATGCGCTTCTACAGAACGCTTCCCGGCGGAAGCACCCTCGATGTCACCTCCTTTTTTATGAATCGCAGCCTCGTCAGCCGCATGCTCATGCTGGGGCTTCCCCTGCTGACGCTCGTGCTGCTACTTATCTTTCTGACAACAAGCAGCAGTATCGAGCACATCATAAACCGCGCAATAGCGCGCAACGCGCAACTTCAGGCGCAGGCCATGAGTCTGGCCCTGGAACATGCCCTGGCCGAAACGCGCAACCAGCTGCTTATTCTGGCCGCAGGCTCCATGGAACCGCAGGACATGGTCCGCAGAATGGAATTTCGCGCCAGAGCCGATGGCCTGCAGTACCGCGAAGTGGCCTATGTGGGTCTGACCCCTGAAAGCCGCTACCTGCTGCTGAATCATGAAGGGCGCATCATAAATATCCCCATGCAGGTGGCTCTCGACAGCCCCGCAAGCCCTTTTCATAACCTGGGGGGCGACCAGCGCCCCGGCTATGTCAATGTCGGGCAACCCATGGAAGCTGTGTACGCTATGGTTCCGGTCAATAAATCCCTGCAAAGCGTTTCGTTGCATGTACTGCGTTTTTTTACCGCCGTGCATGACAAGAACGGCAATTTCCAGGGCTATCTGCTGCTGTCGCTGGACATGAAAGACCTGAGAAACATCGTTTCGCGCTATTCTTCGCCGGATGCGCCCATCGCCGCATCCGGCACGGACACGCGCGTGCGCAGCCTGTTTTTCGACCGCGACGGCTGGATGATATTTCAGTCTGAAGTTCCCGACGCGGCCCTTGCGGGCAAAAGCCTTGGCAACGATGCGGTTCGGGCGGGCTTTTGGGGTGACTACGGGCGTCCCGGCTTCAGCATGGCCTTTCGCCCCAGCCCGGACCATATCAACTACTGGAGCATGGTAGCCGAGGTGCAGGGGGGCCATGCCGGACAACTGCCCATGACAGAAAGCAGCACCATATGGAGCAACGGCCAGATGCGCGTGGAACGGGTAAGCTATGTCCCCGTTGCTTTCAATCCCGGCTCCGGCGGCGAACCTGTAGTGCTGGGAGGACTGGCCGTTCTGGACACCAGCTTCACCACTACGCGCACCGGTATGCAGATTATGGGCATTTATGCGGTCAGCTTTATGGGCGGCATGGTTCTTCTGGCCCTGAGCCTGTGGTGGCTGGCGCGTCAAATGGGCAAGTCACTCAATGTCATGGCCGGCGAACTGCGCAACCGCAATATCCACGATAATGATGAAGATCTTGCCCTGCCGCAGCTTCCTCTGGAAATGGAACGCATCAAGAACAGCATCAACGCCCTGTTGAAGCGCTTGCGCCAGGCCAAGGAAGAACGCCGCAGCCATGAGGCTCTTCAGGACGCCCAATGGCAGCGCGAGCCGGCTTCTGACCTGCCGCATCCCGAAGACCTCCCCGCCAGTGGCCTTGTGGGCACATCGCCAGCTATGCAAACGCTGTATGATCAGGTGCGCAAGGCATCGCAGGTGCTGGCGGATGTTCTGGTGGTGGGCGAAACCGGCACCGGAAAAGAGCTTGTTTCAGAAGCCATACACCGCCTGAGCGCCCGTGCTTCAGGGCCGTTCATCACCATCAACTGCGGTGCACTGGACGAAAATCTGCTCATGGACACCCTGTTCGGCCACGTGAAGGGCGCCTTCACCGAAGCCAGGCAACCACGCAAGGGGGCATTTCTGGCAGCCGAAGGCGGCACACTCATGCTGGATGAAATAGGCAATGCCGCACCCAAGGTGCAACAGGCGCTGTTGCGGGCACTATCCACACGACGGATCCGCCCCCTGGGCAGCGACCAGGAAGTGCCCTTTGACACACGCATCATCGCCGCCACCAATGCGTCCCTTCCGGACGAGGCACGGGAAGGGTCCTTCCGCGAAGACCTCTATTATCGTCTGGCCGTCATAACCATTCACACACCGCCTCTGCGGGAAAGAAAAACAGACATTCCGTCCCTGACAGTCTACTTTCTGACCGAAGCGGTAAAAACGCGCGCCAAGGCGGCGGAAATGGACGCCGAAGCACAGACGGAAAGTACGGAATCGACTGCTTACGGACCAGCGCAGTCTCCCGCGGCACACGGCGCGCGCAGGACATTGCGCATGCCCCAGGTCAGCCGGGGCGCCCTGGCAAAACTGACGGCTCATGACTGGCCCGGCAATGTACGCGAGCTTAAAAACACGCTTACCCGCGCCCTGACTTTCTGCGAGGGGGATATCCTCTATGCCGAGAATATCCAGCTCGGTCCCGTAGCCTCTTCCGCTGCGCCGGATAAAAAAATACCGGCCCGGCGCGAAAGACAGGACACGTATGAAGGACCTTTGACGGAATCCCGGGAACTGCCGAAAACACCACAGGAGCAGGCGGACCAAAAAACAACGGAGCAGGCCGGTACAGCGAGTCAGATGGCTGCGACCGATGCGGGCCGCTCCCCCGACCAGCCTGCAGAGCGGCAAAACGGCCCTGAACGTGAAGTAAGCAATTCTTCAGGCCCCTGTGCGTCTTCCGCCCCTCTCCCTTCCACCGGTCCGGCGCAGGAAGCCTCGCCTACTGCAAGCGGCCAGGATTCGCGCGATGATCCGGGCAGATCAAACGACGCTGGCAGCGCGCACAGCACACACCCTGCCGGCTCTGCCGCTTCCGCAGAGGAGGCCATCCAATATCAGCGCCCTCTGGCGAATGAAGCTCCGGAGGGCATGGATTTCATGCAGGCAGACATGCCCCGCCTCAATCACCGTCAAACAGAAATGTGGCCACGCATTGAACAGGCGGGCAGCATCAGCCGCCAGGAATACCAGCAGATGGTTGGGGAAAATATTTCCATGCGCACGGCACAGTATGATTTACAGTTTTTTGTGCAGATGGGCCTTGTACGTAAAGAAGGGCGCGGCCCGGCGCAGCGCTATGTGGTTGTGCAGGGCAGACCATTTTCCGGCTGATACACGCTTTTTAACGTCTTATCCGGAGCATATCCATGGTCGGCAAACTGAAAAAATTCTTTGGCCGCAAGCCGCGTATTTCCCGCGAGCAGGCCATGACCGCCTTTCACAGACGATATGCCTCATTCAAGGAACTGCTTCAGGCCAATGCAGACCTGGCGGGCATCCTGGCCGGTCTTAACGCCGCACAGCAGGGCGAGCGTCATATGGAAACAAGCCAGGTACGCAAGGAAGCCCGGCGAGCTATCTTCCGCTGTGACCGCATGGCTGCCGCACTCAACGACATTTCCGGACAGCGCCATCAGGGGCTGAATACGTCCGTGCACAGCATTGCCGGACGGATAGAAAAAGAGCTGGATCAGCGTACCCGTGGCGATGTCCCCAGCCTGACCCTGGACCTTACAGAAGTGGACGCCAGCATGGCCTACAGCGTGGGCGGCAAAAACGCCAACCTCGGCGAGTTACGGAATATGCTGGACATGCCCGTGCCGCGCGGCTTCGCCATTACCATAAAAGCCGGAACCATCTTTCTGCTGCGAACACCGGGGCTTTTCAAAAGCGTTTACTTTCTGCTACGCTCCGTGGACCCGGACAAACCGGACAGCATCAATGCTGTATCCCGTCAGGTGGAAAAACTCATCCGCGAGGCTGCCGTTCCCAAGGAAGTGGAAGATGCCCTGCTCAAAGCCTGGGACATGGCTTATGGCGATGATCCCCAGGTGGTGGCGGCCCTGCGCTCCAGCGCCATCGCCGAAGATGGGGTGCAGTCTTTTGCCGGGCAGTACCGCAGCCTGCTGGGCGTAACACGCAACGACCTGATTCCGGCATTCAAGGTCGTTGTTGCCAGCCTGTTTTCACCCCGCGCCCTGACCTATCGCGCCAGCCACGGCTATGCCCTTGATGCCACGGGCATGGGTCTGTGCTGTGTAGAGATGGTGCGCGCCCGCGCCGCAGGCGTCGTTTTTTCCCGCCACCCCGTAGACCTGCGTTCCAACAGCATTGTCATCAACGGCCTGTGGGGTCTGGGTGAAATGGTGGTGGACGGTTCAGGCACACCGGACCAGTGGCTGGTATCGCGCGCCACCGGAAAAATTACCAAGACCACCATTGCCCACAAGGCTGTGCGCCTGCGTCTGGTGCGCAAGGTGTCGGGGGTGGAAAGCGAACTGGCCCCCGTGCCAGATGCCTTGCGGGATGTTCCCTGCCTCAGCGATGATCAGGTACGCCGCCTGGCGGACATGGCCATGGAGCTGGAACGGCACTACCAGTATCCGCAGGATATGGAATGGGCTGTGGACGAGGAGGATCAGATCATCCTGCTGCAGACCCGCCCCATGGGGCTGGACAGTACGGCGGAAGAAAAAGCCGCCCCCATCCTTGGGCATCTGCGCCCCCTGCTTTCCGGCGCAGACGTGGCCGCCAGAGGCGTGGGCTGCGGTCCTGTGGTTTTTGTGGGCGATGGAGAAGATATTACCCACTTTCCCGAAGGCGCGGTCATGCTTATGGACCACTCCTCGCCCAGCGCCATGTCGGCCATGCGGCGGGCCTCGGCCATTATCGCCCAGACGGGCAGCCTTACCGGGCATATGGCTTCCATCTGCCGTGAGTTCGGCGTGCCCACGCTTATGAATCTGCCCGGCGTCACGGGCGTGCTCAGCGAAGGCCAGGTCATCACCGTGGATGCCCTCACCGGCAGGGTTTTTGACGGCGAAATACCGGAGCTTCTGGCCCTACGGCTTACCCGGCCGCAGGCCAGGGCCGACAGCCCCGCCCTCATGCTTCTGCGCCGAGTGGCCCCGTACATTCTGCCACTGCATCTGGTAGACCCCAGAGCGGACACCTTTACTCCGGAGCACTGCACCTCTCTGCACGACGTCATGCGCTATGCCCACGAAATGAGCTATGCCGAGATGTTCCAGTTATCAGACAGTGTTACGGAAAACAGCGCCGGTGTTGCCAGCCAGCTTGTAAGCTCTATTCCTCTTGATCTTTATGTAATCGACCTTGGCGGGGGCCTGCGTAATCCCGAAGCGCGGCGCGTGCTGCCCGAAGACGTAACCAGCGTTCCCTTCAGGCATGTGCTCGACGGCATGCTCAATCCCGCAGTGCAGGCCCGCGGTCCCCGGCCGGTCAACATGCGCGGTTTTCTTTCGGTCATGGGGCAAAGCGTCATCGGCTGTAATGAAGAAGGATGCTCGCGCTTCGGCCAGCGCAGTTATGCCATTGTTTCAGACCGTTACCTCAATTTCTCTTCACGTGTCGGCTACCATTATGCCATTCTTGATACCTGGTGCGGCGACACCCTGAGCAAGAACTACATCCGCTTTGAATTCGCGGGCGGGGCCGCAAACAATGTGCAGCGCGTACGCCGGGTGCGCTGCATAGGGCTTATCCTCAAAGAGCTTGGCTTTACCGTTGAGCTTACTGGTGATAGGATACGGGCACGCTACCAGAAGTATCCACGGCCCGAGCTGTGCTCACGTCTTGACCAGCTGGGGCGCCTGCTTATCATGACTCGCCAGATGGATATGCTCATGGTAGACGAGGCCGCAGTGACGGCCTATGCCACAAAATTTCTTGAAGGCGAGTATCATTAGCCGCAGCTTCCACCGGAGCAGCCGTTGCGCGTCTGCCGCAACGAGCGCGGCATAACGTAATTGAGGCCACATGTCGCCCCTTGCCGCTTCTCCCGTTGAAACCGTGCGACAACCCGTATCACCGGAACCGCCGCAAACCCTGTTAAGCCGTGATTTTATTCTGCTGTTTTGCATGACTATGTTCTGCAACAGCTTTATCGCCGTTTTTTACTGTTTTGAACAATGGCTGGAAGGCATGACCATCAGCCCCAACTGGCGCGGAGTGCTGCTGGCCTCCATGTTTGCCATGGTGCTGCTGTTTCGCCCGCTGGCCAGCGTGCTGCTGCTTCGCCGCGGTAAACTGGCCGCCATGGCCGTTTCCATAGTCATATCAAGCTGTGTCATGCTGGGCTATTCACATGTTGGCGGCCCACACGTTATCGGCATGATATGGGCGTTGCGCATCGTGCAGGGCATCGCCCTGGCCGTATTTTCAAGCTGTACCGTAGCCGTGCTTGTCAGCTGCATTCCCAAGGGGCAGAGCGCGCGCGGCTTTGCCATTTTTTCGCTTACCATGCTGCTGCCCTATTCCATCATTCCCGCAGCCGCAGAACCCATACTGCCTCTGCTGGGTGGAGAAGCCGGACTTTTTGCGGCATCTGCCCTGCTCGGCCTGCCCTCGCTGCTCATGCTGATTCCTCTGGCCCCGCGCCTGAGAACTCCCGAAATGGCCCCCGAAGACGGGGGCGGCATGTCGGGCCGCGCCCTATGGCAGGCTGTGAGCCGTTCGGGCCTGCTCTTTGTTTACCTGGCCTGTCTGGCCTTCAGCATCATGACCGTGCAGGCCATATTCTTCATCAAGGGGCTGTGTTCGGTCACCGGGGCGAATCCGGCATGGTTCTTCAGTATTTATACACTGACCATCATACTTGTGCGCCTTGCGGGCAGCAACCGGCTGGATACCATGCCGCGCTACCGGGTCACACTTTTATGCAGTGTAGTGCTGGCATGTTGCATGCTGGGCCTGGCCTGGGGGCCGCTGTGGGCCTTTGTGCCGCTGACCTGCCTGTACGGGCTGGGGCTGGGCCTGCTCTATCCGCTGCTGGCGGCTGCGGTATATGACCGCTCAAGCCCCGCCACACGCTCCATCAACTCCAACGTCATGATGGCCACCTTTGACGCCAGCGGCATGCTGGCCCCGCTGATCGGAGGCATGGTTATCAACGCGGGCTTCGGTTACAGGGGCGTATTCACGGCCACGGCAATTTCCGTAAGCCTGTGTGGCTGCTTCATGCTCGCCGACAGGCTGCGCCTGGCCCTGCGCGAACGCAGGCAGATACCCGAAATGCAATAAATTCACTGGCCGGCAAGACCGGCAGCACGGCTGTTTCGTACAGGATTACTCCTGAACAACCTGCGTGCCGTTTTATCGGCACGTCCTTATGAGAACAACACTATAGTCAATCATACTGTATTGTTGTTAAAAAATAGCAGCATATCGCGGCAGTTGCATTCCAGCACGAATTATATCACTATAATCGATAATTATATCCTACCAATACGGAAGGATACCATCACCGCTGCGTCCGGATTGCATTCCGCCTGGCACTGCTCCCGGTTACGTTGCGTGCATTGCGGCAGCTATTGCCGGAAAAAGGAGACCCTATGTCCGCTGTACAAAGCATCAGCGCCAGAGAGCTGCACAGTGTGGACTTGAAGCAGGCTCTTGTTGTGGATGTTCGTTCCCCCATGGAATATTCTGAAAAACGGCTGGCCATGCCTACAGCCTTTGCCCCTGTGACAGACCTTGATCCCCGTGATGTTGCCCTGCGCAGCGGCGTACTTGCCGATACACAGCTATTCACCATTTGCCGCAGCGGCGCACGCGCCAAAAGCGCTGCTGAAAAATTTTTCCGGGCCGGGTATACTAACGTGCGCTTCATTGACGGGGGCATTGCCGCCTGTGAAGAAGCCGGTTTCGCCACGGTTGGCGAAGGACTGCCCAAAACTGGAGAAGCATCGCCCTCGCTGGACCGGCAGGTACGCCTGGCAGCAGGAGCGCTTACGGTACTCTTCATGCTGCTGGGCTATGGCATCAGCCCGCTGTTTTATCTGGGTGCGCTGTTTATCGGCGCAGGTCAGGTTTTCTCCGGCATCACCAACTGGTGCGGAATGGCCCTTCTGCTCATGCGCGCTCCCTGGAACCAGAAAGGAGCCTCATGCACACTTGGGGGAGCCTGTTCCATCGGCGGTAACAAGGGCGGCGGCGCAAGCCCCGGTGCAAGCTGCCAGTAACCGGCAACAGCCGGGGCATGCCCGGCAAAGGCCTATCCCGGCCAAGACCGACCAATACCGCAGTGCCGGATCAAAGCCCGGCACGCCGGATATTCACGGTTGGGCCAGTTCCAACCCTACAGCGCCGCCAGGCGCAACCGACGCCCAAGGAGACTATTATGACTGCCCCCAATGTGCGCGGATTTTTTGACCCCGTTACCGCAACCTGGACCTATGTGGTCTGGTCCGGTACAGACAGCCGCCGGCGCTGCGCCATTATCGACAGCGTGCTGGACTATGACATGCCCTCAAGCCGCACCGGCACGGCATCCGCAGATACGGTTATTACATTTGTACACCGGAAAGAGCTTGAGGTAGAGTGGATACTTGAAACACACATTCATGCGGACCATATTACCGCCGCCCGCTACCTCAAGGAAAGGCTGGGCGGCAAGATAGCCATGAGCAGGCACATGCTGAATATCATCGCCACCTGGGTTCCCGTTTTTCAGACCGGCGACGATACCCCGGCCGATGGAGCAGATTTTGACCATCTTTTTGAAAACGATGAAACATTCACCATTGGTGACCTCAAGGCCAAAATCATCCATACGCCCGGGCATACCCCGGCCGACACCACCTACATCATCGAAGATGCCGCCTTTGTGGGCGACACCATCTTTCTGCCCGACGTGGGTTCCGGCCGCTGCGATTTCCCGGGCGGCAGCCCCGAGGACTCCTACGAATCTTCGCGCAAACTTTTTGCCCTGCCGGACCATTACCGCATATATGTGGGACACGACTATCCCCCGGCAGGCAAACGCGGCCCCGAGTGCATGAGCACCGTCGGCGAACAAAAGCTGAAAAACGAACGCCTGCACATGGGCATTGATAAAAACAGCTTCGTCTCGCGCCGTAAGGCAGATGATACGGGCAAGGCCGTGCCGCCTCTGCTGCTGCCCTCCATCCAGGCCAATATGCGCGCAGGCGACTTTGGCGCACCAACTGGAGGCATTCAGTACGTAAAATTGCCGGTAAACAAGATCTAGCCGGAATACATACATTTTGCCATGAAGGCCCTGATGCCCGGGCCTTCATGGCATTGTCATTTTATGAAAGCCGTGTCATATTGTGAGCAATAGCTATTACCTGTAACCATCGGTGTTGCGACCGCCATTGCGGGCAATACCGCATCTCAAGGAGATCCCATGCGCACATTGATTGTCGTGGCCTACCCCAGTGAAACGCAGGCCAGTGAAGAACGCATCAAGTTTCTGAAAATGCAGAAGGCCTATCTTGTGGACCTTGAAGATGCCGTGGTGGTTACCCGCAAGCAGGACGGCAAGATCAAGCTGCACCAGCTGTATAACCTTACGGCAACAGGCGCGCTGAGCGGAGGCTTCTGGGGTGCGCTGATCGGCCTGATCTTTCTGAACCCCCTGCTGGGCCTTGTGGTCGGCGCGGGTGCGGGAGCCGTAGGCGGTGCGCTGAGCGATGTGGGCATCAACGATGACTTCATGAAGCAACTCGGCGAAAAGCTCACACCCGGCTCTTCGGCCCTGTTCGTCCTCGTGGATTCTGAAATTACCGACAAGGTTCTGGCGGAACTGCGCGGCTCCGGCGGCCAGGTCATCCAGTCCTCCCTGTCGCACGAAGATGAAAACCGCTTGCAGGCAGCGCTGAGCGCCGCCCAGGATGCGGCGGACAAGAACTAAAAAAACGCGCCCGTACTCTACGGGACTGTACATTGTCACACGGCAGCCCACGTATACGCACCGCACATGCGGCAAAAGGCTGCGTAAAAGGTCCCCGGCAGGGAAAGATGCATGAACTGCCGCGGAGTCGGCCGAAAAAACAGACAGGGGGAAAAGGCGCGCCCCTTTTCCCCCTGCTTCTGCGATGGCCCCCAAGCGCTGCCTTAATGCCAGCCTCCGTGTTGGCACATTGCGGCGGCAATGCCGCCCGCAACCGCATATCTGCTTGCCGCCCACAGGGCAGCTTTAACGTAACACTGTTCTGACTGCTGCGGAGCAGGCATCCACTGAAAGTGTACGCGCAGTTTGTTTGCGCTGTTAAATACCGTAGTGAACGCCTTTAATCCTTCAAAATACATATTCTCAAAGGTAAAACGCCCCGGGGCCACGCCGGACACTCCCACCAAAAATATTCCGGCAGTGCGGCCATTAATGCTGCTACAGCCTGAAGGATTTTTGTACGTTATATTACCGTGAGATACAAGGTACAAAAGGAATTACGCGGGGCGGCATACGCGGGGGCGCTTGCTCTCCGCCGCTTTCGGGCGCATAACGGAAAAACAGCATCCGGCTCGGGATGCGCCATACCAATTTTCTGTCGAAGACCTCACCAGCACGGCAGACATAAAATACAGGCCTTGAGGCTGCAAAGGCAGGAGGCTGCATGAACACGCTTTTTTCTCCCATCAAGCTTGGCGGGCTGGAGCTTGCCAACCGCATTGTCATCCCCCCCATGGACCAGTATTCGGCTGATGAGGGGCGTCCAACCCAATGGCATCACATGCATTACGGCCACCTGGCTGTTTCCGGCGCGGGGCTGCTCATTGTTGAGGCCACCGCCGTGGAACCTGCCGGCAGAATATCTCCGGGCGACCTCGGCCTGTGGAATGACGAACACGAAAACCTGCATAAAGGCATGCTGGAATTCATAGCCGCTTTTTCTTCCATACCCACGGCTGTCCAGCTGGGACACTCCGGGCGCAAAGGATCCACGGCCCGCCCTTGGGAAGGGCGTGGTCCCCTGGGCCTGCATGAGGGCGGTTGGGATGTCTGCGCGCCTTCTGCCCTTCCCTTTGACGCCGCCTCTCCCGTTCCCTCAGCCTTGAGCACCGCAGACATTGACCGCCTGACCGCTTCTTTTGTAACAGCGGCACAACGGGCACAACGCGCGGGCTACAAGGCTGTGGAACTGCATGCGGCCCACGGCTACCTGCTGCACGAATTTCTCTCGCCCCTGTCCAATAAAAGAGAAGACGAATACGGCGGCAGCCTCGAAAACAGAATGCGTTTTCCCTTGCAGGTGTTTGCGGCGGTGCGCAAAGCCCTGCCCTCTGTCATACCGGTGGGAATGCGTGTTTCAGGTACAGACTTCACCCCGGGTGGCTGGGATGTGCAAGAATGCGCAGTGCTGGCGCAACGGCTCGAAAAGGCCGGTGGCGCCTTTATCCACGTTTCCGGCGGTGGGCTGACCCCCGAGCAGAAAATACGCCTTGCCCCCGGCTATCAGGTGCATCTGGCCCAGGCGGTCAAGCAGGCTGTTGACAGCATGCCCGTCATAGCTGTGGGCCTTATCACGGAGCCGGAGCTGGCAGCGGGCATTATCGTTACCGGACAAGCCGATATGGTGGCCGTGGGACGCGGCATGATGTATGACCCGCGCTGGCCCTGGCATGCCGCAGCCGCTCTGGGTGTCTCCATTGCCGGAACTCCCCGGCAATACCTGCGTTGCCAGCCCCACAGGCTGAAAAACCTCTTTATCTGATGCGCTGAATACCTGAATACTTGAAATACGGCTTCCGGCAGGCAACGTCCGCCTGTGCCTGTTTCACGCAGGGTTTGAGAACAACTGCCTGTGGGTACTTCACACCTGAAGTACCTGAAGGAACCGGCATCACGAGAGCCGCTTCGCTTTCCGGCCAGGATACACCTGCGCAGCAAAGAGCGCATTCTTCAGGCCACAAAGCAAAAGCAGAAACATCCGGCACAGCCGGAAGGCGAGCGGCTCCCGTGGCAATACCATACAAGACCGCTTATCCTTAGGCATCCCCGGGCATCCCCCGTACTCTGCAGGGGGCCTGCATCGTACCCTTTTTCCTTCAGCTTCTTCCAGTTGCCCAAGTCGCGGCAATACCCCAACCCTGAGTACCTATTATGAATACTACACCTACTGCCGGATGCCACAGCACGGACGACGGCACGACTCATGAGAACGCTGCCGAAAGCCTTCTGCCGCCCCTGACACGGGGAAGACTGACGGCCCTGTGCGATACGGGAACACTCTCCCCGGAAGCCTGGAAAAAAGCCCTACAAATCTGTGGCTTCAATCCGGATGGCAAAGCCTGGCTGGCCTATTGGCGCCAAATTTTCTTGCTGGGCGGTGCGCTCTTTTTTCTGGCTGGCGTTATCTGCTTTATCGCCTGGAATTGGGGAGCCATTTCGCCTTTTGGACGCATGGCCCTTATAGGTTCCCTGGTGGCAGGAACCGGCGTGGGAGCGGTACTGCTCGGTCCCGACGCTCGGCTTGGGGGTATACTGCTGCTGGCTTGCGGCATCAGCATGGGCCCCATGCTGGCAGTATTCGGCCAAAGTTATCAGACCGGCACGGAACTATGGGAACTTTTCAGAGTATGGACAGTTTTGCTGTGCCTGCTGGCACTGGCAGGCAAGCAAGCCGGCCTATGGTTTGCCACATGGATCTCGGGCAGTATTTTCGCCGCGCTCTGGTTTGGCCGCAGCCTTTCATCGCCCCTTGACGCCTTCGCCGCTTTTTTTGCCCTTCCTGAATGGCTTTTGGTCATTGCCTGCGCCATCATCGCATGGGAGTGGGCCGCGTGGCGGGCTGCACGGCACACCTCCGAATCATGGCTGCGATCGCGCTGGATGCCAAGGCTGCTTTTTTGCGATCTGGCCATCCGCTGCACTGCCTATCTATTGGTGCTCATCTTTGATGGTCCCTCCTGGGGAGACGAAAGCTTTCTCTGGCTGCCGCAGCAGTTCGTTTCGGCCTTTACGCTGGCAGCAGGCGGCGTATCCTGGTGGTGGTATCGAAAAAAAGTGGCGGACCTCTTTATACTGGCCGTGCTGCTTGGCGCGGCGACTATTCTTGTTCTGGCCTTTCTGGCCGAAGCACAGCTCTTCTTCCATACCGGGGCTGTTACAGCCTTTTTGCTCTGGGGCCTGCTAGTCACGGGCGTTACCGCATGCCTGGCGAAATTTTTATTATATTTGCAAAAAAGCATGGCGGCAGGAAAAAATAACGCAGCGATCGTGCCTGCACATGCTTTTTCTTTTCTCGGCCGCAGTGTGCCGGAACATTCGTGGCAAAACCTATGGACACACCTGCAAAACGAACGGCTGATCCCACAGGAAACGCCGCTGCCGCACATGAACGCTCCTCTCTCGCCTTGGTATGTCAGGCTGCTGCTGGCTCTCGGGGGTTGGCTGGCGGCCATCCTGTTTATCTGTTTTCTCGCTTTCTTCGTTTTTGAAACCATGCAAATCATTGCATACGAAGAGGCGGGCATTTTTATAGCATCCATCCCCGTACTGCTTCTGGGACGAAGCATGCTGGTAAAAAACACCATATTCTCGCGCCATTTCGGCTTTGCTCTTGCCATTACCGGCACGGTGGGCATGTCCATAAGCATGTTTCTCACTGTCAACAGCTTCATGTCTGCCTGCTTTCTGCTGGCCCTGCTGCTGGTCGTCGTCAGCTCCCTTATGCAGACACCGCCCTACACCTTTCTTGCGGCTATGACCGTCGTTGCGGCTGTGTCCTTCGGTACGTCCTCTCTGGTATTCGAAGAACTGGGCCAATGGCAGGTGGAATCTTTGGGGAAAATCATTTTTTATCTACCCCTGATATGGTGGGTCGCCGTCAGCCTGGGCCTTGCCCGTTTTTGCCTGCATGAAAAAACATGGCGCGGCAGAGGTACATCACCCAATGCCGATGCCTGGTTTTTCGGCGCATATGCGGGCATGCTGATCTGCCAGCTTGCCTCCCTTGGCATATGGCAACAGTTTATGCTGCCTTTCCCGGCTTTGCGCGGCGCATACGGCATGGGCATAGGCGCGGCTCTGGGTATAGGCTATCTCGCCATCTCTTTAAGCCGGAAACGGCACGGCTTTGCGCGTGCGGGAGTGCTGCTGGCCGCGGCCGCCTCTTTTGTGCTGGCATGGCACCTGCCGGGAGCGGCGCTGGCCCTTCTTGGGCTTGCCCTGGCACGACAGATGACCAATATGGCCATGCAGGGATTTGTATTAACATACCTGCTGGCCTACATGATCTTTTACTACTATACGCTTGCTGTGCCTTTTGCTGCAAAAGCCCTGTATCTGACGGCGACCGGCATTGTTTTGCTGTTGCTTGCCCTAATCTTGCGCACCTGGTCTGCAAAAATAACGGCAAAGGAGGCAGCCGATGCGTAAGGCATATATTATCGCAGTACTGGTGCTGTTTTTTACAGGCTATATATTCTCTGTGCAGAAGATGGAGCGCATCGTTACGGACGGCAAAACCGTGCTGCTTCCTCTTGCCCCTGTAGACCCGCGTGCACTGCTTATGGGCGACTATATGGACCTCAGCTATGTGGTCAATGGAGATATTTACAGTGCCTTGCAAAAAGCAGAAGCCACCCGCGATGTCCCTGGTTCCCCTTCTGCCCCCCCTGCTGCCGCTCGCCCCCAAAATACAGGAACTTCCGCCATGCCCTCTCACGGCCTGGCTGTGCTACGGGTAACCAATGTTCCGGTTCCGCTGGCTGCGGACTTTGTGCGCCTCTACGATGGCAAGGACTTGCGGGATGAGGAATTTCTGCTGGCCTACAAACTGCGCGGGCACAGAGTCATCAGCGTGACTTCGGCGTTTTATTTTGAGGAAGGCAGCGCAAAACGCTACGAACAAGCCCGCTTCGGACTCTTCAAGGTCGCCAATGATGGAAAAACCCTTCTTGTTAATCTTTGCGACAGCCAGGGTCGGCCCATACAGTATGAAAAAACAACAGAACAGGAAGTTCAGCCCTAGGTCTAATGTTCCAATAGGTTGTTCACCCTCCCCCAAGTCGGTAAAGCTGGAGTTACCAGGCAACAGCAAACCAAATGAGGGAAAGGGGGAAAACCTATTGGAACACTACATCTAGCCCTTGGAGCCGCGCTTGGACGCCTTGAGCGGGTTCACCTTTTTGGCAGAAGCCGTTTCGCTCTGGATCAGATGCTGGTTGTTTTTCCAGAGTTCTTCAGCATTCAGTCCCAGAGCATCAAGACGGGCGGCAACATCCTGGCGGGCGGCGTTGCTATAGCGGTTACGGTCTGCAAGATGTTTGCCCACGTAATTGTGGGTCGTCATGTACAGACCGGTGCTGTCAATAGCCAGCAGAAAAGTCGTATCATTTTCCTCAATGCTTTGAATGATCATTTCCGGCGTAGTGCCAAATCGTGTGGCCATGGATTCTCCTTGCAATGCGGGAAAAGGCGTTATGGCAGAAACCGTATTATATGAAATTGAAATTCAATGTCAACATATCCTCCTATCACAACGGCTGCAACATATCCTGGCAAGCCCTAAACCACCTGTCGTTTTTGCGATACGATTCAAGAATATCTGTTAGGGCATTTCACACTTGAAATGCTCGACAAGAATTTGGAGACAAATCCTTGTCGTCAAATGATTGCAGGGCAGCTTTGTCGACCGCAAGCAATCATTTGAAGCGTTAATTTCTCTAGGGATACATAATTTTTTGATCCGAGAGCGGTTCGCGCTTGCGCAGCTGTAACTTGCGCCACACGCGCGAAAAATACATGCGCAAAGGAATATACCAGAGTAAAAACCAGAAAATCATGCCCGGCTGATTGCCGAAAAGGGGTAGTTCAAACGGCAGCACGGGACTCAGTAGCCCGAACCGCAGTTTTACCCACGCAAACATGATGGGAATGGGCCACAAAGAGGCCACAAAAAGCGCTCCGCTCAGTGAGAAGTGGTAGCCAAAGGCTTCATGTCCCTGCCGGTTCACGGCCTTGAACGCCTGCTTGTCGCCCCCTGAAAGAGCCTGCTCACCCAGTTTATGGTAGTGCTGCATCTGGTCCTGATACTTCTTCAGCCGCCGGGCATGCAGCCTGTTAGCCATGCTCAGGGTGACAAGCCCAAGAATGACGGCCATAAGAGCCAGACAGCCCATACCGAAAATATAGCCGGTTTCCGGATGTGGTATCACCCGGAAAGGCAGCACAAGAACAGGGTCAATCCAGATCAGAAATGTTTCCATGGCTGTGCTCTTTCGGGCTTGGGTGTATAAAAACTGGCCGGAGTATACCGTAATGGCGCGGCGGAGACAATTCTCCGCCGCGCCATTATTTTTCAGGCAGCCGGAAGCAGAAAAGCCTGTTCACGACCGGCCCTGCCTCACCCCGCAACTACTGTTAAGGAACCGGACGCCATGCCCGTCCCTGTGGATTCCACATGGGGCCTAGCCCTTGAAGCATCCGTGCACAGCGGGCAAAGCCTGCCCCGCCTGCTTCGACACAAGGATTTGCTCCAATCCTTGCGAACAGCTCAGGCTGGAATGCTCTAGCCGAACATCCTGATCTGGAAGAAGCCACGCAACACATAGTCTGTACCCACATAAAGGGCCAGCACTATGAAGAGACGCTTCAGCCAGATTTCAGAGAAAAACCGCGATGTAAAAGGTCCAATGATAGAACCCACCGCCACCCCGACAAGCTCGATGCTCACCAGGTTCCAGTCCACCATCACGCCGTGCAGCATAAGGGTGGTGATGCCCGTGATCATGCTGACCAGAACGGCAAGAGCCGAAGTACCGGCGGCCAGGTACATAGGCAGGGAAGTTACGCTGGTAATGAAGGGAACCAGCAGAAAACCGCCACCCACGCCGAGAAAGGCCGCGATGCTGGCGATGACGACACCGCCGATGAAAGGCAGCAGCGGGTTAAAAGAAAATTCTACACCACAAAACGTGAAGACGCAGCGGGTCACGCTGAAAGAAACAAGTTTGACGCCTGTAGGGGCCGGGGTGCCGTCGCCCTTGCCTTTGGCGGCGGCCTCAAAAGCCTTCGAGGCTTCTTTGGCCTTGGCTTTGGAGCGCTGGCCCGCGGGCGAGGTTTCCCATATGAGATAAAGCCCCAAAAGCAGTACAAAAAGGCCGAAATAGCCCTGGTAAGATGAAAAATTCAGCTTGCCCGCAGTGAGAGAGGTAGACAGGTACGCCCCCACTATCGAACCAAGGCCAAGGGCAAAGCCCAGGGGCAGAACCAGACGCTTCAGGCGATAATAACTGAAGGTACTGATGACGGCTGAAAGCCCGGCAAGCATCTGGTTAGAGGCGCGTACCGAGTCGGTAACAGCCTTGTTGAGCGGCGTTTTGCCAAAGGACTTTGCGTAGTTGCCAAGGCCATGCACGCTCATGTGTCCCACGCCGGCCATAACGCCGCCAAAGGCACCCACGGTGGAGAAAATCCAGCCCACCCACAAGGCCCAGCCAAAAGCCAGAAGCATATTGATCTTGGGGCCGCCGGGAATACCGAGATAGCCAGGCTCGGCGCTGGCGTTATAGGTTTCGGGAGCGGCCTTGATCTGCTCGGCAATGGCGCCCTTGAGACCGGCCGGAGCCGTTTGCAGTTGGGCGGCAATGGCCGGGTCGTCAATGGCCTTGACCGGAGCCTTGGGGGCCTCAGGGGCCGGAGCGGGGGCAGCGGCAGCCGGGTCGGCAGCCGGGGCGGAACCTTCAGCCGCAAAAGCCTGGCCCACGGCGAGCAGCAGCAACAGTACCATGCTGCCACCGAGCATCCATCTGTTTTTCATAAACAATCTCCTCCAGATTTGCTTTGTCAACACCTGAATTATGTGCGCCCCGAAGAGAGCGGCACAGGATCAGCCCTTGTCAAAAATACACATTAATCCAGAAAAGCAATGATTGCGGGAAGATACCCCACAACACCGCTCCAGCAAGACAGACGGCGAGCACGGCTTGCAAGCCCGTTTCGCCCGTTATGGCGCAGGATGTTGCGGGGGCATCATCTTGACTATCCTGCATGTACATGCGTTTTGCAACACCAAGATAATACCAGGCCGATATGGTGCTGCACACAACAGCCACCACTACAGTAATCTGATACCCGGCCGCGAAGGCCGCACGAAACAGCATGAACTTGCCCATAAAACCGGCCGTGGGCGGAATGCCCGTCAGCGAGAAAAGAAAAACCAGCATAACCGCCGCCAGAAGCGGGCTGCGCGCGGCAAGCCCGCGATAGTCGTCCAGATCCTCTCCGGCGTCGGGGCCTTCGCCCATACGGCCTCTGCCGGAGCGGGCGGAAAGGTAGATTATAACGGCAAATGCGCCGATATTCATGCACAGGTAAATGGTCAGGTAGGCGGCCGTAGCTCTCAGCCCTTCAGGAGTACAGGCGGCAAGGCCCAGCAGCGCGTACCCGGCATGCGCAATGGCCGAATAGGCCAGCATGCGTTTAAGGCTTGTCTGGGCCAGGGCGGCAATGTTGCCGAGAAGCATGGTCAGCACCGCGAGTCCGGCCAAGGCATCACTCCATAACGGGCTCAGTTGCGGCAACCCCTGCAAAAGCACACGCCCAAGCACGGCAAAACTGGCCGTTTTGGCCGCTACAGACATAAAAGCCGTAACGGTGGTAGGCGCGCCTTCGTAAACATCCGGCGCCCATACATGAAAGGGAACCGTCGCCACCTTGAAGCCCAACCCGGCCAGCACCAGCCCCAGAGCCACCACTGCCGCAGGCAGGGTGTGCATGTCCGATACGCTCAGACTTACGGCAAGGCGGTGCGCCATTTCTGCAATATCTGTCTGCCCTGTCAGACCATAAAGAATGGACAGGCCAAAAAGCAGCAGGGCCGATGCAAAACTGCCCATAAGAAAATACTTGATGGCAGCCTCACTGCTGCGCGGATCAGCCGTGCGCAGGGCCACAAGGGCGTAAATGGGCAGGGCCATCAACTCAAGCCCAAGATAAAGCACTATGGCATCGCCTGCCGAAACCATGACGCACATGCCGAGAGTGGAAAAGGCCATGAGGCTGTAATACTCCCCCTGGCGCATGGAGGCATGGCGGCAAAAGGCCTCGCTCATAAGGGCGGTAAGACCAAGGGCCGCCAGGCAGACGACCTTGAAGGCCGCGGCCAGACCGTCAGCGCGAAACACGCCTCCAAAGGCGGTGGCTCCGCCGCTGAAGTTCATGCTCAGGGTCAGGGCAAGAGCAACGGCGGCCCCGGCGGCGGTAAGCCACTGCTGGAAAACCCGCTCGCGCGGATAAAAAAGATCGCCAAGCATGAGGCAGACAGCCGTGACCAGCAGAACCAGCTCCGGCGCAAGGGCGGGCAGATCGGCCAGCAAGGGAAGTGCAGAAAGAGGCGCAATAACAGTATCAGTCATGGTGGCTCCTTGTTACTCCGCCCTACCGGGCTGCAAAAGCCGCAAAAACCTGCTGCGTATCACTGACAAGCCGCTCTACTGAAGCGTGGGTGTATTCCAGCAGCATATTGGGGAAAATGCCTATGGCGAGCACCAACACGGCCATGGTCAGCATGATGCTCAGCTCTCTGCCGTCAAGACCGGGCAAACCACGCACCGTATCTGAAACCTGCTTGAAAAACACTCGCTGGTAGAGCCACAGCATGTACCAGGCCCCCAGAATAAGCCCCGAGGACGCGACCACCGCAGCCCAGGGTGCGCGCTCGAATCCGCCCAGCAGAATAAGGAACTCGCCGATAAAGCCGTTAGTGCCCGGCAGACCGATGGCTGCCAGGGTGAACACCAGAAAAAATCCGGCCATGACGGGCATGGTGGTGGCAAGGCCGCCGTAGTCGCGTATCTGACGTGTATGGGTGCGGTCATAGATCATGCCCACGGCCAGAAAAAGCGCCCCTGTCACGATACCGTGGTTGAGCATCTGGATGATGGAACCTTCAACACCCTTCTGTGTCAGGGCGAAAAGTCCCAGGGTAACAAAACCCATATGGCTCACAGAACTGTATGCGATCAGACGCTTGATATCGGTTTGCGCCAGGCAGACCAGAGCGCCGTAAACGATGGCGATAACAGAAAGAATCAGCATGGGCGTCAACAGGGTCCAGGCGGCGTAAGGCAGAATGGGCAGACTGATGCGTAAAAAGCCGTAAGCCCCCATTTTGATCAGTACCCCCGCCAGAATGACCGAGCCTGCCGTGGGCGCTTCAGTATGGGCATCGGGCAGCCAGGTGTGCACGGGCCACATGGGCACCTTGACGGCAAATGCGGCAAAAAAGGCCCAGAATAAAAGTAGTTGCAGGTCTTTGCTGTAGTTCTGCCCGGCCAGGGCCAGCATGTCGAAGGTATTGCCGCCCTTGAGATAAAGAAGAATGATGCCCACAAGCATGAGCAGGCTGCCCAACAGGGTGTAAAGGAAAAACTTTACCGTGGCATAGATGCGCCGAGGCCCTCCCCACACACCGATGAGCAGAAACATCGGAATGAGCATGGCCTCCCAGAACACATAAAAAAGCATGAGGTCCAGCGCGCAGAACACGCCTATCATGGCCCCCTCGAGCAGCAGCAGGCTGACGAAGAATTCCTTGACCTTCAGGGTGATGCTTTTAAACGACACTACCACGCCCATAAGCGTGATGAGCGCCGTCAGCGGCAAAAAGAGCACACTTATGCCGTCAATGCCCAAGCTGTAGCGTATGTTCAGGCTTTCAATCCAGGGGCGGTTTTCCACCATCTGCATCTGCCACAAGCCCTTGTCAAACTGGCTGAGCGCCCAGAGGCTCAGGGCCAGTTCCACGGCACAGACGGTCAGCGCCCCCAGCCTGATAGTCTCCTCCCGCCCTCTGGGCAGGAGCATAAGCGAGAGACCGCCAAGCACAGGAACAAAGATAAGCAAGGAAAGTACGGGTACGGACATGCTGTCTCCCTGCCGTGTTTACGAGAAAATTCCCAGTTGCAGCACAATCAGAAGCACCACCGAGGCTCCGGCCAGCCAAGCCAGATAATGGGCCACATGCCCGTCCTGAAAACGGCGCAACCTGACAGAAAGCCTGCCGATGGCACGGGGCAGGCCATTGACCACCCCTTCGATCCCCTTGGTGTCCACCACGCGCAGCAGCACATGATCAGCCAGCCACAAGACCGGACGCACCAGACAGGCCGCGTAAATTTCGTCCACACGGTACTTGTGCAGAAAAAGCCTGTACAGGCGCGGAAAACTCTGCACCACCCTTTCCGGCCATTCAGTCTGGCGGTGGTACATGAACCACGCAAGACCGATGCCGCACACCCCCGCCACGACTGAAGCCCCCATGAGCATAAGCTCCGCCGGGCCATCCAGGTGCAGATGCGGATGCCCCACAACCGGCTCAAGAAAACCGGCCCAGAGGTTGGAGCCACCAAGCACATGCGGAATGCCCAGCCAGCCAGCCCCCACAGCCCCGCAGGCCAGGAGGAGCAAAGGTATGGTGACCACCAGCGGCGACTCGCGCAAATGCTCGCGCTGATGCTGTGTGCCGCGAAATTCACCATAAAAAATGCTGAAAAACAGACGGAAGGAATAAAAAGCCGTCAAAAAGGCCACAAAGGTCCCCACGCCCCAGGCGAAATAGCCGGCCGTGGTATCTGCGTTGAAAGCCATAAGCAGGATCTCATCCTTGCTAAAAAAACCTGCCAGGCCCGGTACGCCGGAAATGGAAAGCGAAGCCAGCAAAAATGTGACGCAGGTGACGGGCATATATTTTCGTAACCCGCCCATACGACGCATATCCTGCTCATGGTGCATGCCCAGTATGACCGAACCGCAACCCAGAAACAGCAGAGCCTTGAAAAATGCATGGGTAAAGAGGTGAAAAATGCCCGCCGCATAGGCCCCTACACCACAGCCTATGAACATGAAAGCCAGCTGGCTGATGGTGGAATAGGCCACCACCCGCTTGATGTCCGTCTGGGTGAGGGCAATGGTGGCCGCAAAAAGCGCCGTAAGTGCCCCCACCACGGTAATGACGCCAAGAGCTGTGGGGGAAAGGGAAAACAACGCATTACAGCGGGCGACCAGAAAGACCCCCGCCGTGACCATAGTGGCCGCGTGAATGAGGGCGCTCACAGGCGTCGGACCTTCCATGGCATCGGGCAGCCACACATGCAGGGGCAACTGGGCAGACTTGCCCGCTGCGCCGCAAAAAAGCAGCAGGCAGACAAGGGTGGCCGCGTCAATGCTTATGCCACCAATGGTATAGCTCAGGCCCTGCAACAGTCCCGCACGGGCAAAAACATCATCATAATGCAGGCTGCCGAAAAGCGTGAATATGCAGAACAGGCCGAGCAAAAAGCCAAAATCGCCGAACCTGTTGACAATGAAAGCTTTTTTCCCCGCATCCGATGCCGAGGTTTTTTCGTAATAAAAGCCGATGAGCAGATAGGATGAAAGCCCTACAGCCTCCCATCCGAAAAAGAGCTGTAAAAAGTTATTGCTCAGCACCAGCATGAGCATGGAGAAAGAAAAGAGCGCCAGATAGGCGAAAAAGCGGTAATAGCCGTCCTCGCCCTTCATGTAGCCCACAGAATAGATGTGGACCAGTGTGCTGACACTGGTAACCACAATAAGCATAACTGCCGTAAGCTGGTCCACAAGAAAACCGAAAGACACGCTCAGATTGCCCGATGTTATCCAGTTATGCACATCAGCGTTGACGATAACGCCGTTCATGACATCGCGCAGGGCCAGAATGGAACAGCACAGGGAAACAACGATGGCTGCGATGGGCAGCCAGTGGGCGCGGCTGCCCCACCAGCGCCCGCACACCAGGGTAACGGCAAAGGCCAGCAGCGGACACAGCGGAATAAGCAAGAGGTATATGGGCATGGTTACCCCCGAAGCTCGACGATGTTGTCGTTGCGCACCGTTCTACGGCTGCGGAACAGGCAGATGACTATGCCCAGCCCCACGGCGGCCTCGCACGCTGCCACCGTTATGACAAAAAGGGTGAAAACGTGGCCGCGCAAAGAATCCATAAAATAGCTCATGGCCACAAGGTTCAGGTTCACGCCGTTGAGCATGAGTTCAAGGGAAAGCAGCATGACAATAATATTGCGCCGCGTAAGAAATCCGGCCACACCAATGCAGAACAGCACAGTGGCCAGCGCCATGTACCATGAGAGAGGAATCATCGCGCCAGCCCTCCATCCCGTGTTTTGTGATCCCTGCCGCATGCGGCATCGCCCTTCTGGCCGCCAGACTGCGGGGCCTCGATGCCCTGGGCTTCTCCATACGTTTCACATGGGGAGTCTTCAGCAGTGCCGGGCAGGGGCTGCCTGCGCGCCAGCACAAGGGCCGCTACAAGAGCCACCAGCAACAGCACACCGGCCACTTCAAGAGCAAGAAAGTTGTGGGTGAACAGCTCGCGGCTCAGCGCTCTCGTGTGGGTCGCCTCGCGCAGGGCCTCATAGGGCCACACATCCTTGCCGCCAGCCATAAAAAAGCGCAAACCCCAGAGCAGAGTGCCGCATAGCGCTATGCCAATGGCATACCCCACCCTGGGATGCGGCACGAGGGCGGGCATGCGCATCTCACGCTTGAGGTTCACCAGAAAAACCACAAAAAGATACATGACAAGCACGGCCCCGGCGTAAACCACAATCTGCACCGCTGCCAGAAATTCGGCCTGAAGAGTCAGATAGACGGCGGCCATATGGACGAACAACAGCAGCACAAGAAGCACGCAATGCACCGGATTGCGCAGCCTGATGGACAGGATGCCGCACACAACGATGACAACGGCGCAGTAAAGAAAGAAAATTTCGCCAAACACGTCTTCCACCTCCCGGAATGGACTTGTGCATGCTCTTCCGGCAATCCTGCCCTGTTCAAGCTGCCTGATCACGCAAAACAGCCCGCAAGACCGGGCCGCTTCGCCCTATTCCGCAGTGTCCGCAGGGGCCTTTGCCAGGCCCGGCGCGGCACTTTCCCACATGTTGGCGATGCCGTGCGCCGTCTCATTGCGGAGCTTGCCCGCCTGCCAGTGTTGCCCTACCCACTGCTCCTCACCGCTCCACTCCGCACTCACATGCTCCTTGCGTTTGGGGGCCGGCAAAAAACGCTGCAAAGCATTGCGGGGGCGGCTCAACGGGTTCACATATCCTTCCAGGCTGCCCTTTTCCGCGGTAAATTCATCCCAGTTACGCAAGAGATGGGCCTCATCAAAAACAAATTCCTGTCGTGTACGGCCCGCATAGGCATAAATTTCTGTCAGCACGATGGCGTTCACCGGGCAGACTTCTGCGCAATACCCGCAGTAGATGCACCGCAGGGCGTCAATAACGTAAGCATCCACCTTACGGCTGCCGTCCACACTCCTGTGGCTGCGGATGCGGATGCAGTGCGACGGGCACACCCGGGCGCAACGCATACAGGCCACGCAGCGGCTGCCGCCGCTTTCCGCATCGCGCACCAGGGCGTGGCGACCGCGAAAACCAGCCGCCACCACCGGCTTTTCATCCGGGTACTGCTGCGTTACCGGTTTGCGGAACATGTGCCGCAGGGTGAGCGCCAAGCCTTGGGCAATCTCGGTTTGCAGCAATGTTTGCAACCAGTTACGGCGCGGTTTGTACTGTACTTGCATCAGTGGCCTCCAAAGCAGAAACCTTCATGGATTCCGTTGCGCACAAGGCTGTCCGCCCTAGCCGAACACGGCCCTGCCGATGGCCGTCAGCACGATGTTGAGCAGCGCCAGGGGAATGAGCACCTTCCAGCCAAGAGACATCAACTGGTCGTAGCGGTAACGTGGCAGGGTGGCGCGTAGCCAGAAAAAAACGAACATAATAAAATATACTTTGATAAGCAGCCAGAACGGCGGAAAAAATGGCAGGTCTACCGGCCCGTTCCAGCCGCCGAGAAAGCATATGGTACCCACGGTGGCCATAACGAACATGGATGTATACTCGGCCATGAAAAAAAGCGCGTAGCGCATGCCGCTGTATTCGGTGGAATAGCCTGAAACAAGCTCAGTTTCCGCCTCGGGCAGGTCAAAAGGAACCCTGTTCGTTTCGGCCAGCATGGCCACGCAGAATACAAAAAAGCCGATAATCTGCCGGAAAATGAACATGCCGAAAAAACTGTCGCCCTGCGCCTGAACAATGTCGCCAAGGTTGAGCGAGCCGGAAAGCAGCATGACGCCCACAAGGCTCAGCCCCATGGCTATCTCGTAGCTGATCACCTGCGCCGAAGCGCGCAATCCGCCAAGAAAGCTGTACTTGGAGTTGGAAGCCCAGCCCGCCAGCACCACGCCATAAGCACCGATGGAACTCATGGCAAAGACGAAAAGCAGGCCGATGTTCACATCGGTAACGGCCCAGCCCTCGGCCCAGGGCAGTATGGCAAGAGAAGCGAAAGCCGGAACCAGGCAGATGATGGGAGCCGCCAGAAAAATGGGCCTGTCTGCGGCGACGGGGACGATATCTTCTTTGAAGAAACTTTTTATGCCGTCGGCAATGGGCTGCAAAAGGCCGTGCCAGCCTACGCGCATGGGGCCGAGGCGCATCTGGATGTGCCCGATCACCTTGCGCTCGCAGTACGTGGCGTAGGCCACATGCAGCATCACAAGCACGAAGAGCACGATGAGTTGCAGCAGAATAAGCAGTATGTCCATATGGCTTGTCCTGTTTCAGACCCGTTTTGTCATGTTGCGCCTACAAGCCGCCGGGCGTACGCGGGCATGCCGCGTCGGGCTTCAGCGGTCCGATTCGCCCAGCACCACGTCCAGACTTCCGATATTTGCGATCAGGTCGGCGATAAGCCCGCCCCTGGCGATGCTTGCCAGCGCACCGATGTGTATGAAAGACGGCGCACGTACATGCATGCGGTACGGGCGGCTGCTGCCGTTGGAGATGAAGTAGAAACCCAGTTCTCCCTTGGGGACTTCTGTGGATACAAATACATCGCCCGCCATGTAGATATTTCTGTCACGCATAACGGCGCGCAGCCCACCGCCGTAAAGGGTGGTTTCGGGCGTGCCGTGCCAGCGTGACGGCGGCATGAGCAGATCCGGGGAGTCTTCGGCCAGCGTGGGGCCGGGAGGCATGGCGTCGATGCACTGCTGCAGAATGTGCGTAGACTGGCGCAGTTCCTCCATACGACAGCGATAACGGGCGTAGATATCCCCGTCAGCACCCAGAGGAACTGCAAAGTCCAGCAGGGCATACGCATCATAGGGCGCATGGCGGCGCACGTCATAATCCACGCCGGAACCGCGCAGACAGGCCCCGGTAAGACCCAACGACAGGGCTTCATCCGCGCTGACCTTGCCCACGCCAACGGTGCGCTTGAGCCAGATGCGGTTGGTATCCAGCAGGGTCTCGTATTCCACAATACGGCCGGGGAAAATGTTTACAAAATCCTGAAGGCCGCTCATGAACCTGCCGCTCACGTCCTGCCGCACACCGCCGATGCGCGGATACGTCAGGGTAAGCCGCGCGCCGCACAGGTCTTCAAAAAGATTGAGCAGCATTTCGCGCTCACGGAAGCAGTAAAGAAAAACCGTCATGGCCCCGATATCCAGGGCGTGGGTGGCAAGCCACAGCAAATGTGAACTGATGCGCGACATTTCGCAGGCAATGGTGCGGATGTACCGGGCGCGCAGGGGCGCTTCAATACCCAGCAGCTTTTCCACCGCCAGGCAATAGCCTGTGTTGTTGGACATGGCCGCGATATAGTCCAGTCGGTCCGTAAGCGTCAGGGCCTGGGCATAGGTGAACTTTTCCGCCAGTTTTTCAAATCCCCGGTGCAGATACCCGACCTGCGGGTCGCAATGCACGATGGTTTCGCCCTCAAGCTCAAGGTCCACCCGCAAAACGCCGTGTGTGGCCGGATGCTGCGGTCCCATGCGCAGGCTGGTGCGGTCGTCAAAATCTGCGTCGTCAAAATCGTTGTCGTCAAGGCAGTTGACGCAGGCAATATTGCTCTGCTCAAGACCGCTCAGTTCCTCGGCCGAAAGCCTGCCCGTAGGCTGGCCGTGGGGCACGGCGCACTCCACATGCTGCTTGCGCTGCTTACTCATGCCTTGCACCCCCCTGCCAGCTCAGGGCGTCCAGTTCTGCGGCGCGCTTGCGCAGGGCTGTCAGGCCCTCCCATTCCTCATGCCCCCGGGCCGGGATTTTCACGGGATATTCCTTGCGCAGCGGATGCCCCTGCCAGTCATCGGGCAGAAGGATGCGACGCAAATCCGGATGTCCCCTGAAATGTATGCCCACAAGGTCCCAGGTTTCCCGCTCCAGCCAGTTGGCCCCGGTCCAGAGCGGTACGGCCGAATCAATGCCTTCCTCAGGATCGTCCACCATGGCCCGCAGGCGGATGCCATGGCGCTGCCTGATGGAGTAAAGATGGTAGACCACTTCAAAAGGACTCAGGCCCGGTTCGTTTCTGCGGCTGTTATCCACGCCACACAGGGCTTGCAGGTGCCGCATGTCAAGAACGTCGCGCAGGTAGGCCAGCAGTTCCAGAATGCGGCCGGACCGCACCAGAACCGCCAGCTGCCCCCGAAACTCGCGCACGTCCAGCACTTCTTCAGGAAAAAACCCGCGCAGGCGGTCCGCTATCTCCAGGGACTCCATCGCATCTGCTCCTTGTTGATGATCTCCTGAAGCCGGATAAACCCGTCAAACAGCGCCTCCGGGCGCGGAGGACAGCCGGGCACGTAAACATCCACAGGCACAATCTGGTCCACGCCCTGGGTCACGGCGTAAGACTGAAACAGGCCGCCGCTACACGCACAACTGCCCATGGCGAGCACGTAGCGCGGTTCGGGCATCTGGTCGTATACGCGGCGCAGCACCGGAGCCATTTTTTTGCTTAACGTGCCCGCCACCACCATGCAGTCTGCCTGCCGGGGGCTGGCACGAAAAATAATGCCGAAACGGTCAAGATCGTGGTGGGCTGCCCCGGTAGCCATCATTTCAATGGCACAGCAGGCCAGCCCAAAGGTCACGGGCCAGATGGACCCCGCCCTGCCCCAGTTCACAAGAGCGTTGAGCGGCCCGATAACAGCGCCTGCGCCGGGAAAAAAACGCAGGCCGTCCTTACTGACCTCAAGGGGCTGCCCGCCGGTGTGCACAGCCCCCCCGGACTTTGTGACTACTTCACCCATTGGAACGCCCCCTTCTTCCAGGCATACAGGTAGCCGAGAACCAGCAGAGCCATAAAGGTGAACATCTCCACCATGCCAAGGCTGCCAAGGCGCACAAACTCCACGGCCCAGGTATAAAGATAGATGGCCTCCACATCGATAATGACAAACAGTATAGCTACGTAATAAAACTTGATGGAAAAACGCGTTCGCGGTTCAGCCGTAGGTTCGTTGCCCGATTCATAGGCCACAAGCTTTTCCGGATAAGGCCTGCTCATGCGGAAAAAGCGCCCCACAAAAAGCGTGATCAGACCAAAAAGCAGTGTGATGATAATGAGCAGCAGTACGGCAAGATATTCTTGACCGGCTGTTGTATGCACCATGGTAGCCACCTTGCTTTCCTTCACAATTTTTCGCTTTCACCGCACCGGACGTTGCCGGGCTTCGTGAGCCGCGCTTCCGGCACAGAGGCGCGCCTTTGTGCGCCAGATTGCCGCCCCTGCACTGCGCAGCAAATGGCAGGGTAAAGACCCTGCTTTCAGCGCGTCGTGGGCCGGAGTTTCTGTATCTGCTCCGCAAAATGCTGCCGCCGCTCCTGGCTGGCCTCGGAGGGAACCGTGAATCCCAGGCAGCTCATGGCGCAGGTCGTCACACAGGCCGGGCGCAGCCCCTGGTCTATGCGGTCGCGGCACAGGTCGCACTTGTCCACCTTGCCGGTATCGGGATTCCACTGGGGTGCGGCCCACGGGCAGGCGGTAATGCACGCCTTGCAGCCCACGCAGAATTTTTTTTCCACATAGACGATGCCGTCCTCGCGGCGGCGCATGGCCCCCGTGGGACAAGCCTTTACGCACCAGGGGTTTTCGCAATGAAAACAGGATGTATAGACAAAACCCAGCCCTGGGCGCGGCTCGCTCTGCTCCACGGTGAGAATACGGCAAAAAAATGCGCCGGCGCCGCCGTTATGCAGACTGCGACACTGCACTTCACAGGCCTTGCAGCCGATGCATTCCGCAGAGTTGTGGGTGACGACATACTTGCTCATAAACATCCTCCGCTATTCCGGGGTTCACGCCCCCATAGCTTGCAAACCGGATATGGTTAGACTGCCCGGCTGTATCCGCCGCAGCTAGCCCACTTTCTCAAGCGAAACGAAGTGTTCTTGCAGCGACAGGCCGCCACCGCCCTGATCCTGCAGATCCAGCCCGCCCTTGAGGCACTTGTTGTCGGCAATGCCCTTGTCCACAGCCAGGCTCTCGCACGGCAGGTCATGGCCGAAGCCATGCACGACAAACACCGCCTCGGGGTGGATAAAGGCCGTGATCTTGATGCCTGCCTCGCCCATATTGCCGCCCCTGGCATCGAGCACCCGCACCCGGTCGCCGGGTTTTAATCCTGCCCTTTTGGCGCTGTCAGTATTGATCCACACCGTATTTTCCGGAACCTGCTCGTACAGCAGGGGATTATTGACTGTATGCCCCTGCGTGTGCACGGCCACACGCCCGAAGGTGATACGAAAGGTTCCTTCCGGCGGCGACTGGGGCGAAATGTACGGAGGCAGCATGCTGATGCCCGCATTTTCGGCAAACCCTTTGCCGTAACTTTCGCTGCTCAGTTCAACCTTGCCGGAGCCGGTGGGAAAGGCATATGTGGACTGATCAACGTACAGGGCATCGTCCGTGAGGGATATAAAGCCCTTGGCGTCAAAATCTTCTATGGTCAGCCCCGTGCCTTCAAGCTGGAAGTTCCAGACCGCCTCGGCGCTGTCAAAAACCAGACTGTCCAGGCCGAGCCGACGGGACAGACCACTGATGATCTCCCAGTCGGCACGGGTGTCATAGCGGGGCTGCACGGCCCGGCGGCGCACAAAAAACTGCGGTTTGAGACCGTTTTTGCCTGCGATGATGCTTTCTCTTTCAAGATAGGTGGACATGGGTAAAACCACATCGGCATACCAGGCCGTGTCGGACCAGGAAAACGTGGTGCTGACCAGAAGATCCAGGCCGTCCAGCTTTTTCTTGAGGGCATCGGGGTCGGGAAAACCCTGCAAGGGGTCATGGCGCCAGGCCATGTAAACCTTGACCGGCGGCACACCTTCCGGGGGGCTGCTGATAGCATCAAAAGCCTTGTGCAGCAGCCCTTTGCCCGGATCAAAAGCCTTGTTCTCAAAACCAAGCCCGTCGGCTCTGGGCAATTTGACAGCAGGATACAGGTCCACAAACTTCTTGAGTCCGGACTTGCCGCAGTCCTTGGGAGTCCGCCCGGGCACAATGCCGCCCTTGGCGCCCGTGCCGCCCAAAAGCGCCGTAATGACCAGCGCCGTGCGCCCCACCTGAAACGAATCGGCGTAGCGCGACGTCATCCACCCCGGATGCCAGATAACCTGGGGGGCCGCGGCAGCCAGCACGTGCGCGAGATCGGTGATGGCCCGCGGCTCGATACCGCACTCCTGCGCCGCCCACTGCGCCGTATATGGGGCCACAAAGGCGGCCAGCGCATCAAAACCCGTGGTATGAGCGCGGACATATTCCTTGTTGTACAGATTTTCGCTGATCAGGGTATTGATGACAGCCAGATTGAAGGCGTAGTCCGTACCGGGGCGGATGATATGGAACTTGTCTGCCTTGGAAGAAGTCACGTTTTGTCTGATGTCAATGACGGTAAGCTTGCATCCCTTGCGCAGAGCCTGCATGACTGTGCGCGCCTCGCCAAGATTGATGGCTTCAAAGATATTGCGCGTCTGCAGAACAATATGCTTGGCATTGGCAAAATCATACACGGTCATGCCGCGCCCCAGACCCAGCACGGCCTTGCAAGCATGATGCGCGTTAAGATCACAGGAAGGACTGTGCGAACAGACGTTGGGCGAACCAAGACCGCGCATGAATCCCCGGCTGAGGTCGGTAAAAGGCCCCTCTCGGTCAGACCAGAGAACGGTCTGCCTGCCGTACCTGTTTTGAGCTTCGGTGATTTTTTGCGCAACGTGGTCCAAAGCTTCGTCCCAGGACACGGCACGCCATTTTCCTTCGCCGCGCGCCCCCTGGCGAATAAGTGGCGACTGTGGACGCTCATTGTCTTCAAGAAGAGCTTTTCCGGCCACACCACGAGCGCATAATGCACCCTTCAGAGGGCTTTGCAGGTTGCCGTAAAGCATTTTTACAGTGTCATTACAGGTCTCAACCGTAATGGGGCAACGCGCTGAACACATGCCGCAGACACTGTGGGTAAGTTGATTACCATTCATAGAGCATCTCTCACCTGACAAAGAATGTACCATAAAGATGCTTTATAAGTCATCTTTTGCCCCTGACAACCGAACCGGCAGAATAGAAGCAGTGAGTATTTTCAACAATCAAAAAAAATGCCCTGCCGAAGGATATATTTTGCGTGAACAATACAAACTCACAATATCGCATGGTATTTTTTGATAGAGCTTACCATTAACAATTTTTTGCTCTAAATACCAGCCCCCTTGGTGAGTTTATAGAGCATTTTTATACATCAACAGCGGTATATATCTGGTAGCAATTAACTCTGAAATGAAATATATTAACAATAAATACAGCATATTGGAGATCCCGGCTTTCTAAAAACTGTGCTTAAAAAAATATGATTTACACGCTATTTTTCATTTTCGTGAACAGGCGTTCCTCGGACAAATTTTAATACCTCAATTTTTTCTGTAGATTGCATTTTTTTTGAAATGATGTTTCGCACAAGCAAACAGGCACATAGTGTTCATAATAACGGTTGCACTATTTTTAACAGTTTAAAATACAATCTAAAATTTTATTGCACAATAAATTATTTAATTTTACTATTTTTTTAAAAAATACAGTAAAAATACTATGGCTGAACAGTATAACCATTCAATATAAAATATTTTCATTGTAAAACATCAGCGCTATAACAATATTAAAAATAATTTCACAATATATAGTTATATAATATTTTTCGCATTGTTTTTTAGCACGCCAACTACAAGAAAAAATCTGCACCAAAAAGCTGGGTAAGAATTCATTTTCTCGGCTCCAGAAGCGGGAAAATGTATTTCTTCTACAATATCAGACGATTGATGTTTTGACACCACGCGCCACGTTCGTTCAATTCTTCACCTGCCATTTCCGGATTTCTTCTGAAGCGTTATTCTCTCGAGAATATAACTCCAAAAGATTACTCCGCGCGCACAACACCGTGTACCAGCGACCAACATGATGCCCTGCCTTCGCTACAGATCCGGGTTCCCTGGCAGCGGGCGTCCGCTCGTGCGCAGTAATCAGGGAAGTTAAAAGCGGCTCTGCTTCTTGCGGAGCCTCGGCATACGCTCCTGCCCCATCCCGATGGCATGCACAAAGCAAAAAGCCGCCTTCCGGCGGCTTTTTGCTGATCATAACAAAACGTTGTTATGTGTTCGCGCGGCCAACGCCACGCCTACTCTTTCTCTGCCTTCTTTTCTATTCCGCTTTCTTCCTTGCCCTTGGCTGCCGCGGATTTTTTAACACGCGGCGTACCCGTGCGCAGAACACGGAATTTGGTTACCGAAGGTTTGCGGTGCGTGGGAACCTGCACCAGACACTTTGTTGGGCATTTTTCTACACAGGCCGAGCAGTACACACACAAGAAGGGGTCGTAATGCCAATGCCCGGCCTTGGCGTCCACAGTAATGGCATCTGTGGGGCAAACCCTTGCGCAGCTATTGCAGAATATGCACTTCTCCACTTCATTGGTGATTACGCCCCTGTAGGCCGGAAAAGGTTCACGCTCTTCCAGCGGATACAGCCTTGTGGCAGGCTTGCCTGACAGGTTGCGCAGCACGTTCTTGAGCATATACATGGGCTACCTCTCTGTGCAGGAAATGCACGGGTCGATACTGAGCACAATAACCGGCACGTCGGGCAACTTGCAGCCCGGCAACATGTGCAGCAGGGGCGGAACGTTGGCAAAGGTGGGCGTACGCACACGCATGCGCTCCAGATACTTGGTCCCGTTGGCCCGTATGTAATAGAACAGTTCGCCCCTGGGCTGTTCCACCCGGAAAACAGCTTCGCCATCGGGGTTGCCGGGAACTTTCACCGTAAGTTCGCTTTCCGGCAGACGGTTCAGCGCTTCGCGGATAAGGTCCATGGCGTGCAGCACTTCGTAGAAACGTACCTTGGCGCGGGCATAGCAGTCGCCATCGTGTTCGACCACAGGAATGAAGTTAAGATCGTTGTAGGCGGCATAGCCGTGCATACGCTCGTCGATTTCCCAGCCGCTGCCGCGCAGGGTCGGTCCGGCGGCGCCCAGCAGCCGGGCATCGTCTTTACTGAGATAACCTATGCCGCGCGTACGCTCCTGCACGGTGTAATCGTCAAGCATGGTGGTTGTGAGCTCACGCATGCCCTTTTGCAGTTCATCAAGCCGACCGAGCATCCAGCGTATCTGGTCGGGCGCCAGGTCGCGGCGCACGCCGCCCACCACGTTGACCGACAGAATAACGCGGTTGCCTGCCGTGGCTTCGCAGATATCCATAACATGTTCGCGGATACGCCAGAACTGCTGGAACACGCTTTCGAAGCCAAAGGCATCGGCAAAAAGACCGAGCCAGAGAAGATGCGAATGGATGCGGTGCAGTTCTGACCAGATAACCCGCAGAAACTGGGCACGCGGCGGAGCCGTGATGCCCATCATATTTTCAAGGGCGTTGCAATAGCAGTTGGCGTGGATGCAGGAGCAGATGCCGCAGATGCGCTCCACCACAAAGACCATCTGGTTGTAGTCCTTTGTGCGCACGAGGCTTTCAAGCCCACGGTGCACAAAACCAAGCTGCGGGATAGCCCCGACAACGGTTTCGTCCTCCACCACAAACTTGATGTGCAGCGGCTCGGGCAGCACGGGGTGCTGCGGCCCGAAAGGAATGACTGTGGTGCGGTTGCTCATGCCTGATCTCCTTTGGCGGGCTCTGCCTTGGCAGACGCGGCGGGACGCCGGACGGTCGTCATGGTGAAGTACGGGGCGTGGGTCACTTCGCCTTCCAGATACATGCCGCCCTGATAGTCCAGCGGCAGACCGGCAAAACGCACACCAAATTGGTCCTGGGTCTCGTTTTCAATCAGTACCGCGCAAAAGTATATGGAGCTGATGCTCGGGATGGGCATGTTCCTGTCTACATCCATACGCAGATGCACCATGCCTTTGGCGTCCGTTGGCGACCACACGCACATTTCGGGATTATGCCGCAGGTCGGACATGGTGAGGTTTTCATCAAAATGGTAGAACAGTCGCAGGGTATTTTCATCAACCACTGTCTGCGACATGGTGACAAACCGGCATTTGGCGTTAGCCAGGCGCTGCACTTCAGCAAGCAGCGTATCGGGCGTCACGTCTTTGGCTTCAAAAAACATGGCTTTATCCTTTCCGGGCTAACCCGCGTTTTGCAATGACTTGTCGTCTTCAGAAGCGGGTGCTTCCTCGTCCCTGGCGCCAGCAGGCGTTCCATCTTCGTCGCCGGGCATGAAGGTGGCCTGGGGCACAGGTCCCATGCCCATTTTGGCCTTGAGCACTCCAAGAGCTTCCACAACGCCATCAATGATGGCTTCGGGTTTGGGCGGGCAGCCCGGCACGAACACGTCAACAGGGATGACGTTATGTGCGCCGTTAAGCACATTGTAAGTATCTTTGAAAACGCCGCCGGAAAGGTTGCAGGCACCGAGCGAAATGACGGCCTTGGGAGAAGGCATCTGCTCGTAGATCTGCTTGAGCACGTGGCGGTTGCGGTGATTTACCGTGCCGGTCACCAGCAATACGTCCGCATGCTTGGGGTTGCCCGCATTGACCACGCCGAACCGCTCAACATCATACATGGGCGTCAGGCAGGCCAAAACCTCGATATCGCAACCGTTGCAGGAGCCGCAGTCAAAATGGACAATCCATGGCGACTTGAGCCGGCTCCGCTTTATCATTTTGTCTACAAAACCCATATGCCTGCCTCCTTACGCCACGTACAGCCATAAAAGATTAACCAGGGCCAGCCCCATGCCGAGCAACAGGGATTTCTTCTGCACCATCCACTGCCAGGTAAGCCGGGCGGTGATGTTGTCGATGAGGATTTCTGTAAACAGCGAAGCCGCCACCAGCGTGGCCATGCCAATGACGCTGGTGTGCCAGAACATGGCGCACAAACCGAGAATAAGCACAAGGTCAAGCCAGTGGGCCAGCTCAATGATGCCCAGGTAAGGACCGGAATATTCCGTCTGCACACCCTTTACCAGTTCCTGATGGCCATGATGGCTGGCAGAAATATCAAAGGGCGACTTGCGCAGCTTGATGGTCAGGGCGTAGCCCAGCGCCAGAAACAGCAGGGGCATCTTGAGCAGCAGGGGCTGGTCCTGGGCAAACACGGCCTCAATGGAAAAAGATCCCGTGCACATGGCAAAGCCGACAAAAACCAAAATCAGTATGGGTTCATAGGCCAGCATGAGCAGAAGCTCGCGCTGCGCGCCCACGTTGCTGTAGGGCGAAGGAACACACAGGGCGCCCACCACCTGAAAAACAGCACCCACCGTAAGCACAAAGAAAAGCAGCAGCAGGTCGCCACCCATAAAGAATATGAGCAGTGCCAAAGCCGAGGAGATAAGCGTCATATAGGCGCTGAATACAAGCCAGGCATTGGTTACGCTGGCTTCTTTACCGAAAAGCTTGAAGACATCGTAAAAAGGCTGAAGCAGGGGCGGCCCCAGGCGCGATTGCAGCCGCGCCGTGAGACGGCGGTCAACCCCGGTAAGCAGGCCCCCCACCAGGGGCGACAATATCAATCCGCCGACAGCACTGAGGATGGACAGCATTAGAGCAGACCTCCTACCAGGACGATGAGAAAGGCCGTGGATATAATATCAATGGCCCGTGTTATAGTGCCTTCGCCAAAGTACTGGGTCAGGTAAAAGTTGGACAGACGCACGGGTTCAAAGGCATTCATGGGGCCCTTGAAACCGATCTGCCCCGCCTGTTCCTGCGTCAGCCCCGAGAAATAGGGCTGGGCATGCGCCGAGTTTGAAACCTTTCTGGCGGCCTTCCAGGCAATCCAGGCCCCCAGGCCAAGCAGGATGAAGAGCAGGTAAATCCAGAAATAGCCCGCCCCACCTGTAAGCGATGCGCCAGGTATGAAGCCTTCGGTCTTGAGACCAAGGCGGGCGTATACGCCAGCCACAGAAGGCTCGACAAATGTTTCCAGTACCAGAGGCGAAATGAAGGAGAACACCACGGCAAGCCCGCAGAGCGAACGCAGGGCAAACATGACCGTGGCCTTGGGGTTGCCGTGAGGGGGCCGGTCATGCAGGTTGGCCGAAGATACGAGTATGCCTGCCCACCGCGCCCAGAACAGCACAGTAAAGGCCGAGCCGAGGGCAATGAAGAAAATGATGGGCGTCATGGCCTGGGTGGCACGGGCAATGGCCTCAATTGCCATCCACTTGCCTATGAGCATGCCGAAAGGCGGCAGCATCATGGTGAAGATGCCTATGGCCGTAATAATGGCCGTGCGGGGCATCTTGCTGTACAGGCCGCGCATGTCTTCAATATCTCTGGAGCCGATGCGCTGTTCAATGGCGCCCACGCACATGAAGAGCAGGCCCTTGGAGACCGAGTGGTAGATGATGATGGTGGTGGCCGCCATCATGGATGCCGCCGTATTTATGCCAACGCAGGCGATGATAAGCCCCAGGTTGGCAATGGTTGAGTATGCCAGGATCTTTTTGGCATTACTTTGGCTGACCGCCAGAATGCATGTCCCCACAAAGGTGAACGCGCCGAAGAGCGCCACAATGGTGGACATGGTGGTGTCAGCGAAGGCCGGGGCCATGCGCAGCAGCAGGTATGTGCCCGCCTTGACCATGGTGGCCGAGTGCAGCAGGGCCGAAACCGGGGTGGGAGCAACCATGGCACCGCACAGCCAGCTTTCAAAGGGAACCTGCGCCGACTTGGTAAAGGCCGCCAGGCAAAAAAAGGCAAACGGCAGCAGCATGGCCGTGGTTTTCACGTCCATGGCCGTCATCTTGTGCAATACAACTTCAGTGGACAGTGTGCCAAGGCTCTTCTGAATGAAAAGCATGGCAGAAACAAAGGCAAGACCGCCAAGAACGTTCATCCACAATGCACGGTAGGCGTTGGCATTGGCTTCCTGTGTCTGATCATGGCTGATCAGCAGGTAGGAACACAGGGTCGTGACTTCCCAGAAAAAGAACATCCACGAAAGATTGTTTGAAAGCACAAGCCCGTTCATCGCCCCGAGAAAGCAGAAAATAATGGCGAAAAACCGCGGTTTGCGAGAAACCCGCAGGTGCAGGTGCTCTTCATGAATATCCATATAGCCCAGGCCGTAAATGGTGATCAGGCCACCCACCACGGTGATTATGATAACCATGATGAGCGACAGGCCATCGGGCGCAAAGGCAGTAATGGGGGCGGAACCGTCCGCCAGAACAAACTTGAGGTAAAGCAACCCAATCAATTGCAGCACAGTCATGCCCATGACCGTGCGGCTGCCCAGCTTCCAGCCCAAGCCCAAAATATAGAGCAGCAGCAAAAGATCCAGCAAGCTGAACAGGCTGTCCAGCGGAAGGCCCATGAAAGTTTCGGCCTCAAGTCGGAACGTTCCGTGAGCACCCATAATCACGGCAGCCAGAGCCATCACCGCAACCGCTGCAGGCACGAGAAGCTTGCGGGTGCGGTCAAGCTGTGTGAAATACAGAACAAGCGCCACAGCAAATGGCAGCGCCACACAGCAAAAAACAAGTGTATTCATAATTTTTGCCCCACTATATTGTGAGCTGTGAAAAACTTCACCCTGTGGTAATCCCCTCACAACATAAAATTAATATGTTTCCTCCTTGCCTTTCCAATGCAATAAACACCTACTAGAGTTAAACGAACTCAATTTTTGCGTCAATAAGAAAGAAAAATACACCATTCATTGAGTAAACAGTCTATAACAACACGCCATATATACATTGTCATTTTTTCTATATATTTTATTTATAATTAATAATGTAAAATATAATTATTTTTCATATTGCCAAATAAATTCAAAATTTAGCGATAATGATACGTGTATTAGAGAAAAATACACTCTGCATAAATATATTTCTGTGTTCATTTTTTATACTATTTTTTTATATATAATTTATATTTTCCTCTGATCACAAAAATATCATTACCTATGGATAGACATGCAACACTTTGCTCCTGCAATGCGCCATGCGGCACATACCGAGGAGCCGGCGGCATGTGCCGCATAGGCGCTAGACAGCAGTTGGCAAGAAGAAAAAGAGCAATTCTAAAAAATTGCGCAAATAGACTTGAAAAATATGATAAATTTCAGAAAATGGCAGGAGGGCCAGGGAGTGCCATTTTTGCCACTTGCCAAATAATAGATTAGGGTATTAGATACAAAGCATCATTCTATCAAAAGGCATGGTATGTACAGAAGCCAACAGCAAACAAAAAAAATCTACGCCATTGCCTTCCTTGTGAGCGGCATTTTTCTTGTTTGCAGCTTGATTCTATTACGCAATGCCACATGGCAAATAGAACAGACAAGCATACTTCATCTCTATGAAACAACCAGCCAGCTACGTGTACTCTTGCAACGAAAGTTGACACAGAACTTTCAGGCGCTCCGCGGACTGTCTACTGCCGTAGTGTACATGCCACAACAAGAAACATCTGCATTGTTCAAAGAGTTGAACAGCAACAGAAGCTTCATACGGATAGGCATGGCTGATACCTCCGGCATGGCAGCCATGATGGACAGAAGCGGCCCCTCGCCCCAGCATACGGATTTCTCGGATGAAGATTTTTTTCGCAACGCCCTTGCCGGACGGGCGTTTTTTTCGTCTCCTCGCAAGGACCCTCACGGGCCGGGGCAGGTGATCTACTGCGCTGTTCCCGTGGAACAGGAAGGCGGTGTCATCGGCGTGCTGGTCGGTGTCATCAGGGCAGAAAACCTGCTGGACATCCTGGACGAACCGCTCTTCAATGCCAACGGATTTGCGGGCATAATCGATGCCAACGGGCATTTTGTGCTGTGCTCTGGCACGAATTCCACCGGCACGGCGGCCAGTATCTTTACCCTCGGGCAAATAGACAGGGAAGATCTTGATGCGGTACGCGCCGACCTTGGCGGCAACCGCAGAAACTATTTTCTTTATAAAACAGGTGACAAGCAGCACCTGGCAGCCTTTGACCCCATTACCCATAACGGCTGGTTTCTTTTCTGCTCGGCCCCGCTCAATGACCTGGCGCTGGTTCCCCGCCCCCTTTTATATGGAGGAGGCGTGACAATCATTCTGGCCCTGCTCGTTTTTCTGCTCCTTGCCTGGCGTGTACATTGCCAGAATGCAGACAAAGACCGCCAACTGCAAACCATGGCGCTTACCACTCTTCTGACCGACGCTCTCGTCAATCACAGCTTCCGCCTGGAAGGCACTGCCCTGCTGCACAACAACCCGGACATTACATTCGCCATCTGGTTGGCGGACATCAAAAACTTCAATTTTTACAGCAAAATGCTCGGCAAAGAAGCCGGAAACAGCGAACTGCGACGCATCGCCCGCATGCTGAAAGGCTGGCCGCAAGGCCCGCTTACCAGACGTTACCACATTGTTGGCAACACATTCGCGGGCATTCTTCCTTTCGCAAACTGTCAGGATCTGGCAGAAAGGTTTTCTGATGCCGCGCAAGAGGTAGAGCACGGCGCATACCGCTTTTCACAGGTTTTTCCTCTCCGCCTGTACGCTGGTGTGTACACTACGGATATGGTTGAAGAAAAAGATCTCACTTTTATGGACATGCTCAACAGGGCGGGCATCGCCATGCAGGTGGCAAAAACCTTTGAAGCAAGCACCCTGCGTTTTTACTCCGAAGAAATCTGCGAAGAAGCACTGCATCTCGATCGCTGAGTACTGCCTGAAAAGCACTGCCCGTCTCTTTTTGCCATGGCAGGCTACGGCCCCGCAATCGCCTGCCATGGACAAAAATCCCTTGCCCCTGTAGGGCTTTCGTGCTATGGAACGACTTTGTTTCAAAATTTTGCCGGTAACGGCTGCGGTATTCAGGCAGTGCCTGCCGCCGGGCATATTCGCAATCCGGCGGCTTCCTTTCATTCTTCCCCTGCAACAGAGGCAAAAGCAATGCCCATCGCCATTCCGCGCTCTGGCGCTGATGACAGACCCATTGTTCCTGATGTTCACATCAGCGACCTTTCAAAGCTGGTCATCCGACCCGCCACGGTAGCGGACGTACACGGCATGTCGGCGCTTATCAACCAGTATGCTTCCGCCAACGTCATGCTGGCACGGGGACCGCAATACCTGTACCAGCACATTCAGGACTATATGGTCGCGACCGCTCCGGCCGTAAACGACGGGCACGACGTCATAGTGGCCTGCGGAGCCGTGCACGTCCTGTGGGCAGACCTCGGCGAAATACGCTCCGTGGCCGTTCATCCATCCTGCCAGGGGCAGGGCTTCGGCAAGCGCCTCGTATCCATGCTGGTAAACCGTTGCCGCAGCCTGGCGCTGCCGCGAGTGTTTGTCTTCACTCTTGTGCCTGATTTTTTCGCCAGATGCGGATTTACCGAATTTAACAAGGACGACATGCCCCCCAGCGTCTGGGTGGAATGCAGCAAATGCCCCAAGTTTTATTGCTGTGACGAAATCGCGATGATGTTGCACCTTTGACCGTCTGCGCCGCCACAAGCGGCGCAATGGCGGCCAGCCCAACGTGCTCAAGCACAACCCGCCCGCGCCCCGGCGCGGATGGCAGGACCCACTACCTCAAAGGCGAAACAGCGCATGAACAGACTACAACACAGAGACTTTCTGAAAGAAATCGATTTCACGCCGGAAGACCTCACCTACCTGCTGGACCTGGCTGCCAATCTCAAACAGGCCAAAAAATCCCGCCGGGAACCCGAGTTTCTGAAGGGCAGGAACATTGTTATTCTTTTTGAAAAAGACTCCACCCGTACCCGCTGTTCTTTTGAGGTGGCCGCCTATGATCAGGGCGCGCGCGTGACCTACCTTGGACCTTCCGGTTCACAAATGGGCAAAAAAGAATCCCTGGCCGATACTGCCCGTGTGCTTTCCCGCTTTTATGACGGCATTGAATATCGCGGCTTCGGACAGGAAAGGGTCGAGGCGCTGGCCGAGCATGCCTCGGTACCGGTATGGAACGGCCTGACCAATGAATGGCATCCCACCCAATTCCTGGCAGACATGCTCACCATGCGCGAATGCTGCTCCAAGCCCCTGAACAGGCAAACCCTGGCCTATATGGGTGATGCCCGCTATAACATGGGCAATTCTCTTATGATCGGCTCCGCCCTTCTGGGGCTGGATTTTCGTTCTGTGGCACCAAGGGCGCTGTGGACAGCGGACGAAGTTTACGAGATGGCCTGCCACATCGCCTCCGGCACTGGCGCGCGCATCAGCCGCACCGAAAACGTGGTGGAAGGCGTACAGGGCTGCGACTTCATTTCTACAGACGTCTGGGTATCCATGGGCGAACCCGATGACGTGTGGAAAGAACGCATTGAACTGCTCACGCCCTATCGTGTAACGGGCGACACCATGCGGCAGACCGGCAATGACGACTGCAAGTTCTTGCATTGCCTGCCAAGTTTTCATAACCGTGACACAAGCATGGGCGAAGAGATTTTCCAGCGCTTCGGCATAGAATGCATGGAAGTCAACGACGAGGTTTTCGAGTCACCACGCAATGTGGCCTTTGAAGAAGCCGAAAATCGCCTTCACACCATCAAGGCGGTCATGGTCGCCACATTGGCCGAAAGCCCGCTTGTTTTCAACGTATAGTCTGAAAAAGCTGGAAGAAACAGGGCGGCACAAATAGACCGAACCACACATCCCACAGGGGGCATACCTCGTCCGCCTTGCTACGCAAGGTGCCTGCAGGATGTAATGCCATAGCATGCCCCGCGCCTCTGGCGTTAACGGGGATTAACATGTTGACGTTAAAAGGCGTTCTCCCTATAGTGATGCGCCATAACGCCGACGGCCGCGTCAGGCATGCGCCCGTAGCTCAGATGGACAGAGCAGGAGCCTTCTAAGCTCTTGGTCAGGGGTTCGATTCCTCTCGGGCGCGCCAATAAATTCAGCCTCTTGCAGAAAAATCTGTCAAGGGGCTTTTCTATTTTTTAATTTTTGTGCCACC